>Ga0194132_10000030_pt1 | contig 227718 bp, 201 predicted proteins | sample TA2KigOf80mmetaG_FD_148612 | JGI IMG/M metagenome (GOLD analysis project Ga0194132, IMG submission 148612) | Freshwater microbial communities from Lake Tanganyika, Tanzania - TA2015054 Kigoma Offshore 80m | ecosystem: Environmental > Aquatic > Freshwater > Lake | place: Tanzania: Lake...
GGTTCTGTTCCACGGCGGCCAGCACCAGGAACGACTTGTCGATGACTCCGACGGCGCTTACAGTATGTTCCATACATCGGGAAGTGTATCTCATTATTTGAGATCAATGGATTCACGAGAGCGAGCGACACCCATGGCTGACCCAGCACCCCGGACCCTGGCCCAGAAGGTCTGGGACCGACACGTGGTCCGGTCCGCACCCGGCGAACCCGACCTCCTCTACATCGACCTGCACCTCATCCACGAGGTCACCTCGCCCCAGGCGTTCGACGGACTCCGCCTGACCGGCCGTGGCGTGCGACGGCCGGATCTGACACTCGCGACCGAGGACCACAACGTCCCGACCGAGGACATCGGCGTTGCGATCGCCGACCCGATCTCCCGCAAGCAGGTCGACACGCTCCGCACCAACGCCGAGGAGTTCGACATCCTCGAGTACCCGATGGGTTCGGCTGATCAGGGCATCGTCCACGTGATCGGACCAGAACAAGGCGCAACGCTGCCCGGCATGACGATCGTCTGCGGCGACAGCCACACCGCCACGCACGGAGCGTTCGGCGCACTCGCCTTCGGGATCGGCACCTCCGAGGTCGAACACGTGCTCGCCACCCAGACGCTCCCCCAGTCCAAGCCGGCTCAGCTCGCCATCGAGGTCGACGGCGAGCTGCGGCCGGGTGTCTCGGCCAAGGATCTGATCTTGGCGATCCTCGGGCGCATCGGGACCTCGGGCGGCATGGGCCATGTGGCGGAGTACCGCGGGTCAGCCATCCGTGGGCTGTCCATGGAGGGCCGCATGACCGTGTGCAACATGAGCATCGAAGCCGGCGCCAAGGCCGGGCTCATCGCTCCTGACGACGTCACGTTCGAGTACCTGCGCGGCCGTCGGTTTGCGCCGTCGGGGGACGTGTGGGACGAGGCCGTCGCCGACTGGCGGACGCTCCAGACCGACGACGACGCCACATTCGACAAGGTCGTCCGTCTCGACGCCGCTGAGATCGAGCCGTTCGTCTCGTGGGGAACCAACCCCGGACAGGTCGTTCCGATGTCCGGCCGGGTGCCGTTCCCGGACGACTTCGACGACCCCACCCAGCGTGCTGCAGCCGAACGTGCGCTCGAGTACATGGGGCTGAGCGCCGGGCAGCCGATGACCGACGTCGCCGTCGACACGGTGTTCATCGGGTCGTGCACCAACTCCCGCATCGAGGACCTGCGCGTCGCTGCCGAGGTGGTGCGCGCCGCATCCGGCCGTGGCCAGCGGGTGGCCTCGGGGGTACGGACCTTCGTGGTCCCCGGCTCCCGTGCCGTTCGTGACCAGGCCGAGGCCGAGGGACTGCACGAGGTGTTCACCGCCGCAGGGTTCGACTGGCGGGAGCCCGGATGCTCGATGTGCCTGGCCATGAACCCCGACAAGCTCGCACCCGGCGAGCGCTCGGCGTCCACGTCGAACCGCAACTTCGAGGGCCGCCAGGGCCGGGGCGGACGCACCCACCTGGTCTCCCCCGCCGTGGCCGCCGCCACGGCGATCGCCGGCCACTTCACCACCCCCGAGGAGCTCTGATGGATCCCGTCCGCACGATCACCGGCCGCGGCGTGCCGCTCGACCGCTCCGACGTCGACACCGACCAGATCATCCCGTCCGACTGGCTCAAGCGAGTGGAGCGCACCGGGTTCGAGGCCGGTCTCTTCAGTGAGTGGCGCGACGACCCGACGTTCGTCCTCAACCGGGACGCCTACCGCGACGCCAACGTGCTCGTCGCCGGCGAGAACTTCGGCACGGGCTCGAGCCGGGAGCACGCAGTGTGGGCCATCCAGCAGTACGGCTTCGACGCCGTCGTCTCACCACGCTTCGGCGACATCTTCCGCAACAACGCCACCAAGAACGGACTGGTTCCCGTGCAGGTCAGCCCCGAGTTGGGCCGTCTGCTGATCCAGGCCATCGAGGCAGATCCGACGCTGGAGATCACGATCAGCGTCGAGGACCGCACCATCTCCGTACCCAACCTCCACGTGGAAGAGGCATTCCCCCTCGACGACGCCGTGCAGCACCGGTTCCTGAACGGACTCGACGACATCGGACTCACCCTGCAACACGAGGCCGAGATCACCACCTACGAGCAACAGCGCCCCGCCTGGATGCCGACTGTCAGCTGATCAGCACGGGTCCCGGGAACCAATCCCCGATCCGCATCGTCAGAACCCACAGCGCACCACGCTGAAGGGGGAACGACGTGACCATCCGGCAACTCATCGCCCGACTCGTCGCTGCGAGCGCCGTAACCGCCGTCGTGGCGGTCGTCGGCGTCTCGTGCACGTCCGACCGGCCGGCGGCCGGCTCGCTGCTTCCGCCGACCGGCACCGGCGAGGTGGCGCTCGCTGCGCTCCAGCCGTCGGACTCCTGCGACGCCGTCGCCGAGCGGGTCCGGGCGGTGCTGCTCGACTCGGTCGAGTACGTCGAGACGTGGAACACCTCGACCCTCGACGGCGGCCCGCCGGTCTCGACACTGGCGGGTGAGGAGCGCAGCTTGAGCGTCGCCAGTGCGTCCGACGGCACGATGGTGCAGAGTCTCGCCGCCGAGGACGGCGGCGTGGTGGTCGCCGGCTCCAACGACCAGGAGGCCGGCGTGGCCGAGGGCAACTCCACCGTCACCGACGGCCGGTTCCTCCACACCACCGTCCAGACGCCAGCAGGGCTGGAGCTGCGGACCGTCGCCCTGGAGGACCCGCCGCGCGTCGTCGGCCGGACCACCCTGCACGGGGCGGGCGCCGGCTCGACGACCACCACACCCGGCGCAGGGTGGAGCGGGAGCACGGTCGCGTCGTTCTTCGCTCCTCCGCAGCTGTTCCTCCGGGACGATCAGCTGGTCGTGGTCACCAACGAACCCGGTGGCGTCGTGCCGCTCGATGACGTCCGGACCGGCAGCGTCGACGGTCCGCGACGGGTGGCGCCGTGGACCTCGCAGCCGACGGCGACCGTGACGCTCGTGGACACCTCGGACCCGGCGGCTCCACGCGTCGAGGCCAGCACCCGGCTCGAAGGGTCGGTCGTGGCCACCCGGATGGTCGACGACGTGCCCCGCATCGTGCTCACCACCACCCCGGACGTCGTGGCGCAGGCCAGCAACGAGCTGTACTCCGATCCGTCGGGCGCACGGGCGCTGATCGAGTCGATCGACGGCGACCAGGTGCTCCCGAAGCGGGTCGCAACCGACGGCACGGTCGAGCCGCTCGTCCGGTGCGACCAGGTTCTGGCCACCCCCGACGCCACCGCCAGCGTCGACGACCCCAACTCGACCGTCTCGAGTCCCGAGCTGGTCAGCGTCGTGAGCATCGGCGCGACGCTCGACGATCTGTCGACCACGACGGTGCAGGGCGGCACCGGTCTGGGCACCACCGTCTACGCATCCCCCGCCGCCGTGTACCTGACGTCGGGCGTCGGCACGTGGGACGCGCCGACCTCGGCGATCCACCGGATCGAGCTCACCGACGACGGGAGCCGCTACACCGGCTCGGGCACCGTGCCCGGCGAGGTGCTCGACCAGTACTCCCTGTCCGAACGAAACGGCGACCTGCGCGTCGTGACCACCACCTCCGAGGCGTCGACCGTCACCACGATGCCGCTCCTCGAACAGCGACAGATCCCCGAGCCGATGCCGACCCCAGAACCAGTGCCGACCCCGGAACCAGTGCCGACCCCGGAACCGGCACCCGGACCGGACGTCACCAGCGGGCCCGTCGAGATCGCGCCGCTCCCCGCCCCCGAACCGCTGCCGGTGCCAGAACCGCTGCCGGTGCCGGAACCGGTGCCGGTGCCCCCGACCGAGGGGCGTCTGACGGTGTTGCGTCCCGGCCCCGACGGCGTGCTCGCCGAGATCGGCCACGTCGACGACCTGGGTGTGGGCGAGCGGGTGCAGTCGGTCCGGTTCGCCGACGACATCGCCTACGTCGTCACGTTCCGTCAGGTCGACCCGCTCTTCGCCATCGACGTCTCCGACCCGACCGCACCACGGGTCCTCGGTGAGCTCAAGATCCCGGGCTTCTCGGAGTACCTCCATCCGCTCGGCGACGGGAAGCTCCTCGGCGTCGGGGTCGACGCGGACGACCAGGGCGTCACCAAGGGCGCCAAGGTGTCGCTGTTCGACGTGTCGGACCCGACCCGGCCGACCGAGACCGCCGTGCTGAACTTCCCCGACGCCAACTCACAACTCCGCGGCGACCCGCTCGCGTTCACCTGGGATCCGGTCCGGCGCACGGCGTCGTTCCCGACGGACCGCTACGCGATCGGGCAGATCGACTGCACCACCAGCCCGGTCCAACCGGCCGCGCCGGCCGGGGACGACTCGTCGATCGCGTTCTCGCCGCAGACCTGCGCGCCGTCACCCGACCCGGGTGGACCCGACGGCTTGCGTCGCGTGTTCGTCCGGGTCGCCGGCGACCGGCTGGAGCTCGCCCGGGAGTTCGCGCCCGACGCGAACGGCGACCGGATGACGGACGAGTCGATGATGCGGACCGTGGTCGTCGACGACCGGATCCACGGCGTCACGGAGCGGGCGGTGTGGACCGTCGACGCCGAACTCCGCGGCCCGGAGGTCCGGACCGAGCTGTGACCGTCGGCCGCCGGCTCAGACCGAAACGGCGGCGACCGACGTGATCCCGTCGACGGCGCGCAGCTCGTCCTGCACCTCGGCGGGCACGGCGGCACCGGTGGCGATCGCCATGAGCGCCTTGGCGCCGTCCTCGGCGGCGCCGACGGCCATGTCGTCGATGTTGAGCCCGGCCGCACCGAGCACGGTGCCGACCGCACCGATCATGCCGGGCCGGTCCTCGTTGCGGACCACGAGCAGGTGCTGCGCCGGGGGGACGTCGACGGTGTGATCGTCGATCATCACCACCGTCGGGACACTGTTCAGCCCGACGAGCGTCCCGGCGATGCTGTGCCCCGAGGACCGGATGGTCACCAGGTTCACGTAGTCACGTGCGGTGGTGGTGGAGGTGGGCCGCACCTCGATCCCCTGCTCCTCGGCGACGGTCGGGGCATTCACGTAGCTCACCGGCTCCCCGGTCACCACGGAGAAGAACCCCTTCTGAACCGACAGCGTGAGGATGCGGGTGTCGTAGTCGGCGATCTGTCCCTGGTACTCGATCTCCAGTGGCCCGTCGGTGGCGCCGACCAGTCCGGCGAAGATGCGGCCGAGTCGTTCGGCCAGACCCAGGTACGGCCGAATGGTCTCGGAGGCCTCGGCTGCGCTCACGTTGACGGCGTACGGCACGAAGTCACCGGCGAGTGCCAGCTCGACCATCTCGGCGATCGTGTCGCCGGCCTTGTCCTGCGCCTCGGCCGTGCTCGCTCCGAGGTGCGGAGTGACGACGACGGAGTCGAGCTCGAACAGCGGCGAGGCGGTGGTCGGCTCGGTGGCGAACACGTCGATCGCAGCTCCGGCGATCTGACCGCCGCGCACAGCCTCCGCCAGCGCCAGCTCGTCGACGATGCCGCCACGGGCGACGTTGACGATCCGCAGGTTGGGCTTGGCCTTGGCCAGCATGTCGGCGTCGATCAGGCCGACGGTCTCAGGCGTCTTGGCCAGGTGCAGCGTGATGAAGTCCGACTGCGCCACCAGGTCGTCCAAGCTGCACAACGTCACGTTGATTCGACGAGCCCGATCGTCGGTGACGAACGGGTCGTAGGCCACCACCCGCATGCCGAAGGCCATGGCCCGCTGGGCGACGAGCTTGCCGATCCGGCCCAGACCGATGATCCCGAGCGTCTTGTCCGACAGCTCCACCCCTTCCCACTTGGACCGCTCCCAGCGACCCGCCTTGAGTGCGGCGTGGGCCTGCGGAACATTGCGCGCCTGAGCGAGCAGCAGCGCCATGGTGTGTTCGGCGGCCGAGAGCGTGTTGGACTGCGGTGCGTTGACGACCATCACGCCGCGGTCGGTCGCCGCGGCCACGTCGACGTTGTCGAGGCCGATCCCGGCCCGGCCCACCACCACCAGGTCGGAGCCGGCAGCGAGTACCTCGGGCGTCACCCGGGTGGCCGAGCGGATGATGAGAGCGTGGGCACCGGGCACGGCGTCGAGCAGTTGCTCGGGGCTCAGGTCCAACTCGACGTCGACCTGATGGCCGGCACTGCGCAGGCGCTGCAGACCGTTCTCTGCGATCTTCTCGGTCACCAGTACTCTCACCGCCCCATCCTGCCCGAGCCGCACGGGTGCGGCCAGCCCACGCCGATGCCCCGTGCGTGGCAGCATGGCGACGTGCCGGATCGTGATGCAGCAGCCGACGTCGCAGCCGACGTCGTCGATGTCGTGGTCATCGGCGCAGGCCTCGCTGGACTGACCGCCGCACGGGAACTCGAACGGGTCGGTCGTCGGGTCACCGTGGTGGACAAGGGACGGTCCGTCGGCGGCCGCCTGGCCACCCGACGCATCGGTGAGGCTCGTTTCGACCACGGGGCCCAGTTCTTCACCCAACGGGGACCGGAGCTCGCAATGTTCGTGGAGGAACTTCGCAACGCGGATCTGGTCGAGGAGTGGTGCCGTGGCTTCAACCGATCCGACGGGCATCCTCGCTACTGGGTCGCCGGAGGAATGACGGCGCTGGCCAAGTATCTCGCCGTTGACCTCGCCGACGTCCGCACGAGCGTGGAGGTGCGTTCGATCCATGCCGACGAACTCGGCTGGCGGATCGTCGCAGAGGGGCCCGTCTCGGCCAATCGCACGGAATCCGCCGAATCGACCAACGAGCGCAATCGGGTCGAGCCGGTCGAACTCTTCGCAGCGGCGGCGCTCATCACCTGCCCGGTCCCGCAGACCTTGGCACTGCTCGACGCCGGCGGCGTACAGCTCGACTCGGGCATCAGGCCCCCGCTGGAGGACATCAACTACGACCCGGCGTACGCCCTCATGGTGCTGCTCGACGGACCGGGAGCCGTTGGAGACCCGGGCGCAGTCCAGTTCTCCGCCGCTCACCCGGACCCGGACAACGGTCCATTCAGTTTCGTTGCCGACAACTCCGTCAAGGGGATCGCAGTGCCCTCGGCGCTGACCCTGCACTCCTCACCGGCGTGGTCCACCGCCAACTGGGAGCGACCGGACGACAAGGTCCACGCCGAACTGCTCGCCGCAGCGAGCCGATGGTTCGGCGGAGCTGCTGTGGTGGACTCGCAACTCAAGCGTTGGCGCTATGCCGCACCGCGGACCATGTGGCCCGAACGGAGCTGCGTCGCTGTCGACGGTGACACACCGATCGTGCTCGCTGGCGACGCCTTCGACGGCCCGCGAGTCGAAGGCGCCTACGTCTCCGGCCGTTCGGGGGCCACTGCCGTGCTGCGCGCCAGGACCGCCGCCCGACCTCCCGCCGGGACGAACCCGAGTACCTCGCCGTAGAACGCCAACTCCGTCTCCAAGGCCCTCACGATGTTGGTGGACTGACGGAATCCATGCCCTTCGCCGGCGAACACCACCATGGCGTGCGGCACACCCCGTTCGGCGAGGGCATCGCGGAGGAACTCGGCCTGCGACAGCGGCACCACGGGGTCATCAGAACCCTGCAGGATCAACACCGGGGCCCCGATCAGGTCCACCTGCGTCACCGGCGACCGCTCGGCGTAGGTCGCGGCGTCCTCCGGCCACGGACCGACGAGGCCGTCGAGGTACCGGGACTCGAACTCGTGGGTGTCCGCTGCGAGCCGGGCGAGGTCGGTGACGCCGTAGAGGCTGCACGCCGCAGCGAACACTCCGGGCCCCGCAGCTCGCCGCTCGGTTCCGTCGGACACGAGCGCACCGAGCGCAGTGAACCCTCCGGCCGAACCGCCACGGATGACACAGGATGCCGGATCGACCCGACCGTGGTCCGCAAGCCAACGAGCTGCGGCGCGACAGTCCTCGACGTCGGCGACACCCCAGCGACCCCGGAGGAGGTCCCGGTAACGGCGGCCGTAGCCGGTGGAACCCCGGTAGTCGACCTCCACCACTGCGATTCCCCGGGTGGTCCAGAACTGCACCGACGGCGACCACTCCGCACGAGCCGCAGCGGTCGGTCCGCCGTGAATCCGCACGACGAGCGGAGGGAGAGCGTCCTGCGGACCGGCGTGGGTTGCGGAGGCCGGTGGGAAGAACAGTCCGTGCGCCACCTCGCCGTCACTCGTTGGGAACGAGATCGGCTCGGGTCGGGACGAGTCGTCGGCACCGATCGGAGTTGACACGTTGCGCAGGTCGAGTGACTCGCCACTGCTGAGGTCGACGAGCCAGACCGTCGTGGGTTGGGTGGCGGTCCCGGCGATCAGCGCCACGTGCTGACCATCGACGTCGAGGCGTTCGACCGAGGTGAACTGCGGTCCGGGAACCGGCTCGGGCACACGGCCCGGCTCGGCGACCCACGCCGAGGTCCGGCCACCGGCGGTCGACGCTGCGACCACCCGGCCGTCGCCGGTCCATCCGTAGCGGCGCCCGCCGGCGACCCACCGAGGTTCACCAACCTCCTCGGCCCGATCCCACACCAGCGGTGCCGAGTCCCCGGATCCGGCCTCGGGGAGTCCCGGTCTCGCTGATCGCCGGAGGTGCCAGAAGTCATCTCGGTCGTCGCACCACCAGAGGAGGGAATCGGCTGACCAGCGTGGCAGGCACACCGACACCGCTCTGTTCAGACCGGCGTCGGCTCCACCCGCGACCCGTCGAGTTCGCTCAACGGCGAGGGCGCCGCTGCGTTCCACCAGATCGCCGGCCCACAGGGCGGCTGCGTCCCACGGCATGTCGGGGTGGTCCCAATTCAGCCATGCGAGGTGCGCTCCGTCGGGCGACACTGTTGGAGCGGCCACGAACCCAGGGCCCCGGACCAGCTCGATCGGCGTCGACGCACCGCCGTCGAGGCGCACGGCGACGAGATCGTGGTGGAATCCATCTGCGGGTGCCGGATGATGCTCTCGTTCCGCAACGAGCCAGCGGCCGTCGGGCGTGAGGACTCCGGCGGCGTGACGCACCCCCGCTCCGGCCACCACGACGACCGGCTCGACGCCGGCCTCGATCTCCACCACGTCCTGGGATCGGGCATCGACAGCGAGCACCGTGTCCCCGGGGCCGTCCCACCACGCCCCCCCGCCGTACTCGTTGACGAGGCTCCGTGCCGACACCCCGGCCGGGAGCAGATCGACTGCGGACCCGCCGCTGCGGACCGACCCGACCCACTCACACACCACACCTCGGCCCGCCTCGTCGGGTCGGGTCTCCAACCACCTCACCCGGACCCCACCCTCGGCGACCTCGCTGAGCGAGACCCCGTCGAAACGAACCGATCCTGCCGCTGCGTCCTCGGTCGACAGCGCCGAGACCCAGCTGCCGAAGGGTGCGACCGTCCGGCTCACCCCTCGACCAGGCGCTGGAGCCGAGCGAGGCCCTCCTCCAGATCTGCATCACCGAGGGCGTAGGAGAACCGCCCGTAGCCCGGGGCACCGAATGCCTCGCCGGGAACGAACGCCACGTCCGCACGCTCGAGCACCAGGTCGGCGAGCTCGAGCGTGGTCGAGGCACTCGCACCGCCCAGATCACGCCCGAGCAGGCCGGTGAGGTTGGGGAACGCATAGAACGCACCCTCAGGCTCGACACACTGCACGCCGTCGATCGCCGAGAGCATGGCGTGCATGGTGCGGCGGCGGCGATCGAACGCACTGCGCATCTCGGCAACGGCATCGAGGGGGCCGGCGACAGCGGCGAGGGCGGCACGCTGGGCGACGTTGGCGACGTTGGACGTGAGGTGGCTCTGCAGGTTGGTGACTGCGGCAGTCACATCGGCGGGTCCGAACAACCAGCCCACCCGCCACCCGGTCATCGCGTAGGTCTTGGCCACGCCGTTGAGGACGATGCAGAGGTCGGCGAGCTCGGGCACCACCGCCAGGATCGAGTGGAACCGGGCGTCGCTGTAGACCAAGTGCTCGTAGATCTCGTCGGTGAGGACGAAGATCCCGTGCTCGAGAGCCCAACGACCGATGGCCTCGACCTCGTCGCGCGGGTACACGGCGCCGGTCGGGTTGGACGGTGAGACGAACACGAGCGCCTTGGTCCGGGAGGTGCGGGCCGCCTCGAGTTGTTCGACAGTCACCCGGAATCCGGTCGACTCGTCGGTCGGGAGGACCACCGGTACGCCACCGCCGAGCGCAATGGGTTCGGGGTAGGTCGTCCAGTAGGGCGCCGGCAGGAGCACCTCGTCCCCGTCGTCGACCACGGCGAGCGTGGCCTCGTAGACGGCCTGCTTGCCGCCGTTGGTCACGACGATCCGAGCCGGGTCCACCTCCACGCCGGAGTCCCGGAGTGTCTTGGCGGCGATGGCCTCACGCAACGCCGGGAGCCCGGGCGTGGGTGAGTAGCGATGATTGACCGGATCGACACACGCCGCTTCCGCCGCGGCGACGATGTGGGCGGGCGTGGCGAAGTCGGGTTCGCCGGCACCGAAGCCGATCACCGGCCGCCCCGCGGCGACGAGCGCCTTGGCCTTGGCGTCGACGGCGAGGGTCGCCGACGGGGTGATGGCCGCAATACGGCTGGCGATACGGCGGGACTCCGATCGAGGACTCATGGGCCCGCAACCTAGCTGTGTGTCCGCCGCAGGTCGGAACGACATCGGGGCCGGTGTCCCGGGCGACCCGGCGCGTGGGACACACTGAGGGCGTGAGCCAGATTCCCGACATTGCCATTCCCGACGATCTCCTCCCCCACGATGGCCGCTTCGGCTGCGGCCCCTCCAAGGTCCGCGGCGACGCCGTCGAGATGCTCGCCGGATCCGCCGGCCACTACCTCGGGACCAGCCACCGACAGGCCGTGGTGCAGTTCAAGGTGGGCGAGTTGCGCAACGGCCTCGCCGAGTTGTTCTCGCTCCCCGACGGCTACGAGGTCCTGCTGGGCAACGGTGGCTCGACGGCGTTCTGGGACGCAGCGACGCTGTGCCTCGTCGAGGAGCGCAGCCAGCACCTCGTCTTCGGTGAGTTCTCCTCCAAGTTCGCGGCCGCCGCAGCGGCGGCGCCGTTCCTCGCTGACCCCGACGTTCGACGATCCGAGCCGGGCGGAGCACCGGACGCCGAGGCGGTCGATGGAGTCGACGCCTACTGCCTCACCCACAACGAGACCTCGACCGGCGTGGCGGTGGCACCGGCACGCCCCGAGGGCAGCGGCGACGCGCTGGTCCTGGTGGACGCCACCTCCGCAGCCGGCGGGTTGCGTGTCGATGTCGGCGAGTGCGATGCCTACTACTTCGCGCCGCAGAAGTGCTTCGCCTCCGACGGGGGTCTCTGGATCGCCGCGTGCTCCCCGGCGGCGATCGACCGAATCGGGCGCCTCACTGCGTCGGACCGCTGGGTGCCGGCGTTCCTCGATCTTCAGATTGCGCTCGAGAACTCCCGCAAGGACCAGACCTACAACACTCCGGCACTCGCCACGCTCTTCCTGGCCGTCGAACAGCTGAACTGGGTCCTCGAACACGGTGGGCTCGAGTTCGCTGCCGGACGCTGTGACGCATCGGCGAACAGCATCTACGGCTGGGCCGACGCCCACGAGTTGGCCAGCCCGTTCGTGGCCGACCCGGCGCTGCGCTCCCACGTCGTGGCCACCATCGACTTCGCCGAGACCGTCGACGCCGCCATCCTGGCGGCGATCCTGCGGGACAACGGGATCCTGGACGTGGAGCCGTACCGAAAGCTCGGACGCAACCAGCTGCGCGTGGCCCTCTTCCCGGCGATCGACCCGGACGATGTCGCTGCGCTCACCCGGTGCGTGGACCACGTGCTGGAACGGTTGGCCTGAACGCCACGACCCAGCGCGACCGGAGGACGACGAGCACGACGAGCGAGACGGCCACCAGCAGGGCACTCAGGACGAGGGCAGCGCCCGGGTCGGTCTGGGTGCCCAGGTAGACGGCCAACGGGAGCGTCTGGGTTCGTCCCTGCAGGTTGCCCGCAAAGGTGATCGTGGCGCCGAACTCACCGAGTGCCCGGGCCCAGGCCAGCGCCACTCCGGCCAACAACGCCGGCGCCACCGACGGAAGCGTGACCTGCCGGAACGTCCGCCAGCCACCCGCTCCGAGGCTGGCGGCGGCATCGGAGCTGCGGGCGTCGGTGCTGCGCAGCGCCGCCTCGACGGTCACGACTAGGAACGGCATGGCCACGAACACCTGGGCGGCGACGACCCCTGCGGCGCTGAAGGGCAGGACCACACCGGCCTGAGCGAGCCAGGAGCCGGCCACACCCCGACGCCCGAGCGCAGCGAGCAGGGCGACGCCGCCGACGACCGGAGGCAGCACGATCGGCAACAGCACCACGGCACGGCCGAACGCAGCCACCCGACCGTCACCGCCCGCCAGCAGCCAGGCCAGCGGCACGCCGAAGGTGACGCTCAGACCGGCAGCGGCGAGCGAGGTGGCGAGCGACAGCCCGAGGGCCTGACGCGAGGCGGGAGCTCCGAGCACGTCGAGAGCATCAGACCACGGGACCCGGACCAGCAGCGCGACCACCGGCAGCGCCAGGAACCCCGCACCCGCCAGCCCCAGCACGACGACCGGAGCGGGTCGCGCCCCGGTGTTCACGGCGCCCCGAGCCCGGCCGAGGCGAGGACCGTCGCTCCCGGACCGAGCACGTACTCCACGAACGCGACGGCGTCGACCGACGGCGGCGACGCGTCCGGAGTGCGCAGCGGCGAGATCAGGTACTCGACGAGCACTGCGCTCGGTGGATCGACTTCGACCGCCTCGACCATCGGCGCCACCGCCGCCACCTGGCTCCGGTAGAGGATTGCGGCATCGAGGTCACCTGATCGGACCTTGGCGAGCAACGACGCCGCGTCCGGCTCGTCGGTGTCGACCGACGCCTCGACGCCGGCGTCGGCGAGCACCTGCCGTGCGTAGTCCCCACACGGCACGCCGACCGCACAGAGCCCCAGCCGCAACTCCCGGCGTGCCAGATCTGCGGTTGCAGCCACCGCAGCCGGGTTGCCCGCAGGGACGGCGATCACCAGGTCGTCAGTGGCGAACACCCGAGGGTCGACGGCGCGACCGCCGGTCCGCCCCATCGGTCCCGCAGCAGCCGAGGCGAACACACCCGCCGGAGCGCCCTCGGCGATCTGCTGGGCGAGCGTGGCGCTCGAGGCGGGAGCGAGCTGCACGTCGAGGTCTGGTCGACCGGCCTCGAACCCGGTGGCCAACTCCTCGAACGGCACAGCGACCGACGCGGCGACGAAGACCACGAGTGGAGCACGTGCTGCTGGAAGCGACGCGAGGCCGGGTCCGTCAGCTGCGCAGCCCACCAGAGGGATCGCTGACACCGCTGCGATGCACACCAGCGCGGCCACCGATCGGACGTCCGCCTGCGCCCGGATCACCCGACGACCTCGACCACCACGTTCGTGGCCTTCACCGAGGCGGCGGCCACGACGCCGGGCCGGAGGTCGAGTTCCTCGACCGCCTCGCGCGTCACCAGCGCCACGACCCGGTGTGGGCCGCACTGCAGCTCCACCTGCGCAGCGATGCGGTCCACCTCGACGGCGGTGACGATGCCGAGGAACCGGTTGCGCGCCGAGCGGCGAGACGTCTCGGAGCCACCGGCGCCGCGCTCGAGCAGCAGGCCGGCGAGCGAGACGGTGTCGACGAGCCGCTGCCCGCCTGAGGAGCGCGAGGTCCGGAGGCGTCCGTCGTCGCACCAGCGACGGACGGTGTCTACGCTGACCCCGGCGAGTTCGGCGGCGAGGCCGGGTCGGATCGGCGGCACCGGCGCGGCGGCACCAGAAACCGCATCTGCTCCTTCTGGAGTTCTCGAAGCTGGCATCTGCCAGAGGCTACGCCGAGGTAGGCCGGTGAGGCCACCGTCGTCACCGGCCGACGACCGTCCAAGGCGTAGCCGGTCGGGCAGTTCGCGGTTGGATACACGACCGGAAACAACTCGGAAGCACCACCTTCCCACCGAACCGCCACCCCGGCGGGTCGCAGGAACCAGGAGGTCACCTTCGTGCTCAGATCACGCAAGTCCCAGCCGTTCGCTGGCCTGCTCGTCATGGGAGCCGTACTGGCGTCGCCCGCAGTGGCGCTCACCCGGCGCGTCGACCACGTGCTCGAACGCCTGGCCTGAGTGCCCACCGCATGAACACCGGGTCGGAGCGGCTCTGGCTCGTGTTCACATCGCCGAAACATATCCCGGCGATAGTGATCCGGTGAAGATCTCGGCCGGTGGAGTACTGCTCGAGCGTCGCCGCCGCCGCCGACTGCTCCGTGAGGAACGAGACCCGTGGCGAAGATTCCGAGGCGGGCTGCTCGTCCTGGGAACCGTGCTCCTGATCGGGACCGTCGGCTACGCAGCGCTCGGCGTGCCGGCGTTCGACGCGCTCTACCAGACCGCCATCACGATCACCACGGTCGGCTACGGCGAGATCGGACCAGAGGACGAGGTCGACACCGCCTACAGGGTCTTCACGCTGTTCCTGGTGCTCGTCGGAGCGAGCTCCGCCATCTACACCGTCAGTGTGCTGCTCGAGACCGTGATCGAAGGCAGCTTGAACGACGGATGGAGGAAACGACGAATGGACCCACTGATCACATCGATGAGCGAGCACGTGGTGATCGCCGGGTGGGGGCGTGTGGGCCAGTCGATCGCCAACTATGCCAACCGGCACGGCGCCGAGGTCGTCGCAGTCGACGTCGACCCCAATCGGCGGGACTGGACCGTCCCGATGGTCGTCGGTGACGCCAACGACGACGACGTGCTGCGCGCCGCCGGCGTCGAACGTGCGAGCGTCCTCGTCGCCGCCCTGTCCAGCGATGCCGAGAACATCTCACTGACGCTGACCGCCCGGGCGATCAGCCCCTCACTGTTCATCGTCGCACGGACCTCTACCCAGAGGAACGAGCGGAAGTTCTTCCAGGCCGGCGCAGATCGGGTCGTCAACCCCTACGAGATCGCAGGATCCCGCATGGGTGCGATCGCCCTCCACCCCCACGTCGCCGAGTTCCTCGATGAGGTACTCCACGATGACGGCCACGACGTCGAGATCCACGAGCTCGTGATCGAGGATGGATCCGAACTCGCCGGAGGTTCGGTCGGGGACGTCGCCCCCGCCGGCCAGGCCCCGTTGGTGGTCGCCGTTCGGTCCTCCAGCAGCGGATTCACCGCCGCTCCACCTGGGAGCCACCGGTTGGGAGCCGGCGACGTCCTGATCGTCCTCGGTACGTCCGACGACCTGCTGCAGATTCGTCGTCGGAGCAGTGTGTCGCCCGGAATCACCTATCGCGGCGCGCCGAGCACCTGATGCAGGCAACTCGGAAACGAAACGTTCACATCGGCGCAAACAGCCGGTGACTGCCTGTTCCTACGTTTCGCCCCGTGGACGTCCCAGTCGGTACCGAAAATCTGAGCGCATGGAGCGAGCGCGCCCAGGTGGACCGGCGCCAGACCGGGGCGGCCCGCCCACCAGTGGCGCTGACACGGAACCGAACCTGTGGGTCGACCGACCGGATCAGCTCCGCCCCAACCCGAAACAGAGGAGTGCACACATGAAGTGGCGACGATTCGCCCTTGCGGCCGTCGGTGCGGCGACAGCAGGCGCCATCCTGATGATCGCTGGACCCGCAGGTGCCCAAGAGGCTCCAGCAGACGCGGAGACGTTGATCGGCGAGGTGCAAGCCAACCTCGACAACGTGTTCGTTCTCCTCGCAGCAGTCCTCGTGATCTTCATGCAGGCTGGCTTTGCGCTGGTCGAGGCCGGACTGACCCGCGCCAAGAGTGTCGCCAACATCATGATGAAGAATCTGATGGACTTCTGCGTCGGCGCAGTGGCGTTCTTCTGCGTCGGCTACGCCATCGCGTTCGGCTCAGGGAACGACTACTTCGGCTCGACCGGTTGGTTCCTGGGGAGCGGCGCCGAGTCCCCCTACGAGAACCTGACGGTCCCGACGTTCTTCGTCTTCCAGGTCGCCTTCGCCGCAACTGCAGCGACCATCGTGTCGGGGGCCATGGCCGAGCGGACGAAATTCAAGTCGTACATCATCTACAGCCTCGTGATCACCGCGGTGATCTATCCCGTTGTTGTGCACTGGCTCTGGGGCGGCGGCTGGCTCGCCAACCTCTCGACTCCGTACCACGACTTCGCCGGCTCGAGCATCGTCCACATGACCGGCGGAGTCGCCGCACTGATCGGCGCCATCTTCCTCGGGCCACGCATCGGCAAGTACGGGCCGGATGGCAAGCCGCGAGCGATTCCCGGACACAGCATCCCGTTCGCCGTGATCGGGGCGTTCATCCTCCTGGTCGGATGGTACGGATTCAACCCGGGGTCGGAGCTTGCGGCGGACGGGCTCATCGGCCCGATCGCCCTGACGACGACGCTGTCCGGGGTCGCCGGAGCCATCGTGGCAACGGCGGTGATCTGGATCGTCGCCGGCAAGCCCGACGTCGCCATGGCCGCCAACGGCCTGCTCGCCGGACTGGTTGGCGTCACCGCCGGAACCGCTGTCGTATCCAACACCGGAGCGTTGATCATCGGTGCCATCTCTGGCGCCATCGTGGTGGGAGCGGTCCTCTTCATCGAGCGGATGAAGGTCGACGACCCGGTCGGAGCGGTCTCGGTCCACGGCGTCTGCGGCGCCTGGGGCACGATCGCCGTCGGTCTGTTCGCAGTTGAGGAGAACGCCTACGAAGTCGGACCCGGCCTCTTCTACGGTGGTGGCACCAGCCAGCTGGTCTCACAGCTCACCGGCGTGGTCGCCATAGCCGCCTTCGTCGCCGTGACCACGGCGATCCTCTTCGGGGTCATCAATGCCACCATCGGCCTGCGAGTCACGGAGGAAGAGGAGATGAACGGCCTCGACGTCCACGAGCACGGACACGCCGGTTACGTCGACGACATCGTGGTGCCCTCAGTGCCCGGAACGTCGCTCACCTAGTCGCCCATCCCCCTGGGTGTCACCGAGGACCCGCCTCTCCCCGGGGCGGGTCCTCGCACGTCCGGGCACCTACCCTGAGCGACGTGGACGACCAACTGCTCCCCGACGGCACCTACGACGTGTTCGTCGTCGACGCCGAGGACGCGCCACCCGACGACGGTGAGGGACCACCCGGCACGACGCTCGACCTGACGGTGACGAGTGGGCCGCACAAGGCCGAGACCCTCCTCCTGCGCTCCACCACCTGGCTGGGTGACCCGATCGACCTGATCGGCATGCCGGCGACCATGACGGTGACACTCGGGGTGCCGTCGGTCCGCATCGACCACTGACGGCTCAGGTCTCCAGCGGCCCGTCGACGATGCGCGCGCCGACACGGTCGACACCGAGCACCCGCACCGAGCAGCCGTCGGCCAGGGCGACCGAGGCGGCGACGACCGGCGCCAGGGTCGAATCGGCCAGGGCGGCGACGGACGGGCCCGATCCGGACAGCCACACCGCGTGCACGTCCGCTCGGGCCGAGAGCTCGGCGAACACCACGGCGACGTCGGGTCGGGCCTCGAGCCGGGTCGGCTGGTGGAGCCGGTCGGCACTCGCCGCCCGAAGGCCGCGCAGGTCGCCCGTCGCCACAGCGGCCACCCAGGCCGCAGCCGCGCCGACGTTGGCCACTGCGTCGTCGAGCGGCACACGGGCCGGCAGGGACCGGCGTGAGGCCGTGGTCGAGGTGCGCGACGACGGCGACCACACGACCAGGTCGACGCCATCAGGGAACCGAAGGCGCGCGGTGTGTCCCGCAGCAGCGACGACGAAGTCGCCGTGGGCCGAGGCCGCAGCGTTCTCGGCGTGCCCCTCGAGGTCGGCGGCCACGGCGAGCGCCCGGACCCTGGCGTCCACGACACCGTCGCCCTGCTGGAGCCCGGCCAGGAACGCGCCGGCGACGCGGGCGGCACCCGAGAAGCCCAGCCCGCGGCCGGGAGGGATGGGGCTCCGCCACCACAGCGGCGTCGGATCCCCACCCGCGGCGGCGTGCGCAACGACTGCCGGGTGCTCAGGCTCGGCCACCAGGAGATCCCCCTCGTCGGGCGACGAGTCGGCCAGCACGAACGGCAGGTCGACCGCCACGGCGAGGCAGTCGAACCCCGGACCCAGATTGGCCGAGGACGCCGGGGCGGTCACGATCACCGGGCCAGCGTACGGCCCGGATGACCGGCACCCGGGTCGCCGGTACCCTGTGTGCGGGCGATCGAACCCGGCGGTGTGGCAACCACCGGGTGGGAACCGAGGGGGCGACATGGACGTCATGCGGGAGGCCACTGGCACGTACGCCGCCGCCGGCACGCGCATCGCCGGGACCGGCGGCCACCTCCCCGGCCGACCGGTCGGCAACGACGAGGTGGTCCGCCTCCTCCCGGACGGTGTCACCGACGCCGGGTGGATCTCCGAGCACACCGGCATCGAGCAGCGGCACTGGGCCGGTCCCGGGGAGGCCACCAGCGACCTCGCCGCCGCCGCCGGCCGCCTCGCCCTCGATGCCGCCGGGATCGCACCGGAGGCGCTCGACCACATCCTCCTGTGCTCCACCACCGCCGACTGGACCTCACCGGCCGCGGCCAGCCGGGTGCAGCACCTCCTCGGGGCCGCCTGTCCGGCGGAGGACAAGCAGGTGGCGTGCGCGAGCTGGCTGTTCGGCCTCGACCACGGGGCCCGACTCTGCGCCACCGGGGCCCGCGCCGTGCTGGTGGTGGGGGCCGACGTGAAGTCGCGCTTCGTGTCCGACGAGGACCACCGCCTCCGACCGGTCATGGCCGACGGTGCCGGTGCCGTGGTCCTGGTCCCCCGACCCGCCGGCGACGACGGTGCCGGCCTCCGGACCGTGCACCTCTACTCCGACGGGAGCCGGGCACGGAACATCTTCACGCCAGCGGGAGGCAGCGCGGTCCCGGCCAGCGAGGAGAGCGTGCGCGACGGCCTCCACTACGTGCGCATGGCGGTGCCCGGCGGGACGATCAAGGCCGATGCCATCGCCATCATGAGCGACGGCGTGCGGCGGGTCCTGGCCGACACCGGCTGGGCCCTCGACGACGTGGACGTGTTCATCGGCCACCAGGCGAACCTCGCGATCCTGCGCGGGCTCGCCGACGAGCTCGAGGTGGGGATGGAGCGGTTCCCGGTGACCATCGACCGGACGGGCAACACCGTGGCGGCGACGCTGCCCTTCACCCTCGACCACGCCGTTCGCACGGGCCTGGTGCGGCCGGGCCACCGGGTCGTGTTCACCACGGCCGGGGCCGGCTACGCCGGCGGGGCCGCCGCGTACCGGGTACCGACGTGAACCCGGGCCCACCACTCGCCGGGCGGCGGGCACTCGTGGTGGGTGGCGGCCGGGACCTCGGCGCCGCGGTGGCCCGACGTCTCGCCACGGATGGCGCCACGCTCCTCCTCGTGGGCCGGGACACGCGTTCCCTCGAGGGGGTGCAGGCCCAGCTCGACGGTTCCGGCCACGACCACCTCGCCGCCGACCTCACGGACCCGGCCGACCTGGCCCGCCTGTGCGCCCACCTCCACCGGGTCGCCCCGGTCGACGTGGTGGTGACCGGGCTGCGGGTCCGGGAGCCCTGGGCCCGCCTCGAGCACACCGGGGCGGAAGCCCTCGCGGATGCCCTCGCCGACAACGTCGCGTACCTGGCCGACGTGATCCGGGCCGTGCTGCCGGGCCAGCGCCAGGCGGGTTTCGGGCGCTGGGTCGTGCTCAGCTCCGCCGTCGCCGCCCTGGGCGGCGAGGGACAGGGCGCGTACGTGGCCCAGAAGGCCGCCCTCGAGGGACTCGTGCGCACCCTCGCGCTCGAGGAGGGCCGCCACGGGATCACCGCGAACGTGGTGGCGCCCGGGTTCGTGGAAACCGACGCCACCCGCACCGCGTACCCACCGGAGGTGGTGCACACGTTGGGTGCGGCCAACGCGCTCGGGCGGGCGGTCCGACCTGCGGAGGTGGCCCACGCGGTGGCGCTCCTCGTGCACCCGGACGCCGGGGCGATCACCGGCACCACCCTCCCGGTCACCGGAGGGACCGAGCTCGGCTGGGCGATCGGCGCCGCCGTGCGCGGGGCACGCAGGACGGCCGGCGGCGGCCGGCCGGACGACGGGGAGGAGGATCGGGCCGGTGCTCGCTGAGACGCTCACCGACCTGCTCGCCCGACGGGCTGCCATCCACCCGGAACGGTCCGCGTTCGAGGACGCGGGCGGCGGGCCCGGCCTCGATCACGGCGGGGCGTGGGCCGCGGCGTGCCGAGCCGCCGGCGGGCTGGCCCGCCGGGGAGTGGGACCGGGCGACCGGGTGGTGGTGCTCGCGGACCAGACCGTCGACGCGTGGGTCTTCCTCCACGGAGCGATGCGCCTCGGCGCCGTACCCGTGCTGCTCAACTGGCGGCTCACGGTGGAGGAGCTCACGGCCATCGCCACCGATGCCCGCGCCGGCCTCGTGACCTCCACTCCGGGGTGGGCGGCGCCGGCGGCCGGGGTGGCCCGAGCGCTCGGCGTCGAGCACCTCGACGTGTCCGACGTGGCGGACGGCCGGCCGCTCGGCGGGGACCACCCGCTCCCCCGGCCCGACGACGTGGCCGTGCAGATGTACACCTCGGGCACCACTGCGCTGCCGAAGGGCGTCTGCACCACGCACGCCAACCTGCTCGCCCTCCTCGACCTGCTGACCGCGGAGCTCCCGGGATTCGCTGCCGACAGCCGGCACCTCGTGGCCGCGCCCCTGTTCCACATCGCCGGGTTCGGCTTCGGAGTGGGGCCGCTCGCCGTCGGCGCCCCGGCCGTGCTGCTGGAACGATTCGACCCGGCGGCAGCGCTCGACGCCGTCGAGCACCACGGCATCACCCACACGCTGCTCGTGCCAGCCATGCTCCAGGCGGTGTGCGCGGTTCCCGGGGCGGCGGAACGCGACACCTCGGGTCTCCGGGGCCTGCTCTACGGCGGCTCACCCATGTCGGTGTCCCTCATGGAGACCGTGGCGCGGACCCTCGGCTGCGCGATGACCCAGGCGTACGGGATGACCGAGACCACCGGCATCGCCTCCCTCCTCCGCTTCGACGACCACGCCGCAGGGCTCGCCGCCGGGGACGACGACCCGGCCCGGCAGCGGCTGGCCTCGGCGGGACGCGCCGCGATCGGCACCGAACTGCGCATCGACGGGCCCGACGACACCGGCGCCGGCGAGGTGCTCGTTCGCAGCCCGATGACCATGCCCGGCTACTGGGACCGCCCCGAGGAGAACGGGGTGACACTCGCGGAGGGCGGCTGGCTGCGGACGGGCGACGTCGGGCGCCTCGACCGCGACGGCTACCTGTACCTGGTCGACCGCAAGAAGGACGTGGTCATCACCAAGGGTGAGAACGTGTATCCGGGCGAGGTGGAACGGGTGCTCGCGGAGCACCCAAGGGTGGTCGACGTCGCGGTGGTCGGCGTGCCCGACGACGAACACGGCGAGGCCCTGTGCGCCGTGGTGCAGGTGGGCCCGGACGGCCCGCCCACCCTGGGGGAGTTGCAGGAGTTCTGCCGCGGCCGCCTGGCCGGGTTCAAGTTGCCCAGGCGACTCGAGGTGGTCGACGACCTCCCCCGCACCCCGTCGGGCAAGGTCATGCGGCGGGTGGTGCGGGAGCCGTTCTGGGCCGACCGGGACCGGCAGGTGAACTGAGGTGGCCGGACCCGCACCCGCCACGCCGGATCGGCCGCCACGCACCGGACCCGTGGGGCGCGACCCGTTCCTCGACGTCATCCGGGCGTTCGCCATGGTCGCCGTCGTGGCCAACCACTTCCTCTACACGCTGCTGTTCCGGAACCCGACGGGGCAGTTCGAGCTGATCATGCTGCAGGAGTCCGGGCACCCGTGGGTCACGTGGCCCTTCGTGTGGGAACTGCAGGCGTTCTTCCTGCCCGCGGCGGCGCTGTCGTTCGGCCCGGCCCTCCGCACCGACGGCCGGCGCTTCGTCGGGCGTCGCCTCTGGCGGCTCCTTGTGCCGGTGGTCCCGCTGGTGGTGGGGCTCGTGGTGCTCGAGGCCTCCACGCGTGCCGCCGGCATGGGCGACTGCGCGACGTGGACCACCGGTCTCACGTGCGCCACCGCCATGCCGATCGCCCCGTTGTGGTTCCTCGTGGTGCTGGTGCCGCTCACCGCCCTCACACCGTGGCTCGCCCGACACTGGCACGGCCGGTGGCGCATCGGACTTCCCCTCGCCGTGGTGGCCGTCACCGTGGTGTCCGACGCACTGTGGATCGGCGGCGGCGCCGCGCTCCCGCTCAACGAGATCACTGTCTGGGCGCTCGTGTGGTTCGCCGGCTTCGCCTACGCGGACGGGACCTTCGACCGGCTGGGCACCGGCACCTGGTGGGCCGTGGTGGCCGGCGGGGCGGCGGTGATGGTGGCCCTCGTGGTGGCCGGGCCCTACCCCCCGTGGCTGGGCGCCTCGCCCCGCTCGATGATGACGGTGCTCGAGTGCGTGGTCGGGGTGAGCCTCCTCATGGCGCTCCGCAGCCCGATCGCCGCCGTGCGCGAGCGCCGCGCGGTCGACTGGACCGTCCGCAACGTCGGCGACCGGATCATGGGGGTGTTCCTCTGGCACTACCTGGCGTTCGCCGTGGTCATCAGCGCGGCGGGGCTGGCCGGGGTGGACCTCGCCGAGCACCTCGGCTGGTCCTATGTGGCCCAACGGGCGGTGATCATCCCCCTGGCGCTCGTGCTCCTCGTGGGCCTGCTCCGGGTGGTGGCCCCCGTGGACCGCATCCCCTACCCGGCCGACCGGCGCCGGGCCCGGCCGACGGACGCGGACCGCCCACGCGACACCGCGGCCGCCACGGACACGGTGACCGGGCAGCGGGACGGACCGGGGGGACGCAGGTGACCGGCACGCGCACGGGCGCCGTCCCCGGGATCCGCGTCGCCGCCACCGCGACGGCGGAGGAGACGGGGGGCCGACGGGTCGGCAACGACGAGGTGGACGACGTGGTGCGCGCCGCCGGGGGCGAGCCGGCGGCTGCGGGCTGGGCCGAGCACCTCGGCCTCCGGTCCCGGTGGTGGACCGCCCGGCCCGGGGGCGTGCAGTTCCCGGGCGCCCCCGCCACGGAGGACCTGCTCGTGGACGCCACGGCACGGGCCCTCGACGCCGCCGGTGTGGCCGCCACCGCCGTGGACGTGTTCGTGGCCGCGACCACCACCCCGAGCCGGCTCACGTCATCGATGGCCACGGCGGCCACGGGACGGCTCGGTATCGGTGGCATGGCGGTCGAGGTGCGCGCCGGGTGCCCCTCGGCCCTGCACGGCCTCGTGATCGCCGCGGCCCAGCTCGCGCTCGGCGCCGAGGTGGCCGTGGTCGCGGCGGCCGAGACGCTGAGCGCGGTGGCCCCGGGAACGGGGCCGCTCGCGTACCTGGCCGGCGACGGGGGCGCCGCGACGGTGCTGGTGCGGGACCCCGCAGCGCGGGGACTGGCGCCCGCCGTGCTGGGCAACGACGGCACGCTCGCCGACGAGGTGGGCGCGCCGGCACCGCTGCCGCCCACCCGGGAACGGCTCGAGGGCGACGGCTACCGGCTCCGTTTCGGCGACGGCTACAACGGACCGGCCCGCGCCGCGTGGGAGGCCGTCGGCGCCGATGCCCTCGCCGCCGCGGAGGTGTCGGCCGGACGGATCGGCGCGGTGGTGGCCAACCAGCCCGGCCGACCGCGCCTGCACTCGGCGGCCGTCGCCGCCGGGGTGGACCCGGCCACCGTGGTCGACGTGGTGGGGCGCACCGCCAACTCGGGCTCGGCCGGGTTCCTCACCGCGCTGCACGCCGCCGGCGGGCTGCACCGGGAGGGTCCGTGGCTCCTGGTGTCGGTGGGCGGCGGACTCTCGTGGGCGGGGGCCGTGCTGTGGCCATGACCGCTGACCGACGCCGGGAGCTGCTCGTCGCCGCGCTGGCCGACGGTGCCGACGCGGGCGAACTCCGGGACTTCCCGCTCCCCGACCGCTACCGCGCCGCGGTCACGCGACGGGAGCAGGTCGAGGCGGTGCTCGCGGTGCCGGAGTCGGAGCGCGACCCGGCGGACTCCCTGCACGTCGAGGAGGTCCCACGGCCCGACCCGGCCCCCGACGAGGTGCTGGTGGCGGTGATGGCCTCGGCCATCAACTACAACACCGTCTGGAGTGCCAGCTTCTCGCCGGTGCCCACGTTCGCCTTCCTCGACCGGCTCGCCGCCGAGGGCGGCTGGTCCGCACGACACGGCGGTGACCGCCACGTCCTCGGTTCCGACGCCGCCGGAGTGGTGGTGGCCGTCGGATCGCTCGTGCGGCGCTGGCGGCCCGGCGACCACGTCGCGGTGCACGGGAACTGGGTGGCCGCCGACGACCCGGCCGCCCAGCAGGACGCCATGCGGGCCCCCACCCAGCGGGCCTGGGGGTTCGAGACGAACTTCGGCGGCCTCGCCGACCTGGCCCTCGTGAAGGCCAGCCAGCTGCTGGCCAAGCCGGCGCACCTCACGTGGGAGGAGGCGGCCAGCACCACGCTGTGCAACGCCACCGCCTACCGCATGCTGGTGTCGTCCAACGGGGCCGGACTCCGCCTCGGCGACCGGGTGCTGGTGTGGGGCGCCACCGGCGGGATCGGCAGCTTCGCCGTGCAGCAGTGCCTGGCCGCCGGGGCCGAGCCGATCTGCGTGGTGGGCCGCCGGTCACGGGTCGAGTTGCTCCACCGACTCGGCGTGCGCCACGTCATCGACCGCACCGCCGAGGGGTACCGCTTCCTGGACCGTCACGACCGGGTGGACGTGGCCGAGGTGGAGCGCTTCGCCGAGCAGGTGCGGGCGCTGTCCGACGGCGGGGTGGACGTGGTGTTCGAGCATCCGGGCCGCGAGACGATGCCGGCCTCGGTGGCCGCGTGCCGGCGGGGCGGGACGGTGGTCACCTGCGCAGCCACGACGGGATACCGGATCCCGCTCACCGGGAGCGGGCTCACCCAGGAGTCGGTCCGCATCGTGGGGTCCCACTTCGCCAACTACCTCGAGAACGAGCGGGCCAACGAGCTGGTGCGGCGGGGCGTGGTCCATCCCACGCTCACCAGCACCCTCCCACTCGAGTCGGTGGCTCGGGCCACCCGGCTCGTGCGCGACGGCGCCCACGAGGGGAAGGTGGGCATCACCTGTCTCGCCCCGCCCGGCGCGGGCGTGACGGAACCCGCCACGCGGCGGCAGCTCGGCGAGGACCGGATCGCCGCGTTCGCCCGCGCCGCAGGGGCCTGAGCCGCCTCAGTCGCCGCCGGAGATGTCCTCGACCTTGGTGCGACCCGCCGAGATCCACGGCATCATCTCGCGGAGCTGTGCGCCCACCTGTTCGATCTGGTGGGCCTTGCCGGCCTCGCGCAGCTCGGTGAAGCGGCCGCCGCCGCCGCGCACCTCACCGACGAACTCCTCGGCGAAGGCGCCGGAGACGATCTCGTCGAGGATGCGGCGCATCTCGGCCTTGGTCTCGGCGTCGACCACACGGGGGCCGCGGGTCAGGTCGCCGTACTCGGCGGTCGTCGAGATGGAGTAGCGCATCCCGGCTACCCCCTGCTCGTACATGAGGTCCACGATCAACTTCAGCTCGTGCAGGCACTCGAAGTACGCCACCTCAGGCTGGTAGCCCGCCTCGACCAGAGTCTCGAACCCGTTCTGCACCAGCGAGGTGAGCCCGCCGCAGAGCACCACCTGCTCACCGAACAGGTCGGTCTCGGTCTCCTCGGCGAAGGTCGTCTCGATCACGCCGGCCCGGGTGCCGCCGATGGCGTCCGCATAGGACAGGGCCAGGGCGAGCGCTCCGCCCGAGGCGTCCTGCTCGACGGCGACCAGGCAGGGCACGCCGCCGCCCTCGGTGTAGGTCCGCCGCACCAGGTGGCCGGGTCCCTTCGGGGCCACCATCGCCACGTCGACCGAGTCCGGGGCCTGCACGTAGCCGAAGCGGACGTTGAAGCCGTGGGCGAAGAACAGTGCGTCGCCGGGCTGCAGGTTGGGCGCCACCTCGGACTCGTAGGCCGGTCCGATCTCGGTGTCGGGCAGCAGGATCATGATGACATCGGCCTCGGCCGCCGCCTCGGCCAGACCCAGGACCCGGAGACCCGCCTCCTCGGCCTTGGCCCGGGAGGACGACCCCTCCCGGAGTCCCACCCGGACGTCCACGCCCGAGTCCTTGAGGTTGAGTGCGTGTGCGTGACCCTGCGAGCCGTAGCCGAGGATCGCCACCTTGCGGCCGAGGATGATCGACCGGTCCGCGTCCTGTTCGTAGTACACGTTCGCCATGACGCCATTGTTGTCGCCGGTCGACTCGGCCGACGAATCCGTGTGAGTGGTTGAACACGCTCCGAGAGTGGGGCCCTGACAAACAACGCTCATCTCCGCTGGCTGCGCCGCCTGTCCGGCGTCGCCCTCGCCGCCATCGCAACGGTCGTCGTCGTCGCCTGCGGCGGTGCCTCATTCGAGGACAAGGCCGCTTCGACGACCACGGCCCCGACCGACTCAGGAACCGACTCAGGGTCCGACTCAGGGTCCGACGGTTTCAGCGCCGAGGCCACCACGCTCGGCACCGACCTCCTCACCCAGTTCGACCTGACCGAGAGGGAGATCGACGAACTCGAGGCTGGGTGCCTCGGCCAGACCCTCATCGAGGCCCTCGGGGAGTCGGACGCCCGGGACGTGGTGACCACCGAGACGCCATCGACCGAGCAGCTCGAGGCGCTCTCCGCCGGGTTCGACGCCTGCGTGAGCGGTCGGACCCTCGGCCCGGTAATCACCGCGCTGTTCTTCAACGAACTCCCTGGGGCGCCGACCCCGGACCAGTCGGTGGAGAGCTGCGTTGCGGGTGAGATCGACGGGTCGACCGGCCAGCTGATCATCGGGTTGTTCGGCAGCAACGAGTCAGGTGGACTCCCAACAGAGTTCCTCAACACACTCGACGTGTGCGTGCCCGACGACGTGGTCGCCGAACAGCTCACCGCCGAGCTCGCCTCGGACGGAACCTTCACCGAGGCCGAGGCGAGCTGCATCGCCGAACAGGTGGCACCGCAGCTGTCGATCAGCACTCTGGCCGAGGCCGGGGAGAGCGGGGCGCTGCCCCCCGACGTGCAGGCACTCATCGAGGAGGCCACGCTGGCCTGCGTCGTCGGAGGTTGAACCAGAGGGTCTCAGTGGCGGTTCGAGCCGACGCCGCCGGGTTCCAGCTTCGGCAGCGCCACCCGCCCGGTCCGCTGGATGTCGACGATCCCGAACGGCCGCAACAGTTCCTCGAAGTCGTCGAGTCGGCTCGGATGTTCCTCGGCAGTGACCGTGAGCTCGTCGACGCTGACGTCGAGCACGTGGCCCTCGAACAACTCCACGAGGCTCAGGACCTGCTGACGTTGCTCGGCGTTCGCCCGAACGGTCAACAGGACGAGTTCCCGCTCCACGGAGTCCCGCGGGTCGAGTTCGGAGATCTTGATCACGTTGATGAGCTTGTTGAGCTGCTTGACCACCTGCTCAAGCGGCGCCGACTCCACGTCGACCACGACGGTCAGACGGGAGAAGCGCTCGTCCTGGGTGGGTGCCACGGCGAGGGAGAAGATGTTGTAGCCACGTCGAGCGAACAAGCTGGCCACACGGGCGAGCACCCCGGCGCGGTTCTCGACCAGCACCGAGAGAACGTGGTGCTTCGGGGCCGGTCCGGGTGGCGGCGGCAGGTTCACTGCGCTCCTCCCGGCTGAGGTTGCGAGGGGTCGACCACGATGTCGGAGTTGCTGCGACCGGCGGGGACCATCGGGAACACCTTCTCGTTGGAGTCGGTGCGGAACTCGAGGACGACGGGACGGTCGTCGATCTCGTTGGCCTTGTCGATCGCCGGGCCGACCTCCTCGGGCGACTCGACCCGAAGGGCCACACAGCCCATGGCCTCGGACCACTTGACGTAGTCGGGCAGATCAGGCGAGAGGTACACCTCTGAGTAGCGCTCGTCGTAGAACATTTCCTGCCACTGCCGCACCATGCCCAGGTAGGCGTTGTTGAGGATCGCCACCTTCACGGGAATGCGCTCGGTGGCCGCCGTCACGAGTTCCTGTGCGGTCATCTGGAAGCAGCCATCGCCGTCGACGGCCCAGACCATGCGGTCCGGCCGACCGACCTTGGCGCCGATCGCTGCGGGCACCGAAAACCCCATCGTCCCGAGGCCCCCCGAGTTGACCCACGTGTACGGGTGGTTGAACCGCCAGTACTGCGACGTCCACATCTGGTGCTGACCGACTCCCGAGGCGACGATGCAATCCTCCGGGGCCCGCTCCCAGAGCTGTTCCAACACGAATTGCGGCTTGAGCAGATCGTCGCCGGCCGACTGCTCGTAGACGAGGGGGTACCGCTCCTGCCAGCCGGAGATCGTCGAGCGCCAGGTCGAACGATCCGGCTGCGCCGCAGCGATGTCACCGCCACTCAGGTCACGCAACGCGGTCACGAGTTCCTCGATCACGAGTCGGCAGTCTCCGACGATCGGGACGTCTGGACGACGGACCTTGCCGAGTTCGGCCGGATCGATGTCGACATGGATGACCTTGGCCTCCGGGGCGAATGCGTCGACCTTGCCCGTCACGCGGTCGTCGAACCGGCTCCCGAGGGCGATCAGCAGGTCGGCTTCCTGCATGGCGGTCACCGCCGTGTAGTTGCCGTGCATCCCGGGCATGCCCAGGCACAGCGGGTGGTCGTCGGGGAACGCTCCCCGGGCCATGAGCGTGGTCACCACGCTGATGTCTGTCAGTTCGGCGAGTTCCCGGAGTGCCTCGGCGGCCCGGGCCTTCAGGATGCCGCCACCGGCATAGATGATCGGTCGGCGCGCCGAGAGGATCAGCTCCGCCGCATCGCGGATCTTCTTGGCGTGACCCTTGGTCGTCGGCTTGTACCCGGGCAGGCTGGAGGCCACCTCGGCGTCGGTCGGCCAGTACCAGTCGAGCGCAGAACGGGGGTTGGCCGGATCGACGATGTCCTTGGGGATGTCGACGAGCACCGGGCCGGGCCGCCCGGTCGTGGCGATGTGGAACGCCTGACGAATCACGAGCGGGATGTCCTCGGCCCGGGTGACGAGCTCGTTGTGCTTGGTGACCGACCGGGTGATGCCGACCGTGTCGCACTCCTGGAACGCATCGGTGCCGATCGCCGGCGTGGGGACCTGACCGGTGATCACCACCATGGGCACCGAGTCCATGTAGGCGTCACAGAGCGGAGTGACGATGTTCGTGGCCGCCGGACCCGACGTCACCATGGCCACTCCGGGACGACCGGTGGCGTGCGCGAACCCCTCGGCCATGTGGCCGGCACCCTGCTCGTGGCGCACCAGGATGTGGCGGATCGGGCTGTCGATGATCGGGTCGTACACCGGCAGGATCGCCCCGCCCGGCAGGCCGAACATCACCTCGACGCCCTCGAGCTCGAGAGCCTTGATGAGTGCTGATCCTCCGTTGGTCACCATGTTGTCTCGTCCTGGTCGTCTGGTCCTGGTCGGTTTGCTGGTCTGAGCGGTTCTTCGGTGCCCTGTTCCGGTTCTCGGGTACCGCCCGGTGGACGATCGGGGCGAAAACCGTGACGACCCCCCATCCGGGAGGTCGTCGGGCGCACGAGCGGTCTCTGGGCCGGTGGTGCGCCTCAGCGCACTACGAGGGGGATGTCGGCACGGCGCATCGATTTTCAGTCTGCCAGCACACCGCGTTGTTTGCCAACCGCCGCCATCAGGCCCCGTGGTCGACGACGAACCGGAGGCACAGTGCCAGGGAGTCCGGGACGAATCGATCCCGACCGATCCGGACGATGAGCTCGTCTGGTTCGACGACACAGGCCTCGACCACCTCGCCGTCGTCGAACGAGATCGGACCGTCCCACACGACGGTCCAGATACGGGCCACCTCGTCGACGGAGTCATCGACGTAGACCCCGTCGCCGAGTCGCTCGAGTTCCACACCGACGACGCCGACCTCCTCGGCGAGTTCACGTTCGGCGGCGTGATCCCACTCCTCTCCGGCGCCCACGACTCCGCCGACGGCGAGGTCCCATGCGTCCGGCCAGAGGTCCTTGTCCGGAGCGCGGCGGTGGATGAGCACACCGCCCGACGAGGTCCGGACGATCACGAAGGTGCATCGGTGCCGCAGGCGCCGACGGCGCATCTCAGCTCGCGTCACGGTGGCGATGATGGTCCCGTCGGCGTCGAGCACGTCGACGAGCTCCCGGGCGGCGTCGGCGGTCCCCATGTCAGGAGATCCTCCCACCTGCGACACTGTCGCCGTGCGCTCTGCGGTCTACCCGGGGTCCTTCGATCCGCTCACCATCGCTCACGTGGCCATTGCCGAGACGGCGATCGCCGAACTCGATCTGGCCCGGGTCGAGTTCTGCCTGTCGGTCGATCCACTCGGCAAGCCCCATCTCGCAGCGACCCTCGACGAACGGGTCGAGCGGATCCGATCCGCCATCTCCGGCCGCACGGACCTGTGCGTCGTGACCTCGCCGCACCGTCTCGTCGCCGACATCGCTGCGACCTACGACGTGGTCGTGCTCGGCGCCGACAAGTGGGAACAGGTGCTCGATCCGTCGTGGTACGGCGACGACCCCCAGCGCCGCAACGACGCCGTCGCCCGGCTCCCGCTCGTGGCAGTCGCCGGGCGCACCGGCTCCGCACCGTCGACACCGCCCGAGGCGCAGGTCCACTGGCTCTCGGTGCCGGCGCACCTCGCCGATGTCTCGGCCACGGCGGTCCGCATGGGGCGAACCGAGTGGGCCGCCGATCCGGCGAGCGAACCCGACCGGCACACCGGCGTCGAGGAGTGAGCGCTCAGCGAGCGGGCGTGACCTTGGCGATCAACTCCGCCTCCCGACCGACGAGCAGGCGAGACGCCCCGGACAGCGCCGCAACGAGCAGCACGCCACCGAGGACCGGAGAGACCACGGCCACCGCTGCGGTCACGCCGGGTCCTCTGGTCGCCGCCCAGACCACGGCGAGGGCGATCGGCAACGAGATCAGGGTGAGGACGAGCATCCCGGCGAAGAGCACCGAACCCGCCAGACATCCCTGACCGGCGTCACCGGCGGCGAGCGGGTTGGGGCTGTCGGGGAGGGCGAACGGGGCCAGGGCCGCGCTGAGCACCGACGCTCCCGTTGCGAGCAGGATGGACCCGATCACGAGCAGCAATCCGGCTGGGACCCACGCCCATCCGCCCGAGATCAGCGCCAACAGCGCCACGAGCAACAGCGCCGCCGGAGCGATCACCGAGATCGAGGCGAGCGCCTTGGATCGCGCCAGCTGACGGCCGTCGGCACCGGCAGCGACCTCCGACCACAGTGCCGGGCCGTCGTAGCCGTAGGCATTGTTGCCCTCGAACAGCACGGCGAAGTGGAGCAGGCCGGCGGTGAGCACCAATCGACCGTCGTCGATCGCAACGATCCCGTCAGAGGAGGCGATCAACGGGAGCGCTCCGAGCGCACCGACTCCGAGCAGCAACGCCACGACCGTGTTGACCGCTTCTCGCGGCGAACGGAACTTCGTCCGCAGGGTGCGCGCTGCGAGCGAGCCGACCGGACCCGCCGGCAACCAGGCCAGCATCCCGGAGCGAACACCGGCGCCGGCGGAACGGCTGATGCGGCCGGTTCCGCCATCGCGGGGGGCGGTGGTGGCCAGCCGGGCGGTCACCCGCTGATGGCACCACCACAGCAGCGGCAACCACAGCACCGCCGCTGCGAGATGCAACAGAGCTGCCCCCGGTCGTTCCGCCACCGACGCCAGGGCCCGACCGAGCTGACCCGGCGGGGTCCAGGACCATCGCTCCGCCTCGCCGCGCCACCGCCCTCCGTCCCAGCCACTCACCACCTGCGACCCGATCTGCAGCACCAACCAGAGCCCGACCGCAGCGAAGGCCGAGGTGAACTGGGCCGCCTGACGCCACCGTCCGGCCGCCACCGCACCGACGGAGTCGGCGGCGGTCCGACTCACCAACACCAGCGTCGCCCACCACGCTGCGACGATCAGGGCGAGCACCAGCCACGACGCCGGTCCGCCACCGGCGTAACCCACAGCGAGTCCGATGCCGGAAGCGGCGCCGAGGAGGGCGGGCGGTCCGACGAGGGCGCCGACGAGCAGCCCGGTGGACAACGACGCCGTCGACACGGGCAGGGCGGCGAGGAGTCGGACATCGACTGTCGACTCGACACCTGCGGCAGCGGCGAGCAGCGCCGTTGCGAGGATCACGATCGGAATGAGCACCACTGCGGCGGAACTCGCATTGGAGAACGACCGACCCATTCCGGCGAGCAGAGCGAACGCCAGGACACCGGCGCCGGCGGAGAACACGACCGACATCACCGTCTGGAGACGGAGCTGGCCACTCCCGCGCAGCCCGTTGCGCAAGAGGTTCCACTTCAGTCCCACCACGGCCAGAACCACCGGCCAACCCCGTCGCTCCCCGTCGCTCACACCGGCCCCGTTCTGGAGTCCGGCACGGCGCTCCCGGGGATCGAACCGTCCAGCCACCCCAGCCCGGCGGGATCGGCCGGGGCCGATCCGAGCATCCCGATGAAGGCTTGCTCGAGCGTGGTGGCGCCGCGCACCGCATCGATGGGCCCAGCGGCGAGCACCCGGCCGTCGCTGACGACGACGACGTGATCGCAGGACCGTTCGACGAGATCCATCACGTGGCTCGAGAACACCACCGTCCCACCCCCGGCGCAGTAGCGGGAGAGCAGGTCCCGAACCGTGACCGCAGCGACCGGGTCGACGCCCTCGAAGGGTTCGTCGAGCAGGAGCACCGCCGGGCGGTGGAGGAGCGCTGCAGCGAGCGCCGTCTTCTTGCGCATCCCGTGGCTGTAACCGCCGATCAAGGTGCCGGCAGCGTCGGTGAGCCCGAGCAGTCCCAGCAGTTCCTCACTCCGGCTCCGAACCGACCCCCGGTCGATCCCGCGGAGTTCCCCGAAGTGCCCGAGGAGCTCCCAGGCAGTGAGGCGGTCGAAGAGGTGCATCGGGTCGGGCACGACCCCGAGGAGCGCCTTAACCGTGCCCGGTTGCTCCCAGGTGTCGTGACCGCTGATCCACACCCGACCGTCGTCCGGCCGTTGGAGGCCGGCGGCCATCCGCAGGGTGGTGGTCTTCCCGGAGCCGTTGGGGCCGACCAGTCCGCAGAAGCTCCCGACCGGGACGTCCACATCGAGGCGGTCGACGGCGACCCGTTGGCCGAATCGTTTGGTCAGACTCCGGGCACACAGCGCGGGCGCCCCGGGGACCGGGCTGGCCCCAGCGTGTGCGGTCACGGCCGGGTGATGGCTCCGAGGTCGGCACCTTGGGCCAGGGCGGCGTACTTGGCCAGCACCCCGGTGGTGTAGCGGGGTTCGGGAATCTTCCAGTCCGCACGGCGCGCATCGAGGGTTGCGGAATCGACGAGCAGGTCGATCGTGTGCGAGGCCACGTCGACTCGGATGGTGTCACCCTCGGCCACCAGAGCGATCGGTCCTCCGTCCACCGCCTCGGGTGCGACGTGTCCCACACAGAACCCGCGAGTGCCGCCGGAGAACCGCCCGTCGGTGATGAGCGCAGTGTCGTCACCGCGACCAGCGCCCTTGATGGCGGAGGTGATCGCCAGCATCTCCCGCATCCCGGGACCGCCCTTGGGTCCCTCGTAGCGGATCACCACGACGTCGCCCGCCTCGATCCGACCGGCGAGCACAGCCTCCATGGCGGCGTCCTCACCGTCGAAGACCCGAGCCCGACCCTCAAAGTGGTCGAAGTCGATACCGGCGACCTTGACCACGGCCCCGTTCGGAGCGAGCGAACCACGAAGGATTGCGATCCCACCGATGTCGTGGATGGGTTCACTGAGTGGTCGAATCACCTCGCCGTCGGGTCCGGGCGGATCGATCATCGCCAGGTTCTCGGCCACCGTCCGACCGGTCACGGTGATCTCGTCGCCATGGATCAGGCCGGCGGCGAGGAGTTCGGCCATGACCACCGGGACACCGCCGACGCGATCGACGTCGAGCATGTGGAACCGACCGTTCGGCTTGGTGTCGGCGATGTGGGGAACCCGCGCCGCAACGCGGTTGAAGTCCTCGAGTTGCAGGTCCACGTGCGCCTCGTGGGCGATCGCCAGCAGGTGGAGCACGGCATTGGTGGAGCCGCCGAGCGCCATGACCACGGCGATGGCGTTCTCGAGTGCGCCCTTGGTCACGATGTCCCGCGGCCGGATCCCCTGACGCAGGAGGTTCACGACCGCCGTGCCCGAAGCGTAGGCGTAGTCGTCACGGCGACGATCGACCGCCGGAGCCGAGGCCGAGCCCGGCAGTGAGAGCCCGATCGCCTCGCCCACCGAGGCGAGGGTGTTGGCGGTGAACATCCCGGCACACGAACCGATCGTGGGGCAGGCGTTCGACTCGATGGCGAGGAGCTGCTCGTCGTCGATCACACCGGTGGCGTGGGCGCCGACGGCCTCGAACACGCTCACGATGTCGAGTACGACACCGTTGAGGTTGCCGGGCAGCTTGGAACCGCCGTAGAGGAACACCGACGGCACGTTGAGACGGACCGCCGCCATCATCATGCCGGGGAGCGACTTGTCGCATCCGGCGAACGTGACCATCCCGTCGAATCGCTCGGCGTGCATCACGGTCTCCACGGAGTCCGCAATGACCTCCCGGGAGACGAGTGAGGCCCGCATCCCTTCGTGACCCATGGAGATGCCATCGGACACCGCAATCGTGCAGAACTCGATCGGGAACCCTCCGGCGGACCTCACGCCGTCCTTGGAGCGCTTGGCCAACCGGTCGAGCGGCATGTTGCAGGGAGTGACCTCGTTCCATGACGACACCACGCCGATCTGGGGCTTGTCCCAGTCGTCATCGGTCATCCCGACCGCCCGCAGCATCGCCCGGGCCGGCGCCCTGCTGGGAAAGTCGGTGACGTCGTGTGAGCGGAGTTTCAGGTCCTCGGGATCGGGCACGGTCGCACTCTACCGGTCCGCCCTATGCCGACTCCGAACGCCACTGTGCAGGGCGTCCGGAGCCGGCGGGGCGAAACCGTCAGGCGCCGGAAGCACCGTCGATGACGTCCTTGACCTTGTCGGCCACCTGGTCGACCACGCCGTCGGCCTGATCGGGCGTGACCTCCTTGACCTTCTCCGCTGCGGAGTCAATGGCGTCCTTGACCGTCTCCCCGTGCTCCCCGAGCAGGTCCTTGGCCTTGCCGGTGATGTCTTCAATACCCATGACGTCCCTTCATGGTTGTCGTCATTGGCCCTTCTTGCGACCTGGATTATGCCGCAGGCGCCGAGGGTCCTGCGCCTGTGCCATCCTCAGACCCCCAACACGGCCAGCGGCGCAGGCTCGACACCCGCACGCCTTGATGATGATGGGAGGCCACATGGCGGAGGCGACCGGACTCCGGATCGGCGAACGACTCGACAACGACGGCGCCCGCAACGGCGAGCCGGTGGCGCTCGACCCGAGCGATCTGTGCACCCACGGTGTCATCGTCGGGATGACCGGTTCCGGCAAGACAGGCTTGGCGGTGTCCCTCATCGAGGAGACGCTCGCTGCGGGGGTCCCGGTGCTCGCCCTGGACCCCAAGGGTGACCTCACCAACCTGCTCCTGACCTTCCCAGACCTCGCTGCTGAGGACTTCGCCCCGTGGGTGCCGGAGGGTTCGGACCCCGCTGCAGTTGCTGCCACGTGGCGGGAGGGACTCGCCGATTGGGGCCTGAGCGGTGAGAACATCGCTGCGTTGCGAGCCGCCGCACCGATGGGTGTGTACACGCCCGGTTCGACATCGGCGACGCCGCTCAACATCGTCGGTACGCTCACTGCACCGGTAGCGGCAACCGACGCCGAGGCCGTCACCGCCGAGGTCGGGGCCGTGACCAGCGGGCTGCTCGGCCTGGTCGGAATCTCCGGAGATCCGCTGTCGAGTCCGGAACACCTCTTGGTGTCGAACCTGATCCACACAGCGTGGATGGCCGGGGAGCAACTCGACCTGCCGACGTTGGTGGCCCGGATCCAGCAGCCACCCATGCGAACGCTCGGAGTCATGGAACTCGACACGGTGATCCCACCCAAGCAGCGGACCACACTCGCCGTCGCTCTCAACGGCTTGCTGGCTTCGCCGGGTTTCGCCCCGTGGGCCACGGGGGCTCCACTCGACGTGGAGCAGCTGCTCCGGAGCCCGGATGGTCGGGCTCGCCTGTCGGTCGTCTCGCTGTCGCACCTGTCGGATCCGGAACGGCAACTCGCCGTGAGCCGGATCCTGGGTGCGGTGATCCGCTGGTTCCGCGCCCAACCGGGAACCGATCAGTTGCGCGCCCTGGTGTACATCGACGAAGTGGCCGGTTACGCACCACCAACGGCGGAACCGGCCACCAAGCAGCCGATCCTCACGATCCTCAAGCAGGCCCGTGCGTTCGGCCTCGGGATGGTGCTCGCAACCCAGAACCCCGTCGACCTCGACTACAAGTCCATGTCGAACGCCGGGACCTGGCTGGTCGGACGGCTCCAGACCGAACGGGACAAGGCTCGCCTCCTCGAGGGGATGTCCTCGGCCGCCGGGACCGTCGACGTGGCCGACCTCGACCGGTCGATCACCGAACTGGCCAAGCGCCAGTTCTTCATCCATCAGGCGAAGGGCGGTGGACCGAAGCGGTTCACGAGTCGGTGGGCCATGTCGTACCTGCGAGGACCCGTCACCGGGCCCCAGCTTGCGCAGTTGCCGGATCGCAACGAGGTCCCGGCGACAGAACCGGCAACGCCGGCGGTGGAGGCACCTCCCGGGGTGGATCCGCCGCCCGGGGTCGACGGTCCTGGTGCCTCCTCCGCCGAGGGCACTCCCGTCGATGGCGAGACGACCGCAGTCCCTGCGACGGCGGCCGACGGGGTGCCGGTGCGCTGGATCGACCCGGCCGCACCGTGGCTCGCCGAGGTCGGGGGCTCGAGCACCTCCACCACGTTCCAGGCGGGCATCGCCATCCGGGTGCAACTCAGTTTCGACGACGCCAAGAGCGACACGCACCACTCCCAGGAATGGGAGGCGGTGCTCACTCCCCTGTCGGACCTGACCGATGCCGCCGCTGCAGTCGCCGTCGACCACGACGACCGGGACCTGCGCAGCGAGGCACCGGCCGGGGCGCGCTACGTCCCGTGTTCGGCGAGGATCGACACCAAGACCTTCTTCACGCAACTCGCCGCCCAGCTGAAGGACGTGTTGGTCCGGGACCAGGTGCTGACCGTGTTGGTCAACCGCAAACTGAAGTTGTGGAGCCGTCCCGGCGAGTCGCCCGAGGAGTTCGCCGGCCGCTGCGACGCCGCAGCGCAGATCGCCGCTGATGCCGAAGCCGAGAAGATCCGTGCCCGACTCGCCACCAAGGTCGACCGACTACGCCAGGCCGTCGACACCGCCGAACAACGAGCCGAGGGTGCCCGTCAGGCGGCGAGCGACTCCGAGGGCACGGAGCTCACCGGATTCGGCGGAACGTTGCTCGGAGGTCTGCTCGGTGGCGGAAACCGGACACGTGGACTGGCCTCGGCGGCCCGCAAGGCCATGGCCGGAAAGGAACGTGTCAACAAGGCTCGGCAGCGAGCCGACGCTGCAGCGGCAGCGGTCGAGGCCAAGAGCGACGACCTCGCTGCAGCAGAGGCCGAGCTCGCCGAGGCGGTCGTGGCGATCGACGACGAGTGGCGGGCCGTTGCCGACGAGGTCGAGTCCGCCGAGATCCGCCTGAAGAAGACCGGAGTGTCGGTACAGATGTTCTCCCTCGTGTGGCTGCCGGTCTGAGCACGGAGTGGTCGACGTCGCAGGCACTGAGCGTCGCCGGCTCGACCGGAGCATCTGGGCCATCGCCGGACCGGCGCTGGTCACGTTCGCCGCCGAGCCGATCTACCTGCTCGTCGACACGGCGATCATCGGCCGAATCGGCACCGATGCGCTGGCCGGACTGGCCGTGGCGAGCAGCATCTTGTTGTTCGTTGTCGGAGCGTGCATCTTCTTGACCTTCGGGACGGCGGCGACCGTGGCCCGTCGGATCGGCGCCGGTGACCACGTGGGTGCCGCCTCACTGTCGGTGCAGGCCCTCTGGCTGGCGCTCGCCTGCGCCGCTGTGGCGACGCCGTTGCTCATCGTGTTCGGAGGACTGCTCGTCGACCTGTTCGGGACCTCCGCAGCAGTCGCTGCAGACGCCACGCTCTATCTGCGGATCAGCCTGATCGGTCTGCCGGCGCTGTTGCTCACCATGGCATCGACCGGTGCGCTGCGCGGACATCTCGACGCCAGAACCCCAATGGTGGTGGTGATCACGGCGAACGTGGTCAACCTGGTGCTCGAGGTGTGGTTCGTCTTCGGCCTCGGCTGGGGCATCGCCGGGTCCGCTGCCGGGACAGTCGTGGCCCAGTGGCTCGGAGCGGTGGCCTTGATCGCAGCGGTGTGGCGACTGACCCGGACCCGAAGGATCGGTCTCCGACCCCATCGGGCCGACATCACCTCACTCGCCGTCATCGGACGGGACCTGTTCATCAGAACGGTCGCCCTCCGGGGTGCTCTCACCGCCACCACCTTCCTGGCGGCCCGACGAGGTGCCGTCGCCCTCGCCGCCTACCAGGTGGCATTCCAGTGGTGGACGACCATGGCCTACCTGCTCGACGCCCTCGAGGCGGCGGCACAGAGTCTGGTCGGCCGGGCGCTCGGTGCCGCCGACCGGGGAGCGGCTCGACTCACCGGCAACCGGGTGTTGCAGTGGAGCATCGGAGGCGGCGTCCTCCTCGGGGTCGTCACCGTGGTGTTCGCAGCCCCGATCAGCGACCTGTTCACGAACGACGTGGCCGTCGGCGGGTTGGTCGTCACCTCGCTGTGGTGGGTCGGGGCGACGCAGCCGATCAGCGGTGCGGCCTTTGCCCTCGACGGGATCCTCGTGGGAGCCGGCGATCAGCGGTTCCTGGCCGGAGCCATGGTCGGCTCCCTCGTCGTGCTCGTGGTGGCCGGAATCGCAACGCTCGCAGCCGGAACCGGTCTGTGGGGCGTGTGGCTGGCCGTGGCGCTGTTCATGGCGAGCCGGACAGTGATCCTCGGCGTGCGCTACCGCAGTTGGCGGTGGGCGCACATCACCTCGTCGTGAGGCTCACCGAGCGCACGTCGACTGGACCCACACACCGAGGTTGGCCTGTGCCCGTTGCACAGCAGGGTCAGCGATCAGCTGACCGGCCCGGTCCGCAGCGTCGGGAGCGCGCGGGTCCAACGTGGCGACTCCCTGCCAGACGCCGCGCATCGTGTCGAGATCGGAGCGCACCACCTCCGACGGGGCGATGTCGACCATGTGGGCGAACAATCGACCGAGCGAGGAGAACAGGGTCGTGAACCCGGAGGTGTCCTGCAGGAGGCTCGTCAGATCGAGGTCGGCACCGGTCACGTCGGCGAGCGCCGCTCCCGTGAGCAAGGTGCAGAGGTCGTCCTCGGCCACGAGCGCATCGATCCGGGCCACCAGTTGCGCCACGCCGAGCGGACCGGCGGAACCCGCTGCGGTCGGCTCGGGGCTGTTGCCCGGGGCCGAGGTGGGCGGTGCTGTGGGGATGGCTCCGGACTGCTCCGCTGGGGCGGACTCGCCGACGACCATCGGTCCGGTCTCCTGCGCACACGATCCCAGCACGCCGAGTACGACGAGCACGCCGAGCAGCGCCGCCATGCCGATTGCGATCGGCCTCTGGCGCCCGGTCACGCTGGGCGGCGATGTCAGCTGGGAACACCTGCGCCGGCGCACCTGCCCATCGTAGGCACCGACCGGCCACGGTGGGCCGTCGGCTCCGTCACTTGCCGCCGATCAGACCCGTTGCTGCTGCGAGCGTGAGGAGTGCGGTGAGCACGAGCATCCACAACACCAGCGTCCGGAACCGCTCCTCGCTGAAGCTCCGGTGCGCCCAGCCTCCGAGCACGGAACCGATCGGCCACGCCGGTAGCGCCAGGACCGAGGCGAGCAGCAGGGTGGTGTCGAGTCGGCCGGCCGCAACGAACAGGGTGATCGCCACCAACCCGGTGGAGGCGAAGAACACGACCAGAGTCGCCCGGAACGGGCCCTTACCCAACGATCGGCCGTGCAGGTCCATGATCACCGGCGGGCCACTGACCCCGACAGAGGTGTTGAGGACCCCGCTGACGAAGCCTGCCGCCACGTCGACGCCCGGACGAGGGTCGACGATCACCCACCCCCGGGCGAGCACCGCGACGGACAACAGAACAGTGGCCGAGATGGCGATCTGCAGCGGCGCCGGGGGAACGGTGATGAGCACGAGGAGTCCCAGCGCCATCCCCGGGACGGATCCGAACACCAGACGCCGCACGACGGGGCCATCGCTGTCACGTCGGTGCTGGATCGCCACGGCACCGTTGGACAGCAGCCCGTAGACGGCGCTCAGCACGACAGCCTCGGACGGACCCACCGCCACTGCCATGAGCGGAACCGTGATCAGCGCAAAACCGAACCCGACGAAGGAGTTGAGGAACGACCCGCACAGGAGCGCCACTGCCACGAGGGCGAGGGAGCCGGGCTCGATCACCTCCGGTCGATCGCCAGTCAGGCCGTGCGGCTGTTCAGCAGCGCAGTGACCGCCTTGCCGTCGGCCTTCCCACCAGTGGCCTTCATCACCTGACCGACGAAGAAGCCCGTGACCTTGACGTCACCGTCGCAGAACCTCTGCCACTCGTCCGGATGGGCACTGATGAGGCCATCCACGATTCCCTCGAGCTCAGAGGTGTCCATGGCCTCGAAACCCTTGGCGGCAGCGATCGAGGCGGGATCGCCACCACGCTCGACCAACTCGGCGAGCACCGTCTTGGCCTGGGTTGCTGTGAGTGCCCCGTCGGTCTCCATGCGCACCAGCGATGCGAAGGCCGCCGGATCGAGGTCTCGAGCTCGTTCATCGGAGAGGTTGTGCTCGGCGTGGGTGACGACCCGTCCGGCATCGGCCCCGGCGTCGATCGCCGCGAGGCACAGGACATCGAGCCCACGGTCGACGATCAACGCAACGGCCTCGGTGGATCCGCCGACCCGCTCGGCGAGGCGGTGTCGCCGCTCAGCGGGAAGGAGCGGCAACTCCGCCCGGATGCGCTCCACCCACTCGGGATCAGGGTCGAGCTCGATCAGGTCGGGGTCGGGAAAGTAACGGTAGTCATCCGCCCCCTCCTTTGATCGGAGCGTGTGTGTCCGGCCGTCGTCCTCGTTCCAGTGTCGGGTCTGTTGCACCACCCGCTCCCCGGAGTCGATCAGGTCGACCTGACGGGCGGCCTCGTAGTCGATCGCCCGACCGAGACTGCGCAGGGAGTTGATGTTCTTGATCTCGCACCGGGTGCCGAACTCGGCCGCACCCCGCTCCCGGACCGAGACGTTGCAGTCGACACGGAGCGAGCCCTCCTCCATCTTGCCGTCTGAGGCTCCGACCGCAACGAGCACGGCCCGCAGCTCACTGACGTAGGCGCGGGCGTCCTCGGCGTTGCGCAGGTCGGGTCGCCCAACGATCTCGAGCAGCGGTACACCCGCCCGGTTGAGGTCGACGAGGGAGTACTGGGCGTCGTGGATCCGGCCACCGCCTCCGATGTGGGTCGACTTGCCGGTGTCCTCCTCGAGGTGCGCCCGCTCGACGCCGACGATCTTCCCCGACGGCAACTCGAGGAACCCGTCGGCGTTGATCGGGAGGTCGTACTGGGAGATCTGGTAGTTCTTCGGCTGGTCCGGATAGAAGTAGTTCTTGCGAGCGAAGACCGACCGCTGCACGGTGCAGTTCAGGGCGAGGCCCACCCGGATGGCGAGTTCGACGGCGTGGGAGTTCAGCACCGGGAGCGAACCGGGCAGACCGAGCGTGAGCGGATCGATGTGGGTGTTGGGCTCACCGCCGAACTCGGCGGTGGCCGCTGAGAAGAGCTTGGTGCGGGTGGCCAACTCGGCATGCACCTCGAGGCCGATCACCACCTCCCAGCGGTCGAGGTCGATGCTGCTCACGCCGCACCCTCGAGGACCGCAGCGACCCGGAACATGACGATCTCACCGAGCGCCGGAGCCATGACCTGCACCCCGATCGGCAGCCCGTCCTCACCGATACCGAACGGAACGGAGGCCGCCGGGTGGCCGGCGAGGTTGGTCGGGATGGTGCAGACGTCATTGAGGTACATCTGCAGTGGATCGGCGGTCTTGTCGCCGAAGGCGAACGCCGTGGTCGGCGAGGTCGGCGACAACAGGACGTCGAAGCGTTCGTAGGCGGCGTCGAAGTCGGCGCGGATCAGCGTCCGGACCTTGAGGGCCTGACCGTAGAAGGCGTCGTAGTAGCCGGCGGACAGGGCGTAGGTGCCCAGCATGATGCGCCGCTTGACCTCGTCACCGAAACCAGCGGTCCGGGTGGCCTCCATCATCTCTCCCGCGGTGGGCGCATCGACCCGCACGCCGTAGCGAACTCCGTCGTAGCGGGCGAGGTTCGACGAGGCCTCGGCCGGCGCCACGAGGTAGTACGCCGAGAGCCCGTAGGTCACCGCCGGTACCGAGACCTCCTCGACCGTCGCGCCGGCTGCGGCGAGCGCCTCGGCGGCGGCACGCACCCGTGCGCCGACGTCATCGGCGATGCCCTCGCCGAGCATCTCGGTGACCAGACCGACACGCAGGCCGTCGACACCGTCGTCGAGGTGTTCGACGACCGAGGGGAACGGCTGCGGCAGGGATGTGGAGTCCCCCGGGTCGTGGCCGCCGATGACCTCGCAGACGACGGCGGCGTCGGCGACGGTCGTGGCGAACGGACCGACCTGATCCAGCGATGAGCCGAACGCCACCAGACCGAGACGGGAGACCAGACCGTAGGTGGGCTTCACGCCGACGACCCCGCACAGCGCTGCGGGTTGGCGGATCGACCCGCCGGTGTCCGAGCCGAGGGCGATCGGAGCGAATCCCGCTGCGACCGCCGCCGCTGAGCCGCCGGAGGACCCCCCGGGCACGCGGGCGAGATCGTGCGGGTTGCGCGTGGGGCCCGTGGCGGAGTGCTCCGTCGATGAGCCCATGGCGAACTCGTCGAGGTTGGTCTTTCCGATCATCACTGCACCGGCCTGTCGGAGGCGCGTCACGACGGTGGCGTCGTACGGAGGCTCCCAACCCGCCAGGATCCGTGAGGAACAGGTGGTGGCGACGCCCCGGGTGCAGAGGTTGTCCTTGATCGCCACGGGGACGCCGGCGAGAGGACCCGGGTCGTCCCCGGCGGCCACCGCCTCGTCGATCGCTCGGGCCCGGTCCCGGGCGGCATCGGCGGAGAGGAGGTTGAATGCGTGGACCTGCTCCTCGTCGGCGGCGATGCGTGCGAGTCGCTCCTCGATGACGTCGATCGCTGACCGGTCCCCGGACCGGACCGCAGCAGCGGTGTCGATCGCCGTGCCGAGCGATGCCTCCGGGAGCGCCCGAGCGGGGCTCACGGTGCCTCCCCGAGGACGGGTGGGACGCAGAACATGCCGTCCTCGGCCGACGGGGCCTGACCGAGCACGGTGTCACGATCGAGCGGCGGAGCCGGCTCATCGGAGCGGAACACGTTCCGCAGCCGCACCGGATGCGCCATGGGCTCCACATCGGCGAGATCGAGTGCCTCGATGTCCTCGGCGTGGGCGAGTATGTCGGCGAGCTGGTGGGTGAACCGATCGAGCTCGCCCGGACCGAGTCGGAGCCGAGCGAGCGCTGCGACCTTGGCGACGTCCTCGGCGCTGATGCGCGCAACGGCCTGTGGGGTGGTCGGTTCGTCCATGGCCCGTGGATCGTACTGCTGAACCGTCGGAGCTCAGCGAGCCGGTTGGCCCAGGCGCGCCACGAACTCGACAGAGCGCTCGATGATCATGTCGGCATCGAAGTCGAGCGTGGCCACGTGGTAGCTGCGATCACAACTCACTCGTTCGACCGGACCCGCCACGGCGGCGGCGAGGATGTCGCTGTCGGCCGGCGGGACCACGTGGTCCTCTGGGCTCGTGAACAACAACATCGGCGAGGTGATGCGACTGAGTTCACTCTCGACGACCTCGGCGGCGGCGAACAGCGTCAGCAACGGTGCGAGCGGCGTGTCGGCGTAGGACGACTCCACGATGCCGGGGCGGGCGATGTCCGAGCCGATCCCGGGCATGACGACCTCGCCGGCGTCGAGGAGTGCAGCCACGGCGTTGCGCATGTCGTCCGACGGCGCAACGGCCGGGTTGATGCACACCAGGCCGGCGATCTCGGAGTGACGGGTGGCCAACCAACAGGCCAACGACCCACCCATGGACAGACCGACCACCACGACGCGTTCACACCGACCAGCGAGGTCGTCGTAGGCCGACTCCGCGGCGCTGGACCAGTCGTCCCAGCCGGTGGTGAGCATGTCGTCGATCGTCGTCCCGTGACCCGGCAGGCGGGGCAGCTCCACGGTGTAGTCGGCGTCAGCGAAGGCTTCGGCGAGGTCACGCATGGAACTTGGATTGCCAGTGAAACCGTGGAGCACGAGCACACCCGTCGCTCCGCCGGCCGCCGAGAAGGGCTCGGCCCCGGGAATCACCTCTGCTGCACTCACTGCGTACCTCCGTCCGGACGGGTCGGAGGATCACTCTACGAGGAACCCCCCGGAGCGGCGAGATCGACGCCCGGGCCACTATGGTGCGCCTCGGAACAGGGGCTCAGGTCGGTGCGGCCGGGGCGTGTCGAACAGATGGAGGACCCAAGTGGCGAAGTACCAGTTCCTGACCGAGGAGTGGGTCGATGCAGCCAAGCAGATCCGCGAGGAGATCGAAGGCGATGTCCCGGCTCCTCCACACGCTGTGCGACTCAACCTCGTAGCGACCGAGGTCCCCTTCGGTGAGGGCGAGGTCCAGGCGCACCTCGATACCTCCGGTGGCGAACTCCAGATGGACCTCGGCCACCTCGACGAAGCCGATCTGACCGTTTCGATCGACTATCCGACCCTCAAGGCGATCGTCGTGGACCAGAACCAGCAGGCCGGGATGCAGGCGTTCATGGCCGGCAAGATCAAGGTGCTGAGCGGCGACATCACCAAGTTGATGGCCATGCAGCAGTCCGGCGCCGCCGGTGGCGAACTCCAGGCCGAGGTGGCCGCCAAGATCCAGGAGATCACCGAGTAGGCACGGCCTGCCGCACAGATCACTCCTAGATCAGCAGCGCCAGTCAAACAGCGCATGCGCTGAGTGCAGCGCCGACGACGTACGCCACCGAGTACGACGAGTCCGGGCCGCCCACGCCGACGGCGACGACCTCCATGGACTCCATGACAGTCACCCCAGGGTTGTCCCGACCTGCGCCACGAGCCACTGCGTCGCCCCGGCGATCCCGAGGTCGCCAAACGGCACGGAGTTGGCGACGCACGCCGTCAGACGGGGCGGCGCGGCTCCGATCCCGGCCCCGAGAGCGCCGGGGCCAACCCGATCACTGCCGTGCCCGGAACTTCGGCCACGAGGGCGAACACGACGAGTGAGAGCCTCAACGAGAGCTTGCCGACCACCGTGGTGGATCGCGCCGAGATCCGCGCCGCACTCCACCCGGCGAGCGGCCCGGTGATGGCGAAGGTGAGCGGACGTGGGATCATCATGAGCGCCACGGTGTCGGCTGAGAGCTCCGGACCTCAGCGAGCAGCTTCGGGGCGAGAGTGAACCCGTCCATGTAGCTGAACTGCACGAAGAACCCGCTCGCCACCGGCACCGAGAAGGCCGGGTTGGCGAACCAGTCGAGTTGAATGAGCGGGTGGGGGCCCGTCGCTCGATCCGGACGAAGATCAACAGCGCCGTCGGGACGAGCTGCCAGCAGCCCAGCGCCCAGGGATTGGTGAGACCCCAGGCCAAGGCCCGATCGATTCCGATCAACAGGCCGACGATCACCACGGCGAGTGCCGCCTGGCCCGGCACGTCGAAATGTACGTGCGCCAACCGTGGCGTCTCCGGCAACGCGAGGAACGACCAGACGGCGATCACTGCGAGGACCGGTGCCTGGAACCAGAAGATGGCCCGCCAACCGAACGCCCCGATGAGCGGCCCGCCGACCATGAGACCGCACACCGGCCCCGCGGCGACGACGATTGACCAGAACCCGAGCGCCCGGGCCCGGTCCTCGGCCGGGAACATGCGGTTGATGAGCGCCAGCGAGGACGGCCCCGTCGCCGCGCCGATCGTGGCGCCGAGCACCCGGAACGCGATGAGTGACGGACCCGACCATGCGAGTGCGGTCAGGACGACGAACGCCGTGGCCCCGAACATCCCGATCAGCACGACCCACCTCACGAGCCACGGCCGCATCGCCGGGTCGTCGGGGGCGATCGGGGGCGATCGGGGGCGAAGCGTCTCCCGCCGGCGCAGAGCGGCGCGGTCGAGGAGCAGCGACCACGGGACCACGGTCTCCTCGTCGACGCCGGGCGCATCGATCGCCACGGCCGTCAGTGGTTCGTCAGTCGGGTCCTGTCGGTCCGGTTGGGGCGGCCGCCGTGAGCGGCGGCTGGGGAACACCACGGACAGCAGACCACCCCAACCCGAGCGACTGTGGCAAAACGCTACGACCGAAGGCGGCCCGAGTGGTGGATCCCCGGCCATGACCGGCACCGCTGGTGCCGCCGCAGCACAATGAAGAAATGAGTGAGACGTCGGACATCGAACAGGGGACCGTCACCGCTCCGGCGGAGCCACCGGTCGTCCCCAGGGCCCCCCTGGTGCAACGGGTACTCGTGGGGCTGCTGCTGCTCGGCGGTCTCGTCGGACTGGTGGCCACGTTCACCTTCGCCACCACCGGGAACAGTTCCACCTCCAGCAATGCTCCCGACTTCGTCGAGCGCCTCGTTCCGGAGTCCGGGTCCGAGGTCCTGACGCAATCCGGGGTCGGGATCGACGTTGCCGCCGGCTACGACGGCTACCTGATCGTGAACGGCGTGGAGATCCGGACCGCCGAGGACGGCCTCAGCAAGGACCTCGGTTCGGGTCGGATCGACTTCACCCCTGGTCCGGACAAGCCGGTGTCGTCCCTGACCGACGGCCAGAACTGCGTGGTGGCGATCGTCTGGAAGCAGGCCGAGGGACCCGAGCGGTCCCAACCGGTCTCGTGGTGCTTCGACGCCACGTGAGCATTCGCTCCGTCGGGTGACCAGGCCCGCTGGAGAGTCATCGACCGCAGCGGCTCAGGCGAGGTGGGCGTCGAGTTCGGCGAGCGCCGCAGCGACATCGGACGGCTGCGGGCCGACGTGGACCGAGCGGATACCGACGGCCCGGGCACCGACGACGTTGCCGAGTGCGTCGTCGATGAACACCGTCTCGTCCGCCGTGACGCCGAGACGTTCCAGCGCCAGGTGGTAGATGCGCGGGTCAGGCTTGCGCAGGCCGACCGCCGAGGAGTCGACCACGTCGTCGAAGAGCTCTCCGAGCGGCAGCAGCGGCGTCCAGAATCCCTCGAACTCCGCAGCGTTGTTGGTGAGCAGACCGGTGCGACGACCACCGGCCCGCAGGTCCCGACAACGGTCGACGACCTCGGTACGGATGCCGCCACCGGCGAGCGCAGCGAGCAGGTCGAACGGTTCGATCTCCCGGCCCGTGCGCTCCACGCCGAGTGCGACGATCTCGGACCGGGCGGCGGCGAGGTCGATCTCGCCACGCTCGAGGCGGTGCCACGGATGATCGGTGTCACGGTCGTACGGTCCGAAGACCACCTCGAGGGCCACTGCGGGATCGAGACCCTGTGCGCTCGCCGCCTCGACGAGCGCTGTGAACGGCGAGTCGATGAAGACGCCGCCGAAGTCGAAGATGACGGCGCGTACGGGTGGGCTCACGTGGGGACCTCCCCGGTGGACAGCAACCACTCGAAGGCGACCTCGTCGAGCACGGGCACGCCGAGCTCGGTGGCCTTGGCCAGCTTGGATGCCCCGGGCTCGGCGCCCACCACGAGCGCCGTGGTCCGCTTCGACACGCTGCCCGGAGACTTGCCGCCGCGGGCCTTGATGGCCTCCACGGCGCCCTCGCGGCTGAAGCCGTTCAGCGTGCCGGTCACCACGACCGTCGACCCGACGAGCGTCTGCGGGAGCACGGACCGTTCGGGGCCGAGCGTGTTGATCCCCGCAGCGACGAGCCGGTCGACGAGGTCGGAGTTGACCGGGTCCGCACACCAAGCGTGCACCGACTCGGCGATGACGGGCCCGATGCCGTCCACTGCAGCGAGGTCGTCGAGCGACGCACCGCAGATGGCGGCCAGACTCCCGAGTGCCCCGGCGAGCGCCTCGGCACCAGCCTGACCGAGGTGCGTGATGTTGAGCCCGAACAACAGCCGCGCCAGCGGGCGGGACCGGGAAGCGTCGACGGCGCGGCGGAGGTTGTCGATGGTCTTCTCGCCGTAGCCCCGCAGCTCTCCGATGCGCTCGTAGTCGAGGGAGTAGATGTCGGCCACGTCGACGATCAGGCCCAGGTCCATGAACAGCTGCACCTGCTGATCACCGAGGCCCTCGATGTCCATGGCGCCACGAGAGGCGAAGTGGCAGATCGCCGCCCAGCGCTTCTGCGGACACTCCGGGTTGACGCAGAAGTGCTGCGCCTCGCCCGGCGGACGGACCAGCGGCTGTGAACACGACGGGCAGAGGGTGGGGAACTCCCACTCGCGGAGACCATCGGGTCGGAGGTCGAGCACGGGCCCGACGACCTCCGGGATCACGTCGCCGGCCTTCCGGACGACCACGGTGTCGCCCGGGCGGACGTCCTTGAGGCGGACCTGATCGGAGTTGTGCAGCGTCGCCATGGAGACCGTGGAACCACCCACGAAGACCGGCTCCATCACGGCGAAGGGTGTGGCCTTGCCGGTCCGACCGATCGACACCTGGATCTCGAGCAACTGCGTCGATCGCTCCTCCGGGGGGAGCTTGAAGGCAATCGCCCAGCGGGGAGCCTTGGAGGTGGCCCCGAGCGCCGCCTGCACTGCGAGGTCGTCTACCTTGACCACCACGCCGTCGATCTCGTACGGGAGTTCGTGACGGTGTTCGACCCAGTGGGCACAGAACGCATAGACCTCCTCGAGGGTGGCGCAGGAGCGGGTCTCGGGATTGACGGGGAGGCCGAGGCTCCCGAGCAGGTCGAGGGCACCGGAGTGGGTCGGTGGCGCCCCGATCCCGACGACCTCGCCGAGCTGGTAGGCCCACAGCGCCAGTCCTCGTGAACCGGTGACCGTGGGGTCCTTCTGACGGAGCGAACCCGCTCCGGCGTTGCGCGGGTTGGCCGGGAGCGGCTTGGGGCGGCGACCGGCGGCCTCCGCCACGGCGTTGTCGGCCTCGGTCTGGGCCCGGAGGCGAGCGAAGGCGTCGAGTGGGAGGTAGATCTCGCCCCGGACCTCGATCACCTCGGGGGGGTCCCCCGAGAGGACCTGCGGCACACCGGAGATCTGGTGGACGTTGGCCGTGACGTCCTCGCCGGTGCGGCCATCCCCTCGGGTGGCGGCCCGCACGAGCCGGCCATGCTCGTAGCGCAACGACATGGCGAGACCGTCGATCTTCAGCTCACAGACGTAGTCGACCGCTTCGCTCAGGCCGAGTTCATCGAGCCGACGAGCCGTGCGGTCCCCCCACGCCCGGAGCTCGCCCGAGTCCATGGCGTTGTCGAGGCTCATCATGCGGATGCGGTGCTGGACGGGAGCGAACTGCGCCGACGCCGCACCCGAGACCCGTTGCGTGGGTGAGTCCGGTGTCAGGAGATCGGGGTGGGCGTGCTCGAGCGCCAGCAGTTCCCGGACGAGTTGGTCGTAGTCGGCGTCGGGGATGACGGGGGCGTCGAGTTCGTAGTAGGCCCGGTCGTGACCGCGAACCTGGTCGCGGAGCCAGTCCACCCGCCCGGCCGGATCGAGGTCGGGGTCCGGACCGGCGTTGGCGCCGGTGGCGCGGGACGGACTCACGACGGCGAGACTACCGCCGCCCTGGGACGACCGGCTGCGGCTCAGGCGCCCAGCGAGAGGCGGGTCGCGAGACTCTGGCGCCGGAGTCGGGACGACAGTTCGGTGCACAGGTCGATGACCCGTCCGGCACCGGTGGCATCGAATTCGGACAGTCCGTCGACCGGCTCGACCAGCGAGTGGAACCGCAGTGCCGCCGGGTCGAGCCCTTCGGCGGCGAGGCTCGCAAAGGTCGCCGACAAGGAGCGCCACAGGGAATCTGCCTGCAGGCCGAGTGGCCGGTTCACCGGGACTGCGCCCCAGGCGCACACCCCGCCGGCATCGACGAAGCGTTCGATCGCCGGAGCCCACGACACCACGTCGGGATCGGCCGGGAGCGACAGGAACGCCGGACCGGCGCTCACCACGGCGTCCCAGTCGGTGCGCCCGGGAACGTGGACACCGACGAGTCCCGGGCCGGGCGAGGCGTCGGCGAGACCCTCGATCGTTGGCCCGAGCAGGCGATCGGCAACCGTCGAGCGGCCGAGCGGGAACGTCGGATGCAGGGAGCCGACCAGGCCCGCCTCGTGCAACACGATCACCACGCCCAGCCCCGGACGCTCGGCGTGGATCCGCCGGAGGAGGGCCGACGCGCGAGCGGCGACGATCTCTGCGGCGCTGTGGACCGCAGTGTCGAGGTTCACGCCGACCGCACCGAGCGCCAGTGCCAACGTCACCGGACCGAGCACGCCCAACCGGACGGCGGGCACGTCGACGCCCGCCCCGGTGACCACACGGTCGAGCGGTTCGAGTGCGTCGGGGGCAGCGACGAGCAGCGCCTCGAGGTCGCCCGCCGACGCCGGATCGAAGGTGGCGGGATCGAACGTGTCCGGATCGAGCCCGATGAACGGGCCGGTTCCGGTGACACCGAGCAGGCTCAGCGCGAGCAACGATCGGTCACAGCGGTGGACCACCGGAACCGTTGGGAATCGCTCGTGTGCCCGGAGAGCGAAGTCCACCGCCGTGTCGACGTCGCTGAACGGCACGCCACCGACCGACGTTGCGAGTCCCAGAATGGCCACCCCGCCTGCTTCCACCGATTCCTTACTAGACCCGGCCGTGTCGGACGCGCAAATCTGTCGAGTGTGAGCGATGCAGCGACGACGACGACGAATCGTCGGACCGAGTGGCCGGTGTGGGTGTGGCGAGTGACCTGGGCGCTCCTGCCGGTCACGCTCGGCGAACTCCTCGCCGACTCGTTCGACTCGAGCGGCATCGGCAGGACGCTCGCCGTGGCGATCCTCTGGGCGGCGTGGGCCGTCGGCCTGGCGTGCACACTCACTCCCGATCCGAGGGCCCTGACCACCGGTCGCCTGCTCGCCCCGCTCCCCGTGGTGGCCGGGGCGATTGCCGCGAGCCTCAGCGAGCCGACCGCGTGGGGCTGGGCCGGGCTGGTGCTCGCTGCGGTCGTTCCCGTCGTGGCGATGAGCGCACCGGTTGGAGAGTGGGCGATCGACGGTGCGTCCTACGGCGACGAACACCGGTCGCCGCTGCGGTGCCCAGCGGTGTTGTTGTTCGGTCCGCTCGAGGTGACCTGGTTGATCGGGGTCGCACCGATCGGTGGCGCAGTCGTCCTCCTCGCTGGAGAGCGCTGGGTCCCCGCTGCGGCGTTGGCCGTCCTCGGAGTTGCCACCGCAACGCTCGCATGGCGCTCGTTGCACCGGCTCGCGAGCAGGGCGTTGGTGTTCGTCCCGACCGGCATCACTCTCGTCGACGCCCTGGCGCTGTTCGAGCCGATCCCGCTCCCCCGCCGAGCGATCACCCGCCTGGGGCCGGCACCGGCTGACTCTGCGGCCCTCGATCTCACCGCCGGGGCGACCGGATTGATCCTCGAGGTCGCTCTCGATGAGGAACTCAGCGTCGTGCCGGCAGTGCGGCGGGGGGCCACGACCGAGGCGGTGGCGACCCGGGCGGTGTTGGTCGCTCCGACCAGGCCCGGGCGGTTCCTCGAGATCGCCGAGGACCGTCGGATCGCCGTCGGCCGAACCTGAACCCGGGGCAGCGACGGGCCGTCGGGCGAGCGTCGAGTCTCAGGTCGAACGCTCGGCGGTGCCACCGCCGAGCACGATGTCATCGCGGTAGACCACGACGCTCTGACCCGGCGCCACGAGCGGGCGGGACCGCACCCAACGAACAGTGGCCCTCCCGGCGTCGATGTCGACATCGGTGATGGTCGCCGGTTCAGCCGTACCGTGCGCCGAGGTCTGGACGCTCACCTCATCGCCTGGAACGGGCCCGTTCCACCTCACTCCCCGCAGATCGACCCGGGTCCGCTGCAGCCGCTCGGGCGGTCCGACGACCACCCGTCGGCCGGCAACGTCGACGTCGACGACGTAGCGGCGGTCACCGCCGCCGGCGAGCGACAGTCCCCGGCGCTGGCCGAGCGTCACGAGTTCGACTGCGTCGACCCGGCCAACCGGTGCGCCGTCGACGTCAACGATCTCCCCCGGGTGCAGGTCGGTGCGCGGCGACAGGAACGCCTCCCGGCCCCCGGAGGCGGTGATGAAACAGGTGTCCTGACTGTCCGGCTTGTGTGCGGTTCGCAGGCCGAGTTCGCCGGCGCGCTCGCGGACCTGCGCCTTGGTGAGCCCGCCCACGGGGAACAGCACCCGGTCCGTGGCCGGAGCGACGAGTGGGTGCAGGACGTAGGACTGGTCCTTGGCCGTGTCAGTGGCCCGAGCGACGTGGCGGCGGCCATCGACGCTGACGATCCGTGCGTGGTGACCGGTGGCGAGCGCATCGAAGCCGAGCAGGTCGGCACGCTCGAGCAGTGCGTCGAACTTGAGGTGCCGGTTGCACTCCACGCACGGATTGGGGGTTCGCCCGGCGGCGTGGTCGGCGACGTACGGCTCCACCACCTGTTGTTCGAACCGCTCGGCAAAGTCGAACACGTGGTGCTCGATACCGAGTTGCGCCGCCGCCCGACGAGCGTCCTCGACATCCGACACCGAGCAGCAACCCTGATCCGACGGCCCGCCCCAGAGACGGAGCGTGACTGCCACCACCTCGTGCCCGTCCGCAACGAGCAGCGCAGCGGCCACCGAGGAGTCCACCCCTCCGGAGAGCGCCACGAGGATCCGCACGACGCCCTAGCTGTGACCGGCGCCCGACGCCACGGCCGTTCCGCCGGCAGTTGGCACAGCGGGGACTGACCCGTCAGGCGCAACGCCCGGAACGACAGGGTTGCTCCGATGTTGGCGCAGGCGGCCGATCACGGCCTGCAGCGCCGCCACGGCGTGATCGACATCATCGGCGGTGGTCTCAGGTCCGAGCGTCAGTCGGAGCGCCGCACCCTCCACCCCAGCGCCCGCAGCTGCGATCGCCGACAGCACATGCGACGGGCGCAGCGCACCGGAGGAGCACGACGATGCAGACGAGGCGCGCACACCGGCAGCGTCGAGCAGAAACATCAGCGGCTCCGGGTCCACGTCGGCCACGAGCACGTGGGCGAAGTTGGGGAGCACCTCGTCGGGGTCGTCGCCGCTCGGCGGCGGCCATCCGGTCGCACCGAGAGTCGAGCGAACGGCGAACGGCGCTGCGGTGATGCGGGAGAGCAGATCGTTGCGGAGACCCGCCACCCGTTCCGCAGTCGCTCGCCGGTCGGCGACCGTGACAGCGAGGGCAGCAGCGAGACCGACAGCACCGGCGACGTCCACAGTGCCCGATCGACGGCCCCGCTCCTGGCCACCTCCGTGGAGCAGCGGTGCGATGTCGACCCGATCGCGCACGACCAGCACGCCTGACCCACGCGGTCCACCGAACTTGTGGGCCGAGATCGAGACCATGTCGGCTGCAGCGGCCCGCTCCCGGACGTCGAGCCACGGAGCCGCCTGCACGGCGTCGGTGTGCAGCGGGACGCCCGGGGCCACGTCGGCGAGCACATCGGCCACGGCGTCGAGATCGTTGATGGTGCCGAGCTCGTTGTTGGCGAGCATGACCGACACCACCGACGGACCGGGACCCGTCTCCTCAGTCGCAGCGGTCCGCAACCAGGCGAGTCGGGTGCGGAGATCGTCGAGGTCGATGCGGCCGGCACGGTCGACGCTGAGGACCGTGCCGCCGAGCACATCGACCGTGGCGAGCACAGCGTGGTGCTCGGTCGACGGGCAGATGGGAACACCGGATCGCGGCGGCAGGCCGCCCGAGACGGCGTGCACGTCAGCCTCGGTGCCGCCTGAGGTGAACACGACCTCCCCCGGCGCACAGCCGAGGTGCTCTGCCACCTGCTCGCGAGCTTCGTCGAGTGCCCTGACGGCGTCACGAGCGGTGGCGTGGGCGCCGCTCGGGTTGCCGTATCGGTCGGTGAGGAACGGTTCCATGGCGGCGTGCGCCTCCGGACGCAGGCGCGTCGTGGCGGCGTGATCGAGGTCGACGACCCGTTCGGATTCCGATCGCCGCTGGGCCGGGATCTCCACCACACCACGCTACGCCACCCCCGAAACCCCAACGACACCTCGGGCGAACCCGGGATCGGCCGGCTCAGCGGGTCGGGGAAGCAATCGGGGCGAGACCGAGCGCAGCGTCGGCGAGCAGATTGCCCCGTTGGTACTGGTACGCCGAAGCCACGCAGACCAACCACGCCTCAGCGGTGATCGCCACGTCGACGCTCTGGTTGATCCTGCGCTGAACGCCGTGCGCCAACACGGTCGCCAGACGGTGACGTTGGTCGACGTCCATCGAGTCGACCCGAAGCAGGAACGACCGGATGAGCGCAAAATCCTCGTCGTCGAGGGCACTCACGTCGAGGTGCCCGACGACCGACTCGTAACCGGCGGGCGCCAGGAACGCCACGGGAGTCTCGGCCGAACGACCAGTGCGATCCTTGATCACGACCGTTCCGGCAGCGAGATCACCGGGTCGCTGCGTGTCGCCGGTCGCCGTGGCCACGGTGAGCGCCAGAAACCCGAACGTCAGGTACGTGTCCACGATTGCCACGAGCCCCCGCACGACTGCTTGACGGGGCGTCGACGGCGATCCGTCCCGACTCACCACGCGCAGACCGAACAACGCCTTGCCCGGGCTGCGACCCCGCCAGAGGACCTCCACGGTGATCGGGATGACCACGATCGTGAGGACCACGACGCTGAGGATCAACAGTTCCGGACTTCCTCCGACGGAGATCAGGAACCCGACTCCGAACACCAGCACGAAGAAGATCACTCCCTGCAGGGCCAGGTCCAACAATCTGGCGAACGTCCGCGTGGCCACGCCCACCGTCGGCAGTTCGAGCAGCACGGCTTCGGGGGTGACCACTCCAGCGGGCACGCGCCTACGGTAGTGGGCAATCGCCCCGGGAGGTGCTGCACCGGCGTGGACATCGATCGCTACATCCAGCGCAACGAGGGGACCTGGCGTCGCCTCGCGGATCTCAGCCGGCAGGCGGCCGGATCCGGTCGATCGGTGCAACGGCTCAGCGACGCCGAGATCGACGAACTCGTCCTCCTCTACCAGCGGGTGTCGGCGCAGTTGTCCCACGCTCGCACCGTCTACGCCGACGCCGACCTCAACGCCCGACTGTCCCGAGTCCTCGGAGAGGCGCGCCTCGTCATCTACCGGCGTCGCAGCAACCCGTGGACCGCTCTGTCGAACTTCGTCACCACGGCCTTCCCGGCCGCTGTCTGGCACGCCCGTCGCTTCGTGGCCGTCAGCGCCGCCTGCCTGCTGCTCCCGGCGATCGCCACCGGTGTGTGGCTCAGCGTGTCCGGCTCCACGTTGGATGCGAGCATCCCGACCGAACTCCAGCAGGTCATCGCCGAACGGGACTTCGCCGAGTACTACCGCTCCGATGCGGCCCAGAACTTCGCCGGCCGGGTGACGGTCAACAACATCTACGTGGCGTGCACGGCGTTCGCACTCGGGGTTCTCCCGGTGCTCGGACCGGCTGGGATCCTCGCACTCAACGGATTGAACCTCGGGGTCATGGCTGCGGTGATGCACCGAGCCGGCGAGGGTCCGCAGTTCTGGGGCCTGATCCTCCCCCACGGCCTCCTCGAGATCGCAGCGATCATCGTCGCTGGCGCCGCCGGTCTGCAGATCTCCTGGGCGATCATCGCCCCCGGTGACCGCACCCGCTCCACGGCGCTGCGGGAGGCGGGCCTCCGGTCAGTGGTGATCATCCTCGGGCTCGTGGCGTGTTTCGCCACCGCCGGCTTCATCGAAGGCTTCGTCACGCCGTCGGACCTCCCGACGGCGCTCCGTGTTGCCGTCGGCGTGGCGGCGTTCGCAGCATTCAGCGTCTACCTCGTCCTGTTCGGGCAGCGGGCCGAGGCCCTCGGCTCGACGGGCCTCTGGGGCGAGGAACGCCGCGACGCCATCGCCCGCGCCGAGGAAGCAGCCGCCTCCGGCGCCACGATCAGGGCCTGAAGGGCCCCTACAGGCGGCCGGTCGACTTGGCGAGGAGGTAGGCGTCTGCGAGTTCCGCCGCCAGCCGGCTCGGCGCAGCATCGATCACCGTCACGCCCAACCCCCGCAACCGCGCCGCGGTCCGGCGGCGGTCGACCAGCGTCGTCGTCGCAGCGGTCCGTCGGTAGGCGTCCTCCTCGCTCTGCACCGGCCCCTCGATCCACTCCTCGACCTGCGGGTCCCTCACACCGGCGACCACGACGAGGTGCGTCCGGGTGATGAGCGGCAGCCCGGGCAACAGCGAGTCCTCCACGGCCGGTTCGAGGAGGTCGCTCAACAACACGAGCATCGCCCGCCGTCGATAGCGGGCCACCACGTGGGCGAACGCCGACGGATAGTCCGACTCGTTCAGCTCGGATTCGAGGGCGTACATCGCCTCGGTGATCCGACCGACCTGATCCCGCCGTCTCGCCGGCGCCACCTCCGATCGGATATCGGCACCGAAGGCCACCAGACCGCACTTGTCGCCCAGACGGGTGGACACGGTGGCGAGCGCCGTGATGGCGTCCATGGCGTGCTCGAGTCGGGGCACGCCGTCGACCCGACCGGCCATCACCCGGCCGGTATCGAGCACGGCAACCACGGTCTGGTTGCGCTCGGCCCGGAACGTGCGCACGATCGCACGCCCGGTGCGGGCCGTGGCGGTCCAGTCGATACGCCGGAACTCGTCGTCGGGTCCGTACTCCCGCAACTGCTCGAACTCGGTGCCGGCGCCGATCCCGCGTGCCGAACGCAGGCCGAGCTCCAGGATCCGGCCCTTGCGGATGGCGAGTTCGGCCTCATCCCTCGACCGGAACGGCGGGTGGACCCGCAACACCGAGTGCAGCGGCACATCTCGCTGTCGGGCGCCGAGACCGAGCGGGCCCACGATCCGGACGCTGATCCGTTCGAGTTCGAAGCGACCCCGACGCAATGGCGTGATCGACGTCCGAACCCGCACGACGTCACCGGCGGGCACCCGGATGTCGAACCGCCGGGCGGCGGCCCGCAACGACGGTGCGAGCTCGTCGGCAACCAACAGCCGAACAGGCCGACGAGCCTCTGACGCCACCGTCCACGCCACCGCAGAGGTCGAGTTCGCCACCACGATCGGCGGATGCCGACGCTCGAAGGTCAGCATCGCCGGTCGTACTGCGAGCGCAGCGTCGATCACGGTGATCACGAGAGCGAGTACGGCGACGGCCACAGCGATCACCCAGAGACTCACATCTGGCGTGGGCAGCACGATCAGCGCTCCGCCGACGGCGAGCACTGCGAACGCCAGTCGACGGGTCGGGAGGATCGACACGGCAGCAGATGCCTCAGCGTGGGGCAGGGACGGTGGCGAGCAGACCGGTGAGGATTCCGTCAGCCGTCGTTCCCTCGAGTTCGAGTTCGGGCCGCACCACCAGACGATGCCGCAGGGTCGGGACGGCGATCGCCTTGACCTCGTCCGGCGAGACCCACTCCCGGCCCGACAGCCACGCCCACGCCTTGGAGGCGTGCAGCAGCGCTGTGGCGCCCCTCGGTGACACCCCCACCTCGACCGATGGCACCTCCCGGGTGGCCCGACAGAGAGCGACGATGTACTCGAGCACCGCCGGAGCCACTCCGACACCGGCCACCTGGGCCCGACCGATCTGCAGATCCTCTGCGGTGGCGACCGGCTGTATACCGGCACCGAGGACGTCGTGGGGGTCGAGGCCGCGATGATGCCGGTCGAGCACGGCGACCTCCTGCTCGGCGCTCGGGTATCCGACGACCAGCTTGAACAGGAAGCGGTCGAGTTGCGCCTCCGGAAGGGGGTAGGTGCCCTCCTGTTCGACGGGGTTCTGCGTGGCGATCACCACAAACGGATCGTTCAGCGGACGGGGACTGCCCTCGACGGTGACCTGCCGTTCTTCCATGGCCTCGAGCAGAGCCGACTGGGTCTTGGGCGGCGTCCGGTTGATCTCGTCGGCGAGGAATAGGTTCGTGAAGATCGGACCCTCCCGGAAACGCATCCCGAAGTCGCCGCCGGGATCGAGGACCAACTGGCCGGTGATGTCCGAGGGCATCAGGTCGGGTGTGAACTGGACCCGCTTGGCGTCGAGGTCGAGTGCCCGGGCGAGCGTCTTGACGATCAGCGTCTTGGCGACGCCGGGGACTCCCTCCAACAGGACGTGGCCCCGGACCAACAGCGCAGTGATCAGTCCGGACACGACCCCCTCCTGCCCGACGACGACCTTGGCGATCTCGGCCCGCACGGCGTGCACCGCTGCCCGGGGGTCGTACGCAGCGGGTGGCGCAGCGGGTGGCGCAGCGGGTGGCGCAGCGGGTGGAGCCGGAGCGTACGGAACAGGCGCCGGCTGAACCGGCGTGTACGGATCAGGGTGACTGTCGGACACCGGTGACCTCCTCGGTGATGGAATCGATCCTACGAGCGAGCGCGACGAGCGCATCGGACGAGGCGATCGGCCCGCTCAACGTGGCGTGGAGTTGCGCCGGATCCACGCTGGAGTGCCGGGTCAACCACGAGAGCAGGACGTCGTCGGAGGGAGCGATGCCCAGTCCTGCCGCCACACCCATCCGACGACGGAACTCCGAGCGCAACACCACTGCGGCCCGATCGGGCGAACCCTTGCGGCGGAGCAGGTCGCCGACGGCCTCGACGAGCTCGGAGCCAGCGATCTCCACGGGCGCACGCTCGCGTACAACGCGACCGAGCCGACGAGAGCGACCCCAGGCGTAGAACACGAAGGCCACGACCGTCACCAGGAGCGCCACTTGGATCCCGCTCGGCAGCAAGCGCAGCGGATTGCTCGGACCACTGCTGCCGATGGAGGAGCCAGGGCTCGATTCGGCCCGGACGAAGGTCACCCGGGCCGGACCGGCGCTGCTCGCCACCTCCACCGGGCGCACCAGGAGCGCAGCGTTGGCGAGCGGCTCACCACCGTTCTCCTTGTCCGGCCAGAGTCGGGCGTTGCTCAACATGGTCGGTCCGGCGAGCGTGATCTCGATACCAGCGCCGACGTTCCGGGCGCTCGTGTAGACGCCAACGGCGTCACCGAAACACGTTCGCTGCTCCGGCTGGTCGGCGCTGGGAGTAAACGGGATGGCGAAGGCCCCGTCGATCTGACCGAGTGCGGCGAAGTCGACGATGTCGCACTCGCCCGGTGGCACAGCGACCGCCGGAGTTCGTGCGAGCAACTTCTCGTCGACGAGTTCGGTCGAGGGGATCGGGGCGAGAAACTCGTCGAAGGAGTCGACGTCGATCGACGACTCGCGTTGCGGCGGCGGGGATCCGTAGACCAACGTTGCTCCGTTCGCGGCCGCGTCGGTGAAGGCGTCGAGATCGGCGAACGACGCCAACTCGGGCGCAGGTACGACGATCACATCACCCGGCCCGAATCCCTGCTGCGCCACCGACGTTGCGGTCCGCACATCGACCAACGCACCTCGATCCCGGAGGATCGTGGCCACTGCGGCGTATCCGGACGGAGAGGTCGACTCCGCATCGAACGGCGGTGGTCCCGTGGCGCCCAGCGAGAGCACGACGACGACGACCGCAGCGAGCGTCAGCACCACGGCTCCGATGGTGGTTCCGCGGTTCACCGCCGATCTCCCACCAGTTCGGAACCTTCAACCGCTGCGCCACCGGAGATCGGCGCAGCAGACACCGGTGCCCGGGGAGCGTCGAGCACCTCGGCGGCAGCGGCCTTGAGACGACCGAGGTCGTCGGCTCCGGTGGGCCACAGTGCGTACCAGGCGAGTTCGAAGATGGTCGAGACGGTGTCGAACGGGATGGAGGCACCGGTCGTGGTGCGATCGAGTTCGACCCGGAGCTCACGGGTCGTGAGACCGGGCACGTCGCTCAGTTGTCGCCGATCGATGAGCCTCCGGACGAGTTCCCGGTACCGGGCCCGAACGGCCTCGGGCCATCGTCCTGCGGCTTCGTGCTCGGCCGCCTCGGCCGCCCACTCCGAGGCGGGCCGACGATGCTCGACGTCGACGTCGCCATCGGCGACCTCTGATCGCCGACGCGGCACCCGACGCCGTAGGACGGTCACGATCACCGCCACGATGCCGACCACCGCCGCTGCGATGAGGATCCAGGCCAGGAACCCACCGATCCCGCCACCGAAGCTCGCACCGGGTCCGGCGAACGACGGAGAGAACAGGTCCCCGAGCAGTTCCCCGATGCGCTCGAGGATTCGTTCGAGGAACGACGGTGTGTAGTCGTAGGCACCATCGGACATGACCCGGCGCACGTCGTCCACCACGGGGTCCACCACGAGCTCGACAGTCGGGGCAACGGCGGAGTCGAGGACCCCGAGCGGGAGGACCACGAGCTCAGGCCAGCCCGCAGGCCACGGCCCGGACATCGAGGTCGGTGCCCTCGAGTCGACAACGGAAGTCCACCCACGCCCGGGCGGCGATGCAGGCGGTGAGTGGAGTCGTGACGAGCAGGATCAGGCCGGCGGCCTGCGAGATCAGTTTCTCCGCCGTTCCGGACACACCGAACGACGTTGCGAACAGGAGCGGGCCCACCAGGACCACTGATTGCAGGACGGTGGTGATGAACATCCCGCCGACGCAGATCCCGAGAGCCCGGCCATAGACGCGGCGGGTGAGCCCGACCGATCGCCCGACTGAGGCGAACGGTCCCAGGTGCTCACCCCCGGCCACGACTGCAGCGATGAACAACAGGGCATCGGCGAGGAAGAATCCCACACCGAACAGACACGACGCCGTCGTCTTGATCGTCACCGTGACCAGTCCCAGCACCGGGGCCACCCACCATCGACGAGCCGCAGCCTTCACCATCTCCCCCCACGTGGGATCCGTGCCGTCGGCCCACGCCCGGGCGGTCTGTCCGACGGCGATGCCGACCCACGTCAGCGACACGGCACCGAACAGGGCGAACAGCAGTCCCCAACCGGTACTGGACGATGACGCTGCGAGGAACTCGAGCGAACTCGGCGTGGTCAACGGATCAGCAGCATCCGGCTGGGGGAATCGGAGGACGACGAGGAGTTCCCCGGTGATGACGGGCAGCAGCACCAGCGCCGTGAGGCCGACGAGACGACCGAACCGGAACCGCAGCATGGCGAATCCCCCGTCGAGCACGCCGAGCACACCGACCGGCTGAAGATCGGCGAGCGGCTGGTCGCTGCCGAGTCCCTCGGGGGTGTTCGGTGGCAACGACGCATCTCCACGGACGCGGGCCACGCCAGCGGTGTGGTCGTCCTCGGTGAGGAGCGTCGGATCCGACGGTTCGACGATGCGACCGGCGGGGACACCGGAGGCAGCTCCCGGAGTGCTCCAGTCGGTGGCCGTCACCTCGACATCCTTCCATGCGGACAAACTGAAGGCGTGTCCGACCAACACGCTCCGTTCGGAGCCGACTCCTACGGCCGCAGTTTCGCCGACGTCTACGACCGCTGGTACCCCACCGACGACTCCACCCGGAGCGCTGCGGATCGGATCGCTGCTCTGGCTGACGGCGGTCCGGTCCTCGAACTCGGCGTGGGCACCGGACGATTGGCGCTCGAGATCGCCGATCGTGGGGTGCGCGTGGTTGGTCTCGATCCATCGGAACCGATGCTCGACGCCCTACGCCGCAAGGATCCGACCCTGCGGGTGACCCCGTTCGTCGGCGACGCCGGCGACCCAAAGACGTGGCCGACCGAGCGGTTCACGGTGATCGTGGCCAACGACAACCTCCTCTGCAACCTCGCCGACGCCGAGGCCCAGCGTCGATGCGTGACGGCGATCTCCCAGCACCTCACATCGGGTGGACACGCCATCATCCAGGCGTTCATCGCGGCACCGATCACCGAGCGGGAACGCAAGCTCGAGGTTCGCAGCGTCGATGCGTCCGGTGTCACCCTCATCGCCACCGACGCGGATCCGCTCAGCGGGGCGGTCACCGGCGCCCACGTGGAGCTCATCGACGGCCTCCCGCCCAGGGTGCGTCCGTGGAGGGTGGTCCCCGTGGCCATCGACGACCTCGACCGGTGGTTCAGCGACTGCGACATGGAGCTGCTCGGCCGGGACGGCGACTTCGACGGTTCACCGTTCACGCCCTCGAGCGCCGGGTGTGTCAGTACCTACCGCTCCCCCTGACCGCTGCCCGGGTGATCCGGCAGGTGATGAGAGGACTCAGAACGCCCGCAGCTTGGCGATCTGGTGGGCGAGGGCGACGAGTTGACGGTCCTCGTCGAAGAGTTCGGCGGTCCCACTGGCATACCCGTCCGCAGCGCTCTGCGCCCGGGTGTGCTGCAGCACCCACTCGGTCCGCACATCGTCGATGAAGCGGATGCCGATCTGCAGCGACAGGATCAGGAAGAAGCCGTGCTGGGTACCGATGCCTGCGCCGACCGCCGGCCCGAGGACGTCACCTGGCACGGCGAGCAGCCCGGGCACCCATGTGGCGTCGGGGGCCATCGGTGACCGGTGGAACCGGAACCACGAGGAGGCCTGCGGCTCCCCGGGTGGCACGTCGACCTGCCCCCAGTGCAGGTGGCCGTCGGCGAGTCGCCAGTCGGTCTGCCGGTGGTAGGGGATGTCGGCGAAAGGGTTGTCGACGACCTTCGGGCGGGGCGAGTAGGCCTCGGGACCAGACACGTCGGGGAACACGGCGCCCTGCAGTCGGTGCGGTGTAGAGGGGGCACGCTCGCCGAGCACGCAGGACACGAGCAGGTCGCTCCGTGACGGACCACGCAGGTCGATCGAGCCGGTGGCGTCCGGGTCGAGCGACCACAAGCGAGCCAACGCCTGAGCGGCACCCCGGCCCTGACGGAGGACCTCGACGTCGACGGCGACCGGTCCGCAGGGAACAGCCTGGGTGAACGTGGCATCGGCCGACACGAGCGACAGGTCCGGACGGTCGAGTTCGGTCACGGCCGCTCTGATGGCCGTCGCCATCGTGACACCGCCGAAGGCGTACACCACCCGCCACGCCTCGGGAATATCCGCTCGATAGCGGCCGGCGAGACCGTCCACCCGGTCAACTGCTGTGTCACGAACGATGTCACCGGGGGCGATGTCATCGACTGGAGTCGACGTGGGCTGAGGCTTCGGCATGCCCCATGCTGACCGATGCTGGGGCGGTGGCGCGAACTCAGCGGATGGGCGGCGACCCGGAACCGTCGTATTCTCCGGCCATGTCCGAGTTGACCGTTTCTGTGGATCTCGACGCCACCCCGGAGGAGGTCTGGGGCTACGTCGAGGATGTGGCCAGCCACGTGGAGTGGATGGAGGACGCTGTGGCGATCCGGTTCACCTCCTCGCAGACCTCAGGCGTCGGAACCACATTCGACTGCGACACCGCCATCGGACCGTTCCGACTCGTGGACCACATGGAGATCACCGAGTGGGTACCGGCGGCGGCCATGGGTGTTCGGCATGTCGGCATGGTGACCGGATCCGGAGTCTTCCGCCTCGAGCCGCTCGACGCAGGCCGCCGTACCCGCTTCACCTGGACAGAGGAGCTGACGTTCCCGTGGTGGATGGGCGGTCCGCTCGGCGCCCGCATCGCCCGTCCGGTGCTCGGTCACGTGTGGCGACGGAACCTGGTCAACTTGCAGTCCGCTGTCGGCGACCACGTGCGGCGAGCCTCAGCGTCGACCTGAGTCACCTCAGGCCAAGTCGCCTGAGAGTGTGATCGCAGCGAAGATCGCCAAGGCCGTGACGCCGAGTCCGATCAACAGAAGGAAACCCTCCCGAATGCCCCGGGTCGTTTGAGGCCATGCCCGGGGTTGGACAACCGCTCCGGCCACCGCCCCGGCGAGCAACCCGCCGACATGCCCACCGATGGAGATGCCCGGCAACGTGAACGTGATGATCAAGTTGATCACCACGAGCCCACCGATGCCGGAGTTCCAGGGGTTCTGTCGGGCCCGCAACTGCAGCACAACGAGGGCGCCCATCAGTCCGAACACCCCGCCGGAGGCTCCGAGCGTGGGGGCGTCCGGGGAGAGCAGCATCACCCCGAGCGCACCGCCGAGCACCGAGACGAGATAGCACAACATGAAGTTCAGGTGCCCGAGCGCCCCTTCGAGCTCATTGGAGAGCAACCAGAGCAGGAACATGTTCATGGCCAGGTGGAGTGGGCCGGAATGGAGGAATGCCCCGGTCACGAGCCGCCACCACTCGCCGTCGGCCACGAGGGGTCCCCAGGTGATGAATCGCTCGAAGATCGGCCCCCCGAGCGTCGTGATCGAACCCGCCGCCAGGCCGGCGATCACGAACGCCACCACGTTCGCCGCAATGAGGACCTTCCCGACGACCACCTCGTCGGTCCCTCGGTTCGAACGTAGGACGGACGGCCCGCTCACCACCGGCGAGCGACGCGCTCCGGCAGAGACGCACTCCGGGCACTGGAACCCGACCGACGCCTGCACCATGCACTGCGGGCAGATCGGTCGCTCACAACGCTGGCATCGCACCCCTACGGGTCGGTCGGGGTGGCGGTAGCACGTGAGTGTGACCGTTGGTTCCACGGGATCAACGTACCGTCCGACTCCCGGCACCCCCGCCTCACCCTGGGCCGCAGCCGAGCGCTGTCTCAGTAGCGGAGTCCGGAACTCAGCGGCGAGTGACCATCCTCAGCGCCTCAGCGAGGCTCCGCTCCCTCGCCACGGTGCGGAGCCCTTCCCAGAAACCCCACCCCCACCCGAGGTGCATGGCCACGAACGCTGCCGGGATCGCCAACTTGGCCCGAACCCCCGCCACCGTGCGGGCCACCAACACCGACGCCGCCGCCAACGCCAACCCGTAGACCGCAAACGGAGCCAACGCCACGCTCCGGAAACGACGCCACGGCAACAACACCGCACCCAGAACCATCGACGCCACCAACGACGGTGCCACGTAGTGCCGGACCGCCCCGGACTCCGGATGACGCAACAACGTCTCGACCTTGCCCCGACCGTAACGCCGGTACTGACGGGCGAAATTCTCCACCGTCGACGGACAACGCCAGTCGATCCACATCTGGGGATCGAACAACAACTCCCGGCCCGACTGACGCAGCCGATAGTCGAACTCGAAGTCCTGATTGGTGACCATGTCGACGTCCCAGCCGCCGAGTTCCCGGATCACCGCCACCGGATACGCCCCGAACGGAATGTGATCCACCACCCGAGCCGACGTCCCGTGGTGGTACACGCTGTTGCCCACCCCGAACGGAGATCCCAACGCCGCCGCCACCGCCCGACCCTGATCGGTCTCAGCCACCGCATCCTTCCGGCCACCCACACCCCCCCACCGGCCAGTCCGCAGGTGAGCCACCGCCCGCTCCACATAATCCGGCGCCAACACCGAGTGACCGTCGTTGCGAACCCACCACACCCCGCGCGCCGCACCGAGCGCCACGTTCAACGAACTCGGCACGATCCGCTCCGGATTCACCAACAACTCCACCCGCGGATCAGCCGCTGCGAACTCCTCCACGATCGCCACCGTGTCGTCACTCGACTCACCATCGACCACGATCACCTGCAGATTCCGATACGTCTGGGACAACACCGACTCCAGACACCAGCGCAACGTCGCACCCTCATTGCGCACCGGCACCACCACCGTCACCAGATCCCCCTGATCAACCAGCTCACCGGACATCGGGAACCGCCCCGGAATGAGCACCCGCCTCGACGGAGAGCACCACGACCGCGAGCGGCGGCAGGCTGAGCAGGAGGGAGCCCGGCTGGCCCTGCCACGGCGTGGTCCGGTCCGAACCGGTGCTGCCGTCGATGGGCAGATGGCCCGAGCCGCCGTACTCCGCAGCGTCGGTCGACAGCGCCACCCGCCACGGTCCGTCGACGGGGACACCGAGCCGGTAGCCCGGGCGGGGCACGGGGGTGAGGTTGGCCACCACCACGGCGAACTGCTGGTCGTCGGTCGTCCGCCGGGCGAACGAGAACACGGACTGCTCACGGTCGTCGGCGTCGAGCCACCACCACGTCGACGGGTCGTCGTCACCGACCCACAGCGCCGGGACATCCCGCTGGAGCGCATTGAGGTCGGTGATCAGCCGCCGCACTCCCTCATGGAGTGGGTCGGCGAGCAGCGACCAATCGAGTTCCCGGTCGTGGGACCATTCACGCCGTTGGGCCAGTTCGGTACCCATGAACACCAGCTGGCGCCCCGGGTGACACCACTGCCACGCCAAAAGGGACCTGAGGTTTCCTGCCTGCTGCCACGGGTCACCGGGCATCCGTTCGATCAACGATCGCTTGCCGTGCACCACCTCGTCGTGGCTGAGCGGCAGGATCCACCGCTCGTCACCGGCGTAGACCATCGGGAAGGTGAGGTCGTGGTGGTGATGCGCTCGGTGCACGGGGTCGCGACCGAGGTACGCCAGTGTGTCGTGCATCCAACCGAGGTTCCACTTCCGGGAGAAGCCGAGGCCGCCGGACTGGGAGGGCGCAGTGACCCCGGGCCACGAGGTCGACTCCTCGGCGAGGACGACCGCACCCGGATGGTCACGGGCGATGACCTCGTTGAGCTCGCGTACGAACTCGATGGCCTCGAGGTCCTCACGGCCGCCGTGTTCGTTGGGAATCCATGCGCCCTCGGAGCGGGAGTAGTCGCGGTAGATCATCGAGGCCACTGCGTCGACGCGGAGTCCGTCGAAGCGGAACTCCTCGAGCCAGTAGAGGGCGTTGGCCACCAAGAAGTTCCGCACCTCCAGTCGACCGTGGTTGAACACGAGCGTCCCCCAATCTGGGTGTTCACCCCGACGAGGATCGTCGTGTTCATAGAGCGCAGTGCCGTCGAACTGCGCCAGTGCCCACGGGTCCCGGGGGAAGTGCGCCGGAACCCAGTCCACGAGCACGCCCACACCGGACTCGTGGAACGCCTCGATCAGCAACCGGAGGTCATCAGGTGTGCCGAGGCGGGCGTCCGGGGCGTAGTAGCCGGTGACCTGATAGCCCCAGGACCCGGCGAAGGGGTGCGTGGCGATCGGCATGAACTCCACGTGGGTACAGCCCAGTTCGACCACCCACGCCGGCAACGACTCGGCCAGCTCGCGGTAGCTGTGCGAACGACCGTCGGGGTGCCGTCGCCAGGACCCCAGATGGACCTCGTAGACCGAGGTGCGCCCGGAGTTGCGCTGGGCCCTCGCGGCTCGCCAGTCCGAACCCGCCGTCGACTGGCGCCACTGGTGGGACGAGCGCCACAGCACCGACGCCGTGGCGGGCGGTACCTCGGCGGCCGCAGCCATCGGGTCCGCTCGCAGCGTCGTGCGACCCGAGCGTTCCTCGATCATGTACTTGTAGGCCTGCCCCTCCCTGGCCCGGACGTCGAGGCCGGCCCAGATCCCGAGGTCTCCGACCGGCTCAAGCGCCACGGCGTGGCGGGGATCCTCGCTCCAGTGGTTCCAGTCACCGACAACCCGGACCGATCGGGCGTTCGGAGCCCACACGGCGAACTGCGCACCTTCGTTGTCGATGAGATGTCCTCCGAGGACCTCCCAGAGCCGATGGTGTCGACCCTCGCCGAGGAGATGCCGGTCGACGTGGCCGAGCTGACCATCAACATTCACGATCACTCCCGGTCGCCCGAAGCGGACTGATCGTCCTCACCGAGGAGTTCCTCGACCGCCCGGATCGGCAGGTCCGCCAGGTCAGGGCGGTGGGACAACTCGTAGGCCACCTCGTAGACGGCCTTGTCGAGTTCGAACATGCTGAGCAGCCCGTCTCGGGCGGAACGGGTGGCAGGCAGCAGTCGATGGGCCTCGTCGAACGACGCATACCCCGACAGGAACGAGTTCACCGACCTGACCGCCCAGGCCTCTGCGAGCACCCGCACCTCGTCGTCGGGCACGGGCCACTCCCGGAGCGCCAATCCGGCGGCGTAGTGGAACGAACGGGTCATGCCGGCCACGTCCTTGAGCGGGGAGGACGGGCGGCGACGCTCCTGGACGGGCCGGGCCGGCTCACCCTCGAAGTCGAGCACCATCCAGCGGTCACCGAGGCGCAGCACCTGCCCGAGATGCAGGTCACCGTGGATCCGGATCGCCGAACCGAGGTCGTCCGCGGACCGCAGTCGACGGTAGACCGCATCGATCCGGGCCGTTTCGAGCACACCTGCTGCGACGCGGCCTGCCTGGGCGGACATGTCGAGCGCCCACGCAGCACCATCGGCCGGCTCGACCCCGAATGTCTCTGCGAGCGCCACGTGGAGCTCAGCGACGTCACGGCCGAGACGCCGAGCCTCCTCGGCGAAGTCGAGGCGGCAGTCCCGAGGTGGTCGGCGCCGATTCAGCACCTCCCGGAGCGAGTCCATGGTCAGACTCACCCCGTCGCCGCGGGCCCGTTCGTAACGGCGGAGGACCGCAAGGTCGGTATCGCCTCGACGCCAGACCTCGAGCGGCACGGGAACCCCGCCGAATCCCGCCCGACCGAGAGCCTCGGTCACCTCGACGTCGGGGTTGGGTCCGCGAGTGATCCGTCGGAACACCTTCAGGATGTATCGCTCGTCGAGAACCAGGGATGTGTTCGACTGCTCCCCGGACTCCGGGCGGATGGTCGCGAACTCCAGTCCGGGTTCCACGTGTGTGCAGAATGCCGATGCGAGGACGGAATCGACCAGAGCGTCGTAGATGTACACGGTGCCCCCTGGTCCGGAGAACTCACCCAGGTACGCCACATCGGGGACCTCTTCGGGGACCACGTCGGCGACCCCGAGCGGGATCTGGTAGAGGTGGCCGACAGGCTCACGTGAGGTCCGCACCTCGGCGAGGACCCACAGCAACGCCGGCCACGAATCGACGAGCGTCTCGACCCGACGCACCTCGACGACCGGATCGCCGGACGCAGCAAACCACCGCTGCGCCGACAGGAACGACGGGAGCAGCGTTGTCAGCTGGGCGGCGAAGCGTGGAGCGTCGATGATCTCGTCCTAGTCGACGGAGGGGTCCGGGGGGAACTATCCCAGGTTCGGTGAGGTTCCGGGATCGGCGAGATCGAACCAGAGGAACCCGTAGGGCGGCAGGGTTACGTAGTACGGCAGATCCCCGATCGCCGGGAATGCCACCCGCCCGAGCATCTCGACCGGAACGCTCCCGGCGAGGTGCGCAAGGAACAACTCCGCCGGCTGAGCCGCCGAGGAGAAGTTGGCCACACACAGGACCGGCCGGGTATCGAATCCATCGAGCGGCGTACGGAGGTATGCGAACACCGAGGGCGTTGAGACCTCCAGGATCTCGAACCCTCCGATGCCGAACACGTCGTGCTGCTGACGGACGTAGATGAGATGGCGCAACCAGTTGAGGAACGACGCTCCGTCACGCTGCTCGGCCTCCACGTTGACCGAGGCGAAGCCGTAGACGGGGTCCATGAGCGGCGGCAGGTACAACTGGGCGAAATCCGCCGAGGAGAACCCGCCGTTGCGATCCGGACTCCACTGCATCGGTGTTCGCACTCCGTCGCGATCACCGAGGTAGATGTTGTCGCCCATTCCGATCTCGTCGCCGTAGTAGAGGATCGGAGTCCCGGGCAGGCTGAACAACAGGGCATGCAGGAGTTCAGCCTGCCGGCGGTCGTTGTCGAGGAGAGGGAACAGACGGCGACTGATCCCGACGTTGCGACGCATACGCGGGTCGGCGGCGTACTCGGCGTACATGTAGTCGCGTTCCTCGTCGGTCACCATCTCGAGCGTGAGTTCATCGTGGTTCCGCAGGAAGATCCCCCACTGGCACCCGAATGGCACTTCCGGTGTCCGGGCGAGGATCTCCTTGACCGGCGTGGACTCCTCACGTCGCAACGCTGAGAACATGCGCGGCATCAACGGGAAGTGGAAACACATGTGGCACTCATCGCCGCTGCCGAAGTAATCCACGACGTCCTCAGGCCACTGGTTCGCCTCTGCGAGCAGGACTCGGTTGGGAAAGCGTTCGTCGACCTCCTTGCGCAGGCGGCGCAGGAAGTCGTGCGTGGCGGGAAGGTTCTCCCCGTTGGTTCCGTCCTCCTCGTACAGGTAGGGAACGGCGTCGAGTCGGAGCCCGTCGAGCCCTATTCCCAACCAGTGCGCCACCACGTCCAGCATTTCCTGCTGGACGTCGGGGTTGGCGTAGTTGAGGTCGGGCTGATGATGGAAGAACCGGTGCCAGTAGTACTGCTCCCGGTTGGGATCCCAGGTCCAGTTGGACCGTTCCGAGTCGACGAAGATCACTCGAGCTTCCGACCAACGCCGGTCGTCGTCGTTCCACACGTAGTAGTCGGCCTTGGGGTTGGTGCGGTCGGTGCGCGATTCGACGAACCATGGGTGCTGATCCGAGGTGTGGTTGACCACCAGATCAGCGATCACGCGGATCCCACGTCGGTGGGCGGCGTCGAGGAGTTCTGCTGCGTCCTCAGTCGTTCCGAAGTCCGGATGGACGCTGAGGAAGTCTGAGATGTCGTAGCCGCCGTCCCTGAGCGGCGATGGATAGAACGGCAACAGCCAGACACAGTCGATGCCGAGCCACTGCAGGTAGGGGAGCTTGTCGATCAACCCACGGAGGTCACCGTTGCCGTCACCGGACGCGTCGTAGAACGCCCGAACGGACAGTTCATAGAAGATCGAGCGACGGAACCAGTACGGGTCGGCATTGATCTGCTGGCCGGCGGGAGGACGCACGTCCCCAGCGTAGCGACGCCGCAACAAAGCGCCGCACCCGTCGTCTATCGTCTCGAGGTGGGTCCGACGCCGATCGAGTTCTTCTTCGACATCATGTGCCCGTACGCATACCAGACATCCAAGTGGATTCGTGACATACGCGACCAGGGCCGAGTCGACGTCACGTGGCGGTTCTTCTCCCTCGAGGAGATCAACCTCGAACCCGGAAAGCGACACCCGTGGGAGCGTCCGTGGTCGTTCGGGTTCGGCATGCTCCGGGTGGCAGCGCTTCTGCGGCGGGGGGTCGGCGAGCACGACGGGAACGATCTGGTCGACCGCTATTACAGCGTCGCCGGGCGCTGGCTGCACGAAGAGGGCCGCAAACCCCATTCGCCCGAGGCCTCACAGGAGATCCTGGCGTCACTGGACCTCGATCCCGGACTCGTGGTCGAGGCGATCGACGACCCCACGACCATCGACGAGGTCCGATCAGACCACGACTCGCTCGTGGCCGCCGGTGGCTTCGGTGTTCCGGTGCTCGTCGTGCCGAGTGGTCGGATGTGGTTCGGCCCGGTCGTCGCCCCTGCTCCCGAGGGTGCAGCGGCTGCGGCGTTGTGGTCGATCGTCGAGGCTGCTGAAAGCACTGAGCACTTCTACGAACTCAAGCGTGTGAAGAGCCCGGAGGATCTCCGTCACATCGGCGAGACGTTCCGCCCGTACCTCGAGGGTCGGGACTGGATCTCGGTCGAGCGACCGGCCCCCTGATCTCCCGGCTACGGCAGCCCCCACTTCAACGGGCCCGGGCCTCACATCCGACGCAGGTCGGTTTCGTCGACCAGTCCGGCTACGACGGCGTGGTCGGCGAGGATGTCCCGACGATGGTCAGCAGACTCCCCCACGGCGCCCTTCAAGCCGTTGATTCCCGCCTTGCTCAACTTGGCGCAGACCATGTCGAGCTTGCGGTGGTACTTCTTGGTGGTCCAGCCGAGGCGCCTGGCAACGATCGGCGACGCCTCGACACGACCTCCGTGCCGGCGGGCCGAGTCCACCAGGGCCACGAGGAGGCGATGCTGCTCCGGGGAGAACGGCACCTCGGCAAAGGTACGGGTTGCGGTGACCGACTGATCCGTGGCCGGCTCCACGTCCCCCGGTCCCAACATCGCATCGAGCCGGAACACGAGCTCGTAGCGGGCCAGACCTGCGCTGAAACGGACGCCGGTGGCGGGGAGGACGAGGACGCTGACCTCACCCGGGGCGAGCAGGAGCGATCGGGCGACCGTTACGTCTGGGTCCACGACCTCGAGTCGGCCGAGCGAGCTGAGATTCTGAAGCCACCAGACACCGTGACGCCACACCACCCGGCCGACGACACGGTGCATGAACGGGTTGGTGTCCACCACCAGTTGAGCGGTGCGGCCGAAGGTCAGGCTCCCCGGTGGCTCCACCCGGCGGATCTCACCGGCGAGATCGACGATCAGTGTCGACTCGTTCGCCTCATTCGGCTCGCCCGACTCGGGCGCTTCACACGTCTCACTCGCCGTGTGGCGCATGGCGCTCACCTCCCGTGTGGTCCTCCGATCAGCCGGTCGTCCCGTCGAATGACTTCAACGGGACGACCAGCCGATCTGGGCGTCGACCCGTGGGGCAGACGGGTCGCTGAGGGGCCGTCGCGTCACCGCGACGGCGAGGAGAACTCTGATCCAGACCGTGAACGATGTCCACGGGTACGAATACCCGCTCGGTTCATCTGCCCCGACCTGCGTCGAGGGGGCACCCTTTGCCAGATCCGTCAGCGGGTGTTGGAGGCTCGCCGCAGCCGCAACGCTGCGTACCAGCCGCCCGTCGCCGCCGGGACAGCGAGTGCCAGCGTCGAGACCACGCCGATCGGGCCGAGTTCGTCCCGCCACACGACCGCCGCCGCCGCATCGGCAGTGTCGGCCGCTGCCCCGAATGCCACCCAGTGACCTGCTGGCTCGGGCTCGGTGAGTTCCACGATCGCACCGATGCCCAGGACGACGTCACGGATTCCGAACGCCCGTGCCAGCCAGACCAACGGTCCGGGTCTGACGTCACTCGCCCGCGCCAGGACGGTGTCGGGAACGAACAACATGAGGCCGCCGAACACGATCCTGCCGAAAGCGATCGATCTGGCCACAGCGCGTTCGTCGATGTCCACGGGTTCATCCTGCCCGACCGGCAGCGGCCGGTCCCACTCCGATGATGCACCGGCTCGACCCATGACCTCAGCGGCGGTGCGCCGAGCAGGGCGTGACGAAGTCAGCCGTGATCGACAGTGAGGATGTGGCCCACCCGTTCGAGCGGATCGAACCGCACGTAGTTGGCGCCGGGCCGCCACGTCCACCGCTCTCCGGTCAACTCGTCGCGCACCGGGATCTCCGCAGCATCCGAGAGGCCGGTTGCGTTCAGGTCGACGTGAACGACCGTCTCGACCGGCACGTCGGGAGTGAGGTTGACCACCACGATCACGGCATCAGTGCCGGCGCCCGGCACGAAACGGTGGTGGGCGTACGCCAGCACTGTGTCGCTGCCGGTGGGACAGAAGCGGAGCGATCCGATTCGCAGGAGGCACGGGTGGTCGCGGCGTATCCGGTTCAGTTCGGCGACGAAGTCGCTGATCGAACCCGGCGCAGACCAGTCCCGTCGCCGGATCTGGTACTTCTCCGATGAGGCGAACTCCTCGTTGTCATCGGACTGCGGCTCGTTCTCGCAGAGTTCGTAGCCGGAGTAGACGCCCCACGACGGTGACATCGTTGCGGCGAGCAACGCCCGGACCTTGAACACGTCCGTCGTTCCACTGCGGAGTGGGCCCGAGAGAATGTCCGGCGTCGTGGGCCAGAAGTTCGGACGGAAGTACGCCGAAGCCGGCCCCCGGGCCAGTTCCTCACCGTAGGACTCGAGCTCCCACTTGGTCGTTCGCCACGTGAAGTACGTGTAGGACTGCGAGAAGCCGACCTCAGCCAGCGTCTGCATTCGAGAGGGATCGGTGAACGCCTCGGCCAGGAAGACGAGGTCCGGCCAACGAGACTGCAGTGCTGGAATGACCCACGACCAGAATGCGATCGGCTTCGTGTGGGGATTGTCGACACGGAAGATCCTCACGCCCCGTTCCGCCCAGTACTCGAACACTCCCCGACACGCCTCCCACAGCGCCAGTCGGTCCGACTCGGCCGACGGCCAGAAGTCGAGCGGATAGATGTCCTCGTAACGCTTCGGGGGATTCTCAGCGGTGCGGATGGAACCGTCGGGCAACTGCGTGAACCACTCCGGATGCTCGCCGACCCACGGGTGATCAGGACTGCACTGGAGCGCCACATCGAGCGCCACCTCCATGCCGAGCTCCCCCACCCGGGCGACGAACCGCTCGACGTCTGCGAGGGTCCCGAGGTCCCGGTGGACCGCCTCGAACCCGCCATCGGCCGAACCGATGGCCCACGGGCTCCCCACGTCGCCGGGGCCGGACACGACGCTGTTGTTCCGGCCCTTCCGAGCCGTCACTCCGATCGGGTGGATCGGCGGGACGTAGACCACGTCGAAACCGTCGGCTGCGATCTGTTCGATGCGCTCCCACAACGGCGCTCCCTCGACGAAACCACCCTCGCTCCGAGGGAACAGCTCGTACCAGGCGCCGGACACCGCACGTTCCCGATCCACACGCCAGAGACGATGCGACGAGGTGGCGACCTCATGGGCGTCGGGAATCGAGTCGAGAGCTGCCGCAACTGCATCGTCGGTCCCGGCAGCGAGACGCACATCGCTTCGACAAGTCGTCGAACGCAGTGTCGCTGCTGCGTCGAGCACGCGGCGCGCCGTCGCACCCCGCAACGCCTGGGCTCGCTCTTCGTACAGGTCGGCCCCAACGACGAACTCGACGCCGAGGTCGACTCCGGCCGCAGCGCGCCGAGAGATGTCTCGGCGCCACGTCGCCGCCCGGTCCAGCCACGCCTGGACCTCGAACTCGACGAACCCGGGCGCTTCGGCGTGCAGATCCGCCCACCACCGACCGTTGCGCTCGACCATCGGAGCCGCTGACCACGAACGCCCACCCACCGGCCGCCAACGCAGACGCGCCGCAAGGACGCCGTGGCCGTCACGGACGAGTTCCGTCGAGACCTCGGTGGGATCGCCGACAACGCCCTTGATGGCCGCCCCGAGAGGCGTGGACGGTTGGATGTCACGGATCACCAACCGGGCGGACGCTGCGGGTGCGGCGAGTCGGCGGGGGTCGGGGGGAGGGGTCATGGTCGGTCTGGTGAGCGGTCAGCGACGCCGGACGGCGATGTCGAACTTACCGGAGGTGAAGGGGAGGTCCTCGGTGGTCATCCAGATTCCCGAGATCCCGAACACCCGCAGGCCGACGGCACTGAGTCGGCCAAGGACGGCGTAGCGCCGTTCGACACCGGTCGTGGGGTCGGTGAGGGCGATCCGCCCGGTGACGAATCCCCCCTCGCCGGCGGAGAGATCGATCGCCAACTCGGCGCCGTCCTGTTGGATGCTCCCGCTGATCCGGCCCTCCTCGGTCACCTCGGTCAGCGATGCCTGCAGGGCGGCGTCGATCAGGAACGACTGTTGGTACTCCTCGAGGCCACGGACGCTCACATCGAGGTACACGTTGCCGACGAGCGCCACCACCAGGGGCCGGACCGTTGCCGCCGACGGACCGTCGACCACCCGGGAGACGTCGGGGTCGAGGAACTGCGCCGGACCGCCACAGGAGATCCGACCGGCATCGAGTCGACAACGTGGGAACGTCACGTAGCGACCCTCTGCGGTCCAACCCAGCGCACCCGCCTCGAAGGTGGCGGTGTCCGGAGTGTCGGGGGGAGTGACATCGAGCAGGACTCCACCGGCGGACGGAACCAGCCCGAGTCGGGCACAGGTCGGACCTGATCCGAACACGACTCGGGTGCCATCGGGCGAGGGGGTGGGATCGCAGATCCGCTCCGAGGTCGCGAGTTGCGTCCGGGAGAAGTCCTCGATCGAGACAGCAATCAGTTCGCGCTGGCCCTTGGCGGATCCGACACCGACGAAGTACGTGCCGTCCGGCCCGAAACGGGGCGAGTCGAGCGAGAACAATGTCGGGATCTCCGTGTTGGAGCCGAAGCCACCGGCCACGAGCGTGTAGCGCTGGGCGATGCCGGGGATCGTCGAGGAGAGGATCAGGACGTCGTCAACCGGTGAGGCGGTTACAGCCACGTAGTTCCGTTCGCTCGGGTTGCCGATCTGAGCCACGAGTCGGCCCGTCCGGTCCACGACCGACACGACGTTGCCGAGCACCCCAACGGGGAGCGGATTGGCGAACGTCCCGGGTGCGGGCGGGGTCGTGCGGTCGACGGCGGCATCAGCGATGGCCTGCGTGCCCACGGCGATGTAGGCGAGGCGCTCGCCCTGCGGGCTCCACGCGATGATCTGCTCGGATCCGAGCGAGGAGACCGCCACGTCGGTGGCCACCACGGTCGGCGCTCCACCAGCAGCCGCCACGATCGCCAGGCTGGCGTCGGCGCGCACGAATGCGACCACGTCGCCCGTCGGAGCGAGCTCCACGGCGGACTGGTCCCCCCGACCGATCGCCGCCCCCTGGGCCACTTCGACTGCTGGCGATGCGCCGTCTCCCACCCAGACCCGTCCGTCTGCGGTGGCGTAGGCCATCGCGCCCGTGGGCACTGTCGCTCCGGTTCCTGCCGGCACGACCGATGCCCCGGGTGGCACCGATGCGGGCGGCTGACTCGCTGGCGGCAGACTCCCCGTCGCAACCGGTGCTGAGATCCCCTCGGAGCCGCCTGAGACGACGAGCCACCCTCCCAGTCCTCCGGCGCCGACCAACACGATGGCGGCGGCCACGAAGACCAGCACGGTTCGGCCCCGTCCGGAGCCACGAGCGGCACGACCTCTGGCCATCGAGGGGTCAGGGTACCGGCCCCTCGTGCGCCTCCTCCGGCGCCACCGCCGATCGTCCGCACAGCACCGCAGGTCGGGCAGCAGCGAGGTCCCGGGGTCCCGCCGTTGGCGCCCGTCCTGTTGGTGACCCCTGTCCTGCCGGTGACGATTGCGTGAACCATGCTGCTTATCGGTCCGGACCGGCGAGCTGTCCGTGAACACGTCGCTAGTGTCCGAGGGATGAAGGCGTTGCACAGCTTCACCGTCCGACCGCAGCTCCCCGAACGGCTCGCGGGCCTAGACGCGCTCGCCGCCAACCTTCGCTGGTCCTGGGATCGACGCACCCGGCAACTGTTCAGGTCGATCAATCCGATCGTCTGGGACGAGGGTGGTCACGACCCCCGCCGGGTGCTCGCCGAGACCAGTCCCGAGCGGCTCACCGAGCTCAGCACCGACGCTGACTTCTGCGCGGACCTCGATGCCGCAGCGGCCTCGCTGCAGACCTACCTGAGCGAACCACGCTGGTACCAGCAGACCGTTTCCCCTGATCCGCTCGATGGCGGGGTGGTGGCGTACTTCTCGCCGGAATTCGGGATCGCCGAGGCCGTCCCGCAGTACTCCGGCGGCCTCGGAGTCCTCGCCGGCGACCACCTCAAGTCGGCCTCGGACCTCGGTGTCCCGCTCATCGGGATCGGCCTGTTCTACCGGCATGGGTACTTCCGCCAGTCGCTCAGCATCGACGGGTGGCAACAGGAGCGCTTCCCCGACCTCGACCCGTTCGCCATGTCGCTCAACCTCTGCGACGGGGTACGGGTGGAGCTCGATCTCGCTGGCCGCCGACTCGTGGCGCAGGTGTGGGCCGCTCGGGTCGGGCGGACACCGCTGTACCTGCTCGACACGGATCTCCCCGACAACGACGAGGACCTGCAACTCGTGACCGACCGCTTGTACGGCGGCGACGTGGAGCACCGACTCCGGCAGGAGATCCTGCTCGGTATCGGCGGCGTCCGGGCCCTCGAGGCGCTCGGGATCGACGCCCGGGTGTTCCACACCAACGAGGGACACGCCGGCTTTCTCGGCCTCGAGCGGATCCGCAACCTGATCCAGCGCGACGGCCTGACACTGGACGAAGCCATCCAGGCGGTCCGGGCGGGTTCGGTGTTCACCACCCACACACCGGTCCCCGCCGGGATCGACCAGTTCCCCCGGGAACTGATCGAGCAGTACTTCCCGTCGTGGCGTGAGGCGTGCGGGGTCAGTCCGGACGACATGATGCGACTGGGTCATCGTCCCGACAGCGAGCCCGACGATCGATTCAACATGGCGGTCATGGGCATGCACCTCGCCGAGCGCCGCAACGGCGTCTCGGCCCTGCACGGCCAGGTGAGCCGGGGGATGTTCGCCGACCTCTGGCCCGGGGTGCCCGAGGACGAGACGCCAGTCGGCCACATCACCAACGGTGTCCACGGCGAGACGTGGGTCGGTCGCGAACTCGCCACCCTCTTCGAGGATCACATCGGCTCGGACTGGGAGTGGTGCGCTCCCGAGGCGTGGGACGCCGTGGCCGGGATCGGTGATGAAGATCTGTGGCAGGCACACCGGGCGGCGAAGGAACGTCTCGTGGAACATGTGCGGGACCGCCTACGGAGCTCGGGTCTGGCAGTCGGGCGCTCTCCATCGGAACTCGAGTGGATCGACACGGCGTTCGACCCCGACGCCCTCACGATCTGCTTCGCCCGGAGATTCGCCACCTACAAGCGGGCGGCCCTCCTCCTGCGTCAGCCAGAGCGGCTCGCAGCGCTCGTCACCGACCCCGACCGGCCGGTGCAGTTCATCTTCGCCGGCAAGGCGCATCCAGCCGACGACGCCGGGAAGGAACTCATCCGCCAGGTAGTGAGCTTCGCCAGCGACGCCTCGGTCCGTCACCGGTTCGCCTTCGTCGAGGACTACGACATGTGGTTGGCGCGGATCCTCGTCCAGGGCGCTGACGTCTGGCTCAACACCCCGGTCAAGCCCATGGAGGCGTCAGGCACGAGCGGCATGAAGGCCGTGATGAACTCGGCGCTGCACTGCTCGATCCTCGACGGCTGGTGGGCTGAGTGCTTCGACGACGGCTGGACCCCCGACGGACCCGGCGTGGCCAACGGCTGGGCAATCAGTTCAGCGGACGGCCTCGAAGACGATGAACGACGCAACGAGGTCGAAGCAGCCGGCCTGTTCGATCTGATCGAACGCCAACTCGTACCCCTCTACCACCCCGACGGGGGGGCTGTTGGTGCACCGTCGCCGGCCTGGGTCGAACGGCAACGGGTGTCACTCCGTACCCTCGGCCCGTTCGTCAGCGCCCACCGCATGGTGCGTGACTACACCGAGCGCCTGTACCTCCCCGCTGCCCGGCACAGCGCCGAGCTCAACGATGCCGACCACGTCGGCGCCCGGCAGTTGGCCGCCTACACCGCCCGACTCGATGCGCTCTGGCACTCGGTGCACGTCGACCGGGTGGACGTCTCCGATTCCATCGCCGATCTCGGTGACACCCGGGGGGTCACCGCCGTCGTGGCGCTCGGTGAGCTCGACGTCTCCGAGGTCGAGGTCCAACTCGTCATCGGCCGGGTCGGACAATCCGGTGAGCTCGAGGACACCCAGACCGTTCCCATGGTCGGGGGTGAGTCGATCGACAGCGAAGGTCACCGCCGATTCGCTGCGCTCGCACTCCTCGATCGTGCCGGTCGTCTCGGCGTGACCGTCCGGGTCGTCCCGGCTCACCCGCTCGTGGCTGACCCGGCGGAACTCGGTCACGTGGCCTGGGCGGGTTGAGCCGATCGGGCCGTCACGGCCTCAGCTGAACCGTGCCCGACCGGGGCCGTGCTCGAGGAACGACGCCACTCCGATGTGGGCATCGTCGGTGTCGAAGGACGCCACGAAGTGTTCCTGCTCCCGACGGAGTCCGTCGGCGAGGGAGCCCTCGAGTCCCTCATCGATCGCCCGCTTGGCGATCGCCAGAGCGTGTCTGGGCCCGGCGGCGAACGATGCGGCCCGCTCGATCGCTGCGGGCTCGGCATCCCCCTCGACGACCTGGTCGACGAGACCCATCTCGAGGGCCTCAGCTGCGTCGAGCATCCGTCCGGTGAAGACGAGGTCCTTGGCCCGGGACGGACCGACGAGCCGTGCCAGCCGCTGGGTGCCTCCGCCCCCGGGAATGATGCCGAGGAGGATCTCGGGCTGGGCGAACCGGGCGCCGGTGGACGCCACGCGGAAGTCGCACGCCAGCGCCAACTCGCACCCGCCCCCGAGCGCCACGCCGTTCACCGCAGCGATCGTCGGGCACGGGAGCGCCGCAACGGCATTGAGCGCGTCGAGGAATGCTCGTCCGAGCCGGGCCACCGCATCGGCGTCGGAGAGAGCGAACGGTGCGGCACCACCCCGCTCGGCGAACTCGGTGATGTCGGCACCCGCAGCGAAAAGCTTGGGCCCGCCGGTGATCACCACCGCCCGGGGACCCTCGCTGAGCGGTCGACGAGCCATCTCCGTGACGAGCGTCTCGAGTTGGTCGAGCAGATCCCCACAGAGCGCATTGACGCGGGGGTGGTCGAGAGTCAGGACCTCCACCCCGTCGGGTCGGGACACGTGTCGAACGAGCGGGTGTTCCGCCGGCTCGTCACTCGATCGGGCATCGTCGTCAGCCATGCCGAGACGCTACCGGTCCCGCCGACACCTCACCGGCGGAGCATCGTCGCAACCGCCCGGGCGTCTGGGCGCTCGGCGGGACGCACCGTCAGGCACCGCTCGACGATCCGGCGGAACTGCTCGCTGACTCCGGTCTCGGGATGCGTGGCCCACTGCACGGTGGCCGCTGCGGACCACACGTCACCCGAGGCTCGGGGACGAACTCCCCGGAGCCGCTCGGGGGGCACGACGACGGGGGTCCAGGCGTGATCGCCGACGTCGGTGTCGACGCCGCCGATCCCGAAGTCGACGAGCACCGGACCGAGCCGACCGAGTACGACGTTGGCCGGGCTCACATCGCCGTGCACCACCCCGGCACCGTGGACGGCGGCGAGGGCGTCGGCGACGGACCCGAGCACGTCGGCCGCTTCGGACCCGTCGAGGAGTTCGCCCGCCCGGACCCGGTCGACGAGCGTGGGGCCGACGACGAACGACGTGGCGATCCACAACGTCCCGAACCGATCGGCGCCACACCCTCGGATCGACGCCACTCCCGGGTGCTCCCCGACACGGGCCAGCGCCCGGGCCTCCCGTTCGATCCGACGGAGAACCGCTCCGGCGTCGGCCGGGACGCCGAGCACCTTCACGGCGACGTGATCACCTCGGCGACGGTCCCGCGCCAGGAGGACCGAGGCGCTGCCGCCGCTGGCGAGGGAGCGCACCGACCGCAGGTGGGCGGGCAACTCGACCGGCGGGGCGGCGGGATGCGGGGAGCCCGGAGCAGTTGCCCGACGGAGTTCGGCCACGATCGAAACGTAGCGAGGCCGACGGCCGCACCCGGAGCCGCTGGGACGGGCAAGGTGACCCTCGCCGCTAGGATCTTCGTGTGGCAGCAACCGCTCCTGACGACCTCCACGACGAAATCACCCGTCGCCTCGCCGACCGCAACCTTCGCTACACCAGGTCCCGGCGTGCCCTGGTCGAGATCCTCGCTTCCGCCGGACGGCCCCTGACGCTCCCCCAGGTGCTCGACAGCGATCGGACCCTCGCCCAGTCGAGCGCCTACCGGAACCTGGCGGAGTTCACCGATGCCGGCGTGACCAACCGGATCTTCATCGACGAGGAGCACTCGTACTTCGAGCTCGCCGAAGACCTCACCAGCCACCACCACCACGTGGTGTGCAACTCCTGTGGTCGGATCGACGACTTCACGGCATCGAGCTCGCTCGAATCAGAGCTGCACCGGGCACTCCGGACAGTCAGCAACTCCACCGGCTTCGCCCTCACCGGGCACCGACTCGACCTGGTGGGACGCTGCGGCAACTGCATCACAGGGATCGGCGACAGCGCCTGACCGCAGCGCCGCATTCTCAGCGCCGCATTCTCAGCGCCGCATTCTCAGCGCCGCATTCTCAGCGCCGCATTCTCAGCGCCGCATTCTCAGCGCCGCATTCTCAGCGCGGTGGCCCGTCGATGAGCGACGCTGCGCCGAGCACAGCGTCGGCAGCACTCCACGGGTCGAGCGACCCCGCAGCGACCTGCGCCCACTGTTGGTCCCAGACCGGGCCCTGACACAGCTCCTCGGCCCGCTCGGCGAGCCGGGTCGCAACCACGGCCCGGACCTCCTCCTCGGCTCGCCGCGCCCGCCGCCGCTGGAGCTCGCCGGAAACGACGAGGTGGTCCCGGTGTTCTGCAAGCACCTCGAGCAACTGATCCACTCCCCGACCCGTGGTCGCCACGGTCTCGACGACCGGTGGCACCCACGACGATGCTCCGCGAAGCGAGAGCATGGCCGTCAGGTCCCGGACCGCATCGGCCGCACCGGGCCGGTCTGCCTTGTTGACGACGAACACGTCGGCGATCTCGACGAGCCCCGCCTTGGCGGCCTGGACGGCGTCCCCCCAGCCGGGATTGACCACCACCACGGTCGTGTCGGTGGCCGAGGCCACGTCGACTTCGACCTGACCGACCCCGACGGTCTCGACGATCACGTGGTCGAACCCCGCAGCGTCGAGGACACGAGCGGCGTCGGGTGCAGCGACAGCGAGGCCACCCAGGTGGCCTCGGGTGGCCATGGACCTGATGAACACGCCGTCGTCGAGGACGTGTTCGCTCATCCGGATCCGGTCGCCCAGAATCGCCCCGCCCGTGAACGGCGACGACGGGTCGATCGCCAGGACGGCAACCGACCGACCGACAGCACGGATCGCCCGGCACAGGGCACTCGTGAGCGTGGACTTACCCGCTCCGGGAGCGCCGGTGATCCCCACGTTGACGGCCTCGCCGCAGAGCGGGTGGACAGCGGCGCTCACCGTGCAGGCGTCGTCACCGCCCCGCTCGACGAGCGACAGGAGACGGGCCAGAGGTGCGCGATCCCCGGATGCGCCACGCTCGAGCAGGTCCGACACGGCGTCGGCCGTGACGGCAGCGTTGCGATTCAGAGCGATACCGCCGTACCCAACTCAGCGCCCTCGTCGGGCTGGACGACCGCCGTGATCCCGGGGACGCGGTCCTTCACGATGCGTTCGACTCCGGCCTTCATGGTCACCGTCGACGCCGGACAACTGACACAGGCGCCGCTCAACTGGACGGTCACGACCCCGGTGTCCTCGTCGACGGACAGCAACTCGATGTCGCCGCCGTCGGCCTGAATGGCCGGGCGGATGATATCGATGACGGCGTCGACCTGCTCGAACACGATGCTCCGCTCACACTCACGCCGGTGTCCCTTACTCGGACCGGCTCGCTTCGATCGTCCCACAGCCTACGGCTCTGGAACGATCACGGGGCAAGCACGGCCACATCGGCCCCGATGGAACGAAGTTGCTCCACGAATCCGGCGTAACCCCGCTCGAGGTGCTCCGCTCCCTCCACCCGGGTCGGCCCGCCCGCTCCGAGAGCCGCCACCACCAGGGCGGCTCCAGCACGGATGTCGGTGGCCTCCACCGTCTGCCCACCGGAGAGTCGATCGACGCCCCGCACCACCAGGTGGTGGCCGTGCTCCTCGATGCTGGCGCCCATCTGTCGAAGCTCCTCGACGTAGGCGAAGCGGCCCGTCTGCACGTTCTCCGTGACGTAGCTCGTGCCGGTCGCAGTCACGAGCGTGGCGACGAGCAGCGGGAGTTGGTCGGTGGCGAGTCCCGGATACGGCAGGGTCTGCAGATCGGTGGGTTGACGTCGACCGGGTTCGGCCCGTACCCACACACCTCCGCGATCCGGAGCAACCCGAACGCCAGTGTCCCCGAGCCGCTCGATGATCACGGCGAGGTGCCGATGGTCGGCGTTCCGCAACCGGACCTCGCCGCCGGCGACCGCAACCGCTGCGAGGTACGTCGCCGCCTCGATCCGATCAGGGACCACTGCGTGCTTGACGGGCTGCAGGGCATCGACGCCGGTGACCTCGATCACTCGGCTACCCGCCCCGAGGATGTGGGCACCCATGCGGTTCAACATCGCAGCGAGGTCGGCGATCTCCGGTTCCTGGGCTGCGTTGATGATCGTGGTTCTGCCAGCGGCGAGCACCGCGGCCATGAGCACGTTCTCCGTCGCCCCGACACTCGGATACGGCAGACGGACATCTCCTCCGTGAAGGCGCCCGCCGGGGACCTCTCCGTGCACCACCGCCCCGGATGGACCATCGGTGAACTCCCACGTGGCACCGAGGGTCTCGAGCGCATCGGTGTGCATGGAGATCGGTCGAGCTCCCCGGCCGAAGTCGTCGCCGCCGGGAGCGGGCAGCGTGACCTGGCCCTCTCGTGCGAGCAGGGGTCCAAGCAGTGCCGTCGACGCCCGGATTCGGGAGACGAGTCTGCTCGGGGCCGACGCCGAGAGGTCGGTGGCGAGATGCTCCGGTCGGACGAGCTCGACGACCCCCTCCGTCGCTGGACGGGTGACGTCGCATCCGATCGATCCGAGGAGTTCGGCCATGGTCCCGACGTCTGCGATCGCCGGGACGTTCACCAGACGGTGGACGTGACCGCTCCCGGACAGCAACGTCGCCGCCATGAGCTTGAGGACCGAGTTCTTGGCCCCGCCGATGTCCACGCAGCCGTCGAGCGGGTCGCATGGCTCCACCACGATCGAGGTCACACCATCCACTCTGCCACCCCCTAGGGTGCGCAGAGCACCGACAGGGGGATCGTGGGCCGCACCCGACACGACACGACGCTCCGGGCCGCCGAGCTCCGGGATCTGCTCGGGCCCCGCAACGATCCATTCGTGCTCGAATCAGCCGTCGACCCGGTGGCGCCCAGTGAGTTCGACGAACGACCACCGGCCACCGGGTGCGCTGAGTTCGCCGCCGAGGCCGGACCGTTTCGCACCTACCGGCGGCGGGTCGAGTGGCGCCGCATCGAAGCGCACCCGACCGATGCGACCCCGGATGGTTCCGGCGGGGATCGTTACGAGGTCAGCGAGTCGGCCGAGTGGCACCTCGGATTCCCGTACTGGCGGTGGATCTACGATCCGCTCTTCAAGCGGAAGGCGTTGGCCGAGTTGCCGCCCGGCACCCAACCGTGGTGGCTGTTCCCTGACCGACTGAGCCCTCACCAGGCGACCGTCGTGTCGGCCATGGCGTTGTTCAACGTGGTCGGCGGGATCATCTTCGGGATGCTGACGCAGGTGATGACCTTCGTCAGTGCCGACATCGGCGACGGTTCCGCCGGCCAGCAGACCACGGTCTTCGCCGCCGTGCGGATCGGTACGGTGCTCACGTTTGCTGCGCTCGCCCTGTCCGACTCTGCCGGACGACGCCGAATAGCCCTGGCGTGTTGTTGGATCGCCGTGGTGGCGACGCTCGCCACGGCGGTCGCTCCGTCGCTCCTGGCGTTCACCGCATTCCAACTCGTGGCCCGCAACGTCTCGATCGCCGCACTCATCGCCATCGACACCATCGTGGTCGAGGAACTCCCACCCGGTTCCCGGGCCATGGCCGTCGGCCTGGGCACGCTGGCGTACGGACTCGGGGCCGGCACCGCCGTCGTCGCCCTCCCACTCGCTGACCTGGGCTCGGGCGGTTGGCGATTCGTCTACGGACTCGGGGTCCTGGCGATCCCGCTCATCATCAGCGGGGCCCGTCACCTCCCCGAGAGCTCCCGCTTCACTGCGATGCGAGTGGAGACGACCTCAGGCGAGGCCCCGAAGCGGCGTGTTCGCGGTTCCCGATTCGCTCTGCTCGCCGGGTTGTTCGTCCTCGTGAACGTGTTCGTCGCCCCGGCGTCCCAGCTGCAGAACGACTACCTCCGGGTCGAGCAGGGCTACAGCGGACTGACCATCACCCTGTTGATCCTCACGACGAGCATTCCAGGTGCGATCGGGGTCATGGCAGGCGGTCGCCTCGCTGACACCCGGAGTCGCCGCTGGACGATCGTCGTCGGACTGCTCGCCACCGCCACGTTCGGCTCGGTGTTCTACTCGCTCAGCGGCGCCGCCATGTGGGCGAGCGCCTTGTTCGCCTCGGTCCTCGGCGCAATCACGGTCGCCCCGCTCGGCGTCCTCGGCGCCGAGTTGTTCCCGACCTCGCGTCGAGGCGGAGCACGGGGAGCACTGAGCGTGGTGGCGGTCAGCGGTTCGGTGATCGGACTCCTCTCGGCCGGAGCGCTCACCGACACGCTCGGGTTCGGGCCGGCGTTCGCCTTGTTGGCGATCGGACCACTGATCGCCGCCGCACTCGCCTTCGCCGTGCCCGAGACCCGCGGCCGGACACTCGAACAGCTCAACGAGTGACCGGCCCCAACCAGTCGCACGTGGCGTCGGCGACGGCGGCGTCGGACCGAGCGAGTTCGTGGCGGGCGCCGGGGATCGTGACGCTGGTGACCGGACCCCGCAGGAGCTCCTGGGCTCGACTCAGCTCATCCGGCGTGCCGAACGGATCCCTGTCTCCAGAGACGAACAACGTCGGCACGCAGACATCGGCAAGGTGCTCGGTACGCAGCCGATCGGGCCGACCCGGCGGATGCAGCGGATAGGCAATGAGCAGCACTCCGGCCACGTCGAGCGGTGCGACGCCGTCCGCCCCGGCAGCGACCATCGAGCAGATCCGACCTCCCATGGACCGGCCGCCGATCACGACCCTCCCCGGTTCGACACCGAGCCGGCCACAGCGCTGTTCGACCTCCGTGCGGACCGACGCCATGAGGACCGGGACCCGATCGGGTGCCCGTCGGCCGGCGATCCGGTAGGGAAAGTCGATGCGCTCAACCCGACGCCCGGTGGAGCTGATCCGCTCGGCGAGGGCCACGAGCGAGGGGTGCTCGGCCGACGAGCCTGCTCCGGGCCACAACAACACTGCCTCCACACCCTGCGGTCGGCGACGACGACCCACGGAGACGTCGCTCAGGCCGTACCGAGGAGGATCCGGCGGGCCTCGGAGAGTTCGGAGATCCGCTCGGCCGCCGTTCCCTCGTTCGCCCCGTGGTCGGGGTGCGCCTCACGGAGACGATCACGGAACGCTCGTTGGACGTCCCGGCGGGTCGGCACCGCCGGTACGGATCGGAGGTCGAGCACGCCCAACGCCCACGCCACGGGGTCCCGTAGCGCCTCGACGGACAGCCCCGAGGAGCGGCCCGACAGGTGAGCGACGAGAGCAGGTCCGGCGCCTCCTCCCCAGCCGAGTCCGGTCCGCACGGCCGAGAGCACAGCGTGACGCACCGATGGGGCTGCCCGACCCGCTGCATAGACCGCACAGAGGACGTGCTGAGCCGGTGTCCCGACCTCACCGTTGAGTTCGAACACCAACTCGCCGTAAGCGCCGGAACGGAGGCGGTGCACACAGCGCTGGAGGCCAATGCGATCGTCCTGCAGCCGGTGGCGGAGACGGGGCTGGGCGATCCGTCGGCCCCGACCGAGCTCGGTGATCAAGCGTTGCGCATCGGTGGTGAAGTCGTCGTCGAGGCCGGGTCCGAACTCAGCGGCGACGCCGGCCAGCAGGATGCCCCCGTAGCCGGGAGCAGGATCCGTCGGGAGGTCCACCCACCCCAGCGCCACCCTCCTCGTCGGGGCCACGGGCCGAGAATAGAACGACTCGAATTCGGCGAGGATCACTCCCCATCGTACCGCCGCAGCGGCACAGCGCCGCAGTCGCTCAGATGTACCCGGAGACGGCGTTGCGGAGATCCTCGACGATCTCGGCGAGTTCGCCATCGGTGAGGGCACCATCGCCGTCGGCGTGCAGCGCCTCTCGCACGTCCGACACGAGGTTCACGAACGACCGCCACTCGAGCGCCGTGAAGCCGAACGGAGGAGCGAGCATCTCGACCTCGGCTCCAGCGGCGTCGAGAGCGAGCACCGCCCGGGCATCCTGTGGGTTCCGGACGAGGCGAGTCGTCGCGGCGTGCACCCGGTCGAGCACCTGGTGCACAACCAGGCCGTCATCGGCGGAGATCACACCCTCGCCCTCATCCGGGTCACCGAGCGCCTCGAGAATCGCCTCGACCTCGTCCTCGTGCTCCTCGTAGACGACGAGATCGCCGGCCTCGTCCCACTCGAACGGCAACCTGGCATCGGTGAGCGCCTCGGCAAGCTGCGTCTGGAACGCCACTGGCCAGGCCCGAACCTCGTAGGCGATCCGGGGTGAGTCGGCAGCGAGCGCCGGAGTGGCGACCGCCTGGACCTCATCGATGAGACCATCGACGAAGTCCGAGTCCCCGGCGTGGACGGTGACAGTGGTGCCCTGCCAGACGTGGTCGACCCCTTCGGACTCGAGGATCGATGCCAGCAGCGAGCGGGACTCACCCGACCACGGAGCACAGTCGTAGTCGACACGGTCCGGGCCGAGGCGTCTCCGCGTCCGCTCCTCGTCGGGATCAACCAGAGCCTCGTCGTCCATGTCCTGATTCTCGCACCGTGACGACGTCCTCACTGCCTCGAGCGAGGAGCAGCCCGGCGTCCTGCCACCGCTAGTGTCTCTCCCATGCCGACGTCCACACCTGACCGCAACCTCGCACTCGAGCTCGTTCGCACCACCGAGGCGGCTGCTCTTGCGGCCTCCAAATGGGTCGGCCGGGGCGCCAAGGAGTCCGCCGACGGAGCCGCCGTGGACGCCATGCGTCTCATCCTCGGGACTGTCCGAATGACCGGCACGGTGATCATCGGAGAAGGAGAGAAAGACGAGGCGCCCATGCTCTACAACGGCGAGGTCGTCGGCGACGGCAGTCAGCCACACGTCGACATCGCTGTCGATCCGATCGACGGCACGACGCTCACTTCCAAGGGCCGTGGCGGCGCCGTGGCGGTGATCGCCGTGTCCGAACAGGGCACGATGTTCGATCCCGGACCGTGCGTGTACATGGAGAAGATCGCCGTCGGACCCGAGGCTGCCGGATCAATCGACCTGAACGCCTCCGTGGCCGACAACCTGCGCTCGATCGCCGTCGCCAAGGGCATCGACGTGAGCGAAGTGACCGCCACCGTCCTCGACCGCCCCCGGCACGACGACCTGGTGTCCGAGATCCGCAAGACCGGCTCACGGATCCGCCTCATCGGTGATGGTGACGTTGCTGCAGCGATCGCCACGGCATGGCCCGACTCCGGTGTGGACGTGTTGTTCGGAGTCGGCGGCACACCGGAAGGGGTGATCGCTGCTGCGGCACTCAAGTGCATGGGCGGAGAGTTGATCGGCCGACTCTGGCCACGGGACGACGCCGAGCGTTCCGCCACCGAGGAACTCGGCTACGACCTGAATCGGGTGCTCGACACAGACGACCTCGTCGCCGGAGACAATTGCTTCTTCGCCGCCACGGGGATCACCGACGGGAACCTGCTCCACGGTGTGCACTACCAGCGCACCGGCGTCACCACGCAATCACTCGTGATGCGCTCGAGATCAGGTACCGTTCGCCTCATCGAGGCTCGCCACCATCCCGACAAGCTCGAGGTCTGATCAGATGAGCAACCTCATCGAGGTCAATGGCCTCGTCAAGCACTTCGGTGCGACCCGCGCCGTCGATGGCGTGAGCTTTAATGTCGGGACCGGGACGGTGCTCGGCCTCCTCGGCCCCAACGGAGCCGGAAAGACGACCACTGTCCGAATGCTCGCCACCCTGCTCACTCCCGACGCCGGCAGTGCGAGCATCGACGGGTTCGACGTGGTCACCGACGCAACCTCGGTGAGATCCATCATCGGTCTGACCGGCCAGTACGCTGCGGTGGACGAGAAGCTGACCGGGCGGGAGAACCTCTGGATGGTGGGTCGACTCCTCGGCATGCGGCGAGATGATGCCGATGCCCGGGCGAGCGAACTGCTCGCCCGGTTCCGACTGTCCGATGCCGGCGACCGGCAGGTGAAGACTTACTCCGGCGGCATGCGGCGGCGGGTCGACCTCGCCGTGAGCCTGGTGGGTCGACCGGAGGTCCTCTTCCTCGACGAGCCGACGACCGGGTTGGATCCGGCGAGCCGGATCGAGATGTGGGAGGTCACCCGAGAACTGATCAGCGAGGGCACGACGGTCCTGCTCACGACGCAGTATCTCGAGGAGGCCGACGAGCTGGCCGACCGGATCGTCGTGATCGACAGCGGGCGGGTCATCGCCGAGGGCACCGCTGAGGAGCTCAAGGACCGAACGGGCGGACGGACCCTCGAGCTCACACTCACTCAACGCGCCGACCTCGAGCGGGCCACGACGATCGCCATGCGGATCGGCGACCGGCCGGTCACGGCCCGGTCGGACGTTGCCACGTTGGAGGTCGAGGTCGGTCGAGACACCGAGTACGCCGCCCGCGTGGTGGCGGCGTTGAGCGAAGGAGGAATCGCCGTGGAGGAGTTCCGTCTGCAGCGACCGAGCCTGGACGACGTCTTCCTGTCCCTCACGGGACACGCGGCCGAAGCCGAAGCCGATGGCGAGGAAGACGAGAACGGCGACGACGAGCAGGCCGACTCGTGAGCGCCCTCTCCCGGCCACGAGGTCCTGCGGCGCTGCTACACGACGGAGTGATCCTCACGTGGCGCAACCTGGTGTCGCTGCCCCGCACACCCGAGTTGTTGTTGTTCACGCTGATCCAGCCGATCATGTTCGTGCTGTTGTTCACCTACGTCTTCGGGGGGTCGATCGGACAGTCGCTGCCACCGGATGTCTCCTATGCGCAGTTCCTCATTCCGGGAATCATGGTGCAGACGCTCGTGTTCAGCACCAACTCGACCGCCGTTGGTCTCGCCGATGACCTCCAGAAGGGTCTCGTGGATCGATTCCGGTCCCTCCCCATTGCGCGCTCGGCGGTGCTGGTCGGTCGAATCTGTTCCGACGCCGTCCGCCTGACCATGGTCGCTGTCGTGCTCGTAGCCATCGGCTACGTCGTCGGGTTCCGCTTGGAGGCGGGGATCGGCTGGGGTGTGCTCATGATCCTCACCGCCGTGGCGTTCGGATTCTCGATGTCGTGGATCATGGCGACCATCGGTCTCAGCGTCCGTGACGCCGAGACGGCGAGTACCGCCGGGTTCGTCTGGCTGTTCCCCCTGACGTTCGTGAGTTCGGTCTTCGTCCCGGTGACCTCCATGCCCGGGTGGCTCCAGGTGATCGCCCGCAACAACCCGGTCACGCTCCTCTCCAACCTGCTTCGCGAGTTCACCCTGATCGGGCGGCCGGCCGCCGGTACCGTTCTGCCGGTTCTCCTGTGGATGGTGGGAATCGTGGTCGTGTTCGCACCACTCGCAGTCTCCCGCTACCGCAAGGTCTGAACCCGATCTGCGTGACGGTTCAGTCGTGGAGTTCGATGAGGACGCGTCGCTCGACACCGATCAGGTCGACGACCGCCGGGGGCGGGCGGCGGAGGTCGGGGTGGCGCACCGGCGCCGATGCGAACCGGCGGGAGGACTGCCGCATGGTGGCAGTCCTCAACAGCGTCCAGCATTACTGGGCCGATGAGTTCGCCGAATCGGGATTGAAGTACCGCCCGGCGACCACACAGCTGTTCTCCGGGCGGACCCAGACAGCGTGTGACCCGGGTACCTCAGCGACCGGGCCCTTCAACTGTCCCGCCGATCAGACCATCGACATCGATCTCTCGTTCTTCAACCAGCTTCGCCAACCGCCGTTCAACGCCCGCGGCGGCGACTTCGCCCAGGCCTACGTGATCGCCCACGAGTACGGACACCACGTGCAGAACCTCTTGGGCTCACTCCGGCCGGGTCGGACCTCCGGGCCACAGTCCGATGCCGTGCGGGTGGAACTGCAGGCCGATTGTTACGCCGGGGTGTGGGCCGGCAACGCCGAGTCGACCGGATTCATCACCTCGCTCACACGGGCCGACATCGCCGAGGGCCTCGACGCTGCCGCAGCCGTTGGAGACGACCGGATCCAATAGGCCACGCAGGGCCGGAGCAACCCCGGGTCGTTCACCCACGGCACCTCGGAGCAGCGCCAGCGATGGTTCACCACGGGCGCCCAGACAGCAAACCCGGACCGCTGCGACACGTTCAACGGGTCGATCTGATCGTCCCGGCTCCCGGTTTGGAGCTTCTCAGAGCCGTCGGACGGCCGACACTTTTCCGGCCCCGTCGAACAGGCTGAACCCGTGGCGAACGAGGAAGCTCGCTGCCTGTTCGTCGGAAACGACCGCCGAGGCCCACGTGATCCCGGACCCACCGACCTGCGAACACCATTCCGCTAGCAGCCGGGCGCCGAGACCGAAGCCCCGCTCTGCCGGGGCCACCACGAGCGACCGCAACTCCGTTCCGCCACGACCGACCACACCGACAGCAGCACCGACGAGCGAACCGGTTCCATCACCGGGTTCGCCCTCGGCCACGACCACGATCGGCACGTCGTCGTCGGCGCGACCGGCGGGGCCACGGGCGGCGACGTGACACAACTCTCCGACCGCGACGGGAATCATCCGCAGGGTGCGCAGGTGCGCTGGCCGGGTACCCCGGCCAACCACCCGGGGTGCACCGAGCGGCACCTCGGCAACGGTGACCCAGCGGCCCGGGTCGTGGTGACGTTCGAGGACGTGCACTGAGCCCACCGGCCACGCCGTGGCGACCCCTGCGAGGGCGGTGAGCGCCGCATCGATGCGGGCCTGTTCGGCGGACGGAACCAATGTCACGTGGGGGACGAACGGGCGGCGTTCGGAGCGGGCGAGCGGCCCGACCATCAGGCGTTGACGGAGCCGACCGAGTGCCACGAGGTCACCGTCGACCGACAACTGAATCGTCGGCGTCACCGGAGCGAAGGTCGCTGCGGGCCCGAGCGTCAGGTCGAACGGCTCGGCTGACTCCGCCGCAGCGACCAGGACCTGATCGACGACCTCAATGTCGACCTCGGCAACGTTGGTCGGAGGAACGAGCGTGATGTGTGGCGGGATACGGAACGGCTCACCCACGCCGAGGGCACGCCGCAGCTCATCGAGCCACTCCCACTGGGCCGGGGCCGGAAGGAGGGCGACGAACAGTCGGGTGCGTGCCACTCCCTGACGCTATCGGTGCGACGATGGCGAACTCAGGCGGCGTCGACGGCCGAGAGGCGAACCTCGGCGCGCCGCAACGCCGAGAAGGCCTCGGGATCACCTGGACCGGTGCGGAGCCGTTCCTCTGCTTCGGCCTTGGCCGAGCGAGCCCGTTCCACGTCGATCGTGTCGGCGAGTTCGGCAACGTCGGAGAGGATCGTCACCCGGGTACGACCGTCCTCGCCGGGGGGAGAGACCTCGACGAAACCCTGGTGGACGGCAATGACCACCTCGCCGTCGTCCTGCTGCACCCGAACCGGGTGGGTGGAGAGCACGCCGATGAACGGGATGTGCCCCGGGAGGAACGCAATGTCGCCGGTGGTCGTCCGGCAGATGACCATCTTGGCCTCTCCGGTGTACGCCACCCGCTCGGGTGACACGAGCTCGACGAGCAACGACATCAGACCTGCTTCTCCAGTTCCGCCGCCTTGCGGATCGCATCCTCGGCGCCGCCGACGTTGAAGAACGCCTGCTCCGGAAGATGGTCCAGGTCACCGTTGACGAGCATCTCGAAGCTCTCGACGGTGTCCTCCACGGGGGTGAAGATGCCGGGCAGACCGGTGAAGACCTCGGCGACGAACATCGGCTGAGCGAGGAACTTCTGGATCTTCCGGGCCCGGTCGACCGTCACCCGATCCTCCTCGGAGAGTTCGTCGATGCCGAGGATCGCAATGATGTCCTGGAGTTCCTTGTAGCGCTGCAGCATCTCCTGGACTCGACGAGCCACGGCGTAGTGCCGGTCCCCCACCACCTCGGGCGTGAGGATCGTCGAGGTGGATGCGAGTGGGTCCACCGCCGGGTAGATCCCGAGAGCTGCGATGTCACGGCTCAACTCGGTCGTGCCGTCGAAGTGGGTGAAGGCGGTGAAGGGAGCCGGGTCGGTGTAGTCATCGGCGGGGACGTAGACGGCCTGCAACGAGGTGATCGACCGGCCACCGGTCGAGGTGATCCGCTCCTGCAGTTCACCCATCTCATCGGCGAGCGTCGGCTGGTAGCCAACCGCCGCCGGCATACGACCGAGCAGTGTGGACACCTCGGAGCCAGCCTGGGTGAAGCGGAAGATGTTGTCGACGAACAACAACACGTCCTGGCCCTGGACGTCACGGAAGTACTCCGCCATGGTCAGCGCCGATAGCGCCACCCGCAGGCGCACACCCGGCGGTTCGTCCATCTGGCCAAACACCAGGGCGGCCTTGTCACGAACGGACGTCCCGTCGCCCATGTCGGTCTCACCCATCTCGATGAAGAGGTCGGTGCCCTCACGGGTCCGTTCCCCCACACCGGCGAACACCGACACGCCACCGAACTGCGTGGCCACGCGGGTGATCATCTCGGTGATGAGCACGGTCTTGCCCACACCGGCACCACCGAACAGGCCGATCTTCCCGCCCTGCAGGTACGGCGTGAGCAGGTCGATCACCTTGATTCCCGTCGGGAACATGATCGCCTTGGGCTCGAGCGAGTCGAACGGCGGGGCCTCCCGGTGGATGTCCCACCGTTCCGTCTCACCAATCGATTCGACGTCGAGTGGTTGGCCGAGCACGTTGAACACATGCCCCAGCGTGGCGTCACCGACCGGCACCGAGATGCCGTGGCCCTGATTGCGGACCGGCGTCCCACGCACGAGGCCGTCGGTGGGCTTCATGGCAATGGCGCGGACTCGGCTGTCACCAATCTGCTGGGCGACCTCGGCCACGACGGCGGTGTCGACGCCTTCCACGGTGATCGTGAACTCGAGAGCGGTGTTGATCTCGGGGATGGAGTCGGGCGGGAACTCAACGTCCACCACTGGGCCGGCGATCGCAACGATCCGGCCGTCCTTCAACTTGGTGTCGGTGACGCTCATGGTTGTCTCCTGATCTGGCGAACTGTTCAGTCGGGGTCGGGGATCGTGCGATCCGGGGCGGTGTGGTGACCGGACCCGCTGTGTCTGGGGAACGGGTCTGAATCGAGGTGCGAGAGGATCAAGTCACCGGGTTCGTCCCGATCCTCGGCGAGGGCCTCGGCGCCGCCGATGATCTCCATGATCTCGGTGGTGATGGCATCCTGGCGGACCTGGTTCATCTTCCGGGTGAGCTTGACGATGAGTTCCTGGGCGTTGTCGGTGGCAGCTTTCATCGCCCGCTGGCGGTTGGCGAGCTCGGAGGCGGCAGCCTCGAGGAGCGCAGAGAAGAGCCGCGATTCCACGTAGCGGGGCAGGAGGCTCTCGAGCACCGCAGCCGGCGACGGCTCGAACTCGAAGCCGGCAACCGCTTTCGCATCGCCCTCCTCGGCGATGCGGCTGACCGTCTGGAGTGGGAGGAAGCGGCGCACGACCACTTCCTGGGAACCCATCGAGATGAAGCGGGTGTAGACCAGAATGATCCGGTCGCACCCGCCCTCGGCGGTGAACAGGGAGATCACCCGGGCCGCGATGTCGGCGGCGGCCTCGAAGGTCGGCTTCTCCGAGAAACCCTCGAAGCTGGCCGTGATCGGGTAGTTCCGGAACTGGAAGTACGCCTTGGACTTCCGTCCGATCGTCACGAGGTCATAGCTGAGTCCCTCGGCACGAGCCGCCATGATCTCGCGTTCAGCGGTCTTGATCACGTTGGAGTTGTAGGCCCCGGCGAGGCCCCGATCCGCACCCAGGACGACGACACCGACCCGTGAGACCTGCTCTGCCTGACGCAGGAGGGGATGGTCGACATCGGCGCCGCTCGCCGAGAGGTCCTCGATCACCTGCGTGATGTGCTCGGCGTAGGGACGGGCCTCGTTGGCACGCTGCTGGGCCTTGACGACGCGCGTCGCGGCGATCAGCTCCATCGCCCGCGTGATCTTCTTGGTGTTCTGGACGCTCCCGATCCTCCGCCGGAGGACTCGTTCCTGTGCGCCGGGCATGGTGGCTCCTGTACGTGCGGACTGCGCCGGTCAGCGCAGTTCGTCCTGTTCGCGGTCGAGTTCCTCCTCCGGGAGGTGACGGCTCGAGGTGGCGATGGATGACTCGGCGTCGGCCGGGGCTTCGGCTCCGGGCAGTTCACCGGACCGCGCGGCCGGGACGAACTGCTCGGAGAACGCCTTGATCCCGGCTTCGAAGGCATCGACGTCGGGGATGTCACCCGTGTCGCGGATCGCTGCGAGCACGTCACCGTGCCGTGTGCGGAACCATTCGAGGAGCCCGTCCTGGTAGGCGGCCACCTCCTCGACGGTGATGTCGTCGAGGTAGCCACGCGTCCCGGCGAAGATCACGACGCTCTGCTCCTCAACGGGCATCGGCGAGTTGATGCCCTGCTTCAGCAGCTCGGTGAGGCGGTAGCCGCGCTCGAGCTGCGCCTTGGACACCGCATCGAGGTCGGAACCGAACGCGGCGAACGCCTCGAGTTCACGGAACTGCTGCAGGTCCGACTTGAGCGTGCCCACGGCCTTCTTCATGGCCTTGATCTGTGCTGCGGAACCCACACGGGAAACGGAGATACCCACGTCGACCGCCGGCCGGACACCCGACTTGAACAGATCATCCTGGAGGAAGATCTGTCCGTCGGTGATGGAGATCACGTTGGTCGGGATGTACGCCGACACGTCACCGGCCTTGGTCTCGATGATCGGGAGCGCCGTGAGCGAACCAGCACCGAGCTCATCAGAAAGCTTGGCAGCCCGCTCGAGCAGGCGGCTGTGCAGGTAGAAGACGTCACCCGGGTATGCCTCGCGGCCCGGCGGGCGACGCAGGAGGAGCGAGACCTGTCGATAGGCCTCGGCCTGCTTGGACAGGTCGTCGTAGACCACGAGGGCGGCATCTCCCTCGTCCATCCAGTGCTGACCCATGGCGCAACCGGAGTAGGGCGCCAGATACTTGAACGGCGCCGGGTCCGACGCCGGAGCAACGACGACCACCGTGTAGTCGAGAGCACCGCGATCGGCGAGCGTGGCCACGGTCTGGGCCACCGTCGAGGCCTTCTGACCGATGGCCACGTAGATGCACTTCACTCCCAGGCCGCGTTGGTTGAGGATCGTGTCGATCGCAATCGTCGTCTTGCCGGTCTTGCGGTCGCCGATGATCAACTCCCGCTGGCCACGGCCGACCGGGATCAGCGAGTCGATCGCCTTGATCCCCGTCTGCATGGGTTCGGCCACGGGCTGGCGACCCATGATGCCCGGCGCCTGGATCTCCATTCGGCGCTGCGTGACATTGGTCAGTGGGCCCTTGCCATCGACCGGCTCGCCGAGCGTGTTGACGACGCGACCGAGCACCCCGTCACCAACCGGCACCGAGAGGATCTGGCCGGTGGCCCGCACCGTCTGGCCCTCCTCCACCGTGTCCACCTCACCGAGCACGACTGCACCGATGGAGTCCTCGTCGAGATTGAGTGCCAACCCCAACAGGCCGGACTCGAACTCGAGGAGCTCGTTGACCGCAGCATCCGGTAGCCCCGAGACCCGGGCGATGCCGTCACCCACCTCGGCCACCCGCCCGACCTGGGTGAGCTCGAGGTCGGGAGCGAAGCCCTCGAGGTTCTTCTTGATCGCCGCAGCAATGTCAGCGGTGTTGATGGTGAGCTCGGCCATCTGGTTGCTCTCCTGTACTTCGGTTCGAGGGTGGCTTCGTCAGCTGTTGGTGGACTCCTGAGCTGGACTCAGAAGGCCTCGCGCAGCTGGTTGAGACGGGTACGGACAGTTCCATCGAGGACGGAGTCCCCGATCCGGGTGACGATGCCGCCGATCACGCTCTCGTCGACGATGTTGCGGACCGTCACGGTTCGATTGGTGCGTGCGCTGAGCGCCCGTTCGAGGTCGGCGATCTGCGCATCGCTGAGTGCCACGGCGGAGCGCACCTCGGCAACGGTCTCGCCCGCTGCGGACGCCGTCCGCTCAGTGAGTTCCTCGGCGATGTCGGACAGTTCCCCGATACGACCGGCGCTGACGAGCAACGAGATGAACGACACCGTCGTCATGGTGGCATTCCCGTCGAGCAGGTCCTCGGCGATCTGGCTGCGCCTGTCGACCGGAAGGTGCGGATCGGACAGCGTGTGCCGGAGGTCATCGTTGGTTCGCAGCACCTGGGCGAAGCGGAACAACTCGTCGGTGACCTGGTCCACGGCGCCCTCGGCCGAGGCGATCGCCAGAGCGGCGTTGGCGTAGGCGGTGGCTCGGTTGTCGGTCATCTTCTCGTCCGTCCTGTCAGGGTGGCGGTCACGGTCAGTTCTGGGATCCGACCTGGCGGATGTAGTCGTCGATCAGTCGCTGCTGAGCCGGAGCGTCCAGAGCCGAACCCACGTACTGCTCGGTGGCACCGAGTGCCAACCGGGAGACCTCGCCGGCGAGGTCGGCGTTGGCCTGGTTCTGCGTGGTGAGAAGATCTCCAGCCGCTCGCTCGCGCAGCGCTGCGATGTCGTCGGCGGTGCGGGCCGCAATGTCGTCGCGCAGTCGGTCGGCGGACTGACGGCTCTCCTCGATGATCCGCGCCGCCTCCGAGTCGGAGTCGGCGAGCGCCGCCTTGATCCGATCCCGTTCGGCCTCCGCCTCGGCTCGAGCCTGGGCTGCGTCGCCGAGCTGCTGTTCCACCGCAGCGGTCCGGTTGGCGTAGTACTTGAGCACCGGGGCCTTGCCGAACTTCACCAGCAACGCAGCAACGATGAAGAATGCGATGCTGCTCCAGTAGACCTCGTTGATGTCGGCCGGGAGCCACAGGCCATTCTTCCCCTCTGCGGCGAGCAGGTTGATCACGGTCACAACGTCCTCCCGGTCACTTCTGTCCGCCGGAGCGGTTCATGAATTCATCGACGGTCGGCCGGACCGAGGAGACCTCGACTGGTGACTGCACCACCTTCGACGCCGCTGCGGCGGCGAGTTCGGCCACATCACCCGTGAGGCCTCCGATCGCTGCGGACCTCGCCGCATCGATCTCGGCGAGGGCAGTCTGTCGCTGCTCGGCGATCTCCTGTTCCACAGCGAGAACCTGTCGACCACGCTCGGCATCTGCTGTGGCCCGGACCTGCTCGACGGTCCGGGCGGCCTGCTGGCGCGCTTCGGAGATCGTGGCCGCGTAGTCCCGCCGGACCTGCTCGGTCGCCGCCTCGGCGGCCGAGGCCGCCTCGTAGTCGGCCTGAGCCTGCAACTGACGATCCTCTCGGGCCTTGAGCAGCGGAGGAAGGCAGACGTAACGGAGGACGATCCACGTCAGGAAGAAGAAGATCGCCCCCCAGACGAGTTCGCCCGCTGAGTCGGGGAACACCGGGTTGACGGCCGCGCTCTCCCCACCCTCGGCGGCCAACAGGTTGATCGCTGCGAGCAGCATGGTTACTCCTGGTCGTTCCGCTCGTGGCGGATCCGTTCGGTTGTCCCGCCCGAGGTTCGAGCGGGCGTGGTGGTCCGGCTGGTCGACGGCGGTCGCCGCCGACCGACTCAGACGAACTTGAGGAGGATGAAGACCACGAAGCCGATGAGGGCGAGCGCCTCGGTGAAGGCGATCCCGAGGAACATCGTGGTCTGCACCTGACCGGCCGACTCCGGCTGGCGGGCGATGGCCTGGACGGCCTGGCCGACCAGGTAGCCGATGCCGATGCCCGGGCCGATGGCGGCGAGCCCGTAGGCGAAGCCGGCCGAGCCGGCGCCGGCGGCCGACTTGGCGGCGGCGGCGTCGAGGCCACCGGGCTCGCCGGCCTGGGTCACGACCTGTGCGACAGCGTTGGACAGTGCACTCATGGGTGTGGGTTCTCCTGTTGAAGCGTCACCGGGAGGCGACGGTGTGGTCAGGTCAGTGTTGCGGGTGCAGGGCCCCGCCGATGTAGACGGCGGTCAGCAGGCTGAAGATGAACGCCTGCAGGAACGCCACCATGAACTCGAATCCGGTGAAGGCCACCAGCATGGGGAAGGCCACCAGGTTCACAACGTTGAGGATCTGGAATCCCCAGAGCGTGATGCACAGCACCGAGAAGGTCACGAGCAGGATGTGCCCGGCCAGCATGTTCGCAAAAAGCCGGACCGCCAGCGAGAACGGCCGGATGATGAACGTCGACAACACCTCGATGGGCGTCACCAGAAAGTAGAGCGCCTTGGGCACCCCCGGCGGGAAGAGCACTTCCTTGAAGTACCCGAGCTTGTGGTGCTTGACGCCGACGCCGATGAACATGACGAGGGTCACGATCGCCAGGATCAGCGGGTTGGCGATCCGGGCGTTGGCCGGCATGTGCGCCGTCGGAATGATCTCGAAGACGTTCCCGATCCAGATGTAGAAGAACATCGCCACGAGCATGGGCATGTACCGCAGCCCGTCCGGACCGATCGCCGGTTGGATGACTTGCTTGTCGATGAAGTCGAGCGAGGACTCCATGAGGTTCTGCAGACCTCGCGGAACGGCCTGCGGCTTGCGGGAGACGATGAAGAACAACGCGACCGGAACGATGAACGCAATGAAGTCGATGAACGTGATCTTGTTGAACTCGAACGGTGTTCCCTGGAAGAACCACGCCGGCCACTTGACGAGATTGTCAACAGGCGGGAACTGGAGTCCTCCGCCTCCTTCACCACCGGCAGCGAAGATCGAGAGGACTCCAGTGGACACGGGGGCACTCATGGATGGTCACTCCTCACGGTTCCGGAGTCCGACCCGACGGTCTCGTCGGTCCGGTCACGAACGGGCAGGTACGGATTGGGTGTCGGCCCGGGCTTGAGGCCGGGGAACGCCAGCGAGGCCGAGACGTGGCGCAGCTCCCAGAACAACAGGAGCAGGTGCGTGACGATGATCGTCAGGCCGAGCGGGACGAGTTCGACCCATGGGGCATTCCGCACGGCGAGCACCGCCACCATGATCAGCCCCAGTCGCAGCAGGAAGCCGAACAACGCAGCAGCGCCCATGGCCGCAGCCCCGATGCGGCCGGTCACGGCGAGCATCCACCCGGCGAGAAGGAAGTTGATCACGACGATGGCCAGGCCGTACATCGTCGACCACACACCGTCGGCGCCCCAGAACCCGGCCGAGATCACCAGCGCCACCGGGACGACCCACACGGCGCGCTTGACGATGTCGACCGCCACCGCCATGGCCGGTGAAGGGCCTTCGATGCGCGCCCCGAGGGGTTCGGTCACGCTCATGCGATCGGTTCCGAGTCGAGTCGAGTCGGCGTGTCGTCGGCGGACCACGGCGCCGTCGCATCGTGTGCGGCCATGAGGTGGCGATACTGGTAGATCACCTTGACCGAGGCTCCGGCAACGCCCAGGGCGGCCAGGATCACGATGAACCACGGCGTCGTCCCAAGCGTGCGGTCGATCCAGAGGCCGATCAACGCCATCAGCACCGGAGCGAAGGCCAACTCAAACGACGCCGACGACCGGTGCGCCGCCCGTGCGAGCACCTCGGTCCGCGTCGCAACAGAGGGCGCGGAGTCGCAGGAATCGGGGCGGGCGGGATCGGCGGGCATCACAGACGGCGTGGTTCAAGACTTTGTGAACCGAGGCGCAATCTAGGTTCGGCCCTGCAGAGCCGCAAATCTGCTCAGGAGCGAATCGGAGCAACCCTCAGCGCAGATCCTCCGAAGGGGGGAACACCGGCGGAGCTGGGGCCTGAACCGGCGGAGCCGGGGCCTGAACCGGCGGAGCCGGGGCCTGAACCGGCGGAGCCGGGGCCTGAACCGGCGGAGCCGGGGCCTGAACCGGCGGAGCCGGGGCCTGAACCGGCGGAGCCGGGGCCTGAACTTCCGGAGCCGGGGCCTCTGGATCGCCGGCGGCCCAACGGATCGACGCGACCAACCGATCAGCGTTCGCCCGACCCTCGTAGGTGGAACGGATCAACCAGAACCGGAGGAACCGAGCTGTGGAGTAGCGGACGAACAGAGCCGCTCCGACAACGGCGAGCGTCAGGCCGAGGAGCGAACCCTGCGCCATGTAGGCGCGTTGATCGGCCGCCGAGCCGCCGCTGGTTCCCACCATGACCGCCCCGAAGATCCCGAGCACCACGCCGATCACCATGAGCACGGCTCCGAGCAGCAGGAGTCTCTGTTCCCCGGCCCCCGAGCCGGCGATACGCAGTTCGTCGATGTCGCTGCGGAAGCGAGCGATGCGATCAGGATCTCCCGGCGATCCGGCCCCGGTGTCTGTTGCGGTCATGTGCACTCCCTGGTACTCACGTTGATGTTGCTGATCACGCTCGCTGGGATGCGATAACACGCAGTGTTCGAGCCGTTCGACAACAGTTCCATGATCACCCTCCCAGATAGGCCGAGGACAACTCGGACTCGATCGAAGCGGGCTCACCGACGGAACGAATGACCCCGTTGACCATGATGGCGGCGATGTCGGCCACACCGAGGACGGTGCGGGCGAACTGCTCGACGACCAGGATCGATGTCCCCGACCGTGCGATCGTCGCCACGATCCCGTAGAGCTCCTCGACGATCAAGGGAGCCAGACCCATGGAGAGTTCGTCGAGCAGGAGGACTGCTGGATCGACAGCGAGACCTCGAGCGAGGGCCAGCATCTGCTGCTCGCCACCGGAGAGCGTGCCGGCGACCTGCGTCTGCCGCTCAGCGAGACGGGGGAACCGTCCGTAGGCGACCTCCTCGACTGCTGCGAGCCGGGTCCCGGCGAGGGTCGCCATCTGCAGGTTCTCCCGCACCGTCAGGTTGGGGAAGATCCCTCGACCCTCCGGAATGGTCACCAGCCCCCTCCGGGCGAGCACCTCCGGAGCCACACCCGCAACGTTGCGTCCAGCCACCAGGACCGTTCCCGCCGTCGGCTGGATGAGCCCGCAGGCCACCGACAGGGTCGTGGTCTTCCCGGCGCCGTTCGGGCCCAGCAGCGCCACCACCGACGAGGGAGGCACGACGAGGTCCACTCCGTGCAACACCTCGATCGTGCCGTAACCGGCGCAGATGGAGCGCAGCTCGAGGAGCGGCGCGTTCACCCGCTGGCCCCCAGTTCGGATTCGACGATCGGCGCTGTGGATCTCAACGCCTCGTCACCTCCGAGGTACGCATCGAGCACCGCCCGGTTGGACTGCACCTCCGTCGGGGTGCCCGAAGCGATGACCTGACCGAAGTTCAACACCGACAGGTCTGCGCACACCCGCATGACCAGGGCCACGTCGTGCTCCACGAGCAGAACCCCGAGCCCCGCCGCAGCGAGCTCACCCAGCAGGACCCCGAGATCGCCGGTCTCGCGGTCATCGAGCCCGGACGCCGGCTCGTCGAGCAGGAGTACTCGGGGGCGTGCCGCCAGGGCCCGCCCCAACTCGACCTTGCGCGCCGACCCGGTCGACAGCGCACCGACGGGAACGTCGGCGGAGTCCGCCAGCCCGATCCGGGTCACGATCAGGTCCACCTCGTCGTCGGCCGTCAACGACGAGTCGGTGGCGCCGGCGAGGAACTGCGGAGCGGGCGGCCGTCGACGTGACCAACTCCGCCGGATCTCGAGTCCGACACGCACGTTGTCGGCGACGGTGAGCGACGAGAACACCTCGAGACGCTGGAAGGTCCGCCCGACACCGCGGCGAGCGCGCTGGTGGGTCGACAACCGGCCGAGATCCTCCCCGGAGAGGCGCACTCGTCCAGCGGACAGAGGGGTCACTCCACAGATGGCGTTGAACGTCGTCGTCTTCCCAGCACCGTTCGGGCCGATGAGACCGGTGATGCGACCGGCGTGGACCTGGATCGACACGTCGCTGACCGCAAGGTGTCCACCGAAGCGAACCGACAGTCCCTCGACGGCGAGTACGGGAGCCACGTCGTTCACCGGTCGGCTCCGGCCACAGCGGATGCACCCCGTGATGCGGTGACGTGTTCCAGTCCGATCGCCTCGACCTCCGCTTCGAAATCGTCCTCGCTAAGACCCATCTGACGAGTCGCTTCGAGCGCATCGGCGCGGACCAGCGGCCGGTCGACGCCGACGAGGTCCGGCGACGGCGGAATCGGTCGGCGCAGTTGTTCCGGTGCCACTCCGAGGATCCCGATGGCCACCCGGGCCGAGAGTGCTGCGAACACGATGATCAACAGGATCCGGACACCGTTGGAGGAGATCCGATCGGCCCATGGGAACACCGCAGCGGCAACCGTGACGAGGGCCAGCCAGAGCGCACACGCCAGTCGTCGGGGCGGTGGCGCCGTGTCCTCCGGCAGGACAGGCCGGAGAATCAGCGGCAACAGAGGGACTGCAGCCACCACGAAGACGAACAGCGCCGCTGCGAACGACCACTTGGCCAACGGGCCGAACCGGGTGGCCAACCACAGAGCCACCACCCCGCCGACGGTGAACGCCAGCGCCGCTGCTGACCGACCGACCGCTCGGTAGCCCACGGCGATCTGTGGAGCTGCGCCGTCGGGTTCCCGACCGAGCGAGATGCCCATGAGCCCCGGCGTGAACGTCAGGACGTCACGAACCGGGATGCTGACGAATCGGAAGACACCGATGGCATTGGCGGCGAACACCGTCGATGCGATCGGGATCGCCCCGAGCAGCATGCCGCCCATGAACGCTCCGGCGATGGATCCGATACCACCCACCACTGCGAGCATGGTGACCGGCAACGACGACGGCAGGGCGAAGTTGTCGGCGGTGAAGGTCCTCCCGGCCAGCGCCCCACCGGCGCCGGCGATCGCTGCAGACAGGGCGAAGACACCGACCTTGGTCGATGTGAGGTTCAAGCCGAGGGTGGCGCACGCCACCGGCGAGTCCTTCATGGCCGTCAGACGCCGACCCCACGCACTCCGGCGCAACCAGACCAACAGATTGCCGGTACCAGCGAACAGGATCGCCAGGAGGACGAGTTGCTTGAAGTCGGTATCGGCGGTGAACGGGCCGATCGACAACGGGGGCACCTGCACTGATCCGCTCGGGATGATCTGCTGCTGGTTGAAGATCATCGCGGTGCAGAACAGTGCGAACGCAGCGGTGGCGAGCGCCAGGTAGATGCCGGAGAGCCGTAGCGCCGGGAGTGCGATCACTGCTCCGACCGCCGCACAGAGGGCGATCGACGCCGCAACGGCGAGGGGCGATCCATTGGCCCCCCAGGCGGCCATCGCCACGGCGCCGATCCCGGTGAACGTCAACTGGGCCAGCGAGATCTGGCCGGCGTAACCAGTGAGGGGGACCAGCGAGAGCGTGATGAGGGCGAACCCGGCACCCTTCGTGACCAACACGAGGTCCGACGGCGCGATGAGTGACCCCAGCGCGGCGAGCACCAACACGAGTGCCAATCCGCCGAACACGGCGATCCGTTGGGACGGCACCGGCTGTGGCGGACGCAGCCGGGCTGCTCCATGGGACCGCAGTCGGGCTTCGGGCTGGATCAGCAGGACGGTGAACAACATGATCGCCGGGAGCGCAGCGGCGAGGTTCCCCAGAGCGATCGGCCCGACGGTCAGGTCGGGGTTGATGTACCCGGTGACGTAGGACTGGGCCAGGCCGAGGATGACCGCTCCGAGGAACGCCCCGGGCAGACTCCGCAGTCGCCCCACCACGGCGACGGCGTAGGTGTTGACGACCAGCAGCGTCAGCGTCACGGCTGAGAGCGTCTGTTCGGTCGAGTAGAGCACGCCGGAGATGGCGGCCAGCGCCGCCCCCAGCCCCCAGGACAACATGGCGGTACGACCTGGCCGACCTCCGTTCAGCTGCAGCAGCGAGCGGTCGTCGACGACGGCTCGCATGGCGATGCCGAGACGGGTCCGGGTGAACAGGAGTCGGAGCCCACCGGCGACCACGACCGCCACGACCAGAGCGAGCAGCCGGGACCACTGCACCCGAACCCCGGCGAATTCCACGGAGCGGCCCTCGAAGAACGGCGGCACTGGCCGGGAGACGTCGGGCGGCCAGATGACCTGTGCCAGACCGAGGAGCGCCACCATGAGGCTGACGGTCACGACGATCTTCACGACGTCCGAGGAACCCTCGATTCCCCGCATGATGACCCGCTCGACCACGGCACCGAAGAGCGGCGCCGCCACGAACACGATCAGGATCACCGCCGGGATGGTCGGCACACCCCAGGCGACGCTGACCTGCCAGAAGCCAAACGCCGCCAGCATCCCGAAGGCGCCGTGGGCGAAGTTGAAGATGCCCGACGTCGTGTAGGTGACGACCAGCCCCGATGCAGCGATGGCGTAGATCGCCGCTGAGGAGAGTCCGGCGATCGTGAAGACCAGGAACTTGTCCATGCGTCGCCGGGGCCGGAGTCAGGTCAGCCGGTTACGGGTTAGTTCGGGTACTTCGGGTTGATTTTCGCCTCGACGCCGAGGTCCTCGGTCACCGTGGCCACGCTGTCGGGCGGACAGTGGAACCCGTCGCCGTCGTCGTCGGTGCCACCGACCTCCGGGTAGAGGCGTTCCCATTTCCCGCCCTTGGCCACGACGAGCAGACCGCACTCGGTGGGCTCGGAGCGACCCGGATCGCTCGAGGCATGAAGACCTCCAGCGGTCCAGTCCTCGACGGCCTCGGCTTCGGTGATCACGCAGGTGCGGTCAATCACGCCACCGTTCTTCTCCGCACAGGTCGACGCAGACGTAACGAACAACAGCCAGGCCGAAGTGCTCTGCAGGCCGAGCGAAGCCACCTTGCCGTCGGGAACGTACTGCGCCAGCGTGTCGAGGTACTGCTGGACCGCCGGCCACTGATCTGCTTCTTCGAACGGGTGGTAGGCGGTCCGGACGATGATTCCCTCCGCAGCGGTCGGGCCGGCGGCGAAGACCTTGTCGTCGTAGATGTTGGTCTCGTTGATGATCGTGCCCTCCCACCCCTGGTCTCGGAGAGCCTTGAAGAGGTTGGCGGCGTTGCTCGGCTCGCCGATCCAGTAGAGCGACGTGGCGCCGGAGTCCTTCACCTTCTGGGCCAGCGGCGTCCAGTCGGACAGCCCCGTCACCGGGTACGGGAGCCCCGGGAGTTGTTCGATGCCGCCGACCTGCTGGACCGCAGCGTCGTACTGCGTCTTGACGACCTGGAGGGACGGGAGTTCCCCGTAGACCACGATGTTCTTCTTGGAATCCTCGGGTTCGAGCTTCTTGAAGTCGGTGAGCCACTGAGTGGACTTCTTGGTCGGCGGGTTCGGGATCACCTGCACCTGACCGTTGGACAGGCCCTTGGTCGGCGACACGGCGAAGCCGGGGATGTCGATCATGTTGCACTGGTGGAAGTCCGAGCCGGCCTTGCCGCTGAACTCGAGGTCGTCCTGGGTGAAGGCGCCGCCGACCATGGCGAACGCCTCGGTGCAGATCGTCGTCATGACCGACTCGACCTCGAAGAGCTTCCCGTCCGCGTCGATGAGTTCGATCTGCAGACCCTGGATCCCACCGGCGGCGTTGCACCACTCGGCGAAGGCCACCGATGCGTCCCAGAGCTCCTTGTTGAGGCCGGGTCGGATCTCGGAGCTGCGGTCGCTCCCGACGGCGACGTTGATCGTGCCGGGAGCGCTCGTTCCCTCACCGGGTGCGACAGTGGCCTCTCCCGGGCCGCACACGTTCTTCAGATCCCCCCACGACGCACCCGTGTCGGCCACGGTGGTCGTGGTCTCGGCCTGTTCCCCGCCCGATTCACCGCCGGACTCATCACCTGACGCTCCGCACGAAGCGGCCACGAGCGACACCGCCGCTACGAGTGGGATCAGCAATCGTCGGCTGACGTCTGTCATGTCGGTTCCCCCCGGTCTTCTGCGACCGCCGAAGGCGGACCGCTCGAACGTGATCTGTCTAGCACGTGACTGCGCCGTGGATACGGGCAGTGGCCCGGTGACCACCGATCCAACTCGTCCCGACAGCGGTGTGGCGCAGCAAGAATCTGACAGAGTGTCAGAAACGCGTCAAGCACCTGAGCCGACACCCGAAGGACGCCACCATGGACCTGATCATCCGAAACGCCACCCTCATCGACGGGAGCGGCGCCCCGGAGCGTCCGGCCGACGTCGCCGTGACCGACGGGCGGATCGAGTTGGTCGAGGAACCCGGTCGCATCGACCGGGACGCCATCGAGGAACTCGACGCCACCGGTCTGGTGCTGACCCCGGGGTTCATCGATCCCCACACCCACTACGACGCCCAGCTCTTCTGGGATCCGACTGCGTCACCGTCGGTGCTGCACGGAGTGACGACGGTGATCGGGGGCAACTGCGGGTTCACCCTGGCGCCCCTGCTACCGGGGGACGGCGACTACGTACGACGCATGATGGCCAAGGTCGAGGGGATGCCGCTCGCTGCACTCGAGCAGGGTCTCGACTGGGACTGGTCGAGTTTCGGGGAGTACCTCGACCGCCTCGACGGACGGCTCGGGGTGAATGCCGGATTCCTCGTGGGCCACTGCGCCCTCCGCCGCGTGGTGATGGGGCCGGCAGCGACCACCGAGGACGCCTCACCCGAACAGCTCCGGGCCATGAGCGATCTGCTGGCGGAGTCGATCCGAGCCGGCGGCCTCGGATTCTCCACAACCCGGGCCCGCACCCACTCCGACGGTGACGGGGAGCCCGTGGCGTCGCGCCGGGCGACCGTGGAGGAACTGCTCGCGCTCGCTGCTGTGGTGGGCGAGCACGAGGGAACGACGCTCGAGTTCGCCTCGGACGGCTGCCTCGACGGTTTCGACGACGACGAGATCGAGTTCATGATCGCCTTCTCCAAGGCCGGCGACCGACCGCTGAACTGGAATGTGTTGACCGTCGACTCCCACGCTCCTGACCGCTACCGGAACCAACTCGCCGCCATGGACCGCTGCAGAGCCGAGGGCGCGCGTGTGGTCGCCCTCACCATGCCGGTCATCGTCGGCATGAACATGAGCTTCGCCAACCACTGTGCGCTCAACATGATGCCGGATTGGGGTGAGATCCTCGGGCTTCCGATCCCCGAACGCATCGAGCGCCTCCGGGACCCGGCCACTCGGCGATTCATGGCCGAGCGCGCCTCCTCACCCGATGCAGGCGTGTTCGCCCGCCTGACCGGCTGGGACGGCTACGTGATCGGCGACACGTTCTCCCCGGCGAACGATGGCCTCAGCGGCCGGCGCGTCGGCGACATCGCCGCCGAGCGCAACGCCGATGCCTTCGACACCCTGATCGACATCGTGCTCGCCGACGAGCTCCGAACCGTCCTCTGGCCCAGCGCCACCGACAACGACTCCGAGTCCTGGGAACTCCGGAGGCTCGCCTGGCAACACCCGGCGGTCATGCTCGGTGGCTCCGACGCCGGCGCCCACCTCGATCGGATGCAGGGCGCCAACTACACCACCCGCTTCATCGCCGACTGCCTCCGAGGCCGGCGCCTGACGACGCTCCCCGACGCCGTACGCATGCTCACGTCGGTGCCGGCGCAGCTCTTCGGGCTGATCGACCGGGGCATCGTCACGCCGGGAGCGCACGCCGATCTGGCCCTGTTCGACCCGGCGACGCTCGACTCCGAGATGCTCACGCTGCTCAACGACCTCCCCGGCGACACCGGGCGGCTGTACGCCGGTGCGGTCGGGATGCACCGTGTGTGGGTCGGGGGGGTGGAGGTCGTGCGGGACGACCGATCGACCGGAGCGACGCCGGGCACGGTGCTGCGCTCCGGGCGGGACACCCAGACGGTGACTACCGGTTGAGACGGCCCGGTCAGCCCACCGCCGCCTGACGGGCGCGCCAGCGTGGTGCGATGAGCGTGAACAACCCGAGCGCCAGGGCGGCAATCGCCAGAGGGATGATCCCGTTCCCACGTCCGGTGTAGACGGGCACCAGCACGAGCCCCGAGAGCAGCGCCGTCCAGCCCCACATGATCGCCACCGTCCACCGGGGACCATGACCCATCTCCACGAGCCGGTGGTGGAGATGCCGCTTGTCGGCAGTAGCGACACCACTACCGCTCGTCGCTCGCCGCACGATTGCGAGCAGGGTGTCGAGCAGTGGGACGCCGAGGATCAGCAGGGGGATCACGAGCGGAGCGAAGAAGAACCACGCCTGACCCGAGAACGGGTCATCGGACTGGCCGCCCACGGCCATGGTCGACGCTGCGAGCAGCAGACCGAGCATGAGCGCACCGCTGTCACCCATGAAGATCCGGGCGGGGCTCACGTTGAACGGCAGGAACCCGAGACAGATGCCCACGGTGACGATCGCAATGAGCGGCCCGATGTTGCCGGCGTCGATCACCCCGACCTCCAACAGGCGCCACCCGTAGAGGAAGAACGAACCCGAGGCAATGGCCACGATCCCAGCTGCGAGGCCGTCGAGGCCGTCGATCAGGTTGACGGCGTTGGCCATCCCCACGACCCACAACACCGACACGAGCGCCGAGAGGTCCGGGGGGAGCACCGTGAACCCCACGAACGGGACCCGGAAGTAGATGATCGTGAGCCCGACCAGCGAGAGGATGGATCCGGCGAGGACCATCCCGGCCACCTTCGCCGGTGCCGAGACGTCACGAAGGTCGTCGATGAGCCCGATGAGCCACATCACCGACGCCGCAGCGAGGACGCCGAGCACGTTGCCCGATGAATCGAAGACCGGGTCGAACTCGGGAATGAACCACGCCACACCGATCGCAGCGAGCAGACCGAGGTAGAGCGCTGTTCCACCGAGGATCGGAGTGGGCTCCTCGTGGACGCTGCGATCCCCCGGCTCGGCCATCGCCCCGAATCGGACCGAGAGTGCCCGGAGACCCGGAACGCAGGCGGCGGCGACCACAAGGGCCACGGCGAACACCAACAGGTAGGCCTGCACGACTGTGAGGCTAGTGCTCGCTCGCTGCAGCCCCGGGTGAGGTCGCTCGGTAGTCGCTCAGTAGACGGGGAACTTCCCGCAGAGCGTCCGGACCTCGCTGCGCACCTCGTCGATCGTGGTGGCATCGGCAGGTGAGCGCAGGACCCGCATCATCAGCTCGGCGATCTGCAGCATCTCCGGTTCCTCCATGCCCTGCGTCGTGACGCTCGGCGTACCGATCCGGAGGCCGGAGGTCACGAAGGGTGAACGGGGATCATCGGGCACGGTGTTCTTGTTGAGCGTGATACCGGCAGCGTCGAGGGCCACCTGCGCCTCCTTGCCGGTGAGGTTCTCGCTGATGCTGCGGAGGTCGAGGAGCACCAGGTGGTTGTCGGTCCCGCCGGAGACGAGGCGGCATCCGTCGGCACTGAGCGCATCGGCGATCGCCCGGGCGTTGGCGACGATCTGGTGGGCGTAGTCCCGGAACTCCGGGGTGGCGGCCTCACGGAACGCCACCGCCTTGCCGGCCACGACGTGCTCGAGTGGACCGCCCTGCAGTCCGGGGAACACGGCCTTGTCGATGGCGGCGGCGTGCTCGGATCGGGACAGGATGCATCCACCGCGGGGACCGCGGAGCGTCTTGTGGGTGGTGAACGTGACCACGTCGGCATACGGAACCGGACTGGGGTGGGCGCCCCCGGCGATGAGTCCGGCGATGTGTGCGGCGTCGAACATGAACAACGCACCCACCTCGTCGCAGATCTCACGTATCGGAGCTGGGTCGATCGAGCGGGGGTAGGCGGTGGCACCCGAAACGATCATGGCCGGTCGATGCTCGAGGGCCAGGTCCCGGAGTTGATCCAGGTCGATCCGCTCATCACCCGGGGTGACTCCGTAGGAGACGAAGTCGTAGAAGCGACCAGAGATGTTCACCGGGGAGCCGTGGGTGAGGTGCCCGCCGTGGTCGAGGGAGAGTCCGAGCACCGTCGCCCCCGGATCGAGGAGCGCCAGGTACACACCGAGGTTGGCGTTGGCCCCGGAATGGGGTTGGACGTTGGCGTGATCGGCGCCGAACAGGGCGCACACCCGATCGCGAGCGAGGTCCTCCACCTCGTCGACGAACTCGTTGCCGCCGTAGTAGCGCTTGGCGGGGTAGCCCTCGGAGTACTTGTTGGTCAGGACCGACCCAACGGCGTCCATCACCTGCGGCGACGTGAAGTTCTCCGAGGCGATGAGTTGGAGCCCCTCGTTCTGCCGGGTCACCTCACGCTCGATCAGGTCGAACACATCGGAGTCTCGTTCGCTGGGCCACGGCATGTTCAGATGCACTCCTCACTGGGATCCAGCGGCTGCGCCGGATGACTCGATCTGAGACTACCGCGCCGCCGGTTCACCACCGGTCCGATCCCGACCGTAGAGTTCCGGCTCACGCTCGTGCGGAGGACCCACGGCGCAGGAACGTCCGCAGGAGGAAATCGTGATGATCGACGACCGGATCGACCCGAGGACACCGGTGATCATCGGTGTGGGACAGCACCTGCAACGAACCGATCAGGGCGCCGACCCGCTCGAACCACTCGAGCTCATGGAGATCGCACTGCGTGCAGCAGCCGACGACACCGGCGTGAGCGATGTGCTGGGCTCCACCGACGTGGTGGCGGTGGTCCCGGTCGTCTCCTGGGGGTACCGGGACCCGGGGCGCCTGATCGCCGAGCGCCACGGCGCCTCCTCAACCACCTGGTACCCGTCGATGGGTGGGAACACCCCGCAGATGCTCGTCAACCGATTGGCAGCGGCGATCGCCGCCGGCGATGCCGACCTCGGTGTCGTCGTCGGCGGTGAGGCGTATCGGACCCGGATCGCGACCAAACGGGCCGGGGGGCGACCCGAGTGGACCGTGCAGCCCGAGGACCTCCGAGCCGACTGGGACGAGGACGGCGCATTCAACTTCGGCCACCCGGCTGAGTTCGCACTGGGCATCGCCATGCCGACGCAGGCCTACCCGCTGTTCGAGACGGCGCTCTGGCACGCCTCCGGCCGCTCGCTCGAGGAGCACCTCCGGTCGATCGGCACCATGTGGTCGAGGTTCTCGGAGGTGGCAGCCGCCAACCCGAACGCCTGGCGGCGCGAGGCACTCTCGGCCGAGGAGCTCACGACCCCCACCGCAGAGAACCGGATCGTCGGGTTCCCCTACACCAAGCGGATGGTCGCCAACCCTGACGTCGACATGGCGGCAGGCAGCATCATCTGCTCGGTCGAGCGGGCCCGGTCGCTCGGCGTACCGACCGACCGGTGGGTGTTCATCCACGCCGGGACCGACGGCGTCGACCGGGTGATGTCCGAGCGTCGGGACCTCGTCACCTCGCCAGCGATCGGCATTGCCGGAAGCCTGGCGTTGGAGCTCGCCGGGACCACCGCCGAGGAGGTGGATCACATCGACCTGTACTCGTGCTTCCCCTCGGCGGTACAACTCGCCTGTCGGGAACTCGGTATCTCCACCGATCGGCAACTCACGGTCTACGGGGGGTTGCCCTTCGCCGGCGGCCCCTGGAACAACCCCGTCAGCCATGCGCTCGCCACAATGGTCGACGTGCTCCGCGCCGACCCCGGCAGCACCGGGCTCGTCACTGCCAACGGCGGGAACGTGGACAAGCACGCCTTCGGGGTCTACTCGACCGAGCCACCGGTGGACGGCTTCCGCTACGCCAGGCCTCAGGATCAGATCGGCGCCGTACCCGGCCGCACAGTGCTCGATGGGCACCACGGGGCGGCGACGATCGAAGGGTGGACCGTCGTCCACGAACGAGACGGCTCAGCGCAACGGGCGCACGCCGCATGCATCACTCCCGACGGTCAACGGGTGTGGGCCGTGTCGAACGACGTCGACGTCATGGAGGTCTTCGAGACCACCGACGTCGGCGGCCAGAGTGTCACAGTCGCCGGGAACGAGTTACGGCTCGACGATTGAACCCAGCCGGGTGGAATGCCGCTCAGGCGCCGGAGTTGCGATCGAGACGGCGTTGCAGTTCAGCGAGGATGTGCTCGGAGGCCCGAGGCATTTCCTCGAGCAACGTCTTGAACTCCTTGGTCCGAAACGCGAGCAGATCAGTCGGCACATCGGCGACCACCGACGCCGACCGCGGTCGGTGGTCCACCAACGCCATCTCACCCACCATCGACCCGGGCCCGATCGAAGCGATGTAGTCGCCCCGGACGTACACCGACACCGAACCCGACACCAGCAGGAAACACTCAACGGCGGTGTCGCCCTGATCGAGGATCAAATCGCCGGCGGCCGCAGTTCGTGGCGTCGACAACGTCAGGATCCGTCGACGTTCCTCCGACCCGATCTCGGCGAAGAACGGGACACCGTCGAGGACCACGGGATCGGGTTCAGGTTTGGACGACATGACCACCTCCGACGGCGACCCTACACGGCGTCCGCTCGACCGCACTCGGTGCCCGCTGGCCGACGCCGGCGGCCGTCACCGTCTCGGAAAGCGGGCCACGAGCACACGGTCCCGTCCGCTGAGGTCGGGGTGCACCCGGGCCTCGCAGTAGTGCTCCTCGGCGAGGTCGGTCACCCACTGCGCCTGTTCCGGTGAGATCTCACACACCAGCGCTCCGTCCGGGCGCAGCCACGCACCACTCCCCCGCACCAGCACGTCGAGCGACGACCGGCCGATGTCACCGGCGTAGAGCGCCATGTGAGGCTCCCACTCATGGACCTCGCTCGGGAGAGCGGCGGCCGGGTCGACATAGGGCGGATTGGAGGCGATCACCCCGACAGCGGATCGCAGTTCGTCGGGAAGTGCGTCGAACCACGATCCTTGCGCCAGGCGGACCCGCGCCGCCGCCCGCCCGAGACCGCTCAGGTTGGCGGTCGCCACGACGAGCGCATCGGCGCTCACATCCGTGGCCCACACCGTCGTGACGGCCCGTTCCGAGGCCACCGACAGCGCAATCGCACCGGAACCGGTGCCGAGGTCGACGACGGTGACGGGTTCCCGATCCGGTCCGGCGAGGCGATCGACCTCTGCGAGCACCTCGTCGACGACCGACTCGGTCTCGGGTCGGGGGATCAGGACGCGTCGATCCACCGCCAGGTCGAGCGATCGAAATCCCCAGCGGCCGAGCACGTACTGCAGCGGCTCTCCGGCGATCCGTCGTTCAACCATGCTCCGGAGACGGACCTCGGCCCGTTCGACCGGTGTCGCATCGAGTTCGTCGAACAATTCCGCTCCGTCGAACCCGGATGCCTGCTCCACCATCCAACGGGCCTCACGCTGAGCTGCGGACAACCCGGCGCCGGCGAGCTCTCCGGACGCCCACACCTCGAGGTCCCGCCAGCTGGTGCTCACGTCGCCTCACGCAGACGGCGCTCCCGGTCTGCTGCGAGCAGCGCATCGCTCAACGAGTCGAGATCCCCGGCGAGCACCCGATCGAGTGCGTGCAGGGTGAGACCGATGCGGTGGTCGGTGACCCGATTGTCCTTGACGTTGTAGGTGCGGATCTTCTCCGAGCGACCACCGCCGCCGATCTGCGAGCGCTTCTGGCCGCTCGCCTCGGCGGCCTGTTCGGCAGAGGCGAGCTGCCAGAGGCGTGAGCGCAGCACCTCGAGCGCCCGGTTGCGGTTCTGCAACTGGCTCTTCTGGTCCTGCATGGACACGGTGATGCCGGTGGGCCGGTGGGTCACACGAACGGCGGAGTCGGTGGTGTTGACCGACTGCCCGCCGGGACCGGAGGAACGGAAGACATCGATCTGCAGGTCACCCGGGTCGAGTTCGACCTCGACCTCGTCGGCGACGGGGAGGACGACGACGGTGGCCGAGGACGTGTGTACGCGTCCCTGCGACTCCGTCACGGGGACGCGCTGCACCCGGTGCGGTCCGGCTTCGAACTTCAGTCGCGACCAGACGCCTTCGCCGGCGAGACGCAGGACGACCTCGCTGTAGCCGCCGAGGTCCGACACGGACTCGTGGAGCACCTCGACCCGCCAACCCTGACGGATCGCCCAGGCCCAGTACATATCGCAGAGATCGCGGGCGAACAGGTTGGCCTCCTCACCACCTTCGGCGCCGCGGATCTCCAGGATGACATCCCGGTCGTCGAACGGATCCGGTGGGAGCAGGAGGGAGCGCAGGTCGGCTTCGCAACGAACGACCCGCTCCTCCGCACTCGCCACCTCGGCTCGGAGTTGGTCGGCATCGGCGCCGGTCGACTCGGCGAGCAACTCCCCCGCTGCTCGTGCATCGGCCCGGGCGTCCCTCCACTCGTTGAGTGCTTCCGCCACCTGCTCGAGTGCACGGTAGCGGCGCGTCATCTCCACGTAGCGCCGGCGATCGGCCACCACCTCCGGATCGGCGAGCAGGTCCCCACAGGACACGAACTCGGCCTCCATGGCCTCGAGGCGCGCCAGGACCGCCGGATCGATCACGACCCTGTCCCTCCGAGTTGACCGCCCGACGGAGGGTCCCACGGCGGGCTGACGCCCACGAGTTCGGCGCCCCCGACCACCAGTTCGCCGAGTCGCCGTGTACCGACGAGGAGGTCCCGTTCCGGCACGACGAGGACGAGTCGTGCCCCCGGGTGGCGGACGGCTCGGGTGTCAGCAGCCACCGGCACGAACCCGAGGTCGGATCCGACAGAGCACACCACGAGTACCTCTCCGCCCGCCTCGTCCCGGCCCAGGGCAGCGGCCGGCGCCACATCTCGGACACCCGAACGTCGAACCGTGGTCGGGGTCGGCTCGAGATCGCTCACATCGACTCCGAGCGCCGATGGGTCGTCGATGATCGACCGGCGCAGCCAGCGCTCCCGGGCGAGCAGCGCCGCCGGATGAGCGACAGCCCCCGCAACGCGATGTGGCGCCACGGCGTCGATCGTCCGCCGCAGCGACACCTCTGCGGCCTCCCCCGGATGAACCGCAGCCGCAGCGTCACGGTCGAACCGCCCGACCCCCACCTCGAGGTGGACCCGACCGTCGCCACCGGAGTCGACCGGCCACACGACGAGGCGGGCGACCTCGAGGCCGAGCACCTCGCCGGTCACCACTCCGTCCTCGGTGACCACCTCGAGGCCGGCGGCGGACATGAGGTCTCGGAGCCCGACGTCGTCGGCATCGTCGGCGAGAGGTCGGGAACCGACCGGCTCAGCGAACTCGAGGGGAGCACCGGAGTCGAGAGGAAACGCAGGGTCGAGGAGACGTGCGGGATCAACGAGGACAGCGGTGGCACCATTGCGCTCGAACACCGTCGTCGGCGTGGTGAATCGTGACGCCCATCGGAGTGCACCAAGAGCCGGTGGATCCACGATGAGTCGGAGGTGCTCGGCGTGGCACCGGTCGGCCCACAACACTGCACCGGCGATCGTGCCGGGCGTGGACTGCTCGACGAAAACCTCGGCGGTACCGTCTCGGACCACGCCGACAGCGGATGAACCCACGGCGGCGACGTCGTCGACGGGGATCTCGGATCCGTCGATCGATCGCACCACAGCGGCGAGCGCTGCGGTTCGCAGTGCGGTTCGCCGATCCTCGCTGAGGGCCACCTCGGCGACTGGAGACAGGTTCAGGACTCGGCAGCCTCAGGCTCCGCAGGCGTTGCGGCAGCCTCGGGCTCCGTGGCCTTGGCGGCTGCCTTGCGGCGCTTGCCGTAGCGGCGCTCGAAGCGCTCGACCCGGCCGGCGGTGTCGACGATCTTCATCTGACCGGTGAAGAAGGGGTGTGTGAACGCCGAGATCTCCACCTTGGCCAGCGGGTACTCCGAACCGTCGGTCCACGTGGTGGTCTCGGTGGTGGAGATGGTCGAGCGGGTGAGGAACGTGTCACCCGAGGAGGTGTCCTGGAACACCACGTACCGGTACTCGGGGTGGATGTCCTGCTTCATCGTTAGTCCCTTCACGACCCGCCGCGATCAGCGGGGTCGAATCGATCGGTCCTCCGCCGCAGCCAGAGCGACGGAGCGAGGCTCAAGTATGGACGGCGGACGGGTCCTCACGCCATGTCGCCGTTGCGTCGGTCAGCCGGGAACCCCTGGCGCCTTGGCGATCTCCGCCAGGAACACGTCGTTGTTGGGAAATGTCTTCATGCGGTCGATGAGCAACTCGAGCCCGGCACCGGGGTTGCCCTCGTTGGCCAGCCCGGAGAGAACCCGGCGGAGCTTCCAGACCTGCTGGAGCTGGTCCCGGTCGAACAACAGCTCCTCGTGGCGGGTCGAGGACGCATCGACGTCGATGGCCGGGTAGATGCGCTTCTCCGACGCCCGTCGGTCGAGTCGCAGTTCCATGTTGCCAGTGCCCTTGAACTCCTCGAAGATCACCTCGTCCATCTTCGAGCCGGTCTCGACGAGGGCAGTGGCGAGGATGGTGAGTGAACCACCCTCCTCGACGTTGCGGGCCGCGCCGAAGAATTTCTTGGGCGGGTACAGCGCCCCGGTGTCGATACCGCCGGACATGATGCGGCCGGTCGCCGGGGCCGCCAGGTTGTACGCCCGGGCGAGACGGGTGATTCCGTCGAGGATGATCACGACGTCCTGGCCGTCCTCCACGAGGCGCTTGGCTCGTTCGATCGCCATCTCGGCAACCTTCGTGTGTTCGTCCGACGGACGGTCGAAGGTCGAGGCAAGCACCTCGCCCCGAACGCACCGCCGCATGTCGGTGACCTCCTCGGGGCGTTCGTCGACGAGGAGGACCATGAGGTGCACCTCGGGGTTGTTGTGCTCGATCGACTGGGCGATCGTCTTCATCACCGTGGTCTTGCCGGCCTTCGGAGGCGAGACGATCAGTCCGCGTTGCCCCTTCCCGATGGGCGAGATCAGGTCGATGATCCGAGATGTCATGTCCAGAGGTTGATCGGCTCGTTCGAGCCGGAGCCTCGAGTCGGGGAACAGCGGAGTCAGATCCTCGAACCGGGGACGCCGACGGGCCTGCTCGGGGTCGATCCCGTTGACCGTGTCGATGCGCAGGAGCGCACCGTTCTTCTCGTTACGGGTCGCTGGGCGACCGGCGCCACTGACGTGGTCACCCTTGCGCAGACCGAGCTGGCGCACCAGCTTCTGCGACACGTAGAGATCGTCTCGATTCGGCAGGTACCCCTTGACCCGCAGGAAACCGAAGCCCTCGTCACGGAGGTCGAGGTGACCGTCGACCTCGATCGGCTCGCCGTCCCACTGTTGATCGGGCCCGTCCTCGGTGCGCTCACGGTCCCCGCCACGGTTGCGGCGCCGACCTCGACGACGACGGTTACCGGACTCAGGCCCGTCTCCGTCACCACCCTGGCGATGGGAATCGGATCGCTGCTGCTGCTGGGGTTGAGAACCGGAGGATCCCGGGCGCTCGGCGGTGGTGGCGTCTGTACCACCGGCGGCCTCGGGACCTGCGGCCTCGGGACCTGCGGCCTCGGGACCTGCGGCCTCGGGACCTGCGGCCTCGGGACCTGCGGCCTCGGGACCTGCGGCCTCGGGACCTGCGGCATCGGGACCTGCGGCCTCGGCATCCTCAGCGGACGCCACGTCGGTCGATGGTGCGGCCGAGTGCTCTGCTGATGAGGCGCTCCCGTTGCGGCGTTCCGAGCCCGCTGTGGATGCTGCAGACCCGTTCGATCCGGACACCCCACCACCAGCGGAGTCATCTGCGAGGCCATCGGCTCCCACCAGTTCGAGAATCATGCCGATGATGTCGGCCTTGCGGGTCCGACTCGTGGGCTTCGCTCCGAGCGTCTCGGCGATCTGGGCCAGTTCCGCCCGGTCCTTCCGCTCGAGGCTCTCGAGATCAACTGCGTCGAGACTCAACTGTCTCCCTTTCGCATCTGACCACCCGGTCCCGGGTGGCAATTCTTCGATCCGATCGAGTCGGATCGCCATGGCGTACCGGATCGTCATCGTTGGCGACCGGTGGAGGCTCCGCTCCGCCCCGCACTTCTGCCGGCCCACACGTTCGTGCCGGAGTGCACCGTGTGGTTGGTGAAGAGCGACACGGTCCCGTCTGTTCTCGCCACCGACCACACCAACAGGTGAACGTGGTTGAAGCGAGAGGGACGGTCGAGGCCGGTACGACTGACGGTGTGGTTCACCGCCGCCCATCGGCTCCGCATCGGAACAGCGAGCCAACTCTAGATCAGCGAGCGGGTCGAGACAACCACCCTCTGGTCCAGCCCGGCCGAATCCGCTTCACATCGCCCCGGTCAACCGAGTCGTTGACGAATGAGGTCCTCGAGGTCAGCGAGGTCCGCTTCGGCCCGTGCGATCCGTTCCGGCAGGTCGAACAGGTCACCGAGTCGCTCCGGCAGCGCCGGTCGGATCCCGGTCGCCCCCTCGACGGCATCGGGGAACTTGGCCGGGTGGGCCGTCGCCAGGCAGACCACCGGGACCTCGGGATCCGACAGCGGCCCCCCGTCGGCGAGCTCCTCGGCCACGCCCAGGCCCACGGCCGTGTGCGGGTCGAGCAGCAGACCGGTCCGGTGGTGCACGTCCCGGATCACCCGTGCGGCCGACTCGTCGTCGAGCCGACCGCAGTCGAACTCGGAGCGCAGCGCGTCGAGCACGGCACCGGTGACCGACACGGCGCCCTCGCCCCGGAAGCGCCCCAACAGCTCGGCGACCGCCGGCCCGTCCCGGTCCAGGACCTCGAACAACAACCGCTCCAGGTTGGACGACACCTGGATGTCCATGGACGGACTCGTCGTAGGGACCACCTCGGCGAGCGACATGGTGCCGGTCGTGAAGAACCGGGTCAGCACGTCGTTGCGGTTCGAGGCCACGACCAGGCGATCGACCGGCAGTCCCCCACGGGCCGCCACCCAGCCGGCGAGCACGTTGCCGAAGTTGCCGGTCGGCACGACGAAGGAAACCGGTCCGTCGTCATCACGCACGGCGAGGTGGGCGGTGACGTAGTAGGTGATCTGCGCCATCACCCGGGCCCAGTTGATCGAGTTGATCGCAGCGAGGTGCACATCGTCTCGAAACGACGTGTCGGCGAATGCAGCCTTGACCAGGTCCTGACAGTCGTCGAAGGTCCCCGGGATCTCGACGGCGCAGAGGTTGGCGGCGGTGAGCGTGGTCATCTGACGTCGCTGGACCTCCGAGGTGCGACCGGCGGGGAAGAGGATGAACGCATCCACTCGATCCAGTCCGGCGCAGGCGTCCATGGCGGCAGATCCGGTGTCGCCCGAGGTCGCTCCGAGCACGCAGATCCGCTCGTTGCGCAGCGACAGCACGTGATCGAAGAGGCGCCCGACGAGTTGGAGCGCCACGTCTTTGAACGCCAGCGTCGGTCCCCGGTACAACTCGAGGAGGTGCAGTGGCGCCCCCGACGGAAGTGTCCCGATGGGAATCACGGGACAGACCTCTGGCACGTCGAAGGTGGCGTACGCCTCATCGACGATGCGCTCGTAGTCCAGACGTTCGATCGCTCCGTCGATGAAGGGCCACGTGACCGCCACTGCGATCTCGGCGAACGACCGCCCGCGCAGGTCGGCCAGCGGGGGCAGCACCGGCCAGGCCTCAGGAACGTAGAGCCCGCCGTCGCGGGCCAGGCCGTCGAGCAGGACATCGGCGAACGACCGCGGCTCGCCGCCACCCCTGGTCGAGACGTAACGCACGTCAGGCGTCGCCGAGAACGCGGATCACCGAGTCGATGGACCCCACGACGTCCAGCGACCGGAGCTTGATCAGTGTCGCCGAGACATCGGCTTCTCGGGCTGCGTGGGTGATGAACACCAGCCTCGCCGTGGCGTCCCCATCGGCACCGACCTGCTCCATGGAGCGGATCGACACGCCGTTGGTGCCGAACACTCCGGCGACCGTGGCCAGCACGCCGGGTTGATCGGCCACCTCCACCGCCAGGTAGAACGCCGACGGCAGTTCGGACTGTGGCCGCAACGACGCCGGCGTGAACACACCGAGAGAGGCGTGCGATCCCTGCACCAGGTTGACGGAGGCGTCGATGACGTCGCCGAGAACTGCCGAGGCAGTCGGACCGCCTCCGGCACCACGGCCGTAGAACATGAGCTCACCAACGGCCCGGCCCTCCACGAACACGGCGTTGAAGCTGTCACGCACCGACGCCAGAGGGTGCTCTTCGGGGACCATCGTCGGATGGACCCGCACCGCCACGCTGTTGTCGTCGAACCGCTCCGCCACTGCGAGCAACTTGATCTGGAACCCGAGCCGCCGGGCGGTGGCGATGTCGTCGGCGGAGACCTCGGTGATCCCCTCGTGATGGACGTCCTCGGCGCTGAGCGCCACGCCGAACGCAATCCCGGCGATGATCGCCGCCTTGGCACCGGCGTCGAAGCCGCCGACGTCGGCGGTGGGGTCGGCCTCGGCGTAGCCGAGCGCCTGAGCCTCGGCGAGCGCCTCGGTGTAGCTCCACCCCTCCTCGGTCATCTTGGTGAGGATGTAGTTGGTCGTGCCGTTGATGATGCCGATCACCCGGGTCACGTCCTCGCCGGCGAGCGACTCCCGCAGCGGCCGGACGAACGGGATGCCGCCCGCCACTGCGGCCTCGAACAGCAGATCCACACCGTGGGCATCGGCGAGCTCGAACAGTTCCGCTCCGTGGTGCGCCAGCAATTCCTTGTTGGCGCTCACGACCGGCTTGCCGGAGCGCAACGCCGTGGTGATCAGTGTTCGCGCCGGTTCGATCCCCCCGATCACCTCGACCACGACATCGACGTCATCAGCGGTGACGACCGAGGCCGGATCCTCGGTCAGGACCGCATCTGCGAGCTGGACCTGGCGTGGACGTCGAGCGTCACGGACGGCGATGCGCGACACCGTGAGACGCACCCCGGTGCGAGCGGCGATGTCATCGCAACGACCGGTGACCAGTTCCGTGAGGGCGCCACCGACCGTTCCACATCCCAACAGCCCGACCCTCACGGTTCGCGGAGCGGGACGGTCCGGGTTCTCGGTCACCGGGACACGCTACCGGCGAGCGGGTGGAGCCGCGAACCCGGATCGGTACGCTCAACCGAGGTCTGTGGCGAGCAGATCGTCCACCGTCTCACGCCGCACCACCAGACGGGCCATGCCATCACGCACGAACACCACGGGGGGGCGCAGGACCTTGTTGTAGTTCGAGCCCATCGAGTGGCCGTAGGCACCCGTGACCGGCGTGGCGACCACGTCCCCGACGGCCACATCGGCGGGCAGAGCGCCGTCGGCAACGAGGAGGTCGCCGGACTCGCAGTGCTTGCCGACGAGTCGAACCGGCATCTCACGACGCGACGCCGCCGCCCGCGGCAGGAAGGTCTCGTAGCCGCTCCCGTAGAGCACGGGACGAGGGTTGTCGCTCATCCCGCCGTCCACGGCCACGTAGGTGCGGACCCCGGGGATGAACTTGATCGTCCCGACGGTGTAGAGCGTCACCGCCGCAGCAGCGACGAGCGCCCGGCCCGGCTCGACGGACACCTCAGCGGCGATGCGCTCCTGAGCGCAGACGGCGAGGACGGCGCTCCCCCACTCCCGCAGACTCGGGGCGCTCTCGCCGGTGACGTAGGCCACGCCCAGTCCACCGCCGACAACGAACTCCCCCAGGTCGACCGCCCGGACGAACGGAGCCACGGCGCGCACTCCAGCAGCGAAGTTCTCGACACTGAACACCTGCGATCCGATGTGCATGTGCAGGCCGACGAGGTCGACCGCCGGTGACGCTGCGGCGCGCCGCACCGCTTCATCGGCCTGACCCGTGGCGAGCGGGAAGCCGAACTTGGAGTCGAGTACGCCCGTCTGGACGTGCTCGTGGGTGTGAACCTCGATTCCGGGGTTGATCCGCAGGAGGATCCTCGGTCGCGGGGCGCCTGCGGCGACGAGCGTTTCAATCCGGTCGAGTTCGTCGGTGCTGTCGACGACGATCCGCCCGACGTCGACGTGCAGGGCACGTTCGAGTTCACCGGCGGACTTGTTGTTGCCGTGCATCTCGAGCCGCTCGGGGGGAACCCCGGCGGCGAGCGCCACCTCGAGTTCACCACCGGTGGCCACGTCGAGTCGGAGCCCCTCCTCGACGGCGAGCCGAGCCATGGCCCGACACAGGAACGCCTTGGTGGCGTAGATCACCCGACCGTTGCCGAACACACTGACCGCCTCGGCGCACCGGGCACGGAGATGGGCCTCGTCGTAGACGAACACCGGCGTGCCGAACTCTTCGGCCAGGTCGACCAGTCTGCATCCTCCGATCGAGAGACGACCGTCGCTGTCGAACGTGGCAAAGTCGGGGAGCAGCGCTGCGTCCAACGGTGCCGACGACGCCGTCACATCTGCTCCGGGGCCGTCACCCCGAGCAACTCGAGGCCGACCTGCAAGCCGGTGGCCGCAGCAGAAGCGAGCCACCAGCGGGCCTGACGCACCGGTTCCGGTGTGTCGGGATGCAGGACGGGGCAGTCGTGGTAGAAGCCGTGCACCGCCGAGGCCAGGTCACGCACCCACGTGGTGACCTTGTGCGGTGCCCGCTCCCGGGCGGCGAGCTCGACGACCTCGGGCAGCAGCTCGAGCGTGCGCAGTACCTCGAGTTCACGTTGGTCGACCAGAACCGACAGGTCGACCGACCCGAGCGGGGCGCGCTCGAGCCCGCGTTCGGCAGCCACCCGATCGATGGATCGAAGACGGGCGTTGGCCATCTGGATGTAATGGACGGGGTTCTCGTTGGACTCCGACACCACGACGTCGAGGTCGACGGTCTGCGGAGAGTCGACCGACTGCAGCAGGTAGGTCAGCCGAACGGCGTCCGGGCCGATCTCTTCGATCAGGTCGCGGAGTGTGATCAGATCGCCCCACCGCTTGGAGATACGAACCTCTTGCCCACCCCGTTCGAGCCGCACGAGTTGCGTGATCACAACCTCAAGTGACGACGGGGCATGACCGAGTGCCTCGATGGCGGCGCGCATCCTCGGGACGTATCCATGGTGATCCGCGCCCCAGACGTCGACGAGCAGGTCGTAGCCGCGGGCGAACTTGTCCCGGTGGTAGGCGATGTCGGGCAGCAGGTAGGTGACGTCACCGTCGGACTTGACCAGCACGCGATCCTTGTCGTCGCCGAAGTCGGTGGAACGCAACCAGGTGGCGCCATCGGAGTCGAACACGACGCCTCGGGTTCGAAGGTCCTGAAGCGTCGTGTCGATCGCTCCACTGTTGACCATCCGACGTTCTGAGAACCAGTCGTCGAACACCACCCCGAGTTCGGCGAGCACCTCCTGCTGGTCGAGCAGGGCGCGGGCCTCACCCCAGGTGAGCGGATCCGAGCCTGATGGCATCTCAGCGGCCCACTCGGCGATGTAATCACCCCGATAGCCGTCGGAGGGTGGTTCCTCCCCGGCAGCACGGGCTGCGAGCGACGCCGCAAAGGCCTGCATCTGCACGCCGCGGTCGTTGACGTAGAACTCCTCGTCGACCTCGTGACCGACGGCCCGGAGGATGCGGGCCAGGCTGTCGCCGTAGACAGCGCCCCGAGCGTGGCCGGCGTGGACGGGTCCGGTCGGATTGGCCGAGACGTACTCCACGAGCACCCGGGTTCCAGCGCCGGTGCTGCTCCTCCCCCAGAGACCGCCGGCGGCCACGACGGAGCGGAGGACGTCGTGCAGCCACTCGTCACAGATGTGGAAGTTCACGAACCCGGGCCCGGCCACCTCGACCCGACTGACCTGCGGCGGCGGGTTCGCATCGAGGTGGGCTGCGATGTCGGCGGCAATGTCCCTCGGTGCTCGACCGGCGGCCTTGGCCGAGACGAGCGCCACGTTGGTCGAGAACGCCCCGTGCTCCCGGCGTGCGGGGCGCTCGAGCTCGATCGTCTCCGGAGTCGGAACACCGAGAGATCCGAGCGCGTTCCTTATGGCAGAGGACAGCTCGTTGCGCATAATCGATCGTACCGTGGGTCCCCCATGCGTCCCCGCATGCGTTTGCGGCATCGGAACGCTGTGCGAGCGGCGCGCTAGGGTCGCTCCCTGCCGCCCCGATCGTGGGGCGCGTGCCCTCGTAGCTCAGGGGATAGAGCATCGGCCTCCGGAGCCGTGTGCGCAGGTTCGAATCCTGCCGAGGGCGCCATCTCCGTCTCACGGTTCGTCGGAAGACGCAGCGACGGGCGGGGTCCGGCTCTGCGCCTGACGGCGTGTAGCCTTCGCCATGGCATGACCACGTCCGAGCGACCCGGAACCGACATGTCTCCGACCGGTGCCGCAGCGACGGAAACCGACGAGCCCGGCCAGCATGATCACGTTGGTGGCAGAGGTTCGATCGGCCTCGCCGCACTGTCGGTCGCTGCGCTCGGAATCGTGTTCGGCGACATCGGCACCAGCCCGCTGTATGCGTTCCGGGAAACATTCGAGCACCACTCGATCCTCGTCGACAAGCCCAACGTGCTCGGCGTGTGCTCGCTGATCCTCTGGTCGCTGATCCTGGTCGTGTCGATCAAGTACGTCGTGTTCATCCTGCGCGCCGACAACCGTGGCGAGGGCGGGATCCTGGCGCTCACCTCTCTCGTCGTCGGCGGTGACACGAGCCCTCGCATCGGCCGGAGGCTGCTGGGACTGCTGTTCCTCGGCCTGTTCGGCATGGCGTTGCTCTACGGCGACGGCATCATCACGCCCGCCATCTCGGTACTCTCGGCGACCGAGGGACTCGAGGTGGCGGCACCGGCGCTCTCGTCATGGGTCCTGCCGATCGCCGTGGCGATCCTCATTGTGCTGTTCCTGCTGCAAAGGCGCGGCACCGGCGCCGTCGGCGCACTGTTCGGCCCGGTGATGATCGTCTGGTTCTCAACGCTCGCCGTGCTCGGGCTGGCGCGCATCTCGGGCAACCTCGAGATCCTCCGGGCCGTCAACCCCGGCCACGCGTTCGAGTACCTGACCAGCAACGGGTTCGACGCGTTCCTCTCGCTCGGGTCGGTGTTCCTGGTGGTGACCGGCGGCGAAGCCCTCTACGCCGATCTGGGCCACTTCGGCCGTCGCCCCATCCGGATCGCATGGTTTGCGGTGGCGTTCCCCGCCCTCGTCATCAACTACTTCGGACAGGGTTCCCTGCTCCTCGAGAAGCCCGAAGCCATCAGCAGCCCGCTGTTCCTCATGGGACCTGACTGGGCGCGCTGGCCACTCGTCATCATGGCGGCGCTCGCAGCGGTCATCGCATCGCAGGCACTCATCTCCGGCGTGTTCTCGCTCACCGTGCAGGCGATCCAGCTCGACTACCTGCCGCGTCTGACCGTCCGGCACACATCGGCCCAGCACATCGGCCAGGTGTACCTGCCACTCGTGAACCTGCTCCTCGCCATCGGCTGCATCAGCTTGGTGCTCACATTCCAGTCGTCAGCCGGACTCGCTGCGGCCTACGGGATCGCCGTGACCGGAACCATGGGCATCACCACGGTGCTCTTCTACTTCTTTACGCGGGCGACGTGGGGCTGGAGCACGACGAAGGCCTTGGCAGTATGCGTCCCCTTCGCCGTGATGGACTTCGCCTTCTTCGGCGCCAACGTCTTCAAGATCCCCGCCGGCGGCTGGTTCCCGCTCGTCGTGGCAGCGATGATCATGGTGGCGATGACCACTTGGCGCACCGGCCGGCGTGTGGTCGCAGAACAGTTTGCGGCCAACGAGGTGACCATCGAGGAGTTCATGCGAACCCTGCCCGAGGATGTCGTCCGGGCACCGGGCACCGCAGTGTTCATGTTCAGGGGTAACGGCACCGCACCACCTGCCCTGCGAACCAACACCCGCCACAACCGGGTGCTGCACGAACGAGTGATCCTGCTGTCGGTGAAGACCGATTCGGTGCCGTACGTGAACACAGAGCATCGATTCGAGATCCTCGACTTCGGACGCCGGATCGTTCAGATCACTGCACACCACGGGTTCATGGAGGAACCAGACGTTCCGGCGTGGCTCGACGGCATGGAGGTCGGGGGAGCACCCATCGTGGCCTCCGAGACCACGTTCTTCCTGGGACGCGAGACCGTGATTCCATCGGAGATCGTGGCCATGGCACCTTGGCGGGAACGGCTCTTCGCCGTGATGCTCCGCACGGCCGCATCGGCGTCGCGCTTCTTCCGTCTCCCACCCGATCAGGTCGTCGAGGTCGGATCCCAGGTCAAGATCTGATCAGGTGCAGGTGATTCCGGCGGGCGGAGCGTCGGGCGACCAGCCACCGGGGAACGTGGTGGTGGTCACCACCGGAGGGCCCGTCGGGTCCGACCCGGGTGCGGCCTCAGCCGACGCCGGCACCGTCGTCGTGGTGGTGTCGTCGCTGTTCGCCGGATCGTCGATGTAGTCGAACTCAGGTGCGAGGACGAGCCGAACCTGACCAGGACCGAGTTCGGCGTCCTCGACGATCTCCGGATCCGGGCCGATCCAGGCCGCAACGAGCTCCGCCATCTGCCGGCCGCCCGGGCCGTGGGCCACGACCGAACGAGCCGGCTGTGACTCCGCCTCGGCGATGTCGCCGAGCGAGAAACCGCCGCCGCTCAGAACCCAGCTGACCCTCCGGGCCTCACCCTGCCGACCGGTTCCGTTCAGGATCGTCACGGTGACGTCCCGGGCGTCGGCCGGGGGAACGGTCGTCGTGGTCACTGCCGGGGTCACCACACCTCGGAACACGTCGAGGATCGGCTGGGCAGCAGCGGTGTCGAGCAGTTCGACCGCTGCACCACCGCTGGTCGTGTGCGGTGTGACGGGGAGCGAGTACGTCTGCATCCGGCCGGGATCGAAGTCAGCGAAGTGCGTGCCCAGTCCCAGCAGATCCCCGATCCCGAGTTGGTCGTCGATCGTCACGTTCTCGACTGCGGCATCGACGAGTCCGGTGACCTTCGTGACGCTGGAGAGCCCGAGCGAACGCAGCTTCACCATGGCGGCCCGGGTCAACTCCTGCTGACGTCGCATCCGGCCGATGTCGTGACTGGGGTCATCGATCCACTCGCTGCCGTCACTCCACTCGAGGTGGCGGGAGCGGGCGAAGGCGAGTCCCTGGTAACCGTCGAGCACACGACAGCCGGTGCCATCGACGGTGAGACCGGAGTTCCGATCGCGAACCGGCCGATCGAAGTAGATGGGAACGCCGCCGATCGTGTTGATCAGATCCTGGAATCCGGAGAAGTCGACCTCCACGTAGTGGTTGATCGGAATGGCGAAGTTGTTCTGAATCGTGTCGATGAGGGTCTGCGTCGACGTGGCGAATGCGGAGTTGATGCGCTCCTCCTCGCCCGATGGAGCAATCGGCACCCAGAGGTCACGGGGAATGGAGAGCATGGAGATGCGGTCCTCGCCCGGGTCGACCCTGACGATGGCCATGCTGTCGGAGCGCCGGCCGGTCGGTGCGCCGTCCCCGAGGAACACCGCTGCGTTTGGGTCGTCAGCAGAGAGGTCCTCCCGACTGTCGGACCCGATCACGAGGAAGTTCTGTGGCTCGTCAGGGACTGACGCCGCCAGGTCGAGTTGGGTCCGTTCGACTTGGTTGTAGTTCCACCAGCCGTACGCCACGACACCCCCGGCGCCGAGAACGGCGATCGCCGCCACGACCCCGACCACCCGCAGCCATCGCCTGGGTTGCGCTGGCGGCGGCGGCTGACGTCGACGACGAACGACCGGGGCCACGGCCTCGGGGTCGACTGCTGCAGCAGTCGGGACAGCGTCGGGAGATCGATCGTCGGTCACAGCGGAGTGTGGGGCGTCCAGCCCGGCCCCTTCCACGGTAGTCGGACCGACCCGGAATGGCCCTTCGCCTCTGCGTCGGCGAGGGACAGGCCGAATCGGCCAGCGGTGGACCGAGGGGCCGGCTCAGGCCTCTGGGGGAGCAGGTTTGGGCTCCTTGGGCAGGCCGAGCACCCGCTCACCGACGATGTTTCGCTGGATCTGCGACGTGCCACCCCAGATGGTCTCGGATCGGGAGAAGAAGAACGCCGAGACCATGGGGCTCACGGGGTACGTGTCCCGTCCTTCAGCACGGACGGTGCCGGGCCACGATCCCCGCTCGGGGCCGACGACGGACAGGAGCGCATCGGCGCCGTGGACCTCGAGTGCGAGTTCCATGGCCTCCTGGTGCATCTCGGACCAGAACATCTTGTTGGTGGCGCCGAGCGCAGCGACGGAGAACCTCTCGGTGGCACTGAGGAACGTGTCGTTCTGCTTGGCCAGCGTGCTGGTGAGTGACCGGAGGCCGTTGATGCGCAGGATCTGGATCTTGGTGTAGAAGCGAGCGAGACGTTGACGAACCAGCGGATCCCGATCCCGGCCCCGTTCGATGGCCGCTGCGAGGATCAGCTTGTACTCCTCCTCGAATCGGCGGTACCCGGTGGTGGCCGACATGCCCCGCTCGAAGGTGAGCGTGTCGTTGGCCACCTTCCAACCGCTGTTGAGTCCACCGACGACGTTGTCGATCGGACAGCGAGCATCGGTGAAGAACACCTCGTTGAACTCCGCGGTTCCGTCGGGCTGGGTGATCCCGCGAACCTCGATCCCCGGCTGATCCATGGGTACGAGCAGGTACGAGATCCCAGCCTGCTTGACGACGTCGGGATCGGTGCGGGCCAGCACGAAGCAGTAGTCGGCGAACTGCGCCTGGGTGGTCCAGACCTTCTGGCCGTTCACGACCCACTCGTCGCCGTCCTGAACCGCCGTGGTGGACAGCGAGGCGAGGTCCGACCCGGAGTTCGGTTCGGAGAACCCCTGACACCAACTCATCGATCCGTCGAGGATCTTGGGGAGGAAGTGCTTTTTCTGCTCCTCGGTGCCGTTGGCGAGAATGGTCGGGCCGACGAGGGTGTCGCCGAAGAAGTCGGCCCGCATGGGCGCCTTGGCCCGGGCGAACTCCTCGGCGAGCACCACGCCCTGCATGGTGGAGAGCCCCTTGCCGCCGTACTCCTCCGGCCACGTCGCGCAGATCCAGCCACCCTCGAACAAGGTGGACGTCCACTCCTCGACGAACGCCGCCTTCTCCTCTGGTGTCATCTCGAAGTCGGGCTCGAACCAGCCGTCGGGGAGGTGCTCCTCCAGCCACTGCCGGATCTCGGTCCGGAAGTCCTCGGCTTCGGGCGGGTACGTCAGGTCCATGCCTGCATTCTTGACCCACTGGGCCTGAGTAGGCCAGCCACCCATCCCGGTGGCGAGCCGCTTCACGAACAGGACGGGAGTTCGTCGGCGAACCCGGGTGAGTCGGCCACGAACGAGACGTCCGGGCCCCGGAACGCCACCAGCCCACCGATCGTCTCCTCACCTGCTGCGTCCATCCCGGGCCCGCACGCCGCCACAACGGTCCACCCGTTGCGCTGCAACTCCCCACGGCGATCCACTGCGGTGACGATCAGCTCGGTCCGTCCGGTCGAATCCGCTGCGAACCGGGACGGACCGAAACGGGTCACCAGTTCCGGTTCGGCGACGGCAACCTCCACGCCGGCTCGTTCGAGTGCCAGTGCCACGCCTTCTGCGCCTGGGTAGTCAGCGGCATCGAGGAGCACGAGGGAGGCGCCCGGCGACGTGGCTGCGACCGCAGCGCCACCGAGCGTCCGGACCATCGGCGCCAGAACGGGGACCGGAGTCGCCGTTGAGGACTGGACCGCCACGAACGTCACACCGAGTGCGACCGCCACCGCACCGCCGACGACTCGGATCGTCGAACGCACCGCCACGGGGGCGGCGACCAACGCTGCGGCGAGCCCGATCGCCAACGTGGTCGCAGAGGTCGAGCCGAGGGCCACCAACAGGTAGCCGAACACGATCTCGGTCCCGTCGAGCGGGTACACCTCCACCATGGCGACGCCGACGCCCACGGCGACCGTAGCGATCGACGACACCAGGACTCCCCGCACCAGCACCCACTGTCCGGCCCGCCAAGCGAGCACCAACCCCACCATCGGCACGAGGAACAACACGGGCAGGGCGATCCCGAGTTGAGCGTACGGCTCCCGGGCGGCACTCGCACCCGCCCAGGACGGGATCAACCCAAACGACCCGGTGAACACGCCGAGCGCACCGAGCAACCCGGCACGCGGCCCCGCCCCCGTGCCCGCCGAGAACAACTCGCTGATCCGGCCCGGATCCCCCCGTAGCTGGGCGACCAGAGGTGGGACCCACAGCGCGAGGGCCACAACAGCGCCAGCGACCCAGGCACCCCGGGGCACCGGGGGTCGGTCGCTCCCCGGCCACCACGTCGCCAGGGCCGCGGCCGCCACCGCAGCGACGACGAGCGGACCGTTGGCGGCGTGCGCCTGCACGAGCAGGGTCGCCAGCGGGAGGAGGAGTCCAGCTGCGACGGGTCGGCGCTCACCGGCCGCCCACGCGCACACGACGAGGAGTCCGGCGGCGACGAGCGCCACCTGCGGGTTCCAGGGGTCACGGACCGCTGCGGCCCCGGCGGCGAGGAGCACGACGTCGAGCAGCACGAGCACGAGGACGCCGGCAACCCGGTCGAGTCGTCGAGCGATCCACGCCGCAGCCGCCACGGCGACAACGTGCAGCACGAGGCTCGTCCCGGCGAGCGCCTCCGACGCCGATCCTGCCAGCCGATAGGGCAGAGCGAGCAGGTAGAACCACGACGGGCCGGGATGCGACCATCCGTAACGAGAAAACACTCCGAGCAGGGGCAGGTCGGACGGGACGTCCCTCACGGCCATCTCGATGAATGCCTGATCCGACGACGGGACCCAACCGGTGCGAGCGATCTGCACCACTCCGGCGAGGGCACCGACCGCCAGCAGCGCCACGCCGGCTGCGGCCAGCATGTCGGCGACGTCGATCCGGGAGCGCAGGCCGGACTCGGCGGAGGTCGTCACGACACGTGAGGGTACCAACCCGGGAACCGCTCGGACCCGACCCCCGGAGTAAGTTGCACACGATGACGGTCGACACCGAACGACTCAACGAGGTCCAGTCGGCCCGGTGGCGCAACCAGTGGGCCGAGTTGAAGGCGCAGGTGATCGACACCGACCTGTGCACCGGGTGCGCTGGTTGTGTGATCTCGTGTCCGCACGACGTGATCGGGTACCACCACGATCAGGGCGGCTACCGACCGTTCCACCTCGAGGACGAACTCGGCCCGGACGACTGCACGCACGGTCAGAAGGGCTGCACCACGTGCACTCGTGCCTGTCCCCGGTTCGGCATCTGGGAGGCACAGGCCGACGACCACCTGTTCGGCCGGGTCCGCGAGCCGGACGAGATCGCCGGGGTCTACCAGGACATTCTCCTCACGCGGGCCAGCGACGACCACGTCCACGAACTCGGTCAGGACGGTGGACTCGTCTCGGCCATCCTCATCTGGGCGCTCGAGCACGACTACATCGACGCTGCGCTCGTGTCGTACCTCGAGGGCGACACCTCGTCGTGGAAGGCCATCCCGGGCGTGGCGGCGAACAGGGACGAGATCCTCGCCTCCGCCGGGAGCCGCTACACCTACTCCGCCAACACGCTCGCTCTCGACGAGGCGATCGAGGCCGGCCACTCCAAGCTGGCGCTCGTCGGCATGAGTTGTCAGTCGTCGGTCCCGCCGGTGATGTGGGCACGCAAGGCCGGCAAGATCGCCAAACCGATCGTGTTCAACCTGGGCCTGTTGTGCTCGAAGACCTTCGACGACGCCATCTTCGAAGAGCTGTTCTGGACCAAGTACGGACTGGCCAAGGAGCACATGGTCAAGATGAACATCAAGGGCGTCTTCCAGATCTGGATGGACGATGGCGCATACCACGAGATCAACCTCAAGGAGTGCCACGCCTGGACCCGCGACGGGTGCAACCACTGCCCGGACTTCGCTGCTGAACACGCCGACATCTCCTGCGGTGGAATCGGTGAGAACGCCAACTGGACCCTCACGATCGTCCGCACCGACCTGGGTCGGGAGATCATCGGTCGGATGATCGATCAGGGTGTGATCGAGGCCCGGCCCGGAGACTCCGACCCCGGTGCCATTGCGCTGATGCGCAAGCTGAGCGAGAAATCCCGAAGCCGCTGGCCGACCTCCGCCGAGGTCAGCGTCCGAGTGGGCCTCGGCCAGAAACCCTGAGGCGGCGCCTCAGGTGCCGGTCGAGCTCTTGCAGCGGTCGTAGACGGTCTCGATGTTCGCCGGTACGACGATCTGCCCGGCCTCGGACTCCGCCTGCTGCTTCTCGAACGCTTCGACCTGATCGAACGGGACCGTCTTGACGAGCCCTTGGTAGACGCACTCGCAATACGAGACCGTGCCGAGGCTGGGATCGACGAACTGTCCCTCCTCGTTGGGTTCCACGCCGGTGCATCCGATCATGAAGTTCTCCTTGTAGGCGTCGCCGTACTCCTTGGGCTGGGTCGGACCGGTGCACCCGATGAGGGCAGCGGCGGCAATCACGGCGCCGAGCACGCCGGTCGCAACCCGTCGGTAGCGGCCGGTGGATCGGCGGGCAGTTCGATGGAGCGGACGATCGTTGACGGACATCAATCACCTCGGGACGGGAACCCGAGCACGGTAGCGGCCCGGCCGACGACGGAACCACATGGCCCCGATCCGCTCACCTCGGCGTCCAGCCGGGCCGCTCCGCGACCTGTCGGCCGTCCACCGTCGACTCCTCCTCGACCGTGGACGGGCGAACCCGCAGACGCACCACGGGCATCGACACGCGGACCTCTTTGGGTGAGGGGCCATCGGACCCAGATGAGACCAGGGGCCATCGGACCCAGATGAAGCGGGACCGGGTGGCCGCTCAATGCCCAGCGAGCTGACGCGCCCGGGTGAACACGGCGTCGAGCATCGGTTCGGTGAGCCGACCGGTGAAGGTGTTCTGCTGACTCACGTGGTAGCAGCCGAGCAGTGTCGGGCCGTCCGGCGCGATCACCTCGGCGCCGTGCGCGAACGCCGGACGGGGAGACAGCCCCAGCCAACGAGCGGACTCAGCGAAACCGAACGCCCCGAGAGCGACCACGACACGCAGTCGTTCCAGGAGTTCCATCTCGGCGGTGAACCACTCACGACAGGCGTCACGCTCGGCGGGCATCGGACGGTTCGACGGTGGCGCACACCGCACGGGTGCAGTCACGAAGGCATCGCTCAGGACCATGCCGTCGTCCCGGTGCGTCGAGGTGGGCTGCGAGGCGAACCCGGCGCGGAACAGCGCTCCGTAGAGCCAGTCGCCCGAGCGGTCCCCGGTGAACATCCGGCCGGTCCGGTTGGCGCCGTGCGCCGCCGGCGCCAGACCGACGATCACCACCCGTGCCGCAGGATCCCCGAACCCCGGCACCGGTCGCCCCCAGTAGTCCTCGTCCCGGTACGCAGCCCGCTTCTCGGTCGCAACGGTTTCCCGCCACGCCACCAGTCGTTCGCAACGCCGACACTCGCTGATCCGTTCGGCCAGCGCCTGCAGGTCGCCCACCGGCGGAGCATAGGATGCCGCCGTGGCCCGAGCCTCCCGCCCCTCGGGGACTCGCGGGTCCCCCAAGCCCACCCTCGTGCTGTGCGTTCGTCACGGTCGCACCGCCACGACCGGGTCCGTCCTCCCGGGTCGCGCCCCCGGACTTCACCTCTCCCCGGAAGGACGAACCCAGGCCGAACACGTGGCCGGGCGGATCGCCACGCTGCCCCGCATCGACGCCGTGTACGCATCCCCGCTCGAACGCACCCGGGAGACAGCGGCACCGATCGCCCGAACCACCGGCCACCGGGTTCGGACCGCCAAGGGACTGCTCGAGTGCGACTTCGGCGAATGGACGGGCCGCCGACTCGCCGACCTCCGAAAGCTCCCGGAGTGGAACGCCGTCCAACACAGTCCTTCTACGTTCCGGTTTCCCGAGGGCGAGTCGTTCACCGAGATGCAGAACCGGATCTGGAACCAACTCCTCGCCCTCGCCGCCGCTCACCCCGGGGGAACGGTCGTAGCCACGTCCCACGCCGATCCGATCAAGGCCGCCGTGGCCATGGCCGCCGGCATCCATCTCGATCTGTTCCAACGCACGAGCATCTCGCCGTGTTCGATCACGGCGCTCCTCGTGGGATCCGGCACTCCGCTGGTGTTGTGCACCAACTCCGTCGGGGACGACCTGTCCGGTCTGTCACCATCGTGACCGGACCACAGCGGGGTGAACGTGGCTGAGTCGTGGACCTTCGAACATCCGGACCGCTTCACGTGCGGCTCGATCGGCGAGCCGGGGCGACGGACCTTCTACCTGCAGATCCGCAACGCATCCGAGATCGTCACCCTCAAGGCCGAGAAGGAGCAGGTGCGCGTCCTCGGGCAGTACCTCGCGCAGGTCGCCGAGCAACTCGGCCCTGTCGACCCCGACCGTGACGTCGTCGGCCTGGTCGAGCCCATCGAGACGCTCTTCGTCGTCGGTGACGTCGGTGTGGCGACCGACGTCGACGCCGGCGAGGTCGTCGTGGTCCTCGAGGAACTCCCCGAGTGGCCCCTCGACGAAGAGTTCGACGACGCGGACGACCTCGACGACGTGGTCGGATTCGCCGATGAGGACGCCGAGTCCACCGGGCGGAGCGTCACGATCACCGTGCCGATCGCGCAGGCAGCAGCGTTCTCCGAGGTGGCAGCGGAACTGCTCCAGTCGGGGCGTCCTCCGTGTCGCCTCTGCGGCGCACCGATCAACCCTGAGGGCCACGCCTGCCCGCGTTGGAACTGAAGTGTCCGACACCGGTGACGGCTCGCCCTACGAGTACCACTCGACGCTCCCCTGCGATGACCCAGCCGTGCCGGACGTGTTGGGTGTCGGGTCGATCGAGTTGCTCGGCCGTATGCCATGGTCCTCGAACGCCACCTTCCTCGTCGAGGTCACCCATGACGGCGAGATCGTCCCGGCGGTCTACAAGCCGGCCCGTGGTGAACGACCGCTGTGGGACTTCCCCGAGGGCCTCTGGCAGCGGGAGGTCGCTGCGTATGAGTTGTCTGATCGGCTCGGCTGGGATCTCGTTCCGCCGACGGTCGCCCGACTCGACGGCCCCGTCGGGCCCGGCTCCCTGCAGGTCCTCGTCCCCGCGCGCTACGACGAGCACTACTTCACGATCCGGGACCGACCAAACCACGAAGCGACGCTGCAGCGTCTGTGCGCCTTCGACGTGGTGGCCAACTCGACCGACCGCAAGGGCGGCCACATCCTCCTCGACGAGCAGGACCGCATCTGGGCGATCGACAACGGCCTCACCTTCCACAGCGAGTTCAAGCTGCGCACGGTGATCTGGGAGTACGCCGGCGAACCGATCGACGCCGAGATCCTGCGCCCCATCGAGCATCTCGCCAGCGGAGATGTCGGAGATGAGCTCAGCGCTCTCCTCGCTCCGGACGAACTCGAGGCGTTGTCGGACCGGGCGGTGGCTCTGGTCGCTCACGGTTGCTTCCCGACCGACCCGACGGGTCGGCGTCATCCGTGGCCGATGGTGTGAGCAGCGACGACCCCGTGGAGGGGTGGCTGCGTTCAGGTGCGGTCGACGATCTGCTCCGGGAGGTCGAGCGCTGCTGCGGACACCGCGACTGGTCCCGAATCCTGTGGATCAGGGACCGATGCCGGTCCGCTGGCGAGCACGGTCATCAACTGTGGCCGGTGGCGAGTTGGGCCGAGTACCGACTTGCGCTCGAGGGTCCCGCCGAGGTTGCGGCCACGGTGCTCGACGGGGGCTTCCTGGCGCTGGGCCCGTTGAGCGAGGTCGTCGCACAGCACCACGACTGGGCCGAACTCGAGCCGCATCTCGAAGACGGACCGATCCGTGCGGTCGTGGCCCACGAACGGGTTCTGCGCCACGACACCGAACTGGCCGGGCATCCGGCACGCAACGCAGACATCGTCGGTGCCGGTGAGGAGTCCGACGGCATCCTGTTGATGCTGCACCCGTGGGAACACGCCTACGCCCTTGCCGAGTACCGCGCCGACGGTGCTCGCTTTCCGGCGCCGACGCCCACGACCGAGCCGACGTCAGCGCTGGTCGGCGAGGTCCACCCCTTGGCACCCGACGGCGACGATGGCACTGAGGCGCTGACCTCGACGCTGCGGCACTGGGCCACCCAGAGCTCCGGTCAGGTTCGCGCCTGCTGCGTGGACGGCACCGCCGGCGACGCCGTCACGACGCTCGTTGCCTCCGGTTACGACATCCTCGGCCGCCAGAACCCCGGTCACGGTTCCGGCGCAGTCACGCCGGACACCTCGCTGGTCACCCGAGGAATCGAACCGGGAGAAGCTGCAGCGCTGCTCGCATGGGCCGCAGCATCGGGGGCTGCCCAGGGCCGGCGACGAGGTGCCGCCGCCGGACGTTTCGACGCCTGGTGGACCCTCGCAGTTCTCGCTGGGATCGATCACCTCTGGCCGGTCGACGTCGGACCCGACGCCGGCGAGCTGCGCTGGTGGCAATGGGGGCCACCGATCGGCGACGTCGGCTGGTGGTGCCGGATCGCCGTGGAGGACCCGTTCGACGGGCTGGCGTGGGCGATCGAAGCGGTGGACCGCAGCGCCGAGACCACGCCGCTCGGGCCGATCGACGCCTGAAGCGCGGATCCGCTCGGATCGTGCCGAGCGGAGACGCCGGGCGTCAGCGGTTCTGGAGCGCCTCGATCAGCTTCGGCAGGACCTTGTGCACGTCACCGACGATGCCGAGGTCGGCCACCGAGAAGATGGGTGCCTCCGGATCCTTGTTGATGGCAATGATGGTCTTGGATCCCTTCATGCCGACGAGGTGCTGTGTGGCCCCGGAGATACCGGCGGCGATGTAGACGTTCGGCTTGACGACCTTGCCCGTCTGGCCCACTTGGTAGGAGTACGGCACCCACCCGGCGTCGACGATGGCCCGGGATGCACCCGGAGCGGCGCCGAGCTGCTTGGCGAGTTGCTCCACGAGGTCGTAGTTCGCACTCTCCCCGAGACCACGACCGCCGGAGACGACGATGTCGGCATCGTCGAGGCTCGGCCCGGTCTGCTCCTCCACGAACCGATTGGTCACGACCGCCGAACCGGTGGCACCGAGGTCTGGAACAGCGAGGCTCGCCACCGCAGCCGGTCCACCACCGGACTCCTCTGCGGCGAACGACTTGGGACGGATCAAGAAGATGTCGGGCTTGTCGTTGGTGAACTTCGTCGTCACGTTGGTCGAGCCGCCGAAGATCGGGACAATGCCTGCGAGGGCCCCATCGACCTCGACCACGTCGACGACATTGGTGATGACCGAGGCGTCGAGCTTCACCGAGAGCCGCCCGGCCACATCACGGCCGTCGTAGCTGGTGGCGATGAGGATCGCGTCCGGGCCGCCGCCGGCCGCCACCGCATCTGCGATCGCACTCGCCACGGCGGGACCGACGAGCTTGCCGTCGGTACCATCGACCTGGTGGACCGTGGTGGCGCCGTGCGCCCCGGCCGCTGCGGCCACATCCGACGCGGATACCGACACCGCCTCGACGGTGTCGGCGAGGTCACGGGCCTTGGTGAGGAGCTCGAGTGATGTGTTGGTGATCGTTCCGTCGCTGGCCTCGACGAACACCCAGATGCTTCCGACTGACATGTGGTTCCTTTCTCGGTGCACCCTGCTGCCTCTGGCAGCGCAGGCGCCCTGACCTCAGATGACTGTCCTCAGATGACCTTGAGCTCGGCGAGATAGTCGACGACCTTCTGGAATCCCTCACCGTCGTCCTCGACGATGGTTCCGGCTTCGCGGGCTTCAGCCTCGCTGACCTCGATGATCTCTTGGCCGGCGCCGTTCCAGCCGACCTGTGCCGAATCGAATCCGAGGTCGGCAACGGTCACTGCGTCGAGCGGCTTGGACTTGGCCGCCATGATCCCCTTGAACGAGGGGTAGCGGGGCTCGACGACACCTGCGGTGACCGAAACGACCGCTGGCAGCGGGACCTGCACGTCGTCGTAACCGGCCTCGGTCTGGCGTTGCACGTTGGCCGTCGAGCCCTCGACGGCGATGGACTTGGCGAACGTCACCGACGGCAACGAGAGCAACTCGGCGATCTGCTCGGGAACCGTCCCGGTGTAACCATCGGACGACTCGGTTGCGGTGAGCACGAGATCGGGCTCGCCGGTGCGGGCGATCGCCTTGGCGAGCACCTTGGCCGTGGTGAGCGCATCACTGCCCTTCAGGGCGTCGTCAGAGACGAGGACCGCCTTGGCCGCTCCCATGGCGAGCGCAGTTCGCAGGCCGCCCTGCTCCTCGTTCGGAGCCATCGAGACGAGGGTGACCTCCCCGCCGCCGGCGGCGTCGACGAGTTGGAGAGCCATCTCGACGCCGTAGCTGTCGGCTTCGTCGAGAATGAGCTTGCCGGTCCGAACCAAGGTCTTGGTCTCGGGATCGAGAGCCCCGGGATCGGCAGGGTCAGGGATCTGCTTCACGCATACGACAACGTTCATGGTCCGCAGTCTGCCGCGAGCTACCGCCCGGTCACAAACGTGCGGCGGAACACCTGCTCCACCAGTGCAGCCGAGGTCGGGCGGCCGAAGACGAACCCTTGGCCGTAGCGGCAGCCCAACTGGCGAACAGCAGCGAGCTGTTCGGGGGTCTCGATCCCCTCGGCGATCACGTCGATCCTGAGCGACTCGGCGAGTTGCACCGCTGCGCTGACCACCACTGCATCGACCGGGTCCTCCGATACCCGCTGAACGAAGGTGGAATCGACCTTGATCGCGTCGACGTTCAGGTCTCGGATACGAGTGAGCGAGCTGTAGGACGTACCGAAGTCATCGATCGCCAGACGGACTCCTGCGGCCCGGAGGCGGTCGAGCGCGACTCCGAGATCCTCGACGATGTCCACGAAAGCCGCCTCGGTGAGTTCGATGCAGATGCGCTCAGGCGGCAGGCCCGATTCGTCGAGCCTGCCGAGGAACTGCTCCACCGCTGCGGGTTGGCTCAACTGACGCAGTGAGAGATTGAGCGTGCAGAGCAGATTCGGGTGGGCCGGGAGCCACTGGGCGAAATCGGTGAAAGCGTGGCTCAGGACGATGTCACCGAGTTGGACGATGAGGCCGGTCTGCTCGGCGACGTCGACGAAGGTTCCGGGATCGAGTGCACCACCGTCGATCGCTCGAATCCGTGCGAGTGCCTCCACACCGACGACCGCCCCGCTGAACAGATCGACCACGGGGAGGTACGCCACACCGACCCGGTTCTCAAAGAGCACCCGTTCGAGCTCGAGCTCGAGCCGGTGGCGGTCCTCGAGACGGAGTTGGTGGGCGTGGTCGAACACGACCACCCGGTTCCGCCCTGAGGCCTTGGCCTCGTACATGGCGGCATCGGCGCGCCCGATGAGCACGTCGGCGTCGAGCGAGGTGTCGCCGGGTTCGATGACGACGACCCCGATGCTGCCGGCAACGGTCAACTTGAACCCAGCGCTCGCCACCTGACTCGTGAGGGCACGCTGAACCTCTGCGATACGGGCATCGACGGTGCCCACGTCCGTGATCGAGAGAATCAGGACGAACTCGTCACCCCCGACACGAGCCACCGTCTCTCCGGGCCGGGCCGCCAACCGCAACCCCCGGGCCACATCGACGAGCACCCGATCACCATCTGCGTGGCCGAGCAGGTCGTTGACCTGCTTGAACCGGTCGAGGTCGACGAACGCCACGACGAGGAACACCCCTTCAGCCCGACTGACGAGCATCCGGTCGAGCGTCTCGAAGAGGTTCCGCCTGTTGGCCAGACCGGTGAGAGGATCGGTGTCGACCTGACGACGGAGTTGCTCCTCGGCGAACCGTCGAGCGGTCTCGTCGATCACGGCGACCACCGTCCCGACTCGCCGGCCGAAGTCGTCCCACTCTCCCTGCAACGAGACCGACACTGCCCTGCGGCGGGACCGACCGGTCAACAGCCAGAGCGTGTCGGTCTGCGGCGGTCCGCCCGGCTCGAGCTCCGAACATGAGGCGATTAGGGCATCGGCCTTCTCAGGCGGCATGGCGTCGCGCCAACCGTCCCCCTCTGACTCCCTGCGGCCGATACCGCTCACCTCGGCCCATGCGTCATTGGCGTAGATGCACGCACCTTCTTTGTCAAACTGCAGGATCCCGATCGGAGCGTTGCGAACGAGTCTCCGGAATCGAAGATTCGTGGCCTCCCCGATCTGTGCCTGGCGGGCGGCATGAACTGCTCCGAAATGGTCGACCACCTGCCGCACGAGCGTCACGTCCTCCTGCGTGAACTCCGGCCGTTTCGCCAGACTGCGGACGACGATGACCGCTCCGGCAGAATCCGGCGTCCGCGACCAGGGCACCACGATCATCGACACGTCACCGCTCTGCTGCAGCAGGGGAAGGCCGATGCCGAGTGAGGACTCGAGGTCGTCGATCCGGAGCCGTTCGACGAGCAGTGCCGAACCGCTGCGAACGAGCAGCCACGGCGGCAGATCGAGCGATTCCGCGTGCTCCACCCGTTTCAGGAGTTGGACCATCCCGGCGAGCAGGGTGTCGTCGACCCCGTGGGAGGCACCGAGCTCACCCACGATCCCGGGCTGCACCGAGCCGGGAACGGTGGCGATGCTCACGTCGGCGAAGTCGCCGGCGAGTGCCCGGACGAGGACGTCGAGCACCATCGTGGGTGTTGATGCCCGCCCGATGTCGATGGCGAGTTGGTCGAGCCGCTCGAGTGCGTCGGCGCTCGACCGGAGGGAGGCGAGCACCTCGGCGGATGCGGCCTGCCCCGGCGAGCCAGTCATACGGTCGACACGGCCCGGGATTGGGCGCTCCGGTTCATCGGGTGGCAGGAAGCGGGTTCCATCGAGTGGCTCATCGTCGATCACGCAGGCCGACTTCCACCACGATGTCCGGTTCGCCCGGGTCTGACCGCCGCGAGGATCCGGTCCGGTGCGTCGGTGATGACGGCATCGACACCGAAGCTCGCCAGTTCGACGGCTCGTGCGCCGTCATTGACGGTCCAGGTGTTGACGGACAACCCGACAGCGGCGCACCGGCCGACGAGATCGGCATCGACACACGGATCCCACGGGTGCACTGCCTGATGACCCCGGTCGGCGATCTCCTCGATGATGGACTCCCCGGACCGCAGATCGGCGATCAGAAACCCCGTCGGCAGATCGGCTGAGCGTTCGACGATGCGCTCGAGCGTCAGGGCGTCGAAACTCGACACGATCACCCGATCGACCCACTCCCGAGCGTCGAGCAGGTCGACCACGGCATCAGCAACGTCGACGGAGTGGCGAACGTGATCGCCGCCGAGGTCCCCGGGCGAGTTCTTCACCTCCACGTTCACGAGCAGACCGGAGCACGCATCGAGTGCCGCAGTGAGGTCACACGTCCCGAACGGAGCGGCGCTCAGAGGAACGTCCCAGAGCGTTCGCCCGTCGCGATACCACGCATCGTGGTGAACGATAAGCTCCCCTGCGGCGTTGAGCCGGACGTCGAGTTCCACGCCGTCCGCACCCTGCTCCACAGCTTCACGAAAGGCCACCAGAGTGTTCTCGGGGTGAGTGGCGGATGCACCTCGGTGGCCGAATACGAGGATTCCGGTACCGCTGGACATGTTGGCGAAACTTTCCCTTTACACGGTGAGTGGTTGGCAGTACGGTCTGCTTGTTCTAGGTTTCACAAGTTCCCAGCTCGCCTGCGTCCGCAGCGGACCCGAGCGGGAAACCAGTGTCACCAGAATCATGCTCCAGATCTCATCGGACCGCATCCGTTGTCTCCTGAGCTTGAGGGAATCGGGCCGCTGCCCGACCCCGCAGATCATCACACCGAACCAAACCTCGACGTCGAGTAGATCGACAAGGAAGCGACCGTGGCACTCTCCTCCACCCGGAATCTGGACCTCGCCAACGACAATTGGCGTGACGGCTCGGCCTGCCGTGACACCGACCCGACCCTGTTCTTCCCGATCGGCACCACCGGTGCGGCCATCGACCAGATCGCCTCGGCCAAGGCCGTGTGTCAGACCTGCGACGTCAAGGAACCCTGCCTCGAGTTCGCCCTCAGCACCAATCAGGACTCCGGCGTGTGGGGTGGCACCTCAGAGGACGAGCGCCGCAAACTCCGACGAGCCTGGGTGGCACGTCAGCGCGCCGCACTCGCCGCCGGCTGAGGACACACAATCACAGTCCGACGGATGGCGGAGACGAGGACGGTCGGACTTCTTGGGTGTCGGGCTGTGACGCAACCGGCACGACCACCGTCACGATCGTTCCACGACGACCCGGCGGCCCGTCGCCGTCGTCAAAGCGAATCGTACCGGAGAGCTCCTCGATGAGTCCCCGTACGATCGTGAGTCCGAGCGACTCGCTCACCTGCTGATCGGTACCGGAGGGTAAACCGACCCCGTCGTCGAGCACCTGGAGTTCGAGTTCGGCTGGTCGCCGCCGGAGCCGAACGAGCACCGTCGGACGCTCGAGACCGCCAACGATCTCCCTGGGATAGGCGTGATCGACCACATTCTGGAGCAGTTCGGTCGTGAGGACGGCGAGGGAGGTCGCCTCTGGCGACGGCAGGCGACCGGCGTCGCCCTCGATGGTGAACTCGACCCGGGTCTCCGGCGAGGTGAGGCCCTCCTCGACCGTGCGCACGAGCGGACTGAGCGCCTCGCCGAAGTCGACGTCGTCACCGGAACTGCGGGAGAGCGTCTCGTGGACGATCGCGATGGAGCGGATCCGCCGGACGGACTCGTCGATCGCCGCTTTGGCCGACGGCTCGGTCAGTCGACGACCCTGGAGGCGCAACAACGACGAGATGGTCTGGAGGTTGTTCTTGACCCGATGGTGGATCTCCTTGATCGTTGCGTCCTTCGACACGAGCTCCCGGTCCCGTAGCCGGACCTCGGTCACGTCACGGACGAGGACGACCGCCCCACGGATGCGCCGATCAGCGATCAGCGGGAGGCACCGCAGCGTGATCGTCGCACCGTTGCGCTCGACCTCCTCCACCGTCGGTCTCCCGTTGAAGTACGCCCGATAGGTGGCGCTCGTCTCTGCGCCGAGCGCAGCGAGGTGCTCCCCCCGCAGGCGGCGGGTCACCCCGAGCCGACGCATCGCCGACACGGCGTTCGGGGAGGCGAAGGAGACGCGACCATCGGCATCGAGGACGAAGACACCGTCGCCGACTCGCGGGCCCCCGGTGGAGACGACCTCCTCCTCGTCGTAGGGGAAGGTTCCGTCGACGAGCATCGCTGCGAGTTGCCGAAACACCTCTTCGTACTGCGTCGAGAGATCGCTCGCCTGCGGATCGAGTTCCAGCGAGGCCTCTCGCGCCACCACAGCTACCGCTCGCCCGGCGTGACGAACGGGGATCGCCGTCACGAACACCGCCTCGCTGGCCAGGTTGGATTCGACCTCGCCGGACTCGATTCGTTCGTGCTCGAGGGCCGCAGCGACGAGCGGTCGCTGATCAGCGGCGACGATCCGACCCACCACGTCGACGGGCAGGAGAGTCGTGGCGGTGTTGGGCCGAACATGGTTCGCAATCAACAGACGGGGCGACTCGTTGCTGACCGGGGCCAGCGGGACGTACAACAAGAGGTCCGAGAAGGCGAGATCTGCGAGCAGGTCCCATGCGGCCACCAATCGTCGTAGGTGGCGGGCTGCTGCAGCGTCGATGGGGGGAACGACGACCGCCACCTGCTCGGCAGTGAAGTCCCCGTCGCTCGCCGGGAGATTGCGCGCCGCTGCGAGATCACCCTGAGGTCCAGGGCCCGGAAACTGCGGTTCTCCGCTCACGACCACAGCCTGCCACCGAGGTTGAGCAGTCCGGCCAGGGAATGGATGTCGCCCTCGAGCGCCGGCACCGACAAGCAGAGGTCAGCGGCGGTGGACAACTCCGCCCGCTGCTCGGCCTCCCGGCGGGCGACCACCTGGTAGTCGAGGTAGCTCTGCCCGACCCCGGTCAGAACCGATTCCATCGGGGCTCCGACGTCGAGCCCGAGCATCGAGGTGAACGACTCGGCCAGGCCGCCGGACTCCCGGGTGAGACGACGGGCCACTCCCGTCGCCGAGCGGTCGAGGAGGAACTCGGGGAGCACCCGGTTCAACACGAGAGCGCCGACGTGGTATTGACGACGAGTGAGGAGGTCCAGGAAGAACGCCGCCTCGCGAGCCGGGGCGACCTCCAGCGTCGCGATCACCAGGAAGGTCGTCTGCGGACCGCCGAGGAGCATGGTCACGGCCCTCGCCCGCTCGACGAAGCCGTCGTACATGGTCTGGAACAGGATGAAGAACTCGGCGATGTCCTCGAGGAATTGGGTTCCGAGGATCCGATCCGCCACGGAGTAGAACGGCCGAGAGGCCAGATTCACCAGCCGCGACCGATACGGCGCGATCAACCAACGCAGCAGGGGCGATGAGAAGAAGTCGGCCATGCGGTCGGGCGCGTCGAGGAAGTCGATGGCGTTGCGGGTGGGCGGGGTGTCCACGACGACCAGGTCGTAGCGACCCGAGGCATGGATCTCGTAGAGCCGCTCCATGGCGACGTAGTCGTGGCTCTGGACGAAGCGGCCTGTGATGTTCTGGTAGAGCGGGTTGGCCAGGATCGCCTCGCGTGTGGCGACATCAGGAGCGTGCTGGCAGACCAAGTCGTCCCAGGACTGCTTCGTGTCGAGCATCGCCACCCAGAGTTCGCCGGCCGCCTCGACGCCCGCAGCCGAGTACGCCTCGGGTGGCACCCGGGTCTCGACGTTCCCGAATTCCTGAACCCCGAGCGCCGAGGCGAGCCGTCGGGCTGGATCAACGGTCAGGACGAGTACCTTGGCTTCGAGTTCGGCCGCCGCCGTCGCAGCGACCGACGCGGCGATGGTCGTCTTGCCGACGCCACCGGAACCGGTCGACACGACGATCTCTTTGGCCGAACAGAGCTGTTCGAGGCCGGGCGCCGCCATCAGTAACCCAGCTCGTCGCTGATGGCCTGAGCCAGCACCGAGGTGGCCCGCACGCCGTGCGCCCGATGGAACAGGAACGGGAGGTACAGCAACGGCACCGTCGAACCGATCCCCTCCCGCAGACGGGTCAGGTGCTGGACCCGACTCCGACGCAGCCGAACGGCGAGCTCGGCCCCGGCGACGACCTCGTCGACCGGATCGCCGAGCTCACTGCGCAACAACGCTGCGCCATCGGGTTCCCGGAGTCGATCGAAGACCTCGGATTCGGGTCGGGAGAAGATCTCAGGGAGCACCCGGTTGACCAGCACCGACGCCACGTCGATGTCGGTCTCGTTGCGGAGGCGGGCGAGCAGTTCGAGTGTCTCGGTCGTCGGCATCTCCTCGGGGATGGTCACCACGACCACACCGGTGACGTTGGCATCGGTCAGCAGCTCGATCATCCAGTCGGTCTGGGCGCGGACGAGTCCGACCTTGACCAGATCGTTGATCGCGACCGGAGAGGCGAGCTGACCGACGACGTGGCCGGTCGCTGAGGCGTCGACGACGACGAGGTCGTAGTTCCGCTCGCGCACCTCGTAGGCGAGCTTGCCGACGGTCAAGATCTCCTTGACGCCCGGGGCGGCGCTCGCCACGAAGTCGAACGTTCGAGCGATCGGCCCGAGGCGGGTGACGAGCGGGATCCTGAGGTTGAGCCGCAGGTACTCCTGCATCGACGCCTCGGTGTCCATCGCCATGGCGAACAGGTTCGGGCGGACCTCGAGCGGATCGAACCGGAGCGGCCCGACGCCGAGGAAATCAGCGAGGTTGCCCTTGGCGTCGACCTCGCACACGAGGGTGCGCTGGCCTCGGGATGCAGCGAGCCATGCGATCGCTGCGGCCGACGACGTCTTGCCGACCCCACCCTTTCCGGTGACGAAGATCAGACGCCGCTCGAGCAGTCCCAGCGCCGAACGACTCACGCGATCTGATCAGGCCGTGAAGCCGAACGAGCGACCCTCGTCGACTGCGCCGATCTCGACGTAGGCGATCTTGTCGGCGGGAACACCGACCTCTCGACCCTTGCGGTCGACGAGCCACAGCACCCCCTCGTCGGATGCCACTGCCGCCTCCACCCGACCACGGATCTCGGCCCCGTCAGCGTCATCGGGAAGCTGCACCTCGAGCTCCTTCACCGAGTAGGTCACTCCGATGCGAACGTCCACGTGGTCGACTCCTGCAGATTTTTGGCCTCGAATCGCCCTGATGCGATCGGGTCGCTCATGCTACCGACCGGCCACAGCCCCGTCGATGCAGGGCGGCCTCACCCCGGCAGGCGCACGATCCTGCCCGCCCCGTACTCGCTCACCAGAATGCCGCCGTCACTCGAGGGTGCCAGCGAGTGCGGCCCCTGCAGCCCGTCGACCACCGTCGAGGCGGCACCGCCGGAGGAAGGCACTGCCACCACCCGACCCTCGACGAACAGCGCCACGAGTACCTCGTCGCCGTCTGCGGCCACACCGGTCGGGGTCGAACCGGGGGCGAATCGGGCGATCGGTTCCACCACACCGGGACACGGACCCTCCGGCCGACACGCCGGCCATCCCAGGTCCACCGGTGCACCTCCGGCGCCCGGCGACGGCAGCGGGAACCGCACCAGCAGGTCGGGCGGCGGGACCCGGGCGTCACCGATCTCGGTGACCACCAGGTCGCCATCGTCGACAGCGGTGGCGTAGGCGTTCTTGGCACCCACACCGACGACCGTCGGTTCCTGCTGCGGATCCGTCGCCGGCACCGACCACAGCGTGGCGCTCCTTGGGGCCGGCGCCCCATCAAGGAGCGTTCCGGTCGTGGCGAACAGGACACGACCGTCAGGGGTCACCGAGAGCGACCCCTGGCTGCGTCCGTTGTTGGGGAGTCCGGTCTCCACCGACTCGAGCGCACCGAGTGAGCCACCGGGTCCCGACCAGTCGGCCCGATCGAGTGAGGTGGCCTGAGCGACCCAGATCGCTCCGGGTGTGACGGCGACCCCGGTGGGCACGTCGAGTCCGTCGAGGAGAACCTCACGTCCACCGTCCGGGCGCACCAGGACGACCTCTCCGGTGCCGTCGGCCTCGTCGCCTGCGATCTGCGCCACCACGAACGATCCGTCGTCGAGGGGGACGAACTGAGTCGGGCGGTCGAGGCCGTCGACGATCACCTCGATCGGTGGTTCACCCTCGGCCCGCTCCGGTGCAGGTCCGCCCCCGCACGCACCGATGGTGGCCACCGCAGCAGCGAGGGCCGCCAACCGGACGAATGAACGCACGCCTTCTCGCCGACCCGGGCTCCGCACCATCCCCGGAGTCTGCCCGTCACGAGGCGCTCAGTCGTCGTTGCCCCCGTCGTTGGAGGAACCGTCGTCGGAGGAACCGTCGTCGGAGGAACGGTCGTCGGAGGAACGGTCGTCGAAGGAACGGTTGTCGCCGCTGCGACCCCGGCCACGGTCGTCGGAGCCATCGGTCGATCCCGGGCCGCCGCCCGGGCTGCGCTCCGCCGGCGCTCCGGCGGACCCACCCGCAACAGGTGGGACGCTGACATCACCGCCACGACCCCGGCCCCTGTGGTCGTCGCCGCTCCCGGGCGCATCGTCGGGAACCGAGCCACCGGGCGAGATGTCGGATCCTCCGGGGGGGGAGGTGGCGGCGGGAGCGATGTGAGGGTGGTCGGGACCGTCGTCGATGGGATCCCGGGGGCCGTCGTGGGCACCGGGCCGTCCGGGCCGTCAGCGGGCCCCACATCGACCTGCTGGGCTGGCCCCCCGAGGGCGAGTGCACCGGCAGCGAGTACGAGGAGCATCACGACCGACGCCGTGGCACCGATCGTCAACTGGCGCCGCCGCGCTGCGGCGAAGCGTCCGGTGAGGGCTGCGAGGTGCGCCTCAGCGACTCCATCGACGGGTTCGCCGACAGAGCCGCCGAGACCGACGCGCAGCGCCTCGTCGAACCGGGCGTCGTCGGATTAGAAGAGGTCGGTCACGAGATCCCTCCATCTCTGAGGTTCCGGTGGCCTCCTGTGTTCCCGGCGTCCCCGGGATCCCAGATCGACCGGAGCCGCTCGCGGGCCTGGAGCAGGTGGTACCTGACCGCACCCTCACTCAAGCCCATGGTGGCCGCCACTTCGGCGACGGTCAGGTCATCGACGCACAACAGCGCCACCACCGCACGCTGCTGTCGACTGAGTGTCGCCACCGCCGCAGTGAGCGTGGTGTCGGCCCCACCGGCGGACTCGATTCCCTCGTCGGTACTCGATTCGCCGCCGTGCTCCACCGAAAATCGTTCGACAGCCCGATCGCGCCGGCGTCGACGACGGCCCTGATCGATCGCCCGGTTGATGGCGACCCGACGGATCCAGCCCACCGGGTCCTCGAGCCGCGACACTCGACGCCATCGCACGAGGGCCCGCTCGAAGGCATCGGCCTCGCAGTCAGCGGCGGCCTCGGCGTCTCCGCCGCACACGACCGGGACGCTTCGGACCAGTCGGCCGTAGGAGATGAGGAAGATCTCGTCGAAGGACGCTCCCCGACCCGGGCGGGGCACCTGCGCCACCGGCGCGGATGTGAACGGCTTTGCGCCGAGTTCCGGTTCGATCATGGCCACGGTGACACGACGAAGCGGCCCGGCGGGTGTGGGTCGGCGGCGAGTTCCCGCAGTCGGTTCCCGAGTGCACCGGGAGCTCGGCTCGAGCTAGAGGATCTTGAGCTCCGGGTGACCCCGTCTGGTGGGTGCCAGCTCGACTGCGAGTTGCTCCGCAATGGCGCTGAACGCCTCAGCAGCTTCGGATTCCGGCTCGACCGCCGTGATCGGGCGGCCGTCGTCGCCCCCTTCCCGGAGGAGCGGGACCAGCGGGATCCGGCCGAGCAGCGGCACGTCGAGCCGCTCGGCGAGCTGCTCACCCCCACCGGAGCCGAACAATTCGTAGCGCACGCCGTCGTCGCCGGTGAACCACGACATGTTCTCCACCACCCCGACCACATCGAGGCGCACCTTCTCGGCCATGGTCCCCGCCCGCTGCGCCACCCGTTGGGCCGCCGGCTGCGGAGTGGTGACCACGAGCACCTGTGCCCGCGGCAGGAACTGCGACAGCGAGATGGAGATGTCGCCGGTGCCCGGTGGCAAGTCGACGAGGAGGAAGTCGGGGTCGTCCCAGAACACGTCGGTGAGGAACTGCTCGAGGGCCTTGTGCAACATGGGACCACGCCAGATCACCGGCTGGTCCTCCTCGACGAAGAACCCCATCGAGATGCACCGGACGCCGTAGGCCTCAGGTGGGACGAGCATCTGGTCGATCACGACCGGGTTTCGGTCGATCCCGAGCATGGCGGGAATGGAGAATCCCCAAACGTCGGCGTCGACGACGGCGACGCTGGACCCGCGCCGTGCGAGCGCCACGGCGAGGTTGGTGGTGACCGAGGACTTGCCGACCCCGCCCTTGCCCGAGGCGACCAGGATCACCCGTGTGCGGTTGGCCGGGTCGGCGAACGGGATGGATCGGCCCTCGGAGTGACCCTGAGCGGGCTGTGAACCTGCGGTCGCCGCAGGATCGCCGTGCAGCCGTTGGCGCAACTCCGCTCGCTCCTCGTCGGTCATCGACGTGAACTCGATCTCAGCGGCGTCCACGCCGGCGAGCGGCTCGATGGCGCCGGTGACGCGCGACTGGATCTCGGCCTTGAGCGGGCAGCCGGGCACCGTGAGGGCGATGACCACCCGGACGAGCGGGAGATCGACGATGATGTCGCGGACCATTCCAAGGTCGACGATCGACCGGTGCAGTTCGGGGTCCTCGACTGGGCGCAGGGCCTCGAGGATGTCTTCGCGGTTGGTGCTCACAATCACGAGCATCGCCCCCGCACCCGGGGAACAGCAAGCCACCGCTGCTCCTTCGATGCCGCTTCGACGGTACGCTTGTCCTCGTGATGTCGCTCAGCCCGACCGACTTCTCGAGCGCCGTGACGGCGATCACCTCGGCGTTCGGCGACCCGACCCGCCGGGAGATCTACTTGTTCGCGCACGCCGCCGAGACCGGCGTGACCGCCTCGGAGGTGGCCGGGGAGTTCGACCTCCACGCCAACGTCGCCCGTCACCACCTCGACAAGCTCGCCGCCGGGGGGTACCTCGAGGTGGCCACGGAGCGTCCCGCCGGCGGCGCAGGTCGTCCGTCCAAGCGCTACCGAACCCTGACCGATGAGGTCACCCTCGACCTGCCGGTCCGACACGACGAGGTCCTGCTCGAACTGCTCGGGCGGGCGCTTGGTGAACTCGGCCCGGCCCGAGCCACGGCACTCGCCGAGGAGGTCGGCGAGGACTACGGCCGCTCCATGGCCGCCAACGCAGGTCTGGCCCAGACGCGGTCGTTCCGAGCGGCGCTGCACGCCGTGGCCGACGCCCTGAGCGCCCACGGCTTCGCAGCGCACGCCGAGAAGGACGACGGCGACCTGCGGATCGTGACCGAGCACTGCCCGTTCGGAGAGGCTGCTGTCGAGCACCCGGTGATCTGCGCCGTGGACCGGGGGATGGTGCGGGGCATGCTCGGGAGCTTCTACGGGGAGACCAGCGTCGACCTGACGTCGTCGCGTCCAGGCGGCGACGAGCACTGCGTCACCTCTGTCGACGACTGAGCGGCGTGACCGACGAACCCGTCCGGACCTACCTCGATGCAGCGTCCACGACGCCGCTGCTGCCGGGTGCTCGGGAAGCGCTGATCGAGTGGTACACCTCCGGCGGCGTCGCTGGTGACCCGGGTCGGATCCACTACGACGGCATGCGTTCACGAGTGGCGATTGAGGACGCCCGTCGGTTCGTGGCCGGGATGCTCGGCTGCTCGGCCCGAGAGGTCGTGTTCACCTCTGGTGCCACCGAGTCGATCGCCGCAGCAACGTGGGGGGCGCGAGCGCGTGACCCACAACGCCAGCACGTCGTGTTCGCCGCCGTTGAGCACTCCGCAGTGCGAGAGTGGTCCGAGCGCGGCCCGTTCAGCGTCGTCGGGGTCGACCGGACCGGATTGATCGACATCGACGAACTCGTCGCAGCGATCCGACCGGAGACGGGCCTGGTCCACATCCAGTGGGGCAACCACGAGGTGGGTACGTTGCAACCCGTCGAGCAGGTCACCGCCGCCTGCGGCAAACGGGGCGTGCTCGTCCACATCGACGCCGCCCAGGCCGCCGGCCGGGTGTCGATCGATCTCGCCTCGCTGAACGCCGACCTGGTGTCGATCTCCGGCCACAAGTTCGGAGGTCCGACCGGTACCGGTGCGTTGGTGGTGCGGCGAGGCCTACGGATCCCACCGCTGCTGATCGGGGGCGACCAGGAACGGGCTCGCCGCGCCGGACTGGAGCACACCGCTGGGATCATCGGTCTGGGCGCCGCCGCAGCAGAGATCACCGAGACCCGTTCGGCGATCGAGGCGCAGTGCCGGCTCCTCACCGACAGCGTCCGCTCATGGGCTGGCCACGCCGAGGGTGTGGAGGTGCTCGGGGCGGACGCCGACGGTTCACTCCCCCACCTGGTCTGTCTCGGACTCGACGGGCTCGAGCCGCAACCCGTGCTCCTCGGACTCGACGCTCTCGGCGTCTCGGTCCACTCGGGGTCGTCCTGCTCATCTGAATCCCTCGAGCCGTCGCCCGTCCTCGAGGCCATGGGAGTCGACGCCGACCGTTCGCTGCGGGTCTCGGTGAGTTGGGCCAACACCGCAGCCGACATCGACCGGTTCACCGTCGCCGCCGACCAGGTGCTCGCCGAACTCCGGGCGCTCCGGGGCTGAGGCGTCGCACGCTCGGCTCCGGTCCTGCGAGACTGTTCTGGTGACCGACCTCGCTGACGTCAACGTGTTCGTTGGAACCGATGCCGCCTCGGCCGAACACTTCGCCGATCACGGTTGGGTGCTCACCGACACCCTCGGCCCCGACGGCGCCGTCGAGGTCCGGGGGTGGGTGGAGGAGGTCGCCGACTGGCCCATCGACGGCGGCGAGTGGCTGCACCACCGGGAGCTCACCGAACACGGGCCGGCGCTGTGTCGGACGGAGAACTTCACGCCGTTCCACGAGGGGCTGTGCACTCTCCTCCGGAGCGGATCGATGGTGGCGATCGCATCCAACCTGCTCGGCGAACCGGCGGTGTTGTACAAGGAGAAGATCAACTACAAGCTGCCGGGTGGGGCCGGCTACGCCCCGCATCAGGACGCGCCCGCCTATCCGTTCATCGAATCGCACGTGAGTTGCATGGTCGCCGTCGATGACGCCGATGCCGACAACGGATGCCTCGAGGTGGTCTCGGGAGCCCACCACGAGATCTACCCGATGGACGACGGTGTCGTCATCGACGATGTCGTCGAGACGTTCACCTGGCAGACCGTCCCGGTGCGGGCGGGCCAGACGCTGTGGTTCCACTCGCGCACGCCGCACCGCAGCGGCTCGAACTCGACGAGCGTCCCCAGGCGTGCCATCTACCCCACCTACAACGCTCGGTCCGAGGGCGACCTCCGCGAGGACTACTACGCCGAGAAGCTCGCTGCGTTCCGCAGCGGCGGTCGCTCCGACGGAATGGTGAGGGTCTCGCTCATCAACGACTTCCGGGGCATCGCCGTACCCGACGACGACACCTCATCCACATGACGCAGGAGCCGGCATCGACCGTTGAGGAGGTCGTCGAGTTGTACCGGCGCTACGCCGACCACAACTACGACGAGACGGTGAGTCAGGTCGACCACGGGCTGCAGTGCGCTGCGCTCGCCCGTCGCGACGAGGCGCCCGAGCCGCTCGTCGCCGCAGCGCTCCTCCACGATGTCGGGCACCTGCTCCACCTGCGCGACGGCGGCGACGGGCCCGTGCCTGAGGACCTCCTCCACGAGGAACGCGGGGCCCGATACCTCTCGCTGGTGTTCCGCCCCGACGTCACCGAACCCATCCGACTCCACGTACGCGCCAAGCGCTTCCTCGTCGCTGTCCGACCGGATCTGCTCGAGGAGCTGTCACCAGCGTCGGTGGAGAGTCTCGCCCGGCAGGGTGGACCCCTCAGCGCAACGGAGATGGATGCGTTCACCTCCGAGCCGGCCCATGCTGAGGCCGTGCTGCTGCGGACCTGGGACGACGCCGGAAAGGTCGAAGGGCTCGACGTGGCTCCCTTCGACTCCTACATCCCGACGCTCCGTTCACTCGCCCGAGGCTGAGGTGGATGCCGACGACGGACCGAGCGGACACCGGATCGGCACGGTGGTGTTCGACCTCGACGGCGTGATCCGTCAGTGGAACGACGACGACCTCGACGACATCGAGACCGCACACGGCCTCCCGGCTCGATCGATCCTCGACGTGGCGTTCGGCGAGCAACTCGGTCCGGCCGCCGTGACCGGCCGACTGACCTACCGGCAGTGGATGGACGAGATCCGAGAGGTGATCCTCGCCCGGTTCGGCGAAGGCGCCACCGGGGCCCTCGATGCCTGGGAGGCCAACGTCGGACGAGTCGACGTCGACATGCTCGCCGTCCTCCGCCGGGTTCGGGCCGACACGACGGTGGCGCTCCTGTCGAACGGGACGACCCGCCTGCGACGTGACCTGCACGTCCTCGATCTGCTCGATGAGTTCGACGTCGTGTTCAACACCGCGGAGATCGGCGTGGCCAAACCCGACCCGGAGGTGTTCCGGATCGTCTGCGACGAACTCCGGAGCGATCCCGCCCGGACCCTGTTCATCGACGACCTGGCCGAGAACGTGGCGGGCGCCCGGATCGCCGGCCTCGCTGCTCACCAACACACCGACCGTGACTCCACCGTCTCGGTCCTCTCGGCGTGGGGTGTGGACCTCGACGACCTCGGCTGATCCGGGGGCCAGTCGCGATCGACTCGGTAGATCTCCGGGCGTGACAGCCCGGTGAGGAACCTTTACTCTCCACGGGGAGGCCGGAACCACCGGCTCACGGGGGGACGTTCGTGCAGATGGCCAACGGGATGAGCGGACAGCAGGTGGGTTGGTCCCCCGGACGCATCGGTCGCTGGATCGCAGGAATCGCTGTGGTCGTGGCGCTCGCCGCTGCGGCGTGCACGCCGGTCCCGCGGACGCCGAGGCCCGACACGCCCGTTCCACCCCCGGGCACCCCGCTGTTGCCGTCACACCTCGACTGTCTCCGCTGGCGCTACGACGGTCTCACCCCGACGCAGCCACCCGAGTGGGACGAGGGCGAGTACCGCTTCGGTTCGTTCCGGGACCCATCCACGATGAACTCACCCCACCGACTCTGCGGCCAGGTCGGTGCCGCTGCGGACCTGGCCTGGACGCTGGACCGCGGTCGCTCCGACGTGGTGATCGCCGTCCTGGACTCAGGCATCGAGTGGCGGAATAAGGCAAAGATGCCGGACCTCGTCGACAAGACCTACATCAATCGTGGCGAACTCCCCGTCCCGATCCCCGCCGGTACCGGAGGCGACCCCTACGACAGCAACGATGACGGCCGCTTCACCGTCTCGGACTACGCCTCGGATCCACGAGTGAGCGACCGGAACGGAACCGGTTACCTCGACCCCGAGGACCTCATCTCGACCTTCAGCGACAGAACGGACGCCGACGGGAACTCCTACGTCGACGACATCTCCGGCTGGGACCTGCAGAACAACGACAACAACCCGCTCGACGACGTGGACTACGGGCACGGCTCGGGCGAGGCCCGTGACGCCGTGGGCGCCCACGACGGTCGGAACGGCTACGGCACCTGCCCCGAGTGCCTGGCTCTGCACGTTCGGGTGGCGGACTCGTTCATCGCCGAGGGCGGGCGGTTCGCTGCCGGCGTGATCTTCAGCCTCGACGCCGGAGCGGACGTGATCCTCGAGGCGCTCGGAGCGATCTCCAACCCGCCTCAGGCGCAGGCCGCAATCGACGCGGCCTACTACCGCGGGGTGCCCATCGCCGCATCGATGGCCGACGAACAGTCCCAGCACGCCAACCTGCCGGCGGCGATGAACCACACCATCCCCATGAACTCCATCACGGAGCTACCGGACCTGTCGACGATCTCCAAGGTCGTCGGTGGACGGCGAGAGGCGCAGTTGCTGAACGGATGCACCAACTACGGCGGGATCGCCTGGGTCTCGGTCCCGTCGACCGGATGCTCCTCTGAGGCCACCGGAAATGGCGGCGGGATGCTCGGACTAATCAACGCTGCCGCCCGCAACGCCGGCGTACCCATTCACCCGGACCTCGCCGCCCGGGGCCTGGGCGGCCCCGGTCAGAACGTGCTGTCGGCCAACGAGACCGCACAACTGGTCCGGGCCGGCGCCGACGACATCGACTTCGCCACGCCGAACAACGTGGACCCGGCGAATGAGTTCACCGACGAGTTCGGCCAGCCCCGACTGCAGACGGTCAAGGGTTGGGACGCCACCCACGGCTACGGCCAGTTGAACCTCTACGAGTCGGTCAAGGCCGTCCGCGACGGACGTATCCCACCCGAAGCAGACATCACCGGTCCCGAGTTCTTCGAGACCCTGCCCGTGGTCGGCAACGTCGACGTCCGTGGGCGGGTGGCAGCGGTCCGGGCCTCGTCGTACTCCTACCGGGTCGAGTGGACGACTGGATTGCAGACCGGTCCGCACCCAGCGGTCGACAACTGGCGGGTCGTCGAACAGCGCAGCGGACTCACTGCCCCGGTCGACGGGCTGCTCGGTCGGATCGACCTGGCTCAGGTGGCTGCTGCGCTTCCCGGCGGTGGCCGAGGCACGCCGGCCGACGCCGCCGGACGACCCGACCCCGACCGCTTCACCGTCAGGATCCGGGTGGTGGTGACCGACGATCGGGGACTCGTGGGCACCATCCACCGGGTGGTGCAGGTCCACGACGACCCCGCCAAGGAGTCGTACTCCAAGATCGCCGGCACCGGGACGTCCTCACCGGTCTTCGCCGACCTGAACGGTGACGGTGCCGACGAGATCGTGCTGTCGTCCGACGACGGGTTCGTCCGGGCGATCCGACCCGACGGTTCGCTGCTACCAGGTTGGCCGGCACGGACCCTGCCGGCGCCGTACTGGAACGAGCAGTCCCCCACGGTGCTCGCCGACGGCATCCCCACGCCGGGCCGGGCGATCTCGGTGGGCGCCCCGGCCGTCGCCGACATCGACAGCGACGGCGGCCTCGAGGTCGTCGTGACGGATCTCGACGGCGGCGTGACGGTCATCGGAGCCGGAGGAGCGGTCGAGGCTCGGGCCCAGACCGACCCGAGGTACAGCCGGCCGTCGGTCACCGATCAGCGCAACCGGATGAAGCCCGGGATCCTCGGCGGCGCCTCCCTCGGCGATCTCGACGGCGACGGCGATCTCGAGATCGTCGTGGCGGCCCAGGACCGCCACGTGTACGCATTCCACCACGACGGCGCGACGGTCAACGGCTTCCCGGTGCTGCTCGTCGATCCGACCAAGATCTCGAGTGTCGACCCGGAGACCGAGAAGGTCACGTTCCGGAGCCCCAGCTTCGTGGGTCAGGGCGGCGAGCTCACCGCCACGCCGACGCTCGTCGACCTGACCGGCGACTCCCTACCCGAGATCATCGTGGGCGCTCAGGAGCAGTACACCGAGCCGATCAACATCTTCCCGGGAATCGGCGCCGGAAACTCGAGGATGTACGCCCTGTCCTCCTCGGGCACCAACAACCCGGCGGGACGGGACCGTTCTGCGGCGCACCCCGACGACCGGGCGTACCTGAACGGATGGCCCGTGCAGGTCCCGATGGCGATCCTCCAGATCCTCCCGGCCATCGGCCAGGGCGTGGCGATCCAGGCGGCGGCCGGGGACGTCGACGGCGACGGCCAACCGGAGGTCGTGGCCGTCTCCGCTGCTGGGCAGTACCGGGTCTTCGAGCGGGACGGATCCTCCACCTACGGTCAGGGAACCGGTATCCCGTTCGGGCTGACGTGGTTCGATGCCGCTCCGCCCGGGACCAACTCCACCGACACCGAGGCCATCCTCGGGGCGTTCGGCGGCCCGGCGCTCGGCCGGATCGTCTCTCGCACCGGGCTCGACATCGCCGGCCCGACCAGCGGCCTGCGGCGGGCGATCGACGCCCTCGCCCCCAACAAGCAGGCCGACGCCGATTCGCAGTTGACGGTCTGGCGTGGATCGGACGGCGGGATCGTCCCCGGGTTCCCCAGGGTGACCGCCGATCTGGCGTTCTTCGTCACCCCGGCGATCGCAGATGTCGACGAGGACGGACGCAACGAGGTCGTGGCCGGCAACGGGATCCAGACGTTCGATGCCTTCGGTGCCAGAGGACCCCAGGCGGCCGGCTGGCCGAAGCTGACCGGTGGCTGGGTGGTGGGAACGCCCGGCTTCGGTGACTGGGACGGAAACGGTACCGCCGAGGTGAGCGTCGTCCGCCGCGACGGTCGGTTGATCGTGTGGGACCTCCCGACGTCAGCAGGGGCGATCGGCGACTGGATCCGCGCCGGCGGCAACGACCGCAACACCGGCTCCCGCTGAGGCGGCGATCACTCAGGTTCCGGGGGCCCGCTCCCCGGAGGTCGGGTCGAACCAGTGGAGCCGGTCGGTGAGAACGGCCAGATCGATCCGGTCGCCGACGGTGACACCGACACCGTCGGGCAGTTCTGCGGTCCAGCGGGCCCGATCGGAACGAACCGCTGCGAGTTCGAGTTCCTCATCCTCGGTGTCGGCCTCGAGCTGCACCGGTGGCGCACTCAACGAGAACGTGACCTGGACCGAGGCCCCGAGGTGCTCGACGTGCTCGACGTCTGCAGTGATCGTCGGCAGTCCCGGAGCCGACGACGCCACCATCAGGTCACTCGGCCGCACCCCGAGGACCCAGGACGAGGCCGGCCCCTCGGGTGGCGAGGGGACCGGGAGGTCGATCCCGGCGAACCGGGCCTCATCGCCGTGGACCTCTGCTGAGACGAGGTTCATCTCGGGTGACCCGATGAACGTGGCACAGAACAGGTTGACGGGTCGGTGGAACAACTCCGTCGGCGAGGCGCACTGCTGGAGCACGCCGCTGCGGAGCACCGCCACCCGGTGCCCGAGCGTCATCGCCTCGATCTGGTCGTGGGTGACGTAGACCGTCGTGGTGCCGGTGCGCTGGTGGAGTTCGGCGAGTTCGCCACGCATGGTCACCCGCAACTTGGCGTCGAGGTTGGACAGCGGCTCGTCCATGAGGAACGCCTCCGGTTCGCGCACGAGGGCACGGCCCATGGCCACTCGCTGGCGCTGACCACCGGAGAGTTGAGCGGGCTTGCGTTCGAGCAGGTCCTCGAGGCCCAGCATCGCAGCGACCCGGTCGACCTGCGCAGCGATCTCCGCCTTGGGTTGGCGCTTCAGTTTGAGGCTGAACGCCAGGTTCTTCCTCACGGTCATGTGCGGGTAGAGGGCGTAGTTCTGGAAGACCATCGCCAGGTTCCGCTCCCGTGGGGGGACCCAGGTGATGTCCCGGTCTCCGAGGTAGACCCCGCCGGACGTGGTCTCCTCGAGTCCAGCGATCATCCGCAGGAGCGTTGACTTGCCGCACCCCGAGGGTCCGACCAGGACGAGGAACTCACCGTCGCCGATCTCGAGCGCCACGTCGTCGACAGCGGTCACTCCCTTGTCGAACACCTTGGACACATGGTCGAGCGTGATCGAAGCCACCTCAGAAGCCTCCCTTGGTCGCCGCCAGCGCTGCGGCGACACGTTCGTATCCATTCGGCCGGTTCCGACTCCACCAGAGCCGTCGGTGCTCGGCGGTGAGTCGATCATGCTCGGTGCCGAGCCACTCCGCATCACCGATCGGTTCGGGCCAGCTCAGACAGTGACGGGCGGCGGCCACACCCCAGCGGAGTGCGTCGTGGACCCACCACAGTTCGGCCCGCAGCACCTCGGCGTCGGGCGCCTCGGTCGTGGCGGTGCGCAGATCCGCAGCCGCTGCATCGAGGTCCTCGACCACGGCGTCGAGCACGGCGGGTTCCATTCCGTTCAACACGAGCCCGATCGCCGCCATCCCGCCGCTGCGGAACATCTCCGAGACCGCTCCGGTCTCCGGGGTTCCCGGCACCACGTGATCGTGCACCCGGCCGAGTCGGACCCACGCCGCCCCGAGCCCGTGGCCCCGGGCGACGGTCAGGTCGAGAGCGGCGGCCAGATCAGGTTCGGACGACGGGTTCCACCCGAGCGCCGCCCCCCAGACGAACCCGGGCCAGTCCGACACCGAGGGGAGGACCTCCCAACTCGTCACGAGCACGCCCTCGGCCCCGTGGGTGAGCGCCGCCTCGACCGCCGAGCGGACGTTGCGGCACATGTTGGTGACCCGGCCCGAGATGGACGACCACCCGGACGTGCCGGGAGCGACCCAGCAGCTCCGACCGGCAGCTCGAATCCGGCCGACACGGGCGTCGAAGGGGTGACGGTCCTCGTATCCCCACTCCACCAACGTGACGTCGGCGGGGAGGAGGTCGAGCAGTTCCGGCTGGGCAGCGACGACGTCAGCCCACATGAGGATCTCCCGGCCCTCGAGAGCGGGCAGCGCCCGGAGCCGGCGCACCCACTCGGCGTAGTCGCGGACCCGGTCGTCGGGAAGCGGGATGCAGAACGTGCCGTCGTCGACGTCGGCCCACGGCACGGCGGCGCCGGGCACGTCGAAGATCGCATCCCAGACGGCCGGGTTGAGGTCGATGGGTTCGTCCAGGCCGACGTGCATCCGCTCCTGATCGAAGGCCTCGGCCACGGCGGACACCAGCCCCGCAGCGAGTTCGAATGCCTCGTCGCTGCGAGGCTCGAGGCACGCCGCAGGCTCGTGTCCGGACCCGTCGGGCGTGACGTAACCACCGGGCAGCGCAGCGAGGTGCGCATGGTCGGGATGGGCGAGGAAGTGCTCGAGGTGCCCGAGCGAGGCCTGCTGCCCGATCAGTTCGATGTGGTGCGCACGGGCGTGCTCGACGAGGTGGCGCACCTCGTCCTCCCGATACGCCCCGTGCGGCTCGCACACCTCGGCGTGCGTCGGATGGGCGAAGCTCGCCTCCAGGTAGAGCTCGACGTGGTTCACCTTGAGGCCGGCGAGGCGCTCGATGACCAGCTCGAGCTGCTCGACGGTCGGCACCCGTCCGCGGGACACGTCGAGCATGACGCCGCGCCACGGCAACGCCGGCCAGTCGACGATGGTCCGCTCCTCGCCGAGCCCACCGAGGCGGTCGAGCTGCTCCAGCGTCGTGGCCGCCCGGTACCGGCCGACGTCCGTGGCGGCCTCGACGGCCACGCCGTTGCGTCGCACCTCGATCCGGTACGCCTCGGGCGCATCCGGCAGCGCGGGCGGCGCGCCGTCGTGCACCGTGCTGTCCCACTGCGGCGCGGGGCACAGGGTGCTCACGACGGACCGCCGACCACGTCGAGGAGCGCCGGGCGGGCGGACTCGGCGGGCCAGCCGGCGAGCTCGAGCGCGAGCAGAGTGGCACCGACCACCGGCGGTGACTCGAGCACGATGAACTCGGCCTCAGGCACCCGATCGAGCACGGCGTCGCTGAACGCCTCGCGAAAGGCCCCCGCGCCGTGGACGTGCACTCCACCGGCGAGCACGACCTCGACCGACGAGCCGCACATGTCGAGTCGATCCGCCAGACCGGCCAGGTCACGACCATGCCGGGCCCCGGCGTCACGCGCCACGGTGTCGGCGACCGGGTCGCCACCGGCGGCGACCTCGAGCACGAGCGGCGCCAGGTCGGCACCGACGGCGACCGTGCCCCGGGTGACCCCCTCGAAGTAGGCCTCGACATCGGCCACGTCGGCGACCGCGGTGAACCGGTCCGTCAGCGCCGTGGGCGGACCACTGTGGTGGTGGGCCTCGGCGATGGCACTCAGGGCACCGCTCACGAGCGTCCACGCACCCGATCCCTCCCCGATGCCGACCCCCATGCTCCGGGCCACCTCGCCGGCCGCGTTGCGCCCGGCACAGACGCCGCCGGTGCCGGCGATCGACACGCACCCCACCGGACTGGAGGTTCCGGAGCGCAGCGCTGCGAACGAATCGTTCAGGAGGAGCCGCTCCCCCGCCACCCCGAGGCCGTCGAGAACGGGAGCCAGACGGATCTGATCCGACGGCCAGTCGACACCGGCGAGGCAGCACACCCACGCAGCGACACTGCTGCGGTCCCGCCCGGCGGCCCCGAGGGCCTCGTCGAGGAGGCCGCCGAGCACCTCGCCCACTGCGTCGGTGCCGACGCCCTCCCAGTTGGCGCCACCGCCGGAGGCTCGGCCCACCACGGTCCCGTGCTCGTCCACGGCGACCAGGTCGGTCTTGGTCCCGCCACCGTCGACCCCGACGACCACGCTCGGGTTGGACTCAGGCATCGAGCTTCCCGAGCATCCCGGCGTTGACCTCACGGAGTCGAGCCCACAGAGCGTCCACCTGGTGCGCCGCCGGACCGAGCGGGTGGGTCAGCAACGCCAGACGGGCCGCCTCCTCGTCGCCCTCGGCCGCAGCCTGCACGGTCAGCAACTCGACGTCCTTGACCGTGCGGACGAGCGCGTCGACGTCGGCGCGGAGCGGTCCGGTGGGGCGCGCCACCGGGCCGTTGGAGGTGACCACCGCGGACGTCTCCACCACCACGTCGTCGGGGAGTCCCGGGATGGCGCCGCGGTTCTCGGTGTTGACCACGTGGACGGCGCCGGCATCGGTCGCCATGTCGGCCATGAGCGCAGCTGCGGCCTCCGAGTAGTAGGCACCGCCACGCTGGTCGAGCTCGGCCGGCTTCTCGGCGAGCCCCGGATCCGCGTACTGCTCGAGCAGCCGCGCCTCGATCTCCATCACCTCGGTCGCGCGGGTCGGGTGGGTGGCCTGGTACCGGAGCCAGGCCTCGGTCTCGTAGTAGTAGAGGAGGTAGTAGTTCGGGATCGCGCCGATCAGGTCGATGCTGTCCCGGGTCCAGTCGGGCTCACCGTCGGAGGACAGCTGCTTGCCGACCAGGCCACGCAACACGGCGAGCACCTCCTCGGTCCGGTCGTCACCCGCCACCACCACCCGCCGGGTCCAGGTGAGGTGGTTGAGACCGACGGTGTCCAGGTCGACGTCCTCGGGCGCCACCCCGAACGCCTTGGCGATCTCGGCCTTGGTGGACCAGGGAACGTTGCAAAGCCCGACGGTCGGCACGTGGCCGTGGCGACACAGCGCCTCGGTCACGAGCCCGGCCGGGTTGGTGAAGTTGAACAGCGTGGCATCGGGTGCCTCGTCGTCGATGATCTCCGAGATCCGCAGCGCCACGGGGATGGTGCGGAGCGCGTTGGCGAACCCACCGACGCCGACGGTCTCCTGCCCGATCAACCCGAACTCGCGACCGAGCTGCTCGTCGCGGTCCCGCGCCTCCATGCCACCGACACGGATCTGGCTGACGACGTACCCCGCGTCGCGCACGCCGGCCGCCACGTCGGTCCCCCACGTCACCGACACACCGGGCGCCTGCCGCTCGGCCATCCGGGCCGCGAGCGGACCGAGCACGGCCAGGCGGGAGGCATCGATGTCGACGAGCACCAACTCCGACAGGTCGAGTTCGTGACGCCGACGGAGCAGTCCGTCGATGAGCTCCGGCGTGTAGGTGGAACCTCCTCCGATGACCGTGACCTTCACGATGTCGCCACCCTCACGATGCCGCCACCCTCACAACGTCGCTCCCTCACGATGTCGCTCCGTCGATCTCGGCGGCGGACCGGTAGGCCTGCTCCACGATCCGGAGGGCCTCGTACCCGACGTCGGCCGACGCCCGCGGCGTCTGCCCGGTCGCGGCGCACTCGAGGAAGTCGGCCATCTGGGCGGCGTACATGGGGAGCGCGCAGTGGTCGTAGTCCGCCGGCGGGGGCGAACCGGCGGTGAACGCCGGCCAGATCCGGGCGTGGCCGCCCGTCGCGTACACCTCGGTCTCCGCCTCGACCCCCTCGAGCACCGGCTGCCACCAGCCCGACTCCACGACGCTGCGGACCCCGTCGGACCAGTCGACGAGCACGATGCCGTCGGTGTCGATGTCGGGGTGGGGCGCGTCGGACCCGGCGGGATCGTCGAAGCCGGTGCCGATCGATGCGGTCACCCGGACGGCCGTGGGGTCACCGAGCAGGTAGCGCACCGTGTCGATGGCGTGGATGCCCATGTCGATCAGCGCGCCGCCACCGGCGAGGGCCGGATCCCGGAACCAGCCCGACGGTCCCCACCCGGCGTGGATCCCGTAGCCACGCGTGCGCACGACCCGCCCCAGATCGCCGGCGGCAATGCGGTCACGCAACGCTGTGACCTCGTCCCGGTAGCGCCACATGTGGCCGACGCACAAGGTGAGCCCGGCCGCCGTGGCGGCGTCGCGCATCTCGGCGGCCTGCGCCGTGTCGAGGGCCATCGGCTTGTCCACGAGCACGTGCTTGCCGGCGGCGATCGCAGCCATCGCCTGCGGATGGTGCAAGGAGTTGGGCGTGCCGACGACCACGGCGTCGACGTCGTCGGCGGTCACCGCCTGCTCCCAGTCCGAACCCGAGCGCTCGATGCGGTGACGAGCGGCGAACTCTGCGGCCCGTTCGCTGCGGTGACCGGTCACCGACACGACCGTTGCTCCGGCGGCCTGCGCAGCACGCACATGGAGATCGGCGATGAAGCCGTAACCGAGGACGGCGATGCGTGAACTCACGTGACGGCCCCCTGCTGCTCGGATCGCTCGACGTGCTCGTCGCGGGCCTCGGCGTCACGTGCGGCCGGCCACTCCGGCGCCTCGGTCACGGAGAACTCCCAGCGGTTGGTCCCGAGCGTTCGGCCAGCGGCGTCGTCGAGACGGCTCTCGATGGCGTACTCGCCCGGTGAGAGATCGAATGGCCCCGCCTGCATGACCCGTCGGGCGCCGTCGGCGAACACGTCCACCCGACGTTCGTCGCCGTCGAGTCGACGACCGTCCGCATCGACGAGTCGCCATCCGAGCGTGGCCTCCGGGTAGGACTCGTGGCGATCGTTGATCCACCACACACCGAACACGCACGGATCCGGTTCGAACGGCTCATCACCGGGGTAGCTGTCGGTTGCGGCCTCGATGCTCGGGAGGACCGGCTGCATGGCTCGGGCCAGGGCGTGGTAACCGAGCTTCGGACGACGGAGGTGGTCGAGGACGGACCAGCTGACGCACGGCCACGGATCGACGAGCATGAACGGGATCACACCCTGCACCCGCTCGCGCTTGCGTCGGCGGTAGTGCTCCGTGGAGAACTGCAGGAGGCGGGCCTGGTAGCGCTGGGTCGCAGCGATGATCTCGGTGACGGAGTTGGTGAACACGTTCACACCGACGTGCTTGCTGTTCTCATGGTGTTGGAAGCCGTGGAATGCCCAGTCCTCGTGCGACGCCGGATCGGGCAGGTAGGTCCGGAGCGTCTCGAGGTCGGGCACGGCCTGCGCCCCGTACTCGGTGACGAACGCACCACCCGGGATCTCCGAAGCGACCCGCCAGGTCCCCCAGTACCACCCGGGGTAGGTGTGGCCGTCACCGGCGCCGGAGTTGGCGATCACCGGTCGTGACGGATCGAGACGGTGGAACAGATCGGCGAGTTCGTGGTCGAGTCGCTGATTCTGATCGGGGACGAACCGACCGGCTTCATCAGCCATCCACGGTTCGTTCCATGGGGACTCGTTGTGCGCACACCAGTACGCAATCGACGGGCGCCAGCCGTGCAGGTCGACGAGTTCGGCGACCATCTGCTTGGTAACGCGGTAGGTCTCGGCCGAATCGGCGTAACCCCACTGCATGGGGAGGTCCTGCCAGACGAGCACCCCGGCGGCGTCGCAGGCGTCGTAGAACGCCGGGACGGTCACGTGCGCGTGCACCCGGATCGTGTTGAGGTTCGCTCCGACCGCCAACGCCACATCGCCGGACGCCCGGTCGGCATCGAGGGCGGAGAGCCACTGCTCGCCGATGTAGTTCATCCCCCGGACGAACACTGGGCGACCGTTGAGACGCCACACCCAGTCCGCACCCACCTCGACGGTCCGCACGCCGATGTGGCGCTCGTCCGTGGCCACGATGCGGCCGGCCGACGGGTCACCGGACGGGCCATCGTCAACGACGACGACCTCGGTCCGCATCAGGTACCGATGGGGTTCACCCTGGTCCCAGGTCCACCACAGCCGCGGCGCTGCGAGGGCGCCGGAGACGGTCACCTCGTGCCGCCCGGGTTCGAGGAACGTGTCGGCCCACAGGTGGTAGCGCTCGGTATCGGCGGAGCTCGTTCCATCACCGGAGCCGGCGTCCTCGACGAGCGTGACCCGGACCCGGACCCAGGCGGGCTCGTCGGCGTGGTGGTCGACCACGGCGACGACGGCGAGGTCGGCGTCAGCGCCGCGCACCTCCGTCACGCAACGCACCGCTCTCATCGCCCAGTCCGGCCGCGGCGTGACGCTGACCGCCCCCCAGATGCCGCCGGTCGAGCGTTCCTGTCCGCGTTCGGACCAACCACCCGGTCGGGCGTCGTGGTGCCCCATAACGCCCCGGACGGTCGTCTTGGAGTGGGGCCAGACCGTGCCGAACTCGTCGGTGGGGCAGTCGACTCGGATCACGAGCTCGTGCGTTCCGGAGCCGCCGGGCACCTCGACCGTGAACGGCGCGAACCCACCGGTGTGCACGCCGACCTCGTCGCCGTCCCAGAGGACCGTGGCCCGGTAGTCGGCTGCGCCCACGTGGACCTCGAGCGGTCCACGACCCCAGTCCGAAGGGACGTCGATCGACGTCCGGTACCAGACCGTCTCAGGTCCGTCGATGCCGTCGAGGTACCAGTTCCCCGGCACCGATGCCCGCTGCCACGGGCCCTCGGGCGACGTGGCGAGCTCCCACTGATCGGGCGGCAATTGTCCGGGCCGTGGCGAGTTGCTCACGAGACCCCCAGTCGGATGTCGTTGGCACGCACGGCGAGCGGCGTGAGGCGGTCGAGCAGCTCGAGGTCCTCGGCGCTCGCGGTTCCAGCGACGCGGGCGCTGCGGATCCGCCGGATCCGGTCGACGACCTCGGCACCGCTGAGGCCGAGCTCGGCGGCCTCTGTCTCCACCACTGCGAGCGCACCGAGCATGAACTCGACGACCGGCGCGGCCGCCGCGTCCGCAGCGGCGCGAGCGGCCGCTGGGTCACCCACCACGACGCGATCGGTCCGACCCGCGTCGTCCTGGTGGACGAAGCGCAGACGACCATCGGAGACCGGTCCGAGGTCGCTGACCAATCCGGCCAGGGTCACGCGGAACGCCACGGCGTCGCCGTCGATCGGCAGGGTGACCCAGCTCCGCTCCTCGCTCACGACGTGCCACACCCCCTCGCCCTCCGGGGTGTCGATCCGGGCCACGGCCACCTGACCCTGGGACGAGGTGATCGGCCCGACCGAGGCGTCGTCACCGTGGAGGAGCGCAGCCACCACCGTGCCGTCGTCGTGGGCGAACCAGGTGACCGCTGCGGCACCGGCGGCGACCGGCACCCCGTCGGCCTCCAGCCGGACCTGCCCGGCGGTCCGGTTGACGACCGTGACGTAGTGGCGGCCCGACGGTCCGACCCGCACGCCGACGTCGACACCGTCGGGTGTGTCCCGTCGACCGGGAAGCTCGTCGAGCGGACCGAGTGACGGAGCCTCGAGGACATCGAGGGGCTGCAGGTCCTCGTCGAGTCGGGGCGACGAACCGTCGAGCACCACTCGGCCCGGGTGGGTGGCGGCGAGGTCGGCGAGTCTGTCCCGGGCGTCCCGACTGAGCACCCGGGTGTCGGGGACGATCACGACGTCGTAGGAGTCGAGCGCGTCACGCGCCGCGGTCACCACGTCGAACGGCACCCCGGCGTCAACGAGCCGCCGAGCGAGCCGCAGACCCGCAGCGGAGGTATTGGATTCCTCCGCCAGATCGGCGAGCGGGGAACCGTCGGTCCACCCACCGCCGGGGATCAGGCCCGACCATCGGGCCAGCCGTTCTCCGGCGTGGTCGGCCACGATCACCACCGGCGCCTCGAGCGGGCTCGCAGCGAGGTCGGCACCGCCGGCGGCGAGGCACAGGAACAGACAGCGCAGGTTCCACCACCACTCGAACACGTTGCCGTCGGGAAGGACGGGGGCCTCCTCGGCCCAGCGCTGGAACGCACCGACGCCCACGGGCTCCGGCTCGGAGGAGTGCAGCATGTAGATGCACGGAGCGTCCATGCCGCCGACGAGCGAACACTGCAGGTAGAACGCCTGTCGGGCCGAAATCTCCGGGACCAGGTGCGGGTAGCCGGCCGGCGACAGCGTGTGGCACAGGCGTGTGCGCCACCAGGCGTGGTGGACGTACTCGTCGTCGTTCATCTTGTACCAGGCGGTCCCGGCGATCATGTGCTCCGGATCGACGCCCTCGGCGTAGACGTTCTGCCCGACCCACCCGCACGTGTCGGCCAGCACCGTCGGGTCGACGAGCATGCCCGCCAGCGGCCACGGCATGCAGAGGAAATCGTGGAACAACGGCACGCGATCGCCCAGCACGTCACGGGCGGCGTCCGCGTACGCGCCCAGACCGACGGCCATCTGCTGGTCGGCGAAGCGGTCCAGGTCGAGCCACGGCCGCAGGGCCTCCGGGGTCTCCGGGCCGTCCCACGGGCCGGGGAAGCCGACCCGGTCGAAGGATCCGTGATCGGTGTCCCACGCAGCGTCGAGCGCATCGGGTGCTCCGTAGCGATCGGCGAGGAAGGCACGCCAGCGTTCGAGGCTGGCGAGGTCGGCACGAATCGGCGACGGCGCTGTTCCGTCCTCGTGGATCCACATGCCGTCGCCCGGTGTCTCGTTGTCGATCTGGACGGCCCAGAGCGATCCCGGTCGCCCGTCGCCCGGTGCGAAGGGTTCGACAGCGGTGCACACCTGACGGATCCAGTCGCACGCGGCGGCGACAGCGTCGGGGTGGTCGTAGCTCAACCGAGGATCGTCGGAGTCGCCGTGACGGTAGGGACGGCCGTCGTGGCGGATGGCCCACCAGTCCGGGTGGGCCTCGATCAGCCAGGTGGGCACGCCGCCGCCGAGCATCTCGGAATCACAGAACGGCCCGGGCTTGGCGATGAAGCCGAGCCCGTGCGCCGCGCAGCGCTCCACGAAGCCGACGAGATCGCGCTCGGGGGCGGTGGAGCCGGTGAGGTCGAGCACGTCGGGCCCGGGCGCGTGGTGGATCCACGGGATGTACGTGGACACGGCATTGGCACCGGACTGCAGGGCGCGCAGCAGCATGAGCTCCCACCGCTCCCGTGGAATCCGGTAGTAGTGCACCTCAACAACCCGGAGGGTGTCATCGGGCAGGGCCGGGTGGGCCGACGACGCGGTCACGGCGACGCTCAGCCCTTGGTGCCCGTGAGCGTGACGCCCTCGATGAAGATCTTCTGGGCGAAGAAGAAGATGACGACGAGCGGCATCACGAAGATGACCGATGCCGCCATGGTCAGGTTGGATTCGCCGAGCCGGGCCGCTGCGGTGTTGAGCCGGACGAGTCCGACGGCGAGGGTCAGGTTGGCCTCGTCGGAGAGGTAGATGTTCGGCCCGAAGAAGTCGCTCCAGGCGAAGAGGAACTGGAAGATGGCCACGGCCATGATCCCGGGTTTGGCCAGTGGAACCACGATGCGCGTGAGGATCTGGAACTCGCTCGCCCCGTCGGCCCGGGCGGCGTCGATGGTCTCGGTGGGCAACGTGAGGAAGAACTGCCGGAGCAGGAAGATGCTGAAGGCATTGGCGAAGAACGACGGGACGACGAGCGGCAGGACCGTGTTCAGCCATCCGAGGTTGGAGAAGATCTCGTACTGACTGACGAAGAGCACCTGGAACGGGAGCATCATCGTGGAGAGCACCAGGACGAACACCACGCCGCGGCCCCGCCAGCGCATGTGACTGAACGCATAGGCCACCGGGACGCAACTGACGATGGTGCCGGTGACCACGAGCGTGCACACGAGGAGCGTGTTGCGGATGTAGCGGGCCAGCGGCACCCGGTCGAAGACCTCGCCGTAGTTCCCGAAGTCGAAGGTCGACGGCCACAGGACAGAGGTCTTGGCCTCTTCGATCGGGGTGACGGACTGCAACAACATGAAGAAGAACGGCAGGGCGAAGATGATCGCCAACCCGATGAGCACGGAGTGCTGGCCGACCACTCCGAGGATTCGTCGGGATCGGCTCACGCCCACTCCTCCGTGGCGGTGTGGACCCACTTCCGCCGGGTCGCGAGCATGACCATGGTGATCACGAAGGTGATCAGGAACATCACCCAGGCCATGGCCGAGGCGAATCCGATCCGTCCGTCCTGGAACAACCGCAGTTGCAACATGGCGTAGGTGAGCAGGGATCCACCCGGTTCACCGGTGAGACGACCCTCACGCACCCCCTGACTGAACACGTACGCCTGGTCGAAGCTCTGGAGCACCCCGATCAGTCCGGTGAGGACGATGAAGAAGATGACGGGACTGATCATGGGCAGCGTGACGTGTCGGAACTTGGCCCATCGGCCGGCGCCGTCGAGTTCGGCCGCCTCGTACAGACTCCGGGGGATGTCGACGAGCCCGGCGAGCAGGATCAACATGAGGTCTCCGAGCGCCCAGGTGGTGACCATGATGAGCGCCGGCTTCGCCCACTGCGGGTCCCGGAACCACAGCGGCGCATCGGCGCCGAACAGCCCGAACAGTCCCGAGAGCGGTCCGCCCTCTTTCAGGAGGAAGAAGAACAGAGCGCCGCTGGCCACGGCCGGGACGATCGACGGCACGTAGAACATCGTCCGGTAGACGCCGTTGCCACGGCGCTTGCGCACCAGGAGAGCGGCCGCGAGGAGCGCGATCCCGATCCGAACCGGCATGCCGAAGATCGCCAAGTAGGCGGTGTTGCCGAGCGCCGTGAGCAGGTCGTCGTTGGTGAAGAGGAGTTCGTAGTTGGCGAGCCCCACCCACCGGGCGGGTGAGCCGTACCGCTTGACGGTGAAGGACCAGTAGAACGAGTTGAGGATCGGGTAGAGCGTGAAGACCAGGAACCCGATGATCCACGGCGACAACAACACCAGCACGGTGAGTCGTCGCTTCCTGTCAGCGCGCCGCTTGGCCCGGAGTCGCTCCGGGGGGACGCTGCGGGCCGAGGCGCCGATGGCCACGCTCACATGGCGGGCCCCTCGGTCTCCCTCGAGCTCCGTCGATGCCCCGGGGTGAGCGACCGTGTCGGCCACTCAGCCCCCGGTCTCGAGGTCCAGCTCGCTCTGGAGCCGCTCGGCCATCGCATCGATCTCGCTCTGGAGCTGGTCATCGGGGATCTCGCCGCGCCGGTAGCGGAGGGCGAGGGTGGTGATCTCGTCGTAGGCCGCTTCGATCACCACCGAGTTGCCGGGGACCGCTGCGTTCGGGGACCGAGCGAGTTCGATGAACGTCTGGTACTCCGGCACCTTGGTCGCTTCGATCTGTTCGAAGATCTCGAGCGCCGGGATGTTGGCGGGGATGTTGCCCTGGACGACCTCGAAGTCGGCGATCTCCTGAGCAGCGGTGGCCATGCAGCTCGCGGCGATCCACGACGCCTCGGGGTCACCCGCCTTCGGCTTGGCCGGGATGAAGAAGCTGTTGCCGGAGGAGATCAGGGCGAACTCCTCAGCAGAAGCGATTCCGTCGGGGCCGGGCATCGGGACCACGCCCCACTCGGCCGGCTGGCCCTGGCCGAAACGGCTCGGCCAGGTCGTGAAGTAGGACAACTCGGTGTAGAGCGGCACCTGACCGGTGATGAAGAAGTTCTGCGCGGAGTCGTACGCACCGAGCGAGGAGGCGAAGCGCGCTGCGTCCTCGGGCGGGCCGAGCAGGTCGAGGAACTTCTTCTGCATGCGGAACGACTCGGCCCAGCCGTCGCCCTCGGCGATGAGCACCTGCTTGCCGTCCTCGCTGAAGAGCTTCCCTCCGAAGAGCAGGCCGATCGGGATCACCGATGAGCCGTCACCGACGTCGGGCACCCAGCCGATCCGCTCGAGCGATCCGTCCGGTGCCCGCTTGATGAGCTGCTCGGCCGCTGCGGAGATCTCGTCGAATGACTTCGGGGGTTCGAGTCCGGCCTCGGCGAGCACGTCGCCGTTGTAGAAGAGCGCAGCCGTGTCGAGTGACAGGGGCAGGCCCCACTTCTTCCCGTCGAACGTCACGAGCTTCTGGGCGCCCGGTGTGAACTCGTTCCAGTCGAGGCCGTCCCGGGTGGCGAACTCGTCGAGGGGCTGAATCGCACCGGAGGCCTGCAACTTGGCGAGCCCTCCAGAGAAGTCGGCCTGGATGACGTCGGGCAGGGTGCCGGCCTCCGCCGCTGCCGTGACCGCCTCCTTCATCTGGTCCTTGGCCACGTAGTTGATCGTGAGCCACGGGTTGTCCTTCTGGCAGCGTTCGACGATCGGCTTGAACCCGTCGATGGATGTCTGGTCGGTGAAGCTCGACCAGAACTCGAGCGTGATCGGAGCCCGGTTCTCCGGTGGGGTCGTGGTGGGCGACACCGTCGTCGTGGTCTGGTCGGCGGACTCCCCGCCGCCGCCGCACGCCGACGCCAGCATCGCCGCAACTGCGGCCACGCCGATGGTGATGCCGAGCCGGATCGAACGGCGACGCGGTGATGCAGTAGCGATGTGACTCATGTGGTTCCCCCCGTGTTGTTGACGTTGATGACGATCTCGGACGCGTGCTCCTGGATCCGCTCGACCGCACGTGCCACGTCGAGGACGTCCTCGACGTCGGCGAGCAGGAGACGGTGCTGGAGCCAGACGGTTGACGCCGCGGCGTGCTCGGCGACCGGGAGTCGGACCGTCGCGTAGTCGATGGTCGGCGCCGAGGCCCGCAGGCGCGGCCCGAAGTTGGCGTTGCGGAAGATGGCGAGCTCGTTGAGGCTCGGGTAGGACACGCCCATGGGGATGCCCTCGGCACCCAGCGCGGCCTCGAACTGGCGCAGCGGCATCCCGGCGAACGCAGCGGCGTCGTAGTGGAACACGTAGCAGTAGTTCCCCTGGGAGTCCATGCGCTCGTCGCGGCGCTGCGGACGGACGCCCTCGATCTGGTCGAGCGCGGCGCCGAGTGCGACCGCAGCGGTGTTGCGGCGCTCGTTCTGCTCGGGGAACCGCTCGAGCTGCGCGGCCAGCACCGCGCCCTGCCACTCGGTCATCCGCAGGTTCGAGCCGTAGTTGGGGTGGTGGTAGAACCACTCGCCGGCCTGGCGCCCGCAGTCCGCATACGACCACGCCCGGTCCCGGAGTTCGTCGTCGTTGCAGATGAGGACGCCGCCCTCGCCGGCGGTCATGAGCTTCGACCGCTGCATCGAGAAGCTCCCGAAGTCGCCCCAGGACCCCACGCCACGGCCGCGCCAGAACGTCCCGTGAGCGTGCGCGCAGTCCTCGATGAGTCGCAGGCCGTGCGCCGAGCACAGCGCGGTGAGGGCGTCCAGGTCGGCTGCGGCGCCGGCCACGTGGACGGCGATCACGGCCTTGGTGGCCGGTGTGATGGCCGCTTCCACCGCGGCCGGGTCGATGCAGAGCGTGTCGGGGTCGATGTCGACGAGTACGGGGGTGGCGTTGACCGCCAGCACGGCCGACGCCGACGCGATGAACGTGATCCCCGGGACGATGACCTGGTCACCCTCGCCCACATCGCAGGCGGCGAGGGCCGCCTCGAGCGTGTGGGTCCCGTTGGTGAGCGCCAGTCCGTGCCGGGCGGAGTGGTAGGCGGCGAAGTCCGCCGCGAAGGTGGCGGCCCGCAACCCGTCCCCCTGCCACCAACCCCCGGCGTCGAGGGTGTCGACCAGGTACGACCGCTCCCGGTCGTCCCAGATGGGCCAAGCGGGGTAGTCCTCGGCGCGGATGGGCTCGCCGCCGAGTACCGCCGGAGCGTTGCCGGTTCGAGTGGTCACGGGGCCTCCCTCACAGGTCCGGCGGATCCGGGTTCGGTGGATTCGGGTTCGGTGGATTCGGGTTCGGTGGACACAGGTTCGGTGGACGGGTCGCCCGGCCGGTCCTCGCGTCGGTCGAGGACCCGGTTGGCGAACGCGGCGTCCGCTGCCGACCGGCTCGCGACCGCCGCGGCGCCGGCCAGCACCGAGCGGGATCCGAGCTTGGACGAGACGATCGCCGGGGCGTGGTCCGACCACGTCGCGAGCTTCGACTCGACCGCGGGCCGCAGCGCGTCGTGGGCCCCCAGCGGACCGGCGAGCACGACGAGTGCCGGATCGACGATCGCCGCCAGGGCGCTCACGTACCACGCAGCCCAGGTGGCGAGCTCGTCGAGCACCGCGCCGGCCGCGGTGTCGCCGATCGCAACCGCGTCGAGGATCTCCGGCGCGCTGCCCCACCGAGCCGTCCCACCGGACAGGCGTCGGCCGAGCGCGAGCGCACCCTCCTCGCTCAGGCCGAAGCGGGTGAACTCCTCGGCGGATCCCCCGGAGGACTCGACCGCCCGGGCGAACGGGACGTCGAAGATCTCACCGGCAGCGCCGGCGTGGCCGACCAGCAGTTCGCCACGCCACACGAGCGCGGATCCGAGACCGGAACCGATCCACACGACGGCGAAGTCCTCGACGTCGCGTCCATGGCCCTCGGCCTGCTCGCCGAGCGCGACCAGGTCGACGTCGTTGTGGATCGCAGGAGCGAGGTCGGTCCGCTCGGCAACCATCCGGCCGAACTCGGAGCCTTCCAGCGCTGGGATCGTGCCGACGCGGTGCAGGACGCCGGTCCGAGGATCCTGCACGCCCGGGGTGCCGACCACGAGCGCGTCGAAGCGACGGTCGGCTCCCTCACCGAGCGCCGTGACCGCCTGTGCGACCGACTCCACGACGGCGGACGCCGAGCTGGGCACGGCCGAGTGCGGGCGCGTCCACTCGTCGACCAGGGTTCCGTCGAGATCCACCGCTACCGCCCGGACCCCGGCGACCGCGACCTCCACGGCGATGCCGAGCGCTGCGTCGGGAACGGGCTCGTAGAGCACGCCGGCACGACCCCGGCGGCCGGTCTCGGTCCCGAGGGGTCGGACCAGTCCGCTGGCCTCGAGTGTGCGAAGCGCCAGCGAGACCGTCGGCTTGGACAGCCCGGTCTGCCGGGCGACCTCGGCGCGACTCACGCTGCGCAGTCGTCGTATGGCATCGAGAACGATCTGTTCGTTGATCTCACGCAGCAACGAGGGTGTGGCGGGCATCGCAGCACCGGACATCGGTCCCGGCGAGGTCGGCTCCGAGAGCGAGGCCAGAGCGGCGTCGCTGCGATCGACTGACTGGTTCACCGGCGTGAGTCTAGAGTAAGAGTTGCTTACGCGCACGAGGCCTAGCTGCGTCCGACGAGGGCGCCCGGACAGGACGACGCGTGGGTGTCAGCAACGAGGACTGAGACGACCGAGCGATCCCGGGGGACCACGACATGAGCGGAGCGACAACCCTGAGTGCCGGTGCCGACGCCCGGAGCATCACCCCTGACCTCAGCCGGGACACGGTGTTCCTCGCCGGCTTCGAACCGGACCGGCCGGCGCAACGGGTGAACGACGACCTCATGGTGCGCACGTTCGCCGTGCGATCGGGCGACGGGGAACCCGTGGTGGTCTCGGTGTGCGATCTCGTCGGCCTGACCCGGATCCACGGGGACAAGGGTCGCCGGGTCGTGGCCTGCACCCACACCCACCACGGACCCGACGGGCTCGGGTTCTGGGGACGTCCCTTCGAGGGCGTCAGCGGAATCGACTCGGACTACCTCGCTCGGGTGCGAGCCACTGTCGAGGCGTCTCAGGAGGCGGCGCTGGCATCGATGGAACCCGCCACCCTGGTCACCGGTTCGGTGGCGGTACCGGAACTCGTCTGCAACCTCCGCAATCCCCAGATCCTCGACGACGAGGTGTCGGTGATCCGATTCCGACGGCCCGACGGCTCGCCGATCGTGACGTTCGTGGACTTCGCCTGTCACCCCGAGGTCTTCGACCCAGAGGGAACCGACGTCACTGCGGACTTCCCCGGTCACATGTGCCGACGGGTGGAATCCGACCAGGGCGGGGTGGCCGTGTTCGCTGTCGGAGCGATCGGCGGCATGCAGTCCCCACGCACCGAGGTCCGCACCCACGACGAGGCGGCCCGGTTCGGCGACGTGCTCGCCGAAGCGGTGGCGACGGCGGTCGACGGAGGCGTCGGCACCGCAACGGCGACCGTGACATTCTCCCGGGCCGAGATCGGCGTCACCCTGCAGAATCCGCTCTACGAACTCGGCATGGAGATCGGCCTGGTCCCTTCCGCCGAGCGCCGTGGCGACGAAGTCGTCACCGAGGTGTCGTATCTCCGGATCGGTCCCGCCGGACTGGCGTTCGTGCCGGGAGAGATCTTCCCGGAGCTCGGGCTCGGACTGAAGGACGCCATGCGGGCCACCGGAGTCACCCTCCCTGTCGTCGTCGGGCTTGCGGACGACGAGATCGGCTACATCATCCCCGAGCAGGACTTCGTCGCCCCCGAGGACTACCTGGATCCCGGGTCGAGCTACGAGGAGTCGTTCTCGGCTGGCCCCGACGTCGCCCCGCGTGTCGTCGCCGCGCTCGAGACCCTCATCGCCCCGTCGTGACGAGCACACGCCCATGACCGACCCGGTCCTGATCCGTCGTCCGGAACCCGGCACCGACCGGGTGGTCCTGGTCGTGACCGCCCACGCGGACGACGCCGCGCTGTTCATCGGGGGCACCGTGGCCGCATGGAGCGCCAGCGGCTGGCGCGTCGTGCTGGTGCGGGTGACCGACGACCGGTGGGACTCGGTCGGCCTCGACGAGGCGACCACCATCGAGCGCTCGGCGGCCGAGCTCCGACTGGCAGCCGAGCGCCTCGGTGTGAGCGAGGTCGTCGATCTGGGCTGGCCAACCGACACGCTCGCCGACGCAAGCGAGGTGGCGCTGCGTGAACAGGTCATCCGCCTGATCCGGACCCACCGACCCCACACGATCGTCACCCACGACCCCCACTCCGGCACGGGCGAGGACAACCTCGACCACTTCGTCGTGGGGGCCGCGGTCGCCGAGGCGGTGTGGTGCGCGCAGTTCGACCTGCACCACCCCGAACACCTCGCCGACGGCCTGGAGGTCCACGGGGTCTTCGAGCAGTGGTACTTCGGTCGGCCACCCGGCGAGGTCACCCACGTCGTCGACACCGCACCGACCCTCGACCAGATGGTCGCCGCAGCTGCAGCGCACCGGACGCCGCTGCGCAACCTGATCAACCAGTGGCGCCTGCAGGCGCACACCGGTGGTTGGCGCATACCACTGCTCAACGAGGTCGCAGCCACCGAACCCGACCATGATCTGGGCGAGTTGATCGATCCGCTCCTGCGCTCCCGCGCCGCTTCGACCGGGGCCGCACACGGCCTCGAGGCGGCCGAGGAGTTCCGGGTGGTCACGTTCGGCGGGATGACAGAGCTCCTGGAGGTGTTCGGTGAACAGATCTGACACGACATCGTTCGGCGCATCGGCCGCAGCGACGAGCAGCAACCGGCGGCGGCGGCGCCGTGCCGCTGCTGCGGTGCTGATCGCCGGAGCCGTGCTGGCTGCTGGGTGCAGCGGGGGTAACGAACCCGCAGTCGCTCCCGAGCCGACCGCACCGCCTCCGCCCGCAGCGACACCCATCTCGACGGCCGATCAGTCCGCCGTCGACGCCGTGCTCGCCGCCGGAACCGGCTGCGACGAACTCGACGCCGCCCGCTGTCTGCTGCCGTTCCCGAGCTACCGGTTCACGCTGCCGGATCCATCCACACCGACCGGTGTCCGGGTCGAACTGCCCGCCGGACAGCTCCCCAACGCCTCGGGGACGCCGCTCGATGTGGAACCGTGGCGCTCGCTCGACGGGTTCAGCCCCGGTACGCCCATGTTGACCGCCCTCGGCGACGTCGACCTGACTGCGAGCGGTGCGCCACCGATCGGTGACATCGCCCGCTCGATCACTCCGGACTCGGCGACGGTCGTCGTCGACCTGACGACCGGCGAGCGCCTGGCGCACTGGGCCGAGCTCGACAGCCGGGCTCCTGCAGGCCAGCAGGTGCTGATCATCCGCGCCGCCGCTCCGCTGCCGGAGGCCCACCGCATCGGGGTCGGCGTGCGGAACCTCGTCGACCCCGCCGGGCAGCCCGTGGAACCCACCACTGCGTTCCGGGCCTACCGCGATGCACTCACCACGACGACCCGGGCGATCGAGGACCGCCGGGCGGAGATGGAGGACCTCTTCGCCGGCCTGTCGCTCGCCGGTGTGGATCGCGCCGGACTGCAGCAGGCGTGGAGCTTTCCGGTGGCCAGCGCCGAGGCGCTCGCTGGACGGATGCTGCACATCCGAGACGACGCCTTCGAACGTCTCGGCGACCGGGCACCGCAGTTCACCATCGAGTCGGTCTCTGAATCACTCCTCCCTCCCGGTATCGGCCGACGCGTCCAGGGCACGTACCAGGTGCCGCTGTACCTGACCGGTGACGGATCGACCGGCAACTCGTTCGCCCTCGGCCCCGACGGGCTCCCCGCTACGAGCGGTGCCACGTATCCCGCACGGTTCACCTGTCAGATCCCCGCTCAGGCACTACAGCCCGACGACCCGGCGACGCCGGTCGTGTACGGCCACGGCCTGCTCGGCTCGCTCAACGAGGCCAACGGCTCGTGGGTCGGGAAGATCTCAGCGACCAACAACGCCATGTACTGCGCCACCGACTGGATCGGGATGAGCACCGCCGACTTCCCCACGGCGATAGCGATCCTGCGAAGCATCTCGGAGTTCCCGAAGCTCGCCGACCGGGTGCAGCAGGGCATTCTGAACACGCTGTTCCTGGCGCGGCTGCTGGTCCGGACCGATGGCTTCGCTGCGGATCCGGCCTTCCAGACAGCGAGCGGCCAGCCGGTGTTCCGAACCGGTGAGGTGTACTACGACGGGAACAGTCAGGGCGGCATCATCGGTGCGGCGGCATCAGCGGTCGCCCAGGACTGGACCAAGGCCGTGCTCGGCGTCCCGGGCATGAACTACTCGCTGCTGTTGAACCGCAGCACCGACTTCGATCTGTACTTCACGTTCCTCCGGGAGGCGTACCCCGATCCAATCGACCAGCAGTTGATCTTCGGCGTGCTGCAGATGCTCTGGGACCGGGCCGAGGGCAACGGGTACGCCCAGCACACGACGAGCGATCCCTATCCGAACACGCCGGCCAAGCAGGTGATCCTCGACGTGGCGTTCGGGGACTTCCAGGTCCCGCAGGTCTCCGCAGAGATCCAGGCTCGCGCCTACGGTGCCAAGGTCCGGTCACCGGCGCTCGACCCCGGTCGCCATCCGGACACAGCGCCGTTCTTCGGTCTGGAGGAGGCGGGGCCGTTCCCGACGACCGACTCGGTGCTCGTCTACTGGGACTCCGGCACGAACCCGCCGCCGGAGTCCAACATCACGCCCAAGGAATCGGCCACCTACACCGAGGCGTGCGCCTCCGTCCCCGAGGACTCACGCGACGACGACGTCGTGTGCGGCGACAGCCACGAGGATCCGCGTCGGGCGCCGGAGTCGATGCGGCAGAAGTTGCTGTTCTTCACCCCCGACGGCCGCATCGAGAACACCTGCGGCTCCGGCCCGTGCCGGGCGGCGAAGGCGTTCACCTACGGCTTCTGAGATGACAGCCGATCGGCTGCCGACGGACGGTGGCATGGAGGTGACCATCGTCGACGACCCCGATGCCGCCGGACGGGCCGTGGCCGCAACGATCAGCGCCACCGTGCGCCGGTCCCGGAGCTGTCGACTCGGCCTGGCCACGGGGTCGACACCACTCCCCGCCTACCGGGTGCTCGTGAGGGAGCTCGGCGGAACCGGGACACTGGACCACGTCGAGGCCTTCCTGCTCGATGAGTACGTCGGACTGTCCCCGGACGATCCGGCGTCGTATCGGGCCACCATTCGTCGGGAGCTGACCGACGCGCTCGGCCTGCCACCGGAATCGGTGCACGGGCCGGACACACAGTTCCGCTCCGACGGTCGTGACGGTCCTGGCGTCGGTCTGCTCGAGGCGTGCGAGCGCTACGAACGACTCCTCGGCATAGGCGTCGACCTGCAACTCCTCGGCATCGGCCGCAACGGTCACCTCGGCTTCAACGAACCCGGCGCACCGTTCGACTCCACCACGCACGTGGTCGCCCTGAGCGACACCACGCGGTCCGACAACGCCCGGTTCTTCCCCTCTCCGGCCGACGTTCCGACGCACGCGATCACCCAGGGACTCGGGACGATCCGTCGGGCCCAGCACCTCGTGCTCGCCGCCACCGGCGCAGCCAAGGCCCCAGCGATCGCAGCTGCGCTCGAGGGTCCGCTCGACGAATCCTGTCCGGCATCCGCGCTGCGCCTTCACCGCCGGGTCACGGTGGTGCTCGATCGCGACGCCGCCAGCGCCCTCAGCTGAGCTACGGGGCCGCCGGCGCGGACTGCGGCCCGACGTTGCCAGCCGAGTCGAACGCAGCAACGGTCCACACGCTGAGCAGATCATCTACGGGCACGTAGACAGCATTCTGCGCCGAGGCTACTTCGATGCCGTTGCGATAGACCACGTAGCCCGCCACGCCCACGTCGTCTCGGCCCTCGATCCACGCCAGCGTGTCGGGTGTGGCGAACGTGAGGCCTTCGGGCGCCGCTGGGGGTGCCGTGTCCGGGGCTCCGATGGTGAACACCGCACACTCGTCGTCGAGCGCCACCGGCAGCGTCACGCTCTGGCCCGCAACGGTGGCGGCAACCGCCTCGGTGCCGGTCGGTGTGACCCGACGGATCGTCGAGGTGGACACCCAGTCGGGGACGTCCACGGTCACGTTGCCCGAGACCGGGTAGTTCCAGTAGGTCGGGTACCAGGGAGGCCCGTTTGCGGTGTACCGGAGGTTGCACGCCACGACCACCTGACGCTCCTCTCCGACGATCGTGCGTGTCTTGATGTACGGAGAGTCGGCCGACGAGGACTCCTCGACCTCGCCGTAGGTGAGGACGTCGCGCACCTGCCGGACGACCCCGACGTCGCGCGGTGCCTGGGCCATGGCGGCTGCATACTGCGGGTCGCCGAGGTAGTCGCTGTTCCAGACGAACCAGTTGATCCCGTCGGCGCCACCCATTACCGACAGCCAGAACTGCGTGCTGACTGCCCAGGCGCTCGGCTGGCAGTTCCACGCGGAACTCGCAGCGAGCTGCGGCCAGATCCACATGGGGAGCGGCTCGGTGTTGTCCTTGAGGACGTCGGTGTAGTCGAGGGCCTCGATCATGTCGGCGTTCCGGGCCCAGTTGGACCCGAAGATCGCATTGGGTGCGCACACGACGTAGTGGTCGTGTCCGGTGATGTCGGGGATCTGCCCGTACTCGTTGAACTTGCGTTGCATCGCGAAGTTCACCCACATCGGGTGGGTGGGGTCGAGCGCCCTGTACTGGTCCACCCGTGCAGCGACCGCGGCTGAGGTGTCCTCGGGCTCGTCGCCCAGGTCGGGCTCGTCGCTGAGGAGCCACGAGCGGATGCCCGGGTTGTTCTGTTGGGCCGCCACGGTGGCCGGATTGGCGAACCGCTGGGCGTTGGTCTGGATCCGCCAGCGGTCCCACAGTTCTGCGAACTTCGGCGAGGCGCCACCGACGATCTGGTCCACGGGGACCTGCTTGGTCGCCTGCTTGGCCTCGTCGCTGCGATCGGGAAGCTCACTGTGCCACGTCCCCAGGTCGAACTCGGGCTCGATCAGCCGCAGCGCACCGAGCACCCACTCCTGTTGGCCCCCGAGACCGATCGCTCCGACCTGCAGCGCCACCGGAGCCATCACCGGTGCCGGTGCGTCGAGTTGGATCCGGATGAGCAGGACGCGGTCGGGCTCGACGGTCCAATCGCCGTCGGGCGTCGAGACCGACGGGTCGGTGACGGGGATCCGGACGTCGTCGTTCACTGCGAGGTGATTGACGGTGTAGGCCACGTCGGAGCGGTTCCGGACCGTCACGAACAGCTCGGTCCGATCAGCGCTCGCCACGATCGAACCCACCTTGAGGACGGCCCCGCGCAGCTTCGCCGATCGGGTGACGGTCAGGCCGTTCTCGGTCTCGACGTCGACCTGGACCTGCTCGTCGGCACGGAGCGGTGCGGTGATCCCCTTGATGGTCACCACCGCCGAGGACGTCGGCGAACCCGCCGGGCCGAGCTCGGGCGGCCAGACACGCCACCACTTCAGACCCGGGAGCGACTCGACGGGAATGCCGTTGACGAGCACCTGCTCGATACGGTCGGTCGTCGGATTGGGATTGTCGACCCGGAACAACAGGAGTCCGCCGCCGTCGTTGTAGGGCGACTCCTCGACGTAGCGAGCATCGCGTGTGGCCGGGACGAACGTCATGCCCTCGACCGTCGCCGAACCCAGCGCACCCGTCGGCGGCGGGACCGTGGAGACGCAGGCCACGGTCACCAGACCGACGACCGCTACGACTGCGAGCAACGCCACACCCGTTCGACCAACTCCCCGTCGACCGCTCTGTGCTCTCACGTGTGAATCCCCCCGATTCATCGTTCGTCGCTCAAACGGTGTCGAACCCACCCCATCGGTGGTGTTCGGCCCTGTCCGAGCGAAGGCTGTCGTCGCCGGGCCTGCCGTAGCCGACCCGGTCGTGATCGCCGGACGCCACCGGCACCACGCCCGATCATGTTAGGTAACCTCACGAAAGCAGACAAGGCTCAACGAGCAACGACGGGAACATCTGCCCGGGCCATCCGGGCCGGCCGCCAAAACAGCGGGAGGACGAGGAACCGTGATCACAGCCAGAGGGTTCGACGTCGACTATGGCCGGGGCCAACTCGCCGGCCGGCTCGACAACATCGGGCCGTGGGTCGCCCTGACCCAGCCCGAACCGTGGGAGCGACTCGGACCGACCCTCCCGGCCGCACCGGAGCAGATCATCTGGGCCGGCGATCTGCGTCCCGCCCACCTCGACAGCCTGATCGCAGACCTGCCGGCGGAGGCGGCACTCGTTGGAATCGGTGGCGGTTCGGCCATGGACACCGCCAAGTGGCTCCACCACCGCACCGGCCGCACGCTGGTGCAGGTGCCCTCGCTGCCGTCGGTCGATGCGTGTTTCACGCGGATGACCGCCCTGCGTGATGCCGGGGGCGTCCGTTACGAGGGCGACTCGGTGCCCGAGGTCGTCATCGTCGACTTCGACCTCATCTGGTCCGCACCACGAGCGCTCGTCTCCGGCGGCATCGGCGATGTGTTGTCGTGCCACACCGGACTGTTCGACTGGGCCCTCGGCGCCGCCGCCGGTCGCGATGCACCGTGGGACGAGGAGGCGGCTGCCCGAGGCCGCGAGTACCTCGACGATCTCGAGGTACTCGCCCCACTCCTCGCCGCCGGCGAGGACCAGGGGATCGAGATGCTCATGGAGTGCCACCGAGACATCGGCTGGCTGTGCCACGAACTCGGCCACGCCCGGTTCGAGGAGGGTTCGGAGCACTTCTGGGCATACGCCTTCGAACACGTGACCGGCCGGACGATCATGCACGGCGAACTGGTCACCTTGGGAGTGCTGGTCATGTCGATACTCCAGGGCAACGACCCCGACCGACCCCGCCGCATCGCTGACGCAGCGGGCGCCCGAACCGATCTCGACGAACTGGGGGTGGCCTGGTCCGAGGTCGAGGCCGCACTCGTGCGTCTACCGTCGTTCGTCGAGGAGCAGAGACTCTGGTATTCGGTAGCCAATGGCCTCGAGGTCGGCCCCGAACAGCTCGGAGCCGCCCGTCGGGCGCTCCGCGTGCTGGACTGACGCCCGCCCACCGGCCGCCTGCGGCCTGAGACCAGGAGTGCCGACGTGCACGACGACCGCAACATCACCGAGGCCCGCATCGACCGGGTGTTCAACCAACGCATCCGACCAGCGGTGTTCACCGACTCGCTGACCTTCGACGTCGAGGCCTGGGAGGTAACGGGCGAACCGGTGCCGGTGACCGAGGCCGTCGCCGCCGACTACGCACCGTTCAGCGTCGGATCCGGCTTCTCCCGGCCCTGGGGCACGACGTGGTTCAAGATGAGCGCAACGGTCCCCGAGCACTGGGCCGGTGAGCACGTCCAAGCGGAGATCCACCTCGCCTACTCCGACATGCCCGGCTTCACGTCCGAGGCGCTCATCTGGACGCAGACCCCCACGGGAGAGTGGACGCCGTGGCGGGGCATCCACCCTGCTGCCCATCACGTCACCCTCGCTCGGCCCGCCGCCGGTGGCGAACGCATCGAGTTGCTCGTCGAAGCAGCGTCCAACCCGTCGATCATCGAAGGGTTTCCCGATGCGAACAGCGACCTCGACACCGCCGGGACCACCCCGATCCACACCCTGGCATCGGCGCGCCTCGTCGTGCGCCACGACGACGTGCACGGCCTGATCCACGACGTGTCGGTCCTGCGGAGCATCATGCGCCAACTTCCGCTCGATCAACCGCCGCGCTGGGAGATCCTCGGTGCGCTCGAAGCCGCAATCTCGGCGATCGACCTCGAGGACGTCCCCGGCAGCGCCGGCGCAGCGCGTGACGCCCTGAGCGGGATCCTGGCCCGGCCGGCACCGCAGTCGGCGCACCGGGTCTCGGCCATCGGACACGCTCACATGGACACGGCGTGGTTGTGGCCGCTGCGTGAGACGCAACGCAAGTGCTCACGGACCTTCGCCAACGTGCTCCGGCTCATGGAGGACCACCCCGAGTTCCGGTTCTGCTGCTCGCAGGCCGCTCAGTACGAGTGGATGCTCGACGACTACCCGCACCTCTTCGCCGAGATCAGCGCTCGTGTCGCCGAGGGCCGATGGGTTCCCGTCGGTGGCATGTGGGTCGAGGCCGACACCAACCTCGCAGGCGGCGAGGCGCTCCTCCGTCAGTTCACCCACGGGCAGCGTTTCTTCGCCGAGCACTTCGGCCTTCGTTGCACCGAGACGTGGATCCCCGACGTGTTCGGCTACCCGGCATCGCTCCCGGGCATCATGGAGCACGCCGGCATCGAGCGGTTCCTGACCCAGAAACTCTCGTGGAACCAGACCAACCGGTTCCCGCACCAGAGTTTCTGGTGGGAGGGAATCGACGGCTCGACGGTGTTCACCCACTTCCCACCCGTCGAGACCTACAACGCCACCTTCGAACCGCACGAGTTGTTCTTCTCCGTGCGGAACTTCGCCGAACGGGGCCGCGCCACGAGGAGCCTCATGCCCTTCGGCTGGGGAGACGGCGGTGGTGGACCCAGCCCCGACATGATGGAGACGTTCCAACGCACCCGGAACCTCGAGTGGACACCGTTGCTCGAGATCGAGTCGCCCGAGGCGTTCTTCGACGCCGCCATCGAGGAGTACCCCGACGCACCACGGTGGATCGGCGAGCTGTACCTCGAGATGCACCGGGGAACCCTCACCTCGCAGGCCGACACGAAGGTCGGCAACCGTCGGTGCGAACTGCTCCTGCGCGAGGCCGAGTTGTGGTGGACCACAGCAGCGACGCTGCTCGGGAATCCATCGCTCTACCCGGCCGCCGAGTTGGACCGGATATGGAAGACGGTGCTGTTGCACCAGTTCCACGACATCCTGCCCGGGAGCTCGATCGGGTGGGTGCACCGGGAGGCTGCCGCCACCTACGCCGAGTTGGGCGCACGCCTCGAGGAACTGATCGCCGAAGCGCTGACGATGTTGGCCCCGACGGGACCGGCTGTGGCCAATGCCGCCCCCGACGCCCGCACCGAGGTGGCCGTGCTGGACGCCGACGATCCCACGACCAGTGCCGTGGCCGGATCCTCCTGGGCCCAGGCACTCAGCGACGGGTCCACCGCCGTGGTCGTCTCGGTCCCGGCGCTCGGTGTGGTCCCCCTCGGCGACCACCGGCTCGACGGTGCCGTCAGCGCCGAGACCACCGCCGGCTCCACGGTGCTCCGCAACGAGTTCGTCGAGGCCCGCATCGACGCCGATGGGACGATCGGCTCGCTGGTCAACAGGCGAAGCGGCCGTGAGCTCGTCGTCCCCGGCGAGCGAGCCAACGAACTCCAGATCCACCCTGATCTGCCCAATGCGTTCGACGCCTGGGACATCGAGCACTTCAACCGCCGTCAGGTGGCGCCGATCGACGGACCGGTCAGCATCGAGGTGACCGATACCGGACCGCTCGTGGCGCGCGTGGTCGTCGAGCGGACCTTCCGGTCCTCGACGGTGAGGCAGACCTTCGAACTCCGGGCCGGTTCGCCCCGGCTCGACGTGCACGCCGAGTTCGACTGGCACGAACAGGAGCAGCTCCTGCAGGTGGCCTTCCCGTTGGACCTGCACACGACCGACCTCACCCGTGAGATCCAGTTCGGTCGCACGACCACGGCGATCCACACCAACACCAGCTGGGACGCCGCTCGCTTCGAGGTGTGCGCACACCGATGGGTCTCCCTGGGCGAACGAGGTGCTGGACTGGCGCTGCTCAACAACGGCCGTTACGGCCACCACGCCGAGCGGGGACGGTCCGAGTCCGGGGAATCCACCACGACCCTGTTCCTGACGCTGCTCCGAGGTGCTCGCTACCCCGACCCACGACAGGACCAGGGACTGCACCGTTGCACCTGGTCGCTCATGCCCCACGACGGCGACCTCGATGCTGCGGGTGTGGTGGCCGAGGGGTACCGGCTGAACCTGCCGGTTCGCTTCACTGCGGATGGCACCCGCAACGACCCGTCGCCGCCGATCATCGCCGTCGATGGCGCCGGCGTCGTCGAGGCCGTCAAGCTCGCCGACGACGGCTCTGGCGACGTGATCGTCAGGCTCTACGAACCCGCCGGCGGACAGGCTCCCTGCACGCTCCGGGCGGGCTTCCCCGTCGATGAGATCTCCGCCACCGACGCCCACGAGTCGGCCGAGACCTCGGTGCGGCTGCCGCAGCTCGTCACCGACGGCGACGACACCGGCGGCGACGCCGCTCGTGCCCGACTCCGGCCGTTCCAGATCGCCACCCTCCGGTTGTCGCCACGTTGAGTGACCACTGATGGCCTTCACGATTGCGACTGACTAGCGTCGAGCGACAATGACCGTCTATCTGGTGCGTCACGCCTCGGCGGGCACCCGCAACCACACCGACCCCTCCGACCGCAGCCGGATCCTCGATGAGTCCGGCACCCTGCAGGCCGAACAACTCGCCGGCTGGCTCCGACACGAGGACATCCGTCGGATCGCGAGCAGCCCCGTTCGCCGCTGCGTCCAGACCGTCGAGCCCCTCGCCAAGGTCCTCGACCTGACCGTGACCCCCGACGAACGACTCGGGGAAGGTTCCGACCTCGAATCGGCCTGGCTGGCGCTCACCACCGCTGCGAGGTCCCGGGGTGACAGCGTCCTGTGCAGCCACGGCGACCTGATCCCCGAACTCATCAGCCGGCTCCGACGTCGAGGCATGCAGGTCCCGGGTCGGAGCGGCTGCAGCAAGGGTTCCACCTGGGTGCTCCAGCACTGGAACGGCGAGTGCTTCGCCACGGGCCTCTACACGCCCGTCAAGGTCTGACTCCCGTCCGAACTCGATTGAGGGTCGACCGGCCGGTACGGGTGCGGTTATCATCCTGGCGGCCCACTGGCACGGAGTCAGTGGCATCGGAGGGGGTTGAGGACCATGGCGAACGCCCGTGGAGTCCGAGTCGGTCGGGGTCGCATCAGCGCAATCGGCATCGCTGTGCTGGCGGGTCTCGCCGTGATCGCTGCGTCGTGCACGCCACCCACCGGACCCGCTCCGAGAAACTGGAAGGTGCGCCCGGTGTCGATCGAGGTCCTCGATCAGGAGGACACCGACGGCGGTGACGAGCCCTACGTGATCCAGATCGGGTTCCGCTCCAAGCTCGGCGTCGCCGGGTCCACCGATGTGAGCATCGCGTCGCAGTGCCGCTCCGGTGCGCTGCCGCCCGCCGACAGCGGCCCGGTGGGTGCGGTGGTTTCGGTCCCGCCGGGGAGCGCCGACATCTCGTTCCCGGGTGTGACCAACCTCGACGTCGGTGACCTCGCTCTGGGCTTCGCTCCGCTCGAGATCATCGGGACGCTCGCATTCGTGGCGGAGCGGGACGGCATCTTCGCCACGTGTGCGATCACCGACCTGCTGGACTCGTCGGTGCGGCCGCTGCTCGACGATGCCCTCGAGCTGCTGATCGCCTCGCAACCGGTCCCACCGACGCAGGAACAGCTGATCGCTCTGATCACCGACAACATCAGCTCACTCCTCGGGGTCATCGGGGGTCTGATCGCAGCGTTCATCGAGGGTTTCGGCAACCCCGACGACATCATCGGTATCGCCGCCCAGATCCACCTCCCGACCGCCGGTGCGTTCACCAACCTCCTGAACACGGCGTTCCAGATCGCAGGCCTCTTCGAGCCGGACCTGAGCCTCGGCATCCTGCCGCTCGATCAGCTCGGCTCGGGCCTGAAGATCCGTGTGGGTTCGCTGACGTCCTCGACGGTGGACATCCTGCTGGGGGTCCCGGGCACCTCATACCGCTACCGGTCGAGCGTCATTCCCGACAACTGACGCCGTCACGAGCGGCTGACGCCGTCACGAGCGGCTGACGCCGTCACGAGCGACACGCCGTCGCTACGGAAGTGGGTCAGGCGATCGTTCGTCGATGCCCCACGGCGAGTCGTACTCACCGGCGAGCAGGTCGAGGAACGGCGTCGGTGGCAGCGCCTCCGGTCCGAGAACTCCAGCTGCCGACCACACTCCGGCATCGATGAGCTCACAGGCCACGACCGGTCCGACGGCTGTCTGCCAGACGACCGCCTGAGCACCGTCACGAGCCATGGTGTCGGCGTTGTCGACCACGTGGTACAGGTACAACTCCCGCTCACCGGTCGGCCGGCCCTCGGCGTCGGCGCCCGTGCCCGTGACCCAGGTCCCAGCACACGTGCTCCCCTCGATCCGGTCACCGAGTTCGGCCGGATTGGGCAGGCACGCCGCCACCACGTCCCGCGGCGAGACGGTGCCGCCACGGACCTCCACCGGATCGGTGGAGTCGAGCCCGAGCTGGTGGAGGACCTCGAGCACGTTGATGAACTCCTCACCGAGGCCGTACTTGAACGTGACGCGTTCGCAGTCGATCCAGCGAGGCACGAGCAGCACCTCCTCGTGCTCGACGTTGACGCACTCGACGTCGCCGATGCCGCCGGGGAACCTGAACACCTCGGGCTCGGAGAACGGCGGGGTGGTGAACCACCCTCGATCCCGCTCCCACACGACGGGTGGGTTGAGGCACTCCTCGATCACCGTCCAGATCGAGAACGTCGGTGCGAAGTCGAATCCGCGCACGGTCAGGTTGGCCCCGTCACGGATACCGATCTCCCGCACCGACGAGAAGAGCTCATCAGCGGCGTATCGGGCGAACACATCTGCGATCCCCGGTTCCACGCCCATCCCGCACAGTGCCATCAGGCCCCGCTCCTCCCACGCACCGGCACAGGCGAACTGGAGGTCACCGAGCTTGACTCCGCACTCGCTGTGCGGATGCTCGGGGTGCGGCGACGAGAGTGACATCGCCATGTCGATGTAGTGGGCGCCGGCACTGAGCGCCCCCTCGAAGATCGGCATGACGAACCGGGGGTCAGCGGCGTTCATGACCAGATCGGCCCGGGCCTCGCTGGCAGCCCCGGCGACGGCCGCCGCATCGGAGGCGTCGAGCGTGATCGACTCGTACCGCCGGTCCCGAGCAGCGACCCGAGCAGAGCGGGCGGGGTCGATGTCGGCGACGACGACGGTCTCGAGGAACGGACGACGGGACGCAATGGCGGCGAAAGCGTCTCCGACGCCTCCAGCACCGACGAGCAGGATTCGCACGCCGAGACGTTACCCGCCGCCGGCGTTGGGGATGGGAGGAGCGCCGGGGACGCTGTTGGTGACCACGCCCGGCGAGGTGTCCGGCGGCGCCGACACGGACGGACGATCCTCCGGGGCCGGGTCCTGAGCTGCGCGCCGAGCGGCGGCGATCACGTCGGTGAGCTCCTGTGGGCTCCCGAGGAGGAACGCCGAGGTGGGCCATGGCCCCGAACCGAGCTGTGCGAGGAGGGCCTCGGAGTCATCGAGTCGCCCCTCAGCGAGCGCCACCGCTGCTGCGAGCAGCACAGCATCAGGCGAGGACGCATCGACAGCTCGTGCCAACTGTGCCGATCGGGTGGCGCCTGCAAGATCGGGACGATCAGGCCCGAGCGATGCGATGCCACGTGAGACCAACGCATCGACGTTGCCGGGTTCGGCCGCCAGGACGGCATCGAGACACGCAGCGAGTTCGTCGTAGAGGCGCTGATCGAACGACAGGCCCTCGCCCCGGGCGGTGATCGTGTCGGTCCAACATCTCGACGTCGAGTCATTGAGCAGGCCGAGGAAGACCTTGAGCTCGAGCAGCTCCTGACGCAACACCTGCCGGGCGACCTCGGGTGGGTCGTTGCGGTAGAACGCTGCGAGTTCCTCAGCGGCGGTCTCGTACGCCGCCCGCGCCGCATCGACGTCCCCTCGGCGGCGGGCTGCCTCGGCCGCCCGGGACGCCACGATGGCCCGGAACACATGGACGTCGGGATACTCCGGATCGATCCGGACCGCAGCATCGAACCGCTCGCTGCCCGCAGCGACGTCACCGGCGCGCACGAGCGCCCAGCCCTGGTAGGTCAGCGCCTCGACGTTGTCGGGCGAGGTGGCGAGCACGTCGTCGTAGCACTCGACTCCCGCTGGCGGATCCGAGAACGCGAGCGGTTGGCAGTTGGCGAGCCGAGCCCTGAGGGTGTCGTCGTTGCCGGTGAGCGTCCCGCCGCCCCGCTGCCCGGCGCTCTGGGCGACCAGCACCCCGGCGCCGACGGCGAACGCAAGCACCACGGCCGCAATGGCGAAACGACGCCAACCTGGAGGACCCTCAGCCCCAGCGGAGCCTCCGGTGACGGTCCGAGGTGCGTCAGCGGTTGCGGCGTCACGTTCTGTGGCGTCGCCGTCGAGGCGACGGAGCACCGCAGCGGCACGGGCGGTGTAGTCGTCGCGGAGCGTCTCGTAGTCGGCGTCGTCGAGGTCGCCGGCGTCGTGTTCGGCTTCGAGATCCTCCAGGGATGCCAACAGGTGGTCCCGCTCGTCGACGAGTGCGGCGTCCTCAACCGCCCCCGGCTCGCTCACGTGCCGCCCGGCCCGGGACCGGCCGGCTGCTCGGTGGACTCGTCCTCCCGCCGACGGAGCGCCTCGGCCACCAGGTCGCGGTCGGCGTCGGTGGAGCGAGCACCGATCTCCCGGCGCCACCGGCCGAACGTGGCCCCGAGCCACAGGGCGGCGGCGGCGACGGCGACCACCGGGACGATCCAGACGAGCGAACCAATGCCGCTCGCCGGCGGGGAGAGCAGCACTTCCTGCCCGTAACGCTGGGAGAAGAACGCCAGGATCTCGTCGTCGGTCCGGCCCTGACGCATCTGGTCATCGATCTCGGTCCGGAACTGCACTGCGAGCGGGGCCTGCGACGCCGCCACCGACTCGCCGACGCACTGGAGGCACTTGAGTTCGGTGGCGATGGCGTAGAGGCGGGTGTCGTCGGTTCCGGTCCTCGGGGTGGTGTCGATCGACAGGGCGAGGGCCGCAACGACCACGACACCCATGAGCGCCCACGTCCACCAGAGCTGGCGCCAGCGCTGCGCCCGCACCGTCGCGCTCACGTTCCCGTCCCGTCGATCACGGCCTGCAGTTCCCCGGCAGTCACTCCGCCGTCGAGCTTGGCCACGACAGTGCCCGTGGGGTCGATCACGTAGGACTCGGGGAGCTTCACGACTCCGTAGTCGAGCGAGGCGTCACCCGTGTCGCCGGCGAGTACCGGCCACGAACCACCGTTGTCCCGGAAGAACGCCTCGACGTTGTCGGCGGTGTCGTCGAAGGCGACGCTGACGACCTGCGCCCGGCCGCGGTTCTCCTCGGCGAAGCGAACCAGCTCTGGATGCTCGGTGACACACGGGGGACACCACGTGGCGAAGAAGTTGACGACCGCCCACTGCCCACGGAGGTCGTCGATGTCGAAGGCGTCGCCCTCGAGCGTCGTCCCGACGAGCGGGGGCGCCAGCCGGCCGACCGCAGCGCTGCTCGTGCCGCTCTCGGCCGGAGACCGTGTGGCGAGCAGTGCCACGAACGCCAGTGCCACGGCGGCGACGACCCCGACCACGATCGCCGTCCGACGGCTCACCCGACGGTCTCCCCCTCGGTCGACGCAGCGGAGGGCAACGGCGCCGAGGTCGGAGCGAGCGGGTTGCGTCGGCGACCGGGGAAGAGCGACAGCAACGTCCCACCGACCATCACCATGCCCCCGATCCACAACCACACCACGAGCGGCTGCACGATGACCCGGATCCTCACCTCACCGGTGGCCGGGTCGGGGGAGGAACTCACCGAGAGGTAGACGTCCTCGGTCGGACCGACCCGCACCGACGGCGTGCCGAGCGTCATTCCGCCCATGCGGTAGCGGTTCAGACGCGGCTGGTAGATCTTGTCGCCATCCACCCGGACCTCGGAGATCAACTCGATCCGGTTGTCCCGCTCGACGGTGCGGCTTCCGAGATAGGTGACCTCGTGGCCGGCGACCGTGGCGGTCGCCCCGGGAGCGAGGGTGACCTCGGCGCTGCGGATGTAGCTCGTCGATGCGGCGAAGGCGACCGCCACGAGGATCGTTCCGAGGTGGACGACCATGCCGCCGTTCGCCCGACCCACGAAACCCCGCCAGCCCTGACGGCGGGTGGCGAGGACGAGCTGGCGGATGGCCGAGCCCGCAGCGAAACCCGCCAGAGCGAACGCCAGCAGCACCGTCGGTCCGGTGGCGCCGACTGCGAGCGCCAGCAACAAGGTGGCCACGCCGCCCCACGCCGGCCACCAGAGGCGCTCACGCAGCACCTCCCCGGTGCCCTTGCGCCACGGGAGCACAGGCGCCACGGCCATGAGGGTGAGGAGCGCAAACCCGATCGGCATGCTCATCCGGCTGAAGAACGGCACCCCTACGCTCAGACGTTCGCCGTTGAGCGCCTCGACGATGAGTGGGAACACGGTTCCGAGCAGGACGACGAACGCGAACGCCGCGAACAGGATGTTGTTGGCGAGGAACGCACCTTCCCGGGAGACCGGGGAGTCGATCCGGCCCGACGAACGGAGTTGATCGGCCCGCCATCCGATCAGACCCACCGAGACCATCACCACGACGGCGAAGAATCCGAGCAGGATCGGTCCGACGTTCCCACTCGAGAATGCGTGCACTGACTCGACCACCCCCGAGCGGGTCAGGAATGTACCCAGGATCGTGAGAGCGAACGTGGCGCAGAGCAACGACAGGTTCCAGACACGGAGCATCCCCCGGCGTTCCTGGACCATCACGGAGTGCAGGTACGCCGTCCCGGTCAACCACGGCAGGAACGAGGCGTTTTCGACCGGATCCCACTTCCAGTAGCCACCCCAACCGAGCACCTCGTAACTCCACCATGCTCCGAGCACGATCCCGGCGGTCAGGAACCCCCAGGCCAGCAGGGTCCACCGCCGAGTCTCGACGAGCCACCCCTCACCGACCCGGCCGGTGGCGAGGGCGGCGATGGCGAAGGCGAACGGAACGGTGAACCCGACGTAGCCGAGGTAGAGCATCGGCGGGTGGAACGCCATGAGGAGGTGGTTCTGCAGCAGCGGATTGGGGCCGGGGCCCTCGTAGCCGGGCGGAGGGACCACCCCCCGGAATGGATTGGCGGCGGTGAGCATCAAGCCGGTGAAGAAGATCCCGACGACGAACATCGTGATGAGCGCCCACGCCACGAGCGGATCGGAAAGTTGTTGCCGGAAACGCAGCGCAACGGCTGCGGTGAAGCCCGACAGGATCAACCCCCACAGCAGGATCGAGCCCTCCAGCGCCGACCACATGGTCGCCACGTTGAACAGCAGCGGCGTGGCCGACGAACCGTGGTCGAACACGAACTCGACCGTGTAGTCCCGCATGCTGAGCGCCCGCTGCATGGCGAACGTCGACAGGACGGATCCTCCGAGCGCCACGAGGGCGTAGGGCAACCCGAGACGGAGCAACTGGGGCCGGTTGCGGCGGATCCCCGTGAGCAGGACCCCGACGCCGATGACACACCCGCCGAGGGAGAGGAGGAGTCCGACGAGTCCGAGAGCTCGGTTCACCAGATGCCCCGATCGCCGAATCCCGGTCCGGCGTGTCGGCGTCGGAGCAGACCCCGGCGCATCAGCCGGCCACGCCCTGCTGGGCGTCCCGCTCGGCCTCCTGGATCCGTTCGGGGTTGGCCTCGTCGTAGGCGTTGTCGTGGCGGATCAGGATCTCGTCGCTGGCGAAGCGGTTCCCGACGAACGTGCCCTCGAGCACCACGGGGATCTTCGGGCCGAACAACTCCGGCGGGTCACCGACGTGGTCGACGGGGACCTCGGCTCCGCCGTAGGAGATCACGAAGCTGACACCTGACTCGGTGGTGACCACCGAGTCGGGCACGACGTTGCCCTGCATCCGGAAGCGTTCCCCGGCGAGATCCTCTCGCCGGTCAGCGGCCTCGTCGACGTTGTAGAAGAACGTCGAGGCGTCCCGGAGTCCGGTGAAGAGCACCGCCACGAGCGCCAGGACGACCACGACGACGGCGCCGATGGCGAACACGGCCCGCAGCGAGCGATGGCCGCTCGCTGCGGTGTGCTGGCCGGTTCGGGGAGTCAGGTCGAGGGAGGACGGGGCGATCTCTGCGGCGTCAGAGGACTCGGGGTCGTCGGTGAGCGACTCGTTCACATCCACCGCTGGTCCTCCTCCGGAACCAGCGCTGCGGCCCGCCGGGAACGCCGGATGATCCAAGCGGCGTAGGCGGCCACCGCAGCGAATGTTCCAAACCATGCAGCAGCGATGTACCCGGTCGTGCTCACGGTGCCTCCTCGACGCTCTCGGCGCGACGATCGGCGATCGCCCGGTCCAACACCCGCTCCTCGGCCCGCTCGCTCAGCCACGCCAGGCGGAACCGATGGATCAACAACCAGAGGAACAACAACAGGAACACGGTCAACCCGAGGTAGGCCGTGAACAGCTGAGTTCCCTGCATCTCGGGGTCGACCGTCCCGAAGATCGTCTTCTCCTGGTGCAGGCCCCGCCACCAGTCGACGGCCTTGTGCGTGATCGGGATGTTGACCACGGCGAGGATCCCGATTACGGCGCTCACCGTGGCCCGGGTGGAGACCGTCGCTGGAATCCGGCGTACCGCCAGGTAGCCGAGGTAGGTGAGGAACAACACCGTGGTGGTGGTGAGGCGGGGCTCCCAACGCCAGAACACCCCCCAGGTGATCTTGCCCCAGAGCATCCCGTTGAAGATCGTGAGCGCAAAGAACAGCACCCCGATCTCGGCTGAGCTCGCAGCAAGGAGGTCCCAGAACTCAGTTCGTTTCCACAGGTAGGCGACCGACGCCACGGCGGTGACGACGAACGCCACGTAGGCCGCCGACACTGTCGGCACGTGCATGTAGAGGATGCGAATGGTCTCGCCGAGCTCCGCATCCGGCGGGGTGATGAACAGACCGAACACTGCGAGCGCCACGATCCCGACGATCGACAGGACACCGAGCACCCTGGTCGCCCGGGACGACGTGGTCGGCCTGATCGTGGGTGGCGGGGGGGCGATGACGCTCACGAATCCTCCATCAGCGGTCGGAACAACACCGACCCGAGCAGCAAATACACAACACAAAACATGCCCAACAAAGCCGCCCACGGCCAGCCGGGGCCGGCAGAGCGGCCCAGAGCGATGTCCGAGGCCGCCGTGGCACCGATCAACACCGGTGCCAGCAGGGGCAACAACAGCAGCGGGAGCAGCGTCTCGGCTCCCCGGAGGCGCAGGCCGACGACGCCGTAGGTCGCTCCGGCCGCAGCGGTTCCGACGGTGGCCAGCAGGACCGTGCCGACCAGCAGGCCCCATCCACCGAGCGTGGTGTCGTAGAGGACGGCGACCGCCAGCCACAGCACCGCTTCCAGAGCCAGCAGCTCGACGGTGATCGCTGCCACCTTGCCCAGATAGACCGCCGCCGGCGAGAGCCCTGAGAGTCGGAGCGCATCGATCACACCGTCGCTGGCCTCCACGGAGAACGAACGCTGCACGACGAGCACGGCAGCGAAGAGGACGACCACCCAGAACAGGCCCGCCGTGGCCTGCTGCAGAACCCCCCGGTCCACGTCGAGGGCGAAGGCGAACAACAACACGCACAGGAGGGCGAACGGGAGAACCTGCCCGGCCCCGACCCGGCTGCGCCACTCGAGGCGGAGATCCTTGGCGGCGATCAGGACGACGTCACGGACCACGATCAGCCCCGGAGAGATCGGTGCCGGATAGATCGGTGCCGGATAGATCGGTGCCGGATAGATCGGTGCCGGATAGATCGGTGCCGGATAGATCGGTGCCGGAACGACTCGCTCGCTCACCGTCCGCCGGCGGTTCCGGTTCGGATTCGCCGCCGTCGGTGATGACGCCCCCGACGATGGTCACCGCCCGTTGAGCGACCGACTCGGCTCGTTCGAGTTCGTGCGAGGCGAACATCACCGTCGCCCCGGCAGCAGCGGCCTCGGCCACGAGAGCATCGACGAGGTCACGGCCGCCGGAATCGAGGCCGGCGTGAGGCTCGTCGAGCAGCCACAACTCGGGACGGCGAGCCACTGCGACCGCCAGGCTCACCCGACGACGCTGACCGGTCGACAGCGAACGAACCGGCAGGTCCCGGATCCGTTGGGCGACCTCGAGGCGGTCGAGCGCCGCCACGGCATCGGCGTCGCTCACGCCCGTCGCTCGGCCCCAGAAGCGTGCGTTCTCTGCGACCGTGAGGTCGGCGTACAGGAACGATGCGTGCCCGAGCAGGCCCACCCGGCGGCGCACCGCACTCGCCGAGGTCCTCAAGTCCACCCCGAGCACCGACGCATCCCCAGCGGTGAGCCCCAGCAGACCGGCGCAGAGCCGGAGCAGCGTGGTCTTCCCGGCACCATTCGGCCCTCGGACGAGCACCACCTCCCCGGAACCGATCCGCAGGGTCACACCCGCCAGCGCCGGGAACCGGTCCACGACGGCCACCACGTCACGGAGGTCGACGACGGAGGTTGAGGCCATGGTGATGAGGGGCGACTCAGAGTCTGCTCCGTCAAACTACCGACTGCGACCGATCACGGGCCACCACCGCGTAGCGTGACGCCATGTTCGCCCGGGTCATCGGAGTAATCGGCCGGATCATGGTCGCCCTCGGTGTGTTCCTCCTCGGCTTCGTGGGCTACCAGCTGTGGGGAACCGGTCTCCAGGAGTCAGGCGCTCAGGATGCGCTCGCCGCTCAGCTCGTACCCGCCGGGACCGACCTGGATCCCTCCACCGTCGACGTCGACGAACTCGTCGAGCAGCTCGCTGCCACCGACCCCGCCACGGCGCCACCGCTCGCCTCGCCGCCGATCGGCCAACCCGTCGGGTTCATCGAGGCCCCCCGGATCGACCTCACCCGTGTCGTGGTGGAGGGGGTGTCCAAGGAGGAGCTGAAGCAGGGGCCCGGCCACTACCCGTCCACGCCGCTCCCCGGTCAGGCCGGCAACTCCGGCATCGCCGGACACCGGACGACCTACGGGGCGCCGTTCAACCGGATCGACGAACTCGCCGTCGGCGACGAAGTCGTCCTGACCACACCACAGGGCCGGTTCGTGTACCGGGTGCTGCCGGGACTCGTCGCCGGCCAGGCGTGGTACACCGTCGATCCGTCCGACGTGTCGGTCCTGCGTGACTTCGGCGACACCCGGATCACGCTCACGGCATGTCACCCCAAGTACTCGGCGCAGTTGCGTATCATCGTCCATGCCCGGCTCGAGACGCCCGCAGCGGCGTCCGTTCCCGTCAGTGACGCTGACGACACTGCCCCTGCGGCGAACCCCGATGAGGGCCAGGCCAGCGATGCCGACCTCGGCGGCGATCAGTCTGCGCTCCTCCCTGCCATCGGGTGGGGCGTGGCGGCGCTGTTGTTGATCAGCAGCGGTTGGGTGCTCGGCCAGCTCTGGCGCAAGCCGCCGGCCTACCTGCTGTTCACCCCACTCACCCTGGGCGCCGTGTGGATGTGTTATGTGTACCTCGACCGCTACATCCCGGCGCTGTGACCACGATCCTCCGGTGAGCCACGTGCGCCGAGTGCCGCAGAACCGAACCCGCCGGCTCGTGCTCGCCGGGTTGCTCGCCGGGTTGCTCATCGGTGCTGCGTGCTCGAACGGCGCCGACGACTCCACAGGTACTGCGGCGGATTCACCCGACCAGGCGACCTCGACCGAGGCTCCACCCACCACCGCCCTCAGCGGCCCGCCGGTCGGTGCCGTGGCGCAGGGACTCCGATCGATCACCCCCGGCGTGTGCTTCTGGCCACCCGAGGACGACCCCGGGGCCGAGGACACCGCCGTGTGGGTCGTCGACTGCGCCGTGCCACACCGACACGAGATCCTCGACGTGATCCGCTACGACGGCCCGGTCGCCCGGGAAGGACGGTTCCCGGGGAGCAGCGTGATCGAGGACTGGGCCAATGAGCAGTGTTACGCCCGGTTCGAACCGTTCGTCGGTAGCCCGTGGACCCGCTCCGAACTCGACCTCTACTCGTGGTGGCCCAGTGCGGCGTCCTGGGATCGCGCCGATCGCAGCGTCATCTGCGTCGTGTTCGATCCGTCCGACGAGGTCGTCACCAGCTCGTTCCGCGACACCCGACGCTGAGCGTCACCGCCGTTCGGGAGCCGCCGATGGGGTTGCGGTCCGCACACCGTGTCGGGGCGCTCGTTCACTCACCTCGGAACACCGCCGGTCGACGCTCGGCGAATGCGGCCCGGCCCTCGACGAGGTCACCGGACGCCCACGCCCGGTCGAACGCCTCGACGTAGCGGCCGTCGGGGTCGCTGGCGACACCGTCGGGTGCGAGGAGGTCGAGGCCGATCTTCGACCCGGTGATGGCCAACGGCGCCAGCTGGGCGATCTGTCCGGCCAACTCCTCTGCGGCAGCCCGAACAGTCCCTCCGGGCCCGTACTCCGGGTCGACAGCGACGAGCTCGCTCACTGCGCCCAGCCCGAACGCCCGGTCGGCGGGGAGGATCCCGGCTGAGAGCAACATCCAACGGGCCGTGGAGGAGCCGAAGGTGGCTGCGAGCCGTGCGACGGTCCAGTGGTCGACCATCAAGCCCAACTTGGCCACCGGGACCGCGAACCGGGCGTCCGGCGTGGCGAGGCGCAGGTCGCAGGCCAGCGCCAACTGCACTCCCAGACCCATGCACGATCCGGCGACGGCGGCGATGGTCGGAACGCTCAGGCCGGCCAACCGGTCGAGGACGCTACGGAGGGCGCGGGTGAAGGACTGATCCTCGAGCTCGCTCAGGTCGGCTCCGGCACAGAAGTGGTCGCCCGTTCCCCACAGGACCACGGCCCGAGGGCCGTCTGCTGCGACCTCGTCGAGTGCGGCATCGAGCTCTCCGAGCGCCGTCTGGTTGAGGGCGCCGCGCCGGTCGGGGCGGTCGATCGTGATCGTGGCGGTGCTCTGGCTGGGATCAGCGGCGTAGGTGATGATCACATCGGTCTCCTGATCGAACGGACGGTCACGTGTGCAGACAGGGGCACGGATACGGGGTGAAACGGGAACGGTACGGGAACGGGACCGCTGACCCTCAGCGGTCGGTCCACCGGGGCGGCCGGCGTTCCTTGAACGCTGCGACCCCCTCGGCGGCATCCGCCAGACCCGTGGCGAGACCCAAGGTCGGGTGGAGGACCCGCAGGGCCTCAGCCGCCGAGAGGTCCCACGTCGCATGGAAGCTGTCTCGCCCCAACTCCATCACCGAACGGCTCTTGGCCGCCAGCGTTGCGGCGAGGTCGTCGACAGCACCGTCGAGTTGCTCGACGGGTACGACCCGGCTGACGAAACCGATCCGCTCGGCCTCTGCGGCGTCGACCCGTCGGCCGGTCATCATCAACTCGAGCGCCCGCTTGGGCGGCATCGACCGGCAGAGCGGGACGGTGATCATGTACGGCCAGAGGCCGACGTCGATCTCGGGCGTGGCGAACGTGGCGTCCTGTGCGGCAACGACGAGATCGCAGGACAACGCCACGCCGAACCCGCCGGCGAGGCAGAATCCCCGGACCTTGGCGATCGTCGGGCGGCCGAGGGTCCACAGGTCGTCGAACAGTCCGGCGAGTTGACCTCGCGCCCGGTGCAGTTCGGCGGTGTCCTCGCCGGTCATCCCGTCGAGGTCGGCACCGGCGCAGAAGGCCCGATCGCCGGACCCGGTCAGGACCACCACCCGCACGGCGTCGTCGGCCTGCGCCCGGGCGAGCGCTGTCCGGAGATCCGCAACGAGTGCCCAAGTGAGGGCGTTCCGACGCTCCGGCCGGTCGATCGTGACCGTGGCGACCCCGTCGGCGACGGAGTAGTCGACCCGGCCCGGAACGCCATCACTCACCTCGACCACGCTAGTTTCCCGACGTGGCACTGGTTCCCACCCTGCTCGCCGTGGGGTTCGGCGTCGTCCTCGGTTTCCTCTGGGGTGGCTCCCCGGCCGACCTCATCGGTTGGAGACCGCCGTTGTGGGAGGCACTGCTCGCCGGTGTCGTCCTCACGATGCTGCTCGACGTGGTTCCGTTCTCCGGTGGGGTCGTCTCGTTCGTGGCGATCGTGGCGACCGGACTCCTGTTGGCCTTCGCCGTCATCAACATCCGCACCGGCGGGATGGTGTTGATCGTGGCCGGGCTCGCCCTCAATTTGTTCGTGACGATCATCAACTGGGGCATGCCGGTGACGGCCTGGGCGCTCGAGGCGTCCGGAACGGTCGACAACGCAGCCGTACCCGGACTGGTGCTCTCCGGCGGTCGCCGGCTCGGCGGGTTCCTGTCGTTCCTCGGTGACAGCATCCCGCTGCCATGGGGACAGGTGATCTCGCCCGGCGACGTGGCCGTTCTGTTCGGTCTCACGCTGGTCGTGGCGAACGTGATGCGGCGCTACGAGGTGGGTGGCCCGTCACGCTCGGCCCGCGGCGAGCGCAACGCCCTCGGGTTCGACGGCCCGAGGGACTATCGAGACGCCCTCGATGCACTCGGACGGGGCCCGGCTCCACGACGCGGCCCCGGGTTGCACCCGTCGCGGCTCGACACCCGCTCGTCGTCGCGCCCGAAGCGCGACTGATCCGGTGCCGGGTCCTCGGACCCGGTGACAACGGCCGGATGTTCCGCTTTGATGCACGCACTGGTTCACCGTCGTGACCGGTGCTCGCCGACCACGGCCCCGCCCCGCACCGCTCCCGGCGTGCGGGCGGCCCTGCAACTCCCCTACGAGGAGGCCCCGTGCCCAAGCTCGGACTCGACCCAGAACAACTCACGACCCTCCAGCGTCAACTCAAGGCAGACGCCGACTCGATCAAGTCCCTCACGGCCAAGCTCGACGGACTGCTCAAGTCCGCCTGGTGGGAGGGACCGGACGCCACCCGCTTCCGTGGTGAGTGGGACGGCAACCACAAGGGTCAGCTGGCCCGGATCTCGGCCGAACTCGACACGGCCGCCAAGCACGTGGCGACCAACGTGGCTCAACAGCAGCAGGCATCCTCCGGCTGAGCCCTGTGGAACTCCGGTACCGGGTCCTCCCCTCCCTCCCCGGTCCGGATCCGGGACCGAACCCGGGCCGCGAGATCAAGGCCGATCCCGGCCTCGACGTGGCGGTCCGACTCGGTCCCGGCGCCACCATCGCCGACCTGGCCGAAGCGCTCGCCACAGCGCTCGGCCGGGTCGGCGAGCCCGCCTCACCGACCCCGGCCGACTCCGGCGCCGGGCTCACCGTGCTCAGACCGAACTCCCGGAATCGCCCGCCGCACCCCAGCGCCCCCGCACGGCTGGCCGCACCTCGATCGGGTGCCACCGTGGTGGTGGTGCCGGCGCCGTCGACACCACCCACGACATCACCGCCCGCTCCGGTCCGACTCGTACCGGCGGTGGAGAGTGCGGGATCCACTCAGTTGACCTACGGCAGCAATCCGGTGACCGTCACGACGAACGGAACGATCGACCTCCGAACGACCCGTGAGGCTGTGGCGTCGATCGACATCGACTCGTCGATCACCGTTCGCACCACCGGTCACTCCGGCCGGGTCGAGGTCGACGGTCAACCGGTCCTCGGTGCGGTTCCGTTGCGGCCCGGCCAGTTGCTTCGGGTCGACACCTGGCTCGGATCCGTCTCCCTGACCGAGGACCTGCGCCCACCACCCGAGGGTCCGCACCGACACCACGACGGTCGGGCCCGGGAGTGGCCGGCGCCGTCGGACGTGGCCGACGTCGACGCTCCGATCACGTTGCCGCCGCCGCCGGGCCGCCGCCGGACCCCGGGCTTTCCCTGGCTCAGCACCGCCGTACCGGTGATGCTCGGTCTGGGCATCTGGGTGGCGACGCAGAGTCTCGTGATCGCCGGATTCGTGATGGCGAGTGTGGCGTTCGTGGTGGCCGCTGCGCTCGAGGCCCGACGTGAGGCCCGGCGCGAGCACCGACGGGATGTGGCCGCACACCTCGAGCGACTCGACGACGCCATCGCAGCCGTCAGCGAACGTTCAGCGGCCTGGCGGCGGCGCAGTCGCTTCGCCCACCCCGGGGGCCCGGCGGTCGTCTCGGCCCGACATCGCCCCCGGTGGTCCCGTCACGGACCGGATCAGGGGCTGCTCGTCCGCCTGGGCACGACGATGTCCGTGGCGCCGATTCCGATCCAACTCGATGACTCCGGTGAGCCCGACCTGCTCGAGCAGGCACGATCGAGCCTGGACGCGGCCCGCACCGGTCCTGCCGACGTCGTGATCGACCTCGGTCGGCTCGCCGTCCTGGCCCTCATCGGCGACCCCGCCGTGACCGAGGCGATCGCCCGGAGCATCGTCACCGAACAGGCTGCGCTGGCCCCACCCGACGTTCTCGACATCGTGGCCGTCTGCGGACCGGTGCGGCGCTCTGCCTGGGACTGGATCGACTGGCTCCCCCACTGCCGGAGCGCAGCACGCACCGGAGCCACTGCTCCCGCCGGCACGCTCCGCCTCGTCATCGTCGACGGCGACGACGACGAGGCTCGACGGGCCGGCCGGAACGCACTCGATCAACCCGGCGCCTGCGCACTCTGGCTGTCCCGGGACGACCGGGGCGTGCCACGCCACACCCCTGCGGTCGTTCGATGCCACCGACCCGACGCCGGGCCTGCTGCTCGGCCCGCTGCTGAACTCGTGATCAGCGGCGGCCCGCCGATCGGGTTCGAACCGGACGTGGTGACACTCCGAGACGCCGAGTCGGCCGCTCGTCGCTGGTCGGCGTACCGGCCGATCCACCAGCACGACCAGACCGCAGCGCCACCACCCGTGATCGACTCGATCCTCGACGAACCCGGTGCGACGAACGACCCGGCCGTCATCGCGGCCCGCTGGCGTCGATCCGCCGGACACGCCGGCCAACGCTCCCTGGCCGCTCCGATCGGCACCAGCGACGGCGGCGTGGTCGTCGTCGACCTCGCAGTCGACGGACCCCACGCCCTCGTTGCGGGCACGACCGGTTCCGGCAAGAGCGAACTCCTGCGCACCTGGTTGTTGTCCGCCGCCCTGTGCCACTCACCGGAGATGCTGAACCTCCTGCTCGTCGACTACAAGGGCGGGACGGCGTTCGCCGAGTTGGAGCACCTCCCCCACAGCGTCGGTCTGGTCACCGACCTCGACGCTCACCTCGGTGAACGTGTGGTGGTGTCGCTCAGAGCCGAGCTCCGATGTCGTGAGCTGCTCGAACGACAAGGCGCTCCGGCGCCGCCGGCACTCGTCGTGGCGATCGACGAGTTCGCCACCCTCGCCCGTGAGCTTCCGTCGTTCGTCGACGGGGTCATCGACGTCGCCCAACGCGGGAGGAGCCTCGGGCTGCACCTGATCCTCGCGACCCAGCGACCAGCCGGTGTGGTGACCGACTCGATCCGGGCGAACACCTCGTTGCGCATCGCGATGCGCGTTGCCGACGACGACGACAGTCGTGACGTCGTCGGTGTGATCGACGCTGCGTACATCGACCCCCGTCGACCGGGAACGGCGCTGGTTCGGATCGGGACCGCATCTCCTCAGCCGGTCCGAGTGGCGCACTCGGGTGGCGCCCCTCGTCGTCAACACCGGACCGTGGTCGTCGAGCCGCTCCACGAACCCCGTGGCCCGTCCGAACCGCCCGCTCGCCCGATCGACGACGGACCGACGCAACTCGCCGTGGCGGTCGAGGCCAGCCGTGCCGCTGCACTGCTCGGTGAGCTCGCACCGCCTCGCCGACCGTGGCGCCCACCCCTCTGCGAGAACGTGACGCTCGACGGTGCGCACGCCACGACCGGATGGAGCCCCCGACCCGACGTCGGACAGGTGTGCGTGGGAGTCATCGATCGACCAGACGCCCAGACCACCGAACCGCTCGTGTTCGACCTCGACCGCCATGGCGGCGTGCTCGTCAGCGGCCCGGCCGGTTCGGGCCGATCGACCACCCTGGCGGTGACCGCAGCGTCGCTCGCTCGGCTCGGGGCGATCAGCCTGCACGTGGTCCACAGCGACGATTCCCTTATCGGTCTCCTGCCAACCGGCAGCGACCTGCTCCACCACGACGACACCGAGCGCACGCTGCGGCTCCTGCGACGCCTCACCAACGGCCACCGATCGGACCGGACCAGCGTCGTGCTGATCGACGACGCAGACACGTGGTGTCACCGTCACGAACGCACCAACCGGGGTGCGGCGCACGACGTTCTCGCCCGGCTCTGCACGAACAGCCGACAGCTGAACGTGGTGGTGGCCGTGTCGGTCGGCCGACCCGGCGACCTCCCCCGGGCCGTCGCCGCTGCGCTCGGCAACCGGGTCGTGCTCGGCAGTGACGATGGAGCCGTCTGGCCGCCGGGCGGGGGCTCACTCGGATCGTTCCGGTTCCAGATCGCCGAACCGCCCCCACCGGTGGCGTGGTCTGCTCCCGCATCGACACCGAGACTGCCCGAGCGGGTCCCACTCGCAGTTCTCCCTGATCCCCACCCCTGGCTGCTCCCCGTCGGCATCGACGCCGATCGTCTCGAACCGGTGACGATCGACCTCACCGCCCGGCACCTGCTCGTCCTGGGCCCGCCGGGGAGCGGCCGCAGCACGCTGCTGCGCACCGTGACCAACCGGGTGCTCGCCGGCCGTCCGTCCACCGAGGTCCTGACGCTCGACGGCCGTGACCCTGCCGCCGGGTCGGCGGCGACAGCAGTGGCATCCCGACTCAACGAGCGACTCGATCAGCAGCGACGGTCCGACCGGGGCCGCCAACCGGATCTGCTCGTCGTGATCGACGACATCGACGAGCTGTTCGACCTGACACTCGACACGGCACCGGCCGGGGCGCCGACCGCCAGCGAGTTCGACTCGCTGCTCATCGCCGCCATGCGGCGGAGCGATCTGGTTCGGTTCGTGGCCGCGGCGTCGGTCGATGGTGTGGCACGCAGCTTCGCCGAATCACCACGACTCCTACGGGCCGGACGCCACGGGGTCCTGCTCTCCTGCGACGCAGACGTCCACCCGAGCCTGCTCCACAGCGTGGTGCCCCGCCGAGAGGAGGTGCCGCACCGACCAGGACGGGGCTGGCTGGTCGGCGGAACGGACCCCGTGCTCGTCCACTTCGCAACACCCGAGGGGAGTTGAACGCACCGATTCCGCCGGCGGGGCCGGTCTCACCCGGCGGGGCCGGCCTCGTCCCGGTCGAGTTCGGCGAGGTCCTCGACGCTGACCCAGCCGCTGGCGAGTGCGTGATCCACCAGGTGCGACCGCCGCTCGCCGGCGACCTCGGCGAGGTCGCCGACCAAGCCAGACACTCCGACCCGGTCGAGTTTGGCGCAGAGGTTGTCGACCTTGCGGTGGTACTTCGAAGGGGTCCAGCCGAGTCGGCGGGCGGCAGCTCGGGCCGTCGGGATCCGACCGTCGGCCGGGTCGAGCAGTCGAGGTTCGCTCAGAGCCAGCACCAGCAGCCGCTGATCGGGATTGAGTTCCACCTGACCCCACTCGAGCGTTCTCGGCGCCTCGCCCGGCGGGCCGGTACGCAGGTCGACGTCCCGTTCGAGCAGTTCCACCACGAGACCGAGTTCGTAGGTGATCGGCCCCGCCCGGAACCGGACGGTTCCCTCGGGGAACGCCAGCGCCGTTGCCGACCCGGGCCCGAGCGCCGTCGACGTGGTCGCGGTCGTGCTGCGCACGCTGAGAGCCGTTCGCCGACCGACGTTGCGCAGCCACCACGTGTCGCGATCGTGGAGCACCTCGAAAACGATCCGGTGGAGGTACGGGTTGGTGTCGAGTTCGAGGTCCGCTGACCGGCCGACGGTGAACCGGTCGGTGACCCGGTACTCCTCGCCGCAGAACTCAACGATCAGGGCCCCGGCACGACCGATTGCTGCTGCGTCCATCTCGGACCTCCCGTCAGTGACGGTGCGGCCTGCGCATCGGGCCGGACCACTGATGTCCCCACGCCCGATGCCAGTGTGACGCCCTACGGCTCCGGGCGGAACGGGTCCGTGGACCCGCTGCGTCGTGCCCAGGGTGCGCCGGTGCGGCAATCTGTCGAGGTGGATGGCGACAACGGACGAGCTGGATCCGACACCACGGGCGGATCCACCGACCCGGTGCTCGTGCGCCGTGCTCGGATCCGCCACCTCAGCGATCTCGGCCAGCGGATCGGCTACGGGTGCTTCGGGCTCGGGGTCGTGTTGTTCGTCGTGGCGTTCATCCTGCAGTTCCCCGCCCCGATGGTGGTGTCGATCGTCGCAGTGTTCGTCATCGGCTCGAGCGTCCTGCTGCCGGGCATCATCTTCGGCTACGCCGCCAAAGCCGCCGACGCAGAGGATCGCGGCGAGAAGTTCGGCTACTGACGCACGGCCTGATCAACGGTCCCAGAGCTCAGAGACCACACGCCACACCGGCTCGGTCGGTGCGCCGGGATCCACCGGACCGGTGACGCCGCAGGGCGGCATGGGCACGAGGTCCGCCACGGCGACCCGCACCGTCCCGGAGCCCAGCGGACCGTCGACCCGGACCGTCACCGGCGGCGCTCCCGGTTCGGCCGGGACAGGGCCGTCGACCTCGACCCGACGTTCCGAGTCAACCCACCCCCATCCGAATTCGGCCCATGCGGCGCGATCAGCGACCTGCGCCGGACCCGACGGGAGCGAGGAGACACCCCGGCACGCCGCCAGGAGATCCGTCGACGGCGCCGGCACGGGTCGCTGCTCGGCCACGGCCGCTGCCCGAGCGGTGAGCTCACAGGCGAGCGGCGGCGTGAGGTGCGCCCACGCCAGTCCGTCGGGGAAGGTGATGCCCGTCGGGGCGAACCGATGACCGCCGGTGTGCGAACAGCGCCACATCTCCACCGGCCGACCGCTCCCGGGTGGACCAGCCGGCTGGTCGAGAAAGGCCAGGTCATCGAACAACGTCGTGCCCCGCGCGCCACAGCAGACGTCGCGACGGCCGTGGGTGCACAGGTGCAGCGCCGGGGGCGCCTCGGAGGCGCCGCTGCTCCGGGCTCCGTCGACCAGCGACCGGATCAGTTCCGGCACCTCGTCGTGATGGGACGTCGACCAGCGGCGGGAGCGGTACGGGCCACCGCCCGGCCCCGTCCGCTCCCACACCGTCACGCTCGTGGGTGTGGCCTCCGAGGCGCTCGCACCAACCGGGCCCCGGGCCGTCACGACCACCGGACGCCAGCGCCGCCCGTCGGCACCCTCGCAGTACGCCCCGGTCCAGCCGAGTTCCCTGAACGGCCAGCACTCGCTGGCGTCTCGAGCCCACGGCAACGGTGACTCGACCACCACGAAGGCGTCGTAGTGGCCGGCCGTCCCGATCGCAGCGCTCCCGAGGTCCAGGCGATACGGGGCGCATCGGATTCGCTCGGGTTCATGGCGTTGTCCGGACAGGCGCACCACAGAACCGTACCGGCGCCGAAATGGGGCCGAGCAGCCGACTCCGGTACGGTGGGACCATGAGCGACGAGGTCACCCGGTCCGGACGACTCCCGGCAGCCGAGCGGCGCACCCAGTTGATCCAGGTCGCAACGCGCGTGTTCGCTCGCGACGGGTTCACAGCCACGTCCATGAACGACGTGGCCGAGGCTGCGGGAGTGACCAAGCCGGTCCTCTACCAGCACTTCGCCTCGAAGCGGGACCTGTTCGTCGAGCTGCTCACCGAGATCGGCGCCGAACTGCAGGACACGATCGCCAAGGCGACCGCCGATGCCACCGGGCCTCGCCAACAGATCGAACAGGGCTTCCGTGCGTACTTCCGATACGTCGACGAGCATCCCGATTCATATCGGGTGCTGTTCGGCTCGGGATCGCGCCGCGACCCGGAGTTTGCGTCGTTCACCCGGGCCGTGGAGGACTCGATCGCCGCATTGATCGCCGAGTTGATCCTCGTCGACGGCGAACCGGTCGCCGATCGCGACGTGCTCGCCCACGGGATCGTCGGCATGACCGAGTCCGCGTCTCGCCACTGGCTCGCTCACGACCGGACGCCCGATGTCGACTCGCTCGCCTCACAGCTCGCCCGACTGGCGTGGTCGGGTATGCGCGGCCTCGACCGGGGAGCGCCGGGGTGAGCACCGAGGACTGGTACGAGGTGGTCGTCGAGATCCCGCAGGGCACTCGGAACAAGTACGAGATCGCCTACGACTCCGGCGAGATCTGGCTCGACCGTCATCTCTTCAACGCCACTGTGTACCCGGCGGAGTACGGGTTCTTCCCGAACACGCTCGCCGAGGACGGTGATCCGCTCGATGCGCTCGTCCTGCTCGGCGAACCGACGTTCCCGGGCTGCCACCTCCGGGCCCGACCGGTGGCGCAACTCGAGATGACCGACGAGGCCGGTCGCGACGTGAAGGTGCTCTGCGTCCCAGCCGGCGACCTTCGATGGGACCACTTGTCCGACGTCGACGACGTCCCGGACTATCTCCTCGCCGAGATCAAGCACTTCTTCACCATCTACAAGGACCTCGAACCGGGGAAGGGCTCGGAGATCGGCGACTGGACCGGCGCCGACACGGCACTGGCGAGCATCGCCGAGGCCCGCGCCCGGTTCCCCGGCTGATCCGGCACCGATCCTCCGGTCCCGCTTCTCCCGGTCACCACTCGCTAACGTTTTCGGTACCGGGCTGTCCGGTCGTGCCCCAACGGCACGAAAGAGGAGGAATCATGAACACACTCGTCCAACTCCTCGGCCAGGAGGGCGGGGAGTCCGGCGGAGCGTTCGCCGCTCTCGGAGCCTTCTGGTTCATCTCGCTGGCGTTTCTGGTCCTGACGCTCATCGGCTACTGGAAGGTCTTCACCAAGATCGGCCTGCCCGGCTGGATGGGCATCATTCCCTTCGTCAACATCTACATGCTGTTCAAGGCCCGGGGGCAGCGTGAACCGGTCGTGTTCCTTCTTCTCTGCCTGATCCCGTGCATCCAGATCATCGGACTCTGGTTCCTCGCCAACGACACCGCCGAACTCTTCGACAAGGAACTCGGCTGGAAGATCTTCCTGTTCATCTTCCCGGGCATCGCCCACCTGATCCTGGGCTTCGGCAGCTCGCAGGCCGACCCTTCCAAGGTCGCTCCCGGGGTCGGGCTCAACGCCTGATCGTCATCCGTCCGCCGGTTGGCGGGGCACTGCGATAGTGATGTCGGTGCCCCGCACCCGGACCTCCCGCTCGGAGGCCGCAGCGAACGCCACCTGGTCCTCGTCGGTGAGGTTCCGGCCGGTGAGGCTCCGGGGCCATCTCCGGTCGAACAGCACCGAGGAGAGCTCGAGGCCGTAGAGGTAGAGCATCCCGAGCAGGTAGGTCCACGACAGCAGCCCGAAGAACACCACGAACACTCCGTAAGTCTCCGAGCTGCGGACGATGAACCGGTCGACGTACCAGACCCCGAGCAACTGCAACGCGAGCCAGGACGCACCGACGAAGAGCGCTCCGGGGAGCAACCACAGCACGGGAACCCGCCGCGAGCACAGCGTGACGTGCAGACCGATGGCACAGAGCGATCCGGCGAACAGGGGCGCAACGACCATCGCTGCGGTCCCGACTCCCTCGGGCGCCCAGCGGAACGCCCACGCCCGTGAACCGGAAAGCACGAGGCAGCAGATGATGATCGCAGCTGCAGGGAGCGAGCGCAGTCGCCGGATGATCCAGTTGGGTCGGTCGAACACCGGAATCCCCCAGACCGTGTTCAGGGACTCCTGGATCATCTCCAACAGGCCGAGGCCGGCCCACAGTGACACGAGCGACGACACGACGATCACCGCCCAGCTCCCGCCCAGGTCGGCCGCCCCCGTCCTGATCTGGGGACCGATGATCGGGATGGAGGCGAGCGTCGAGTCGACCAGATCGGCCTGCAGCCCGGGGTTGTCCCGGAGCACGAGCCCCATCACGTTCACGAACACCAACAACAGCGGGAACAGCGCAAAGAAGCCGCGATAGGTGAGGAGCATGGCGAGCTGGCCGCCACGGTCCTCACCGAACTTCTTGAGTACGCCGTGCAGCACTGCGAGCAACGGGACGCGTCGTTGGACGGCGTCGATACGGTCCGAGACACGATCGACGGTCCAACCGATCCAGCCGACTGGATTGGTGGGTCGTTCCCGCTCAGCCGCTGCCCCGTCCGTTGCCGGATCGACAGGTCGCTGGTCGATGCTCACGACGTTCGACGCTACCGCGCCACCAAATCTCAAGGGGTCCACGTCCGGTGCCGACACCGCACTGGCGACCGGCGTGAGGAGGAGCGGCCGTGGAAATCGAACGTTTGGAACTCGTCGAACAGCACGTGAGGCTCGTCGAGCAGGTCGTCCACCAGCTCGCCGGCACACTCCCCGATCACGTCGACCGATCCGAACTGCTCGCCGCCGGTCGGCTGGGCCTGGTCGAAGCCGCTGAGCGGTTCGACTTCGACCAGCCGGTCCCGTTCGCCTCGTTCGCCTCGACCCGAATCCGCGGCGCCGCCCTCGACGCGATCCGCGAGTCCGACTGGACTCCCCGCCGCACCCGGGCGCTCGCCCGGCAGGTCGAGCTCACACGACAGGACCTGCGGACCATCAACGGCTCGGAACCGACCGACGATCAGATCGCCGAGGCGCTCGAGCTGCCGGCGGGAGCGCTGCGCCGGTTGCGCAACCAGATCTACCGAGGCCACGTCGGCCGCCTCGACGCCCTCCGGGGCGAACGGCCGACTGAGGAGGTGCTCGATGACCCCACTGCAGTGGACATCGAGTCGTGGCTCGTCGAGCGGGAACGGCGCAGCGACCTTCGACAGGCGATCGCCTCGCTCGACGAACGGCTCCGAGTGGTGGTCACCGCTCTCTACCTCGAGGGTCGAACCAACGACGACGTCGCCACGCTGCTCGGGGTGAGTCGCTCCCGTGTCTCGCAACTCCGTGCCGCAGCGCTCGGCGCACTCCGGCACCTGCTCGAGGCCACGGACCCCGGTGAGCGGAACCCGGGATCGGTTCCGGCGTCGACCCGGGCGTGATCGTCGCCGACTGACCGGATTCTCGGCATCGGTGTGACCGGTAGCGTGACGTCGTGCATCGCTCCATCGCGGAGGTCGACTACGCCGGCTACACCCACGATCCCGACGTCGTCGGTCTGACCGTTCCATCGACGGTCCCGCCGCCCGTCGGGGAGCTCGACGAGCCCGTCGACGCACCGCCGGCACCGCGGCCGGGCCCCGACGACGAGCCACTGGTGCCGCTGGAGCACCGCCGGATCCGGACCCTCGGCTGCTACTTCCTCGAGGGCTGGACCAAAGCGGCTCCCGGCACCTTCGCCCGCTCCGGGGTGGCGGATCGACTCGGCCGGGTCGCTGATCGACTCCCTGACGGCTTCGGACTGGCGATCTTCGACGCCTGGAGACCTCTCGCCCTGCAGGCCGAGCTCTTCGACGCTGCGTACGGCGACGATCGGCTGCCACCGGGGTTCATCGCCGAACCGGTCGAGGATCCCACCCGCCCACCGGCCCACCTCACCGGCGGAGCGGTCGACCTCACGCTCACGTGGCGTGGTGCGCCCCTGGCGCTCGGCACGGGGTTCGACGACTTCACCCCCGAGGCGCACTCCGCTGCATTCGAGGACCGTCCGGGGATCGTGCGGACCCTCCGGCGTTCACTCGTGGCGTCCATGCGCAGCGCCGACTTCATCGTGCTCGACGTCGAGTGGTGGCACTTCGAGTTCGGGACCCGTCGCTGGGCGGCGATCCGGGGTCACCCCTGCCGTTACGGGCCAGCACAGCCTCACTGAGGGCTGAGGCGGTGTCACGTGCCGGCGGGTCCTGGCTCGACACGACATGGAGGCCTCGAGCAGTCCCCTCACAGCGTCCTACTCACCTGGGTTCACCAACACCGCCTCGCTGTCGAGCGGACTGCACCACGCCCGACCCGGATCGGGCGAGGGCTACTGCACCGTCAACGGCCTCGCCGTTGCGGTTCGCGCCGCCCTTGCCCGAGGCGCCGGCCGGGTACTGGTCCTCTACAACGCGGGAGTGGATCCGCACGAGGACGCCGGTGGGTCACGAGGCATCACCAGCGTCACGATCGAGCAACGAGAACGACTCGTGTACGACTGGGCCGCTGCGGCCGTCAACTGCGGGGCCAGGCCAGCGGACACCACGGCTCCCCCACGGGGTCACCGTCGGCGACCTCGTCGAGTCCGGGGCGGCCGGGCAGGCCGGGCTTGTGCAGGTACCGGACGTCGTCGCCGGTGTAGCGGACGGACACGGCGCGACGTCGCCGGTCCGAGCGGTTCGGCGGCGCACCGTGCAGCGTCCGGGCGTGGTGGACCGTGACGTCACCGGGTTCCACGTCGAAGGTGACGAGTCGTTCCGCCAGCGCCGGCGTGCCCAACACATCCGGAACCACCTCACCAAGGGTTCCGGGGATCGGCTCAGGCGTCACGAACAGGTTCGGCCGGTACTCCACGTCGCCGAGGTGGGATCCCCGCACCCACTGCACCATCCCGGACTCAGCAGTCGCCGGGTCGAGCGGAACCCACGTCGTACACACCTGCTGACCACTCAGGTGGAAGTAGCCGTCGTCGGAGTGGAAGTAGGTCGGGAAAGGCGAGCCGGGCTCCTTGACCAGCACGCTGTCCTCCCACAGGTGGACCCGTTCGCTTCCGAGCAACGCCGCCACGAGCGGTGCGAGTGGCGAGCGGAGCGAGAACGCCTCCAACACGGCGTCACTGCGCCAGTGATCGACCCCGCCGGCGAACGCCGGAGTGTCGGGAGCAGCACCGACCATCGGGCCGAGGTCGACGGCCTCACCGGAGCCGACCACCCGGTCGACTGGACCACTCAGCACCTCGATCCACTCCTCCGGCAGCACACCACGCAGCAGCACCACACCGTCGGAGCGGAACGTTGCGATCTCGTCGTCGGTCGCCGGCCGATTCGGCAGTCCGGGCAGATCGGCAATGAGCGCGTCGAGTTCGGCATCGGCGGTTCGGACGCTCCTCGGTGCTGGGTCCATGCGGGGATCGCCTCCTCTCTGCTAGGTCAGCTCTCTGGTGTATCAGGTCCGCCGTTCCAGCACTGTGAGATCCGGGTCGGATCCGGTCGCCGGGTCGAGTACGGCGTCGAACTCGCTGCGGCCCTGCAGTTGGGAGAACAGGAACCCGGTGACGAGCCGGCGGGTGAGTTGGTGGGCCCGGTCGATGGGGAGCAGGTCGGGCCCGCACCCCTGCTCGGCGTAGTTGTCGATTGCGGCGATGAGCGCCGGCAGCACATCCGGTCGACTCCGGGCCAGCTGCTGGTAGCCGCACACATCGGTGAAACTCTGGTGGCCTGCCGCCCGCAGGTCGGCGCGCACGAGCGGCCGGGCGGCGACGAGCGTCGCCGGGCGGTCGGTGTTGGGATCCACCGGGGTGGTCACGTCGGACGTGCCCGAGACGAGGAGCGTCGGTGTGTCGATCGACGACAGCAGGTTCTCCGGCAGCGTCTCGGAGTACGGCGCGAGCGCCACGATGGCATCGAGGCCGGTGAACGCCTCCTCGGGTCCGCGAGCCGACCCGGCCAACAACGCCGTGAGTCCGCCGAAGCTGTGTCCCGTCACTGCGATCCGCTCGGCGTCGACACTCGGGGTCAGGTCCTCGAACCCGACAGCGCCGGAGGTGGCTGCGCCGATCACCGCAGCGACGTCGACCGGCCGGTCCTGAGCGACCTGCACCTGCGGTTCGTCGGTTCCGGTGAACTCGTCGATCGCCGTGTTGCCCACGTGGTCCGGCGCCACGACGACGAATCCGTGACTCGCGAGGTGCTCGGTCAGGAACCCCGAGACGTAGCGCAGGCCGCCGCTGCCGTGGGAGTAGACCACGAGCGGGAACGGACCAGGTGCGGGTGCGGCCCCGACGACGGCATCGATGGTGGGGACCTCGAGCCCGGGGAACGTGTAGGTCGCCGGGGTCGCCCCGGGCGCCGAGCCCGGCTCGACCGGATACCAGACCTCGACGGGGAGGAGTCGATCCCGTGCGCCGAGCACCTCCACGGTTCGGACCCCCACCTCGTAGGGGCCCCGGGCCTCGAGCGTCGCTGCGAGTTGGGCCACGCTCGGCGGTTCGGTGGTCGTGGTGGCATCACCTGCGCCGGGCACACCGGCGGAGTCATCGGTCCCGCCGTCGGCGACCGGCCCCGGATCCGATGCGCTGCAGCTGGCGATCGCAGCAGCGAACAGCGCGGCGGCGAACATCCCAGCGACACAGCCAGCGATCCGACGGGCACGACGGGTTCGGGAACCACGCACGCCCGGACAGTACGACCAACGGTCGCCGGATGTGGTGAACTCTGTTCATGACCGAGCGTCGTAGCGGCGAGGAACCCGGGATCGGACACGGCATCGAAGCGACCCTGCCGCTGTCGAGGAGTTCGTGGGCCTGGCGGGTCAACGCCGAGCCGACCGTCTTCGCCGGAGGCGGTCGGGCACTGCTGCTCCAGGTGGCCCACCCGGGTGTGGGCGCCGGGGTCGAGCAGTTCTCCTCCTACGCCAGTGACCCATGGGGTCGACTGTTCCGCACCGTCGACATCATGATGAAGCTGTCGTTCGGCACACCCGAGGTCTCGGCCCGTCAGCAGCGGATCCTCTACGCCATGCACCAGCGGGTGAAGGGCACGACCGACGACGGCACCCAGTACTCGGCGCTCGACAGCGATCTGCAGATGTGGGTGTGGGCCACGCTGGTCGACACGGCGCTCCTGATCTACGAACGTGTCCGTGGCCGACTGAGCGACGCCGAACGAGCGCAGTTCTACGAGGAGTCCAAGCTGGTGGCCTACGCCTGTGGAGTCCCTCGTGGCACCTGCCCGGACGACTGGGCGGCGTTCAGCGACTACGTCGAACACGTCGTCGTGAGCGACCTCCGAGTGACACGATCGGCCCGCGCCGTGGCCACGACCGCCATGACCCCGCCTCTCCCCGGGCCACTCGCCCCGGCCACCGGCCTGCCCAACCGGCTCGTCACCGTGGGGACCCTCCCGCCGACGTTGCGCGAGCAGTACGGGTTCACCTGGGATTCGGGCCAGCAACGTCGGCTCGATCTGTGGTTCACCGCCCTCCGCCTGGGTTCACGCATCACACCGACCCCGGTCCGGCACCTCCCGACCGAGTGGACGATCTCCCGCACCCGGCCGTTGCGGATCGGCTGGCTGCAACGCCACGGCGCTGCGGTGACCGCCGCCAAGCTCGAGGCGGCCGACCTCACATGAGCCAGACCGCCGAGCGATCCGCCATCGAGGACCTCGGCGAGTTCCGGGGTCGTGCCGTCGAGTTCCTCGAGGCCCACGCCTCACAGATCGGCGGGAACGACGAGTTCGTCTGGGGAGAGGGCGACGACTTCGTCGGGATCGTCGAGGAGGGCGACCCGGAGACCGAGGCGGCGTCGGTGGCCGCGGCGCGAGCGTGGGCGGCACTTCGTTTCGATGCCGGGTTCGGCTGGATCGACGGACCGGCCGAGCTCGGCGGCGGCGGGCTCACCGGCGCACACCTCCGTGCCTACCGGAGCCTCGAATCCCGCTACGACCTGCCCGATCAGTCGGTGTTCACCATCGGGCTGGGCATGGTCGCCCCGACGATCGCGGCCCACGCCCGACCCGACGTGGCCGCGCAGTACCTCGCACCACTCCACCGGGGTGACGTGATCGCCTGTCAGCTCTTCTCCGAACCAGGTGCCGGTTCCGATCTGGCGTCACTGTCGACGAGAGCCGTGGCCGACGGCGACGAGTGGGTCGTCGACGGTCAGAAGGTCTGGACGTCCAACGCCCACCACGCCGGGATCGGAGAGATCATCTGTCGGACCGATCCCGATGCACCCAAGCACGCCGGCATGACGGCGTTCATCGTCGACATGCACGCCCCCGGGGTGGAGGTGCGACCGCTCCGACAGATGACGGGCGGTGCCGGATTCAACGAGGTCTTCTTCACCGGCGTGCGCATCCCCGACTCGCATCGACTCGGCGCGGTCGGAGAGGGTTGGGGGGTGGCGCTCACCACGCTCATGAACGAGCGTGCCTCGATCGGCAGTGGGATGGGGCTCGCCAAGGGACCCGGGCCGTTCGAACGGCTGGTGGCACTGACCCGGCACGTGGGCGCCGATGCCGATCCGGTCACCCGGGACCGGCTGGCCCGGCTCTACACCACCCACGTCGTCAACGGGCTCACCGCAAAGCGGGCGACCGCTGCGCTGCGCTCCGGAGGCCTCCCCGGCCCGGAGCTCTCGATCCTGAAGCTCGCCGGGACCGAGCACCTGTTGGCCATCGCCGACTACGTCGCCGGCGTGCTCGGGCCGGCACTGTGCGCCGACACCGGTGAGTGGGGCACGTTTGCCTGGACCAAGCTCGTCTGCGGCGTCCCCGGTGGGCGCCTCGGCGGCGGTTCCGACGAGATCGTCCGCAACATCATCGGCGAGCGCGTCCTCGGCCTCCCACGCGAGCCCCGCTGAACCGCACGACGGTCCGGGTCGGGTGGTCGCCTCAACCCACGGCGACACCCGATCGATGGATCGCTGCGGCGTCGGTGCCCAGGTAGGACGCAACGACCGCAGGGTGTGTCAGCACGTCGTCGGGTGGACCGCTCACGAGCACGGAGCCGAGTTCCATGGCGACCAGCCGATCACAGAGAGCGGCGAGCATCGGGACGTCGTGTTCGATGACCAACATGGCTGCACCCGTGTGGTCGCGGATCCGGCCGAGCAACGGCCCGAGTGCCTCGGTCTCGCGCTGGGCGACCCCGGCCGACGGCTCGTCGAGCAGCATGAGGACCGGGTCCTCGGCCAGCAGGCAGCCGAGTTCGACGATCCGCCGGGTGCCGGTGGACAGCACCGACGTCGGGGTGTAGCGGTAGCGACTCAGGCCGAGGAGTGCGACGAGTTCGCCGACACGTGACTCGGTGTCGTCCTCGGAGAGGTACGACGCCGGGAGCCGGGTGGCATCGGCGACCATGGAACGGTTGGCGACTGTGCGTTCACAAGCAACGGCGAGCGTCTCGTCGACGGTGAGCGACGGGAAGAGGCGAGCCTCCTGGAACGTCCGACCCATCCGGCTGCGAGCTCGTTCGTGCGGTGCCCACTCCGAGACGTCGACGCCCCGGAACACCACCCGCCCCCCGTCGAGGTCGTGGAATCCCGAGATGCAGTCCATCAGGGTGGTCTTCCCGGCGCCGTTCTGCCCGACCAGGCCCACGATCTCGCCGGCGGCCACCTCGAGGTCGACGTGGCCGAGCGCCTCGACGCCACCGAACCGCTTGGTCACATCCTCGCAGCGCAGGACGGCGCCGGCGTCGACGGTGGAGGGTTTCGGCGCACCGAGCGCCGTGAGGTCGATCCCGGCCACGGCCGGGGCACCAGCTTCGGTCTCCTCGACGCCCACTGGGCCGGCGCCACCCTGGAGGAACACCGACCGCAGCAGGTCCGGACGTTCGAGCAGGTCACGGGTCGGACCCTCGAAACGCACTGAACCCTTCTCCATGAACACCGCTCGCTCGGCGAGTGTCAGCGCAACGTTGACCGACTGCTCCACGACGACGACCGTGACGCCCGACCGGTTGAGCTGGCGAACCACGTCACACAACGCCGAGACCACCAGCGGCGACAGGCCGAGTGAGAGCTCGTCGATCAGCAGGACCTCCGGCCGGAGCATGAGGGTGCAGGCCAGGGCGAGTTGTTGCTGCTCCCCGCCCGAGAGGTCACCGGCGAGTTGGGAACGGCGCTCGGCGAGCACGGGGAACAGGTCGTGGACGTCAGCGATCGAGTCGTCGAACCGTTGCCGATCACGTCGGAACGTCCACGCCGCCAACCGCAGGTGTTCCTCCACGGTGAGCGTCGGGAACACCGCCTTGCCGCCGGGCATCAACGCCACGCCGTCGCGCACGATGCGTTCGGGTCGGCGGTTGGCCACGCCCACGCCGTCGACGGTGATCGACCCCCGGCAGCGCGACAGTCCCGACACCGCCCGCAGCAACGTCGACTTGCCCGCACCGTTCGTGCCGAGCAGCGCCACGATCTCGCCCCGTCGAACCTGGAGGTCGACGTCGAAGAGCACCTGGAGCGAGCCGTAGGAGACGTCGACCCCGGCGGCGTCGAACACGACGTCGGCCGCCGCGGCGCGGGCGGGCAGGTACGGGGGTGGGCCTTCCGGGGCCGGTTCGCTCGGCTGCGTCGCCGGCGGCGGTTCAGACAGTGGCTGGCCGTCGAGGTCCACACCGGAGCGGGCTGCGAGCGGTCGCAGCACCCGGTCCCGGAGTCGTGCTGCGAGCCCAGCCAACCCGCTCGGCACCACCCACAGCACCACGAGCACGCCCACTCCGGCGGCGACGAGGCGAAGGGTGGCGTCGAGGTCCTGGGCGCCCCGCAGGCCGGCGGCCCCGAGCATCGCACCGGGCAACGAGCCGAGGCCCCCGATGGTCGCCCCGGAGAACACCTCGACGGACTGGACCACCTGGTAGCTGCCGGCTCGGGCGCCCCGCAGGAGCAACACGTGGACGCCACCGGCCAACCCGGCGATCGCACCGGCACAGATGAACCCCTGCAGCGTCGTCCATCTGGTCGGGACCGCAGCGGCCTCTGCGGCCTTGCGGTTGTCACGGGCGGCGATGAGCAGCCGGCCTGAACGCGATCGCCGGACCGCTGCGGCCACGACGACGCACAGTGCGAGGACAGCGAGTGTGAACCAGAGCATCGAGCGCTCGTCCTCGAGGTCGACCCGACCCCAGAGCAACGGTCGCACGACCGTCTGTGGGATCAGGTCGGGGAACACGTTCGGGTTGAGGACGTAACCGTCGAGCACGACGGCGAAGGCGAGCGTCACCACGGCGAGGAACGGGCCGGTGATCCGCAGGGCCGGGATGCCGAGGAACAACGCCACGAGCGCACCAGTGGCTGTGGCGGCGGCGAGCGTGATGAACAGGTCCACATCCCAGCGCGCCAGCAGGTTCCCGGCCACGATCGCCGATGCACCGACGATGGCGAACTGCCCGAGGCTGATCTGTCCGGCCCATCCGGTCAGCACCACCAGGCTGACAGCCACCATCGCCCACACGGCGATGACCGAGACCGAGAACGCAGTCGATGGTGAGAGCTGTGTCGGCACCCACACCGCAGCGGCGAGCACGACCGCCAGCGTCGTCCACCGGGCGATGCGTTGGGATCGGAGTCGGGCGACCACCGGATGCACCCTGCGGATCAGTTCGGCGTTGCGCCACCCGCCGTCGGAGTCGAATGCCCGGGACCGTCGGCCCTCACCGACGAGGAGCAGTGCCACGACGATCACGATCAGCAGGACCACGTCGAGCAGCGCCGGGGTGTCGGTGTTCCAGCGGACCAACTCGGCCACGACGCCGAGCACCACCGCAGCGACGAACGCCACGGGAAGCGACTCCATGCGGGCGACGATCGCTGCGGCGAGCGCCGGCAGGAGGATCGCCGGTCCCGCGGCTGCGGCCGGTGAGGCCCCGAGGAACGGTGCCTGCAGGACGAATGTCAGGGCGGCGAGGCCACCGGCGAGTGCCCACACCACGGTGGTGATGTTTCGCACGGGGATCCCGAGGAGCCGGGCCCGATCGGTGTTCTCCGCCGCCGCCCGGACTGCGGTGCCCACCAAGGACCGCTGCAGGAACCACGCAAGTCCCCCGACGACCACCGGGACGACGGCGACGGCGAGCAGATGGTTTCCGGTGATGAGCGCCGGTCCCACCTCGAACGACACCGACGACAGCGGCGTCTCGAACGCCCCGAGGACCAGCCCATCGGCAGAGAACACCCGTTCCGGGATGAGCAGTTCGATGCCGCCGAGCAGTTGCGCCAAGCCGATCGTGGCGACGGTCAGGACGAGGCGGGGGGCATCGGCGAACCGCCGGATCACCAGGACCTCGACGACGGCACCAACCGCCAGGCCGAGCAGCGGCCCGACGACCAGCGTCACCCAGTACGGCCACCCCCAACTCACGAACAGGTGGACGGCAGTGAGCCCGGCGACACCGGCCATGGCGCCGTTGGCGAAGTTCACCACCCGGTTGGCCCGCCAGATGAGGATGAGCCCCACCGCAGTAAGACCGGTGGCGGAACCGAGGATCGCCCCGGCGAGCACGTTCCCGGGAGGCGCCCCGTTGGGCAGGACCACCGATGCGAGCGCCCACGCTGCGAGCAGCGCCGCAGCTGCGAGCAACGCGCGGGCGGGTCGGTTCACCCCTTGGCCGATCTCGGCGGCGAACCGGGCCACTTGCCGATCGGGAAGCGGGCGCCACCGTTGGGGTCCTGGTAGGTGCCGGGGCTGCGCGTCTGCGGCGAGTTGACCGATGGGTTCCAGAAGACCTCGCGAGCGTCCTCGGCCGTGGTGTAGTCCCCCGGCCCGAAGCCCCACGTTCCGAACGGGCCGCTGCGACGCGGGTAGTTGAACATCCCCTGTTCGAAGCTCTGCGGCGTGAGGTTGGGCCCGGCACCTTGGATCCCGAGCGCAATCAGGTAGATCTGGTTGTAGATGAGTTCGACGCCGATCGACGGCTCGTCGGACCGAGTGGACTTGTAGGCGCGGTAACCGAGGCCCTGTCCTGCGGGTTGGGGAGCGCCGGCGAAGGAGATCCCGAAGGATCGGCCCCACTGGTCCTGCTGCAGGATCTGACCGATCAGGTCGTTGTCCACGAGGGCCACGCCGGTCACGAGCCACTCGGGTTCGTAACCCTGCTCGCGAGCCTTGGCCGTCATGAACGTCATGATCAGCGGGTCGCAGGTGCAGATCACGCTCGTCACCTGCTTGTCCTTGAGTTGCCGGATGAGCGTGTCGGCCTGCGACGACATCTTCGGGATGTCGATGACGTACTTGCTGTTGAGGACGATGTCGTTGGCCTTGCCGGCGCGTTCGGCGATGCCCACACCGCTGCGCACGCACTCCTGGTACCAGGAGTTCTCCGGGGCGATGATCGCGGCGCGGCGGGGCTGGTTGCGCAGGTTGCCACCGGCGAGCGCCGCCGGCTTCCCGGCCATCTTGATCACGAAGTAGCTCGCAACGCTCTCTGCGATCGTCGAGCAGTCAGGGAACTGGCTCCAGGCGAACGGACGGCGCTGCGACATCCACTCGCGCGACGTGTACGGCGCCCCGACGTTGATCACGCCCTTGGAGGAGAGGGCGTCGGCGTACACCGGTGAGACTGCCGAGACGTCGGCGAACGCCTTGATCTCCTGAGAGACCTTGAGGGCGTCGGCCTGCGCCCCCTCCTGTCCTCCGCCGGTGATCTCCTTGAGCACGTCGCCCTTGCCGTTGTAGACGACGAGCTTCATCTTGCGGCCGTAGAACTGGAACCGCTTGTTGAAGTACTCGACGAGTCCCTCGACCGTCCTGCGGATCAACTCGGGGCTCTCGTTGGGGATCTTGGCGTTGGCCACCCTGGACACTGCGTCGAGCAGACCGTTGGAGAAGCCTTCGATGCGCACCGCCACCGTGATCGAGTCGCCCGTGACCCCGCGACTCGTCTCCCCACCGTTCCCACCGCTGAAGCGGACGCACACCGGCGAGTAGGGGTCGCCGGGCACCTGCTGGGGTCCGCAGCCGGCGATCGCCGCCGGGCCGGCACCGGGACCGCCACCGGGGCCGCCACCGGGGCCGCCACCGGGACCGCCACCGGAACCGGCGCCGCCACCAGCATCGGGGCCCGCACCGCCCGAGCCCTGCTCGACCGCTCCCGGGTCGGTGCCGGGTGCGCCCGGATCGGTGACGGCGACCCCCGGGTCGACAGCGGCGAGATCCTCGGTGACACCGGCGACCTCGACGCCGGCTGCGGAACCGGGATCGACCCGGACCTCCCGCTGCTGGCTCGGCACGAGCACGGCGATCGCCAGGAACACGGCGGTGAATCCGATCAGTGGCCCGTAGCCCCGGAAGAGCCGGTCCCGCGCCCCGCCCGGGGACGCACCTGTCGGACCGGGATCGTTCGACGCCGCGGGGGAATTCACCGGCGCCGTGGACGGATCGCTCATCGAATCGTCCTCCTCGCTCTCCGGCCTAGCAGCCGGTCACCGATCGACAGTCCGACTGCCCCGAGCAGCGCCAGCGTCCCGACAGCCACCCCTGCTCGGCCGGCCGTTCCCTCCTCGAATCGGCTGCCGATGACCGAGGGCAACGACCCCGCTTCCTCTGAACGCTCCTGCTGGACAGCCGCAGCCACCTCACTGGCGCCGGCGGCCGGATCACCGAGACCGAGGTCACCCACGGACAGGTCGACAGCCGGAGGTGTCTCGAACGAACCCGTATCCGATGAACCGGCGCCCGGGTCGATGGGCCCGAAGTCGGTGGCGATGGTCGTCTCGGGCGCCACCTCCACGGAGGCGTCGTTGAGTTCGAGCGGCGGGGGCGGGGACGAGAAGTCGGTGTCGTCGGTGACCGCTTCGACACCGCCCGCCAGGATCTCGATGCTGCCCGATCCACCGAGGACCCCGAGCAGGATGTCGACCACGGTCAACACCACGTCGTTCTTGCAGTCCTGGGCCACGAGTTCCTGGCGGAGCGCCTGGACGAGCGGGTCGATGCGGCCGAGGAACGGGACGAGCACGTCGGTCCCGAGCGGCGGTTCCTTCACCCGGAAGCCCATCGGGGTGACGCGGATCCCGCCCTCGATCATCTCGGTCGTCGGGAGCGTCAACGTGACGCCGAGCGGGGCCAGCGCCCGTTCGAGTTCGACCTTGAACCCCCTGAGGTCTGCGAGCGCCTCTCCGGCTGCTCGTTCGATCCCGAGGATGCTCGCCGATTGGAAGGTGAACGTCGACGTGGTCGACTGCTCCGCACCCGAGCGCGCCACCGCCTCCCATCTCGGTTTGCGGAACGTGAACAGGCCGCCGAGCACCCGGAGCTCATCTGCGGTGACCACCGCCCGAGCTTCCCGGACTCCGTTGCGCAGGGCGGCGGTCGTCTCGGTCCGACCCCCGATGAGCGCCACGAGGAAGACGTCGACCGGGACCGACTCGGTGCGTGCCGAACTCGACGGCAGCGGCGTGGCCGTGGCGTCCTGGAATCCGACGGGGCCACCGTTCGACGCTCCGGAGATTCCCGGCAGGTTCACCTGCGTGCGTCGGCTCTGGTCGGAGCCGACGAGGTTCGAGTCGGCCGAGGTGATCGGCGGCAGCGCCGACGGTGCGAGCAGCGGTGCGGATCCATCGCACTGCGGACCTCCGAACAACGTCGGGAGGGCGCCGAGGTCGAGCGCCCGGGCCTCTGCGCTGCCGGTCCGGTCCTGGTAACGGGCGAGCGAGCGACCGTAGGACAGGCCGATGGTCGCACTCGCAGCCTTGATGCTGAGGGTGAACGTGTCGGCGTTCGCCTGGGCGCTGCCTCGGACCACGCCATCGGACTGCGCCGGCGTGGCGGAGAATCCGAACGCCACCGCAGCAACCAACGCGAGCAGCGCGACCGCCTGCCATTTCCCCACCCGACCGGACGACGCCCACCGTCCGGACCGGCCGTCCCCCCGGTCGGTACTGCTGAACACTGTTGTCTGACCGTAGCAGTTGTGACGACGCAGCGCCCGGCGCGCCAGCCTCGCCACCCGGGGTGGTCAGCCGGGCCCGGATGGCCCCGGACCGAGCAGGTCCGGCCGGGAAGGGTCGTGGGCGTGGACGGTGCTCACCGCAACGCCACACATCACGTCGACGGCGGCGGCCACCACCCACGGCACGGCGGTGAACCGCCGACCCTCCTCATGACGAGTCGGCCAGCAGTCGGCCCGGCCGCAGTCGACCAGGCTGAGGTGCCAGTCGACGAGCGCCATCCGGTGGAGGTTGGTGAGACTCCGTGCGCTGCGCCGGGGAGCTTCGCGGCGTCGGATCAGGTCGACGGGAGTGCCGAGTCGGGCCAGGTCCCCGGCCACAGCGAGCAGCGAGTCACTCACCCGATCTGCGAGTGACTCCACGACGATCGCCTCGAGTGAGTCCCGTCGTGTCGTGCGGTCGTGCTGCGGACCCGGATGGCGCATCCCGCACCCGGCGGGGGGACGCAGCCGCCACACCGGCTGGGTACGGAGTTCCGGCAACCCCCGCCAGTGCGCTGCGTCGACCACCGGTATCAGGCTCCCGGCCTGGGAGTCCGGCGAGAGGAGAGCGGTGACCTCGGCGATCGCCCGGCGCACGTTCTCGGGTGCGCCAGCGAGTACGGGTGCGCACTCGGGGCGGCCCAGTCGCGTCGCAGCGAGCGCTCCGGCGGTACGCAGGCAACGACGCTCGATCGGCCCGTCCGGGGCGACCGCTGCGGCAACGAGACGATCGAGCCGATCCAAGTGGTCGTCGGCCTCTCGGGCGAGTTGCTCGACGACGTGGCGGACCGAGGCCACGACGACCTCACCCACCCGGGCCTCGGCACGGTGTTGGCGCAACTCGACCGACGCCAGGACCCACGGCACCGTGTCCCGCATGGGCCACTCGGCCGACCCGGGCCGCGCTGCGCCGACGTTGCGCAGCGTCCGGGCGTCGTGGAGCACGTCGAGCAGCGTGCGCACCTGTGGCACGTCGACGGCCCACAGACACCAGTCGCAGTCCTCGAGCGGGCGGTTCGACCGGCGACACTCGGGCAGGTGCCCGTCGATGCGCAGGTGGTCGACCACACCGGAGAGGTCGAGGAGAGCGGTCACGTCGGTCCGGTGATCCGCACCGAAGTGAAACCGGGACCCTCGGGCAGCGGAGCGTGCGGGCCGATGACCACCGCCACGATCGACGTCCGGGCCGGGGCGGCGCTCGGCCACGGCGTCTCGCCGTCGGTCAGCACCACCACGACCGACGGTTGCGGCCGACACGCCGCTGCCGCAGCGATCCCGACGCGCATGTCGGTGCCGCCGCCACCCCGCAGCACCAGGTCCCCGAGTCGTCGTACCCGCTGCGGCCGAGCCGACTCGACGTCGCAGGTGAGGACCACGAGCGACCGCACGCCGTTGCGTCGGAGGAGGCCGTTGATCTCGGTGACCGCAGCGTCGAGCAGGGGCCGGTCCATCGAGGCGGAGGTGTCGATGACGACGGCGATGTCCGGAGCGTGGTACCGGTTACCGGGGCGGGGGAAGTCCTCCCGGGCATCGGCCCGCCGATCCGGTCGGGTCCAGTCTGCGTGCGCCTCACCGGTCACCTCACGCACCGGACGGCCGAGAGCCGTGCGCAACAGGTGGCGCCACGGGACCTGCGGGTGCAGCAGATCCCGGGCCCAGAGCACCAGACCGGGCGAGGCGCACTCGCCCCGCGACGCCGCCGCCGTCACGTCGTGGGCAGTCGCCCGGCGGACGGCTTCGGCGTCGACGTCGTCGAGTCCGTCCCGGCCGGACTCTTCTGGTTCCTCGACGATCTCGCAGTCCGCCGGCGCCCCACCCGATCCGCTGCCGCAGGTGTCGTGCGGGTGCTCGCTCGCCTCGTCGAGGAGTTCGGCGTAGTACTCCTCCTCGAGGCCCCGGGGGGCCAGGCCGAGGTGGCGTGGCAGGACCCCGTCGGGCAGCGGCAGGCGGTCGTCGAGGAGATCGTCGTTGATCGCAGCGTCTGCGGCGAGGTTCCACAGATCGTGGGTGTCGACGGTGACCCCGCAGGCGAGCGCCCGGCTGTGGTGCTGGCGCAGCACGTGGTGGGCCTCGTGGACCAACACCGCCGCCGACTGCTCCACGCCCCACTCCCTGGCGACGGCGACGTCCACGTACACACGCCAGTACCGGTCGACGGCGAACGTGCCGAGCCCGGAACTTGCCACCGGAACGAGAGCGAACACCGCCGTGGCCAGGTACGGCTGGAGTCGGGCAGCCCGGAGTCTTGCGGCGGCGAAGAACTCGGCATCGGCTCGTTCGAGCGGTGCGACGCGAGTCGCAGCCGTGCTCGTCGCCGACACCCCGGGCGTGGAGGTGGCCGTGGCGACCCCAGGCGTGGAGGTGGCCGTGGCGACCCCGGGCGTGGAGGTGGCCGTGGCGCCGGTGGTGGGCGACGCAGTCGCTGCCGGCTCACTCACGGTCGGCCGACCTCAGACCAGCGCGGCGGCGCGCAGCACCGGGGCGAACGCCGCTGCCGAGGGTGGGGCCGGCCAGCCGGGCTCACGCAGATCCACGAGCGTGGTCGCGGCCACGGCCGCCAGGTCCGCCCGACCGGCGTCGCACGCCACGGCGAGCACGTCCCACGCCGCCAGCCAGCGGTCCTCGGTGAGTCGGCCGGCGACGGCGGTCACGACTGAGGCGAGCGATGCGAGCAGCAGGTCGACGCGGACCTGCGTCGGCAACGCGGCCGGGGTCGCCAGGAGCGCCTCGGGGTCGGGCAGGTCGGCGGTGTCGGCGAAGCGAAGGAACTCGATCGCCGGTCCCGCGCCCACCAGACCCGCCACCAGCACGTGGCGCACCTCCTTGCCGGCGCCGGCCGCTTCGGCCGCAGCAGCGGCCCGGTGCGCATGGTCCCAGCTACGCGGCGACGGCCACGCCCGACCCTGGGCCACCACGTCGGTCGGCACGTCACGGAGCACCGACGGGCGTGCGCTGATGAATCCGGCGAGCAGCGCCCGCCAGCGGACGGCCTCGGCGGACCACGACGGCGGCACCACCGGAACCGCAACCGGTTCCCACCCGCTCAGCATGCCGGTGACCCACTGGGCGGTGATCGCCTGCCACTCGAGGTGACAGAACCGGTTGGCCAGCGGCGGGGCCAGGTCGTCGCCGCCGGCAGACAACTCCGGCGGGTTGGCCGCCGCCACGAACGACACCTGCGCAGGGAGGCGCAGGTCGCCGACCTCACGCTCGAGCACCACCCGCAACATCGCCGCCTGCACCTGCGGCGCAGCGGTGGTGAGTTCGTCGAGGAACACCACGGTGTCGGGCCGGTCCACGCACCGCTGCGCCCAGCGAGGCGGGGCGAAGCTGACCGACTCGCCGATCCGCACCGGTAGGCCGGCGAAGTCAGCGGCCTCCCGGACGCTGCCGACCACCACCTCACACGCCCGGTCGAGCTGCCCGGCGATCTCCTCGACCACCCGGGACTTCCCCTCGCCAGGGGCGCCCCAGAGCAGTGCCGGCTGGCCGATCTGCACGGCAACGGCGAGTGCGTCTCGGACCACGTGTGACACGGCTGGGCCTCCCCCCGGTGCGGAACTCCGGCCCTCGAGCGGGCCGGGCGGC
>Ga0194132_10000031_pt1 | contig 227507 bp, 225 predicted proteins | sample TA2KigOf80mmetaG_FD_148612 | JGI IMG/M metagenome (GOLD analysis project Ga0194132, IMG submission 148612) | Freshwater microbial communities from Lake Tanganyika, Tanzania - TA2015054 Kigoma Offshore 80m | ecosystem: Environmental > Aquatic > Freshwater > Lake | place: Tanzania: Lake...
ACGAGGAAAACCCATGACACTGTGTCGATCGAAGTGGAACTCTGGAGGAGCGAAGGCATCAGCGCAGATCGTTCGGTTTGATTCGCCGATGCTTGGCATCTCTTCGACCTTTTCACTGCCATTCGCACAGCACGGCGACCGCCGGTCGCCCCTACAGGGCGGCATCGAAGCGGATATCTGTTGCCTTCGCTCCGGAAGAGTTTCACTTCGATCGCGTTGCAGCGATGAATAATCCGGGCTAGTGCACCGTCGGCTTTGCCGTGCTCGGGTCGCAGTCGCCTACGGCACCGTTGGGTTCGCCCGTCGCGACCGCAGGCCCACTGCGCGGCGGCGGCGCCGCTAAAACTTCGGCAACCTCGAACATGGTTCGCGTGGTCAGCGCCAACTCGGCAAAAGGAATCGGCGCCGGCTTGCCCTCGCGCAGCGCGGCGACAAAGGCCGCGACGCAGCCGTTTTGTCCTTTGTCTTGGCGCCAAAGATTCATCTTTTTGAAGCCGCGCCAACCAAAGCCGCTGAGCCGGCGAAAATTATCGAGCTGCAGGACGCGGCCGCCGCAAAAAACTTCCAGCCGCTCTTTGGCGATGGCGCGGTGGCCGTTGGCGAGGTAGTGCACGGTGCCCACCGAGCCATCGGCAAAGCCCAGGGTAAACGTCACCTTATCATCGCCGGGAAAACTGGTTTGCCCCGTTCCCAACGCCAGTGCCTGCACCGAGCACAAGCAGACAGAGCGCGCCACCGACCAACCACCAAAGCGCTGCCCATTTCAATTGTTTAACGAGCAATAAGCCGGTGTTGGCCAAGTGCAAGACGCCATAGAAGAACACTCCGCCGGCAACGTAGGGCACGCAGGCGGCGGCGCCATGGAAACGTTCGTTGGCCATCCAGCGCACCAGATCGCCGCCGGCGGCCGCCACCGCAAGCCAGATGATCGCCATCGCTGCGATCAAGCGAGTCATCAGCAGACCCAGGGTGTTTTGTGCGCGCCGCGGGTCCTGTTCAAACTCGCGCGCGGCTTCCGGCAGCCATACCGCGGTGACGGCGTTGTTAATCATCATGCCGACGATGCCAACGCTGTAGCCGATCGAATAGATGCCCACCGCCGTGTCACCATGGAAGTGCTGCAGGAACCAACGATCGGAAGAGGACAACAACCAGTAAAGCGGCGCTGTGACAACCCCGGCGAGGCCAATCTTGATCAGCCCAAGCCCTGCGCCGCTTGATAACCCGGAGGGTCGAACGAAACTGCCGAACGTCGGGACGCCGAGGAAAACGACTGAGAGCGCGTAACCCAGCACCAAGGGGATCACCAGCGCCAGCGCATCCTGGCGCCAAAACGCGGCGATGGCCATACTCGCCGCCACGACCGCGAAACCGCTGCCGACAATGCTCAGTGACATGGCAAAATATCGACCGGCCAGACGGGCGCGCGTTTGCGCCATTGTCTGTGCCACGGAAAAACCGATGCCCAGCGCCACCAAGATGGTCAAAGTCAAATCGCGCTCGGCGGCATCGCTGCTCAGAAACCACCAGGCGAGTGCGCCGACGATTGCCGCGGCGAGCGCCGCCAGCAATGACAAGCGCCAGCAATAGGCTTCGACGGCTGCGCCGCTGGGCGGCTGCGCGCTGTGATAGGCACGCGCGTAGGACATGTCGATGCCGGCCAGCGCAAACACGGACATGAGCGAAATCACCGTGCCGGCCAAGCTCGCCGCGCCGTAGGCCTGCGGACTCAAGAGCCGGGTCAGAATCGGCATGGTCACGACACCGAAAACCCGCACCAAGCCATTGCTCAACGTCAGTTGAAAGGCTCCGGAAACAAGTTTGCGCGCCAGTGACAGACTCATCGCGCACCGGCTGGATTCAACTTATGAAAGACTTCGAATTGTGCTTGATAGGCTTCCGCCATTGCTGCACCTAGTGTGAGCCCTCTGGCAATCAAGGCCTGACTAAAAACACGATCGGGGTATCGCTCGGAGCGCGCCACTCCCCGCGATGACAGTGGCGCGCGAAACTAACTTGTTGAAAAACGAAAATGATTGGCGCCGGCGGCGCTAGCCATAGTGCTTTGGTTCCCTCCCGGAACGTTGCGATTTCGTCAATGCCCATGGGCAGCGAAAAAATCCCTTGGCCGCGTCCTGCGGTGTTAGCGCGCTCGACAGTGGCACGAGGTCTGAGTCGAAGCTGTCGGTGAGGTCACCCGGAGCCGAAGGGGAAACGAAAAATGAGAGGAAAAATTTGCCCGCGGCGTGCCCCAGCGGGCACGCCAAAGTGCAACCAAATTGGATGGAAAAGTGGCTGTCAGGATCATAAGTTGCCGTACAAGTTGCGCCACTGGGCTGAGACCCTGAACCAAACGGTTCATGGATCGCTGCCTCTGCCGAAAGGCGAAAACTGCTTGGGGGATGTGGGCAGTGGACGAAGGCCGGAAAAAACTACCCAATCCGTTCGGCCGTCACAAACCAAAAGGCCAACGACAGACTCCAATAAAGGCTCTCTTCATCCCCGTTGCAGTTATGTGCCTTTATTTGCTTGTCGGATCACTTTCATCATACTCAACGGGGCAATGTCAAGCGCGTCAATTCGTCGTCTTTTGACTCGATATGGGCAGTCAAATTGGACCCCAAATGGTGATTTTCGCTTGACTTTGCGCCGCCAGCTTCCACCGCGCCAATTTACATTTTCGCGAACCCGGGTGCCGCCAGAGTAGCCGAGCACCGGCGCCACAAATGAAACCAATGACCGACGGCAAGCATCAAAGATTTACGCGGCCGGTTGGAGGTCGCGGTCAACGTCTGCGTAGCAGCCAATGATCGATGTCCATCGAAGCCGATATCGACTCCGACACGCATCAAGCTGCTAATGGCCAATGGACCTAGAGCATTCGCCCATCTGAACGCCCGCCACCCAGCGGTAAGGAAGTAAAAAAATGTTCTACCGAGTCGGTAACCTGACAGACAAGAGTCCGCCAAGTCTGCCAGAAGCGATTTGCTCGCCTTTGATTTCATGCCACGATTTCTCGTCTCTCGCTGCGCTTGCGCTATTTGCATCTCCTCGATCTAACTCTGGTGAGATCGCGTTCGGCCGAGAAGAAATACGCAGCGGCGGGATGCGATGGAGGGGTTATCTTGGGCGCGGCTCGATCGCGGCAATGCCACCGTCGCGCGGCGCACATCTCAAGGTCGACTGTGAAAGTGCCCAAGCGAGCTTGCCAAGGTGTCGACAAATGATTAGGCTGAAAGAACTCGATGCTTAACGTTACCGGAAAAATGCTTCAGCAAACCGCTGGGCTAGCGGCGTTCTCCTTACCCAAACTAGATGCTCTGGCGGCGCGGCTCACCGTGCGCAACTATGAACGGCACGAGATCATCTTCGAGCAGGATCGCAAGGCCGAATCAGTCTACGTGCTCATCTCCGGCGTGGTGCAGATTGCCTATCTTCACAATGACTGCGAAACCGTTGTCGCTTTGGTGCCGGGCGGCGAGCTGTTTGGCCTCGACGCCATCGCCAATGCGGCCCACCCATTTCGCGCAACGGCATTCGAACACTGTGTCGCGGCGGCCATCAAAGCGAAGACCCTCGTCGAGTGTCTCCTGGGAACGCCCTACGAGTCCTATTTGAACTGGCACCGCAGCACGGTGCTCCCCTGGCGCCATATGCAAGTGCATTGCATTAAAGGCATCAGCTTGGACCTGCGCAAGCGTTTGGCCATGGAGCTGGGACACCTGGCGGACCGCTTCGGCAAACCCCACGAACAGGGCGTGCGCATCGACCTCAGGATCAGCCACGAAGTGCTGGCGGCGATCGTCGGCGCCTCGCGCCAACAAGTCACGGAGTACTTAAACCAGTTCGACCGCGACAAGATCATTGCCCGCGAAGGGCGCCGCATCATCGTCAACCGCGACAAACTCAAACAGGTCTAGCGCCTCCGTTGTACAGCGGTTTTCATTCACTCAGGTGAAAGAAGCGCACAAGGTCAGGCGATCTGCGTTTCGGCCCAATAGATTTGTAACTTCGGAAAACGCTCGTGGACACCGCCGCGGCGCGCGCTCTTGCCACTTCGCCGCCACCCGATCCGTCCAACGATCGGGCGGCAAATCTAAATGCGAATCGCCTGAAATAATCTTATAGGAACGGGCCATCGTATCTGCAAAACTCTGCCTTGAAATCTCGCGTCTAGCGTCTGGCGTCTAGGGTTTGGCGTTTTCGAACAACGCTAGACGCCAAACGCTCCTTACATCGTCAGCTTTCTATAGAGCTGCGGTAGCCTTAGTGGCAGCATCGCCACTTCAGCCAGCACTTCATAGCCAAAGTCGTCCATCATGGCGCGCATGTAGTCGTTGCCCTCTTTGTCGACGGTCAGGCAAAACGGCGTAATTCCCTCGCGGCGCGCTTCTGTAAACGCCATGCGCGTGTCTTGAATGGCATAGCCTTTTTCCGAGCTCTCCTGCGAATAGCCGCGGTCCTGCGGCCGCCCGTCGCTCAGTAAAAACAAAAAGCGCGAGCGCGTCTGTTGGGCGCGCAGCTTGGCCACCGTATGGCGAATCGCCGGCCCCATGCGCGTGGCGTGCAGCGGACCGACACGGCCAGTGCGCTTGGCGACGTCTTGCGAGAACTCTTCGTCGAAATCTTTGATGACATAGTACTCGACGTTGTCGCGGCCGTGGCCAGAAAAACCGTAGACACCGTAACGGTCGCCGAGCGCTTCGAGCGCATCGATCATCAAGACGATGGCCTCTTTCTCGACGTCGATGATGCGCCGGTGCGAGCGCTCGACTCGGCCGCCCTGCTGCATCGGCTCGATGGTGGTGCTGATCGCCTCGCCGGTGGAGCCGCTCATGTCGAGCAGAAACGCGACGGCGACGTCGCGCTCGGTTTTGTGATGACGCCAAAAAATCTTCTCCGACGGCGTCACGCCGATGCGCAGATCGGTCATCGCCTCAATGGCCGCGTCGAGATCGTGATCGTTGCCATCCGGCAGGCGCTTTTCTTTCAAGTACATCTCCGGCGCCACCAACTCGAACTCACGGCGAATCTGCTGCAATAGACCGGCGTTGGCCAAGAGCGTGTCGCGATAAAACTTCAAATCGGCGATGCCCATGGTCTTTTCGTAGACCTTGCACCAGCTCGAGCGATAGGCGGCGCGAAACACATCCCACTCATCGTAGATAAACGTATTCGGCTGGGTCGCCGACAGCGGCCCGGCGTCATCGTCGTTTTGAAACCATGGCCGCTTCTCGATCGACTGCATGCGCGGATCGCGCCGCTCCAGCTCACGCATGAGATTCTGCACCATCTGCGCGGTCTGCGGGTCCTGATCGTCGTCGTTGCTATCTTGGTTGCGGTTCTGCGGCCGGTTTTGATTCTTCAGCAAGTCCGAAAGCTCCTCCGGCGTCAGCGCCTTGCGCTGCTCACGCGCGTTGGACTGCGGCTTGGTTAGCAACTGCGCCAGCTCCGGTTTGAACTCACCGCGGTAATCGACCCCCTGCGGCGCCAGATAATCTTGATTGCGGCCGACGGGCTGGGCTTGGCTGGCGAAATGGCGGATCAAGAGTTGCTCGGCCTTGGCCGGTCCCCTTGCCGACTTGCCCCCTCGATACAGCCCTTCGGGCTTACTCGGGAAAACGGATAAACTCGCTTCCGTGACCCCGAGTAGTTCCGAAGGAACGTATCGAGGGGCCATCTTGCTCGTTAGCTCGATGGCGACGAACTGATCGGCTTCGAGAAACTCGTTATGGACCTGCGCAAGAGAATGATACAGCCGCAGAGTCGCCTCGGCGCTGTCTTCAATCGTCGCCCCTTGCGCAATTGCGCAATTGAGCAACTGCGCAATCTCGCTGGCAGTGCCCACGTGCTTTGTTGGAACCTTGATCGCGCCCACATGGCCAAGGCTAAATCGAATCGCCATCTCGATGAGCGACTCGCGCGCTGGCAGTAGAGTCAGCTCTTGCCGCAGCGCCAGCGTGCGCTGGCGCAAAATTCCATAAATCGGCGCGATACCACGATAGGCGCGCATCACCACGGCTTCGATGCGCGAGCTCTCGACCACTGAGAAAATATCCAATGCGAGCCTTTTGTTCGGAAACAAATCGAAGAAGCGGCTCAATTCCGGCAAACTGCTGTCGTCGTCATGCTCGTGATCGTGAGTGTGATGATGACCGTGATCGTCGACATGTTCATGCTTGACGGCCTTCGCCAGTTTGGGTCGCAGGTCGTCGAAGTGCTTCGAGGGACGCTTGAATTCAAAATCAAAGCTGCCGAACTCAAGATGACCTGCCTGCTGGGTCAACATCACTTTGAGAAATTCGAAATTTTCCGCGCTGCCGTCGAAGCGCTCAACAATGGAAGGCAGAAAGATCGCCGTGCCGTCGCTGGTCGCAATATCAGTGCGCGTCCAGCCGATGTTTTTCTCGACCAGCTGGGCGAGATCCTGCAGCTCGATGTTGCGCTCGGAGAGCGCATGGCAGTACATGCGCAACATCTCGCGCAGCGGCGCGAGCTCGATGGCGTTGGATTCGGCTTCCGGCATCTTACGCGGCTGCTTTCATGCCGAACAAGCGCATGGCGTTGCCGCCGAGGATTTTCTCTTTGTCGGCGTCGGAAATGCCCCGCATCGCTTTGATCGGCGCGATGGTGTGAGGCCAGGTGGAAATCGCGTCACCGTGATCGAAGTCGCTGCCGATGATGATGTTATGATCGGGCCACATCTCGACCAGTTTCGGCAAGTACTCTTCCCAGGCGATCGCCGCGATGTAAAGCTGATCGAAGTAGGCGCTCGGTGCTTTCTTGAGCTTATCGCGCTTGCGAAAGAAATCGTTGAGCGAAGTTGTCCCCGGCGATTCCGATAGCGTGTGATGATTCAATGTCGTCATCAGCCAGGGCACCCAACCGACGCCACCCTCGAAGAACGAAACGCGCAGGTCCGGAAAGCGATCGAGCACGCCGCTCATGATCAGGCGCGCGGCGCTGACCATGTAGGTCAACGGAAAGCCCAAAGCGGTGGCGAGCATCTTAAAGCCGTCGTAGCGCTCGCTGCCGACAAGCCATGGATGGCAGTCCTGCGCCTCGAAAACCCGCGTGCCCGGGTGAACTAGAATCGGCACGTCGAGCTTGCAGACTTCTTCGTAGAACGGCCAGAGAATCTCGGCGTCGAGGTCACAGTTGTCGTGGCCGCCCATGAGCTTGACGCCTTTGAAGCCCAAATCTTTCACGGCGCGGCGCAGCTCGCGAATCGACTCGTCGACGTCGGGCAGATAAACCCAGGCGATGCCGATGAAGCGCTCGCGCCCGGCGATGTCTTCGGCAACGGTGTCGTTGTAGGCGCGCGCCATGGCGACGCCGAGATCGCGCTCGACTTCGTAAATCAGCGGCCGATTGTCGGCGATGACGACCTGATAATCGAAGCCTTCGCGCACCATGACATCGTGATGCATGTCGAGGTTCCAGCGGGTTTCGCTGAAGGAGTGAATTTTCGTGCCGGCGCGAAAATAAGTCGCCGCGTCCCCCGGAAATTTCTCGCCGTAGCGAATCATTTCGCCGGCGCCTTTGTGAAATTCCAAATGGCCGCGGCCGGAATGCTTTACCTTCTCGATAAATCGCACCGGCCAATAGTGGGTATCGCCGTCAATGTACATCGCGCTTCTCTTCGGAGACAATTTTTTCGATTCTATGACTGGAGCCAAAAGAGATCAATCGTTTGACGCGGGCGGCCGTGACCGTTAGATTGGCGAGATTGGAAAATCCTCAGCGAGCCGCGCGTGTCTGACACAAGTAACACTACCGATCCGCACCAGCCGCAAGTCACTATTCGCCCATGGTCGTCGTTGCTGATCCGTGACTATCGTTTGATCTTCACCGGCATCCTATGCGGCAACACTGGCAATCACATGCGCAATGTGGCGACGCTTTACCATGTCTATCAACTTTCCGGTTCGTCGGTGCAGCTGGGCTTCACCGGTTTTTTCCAAGCTGCGCCGTTTATTTTCTTCGGCTTGTTCGGCGGTGTGTTGGCCGACACGCTCAATCGCAAGAAACTCATCGCCATCACGCATAGCTTGAATATTGTCCCTGGCCTCCTGCTCGGGATCTTGACCGTCAGTGGTCATATTCAAGTATGGCATATCAACGTTTTGATGGTGCTGGCCGGCGCCCTGCAAGTGCTCGGCGGCCCAGCACGCCAGGCGATCATTCCGAGCTTGATCCCACAATCGCACCTGCTCAACGCAGTCACGATGACGACGCTAATGATGCAGGGCAGCCAGCTCACAGCCCCGGTGATCGCCGGCTCATTGATCGATTTCTTCGGCGTCGCGACTTCTTATTTCGTCGACGCCGCCTTGCAGATTCCGACGGTGCTGTGTGCCTTGGCGATCCGCGCTTCAGGTATCCCCCAGGGAGAAAAGCGCAAGATTGGCTGGCATAGCCTGGTCGAAGGCGTCGAGTTCCTCTGGCACACGCGGATCATCCTGTCACTCTTTCTGCTCGACTTCTTCGCTGTCCTGTTTGGCTTCTACCGGCCGATCCTGCCGATTTTTGCCGAAGAGATTTACCACGTCGGCGCGCGCGGTCTCGGCATCCTCTACGCCGCCCCGGCCATCGGCGCGCTGATCGGCTCGGGCATTTTGCTCGCCTTCGGCGACATCAAGCGCAAAGGCGCGCTTGCCGTAGTTGTCACCCTGCTATTCGCATTGAGCCTGGGGCTACTGGGAGTGTCTCACTGGTTCTGGATGGGTCTGTTATCGGTGGGGTTGTTGGGTTTCAGCGACGCCATTAGCGTCGCCATGCGCCGCACCGTGGTCCAGCTCCTGTCGCCCGACGACATGCGCGGCCGCGCGACGAGTTTTCTCACCGTATTTGCCCAAACCACCAACGCCACCGGCGCAGTCATCGCCGGCGCTGGCGCGGCACTCTTAGGCGCACAGAACGCGGCCCTAGTCGGCTGTGTCCTCTGCGCCCTCACGGTCTTTGGCACTTGCTGGGCGATTCCCCAATTGTGGAAGTATCGGTCGGATTGAAACCAGTTTCGAGTTGCGGGTTTCGGGTTACGCGTTGCCGAGCTTCAACCCGAAACGCGGGACTCAAAACCGGCAACGGCTTTACTTCCCAACAATTTCTTCGTAGGTGGGCGTTGGCATGCCCGTTTTCCAAGTTGGGTCGCAAAGCTCGAGCATATTGCCGCTCGGGACAATTGAAGTGCCTTAGTCTCTCCCGAGCCGCACGACAGTCTCCACTTGGCCAGTTTGCGGAAACATATCGAACGGTTGGATTTCCTGAACCAAATAGCCAGCCTGAATCAGCCGATCGAGATCGCGTGCCAGCGTTGCCGGGTTGCACGAAACATAGATCACCTTCCGCGCCGCCACATCCAACAGCGCTTCCATCGCAGCCGGCTGCACGCCTTTGCGCGGTGGATTGAGCACCAGGCAATCGATCTTGCCCAACTGGGCTTTTGCCATACGCGCGGTTTCAGCCACGTCGCCGGCGAAGAAACGGCAGTTGCCGATGCCGTTGCGCCGCGCGTTTTGTTTCGCAGCGTCGATCGCAACCGCGCTGTCGTCGACGCCCCATAGGATTTTGGCGCCGCGGGCCAGCATCAATGACATCGGCCCGACGCCACAATAGAGATCGAGCACCGTTTCTTGGCCGGTCAATGACGCTAGTGCTGCGACCATTTGATAAAGCTTTTGCGCCGTCGCCGGATTGGCTTGCGAGAACACCCCCGCGGGGAAAACCAATTTCAGGCCGACAACTTCTTCCAGCAAGGTGTTGCGCCCAGCCAGCGGCCGGTATTGATCGCCCCAAATCACGTTGCCGCGCGATTCGTTGATATTTTGCACTACGCCCGTGACAAAAGAAAATTTACGCTGCAGGGCACGCGCCAATTTCTCACCTTGCGGCAAAGCCGGATGGCGCGTCACCAGGGTCACGCTGACTTCGCGTTGGGCGTGGCTATAGCGCAAATCGAGATAGCGCAGGTCGCCGCTGTCATCGCGCTCGTCGTAGGGCGCGATGGCAAACTCGGCGAGCTTCGCTTTGAGGTATTGAACAACCTGGTTGACCTCGAACGGATGCACCGGACAGGAAGAGATATCGATGACGTGATGGCTCTGCGGCGCGTAGAGTCCGATTGCGATATCACCGCGATGGCGTCGCACGACCAGCTTCACCCGTCCGCGGTAGCCCAAGCGGCGCGGCGACGCCACGACTTCGCGAATTTCCCAACCGGCCAATCGCGGAAATGTGGCAAACGCCTCGCGCACCAATGCCAGTTTACGTTTGAGCTGTTCGGGGTACGGCACATCGATAAGCGGGCAGCCGACACAATGCGGAAAATGTCGGCAAGCAATGGCTGCGCGCGCGCCGATCAATCTTGCGGCTCGATGTTGGTTCTCTCGCACCGGACCAAACTACCGTGGCGCCACACACGAAGCAAAGCGAGGGCGGCTCTTTGCTCTTTGCTCCACTGCTAAGCTACACTTCGCAGCGATGCTGCGCTTTTTGTTTAAACGTTTGTTCCACGGCGCCATCGTGCTGTGGATCGTCGCGACGTTGACGTTTCTGCTGCTGCGCCTGGCGCCCGGCGGCCCTTTTGACCGCGAGCGTAAGCTGCCGCCCGAGGTGCTCGCCAACATTGAAGCCAAATATCACCTCGATAAGCCCCTACTCACGCAATACCTGCGCTATCTCTCAGCGATCGCCCAGGGCGACTTGGGGCCCTCGTACAAATATCTCGACCGCGGCGTCGGCGCGGTGATCGCCGACACCCTGCCCACATCTGCGCTGCTGGGCTTATTGGCGCTGCTGTTCGCTCTCGCGGTAGCGCTACCCAGCGGACTGCTGGCTGCCTATTTTCGCGGCTCGTGGATCGACCGCGCCTGCATGTTCGTCGCATCACTTGGGATCTCTATGCCGCATTTCGTTTTGGGGGCAGTCTTGATCTGGGTCATCGCCCTCCAGCTCAATTGGCTGCAAGCCGGCCGCTGGGATTTGTGGGAGAGCGTGCTCCTGCCGATGATCACGCTCGGCGCCGCGCCCGCCGCCTATCTCGCCGCGCTCCTGCGCTCAACACTGCTGGAAACCTTCGGCGAAGATTTCGTTCGCACCGCGCGCGCCAAAGGACTCAAAGAATCGATTGTTGTTCTGCGCCACGCCCTGCGCCTTTCACTCATACCCGTCCTCACCGTGATGGGACCGCTGACGGCGGCGCTGCTCACCGGTTCGTTTGTGGTGGAATACGTTTTCGCGATCCCCGGCATGGGGAGATTTTTCATCACCGCTGTCACCGATCGCGACTATCCATTGATCATGGGTGTGACGCTGGTCTACACGGTGTTGCTGGTGTGCGCCAATCTGCTGATCGATTTACTCTACGGCGTCGTCGACCCACGCATCCGAGCCAATTGATCATGACCGGCGTGAAACAGCATAGCCTGCTCATGCACTGGAGCCTGGGCTTCGTCGTCGCCATCGCCCTCGCCGCCACGTTGGCACCGTGGCTGTCGCCCTATTCGGCCAGTGGTCTCGAAGCGAAGCGCATCCTGACACCGCCCAGCCACGAACACTGGATGGGCACCGACGGTTTGGGCCGCGACCTTTTGACGCGCGTGCTCTACGGTGCGCGGGTTTCGCTCACCGTTGGCGTCGGCACCGCAATCATCGCACTGGTGCTGGGCACGGTTTACGGATTGATCGCCGGCTTCAAGGGCGGCGGCACGGATAATTTTATGATGCGTATCGTCGATATTTTCTACGGCCTGCCGGACATGCTGATTTTTATTTTGCTGTCGCTCGTCTTCGGCCGCAACATCGCCGGCCTCTTAGTCGCGCTGGGGCTGGTCTCCTGGGTCCGCTTTGCGCGCATCGCCCGCGGTCAAGTGCTGCAGGCCAAGGAATATCTCTTTGTCGAAGGCGCCCGCGCCATCGGCGCGTCGCGTGGCCGGGTCATCTGGCGCCACATTCTGCCCAACATTCTCGGCCCGATCATCGTGACGCTGACCTACAGCATCCCCTCGGCAATTCTCGCCGAATCGACACTCAGCTTCATCGGCATCGGCATCAACGACCCTTACAGCCCTTGGGGCACGAGCTGGGGGACACTGGCGCAGGACGGCTACCGCGCCATGCGCACCTATCCCCATGTAATTTTCTTTCCCGCGACGGCGATCTTTCTCACCATTCTCGCTTTTAACACCTTGGGCAACGCGCTGCGCGATCGCCTCGATCCGCGGCGCACATGACGCTCGGCAGAGACAAAGCAGTAGACATCTCCAACGCTAGGCTGTGAACCAAGTTGACATTCCGATGCTCCGACAGCCGCACAATCGGCAAATTGTCCGATCAGACTAAGATAAATCAACTTTATAATTGCCGGCATGGCGCTTGCTCTACATAGATCGAGAGCGAACCGCGGAAGGAGCAGCCATGAGCAAAAGATTTTCAGCCCTAACGGAGATCCTGCCGATCATTATTTACCTGCTGGCATGTATCGCCTGTTCAACTTATTTGCTGTTCTAGTTTGCGACTACTTCGTGCGCCGATCGTCTGCGCCATCCGCCCCTTGACCGCCCGCGCGCTTTCCCGCTAAGTTCTCCTTCCTTATCAAGTCGAACAAGGAGAATTTTTCATGGCGTACCGCCTCGATCACATTGCGATCAACTGCAAAGACCTGCAGCAGTCGATTCAATTCAACGAAAAATTTATGAACGGCACTCCGACGCCCATCCGCAAAGGCGGCGGCGGCGAATTCTGCTTTATGAACATCACCGGCGCGCCGTCGGTGCAGCTGATCGCATCCAACGACGCGGCCGGCATCAACCATTATGGCTTTGTCACCGACAACATCGACGGCACGGCGGCGGAGCTAAAATCAAAGGGCGCCGAGATCATTCGTGAAATCCGCGATCAAGACGGTAAGCTGACCACGATTTTCGTGAAGGATTGTAACGGTCTCAGCATGGAAGTGCGCATCCCACGCTGAACAAGATGCGAAGATTCACCACAGAGAGCACCGAGGGCACAGAGTTCGGAAAGAGAATAACCACGAAAAGTACGAAACACGCGAAAGGTGATTCAACCGGAGCCTCCATTTTCGTGTGCTTCGTGGTTGCTTCTTAGCTGAGTTACGGTCTCTGTGTGCTCCGCGCCTCCGTGGTGAGTCCCGATCGGATTGACTTTCACCCGACCGCGACTTAATTTGCACCTACAAGGTCAACAAAGTCAGGAATGCTGCAGGAGGAACTATGGCCAAATCGTTTCAAGAATTAATGGCCGATGCGCGCAAAGATGTTCCGGAGATGACGCCGCAACAAGTCAATGAACTTTTAACAAAGAATGGCAAGAACCATGTAATCCTTGATGTTCGCGAAAGCGACGAGTGGCGCCAGGGACATCTTGAAGGCGCCGTGCCGCTGCCCCGTGGCTTTCTCGAAATCAAAGTCGAGAGCACCGTTCCCGACAAGCATACGCCGGTCATCGCCTACTGCGCCGGCGGCGTGCGCTCATTGCTGGCGGCCAAGGCCATGAAAGAAATGGGCTACAAAGACGTCACGTCCATGAGCGGCGGCTACAACGGCTGGAAAAACGGCGGCTTCAAATGGGTGCAAGATTTCCAGTACACGCCCGAACAGCTGATCCGCTACAGCCGTCACTTCCTCTTGCCCGAGGTCGGCGAAGAAGGTCAAGCGAAATTGCTGCAAGCCAAAGTGTTGATGGTCGGCGCCGGCGGCTTGGGCTCACCGTCGGCTTACTATCTCGCCGCCGCCGGTGTCGGCACGTTGGGCATCATCGACAACGACGTCGTCGACATCTCTAACTTGCAGCGGCAGATTCTCCACGCCAACGACCGCGTCGGCATGCCCAAGGTTGAGTCGGCCCAGAAAACTTTGCAGGGGCTCAACCCCGATATCAAAGTGATTCCTTATCAGGCCAAGCTAACCTCGGAAAATATCTTGGATATTCTCAAAGACTACGACATGGTGGTCGACGGCTGCGATAATTTTCCGACGCGCTATTTGGTCAACGACGCCTGCGTGCTCACCGGCAAACCGAATGTCCACGGCAGCATTTTTCAATTCGAAGGTCAGGCAACTGTTTTCTACCCGGGCAAAGGCCCATGCTACCGCTGCTTGTACCCGGAGCCACCGCCGGCGGAGATGGCGCCGAGCTGCGCCGAAGCCGGCGTGCTCGGCGTGCTGCCCGGCTTGATCGGCACGATTGAAGCGTTGGAAGCGATCAAGCTGATCCTCGGTAAAGGCGACAGCATGATCGGCCGCCTGCTCTGCTTCAACACGTTGACCATGGAGATCAACACTTTGAAATTGCGCCGCGACCCCGCCTGCCCAATGTGCGGCGACAACCCGACGATCAAAGAGTTGATCGATTACGAGGAATTTTGCAGCTTACGGCACTAGAAGATTAGAAGACTCACCACAGAGGCGCGGAGCACACGGAGACGGGAACTTAAGAAGCAACCACGAAACACACGAAAATCACGAAATGTCGCATCACCTTTTCGTGCTTTTCGTGGCTATTCTTCTGCCGAACTTCGTTTCCTTTGTGCCTCCGCGGTGGATCATCCAAACCGATTCATAGCCCCACCGCTCGTTTGAGCGACGCCACTTCGACTCTCGACAACGGCCGGATATCCCCCGGCGCGAGTTTGCCTAGCGTCACCGTGCCCATGCGCATGCGGATCAATTTCTCAACGAAGTAACCCAACGCCTCGAACATGCGGCGCACTTCGCGTTTGCGCCCTTCGTGAATTTCGATTTCCACCCAGGCGTTTTTTTTGAGCCTTTCGAGCACGCGCACGCGCGCGGGCGCGGTCATGCCATCTTCGAGGCGAAGGCCTTTGCGCAGTCGGCCCAGCTCTTCTTCGCTGGGACAAGCGCTGAGCTTCACATGATAGAGTTTTTTCACGCCAAAGCGCGGATGCATCAGCCGCTGCGCCAACTCACCGTCATTGGTCAGCAGCAATAGGCCCGCCGTGTTGTAGTCTAACCGGCCCACCGCAAAGACCCGCTGTTTCTCACCGAGCTCACGCAAGAACGGCGTGAGATCGGGACGCTTTTCCGGATCGTTTAGCGTTGTGATAATTCCCGGCGGTTTGTGAAAAGCGTAGTAGAGCGGCGCGGCGGGCGGGCGAATACGCTTGCCGTCGACCTTGATGCTGTCCTGCGCCGGATCAGCCTGGGTGCCGAGCTTGCGGACCACCGCTCCATTGACCATGACGCGCCCTTCGGCAATCCAACGCTCGGCTTCACGGCGTGATGCAAGCCCGGCATGGGCGAGAATCTTTTGTAAGCGCTCCATGATTGGAATGCGTTTCGAGGTTCGGGTTGCGCGTTTCGGGTTTCGCGCAGAGGACCTGTACTATTCTTCCGCTTCGGCCTGTTCCAGCGCGACCTGTTCGCTCTCGCCCGGTAGCTCTGGCAGCCTGATCTCGTCGGCTTCTTTGAGCGTCGGCAGTTGGCCCAGATCTTTTAGATTGAACAGTTGTAGGAAGTCATCGGTGGTGCCAAAGAGAAACGGTCGTCCCGGAACATCCTTGCGCGCCACGGCGCGAATCAGGTTGCGCTCCAACAATGTGTTGACCACCCCGTCGGCATCGACGCCGCGGATCGCTTCGATTTCGGCTTTGGTGATCGGCTGGCGATAGGCGATGATCGCCAGGGTTTCGAGAGTCGCCCGGCTCATGCGCGCTGGGCGGCCGCCGAGATATTTTTTGACAAAATCGGCGTTGACTTTCGCCGTGCGCAGCTGAAAACCGCCCGCCACCTCCACCAGCCGCACGCCGCGCTTGCTGTTTTCGTAGTCGCCTTGCAGCTCCCTCAACGCGCCGCTCACTTCGTCTTTGCCTGCCGCGTTGACGATCTCGACAAAGCGCTGCAGCGGTACTGGCCCGTCGGCGACAAACAGCAAGCTCTCCAAGACTGATTTTAAATCTTCACGTTCCATGCTGCTCTTCCTCAGCTTCGTCTAACGTCACCTGCTCCGCCGCCTGGTCCATGCCCACCGCTGCTTCGATCATAATCGGCCCCGACAGCTCTTCCTGGACAATGCGAATGGCGCGCACCTTCACCAGCTCAAGCATCGCGAGAAAAGTCACGACAACGTCCATGCGCGTCTTGGCGTCGTCGAACAACGACTCAAAGTAGACCTGCGCCTGCGCCCTTAGTCGATCGAGCAGCAACGTCATCTTCTGCCGCACCGTGATCTTGTCGAGAATGACTTCATGGACAACGTCCTTGGGCAAGCGCTCGATCACCCGTTGGATCGCTGCCAGCAACTCGAGCACCGAGATTTCGCGAAAACCGGCCGGCGTCGGCGTTTCCGTCGGCGCGGCGTTGCGCGCGAAGACGTCGCGGGTCAGTACTTCGCGCTGCTCCAATTGCTCGGCGGCGTCCTTGAATCGTTGATACTCGAGTAAGCGTTTTACCAGCTCGTCGCGCGGGTCGGCACCCTCGTCTTCGTCCTCGTCCGGCGCCGTCTCGCCGGCGGGTAGGAGCATGCGCGATTTGATATGAATCAAGGTCGCCGCCATGACCAGAAACTCACCGGCCACGTCGAGATTCAACGTCTGCATCAACTCCAGGGTTGCCAGATACTGCTCGGTGATCGTCGCGATGGGAATGTCGGTGATGTTCACCTCATTTTTCTTGATGAGGTGGAGCAAGAGGTCGAGGGGACCTTCGAAGATTTCGAGTTGGACGTTGGTGCTCACAGTCCCAAGGTCTCACGCACTTCGATCATGGTTTCGTTGGCTACTCTCTGCGCCCGTTGGTTGCCGTCGGCGAGAATCGCCTCGACTTCCTGGGGTTTGTTTTCCAGTTGCGCGCGCTTCTCGCGCACCGGCGCGAGCTCTTCGATGACATGCTTGATCATCACTTTCTTGCAGTCAAAGCAGCCGATGCCGGCGGTGCGGCAGCCTTGGGAGACTTCGGCGATTTCCTCCGGCGTGCAGTAAATCTTGTGCAACTGAAACGCCGGGCATTTCTCCGGCTCGCCGGGATCGGTGCGCCGCACGCGCGCCGGGTCGGTGGTCATCTTGCTGATCTTCTGATCGATGTCCTTCGGCGAGTCGGAGAGGAAAACCGCGTTGCCGTAGCTCTTGCTCATCTTGCGGCCGTCGAGGCCCGGCACTTTCTGCGACTCGGTCAGCAACACATCCGGCTCGGGAAAAATCGGCTTATAAATTTGGTTGAAGCGGCGCACGATCTCGCGCGTCAGTTCCACATGGGGCGCCTGGTCGACACCCACCGGAACTTTGTTGGCTTTGTAAATAGTGATATCCGCCGCCTGCAGCACCGGATAGCCCAAAAAGCCATAGGTCGACAGATCCTTGCCGACGATTTCTTTGATCTGCTCTTTGTAGGTAGGATTTCTTTCCAACCAGGGCACCGGCACGATCATCGAATAGAGCAAATGCAGCTCGGCATGCTCGCGGACGCGCGATTGGCGAAAAATCACCGAGCGCTCCGGATCGAGGCCGACGCTCAGCCAATCCATCACCATCTCGACCGTGCTTTGGTTGATGCCCTGGGGCGACGCGTAGTCCGTCGTCAACGCGTGCCAGTCCGCCACGAAGAAATAACATTGAAACTGTTCTTGCAGCTTGATCCAGTTGGTTAGCGCGCCGTGAAAATGACCGAGATGCAATCGGCCCGTCGGGCGCATGCCGCTAACGATCGTGTTCATATCTTTCCAGTCTACAACAGTCCGAGATAAAGCTTGATCAGAAAATGAGTCGGCGGATCGATCACGTTATCGAGGGTGCGCGTGAACAACAAAGCAAAGAGAATCAAGAAGCCAAACGGCTCGACCCGCGCCAGCAACGCCGAAGCGCGGTCGGGCAATAAACCGACCAGCACGCGGCCGCCGTCGAGCGGCGGCATCGGAAAAGCGTTAAACACCGCCAGCGCAACATTGATCAGCACGCCGTTCTTGGCCATCACGGCGATGGGCATGAAGAAGTTGGCCAGCGCCGACCCTGACGATCCGCCCACCCCAGCCAGCAGAGGCAGCGCCGCTTTGAGAAAAAGAATACAACCCAACGCTAAGATCAAATTCATCATCGGCCCGGCCAACGCCACCCACATCATGTCGCGCTTGGGATTGCGCAAATTGTAAACGTTCACCGGCACCGGCTTGGCGTATCCAAACAAGAACGGCGCATTGGAAAGGATCAGCATCAGCGGAATCAGAATCGTGCCGAAAAGGTCAACGTGGGCGATCGGATTGAGCGTCAGGCGCCCGAGCCGCGCCGCCGTCGGATCGCCAAGCCGATTGGCCACCCAACCATGCGCGATCTCATGCAGCACCACGGCCAACAACACCGGCAGCGCCCAGACTGCAATCTGTCGAATCGTTTCTTCCATGAATTCTCTATTTTGGCAACGTTTTATAGAGATACGGTATGGCCTGGGAAAACTCAAGGCAGCCAGCGAGCAACCAGGTTGCGCTTATGAGGCTCGGAGTTGGGCGGATCACAGACACGCGCGTTGACTTCCCGTGCCGCCTGCCGCAATGATGAAAACTCAACGAATTGCATTCCGTGAGCTCCTCTGAAGACCAGCCAGTCAAACCATGGCTCAAAGATTTTCTGCTCACCTGGGCGAGCCGCTTCGGCGTGTTTCTCGCGCACCATGTCACGCGGCCGCTGATCCCGCTGTACTTGATCACCTTCGGCGCCTCGTCCACGGTGATCGGCGCGGTGATGGCGGTGTTCACGATCACCGCGACGGTGAGCCGCATCCCCATCGGCCTGTTGATCGATAAGATCGGTCGCAAGCCATTTCTGCTCTGGGGCATCGCGCTGTTCTGCGCCGGCAAGCTGGGTTACATCTGGGCGCCGTCGATCGCGCTTATGCTGCCGTTTCGCGTGCTCCACGGCCTCGGTTGGTCCGGCGCCACCACCGCGGTGTCGACAATCTCCGCGGACATCGTGCCGCAGGCGCGCCGCGGCGAGCTGATGGGCTACGCCGGCATGGCGAGCAGCCTCGCCTCCGCGCTCGGTCCGGTGCTGGGCTTCGCCATCTATCATTCGTTCGGTTATCCGGGCGTGTTTCTCGGCGCCGCCTCGCTCCTCGTCTTGAGTTTTGTCTTCGCCGTGCCGGTGGCCGAACCGCAGCGTCCGCAAGCCACCGTCAAAAAATCCGCCCGCTGGATCGACAACCTGATCGTCAAGGAATCCCTCGACCCGGCCATCGGCGTGGCCTTTCTCTCTTTTGGCCATGGCGCCATTCTCACCTTTCTGCCAATTCACGCTCTGAAAATTGGCATGGGCAACCCCGGCATCTGGTTCGCCGCCTATGCCGCGTGCATTCTCGCCAGCCGCCCCATCGCCGGCCCGATCTCGGACAAAATCAGCCGGCGCGCCGTCATCATCCCTGGGCTGATCTTGAATCTGCTTGGCATCGTGCTGTTGGCATTCTCCACCTCTCCGACGCTGCTCGTCGTCGCTGCCATCATCGGCGGCTTCGGCACCGGCGCTGCCCAGCCCGCACTGATGACCTTGTCGGTGGATCAAAGCAGCGCCGCCCAACGCGGCCAGTCACTCGCTCAGTTTCAGTTCTTCTACGATCTCGGCATCGGTATTGGCTCGCTCGCCATGGGCGCGCTGCTGGATTGGGTCGATCAAAGTTTTCTAATTATGTATCTCACCACCGCCGCCGTCGCGCTGCTCGGCCTGTGGATCAATTGGCGAACGAAATAGCGGGAGGTAAGACAATGCTGATCGACGCCCATGTTCACTTGGACAAATACGGCGACCAACTCGACGCCGCTCTTCGCGAAATCGACCAACGGCGCATTTTCACCGTCGCCACGGCGATGGACATCCCATCGTATGTCGAATTGCAGCGCATCGGCGCCATGTCCGATTTAGTTCTACCGACCTTCGGCATCCATCCGCGCCGCGCCGCAGAGTATGCCGACCGATTGCCTGAACTCGCCCGCCATATCGAATCGAGCCCCGCCATCGGTGAGATCGGCCTGGACTTTCACTGGGTGCGCGACACTGCGACCTATCCGGCGCAGAAAAAGGTGTTGGAATATTTCATCGCCGCCGCCGGCGCGCAAAACAAGTTCGTCAACCTGCACACCAAAGCGGGCGAAAAAGAAATCTTAGATCTGCTGGAAAAGTATGAGGTCAAACGCGCCATCATCCACTGGTACTCCGGCCCACTGGACGTGCTGCGCGCGATGATCGCCTACGGCTGCTATTTTACCATCGGTGTCGAAGTGCTGTTTTCCGATTACATCAAGACCATTGCCAAGGCTGTGCCCGATCATCTGCTGCTAACGGAAACCGACAACCCCGGTGCATTACGCTGGCTCAATAAAAACGACGAAGTCGGCATGCCAAGCGCGATTCAAAGCGTCATCGACGAGTTAGCCATACTGCGGCAATCGACGCCCTTGCGAATCGAACAGCTCGTGCAAAGCAATTTTGCCCGGCTTATTAGCAGCGACCCGTGGTTGCGCGGCATCAAGCTGGATTTGTAAGACAGGTGGCGCGCTTTTCGCTCTGGGCCATGGCAAGATCGAGGCAACTCGGAGGCCTCTTATGGTAGGACAATCCACCGATCACTTGGCCACCAAGCTGGTCGAGCTTGGCGTCAACGTGATGCTCGCTTGCGTGCGCATCTTAGTGATCCTCGCCATTGCTTATGTGGCGATGAGATGCTTGCGCTTCGGCCTCACCCAACTAGAGACGCTGCTCATCCGCGCGGCCCAGGCGACCGACAGAGATCCTAACTCAGCCGCCAAGCGCATACGCACGCTCACCAGCGTGCTCTGGACCGTTGCGGTCGGGCTCATCTGGTTTGTCGCCGTGCTGATTTCACTCGGCCAGTTGGGCATCGATCTCGGTCCAATCCTGGCAGGCGCCGGCATCGTTGGTTTGGCCGTCGGTTTTGGCGCCCAGCATTTGGTGCGCGATTTGGTCAGCGGTTTTTTCTTGATTCTGGAAAATCATATTCGGGTCGGCGATACGGTGACTATCAATGGCACGAGCGGTGTCGTCGAAGCGATCTCGTTTCGCACCGTCACCTTGCGCGACCTGGCGGGGGTCCTGCATGTTTTCCCCAACGGCGCCATCAATACGCTGGCGAACCAGTCAAAGGGTTGGTCCGCCTACGTCATCGACGTGACGGTGAGCTACAAGGAAAACAGCGACCGCGTTGTCGACATCATGCGCGCAACGGCGGAAGAACTGCGTGCCGAGCCAAATTTCGCGGCGCTCATGATCGAGCCCATTGAGATCTTCGGCATCGATGCTTTCACCGACGCCGGCGTCGTCATCAAGGCACGCTTCAAGACTCAATCTTCACAACAACACACCGTCGGCCGGGAGTATCGCGCCCGCTTGAAGCGGGCCTTCGAAGCGGCCGGCATCGACTTCGCTCCGGTCCGCGCGGTTGCCCGTTAGCTTTGCCCTTCCCATTTTTCACCAAGCGTGTACATTGGACCGAATCGTTTATGAAGTTTTCTTCGATGGAGAAATCCGCGCGCCTTGACTGATTCGTCCCACTCTTTCACCCGAGCCGAGCTCGGACCGGTCATCGTCGTCAGTCTTATTTCCGCGCTGCGGCTGCTGGGAATTTTTCTCATGCTGCCAATCTTCAGTGCCTATGCGGTGCGCTATCCTGGCGCCAACCCGGCCTTGGCCGGCGTCGCGTTCGGCATTTACGCCTTGATCCAATGTGTTTTCCAAGTCCCGCTCGGCTGGGCGAGCGACCGTTGGGGACGCAAACCCGTGCTGATCGTTGGTTTGGCGTTGTTCAGCTTGGGCAGCGTCGCCTGCGGCTTGGCGACCAGCATCTACGGCTTGATCATCGGCCGCGCCTTGCAAGGCAGCGGTGCCATCGGCGCGGTCGCCATGGCCGCTTTGGCGGATGTCACGCGGCCGCAAGTGTTGGCCCAAGCCTTCACCATCACCGGCATCGCCATCGGCGCGGCCTTTATGCTGGGCCTGTTGACCGGCCCCGTTCTCGCCGCCCATCTTGGCCTTAACGGACTCTTTTACATCCTCGCCGGGGTCGGCATTCTCTCGCTGATTCTGGCGGCGACGTCGTTTCCGCGCGTGCAACGCAACCCCCATCGGGAACAAGCGATGGCGCTGCGGCCGATTCTCGGCGACCCGCGCCTGCGGCCAATTTTCATCGCGGCCTTCGTCCTGTCGTTTACGCTGAATCTTTTTTTCTTCACCTATCCTTTGAGCTGGACGCAGCTCGGCATGGAGAAAGTCGACCTATGGAAGGTTTACTTGGTCATCTTTCTGCCGAGCGTACTGCTGGTCTTCCCCTACATGCGGCGCGCGGAGAAGTCGGGGCACTTCCAAAAGCCGATCCGCGTCGGCTGGCTCACCGCTCTGCTCGGCTACGCGCTCTATCTGTTTGGCGCCCAATACGATTTTTTGCTCTACGCCGGCGGCATGGCGTTCTTCTTCGGCTACAGCGTCTACCAGCCCATGCTGCCGACCTTTCTCACCCGTCGCATCCCGCCCGGCGGGCGCGGCACCGCCACCGGCGTCTACAATCTGTTTGGCTTTGTCGGCTCGTCGCTCGGCGGCATGCTCGGCGGCGCGCTGATTTCAGTCTCGCCTGCGCTGCCAGAACTTTGTGGCGTGGCACTCTTGCTGCTGTGGTTTTTTCTCGGATTGCCATCGACCACCGAAAGCCCTGACACGGAAAGGAAGGTGGCGTCATGAACGTGCCTTTCACAGCGCGTGGCATCGCAATGCGCTTGACCCTCGTAGTCGCATTGACGCTGGCTGCGTGCGGCGGCGGCAGCTACGAAGAGACGGTGGCAGGCACCAAACTTCCCGTGCCCAACGGTATGAAGCGCTCCGGCGACAAACCGGTGGAGATTGCCCTGTTCGGCTTTGGCGCCGGCCAGGCGTCGTTTAGCGGCACCATGGAGCCAGACAAGCTTGTCGAATTTTACAAGAAAGAATTACCGGCCCGCGGTTGGCAGGAAAGCATGAACCTGCGCAGCGGCGCTGCCATGCTCGCCTACAGCAAAGAGGGCAAACGGGTGCTGATCGCGATCAGCAAAGAGCAGGACCAAACCTGGTTGAATCTCACCGTCGGCGGCGTGGGCAAATAAGCCGCCGTCAAGACCACGACGGTGGCTATTTCGCGACAGCACAAGCGACTGTCTAGCGCCGCTACTTTCCCAGCGAGACGGCGAAAATTCCCGCCACTACCAGTGCCGCGCCAAGCAACTTGCGTGGCGTCACAGTCTCGATCTGGCGCGCCATAAAGGGCGTCAGGATGGAGACAAACACCGTGTAGCTATTCACCAGCGGCGCGACGATGGAAACTCGCTCCATGCTAAAGGCGAGATACATGAACAAGAACGAACCTCCCGTGGAAACGCCGGACCAGACAAACCAACGCGCCACCTTGGCAGGCGGCCACGCGAATTTTTCTCCCTGTAGGTAGCGGGTAAAAAGAAAAATTTCGATGGTCGAGGTCACGGCCGCGATCGCCGCCGCGAGAATCGGCTGGCCGCTGCCGCCGCCCAATCCCCAACGAACCGCGATGTCTTTCATCGAAAACAGCAGCGCGCATGCAAAGGGAAACAGCAGCTCGATCTTGGAGTAGGAGGTCTTCTCTCCGCCCCATGACACCGTCACCAAACCGCCCACCGTCAGTAGCACACCCAACAACACCAACGGGGATGGCCGTTCGGCGAGCAAAATAATCGCGAGGACGGTGGAGAACATCGGCGTCGTATTGACGATGGTCGAGGTGACGGAACTTCCCAAAGTACGAATGCCACGGAAACTCAAAACGCGGGTGACACCGGGGACAAACAAGCCAACGGCCACGTAGATAAGATTGTCGCGAACAAACAAACGCGTCTCGCCCTCGAACAAGAAATGGCCGGTCAAGAGGAACAACGCATTGAAAGCGATGGTAATCCAGGCACCCCACGGCGCCGCGCCAACATGATAGCCGCGCTGCGCCAGCAAGCTGGCAATGCCGAAGCAGATAGAAGTTAGCAGGCCAAAGAAGATCGGCAGCATAATGTAACTGAGCTGTTAAGAATCGGCATTGGGGAAACCACGAAACCCACGAAAATCACGAAACCAAAACGTCTACCTCTTTAATTTCGTGTATTTCGTGGGTTTCATGGTGACTCTCCCAGATATGTCATGTACCACAGGTTTTCTTTCCCGGAGGTTTTCGTTTACATTGCGTTATAACTGAAAACCCACCCAACTGCATTGATGCCCGCTAACAATTTCGCGCCGCTGCGCCGCAAGCTACTGCGTTGGTACGACGCCCAACGGCGCGACTTGCCATGGAGACGCACGCGCGATCCCTACGCCATTTGGATCTCCGAGACCATGCTGCAGCAGACCCAGGTGGCGACCGTCATCCCCTATTACGAGCGTTTCATGAAAGCGTTCCCGACTCCGGCGCTGCTGGCACAAGCGCCGCTGAAGAAAGTCCTCACGCTGTGGTCGGGCCTGGGGTACTACCGCCGCGCCGAAAATTTGCAGCGGGCTGCCGAGACCATCGCGCGAGAGCATGGTGGGGAGCTGCCAAATCGTTACGATGCGCTGCGCGCCCTGCCGGGGGTTGGCGACTACACGGCGGGCGCCTTGATGAGCATTGCCTTTGACCAGCGTTATCCAGCCGTCGACGGCAACGTGCGGCGCGTTCTCAGTCGGCTCTTTGCTTTGACCGATGAAAAAACCTTGCGCTCCCAGGCTGCCACGCTCGTGCCGCACCACCACCCCGGCGATTTCAATCAAGCCTTGATGGAATTGGGCGCCACCGTTTGCGCACCCTCGGCGCCCAGCTGCGCGGCCTGTCCGTTTGAGCAATGCTGCGCGTCGCGCCGAAATCCGTCTGCGGTGTCTATTCCCGGTACCAAAAAACACCTGCATCAAACCCGCGTCGCCTGGCCGCTGGCGATTGTCTGGCGCAACGGCAAGATACTCCTGCGCCGCCGCCCAAAAGATCGCTTGCTTGCCGGCATGTGGGAGCTGCCCGGTGGCGAGTTAAAAAAAAGGGAAACCCTGCAGCAGGCTCTGGGCGCCGAGCTTCGTACCATCGATTGCCATAACGCAACGCCGCGCAAAATCGGCACGCTGCGCCACGCGATCACCCATCGCAATATCCACGCGCCGGTTTTTCTCGTGACATTGGCCGATCACAAAGAGATCCGATTGCCGTCATCTAACTGGCGCTGGGTTGCGCCGGCCTCATTGCACCGCTATCCGACCTCGTCCATGACAGCGAAGGCCCTGAAGATTTTCACCGCCCATGAGAAAGCTTCTCTTTAGCAGCATTCTGATTGGTCTCATCGTGGCTGCGGTTTACTATTTTTACTTCAGCCTGCCCGATGTGACTGCCTTGAAGAGAAGCAACCCCAAAAGCTCGGCGATGATGGATTTACGCAGCGCGGAGTATAAGAAAAAAAACCTCAAGATCGCGCGGCAATTCTACTGGGTTTCCTATGGCGCCATCTCCGAGCACATGAAGAAAGCCGTGTTGGTCGCCGAAGACGCGGCGTTTTTCAGCCACAGCGGCGTCGACATGAACGAGCTGAAAGAAGCGCTCAAACGCGACTGGGACACTGGCAGCTTTGCCCGCGGCGGCAGCACCATCACCATGCAGCTGGCGAAGAATCTCTATCTAAGCCCGACGAAAAATCCTTTGCGCAAAGTCAAAGAAATCATTATCGCCAAGCAACTGGAATCGGCTTTGACCAAACGGCGCATTTTCGAAATCTATCTCAACATCGTCGAGTTCGGCCGCAATATTTACGGCGTCGAAGCTGCGGCGCGCCACTACTTCGGCAAGTCTGCGGCTGGCCTCGACCCACTGGAAGCAGCGACTCTGGCGGCGCTGTTGCCGAGCCCGCGCACCCCTAAAGATCGCGACCTGCTGAACCGTCGCAACACGATTCTCGCCCGGCTCGCCGGCGTTGGTTACCTGAGCCGTGACGAAATGGATCGGGGCCGGCGCACCGGCTTGTTTCAGAAGGTGGAAGAAGAGGCGCCCCTCTTGCAACCGGCGGAATAATGGTTATTTTTGCTGCCTAGATGACACTTTGGAAGATTTACCAAGGTCACTCGTCTAATTTAACGAGGCAGTACGGAGCCGCACAACTCGAAAGGAAACTTTATGGAACGCAACCCCAAAGGCCTCGGCAGCTCGTTGGGCGAGATGATCGCAACTGCCGGTGAAGTCGCGTTCGCCTACTCTGACAATGACAAGGATGGCCACCGCCTGGCCCGTTTGGCGCTGATTGAGCTGATTAGAAATCGCGCGCAGGCGATCCAGTTTGACAAAGATTTGGACTTTCCGACCGACACCAAAGCCACCGTCCACTAAAGATTCACGCTGCGGGGAGAATTGCCCCGTAGCGTTGTCACTTTCAGCCACAATAAATTGGAACTTTGTCGCCACTTGACCGGTTTCTCATGCAAGAAACTTTCGGTCGGCGCGCGACATCTAACGGTTTGCACGCTCTGACCCGCAAAGGAGCAGCAATATGCGGCGTAAACTTGGGGCACTTCTACTCGGACTGGTTCTAGCCGGGGTTGTCAGCGACCGCGCGTCTGCGATTCCACTCGGGAAGCCGGCGCCGGAAATCGCCGGCAGCTCATGGATCAACAGCGCGCCGCTGACGACCAAAGACCTCCGCGGCCAAGTTGTCCTCGTCGAATTCTGGACCTATGGCTGAATCAACTGCAAGAACGTGATCCCGCAGTTGCGGGGTTGGTACGATAAATACGAGAAGCAAGGCTTTACGATCATCGGCGTGCACTCGCCGGAATTCGCTTGGGAGAAACCCCTCGACAAAGTAAAGGCGGCGACGGCAACTCTGAAAGTCCGCTATCCCGTGGTACAGGACAACGATTTTACCATCTGGAAGCGCTTTGGCGTTTGGGCGTGGCCATCGGCGATTCTAATTGATAAAAAGGGAATCGTCCGCTACAGCCACGTTGGCGAAGGGGCCTACGAAAAGACCGAAGCGATGATCAAACAACTGTTGGCGGAATGACGCTGGAGCAATCTGTCGAGTCAGGCGCGACGTAATATTAGGTACGGGACGAGGAGAGCCGCGATGTTGATATTGAAGCCGAGCGACATCAAATCATCGGAGATCACCGACAAAGAGGTTTACATAAACCGCCGCCAATTCATGAAATCGACGGGCCTCGCCGCCATCGGCGCCGGCGCGGCGCTGGCCGGCATCGAGCTCGCGGATCCGCTTCCAGCCCATGCCCTGGAAAAACTACCCAACGTCAAAAAAAGCTCTTTTAGCACCAGCGAGAAAGCCAACTCGCTGAAAGACATCACCACTTACAACAATTTCTACGAGCTTGGCCTCGACAAGGAAGAACCGGCAAAGAATGCCAAGTACCTCACCACCAAGCCCTGGAGCGTTGAGATAGAAGGCGAAGTAAAAAAGCCGAAGACCTTGAGTATCGAAGAGATCATGAAGCTGGCACCGCTCGAAGAGCGCATCTACCGCATGCGCTGTGTCGAAGCTTGGTCGATGGTGATCCCTTGGGTTGGCTTTCCCTTGAGCGCTTTGATCAATCAAGCTGAGCCGACTAACAACGCCAAGTATGTGCAGTTTGTCACGCTCGTCGATCCCAAGCGCATGCCCGGCCAACAGCCGAGCCTCTTCGGCAGCGCCATCGACTGGCCCTATGTCGAGGGCTTGCGCATGGATGAGGCGATGCACCCGCTGACGATTCTCTCCGTCGGCCTTTACGGCGAAGTATTGCCAGCGCAAAACGGTGCGCCGCTGCGTTTGGTGGTGCCATGGAAATACGGATTCAAGAGCATCAAGTCGATCGTCAAGGTCCGTTTCATGGAAAAGCAGCCGGCGACTTCGTGGAACAAGATGCAGCCGCAGGAGTACGGCTTTTACTCCAACGTCAACCCTGAAGTCGACCACCCGCGCTGGAGCCAGGGCACGGAGCGGCGCATCGGCGAGATCCTGCGGCGCAAGACGCTCATGTTCAACGGTTACGGCGAGCAGGTGGCGAGCTTGTACAAGGGGCTGGACCTAAAGAAAAACTACTGATCTGACGGATCCGACGGATTGGACCGATCGGACGGATCGACTGCGATGAGCGTTTCCAAGCTAAAGCCGATAGTTTTTCTTGCCTGCCTCATCCCGCTGGGACAGCTCGTCCATCGTTTCTACAGCGACGACTTGGGCGCCAACCCGATCGAAACTTTGACCAAGTTCACCGGCTCCTGGGCGCTGTTTATTTTGCTCGCGAGCTTGGCAGTCACGCCGCTGCGGCGCCTGACCGGTTGGCACGACCTGATCAAACTGCGCCGCATGCTCGGCCTGTTTGCGTTTTTCTATGCGACGCTACACTTCGCCAATTTTCTGGTTTTGGATCACTTCTTCGACTGGAAGCGCATTGGCCAGGACATCGTCAAGCGCCCCTACGTCACTGCCGGTTTTACGGCGCTCATGCTGATGGTCCCTTTGGCAATGACGTCGACGGCAGAGATGATTCGCAGGCTGGGAAAACGCTGGCAGCAACTGCACCGTTTGGTCTACGTCGCGGCGACCTTAGGCGTGCTGCACTTTTATTGGCTGGTAAAATCAGACATTACGCGGCCGGCGCAATACGCCATCGTGTTGGCCGTGTTACTGGGCTATCGAATTGCAGCAAAGCTCATGGCAACCAAGCCCCACGGAGCTGGACATAAAGCAGTAACGGCAAAATCCTAGATCCTTGCTTTGGCAATTCCAAAACTGTTGCCTGTTGCCTCGCGGCTGTTGCCTGCTCCTACGTTTGCCGTTTGATCCCCAACTTTTCCATGCGCGAGCGCAGCGTGCTCGGATTGATGCCAAGCAACTCCGCGGCGCCTTTCTTGCCATGAATCACCCAATTGGTTTCCTTGAGCGCGCGTAAAATATGACTGCGCTCGGCGTTTTCTAGAGTCCCCACCCCGGTCGATTGCGTTGCGTCGCTTTTTTGCACCAGCGAATCATCGATTTTCACTACCGGGCCGGTGGCGACGACGACCGAGCGCTCGACAACGTTCTGCAATTCGCGGATATTGCCGGGCCAACCATAGTTGACCAAGCTCTCCATCGAGCGTTGATCGACGCCGCGCACTTCTTTGCCGATCTTCTTACCGAACTTGCTCAAGAAAAAATTCACCAACAACGGAATATCGCCCTTGCGCTCGCGCAGAGCCGGTACGTCCAGTGGGAAAACGTTGAGCCGGTAATACAGATCCGCGCGGAACAAACCATTCTTGACGATCTCCTCGAAATTCCGGTTGCTCGCGGCAATCACACGCACGTCGACCTTGAGGGTCTTGCTGCTGCCGACGCGCTCAAACTCGCCTTCCTGCAGGACCCGCAGGAGTTTCACCTGAGTATCGAGCGGCAGCTCGGTCACTTCGTCGAGAAAGATCGTGCCGCTGTTGGCGAGCTCAAAGCGGCCAATGCGCTGTTGCAGGGCGCCGGTAAAGGCGCCCTTCTCATGGCCAAACAACTCACTCTCGACCAAGCCGGACGGAATCGAGCCGCAATTCACCTTCACCAACGGCCGGTCTTTGCGCTTGCTGCGGTCGTGCACCGCGCGCGCCAACAATTCCTTACCGGTGCCGGTTTCGCCGCGAATTAAGACCGTGGCGTCGGTGGGCGCGACTTGCTCGACTTTGCGTAGCATCTCGCGCACCGGCGCGCTTTGACCGATGATCTCTTCAAAGTTATGTTCGGTTTTGATCTCCTCCTGCAGGTAAACCGCGTCGGCTTCGTAGCGGGCTTTGAGACGGTCGGTCTCCTCGTGCGCCATCATGTTGTCAATGGCGATGGCAATCTGGCCGGCTAAGCCCATCAACAACTCGCCGTCATTTTGCGTATATTGCAGCGGCGTCAAACTCCCCAGCGTGATCGCGCCGATGCTTTTGCTGCGGATCACCAGCGGCAGCGCGCATATGGAGCGAAAGCCGTGCGCGTAAGCCCGATCCTCCGACGAGGTCAAGCGTTCGGCTTCCAGATTGGGACGGACCACCGGCTTCTGCTGCAAGAACGCTTGTCCCACGGGGCTGTCGTCGAGCTTCAATTCACGGCCAATGGGCGTGTAGTCAGCGCGCTCGTAAGTCCCAGCATGGGTGACGATACGTAAAACGTTGGCCTTGGTGTCGTAAAGAGAAAGAGCCAGACGGTCAAACCAGACCACCCGATCTAGCGCCTCGGCAATCGACTTGAACAGATCATCTCGATGCAAATTCGAGACGATCGCATTGTTGATATCGAGCAATGTGCGAAAGCGAAGTTCGCTCGAACGCAGCGCCTGCTGCACCTTGCGCCGTTCGAGCTCGCCGCCGACGCGGGCAGCGAAGATTGTCAGGACCGATAGCTCGCGCTCACTGAACTCGCGCGGCTTGGTGTGGAGAATCACCAGATGGCCGAGCACTTCCCCGTGAATATTTTTTGCCGGCAACCCCACATAGCTGTGCGCGCCCAGCGCCACAAGGCTTTGATCGGTGGGAAAAAGCTGCTGCAGATCTTTCGGATACACGCAGGTTTCACCGGGAATCACCCGCTCGCACGGATGCCCCTTGATGTTGTACTCCATGTTTTCCGCGAAACCGTCGCCAGACCAAAACGCCAGCATGCGAACATTTAACTTGGTCGCATCGGTGCACTCGGCGAGAAAGCAGTAGCGCACATCCAAGGCTTGGGCCAGGTGCTGCGCCATCGGCCGATAAAAATCGTCGCCGGTGGTCCCCGCCGTACCTTCGGTGATCATGCGCAAGACTTCGTCGGCGCGCTCGCGGTCGAGCTCCGCCGCCGCGCGCGTGGCAAACGCCCGCAGGATGGCTTGCTCGTCGGCGCTAAACCAGCGCGGCTTATCATCCAGCACAACCAAATGGACGTAACTATCTCCGGATTGATTGGGGATCGGCACGCCCGCGTAACTTTGCGCGCCGAGCTCGACCAGGAGCTTGTCCTCAGGGAACAGTTGTTGCAATCCTTCGCCAAACTGACAGGCTTCGCCTTCAAGCACTTTGGCGCAGGGCGTCCCCTTTACTCGATACTCCACGTTTTGTGCGAACTCACCGCCGCACCAAACGGCCAATGTGCGCGATTGGGTTTTGCTTCGATCGGTGCACTGCGCCAGATAGCAGATTTTGGTTTGCAGCGCTTGCGCGAGATTCTTGACCAAAAGGTGAAAGAACTGCTCGCCCGTAATCCCCGTGGCACTCTCACTTAGCGTCAACAACACGCTTTGCAGCCGCTTTTTCTCGGTCACGTCACGGATAATCACGGCGGCTTTGGCCGCCCCCGAACTGTCGTGGTATAGCGAGCTGGAGACTTCGCCGACCAATTTCGAACCGTCCTTGCGCCGATAAGTGAGTTCACCGCGAAATCGACCAGTGCGGTGCCGCTCGTCCAAGAGCAACGCCAGGCGCGTGTCCTCAGGATCCACCAGGCCGTCGCGGCCCAAGGCGCAGATTTCAGATTCCGTATAACCAAACATGCGGCAGGCCTCGGGGTTGGCGGCTTCGATCTTGCCAGCAAGGTCGGAGAGCAGCGCTGCGTCAATACTGTTTTCGAAGAGCGAGCGAAAGCGCTCTTCACCCGCTGTCGTTACTCCAACCGCCGCTCCCAAATTGATGTCAGACATAGCGTTTCCTGGCCACCGTGGTCATACCATTTCGTCGCGACATTTCGCAACGCTTGCGATATTTCGCTGCGAAGGGTCGTAACGGCCAGTCGCAAAAATTAACAATCGCATTACATTTCAATTGTTTACAAGATTGGCACAAAGGCTGCTTTATAGCCTAACCAACAGCGACGGAGCACAAGATGCTGAAGATCACCGAGCAATACGAAAACGAAAAAACCTTGCGGCTCAGATTGGATGGTACCGTTGACTCGACATCATTGACAGAATTGCAAAACGTTTTGTCGCAAGGGAACGACACAAATGGCTTAACGGTTATATTGGATACGGCGGGCGTCACGTTCATGAACGAACAGGCGGCCAACCAGCTCGCCAAATTGCGCAATCAATCGCTGCACATCGTGAACGGTTCGCCATTTATCGAAATGCTTTTGAATTCAGCTCTGTACTAAACCCAGAAGGATTGAGTTGCCAACAGGAGGAGAGGTTATGGTTGGTATGCACAATGAGGCACTGCAAGACAGCCCGACGACAGCGGCGAACCAAGCGCCAAAAAAGGGGTATCGCAAGCCGGCAGGGAAATTTCCCGAGACCAGAGCACTTCGCTCCTATGAAAACGAGGCCGCGCTGATCAAACGGCTGCAAGCGGGCGATGAGCAGGCTTTCGAGACCATCTTCAACAAGTACTCGCCCAAGCTTTACAACGTTGCCCAACGCATTTTAGGCGAGCCGGCCGATGCCGAAGAAGTGATCCAAGAGGTCTTCCTGACCGTCTTCCGAAAGGCCGAAAGTTTTCAGGGCAACTCGCAATTTTCCACCTGGTTGTATCGTCTAACCGTCAACGAAGCCCTGGGCAAAATCCGCAAGAGCAAGAACAAACAAAAAGAGGTCGAGTACGAAGAGTTTCTGCCCAAGTTCGCCGACGACGGGCACCACGCGGTCCGTCCGGTCGTGGACTGGTGCGCCACCGCGGAAGAACAATATGCCGGTCGGGAACTGCGGCAATTGCTGTCAAAGGCCTTGAATCAGCTTAAGCCAATCGACAAAAGCGTGGTCGTCCTGAGCGATGTCGAGGGCATGTCCGACAAAGAAATCGCCGAGATCCTTGACCTGACGGTTTCCGCCGTCAAGACTCGGCTGCACCGAGCGCGCTTGTTCCTGCGCGGCAAGTTGGCGGTTGATCTCGGCTATTCTGCAGCGTAAGGAATGATGCTAATGCCAAAACGAAAACCAGCCGCCGTGCATACTGACGACAAGACCTGCAAAGAGATCAGCAATCTTTTGCTCGACTACGTAAACGAAGATTTGACCGCACCGGTCAAACGGAGCTTCGACCGACACCTGAAGATTTGCCCTGACTGCATCGGCTTTCTCAACACCTATCGAAAGACAATAAGCACCACCCAATCGGTCCCCGTCGAAGTCATGCCCGAGAGGACCCGAAAGAACTTGCTCGGGTTCCTGCGCCAGCGCGTCCGAAAACTGAGGCGTGGATAGGGTTCATTGCCGCTAGTCTAGTTGCCTCAAGCTAGCTCAGATTCCATCCCCTTCCCACTCAGCTCCTCTACATCTTTCTCACGTTTCTTACGTCTAAGTAGCAAAGCCACAGCAGTCAATCCGACTGCGCGGGTACACTTAGAAAATGTCAGATAAACAGGAGGTCTTAGCAATGAACGCGTGGGAATCCGTTTTCACGCAGAGTCCCGTGAATAGCAGACGCTACTATGCGTTGGACGACCTGCCGTGCCACAACTGGAAATGGCCCAAGGGCACCTGGTTCCAGGCGCGCCTGGACTATGTGCGCGAGCATGCACCGGTCTGGAGCGTCAAGAGCAGCCGCAAAGCGAGGGGGCACCGTGAAATGCGAGCGATGTAGGTCCAATCGCGGCGACCTGGCCGAATTCCGCATCGTCGGCGAGATCCTCGACATCAACGTCTGTCGCGAATGCGTTGGCGATGCCCAAGCATTAGGCCTGCGCGTGCGGCGGATCGAGGGACTGGGGATCGTTCCGACAGCCGCGTCTTAAGCTCGACTGAACCGACGCCGATCTAAAAAATATTGAGCATGCAACCTTTTGCCGACCCGTGCCATCTAAAAGTCGTAACAGGGGGACAAGAACCATGAACCACGCAGGCCGCAGCCAAGCCAAGAGCAAGCCGATTCGAACCAACCTGTTGGAGCTGCTTCAGGCCCTCACCAGCCAGACCAGCGACGACAATCTGGTGCTGGCGGCAATGAAAGAGCTGTTTCGCTCGAACCGAATCCGCCTCGCCAATACTTTGGCACCGGTACGTTTGGTCGAAGCAACCGTTCCCGTCACACGCCACCCTCGGCGCCGTCTACACTAGGAATTGTCTCCAGCAATCACCGGAGGGTCTGGATGTGAACCGCACCACTAACCTCGTCAGAACCAAAACCACGAGCCGCGCCAATCACCGCGGCTCGGTCATCCGAAATTCTCATCGTAATTCCACCAAACTCAGTATCGACGAAGGTTTAAGCTGCGCTGATGAGACTCGGCTGATCGCAGACTATCTCAATGGCAGCTTGGCTCCAGCCGTGCAACGATTCTTCGAAGAGCACCTGAGCGGGTGCAAGGACTGCACCGCCTTTCTCAAGACCTACAAAAAGACCCTGGCGTTGACGAGCTCTTTCCTGAAACGTGAAGCGCCCAAACCAAGACTCAGCTTCGCTTCCCTGCGCGCCACGGCACTGGGCCGATAAAGACTGCGCATCCTTCCAACTTCTCGCGACATCAAATAGAGTGGCAGCCACACTCCTCGACGCTTCCGCTCTGACTATTCTTCCCAAACCAAGGAGCCGTTGATGAAAGCCATCGCCGTTACGCCCGCAAAAAAATCGGTCAGTCTGATCAATCAGCACGAACCGCGTATCGAGTCTCCCACTGATGTCAAACTGCGCATGATCGAAGCCGGCGTCTGCGGCACCGACCGGGAAATCTGCGCTTCTGAATACGGCACGCCGCCGAGCGGCTTCGACGACCTGGTTATCGGCCACGAGTCGCTTGGCGAGGTCGTCGAAGTGGGCGCAAAAGTAACCCGAGTCAAAGTCGGTGATATCGTCGTGCCGATGGTGCGCCGCCCCTGCCCGCACGACCACTGCGCCGCGTGCCGCGCCGAACGCCAAGACTTCTGCTTCACCGGTGATTTTACTGAGCGCGGCATCAAAGAACACCACGGTTTCATGGCGCAGTTCATCGTCGACGACGAGAAATATATGAATCCGGTGCCGCAAAACCTGCGCGACGTCGCCGTCCTCGTCGAACCGCTAACGATTGCAGAGAAGGGCATGGCCTAGGTGTGGGACATCCAAGAACGCTTGCCCTGGGGCAAAGCCAAAGCTGGCTCGCACCGAGCCGTGGTGCTGGGCGCCGGCCCAGTTGGATTGCTGGGCGCAATGGCGTTGGTCAAAGCCGGCTTCGACACCGCCGTATATGCCCGCGAACCGGCCCCCAACTCAAAAAGCTGCGTGGTTGAAATGATCGGCGCCAAGTACTTCTCCGCGCAAACCCATTCACTGGAGGCGCTCGCCGGAGCCGTCGGCAATATCGATCTCGTCTACGAAGCCACCGGAGCATCCAAGCTGGCCTTCGACATGGTGCAGTATCTGGGCATGAACGGCATTTTTATCTTCACCGGCGTCCCCGGACGCAAAGGGCCGGTGCAGATCGACACCGATTTGATGATGCGCAATTTGGTGCTCAAAAATCAGGTCATCTTCGGCACAGTCAACGCTGGCCGCGGCACTTTCGAAGACGCGATCCGCGACCTGACAGCTTTCAACACCCGTTGGCCCGACGCCGTGAAGTCGGTGATCAGCGGCCGCTTCCAAATGGAAGATCACCACGACCTTCTGGTCGGCAAGGCAACCGGTATCAAGAACGTGATCAAGCTCAATTGATCGTGCTCGTGTTTCGTATTTGTAGTCGTCACTCCGAACCGAGCACGAGCCACGAGCGACGATTCCTGCATCGTTCTAGCCGCATCCGTCATCCAATAGCGCGTGACCGACGCGCTCAGAAATCATTGGCCGGAATACTTGATCGAAGGCGCCTGCCTCGGCCTGTTCATGATTTCGGCCTTCAGTTTCGGCGCGTTGCTCGAGCACCCGGACTCGCCCATTCATCAAGCATTGCCTAATCCGCTATTGCGCCGGTTTCTCATGGGCCTGGCGATGGGCGGTACCGCTATAAGCATTATCTATTCGCCCTGGGGCAAGCGCTCCGGGGCGCACACCAATCCTTCGACAACACTGACCTTTTTTCGGCTCGGCAAAGTAAAGAAATGGGACGCGGTCTTCTACATCGTCGCGCAGTTTGTCGGCGGCGCGGTCGGCGCCTCGCTGGCCGCGCTCATGCTCATGCAGTGGGCAAGTCATCCATCAGTGCACTACGTCGTCACCGCGCCGGGGCACACCGGAGTTGCCGTGGCGTTCCTTGCTGAAGTCGCCATCACGTTCATTCTCATGACGGTGATTCTCCATGTGTCGAATAATCCGCAGCTGCACAAGCTCACCGGCCTATGCGCCGGCGCATTGGTCGCGACTTACATCACCTTTGAAGCGCCGCTCTCGGGTATGAGCATGAATCCGGCGCGGAGCTTTGCCTCGGCGGTGCCCGCACACCATTGGCTGCATTTGTGGATTTATTTCACGGCACCCGTGCTCGGCATGCTGGCCGCTGCTGAAGTCTATCTCCGCCGCAATCGTGCCGTCGCGTGCGCCAAGCTGCACCATGAAAATTCTCAGCGTTGCATCTTTTGCGGCAAACCAGCCATCAAATTGCCATCGTAGTTACAAACAAAGGAGATCTTATGAAGACGATTAAAGTGCTAGCTCCAGTGTTGCTGTCTGCGGCGATGTTAGCCGGCGGCTGTGCCAGCCTGCAGGTCAGCCAAGACGCCGCGGCCGGTCGCAACGCCCTACAAACCGGCAAGCCCGAAGACGCGGTGGGCTATCTGCGCCGCGCTGTCGAAGCCAACCCGAACTACGTCCTACCTAATCGTGTGCAAGAGAGCGCTTTAGCTTTTCTTGGGCGCGCCTACTACGAGGTCGGCAACTTGCCAGAAGCGCGTACGACCTTAGAGCGGGCCGTCGCCCGCGACAAAGAAGATCATTTGGCGCGGCTGTATCTCGGGTTGACGCTGATCAAAGGCGGCGAGCACGAGCGCGGCAGGCGTGATGCGGAAGCTGGACTAAAGGGCATCAACGATTGGCTTGAATATGTGTCGCATCAGGGTTACTCCGGCCAATTCTGGGACCCTGGCCGAGCCATCCGCTCGCAGATCCAGCAGGCCCTGGCGGCAATGTTGGCCCCTGCGGACCTCGTCGTTGCCGGCCAGCGCGTCGGCACGCAATTCGACGAAGAAATCGAAAAGGCCTTGCGCGACGAACAGCGCCATAGCTCCGGCGGCAACAGCTAAAACTTCCCAAGGAGTCTCAACTCTTTAGGCTCGTGAAATGGCAGAAACCATTTCACGAGCCTTTTTGCGTTTGCCAACCGCTATCCCGCCTCCGGCCAGCGCATCTTTTTACCCCGGCGCAGCATCCAATGTGACAATTGGGCAATCCGCAATTCACCCAAAGGACGTAAACTAACGATGAAAGCGCAGGGCGGCGAGATGATCCAAATCACAGCACAAAGCGAACTCGAGAACCGCAAACATGAATGGGCCGTAATCCTCGCGGGCGGCGACGGCACCCGGCTAAAATCTTTGACCCGGCAGATCGCCGGCGATGAACGCCCTAAGCAGTTCTGCTCGGTCATGGGCCGCGGCACGCTCCTTGAAGAAACCCAGCGCCGTGCCGCGCTCGAAATCGAACGCGAGCAAACCCTGTACGTCGTCAATCAGCAGCACGAAGCCTACTATTCTCAAATATTCTCGGGCGAATCGATGGATAATCTGGTCGTGCAACCGCGCAACCGCGGCACGGCGCCGGCGATTCTGTATAGCTTGCTGCGCATCGCGGCCAAGGACCCCAAGGCGGTCGTGGCGTTTTTCCCTTCGGATCATTACATCTCCGACAATCAGAAATTCATGGCGCATATTCGCACCGGGTTGAACACGGTCCGACGCCGGGAGGACTTGGTTGTGTTGTTGGGATTGGAACCGGAATCGCCGGAAGTCGAATATGGCTGGATCGAACCCGCGCATGTGATTCCCGGCAATCGCTAAGTTTTTGGCGTGCGCCGCTTTTGGGAAAAGCCCAATCAAATGCTAGCGCAAGTTCTGCAATTGCGCGGTTGCCTGTGGAACAGCTTCGTTATGGTGGCGTCCGTCAAAGCGTTGCTCGAAATTATCGAGCAAACGATACCCGAGCTCCATCGCTCGTTCGCTTGCCTAACGCCGCTGTTTGGCAGCCGCGGCGAGGCCAAAGCGATCCATCGGCTCTACGAACGTCTTGAAGCGGTCAATTTCTCGCACCAGGTTTTAGCCGAATGTCCGAAGCGGCTCGCGGTGCTCAAAGTGACCGGCGTCCGTTGGAACGATCTCGGCGAACCCAAGCGGGTCATGGCTTCGCTCAACATGGCAGGCCTGCGCCCCCATTGGGCGGAGTCTGGTATGCCACAATTCGCATAGCTCCAGACACTCATCTTCTTGCCGATGGTACCCGCCTGAGGCGCGGGGAATATTGGATTCAACCTAGCGGGACTTGGTTGGCCCCGACATTGCTGCACTGTGCCGCAAGAAGGACTCATTTCAACGGATCGGTGCCCAAGCGGCCACAATCATTGGCTTGCTGCTCAGTCGACGCTCTGGCGCTGTTAAAATATTGACGGATTGTCAAACTCTTGGGTGTGATCATGCCTGACAAAAGCGAATGGTGTGTGATCCTTGCCGGCGGCGACGGTACCCGCCTAAGATCGCTAACGCGCAAGATTTCAGGCGACGAACGACCCAAACAATTCTGCTCGGTTCTTGGCCCGGAAACCTTGTTGGAGCAAACCCAGCGCCGCACGCGCCTCGTGGTCGCTGATGAAAGAACCCTGTTTGTCGTCAATCAAACTCACACAGCCTTCTACGCGCCTATCTTGGCGCAACACGCCGTTGACAATCTTGTTGTGCAGCCTCGCAACCGCGGCACGGCGCCGGCAATCCTCTATAGCCTGCTGCGTATCGCGACCGTCGACCCCAAAGCCGCGGTGGCATTCGTTCCATCCGATCATTACGTTTCCGATGACACTAGGTTCATGGCGCACATCCGTGAGGCGTTCACCATCATACACTCCGACGCGGATAAGCTAATCCTATTGGGCGTCGAGCCGGAGCACCCTGAAACCGAGTACGGCTGGATCGAACCGGCGGCAAATATCCCGGGCCATCCCCAAGTCTCAGGCGTGCGCCGCTTTTGGGAAAAGCCCAATCAAACGCTAGCGCAAGTTCTGCAATTGCGCGGTTGCCTGTGGAACAGCTTCGTTATGGTGGCGTCCGTCAAAGTGTTGCTCGAAATTATCGCGCAAACGATACCCGATCTCTATCGCTCGTTTGATTGCCTAACGCCACTGTTTGGCAGCCGCGGCGAGGCCAAAGCGATCCATCGGCTCTACGAGCTCCTCGAAGAGGTCAATTTCTCACACCAGGTTTTAGCGGCATGTCCGAAGCGGCTCGCGGTGCTCAAAGTGACCGGCGTCCGTTGGAACGATCTCGGCGAACCCAAGCGGGTCATGGCTTCGCTCGATATGGCAGGCCTGCACCCCCATTGGGCGGAAACCCCAGTGCCGCAGTTTGTCTAAGCTCTAAGATAGCTTGTCGGCCCACTTGCCCAGTATGCGCTGGCGCAATTCTTGGCTCGAGCGCGACACCTGCGGAAAAGTGTCTTTCCATTCGTATGGGCGCGTCGCGTCGATGATCGCACGCGAGTTAAAACCCTTATGATCTTTGTGGATGATCGGATCGAGTGGCCCGCTCCAGCAGCGGCGCAGGATTTCGATATCCTGCACCGGGTCGGAGCGCGTGCACACCGCCCAGAGCACTGCGTTCAAGTCGGTCGGGGCGATGTCATCGTCGACGACGACGGTGTAGCGGCCTAGATACGCTGCAGCGTGACATTCTGTCGCGATGAGTCCAGCTTGGCGGGCGTGGCCCGGATAGCGCTGTTTGATGGAAATCACCAAAAACAAATAGGCCGCGCCGGCCGCTTCGTGATACCAGACGCCGCGCACGTCCGGCACACCGGCGGCTTCGAGATCGTCCCACACCAACGCGGCTTTCAGCGGCGCGCGCCATTTGCGCGTATAGCCGAGCAGGATCGGATCGTTGCGATGCATTACTTGCTTGATCTTGACGATCGGCTCGGGCCGCGAGGAACTGCCGTAGTAGCCGGTCCACTCGCCGAACGGCCCTTCGATTTTCTCCGGGCCGGGCACGCACTCGCCTTCTAAAACGATTTCCGCCGCCGCAGGGATCGGCAGGCCGGTGAACTCGCCTTTGAGCACGTCGACTGGCTCGCCTTGAATGCCGCCGATGAAATCGTACTCGCAAACGCCGTAGGGAACTTCCAACGCACCCGCGAGAAAAATCAGCGGGTCATGGCCAACCGAGATGGCGACTTTGAACGGCTCACCGCGGGCAAAGGCTTTGTCGCGATGAATCCGCCCGTGGCGTCCGGGAGCAATATAAAAACCGACGGTGTTTTCGTCGTGGATCATCACCCGCGCCGTGCCGAGATTGGTCCAACCCTCTTCAGGATCGTGGGTAATATTGACGCTGCCGGTGCCAATGTAGCGGCCACCGTCCAGCTCAAACCAGCGCGGCGTCGGGAATCTCAGAATGTTAACATCGTTGCCGCGCTGAACGTTCTCCAGCACCGCACCATCCTTCACGAAACGCGGCGGAATATGCTTCAGCACGCGTGAGCGCCTGCGCCACTCGGAGACGAATTCCATGGCGGTTAGATTCTGCGGCATGCCCAAGCTCAACCCGAGGCGTTTTGTCGAGCCCAGTGAATTCACCAAGACGCGATAGCCTTTGGGATAGCCCTTCACGGCATCGAACAGCACCGCCGGCGAGCTACCCCGCTCATTCACAATGTCCGCCACGCCGCCGATTTCCAAATCCCAATCGGCGCCATCGATGTTTCTGATTTCGCCGAGCTTGTCGGCTTCGTTGAGCCAGCTTCTTAAGCCGTCGGGTTGTTTCATCTCTTAGCTCCTGAACTGGTTCAAACCGTTCAACCGCTGCGCTCCGTTCAATCACTTCGTTCCGTTCAAACCGTCTTCGGAAGTTCAAACCGCCTCAACTTCCGCCTTCTTCTCCCGCGCCGCGGAAGAAGAGAAGCCCAAGAATTTACCGTCCTTTGATCCCAAGTTCCCGTTGCACCTCGCGCAATAGCGTCAGATCAGACACCTCGCTCAGCGCCATCTCGCGGCTGATATTCGCCTCGGCGCGCGCCTGCTCCAGCACCAGACGCAAACCGCTCTCCGGGATCATGCCATCGGCATTGAACACTTTCACCGCCGAGTCGTACGCCGAGGCGGCGGAGCTGCGATCCGTGCGTCCCCAGGCGGCGAGGATTTGAATCGATTCGTCGCGGTTTTCGCGGATGAATCGATTGGCGCGCACGAAGGCTTTGAGAGTGCGTTTTACTTCGTCGGGTTTCTCAGCGATTTTTTTGGCATTCACCCCGAGCCCAACGAAGGGAAACGTAAAGATCTCGTAGGCACGAGCGAGAATATTGAACCCAGCTTTTCTGCCCTCGGCATCGGCCGGCGGTGCGATCACCGCGACATCGACGATGCCCTCTTTCAAAGCCGCAAAGCGAGCGCGGTCAGGTCCTAGCGCAACGATCTTCATTTGCTTGTCGGGATCGACGCCGTAGTGCTTGATCATCATGCGCCCGGCGATATCGTCCGACGCGCCGTAGGAGCCGATCGCCATGGTCTTGCCGCGCAGCTCTTTGACCGCCTTGTACTCGGGGCGGGCGATGAGCGCATGGGTCGAACCGTCGATGAAGCTCGCCACCACGCGCAGGGGCATACCGCGCACCGCCGCACGCACCACCGAGCCGAAGACCGTCGTGTAGTCTATGTCACCGCTCGCCAGCGCGGTGATCGACACCGGCGGCCGCATGGCGATGATTTCCGGTTCCAAGCCTTCGTCTTTGAAGTAGCCTTTCTTAGCGGCCACGCCGGCGGTCATAAAGGAAACGTTGAAGTTCGCCACGGCGATACGAATCTTGTCGGCGGCTAACGCCTGCGGCCAATTGGCACACACCAATGCCAAGGTTACAAATAGAACCGGAAAGATTTTTCTCATTCAGATTTCAGCCCTTCGGATGGGATTGCGCCTGCGCAGCTTCAAGTATCGATTGAGCGATGGCGCCGTAGGCGCCGCAGCGGCAGATGTTGCCGCTGAGCCATTCGGCGATCTGCTCACGGGTGGGGTTCGGGTTTTCGAGGAGAAGGCCCTTTGCCGCCATGATCTGGCCAGGCGTGCAATAGCCGCACTGGGCGCCGATGTTGCGAATGAATGCTTCTTGCAGCGGATCGAGCTTGTCGCCTCGGGCGACGCCTTCGATGGTTAGGACAAACTTCCCGTTGGCTTCGAAGGCCAAATAGTTACAGGAGCTCACGGTGTGGTTGTCGACAAGGACGGTGCAGGCGCCGCAGACTGCCGACTCGCAGGAGCGCTTGGTGCCGGTGAAATGGATGCGATTACGGAGAAACTCGAGCAACGTTTCTTCGATGGGAACCTCGCCGGACCAGGTGGTGCCGTTGACGGAGACTGAAAGATTAAATCTTGATTGAGAATTCATTTTATTGCTTCGGGCCCCGACAATCTCTTCTCCCGCGCGGGCCCCTATCCTAACCTTCCCCCGAGGCGGGGGAAGGAACATACTCAGAACTCAGCTCAATGCTTTTTCCACCGCCTCCCCTAATACATCCCCTAGCATCACCGTCGTCATGTAGAGCTTATAATCCGCGCTGCCCAACAAGTCATCTACCGGGCGGATCAGTTCACGTAGTTTGCTTTTTTCCTCCGAGATTATGCTCTTCGCACCATCGATCGTCGCACCTTTTATCTTCGCTTCCAGATCCGTCAATCGCAGCGATTTGGGCCCGACGCAGCCGACAGCAAGGCGCGCCTCTTCAACGGCGCCGCTGTTCATTCGCACCGCCGCCGCCACACCCAGCGTCGGCCGTTGATAGCGGTGCAGGCGCTGATAGCCGCTCTTCATCCCGCTGGGCAAGAATGGAACCTCGACCTCTACTAGAAGTTCGCTTGGCTGCAAAGCGGTCGCATACATGTCGACGAAAAAATCGGCGAGCGGCAGTTTGCGCTCACCTTGGCTACTTCCAAGCACAACCGCAGCGTCATGCACTAACAAAACCGTTCCCGGATCGGAATGGGGATCGTTGAACGCGAGGTTGCCGCCAAGCGTGCCCTGGTTGCGCACACGCACGTTGGCGAGATGCGATTCCGCGTAGGCGAGCGCCGGTGCATGCTGGCGAATCAAGGGATGGCTCGCCAATTCCTGATGGCTGACGCAGGCGCCAACCCGGATCGCGTTGGTGTCCATAGTGATTCGGTGCAGGCGATCGATCTTTTTGACGTCGACTAGGGTTTCTGTTTCAAGCAAGCCGTTGCGTAAAAGGAGCAGCAGCTCCGCACCGCCCGCGTAGATCTTGGCGCCCTCGCCGAGATCGGCGAGCGCGGCGGACGCTTCGGCGATGGTCGTTGGTTGGATTAGCTGTAGTCGCTGTAACATGTCGTTGTCTCGAAGTTCCGAATCTTACCCCCTCTCCCTCTGGGAGAGGATCGAGGTGAGGGCGCGTTGTGACACGATTCTGCGACGCTTCGAACGGCCCTCACCCTAGCCCTCTCCCACAGGGCGAGGGAATCTGAGTTCGGGAAGTCGCTAAATTTTTCCCATCGCTTTTAGAATTTTCTCCGGCGTAATCGGCAGCGATCTTACCCGCACACCCAGCGTATCATAAACCGCGTTGCCAATCGCTGGCCCCACCGTCACGATCGACGTCTGTGCCATGCCTTTCGATCCGAACGGCCCCGGACCGTCGCCCTTTTCCAACATTGATGAGTAAAAAGTCTCCGGCAAGTCCTTCAGCACCGGCAAGCGATATTGAAACGGGTCGCCATTTTGAAACTGCCCGTCCTGATAAATCGTCTCTTCGAACAGCGCGTGGCCGAAGCCCATCACGGCGCCGCCGTCTACCTGCGATTTCGCCGACGGATAGTGGATCGCTTTGCCGGCGTCGGCGATCACGGCGTAGCCCAGCACCCGCAGTTCGCCGGTGTCGCGATTCACTTCGATCTCCACCGCGGCGCCGCTCGGTGCCCAGTGGTCCATGCCGGTAAATGCCGAGTCTTTCACCATCGGTGGCACACTGTGATAGCCCACCGCTTTGAGCACCACGCTGTTGCCGACGACGCGGATGATTTCGTTGATCGAAAAACTGGTCTCGCCCCAGCAAAGCCGGCCGTCGATGATCTGCCATTCTTCCGGCTTGCCGCCTTTCACTTGCGACGCGAGCGAGAGCAGATCGGCCTTTAAAGTTTTACTTGCATTATGGACCGCGTTGCCCATCTGCATCGTCGTGCGCTGGGCGCTGACGCCAGCAAACGGCAAGCTCACTGCGGTGTCGGGGGTTTTCACCCGCACTTGTGACTGGGAAATGCCGAGGGTCTGCGCCGCCACCACGCTAAAAAGATTATGCGTGCCCTGGCCAATCTCCGGCGCGTTGTGCTGCACGGTGACGACACCGCGCGCGTCCATCGTCACGAGCGCATAGGCGCGCCCGCCGCCCTGTGAGCCGTGGCGCAGGCTCAGCGCCATGCCGCGGCCGCGCACCCAGCGCGAACCAGTGGCCCAATTCTTTGCCGGTTCGACACTCGATTTACCGTCCCAGCCGATGCCGTCGATGGCCTCTTGCATGAGGTCAAGATAATCGGTGTCCATCTTCGGTGTGCCGGCACAGACGAAGTCGCCGCGCAGCAGCACGTTTTTCTTGCGGAACTCATAGGGGTCGATGCCCAACTGGCGCGCCACGCTGTCCATGGCGCACTCGATGGCCCAAGTGGTTTGAATTTTTCCGGTGGCGCGCGTGTGGCCCGCCGGTACTTTGTTGGTGTAGACGCCCTTGCCGCGAATGCGCAGGTGCGGCAGGCGATAACAGCCCCAGGCCGAAATCACGGAATTATGCACCGCGGTCAGTCCGCCCGTGGTGTAGGCACCGGTATCGACAACCAGTTCGACGTCCAGCGCGGTCAGCGTCCCGTCGGCCTTCACGCCAATCTTGAGCTTGACGAATTCCGCATGGCGCGAGTTCTGGCGAAAGCTTTCTTCGGCCGATGGAATCAAGCGCACCGGCCGGCCGATCTTGCGCGATAGAAACAGCGCCGCGAAATGGGCCGGCGTCGGAATCTTCGAGCCAAAGCCGCCGCCGACAAAGGGCACGCGGACGCGAACTTTGTCCGATTCGATGCCGAGAAAATGGGCGAACTCCTGCGCGTCGCGCGTCGGCGAGCTGGTGGGAATCCAGACGTTAGCTTCGCCGTTCAAGTATTGGCAGAGAAAGCCGCCCACCGGCTCCATCGGATGGTGGAACATCGACGGCGATGAGTAACTTTCTTCGAAAATGCGATCCGCTTGGCGCATCCCTTCGTCGACATCGCCCCAGATCAAACTGTCCTCGGCAAGCAGATTGGTGCCGCGCTCTTCGTGCAGGATTGCCGCTCCCGGATCGAGCGCTTCAATCGCATTGAACACCGGCGGCAGCGGCTCATAGTCAACCTGAACTTTCTCCAAAGCTTTTTTCGCCGTGCGCATGTCTTCGGCAACAACGACGGCAACCAGGTCGCCGTCGTAGCGGACTTTGCTCGTCGCGACAAAGTCCTGATCGTCGATGCCCTTCAAGTGTTCGTGCGGCGCGAGCTTCAAGCGTGGGCTCACGCCGTCGAGGTGTTCCCGATCGACGACCGCCAGCACGCCTGGCATCTTCAGCGCCTCGGAAGCATCGACGCGGCGAATGCGCGCGTGCGAGTAGGGGCTCATCAACGCCGCGCCGTAGGCGGTGTTCGGCAAGTCCGGCAAGTCTTCAACGTACTGTGCCACCCCGGTGACCTTGTCGCGCATGTCGATGCGGGGGGACGCAGAATCGATTTTGGACTTTAGATTTTGGCTTTTGGATTCCATCGCTTAAGCCCGAATCGTAAGGGGTAAGGCGTAAGCGGTAAGGGGGTCTAGATCCGGATCGCCTTACCCCTTGCCACTTCCGATCTTCTTTTGTACCAGCTCCGGCACCAACGGCACCGCCTGGATCCGCGCTCCCGTCGCAGCAAACACCGCGTTCCCCACCGCCGGCGCTACGGGGAGAATTCCGCCCTCGCCCATTCCCTTCGCACCGTAGGGCCCCGGGCCGCCGCCGCCTTCCATGATGTGGGTGGAAAACGCCGACGGCAAATCGGTGAAGCGCGGCAGCCGATAGTCGATCAACGTGCCGTTCAAGAGCTGACCTTTGTCATACGCCAAGTCTTCAAACAGAGCTTGGCCCAGACCGAACACCGCCGCGCCTTCGTCTTGACCGTGGCATTGCAGCGGATGGATCATCTTGCCGGCGTCGGTAAGCGAGACATAGCGCAGCAACTTCACTTCGCCGGTTTCGGTGTCGACTTCCACTTCCGCGGCGCCAAAGCCGATCTCCCAAAACGGCGACGGGAAACCGAGCGGCACGTTGTTGTCTTTCTCAATCTTGAAATAGCCGCGGCCCCAGATCTCCCCTTCCGATTCTCTGAAATGACGTTGCATCACGTCACGGTAGCTCAGCTTTTGCTCGCCATGGTTCGCCATACCATTCTCAAGTTTCACTTTATCTACGGGTGCCTTCAAAACGGCTGCGGCCGCTTCGATCAACTGCCGGCGCGCGTCGCGCGCTGCCTTGAGCACCGCCTGGCCCATGATCGACGTGGCGCTGCTGGCGTTGGTGCCTTTATCGAAAGGTGTGTAGTGAGTGTCGAGCACAGCGACCCGCACTTGATCCGTTGGCATCGACAACTCTTCGGCGACCACCTGCATAAACGCCGTGCGCATGCCTTGCCCGACTTCCACGGAGCCCGTCGACAAGAGCGCGCTGCCATCGAAGAAAATTTTCACCGTCGCGTTGGCCGGCTTGTTGGTGCCACCTCCGTCTTTCATCGCCGTGGCGATGCCGATGCCGCGCCGCTTGGGACCAGAGTCTTGATGTGCGTCGGGCTTCGCGTCCCAACCGATCGCCTGGGCGACGCTGCGGAGTCCTGCTTTGAGATCGCAATCGATGGGCGTGTCACCGGGTGAAAAACTCTCACCGCGGTCGAGCAGATTTTTCATTCTAATTTCGAAGGGATCGAGCGCCATGCGATGGGCGATCATGTCGATGTGAGTCTCGTAGGCGTAAGCCACCTGTGGCCCGCCGAAACCGCGAAAGGCGCCGGCCGGCACCGTGTTGGTATAAACCGAGTAGGCGTTGGTGAGCACGTGTGGCAAACGGTACGGGCCGTGGGCGCGGTAGCCGGCTTTTTCCGTCACCGATGGGCCCGAGTTGGCGTAGGCGCCGCCGTCGAGATAAACCTCGCAGTGGCGCGCCACGAACGTGCCGTCTTTTTTCACGCCAGTTTTCAAAGTCATCTTGGCTCGCGGCTGGCAGATCGTCTTGAAGGTTTCTTCTGAGCCGAAGGCGAGCTTCACCGGACGGCCGGTCATTTTTGATAAGCAGCCGGCGATGCCCTCGGTCTTGATGCCACTCTTGGCACCGTAGCCGCCGCCGACGCTGGGGACGATGACACGCACGGCGCTGAACGGCAGGCCAAAAACGCGAGCTAACTCTTGGCGCACAGGGAATGGGCTCTGCGTCGCCGACCAAACCGTCATCACATCGCCTTCGAACTGCGCGACGCAGACATGGGGCTCCATCGGATAGTGCTGCGCGCTGGGAAAATAGAAAGTGTCTTCGAATATTTGATCTGAATTCTTGAAACCATCGCCGACGTCGCCGCGCTCGTGGCGGAAGTGCAGACAGATGTTGGTATCGTGATGGACGACATGCGAGCCATAGCGGCCGTAGCCCGGATCGCGGCGGTCAAGGTTTTCGTGCACCAGCGGTGCGCCGGCCTTGAGCGCCTCATCGATGTTCAAGACCGCGGGCAGCTCATCGTAATCGACCTCGATGAGCCCTACCGCTTCCTGCGCGGTGTGCGTGTCCACCGCCGCGACCGCGGCGACCATGTCGCCGACGTAGCGCACTTTGTCGGTGGCGAGGATCTGCTGATCGCGCACGTAGGCGCCAAAGGAGTTGGACGCGACGTTGATGTTATCCCGTGTGAGGATCGCCAAAACGCCGGGAATCGCCGCCGCCTTGCTCGTGTCGATGCGGCGAATCCGCGCATGCGGCACCGGGCTGCGTAAAACTTTGGCAATGGCCATGCCCGGCAAGCGGAGATCGCCGGCGTAGATGGCGTGGCCTGAAACTTTGTCCTCGCCGTCGATGCGGCGAACGCTGACGCCTACGGCTGCCATTCTATTTCCCTTCGTTACTTCGTCCGCAGACAAATTGTTTCCCCCTTTGACAAAGGGGGGCTAGGGGGGATTTTCCCACGGCGCGAGTGCGTGCTTGGCGTCCACGATACTACAGATGCTCGACTTGCGACACAGAATACGATCATCTCGTGCTACTTGATGCTGGCGGTCACTTCGCGCAGCAAGCGATAATCGACGATATCGTTCAACAGGATCGACTTCTTCGCCCCCGGCTCGTTCCTCACCTGTTCGAAATAGGGATCCAAGATCGACGCGGGCATAGTGCCATCGCTGCTCATGGTGTCCAGCATCACTTTGTAAACCTCTTCACCCGTGTCGCGCTCCAGGCCAAACCGCTTGGCGATGAACTCGACGACTTCATTTTTCTCTTGCCGCAGACGCCGCAAAGAAAGCAGGTACGCGCGCAGTACCCGGCGCACCTGATCGCTGTTCTTTTCCACCTTGGCGGCGCTGGTCACCATTCCGGTCAGCGGCTGTGCCAGATAACTGCCGGCAAACAGCAGCTCCTTGAAGCCTTTCTTCTTCATGCGCGAGTTCCACGGCACCGGCTGGATCGCCGCATCCACCGAGCCGATCTCCATCGCCGCCATGCGCACCGAGGCCGCGCCGATGGCGATGTAGACAACATCGCGCTCCGGGTCGAGTCCGCCGGCACGGATCGCCGCTTTGGCCGCCTGGCCGCCACTATCCTGCGGCGAACTGACGGCGATCTTTTTGCCGCGCAGTTCCTTTACGCTTTGAATCGTTGGCGGCGTCATCAGATAAAACAGCGGCTGAGTAAAGCTGTAAGCAACGATCTTGAGTGGCAGGCCGCGCACTGCCGCGCGCATGGCCGTGCCCGCGCTGATCATGTAGTCCAACTCCTGAGTGTTGACGGCCGCGGCAGCGAGATCGGTGCGCAGAAAGCGAAATTCGAGATGGATCCCCTCATTGCGGTAGAAGCCCTTGTCGATACCGTAGAGAATCGGCGCGATGGTGATGCTCTCGCTGTTGTGGCTGATAACCGCGCGCTCGCCCTGCGCCCACGCGAAGTCATGGGCGCAGCACAAGAGCACCAACATTGACAATCTCAACAGCGTTCCGCTAAGTTCGGTCACAAGATCATGTGCTCTCAACGAGAGGATTAGAAACGTGGCCGAACATATCAAAATGACCGCTCAACAAGCAAAGCAAAAAGCCGAAGGAATTCGCAAAGTCATCCTCGACACCTACCACAACGAAGTAAAGCCATCGCCGTTTTTCACCGACCTGCGCGCCGGCACGCTGTCAAAAAAACGGCTGCAGGGCTGGATCACCAATTGGTACAGCTTTGCCCTCGAAGTGAACACTGGCATGGCAACGTCGTACCATCAGTTCGTCGGCTTTTTTAAACGCCACCCCGATCTGGAAAACCGCATCGCGCAAAAGATCGGTGAAGAATTCACCACGCCGGCCATCGGCGGTCACGCGCGCATGCTGCCCGTCCTCGGCAAAGCTCTTGGCGTGACCGCGGACCAGATGATCGAGTGCGAGCTGATCCCTGAGGCGCGCGGCCTGGTCGATTTCTTCGTCCGCTCGTGGATCGATATCCCACTCGCCGAATGCTACGCCGTGCACATGGAAGAGGAGATCTTCGGCTTCATCTCGCGCGACTTTCGTCAGAGCCTGCCGAAATACGGCATCACCAACGAAGACATGAAATATTTCCGCGTCCACGAAGAAGCCGACCTGGACGAAGACCACGGCGGCACCAACCAAGCGATCTTAGAAGTCGCGCTGCAAGAAGGCTACGGCAACGAACGCGCCGGCTGGCCGCTGGAATATTGCGGCAAGATCGCGGTGCAGATGATCGGTAATTTTTACGACGGGGTTTATCGCCGTTACGCGTAAGATTATTAATCACCACGAAGGACACGAAGTGCACGAAGGAAGAATGGATAATGGAAAATGTTTCCGGACTTCGTGTCCTTCGTGTCTTCGTGGTGCAAATAATTCCTCCGCTCGCAATTACTTGCTAACGAGGATCCCATGGCTCAACCCAAAGAAATCCAAGAGCTAAACGACTTACTAAAACCCCGCTGGGTCTCCGGCCTGTGGAACGTCGATCATGCCGAGCGGCCGTCCGATCCGAAGACCAAGGTCAAGCCGCATCTTTGGAAGTGGCACGATATCTACGACAGCCTGGTGCAGGCCAAGGATAAGATTTCCGTGGCGCGCGGCAGCGTCGAGCGGCGCGTGATCCGGTTGGTCAATCCCGGCATGGCTGAGAGTGAAATGACTAGCCACACGATTTTGCTCTCGTTCCAATTGATCCAGCCCGGCGAAGTGGCGCCTGGGCATCGCCATACCATGTCGGCGTTTCGTTTTATCCTGCAGGGCCACGGTGCCTACACCAACGTCGATGGCCAGAAGATGGTGATGGAAGACGGCGATTTGATTCTCACGCCGCAGGGCTGCTGGCATGAGCACGCGCACGAGGGCGATCGAAACATGCTGTGGATCGACGGCCTCGACGTGCCCTTTGTGCAGGCGCTGCAACAAATCTCTTTCGATCCCTACAAGCAGGGCCGACTACCGGTGAAAGAGACCGTCGATCCCGCAAGCTTTTACGGCATGACCCGCCCTGTCGGTAACGAGCTGCCTGAAACTCCGAAAGTACTGCACTATCGTTGGCGCGAAACCTACCCCAAGCTGCAAGGCCTGGCGCGCGCTGCGAACAATCCGTATGACGGCGTGGCGCTGGAATACATCAACCCGCAGACCGGCGGTCCGACCTTCCCAACCATGTCGTGCCGCATCCAAATGCTCCGACCGGGTGAGAAAACTCAATCACACCGCCACACCAGCACGAGCATCTACCACGCCTTCCGCGGCAGCGGCACGACAATGATCAACGACCATCCCTTTCGCTGGCAAAAAGGCGACACGTTCGTCGTGCCGCTATGGCACTGGCATGAGCACGCCAACGCTTCGGCGAGCGACGAAGCCCTACTGTTTTCGATGCACGACGAGCCGATCTTGCGAGTTTTTGGGCTCTATCGGGAGGAGGCACAGTCGAGTTAACGGCAGGATTCGAATAAACAGTCGCAGCTCAGGACCTAAATTCGATCGACAACTCCGGAACTTTCTCGAAATCCCGGCGATTGCGTGAAATTGAAATCGCCGCATGGACAACGCAAATCGCGGCGATCGGCAAGTCAACCGAGGCTTGCAGCGCTTGAAAGCGCTCAGACCCGCCCCAACGATTCGCATCTTGATTTTGCGTTCTCTGCGTTCTTTGCGGTTAGCAATTCCGAATCCGGATACGGATGGCGCGATAAATCGCGTCCCTACATCCAAACTCGTTTTCGCTTTTTTGCGGCCAAGCTTCTTTTCGTTTTCACCCGCCGCTCGGGGCAAACACCGTCGGCTCCTGCACGTCGCTCTCCAACGCTTTTAACGCGGTCTCGACGATTTGCTTGCGCAGCTTTGCATCCAGCTCGGCCGGTAATGCTGGGTCGCCGCAGGGATGCGGGATGCTGATGCCTTTTATTATTCTGCGCGCCTTCACCTGTTCCGCTACGGGATACATCGCGGTGACCAACGCCACCGGCAAACCTGCCTTCTCGAGTTCTTTGCTCATCACAGCGCCGCTGCGAGTGCAGGTTCCTCACGTCGAGACGAAGAGGACGCCCTCGACGTTGTCCTTTTTTAAATCGTCGGCGATTTCTTTGCCGACCCGGCGCATTACTGCCGGCGAGCCTTGATTGCCGGGTATCACGTAGTACGCCGGATACAGTTTGCCCTTGCCGATCACGCCTTCTTCTTCTAATTTGCGCAGCGCATCCAGCGGCACGCCATAGTGCGGGTTCTTGTTCATGAAGGCCGTGTTGTAGCCACCATGCACCGCCTCCCACTTGCCTGCTTCGAGGTGCCTGACCTCAGAGATGTTGTATTTTTCCCAGTGCGTGTTGCGAAAAGTCTTGAACTTGCCAGGGTTGCCCCAGGGCACGACGCCGCTGGTGGTGATGACCGCGATGTTGCGGTCTTTGACATGGTCTAGCTTGGGCGCCGCCGAGATATCGTCCCATACTTCCATGGCAATTTCGCTCTCAAACGGCTGGTTGTTGATCTTCTTGAGCAGCATATCGATGGCCCGTTCGAAACCCGGGCGATCGGTCTTTTCTAAGCGACGAATGCCGCGCGGCAAGTATCCCTCTTTTTTCGCCGCGCCGATGGTTTCACCGGAGGCCAAGCGAACCGCGAAATTGGCCAGCGCTTTCAGCGCATCCGCCATCCCCGCCGTTGTTTCCGCGGTCGGCAAGCAGAAATAGTTAGGGTTAACGTGATCGCGATAGGTGCCAATGGCCGGGTTCTCATCGTGCATAGCAGTGACGCAGGGGATGTTTAGCTCCTTGGTAATCGCGTTGCAGATCTCAACGCAGCTCATGCCGTAACGTCCGGCGTTGAACGCCGGCCCGGCCACCACGACTTGCGGGTGTTTGGCTTTCACCGCATCGAGAATTGCTTTGAACGCTTCATCTTTGTGCTCGTGAAAATAGTTGTCGCCGTAGTAAACCGTGCCGAGTATCTGCGCGCGGTCACCAAGCTGCAATTGCAAGCCTCGTGCAGCACCTGCGGCGCCATCACTCACGCCAACACCAACATTGGCTTTGTCCTCGCCACCGATGCCGGCGAAAAACTGATTGACGACATGGACGACAGTGATCATGGCAATTCCTCCTTAGATGGAATCAAGAGACTCACCGCAGAGGCGCGGAGAGCACAGAGATCGGAATAAAGATATTTCTTGTGACAGACCTCTGCTTCTGAAATCTGTGTTCTCGGCGTCTCCGTGGTGAAATCCGTTATCTTCAATACTCCACGCAGCGCCACTCTTTTTGCCCCCAGAGATCGGCCCCGCCGATGATGACCTCGCGCGATTCGATCGCCAACGGACCCAACGCTGGCACCGGTTTGGCACCGGGAAAAGGCAGTATCTTGAAATCCTCATAGGGTCCGACCACACGTTCCATTTGCGGTAGCGTCATGGCACGATCTTGGGTGCCGGTACTGACGACAGCAGTCGCTTCGGCGACATAAAACAATATCGGGCTGTCAGTGCCCTGTTGGCCGCCGCCCTCGTAAGTCACCAGAGTCGTGTTGATGCTGCGCTTTTCGCACTCGCGCACCGTAAACATGACATCGACAAAGGCGTTGCCGCCGCCAATCCAGGTGATCAGCGCACCGTTGGCTCCCAGCGCCCTGGCCAGACGCGCAGTATTTTGCGCGCCGACCTCCTTGCCATGCGCGGTGTCGAAGCGAATGCGCTGCAAAATCACCCCGCCGAAATTCAACGTCCGGCCATGCTCGGCATACAAGCCGAGGATCAGCGGATGATTTTGCCAATCCCACGTCGTCGGGTAATAGCCGCGGCCTGAGCGCGTAGTATCAACTGTAATAGCACCGTCGAACACCTCATTGGGGTGAACGAAAGTTGCCAGCGATTCGCGAAACGACAACCCGTAGTAGCCCACCCCGGAATGGCCATGCTGCGGATCGGTGATGCAGCCTTGAATCAGCATGACCGTCGGCAAAGACGAGTTCTGCTGCGGTGAGTCGTAGGTTTGCACAGCGACCGGCGTCATAGCTTCGGTGACTTGGGCCAAGCGCTGCGCCACTTTGCACTCAGCCTGTTGGAACGCATGATGCGCTTCCAACTCTCCCAAGCCGTCAACAATGCGGAAGCTAATGACGAGATGCTTGTAAGTGCTAAAGCGCGTGACCTCGGCGCCGGGGCCGGTCATATCGAGGATCGCGCTGCGTTGTATCGTCGTACCGGCGCGAATAGTACCTTCGTATTCCGCCGCGACGATGACAGTCATTCCTGACAGACGATGGGTTCTACCGTCACCAACATCGGTGATGGGATTAGTAACACCAGGAAACACCTGCCCAGTGCCGGAAACTTTAACGCGCGGCTCGACCAAATCACGGATGCCGGTGATGCGAACTTTGTCGCCCGGGGCAGCGACGGCGAGGGAGACGTCTTCTATGCGTTTGTCCTGTTGGAGCAGATCGAGCAAGGCCCCTTCGTCGACTTCCAACTGACCGGCGTCGTAGGCGAAGCGCCGGCCGAGGCGAATGCGTTTAACGGGAAATTCTGCGAGTTCGAGTTTCACGGGACTGCCCTGTGTTGACTATACGGTTCGCTTAGCGAAGTAAGATTCCTTCTGCGTTTCATCCGCTCCGGTCCCCCTCTTTGAAAAAGAGGGGTTAGGGGAGATTTCTTGCATCACTGGTAGTGAAGCCAAAGGTTCGCGACGACATACCTCTCCACAACCCGCACAAATCCCCCTTTTCCAAAGGGGGATAGGGATCACGAACTCGTGCGAAGAGTGCCGCTGCGCACTCGTGTTCTGTCGAAACTCTTTCTAGTATTCGTTAATAAACCGCGCACTGCCAATCGCGCGCCCCCCAGTTGTCAACGCCACCGACGATCAAGTCGCGCGCATCCAAGGTCAACGGCCCCTTCGCCTCCACCAACGGCGCGCCGGGATAACTCAAAACCGAAAAACGTTCATACGGCCCGATAATACGCTCCGGCTCCGGTAGCTCTAACCAGCGGTCGCGGCTGCCGGTGCTGACCGCTGCCGTCGCTTCGGGGACATAGAATAACAGCGGCGAATCGATGCCGTCCTTGCCGCCAAATTCGTAGCTCACGAGCACAGTTCGGATGCCGCGTTTCTCACAGGCCTGCACTGTCAGCATCAAATCGACAAAAGCATTGCCCGACCCGGTCCACGCGACCAGAGCGCCGTCGGCGCCGAGTTGGCGCACCAGCCCGGCGGTATTCTGCGCGATGATTTCCTTATTGCGAAACACCTCGAACTGAATGCGCTCAAAAACCACGCCGAGAAAGTTCAACGTCTTGCCATGGGCGCGATATAAGTTGAGCGACAGCGGATGATTCTGCCAGTCCCAAGTAATCGGGAAATAGCCCACGGCGCGTGTCGCAGAGCTAGCAAACACACCGTCGATCAGCTCGTTGGGGTGCACGTAGGTCGCCAGCGACTCGCGCACCGGCATGCCGTAGTAGCTGATCCCCGAGTGGAATCCTTCGGCGTGGGCGATGCAGCCTTGCACCAGGACAACTTTGGGTAAACCCGCAGCGATCCTGCGATTGTCGAGGACCTCGATGTTCGCAGGCGTCTTATCGATGGTAACTTCCGCCAAGCGTCGTGCGGTCTTGAACTCCGCGGTTTGAATGGCGCTGTGATAGTCCCAGTCGGAAAGCTCCTCGGCGAGCTTTAGAATCAACACGAGCCCGGCCAGGTTACTGAACTTGGAGGCTGCCGCACCCGGCCCCCACATGTCGAGAATCGCGCTGCGCTGCACCAACAAACCGGCGCGCGCTTGTCCTTGAAACGCCGCCGTGGGAAACACCGCCATACCGGAGAGACGGTGAGTTCTCCCCTCACCTACGGGCGCAACCTCCGTCAGCGTGCCGGGAAAAACTTGACCCTGTCCCGCGACTTTGACGCGCGGCTCGACGACGTCGCGAATGCCCGTGACCCGGACTCTCTCACCGGGATGCACGACGGCGAAGGAGACCTCGAGCACCCGAGAATCTTGCAGGATCAAGTTCGTCAGCTCTTGACGATCAACCTCGAGCACGCCGTTCTCGTACGCGAAAGCTTTACTGAAGCAGATTTCACTTACCGGAAAATCGGCGATTTCGAGGCGCATACCAGGCGGCATGTTTCATTTATACAGGCAGCTTTCAGAATCTGTCAATGTAATCACGATACGTCATACCGGCGCAGGCCGGTATCCATCCGAAGCATTTCGCGCCACAGTGTGGATGCCGGCCTGCGCCGGCATGACGAACAAGCCAAACATCGATAATGGTGAATTGACCGTTTCGTTGTGCTATTCGAATGGACACGTTGGGAGGCAATTTCGATGACCAAGTTCGGTGTTTTTCTACCCGTATCCGGCAGAGCCGCCAGCCGCAAAACTTTGATGCAAGCGGCACAAGAAGCAGAGGCCCTCGGGTACGATTCTGTGTGGGCAGCAGATCGCCTCGTGATTCCGTGGAAAATCTCGACGACCTATCCGTACAGCAAAGAAGCGACTTTCATCGTGCCGCCGGATCGGCCGTTTTTCGATACCATGACTTGTTTGGCGTTTCTCGCCGGCTGCACGGAAAAAATCGAGCTCGGCATGAGCGTCATGGTACTGCCGTATCGTCATCCGCTGCATTGGGCGCGGATTGCCACCACCATCGATCAGCTCGCCACTGGGCGGCTGATTCTCGGCGTCGGCGTCGGTTGGATGGCGGAAGAGTTCAAAGCGATGAACTTGCCGTTCAAAGAGCGCGGCAAAATTTCCGACGAACAGCTCACGCTGCTGAAAAAACTCTGGAGCGAAGAGCACATTACCTTTCACGGCAATTACTACCATGCCGACGACATTGCGTTTCTGCCTAAGCCGCACCGTCAGCCGCGCATCCCGATCTGGGTTGGTGGCGAAGGCAAATACGCCCAGCGGCGCGCCGGCCAATACGGTGACGCATGGTTTCCCTACTTCGTAAAAGTTACGCCCAAAGAGTTGGCAGCTGGCTACGACAACGTGCGGGTTGAAGCTAAAAAGGCCGGCCGCAACCCCGATGAAGTGCAGCTCGCTTGCTGCTTGCCTGTGGAACTAACGCCAACCGCCGGTGCACCCATTAGCCATTATTTGAAAGGCGGTCTCGAACAGGTCGTCGCGCGCTTGCGGGAGTTTATCGCGGTCGGCTGCGTGCACATCGGTTTACAATTCATGATCCCGCATTATCCCGAGCGCAAGGAACAGATCGAGCGCTTCGCCAAAGAGGCGTTACCACTGTTGAAGTCGTGAATCGTGCTCGTGGCTCGGGGGAAATACGGCAGAACCTCCGAGTTCGACGGTTTGAACCGCTGGAACGGATTGAACCATAAACGTTCGCTTGATCTAAAACCATTGGACAGATAAAAACGTTGCAAACCATTAGGAAGGATTTTTCATGGCATTACCGAAAGTTGCGCTTATTCTCACCGGCGGCACCATCGATTCCGTCGGCAAAGACCGCTTGGATCTCGCCTGGTATATCGAAGCTGGCAAACGTTTAAACGACGGCGAGCTGCTGCAGCAGCTGCCGGAGCTAAAAGAGATTGCAGAAATCAAAGAAGTTCCGTTTCGCCGCTTGCCGAGTCACGCGCTGGTCGACAAAGATTGGCTCGACCTGGTGCGGACAATTCACAAGATCTTCGAGGAAGACAAGGCCGACGGCATCGTCATTACCCATGGCACGAACACCATCGAAGAGACCGCCTATTTTCTCAACCTAACTCTCAAGACCGATAAACCGGTGGTTGTCGTTGGCTCGATGCGGCCGTCGTCGGCGATCAGCGCTGACGGTTATTTGAACCTGGTCAACGGGATCAAAGTCGCCGCCGATCCGGGGTCCCGAGGCAAGGGCTGCCTGCTGGTGATGAACGACACCATATTCAACGGCCGCGACGTCACCAAAAACGCCACCTACCGCGTCGAAGCCTTTCAATCACGAGACCTTGGGCCGCTAGGATATGCCGACGGCGATGGCAAAATCGTTTTCTATCATCAGCCGGTCAAGAAGCACACCACAGCCACCGAGTTTGACGTGCGCGACCTCGACTCACTGCCCCGGGTCGACATGGTGCTCTCCTACGTGGGCGCCGACGGCACCATGATCGAGGCGGCGGCCAAGGCCGGCGCCAAAGGCATCGTTAGCGCCGGCACCGGCGCGGGTCGGCCAACACCGGCGGAAGACGCCGCCTTCGACGAATGTTTCAAAGAAACCGGCATGCTCATGTGCCTGTGCAGCCGCGTAGCATCGGGCCGGGTCGTGCGCAGCCCAGGCCTGACTCGCCGCGGCTTCGTTGCCGGCGACAATTTGCAACCGTGGAAGGCGCGCCTGCTGCTGGCACTCGCGCTGACCAAGACGACCAACGCTGACGAAATCCAGCGCATGTTTGACACGTACTAAACCGCTGAGCCTATCCTTCCTCACCGCAGGTATCATGGTGCGGCCGCGCTACGTGCGCAGCCGCACCACAGACTTTGCTCGCTCCTTCTCGACGTGACAACACGCCGTGCGACTGTAAGCGGCGTTTACAATTAGAGCATTTTTTGTGCGAAGTTCACGTTCTTTGTCACAAGACTGAATACCGCAGACGGAACGTCGTCAATGACAACAAGATGTTGGCAAAGTCCTTCTGGCAGTTGCAGGCAAGCGCTCTACAGCGAACACTGCGGGACAAGATCCAGCTCGAGCGGTTGGCGCCGAGCGCTTCGAGGGCACTCGAACGGGTCTGGCAAGTTAAATTTCCGGGTGATTCCTTACAGCAATTGCGTCAAGGCGTTCGCTCGACCGTAGCGCTGGTTTCTTGCGCGCTGCGTCGATGCTATCGACGGTTGCAGGCAGCGCCGCACCCGCGTTTGGAACCCGGTGCGCAGGTAGTCCCAAAGATTCAAATCTCGACCTATATCGCCGCCACGCCGGAGCAAGTTTGGGACGCGCTCACCAACCCGGCGATCACTGAACAGTATTGGTCCAATACGAGAGTGGAATCCGATTGGCAGGTGGGCTCGACGATTTACTACCGCCGCCATGGTAAGATGACCCATGAGCAGGTCGTGCTGCACGCCGAACCGCGGCGGATGCTTCGCTGCTCATTCTATCCAGTCACTACTGAATCACTGCATAGAGAATTGCCGTCCAGATTGTCGTTCGAAATCACTTCCGTCGGCCGGATGACGCGGCTCACTTTGATCCACGATGGGTTCGATCTTCACAGCCCGCAGTATCGCCCTTACCAAGAGTTTTGGCCGATGTTGTTGAGCAATCTCAAAACCCTCCTTGAAACCGGCCGGCCGTTATTTGGCGATTAACCAAGCCTGCAAACGCATGAACGACCTCACACAGGGACAGCACGGCAAGCTCGAACAACTATGCAATAACGGCGCTTTCACCCAAGCCCTGAATCTCACCCAGACGCTGCTGGCAATCAATCCAAACGACCGGGTGGCAGAACTCTATCAGCTCCTGGTGAACATCATTCTTTACGGCCCGCAGACATTCGAGAGCGCTGTCGACAGACTAAGCTGGCACATCGATATGACAGACCTGGACCGCAATCTCGTGCGCAAGATTTTGCGCATCTGCTACGACGCGGCAGAAAGCGAACAGGATCACGCGCGAGCATGAAGATATCAGCGCATGTTGCGGCGCCTGCTGCTGCACCAGCCGCTTGATGTGTCAACAATTGGTAAAGAAGTCCCGCTGTTTTCCACCTCCCGTGAGCCGATCGAATGGCGCGGAGACTTCTCTTTCCCCTCTGCGTCCCCGCCCGCACAATCACCAATATACAAAGCGAACCCCAATCTTGTCGCCAAATTTGTTTTGGGGGAAGCTCATGGTGTTATTGAACAAACTTGGACTATTGTCGTCTAAGGGACAATCACTTATGGAGCTGTCACAAGAGTCCGCGGGCTCGTTGACAACAGCGGCGGGAGAGGACTTTGGGGCGCAGAATTCTATTGATCGACGATGACGACGGCGTCAGCCAGATTTTCACAACCATTGCCGCACACTTGGGCTACGAGTGCAGCCATGCCTGGGACGGCCGTGAAGGCGTCGACCTAGCGATCGCTGTCCAACCGGATATCATCTTCATGGATCTCATGATGCCGGTAATGGACGGCATTGCCGCAACTCTTCGCATTAAAGAGTTACCGTTTATCGCTCACATTCCAATCGTTGTGTTTACCGCCGCACTGGGTGATGCGCGCATCATGGACGCGCTGAATGCCGGCGCGGACGACGTGCTGATCAAACCCGTGAGTATGGCTCAGCTTCAAACAACCGTCCGTAAGCACATGGGGAATCTCGCGATTTTCCACATCAATCGCGGTCTGGACGCTCAGCGGCGCGGCGATCTTGGCGGCGCGACAGCAAGCTACGACGAAGCGATTCGGGTCAATCCCGATGAAGCAATGGCGTTCAATAATCGCGCTAGCGTCCGTCGCGAGAAAGGCGATCTCGACGGTGCCCTCGCGGACTACAATGAAGCAATTCGCCTGAGGCCCGATTACGCCATGGCTTTCAACAATCGCGGGGTAACGCGAGCAGCCCAAGGCGATCTCGATGGCGCCATCGCCGACTACACGGAGGCGCTTCGGCTGCGACCGGATGATGTCTTGGCGCTAAACAACCGCGGCACGGCACGCCGCTACAAAGGCGATATCAACAGCGCGTTGGATGATTACGCGGAAGCGCTGCGTCTCAAGCCAGATTTAGCTGAGGCGCGGAACAATCGCAGTGCGGCTCGCCAAAGCGAGCCAAAGAAGTAGTTCTCGATCAATTGCGCCGGATCTTGAGACGCCATCAAGCTCCCTTTTGGACCAAAAGTTCGCGGATTATCATTTTAGAGAGGCACCGGCCCAACAAAGCGCAACACACCACTTGCAACACGCTTGACTGTCGGGTGTACGACTAGAACAAATTAACGTCCGCCCAAGCGGTAGCGACATCGGAAACAGATCACACCATGAGCCAGAGCAACAGTACTTCACTCCAAACCGCTATCCTTTCAACCGTAGAGGCGATTCAAGAATTCATGGATTCGCGCGTTGGCCAACGGACCGGGCCCATTTTGTTGATTCTCACGATAGTCACGGCCATCGTCGCGGTGCTCACCGTGCGCGACCTGAGGTCAAGCGCGATCGCTCGGGAGGATGCCGAGTTGGCAACCGCCTCGGACGTTCATGCAAACAACAAATAGCCAGCCACAAAACCGATTTCAGTGAACCAGCAAAGCTTCCAGCGATTAAATAAGCGCACCCTGCGTCGACGCGGTAACTAACCTAGCACCCGTTGTTCCTTCGCATCCCAAAACTTGCTGTGCTATAAAATCGCTTGTCGAAGCGACATCGAGAAGAGGATCTGTATGGCTTCCTTTGGGCTGACATTGGCGAACCGCGGCGTGATCATCGGCGCCGTCACGGTCCCCGAACTGTTTGACATGGCCAAGCGCGGCGAAGACTCCGGCGCGTTTTCAGCCGTGTGGGTGGGCGACAGCCTGCTTGCCAAACCGCGGCTTGAATCGATCGCGCTGCTTTCAGCGCTCGCCGCGGTGACTAAGAAAGTGCAGCTTGCCGTTGGCTGCATGGCAACTTTTCCGCATCGCCATCCGGCGCTACTGGCGCAGCAGTGGGCCAGCCTCGATGTGATTTCCGGCGGCCGCTCCTGGTTAGCCGTTTGCCTCGGCGGCCCCAACGAACAAAGCCCGGCGCAGGCGCTGGAACACAAAGTCATGGGTATCAAAGACACCGAGCGCGTCGCCCGGCTCGAAGAAGGCATCACGATTCTGCGCAAGCTCTTCCACGAAGAGAAGACATCGTACAAGGGCAAGTTTTATGAATTCGAAGGCGTAACGATTCAACCGCGGCCGGTGCAGAACCCGCTGCCGATCTGGATCGCCAGCAACCCCACGGGCCTCACTTGGAAAGACGGCGCCAGCGCGCCATCGCCGGCCGTCGAAAAAGGGCTGCGCCGCGTGGCGAGATTCGCCGACGGTTGGATGACCAACAAAGTGACGCCGGAGGAATTCAAATCGCAGTGGACGCGCATTCAAGCCATGGCCAAGGAGGAAGGCCGCGACCCGGCCAAGATCGGCACCTCGCTCTACCACAACATCAACATTAAAGAAGACCGCAAGGTCGCCTTGGACGAGAGCAAAGCTTTTCTCGACAAATACTATACTTCCAATTTCAGCATGAAGTTCGTCGAAGGCTTCACCACGGCGGGCACGCCGAAGCAGTGCATCGAAGAGCTCAAAGCCTACTTTGCCGCCGGCATCGAGCATATTACGCTGCGCATGACGTCGTGGGATCAGACCGGCCAACTGAAACGTTTTCTCGAAGAAGTGGCGCCGGCATTCGTTTAAGAAGGGGGAGTGGATAGAGTGATGGAATACTGGAGTAATGGGTTCAAGAATTTGTCCCAACACTCCAATGCTCCAGCACTCCATCATTCTAAACATTCGTGATTCTCGGCATCGATCATCTGGTCATCGTCGTCAAAGACCTCGCCCAAGCGACCAATGACTTCAAGCAGTTGGGCTTCACCGTGGTGCCGGGCGGCCAGCACCCAGTGGGCAGTCATAACTCGCTGATCTCGTTTGCCGACGGTTCCTATCTCGAGATCATCGCTTTTTATCGCGAAGCGGTCGACCATCGCTGGTGGGACCCGTTGGAAAAGGGCGAGCGCCTAGTCGACTATTGCCTACAGACCGACGACCTGCGCCGCGATACCACCACGCTGCGCCAAGCCGGCGTCGCCATCAACGACCCGGTGCCGTGGTCGCGCAAACGGCCCGATGGATTCGAATTGAAATGGCTCCTCTCCCTGGCAACCGGCAGTCATCGGGGGGTGGCGCCGTTTCTGATCGAAGACGTGACACCGCGCAACGAGCGCATTCCGCAAGAGTTCAATCACAAAAATGGCGCCGCCGGCATCGGCACGCTGACCGTCGCCGTCGGCGAGTTGTCCAAGGTCGAGCAGTGGTATCATACGCTCTTAGGCTTCGACGGCGTGCCCTTCGACGACGACATGCTCGGCGCCAAAGGGGTACAGTTCACGGTCGGCACGCATCATCTTGAATTTGTCATGCCCGTGGACCCGGCAAGTCCGTTGGTGCATTGGATGCGGGAGTATGGGCCGTCGCCCTACTCCGCCACGTTTCTAAGCGATGGCTCTCAAGCCGGCCTGTTCGATCTTGCGCTGACCCACGGCGCAAATCTGAGTTTTGGAACCTGAGTCGAAAGTTGTAGCTGCGGAGGAGAAGATGAGACGATTTTTGTTGAAGTGCGGTTCTGGGCTGGTGGCATTGCTGCTCGCGCTGGGATTGAGCGCCGGCGGCGGCATGGCTGTAACCAAGCGGCAGATGAAAGCGGAGATTCAATCCTTTCACGCATTCTTGCGCGATCATCCGAGAGTGTCGACCGAGCTTCAGGCCAATCCCCGCCTGGCGGGCAATCGCAAATATCTCGACAAACACGAAGACTTGAAGAAATTTTTGAGGCGCCATCCGGCGGTGCAACACGAAGTGATCAACCACCCGCGCAACGTCTTCGGCAGCAACAAGCGCCGCCGGTGAGATATCTTAAGCGATGGCTATGACCGTCAAAGAAAAACTCGCGCTCGCCTGCCGTATCCTGGCCATGCAAGGCCACAACGACATGATCTACGGTCATGCCTCGGCGCTCACCGACAAGCCTAACGAATATTGGATCAAGGGCTCCGGTATCGGCCTGGAAGAATGCACCGAAGAAGATCTCGTGCTGATCGACTACGACGGCAAGACCCTGGCCGGCAAGCGCAAGCGCCACAACGAGTTTCCCATTCACAGCGAAATCTACCGCGCTAATCCGCAAGTTCGCTGCGTGATCCACACCCATCCGACCTATTCGACGTTGATCGCGTCGTCGGAAATGACGCTGTTGCCGATTACCAATTTAAGCTGTGCCTTCTACCCGCCGCCGATTCAAAAATACGAAGAGTCTTCGGACCTGATCGTCAGCGAAGACCAAGGCAAAGCGGTGGCAAAACTGCTCGGCCAGCACAACATCGTTCTTTTGCGCAATCACGGCATCGTCATCGGTGGCCCGTCGGTGGAAGAGGCCTGCATCTACGGCGTGTTGCTCGAACATAGCGCACAGACGCAAGTAAAAGCGGCGTCGATGGGCGGCTTTACCTGGGCGACAGACGCCGATGCCCTGCTCAAGCGCAAACGGGTTTTTCGCCCCGATGCGATGTTTAATTTGTGGGAATACTATTTGAGAATGCTGCGCAAGCACGAAGCGCGATAACTTCTGCGCTCTCTCGGCTTAGCCGTTTATCTGTGCAGCGCCATAAACGCGAACACCTTCGCCGCATCGAAGACTTTATTCATTGAGACCAGATCGTGGTCGGTGTGCTGAAAGCGGATGTCGCGCGCGCCGTAGTTGATCGCCTGAATTCCCCTAAAATTAAATAGCCCGGTATCGTTGGCCGCGGTCGAAAAACTCATCTGCGGCTGTTGCCCGAGCATGGTCCGTATCCCCTGCTCTAGCGCCTGCACGACTTCGGCGTCTTTGCTGACTTCGCTGGGGTACATGAAATCGCGCGGCTGGACTTTAATCTCATAGGGCTCGATCTGGCCGATGGCATCGACCATTTGCTGAATCGCTTTTTTCGGATCGTCGCCGGGCAGCAGCCGGCGATCGAACATGATGCGGCACTCGCTTTGAATCGTGTGGGTCGCTTTCGGGAAGCTTTCGATGGCGTTGGTGGTGAGACTGACTTTGCCGAGATCGGCATGGGCCTTGGTTTCCGGAAAGGGCATCAACGGTTTCAGCTTCTCTAACACTTTCATCGCCCCTTCGATGGCATTGACGCCTTCCCAGGGCCGGCTGCTATGTGCTTGTTTGCCTTTAACGACCACCAACACATCGACGCGCCCTTTGTTGCCCAGCTGAATCTCCGGCGGGCCGTCGATGATGCACCAGTCGGCTTCGACGTTGCCGTGATCGAGCACATAGGCGAGCGAATCGTGCTTGCCGGTCTCCCCCGCCGTGCTGACGACGAAATACAGATCGCTCGGCAGTTCGGCTTTGACTGAGCCGATCATTTTGATCGCCGCCATCATCGCCGCGAGACTGCCTTTCTGCTCGCAGGTGCCGCGGCCCCAGACGCATTCGCCGTCCAACTTGTACGGCGCGCCATCGACAATCTCGCCGGAATAGGGATTTTTCATCGTGCTCGGTGCCGCGTTCATGGCGTAGCCAACGAGCATCAAGCGGTCGCGCTTCTCGCGTCCTTTGAGATGCAAAACTAAATTGCCCATCGCGTCGACGGCCGGATGAAAACCCGACTGTTCCAACTCGGGCTTGACCAGATCGCGAATCAACGCCAACACCTGCGGCTCGGCTTCGAGCAGCGCAGTCTGCGGGCTGGCGAATTGCGCCAACCTGACGAGTATCCGCTTCACCTCATCGTAAGAAAGGTTCAGATCTATTAATTTCTTGACTGTTGCCGCTTCCATAACTCAAGCCTCGAAACTCTTCTGACTGTTGCCTGTTGCCCCTTGCCTGTCTCTAGTGTCCGCCAAATTCATCGACTTTGCCAATCTTGCGCGCTGCCAAAATCAGCGCAATGCAAACCAAGCTCACCAAAAGCGCCAGCGCGCACATCGGCCCCAGGTTGCCGTCGACGTAGAAGTGATAGAGCAAAGGTCCCAACGGCTCGGCGCCCGGCGAGTAGAGAAATATCGAGGTGCTAAACTCGCGCAGGTAGATGGTCGCCAGCAATATCCAACCGGCGATAAACCCCGGCCGCAGGAGCGGCAGCAAAATCCGCCGGAACGTAGTCATGAAGTTGGCCCCGCAGGCGTTTGAGGCTTCTTGCAAGTCGTTGTGAATCTGCACCGTCGTGCTCGTCATCGTGCGCAGGCCATAGGGAAGAAAGCGTGTGATGTAGCCGATCAACAGAATCCAGATGGTGCCGTAGATCGGCAGCGGCACATAGACGTAGGTCCAAAGCAGGCCGATCGCCAGCGCTGTGCCGGGAAATGCCCATGGTATGAAGGTCAGCGCTTCGATCAGGCCGCGGGCGGCGGACCGAGACTTGGTCGTAATCCAAGCCGTCAACGACGCCAGCAACATGCATAGGGTCGCTCCAACAATCGCCAGAAACAGGCTGTTCTGCAGTGCGCGATAGGTGCGGCCATCGCCCAGGTTGGCGCGATAATGGTCCAGGGTCAAAAGCTCCAGTGTCTTGGCGCCCGGCACATGGAGATAGCTGACAAACGACGCGTAGATCAAAACCAAGAACGGCAAGACAACGATCAGGACCAGAATGATCCCCGCCACCGCGCTGGCCGCGTAGCGCCACGGGCCAAGATCGATGATACTCGGCCGATAACCCCGCCCCGTCACCGTGACATAGCGCTCCGAACGCTTGGTCATCTGCCGATAGATAAAGACAAACGCCATGGTGATGAGCAACAGCGACACACCGTAGGTGGCGGCGAGATTTTGGTTCGGCGGAAAAGCGCCGACCGCTTCGCGGTAGATCTTGGTGGTAAACACTTCGATGCGCGCCGGCAAGGCGATGATCGCCGGCGTGTCGAAGCTTTCGATGGCGCGCACGAAGTTCAACGTCGCCGAGGCCAGCAAGGCCGGACGGACGATCGGCAGGGTAATCCGCCAAGCAACTTGAAAGTTGCTTGAGCCGGCGGTGCGCGCCGACTCCTCCAGCGATGGGTCCATGGAGTAGAGCGAGGCAGAAACCATCAGAAACGCCAGCGGCGTGGTGATCAACGCCTCGACGTAAATCATGCCCCACATCGAATAGACGTCGAGCGGCGCTGCGCTCAGATTGAATACCTCCATCAAGAAACGGTTGATCAGCCCGGTGCGCGGACTCAGGAGAATCGTCCAAGACACCGCCAGCATCACCGGCGGGAAAATATTCGGCACGATCGCCGTCAGCTCGAAGAGTTTTCTAAACGGCGCATTGGTGCGGATCGAGATCCATGCCAAGGTCGCAGCCAGCGCGGTCGCCAACAGCGCCGAGCCGGCGGCAAAAATGAAAGAATTCCATAGGAGCCGATAGGTGAGCGGGTCCGTGTAGGCACTAATGTAGTGTGCCAGCGTAAACTCGCCGGCCACGCCGAGGGGCTTGCTGCGAAAGCTGCCGTAAAACAGCATCAGCGTGGGCGACAAACTCAAGTAGGCGATGATCACGCCGACGACGACCACCACCGCCAATAGCGGGTCGCGTTTAAACGCACCGAAAACCCGAGTCATCACGGCTCCGTGCTCCTGTTCTTCAGCAATGTTTCACCCGCCACAAATGCGCCGAGGGCTAGCCATTGGCCAGCCCTCTTTGCACGCGCGCCCTTGCTGGAGAAATCACAAACCGCTACTTGGCGAAGAAGATCTCGCGGAAGGTCACCGTCTGCAGCTTCTTAAACTCATCGGCCGTCGGGTTGTCCATCACAATGATATTGGGCTGGACTTTATCGGCATCCTTGATCGGCGGCAGCACACCGGGGGCGAAAACGAATTCGCCGTCCTCAGCGATGTGCTTTTGCCCTTCCACCGAAGTCGCGTACTCAGCGTAGAGGCGCGCCGCATTGGGATGATTGGCCTTGGCGCCAATGCTGATGTAGTTCGGATCGGCAAGATGCTTATCCATCAGCACATAGTGCACCGGTCCTTTGTACTGTTTAACGTACTTGACGTAGGTGATACCGAGATGGGCTTCGCCCTGAATGACCTTGTTGGTGACCGGCGCCAGCGATTCGACGAAGATCGGCTTTTGCTTGGCTAGGGCTTTGACGTAGTCGAGCCATTTGTCTTTCTTGAAAGTATCGAGATTCCAAAGAAACTGCGCCGTGGTGGTGTGGCGCGTCGGATCGGGCATGCAAATCTTGCCCATCCATTTGGGATGCAGCAGGTCGTCCCAGGTCTTTGGCAGATCCGCGGGCTTCACCAACTCGGTATTGTAGAGGATGCTGATCGGCAGCACGCGCCAGGGCGTGATCAGGCCATCTTTCTCGCGCACGGCGGCAGGGAATTTCTCCGACGACGGCGGGATATTTTTAGCGAACAATCCTTCGGATTTCATGATCAATTGCACGCCGCGGTTGGCTTCGACCACGTCGAAACCTGGCCGGCCGGCGCGCCACTCGGCCAGCGCCCGCTCGGAAACCTTGGTGGAGTCGCCGCGCCAGTACTCGACATCGATGCCGTACTTGGCCTTGAAGCCCTTGTGCAGATCGTCCATCGCCTGGGGCACCACCGAGCCATAGACGATGACTTTACCCTCTTTTTTTGCGGCATCGATGTTGACCGCCTGGGCGAACAACGGCGCCGCGGGCGCGATCAACATGGCCACGGCGAGCGCCAGGACTATCCAACCAACCCGCAATCTTTCTTTCACAATACTCCTCCTTAACGACCTGCTGGTAAAAAAGCTATAGAAAGCCCAACCGGTCAAGTCAAGATGCTTTTTACAATACTATTTGGCGACAAAAAGCTGGCGGAAGTCGCTCTGCAACTTTTGCAACTGCTCTGCCGAAGGGTCTTCGAGCAAGCGAATGTTGGCCATGATGCGATCGGCGCCCGCGATATTGGGGTAGACACCGGGAGCCAGAACAAACTCGTGGGTCTCGGCAACCTTCTTCTGCCCTTCCGCCGAACAGAGATAGTCCATCAAGAAGCGCGCGGCATTGGGGTTGGCCGCCTTGGCACTGAGGGCACTATCGCTCGGGTCGGCTAAGATTTGGTTGATTGGCGCAAAGCCAATCGGCCCTTTGGTTTGCGGCACGTACTGTATGTAGCTGATCCCGAGTGCGGCTTCGCCGCGGACAACTTGATTCGGCACGCTCGAATAGGACTCAACGAGCAGCGGCTTCTGCTTTGCCAAAGCGCGCACAAAATCCATCCATTTGTCACCCTTGAATTGCGACATGTTCCACAAATAAGTCGCCGTGCTCGCGTGGCGCGACGGGTCGGGCATGGAAATCTTACCCTGCCATTTGGGATCCAACAGATCGTCGAGCGACTTCGGCACGTCGGCGGCTTTCACTAGCTCAGTGTTGTAAAGAATCCCCACCGGCGTAACGCGCCACGCCGTCAGCTGGCCGTCTTTATCTTTGAACTTGGCGGGAAACTTCTCCGCGCTCGCGGGAATAAACTTGGCATAAACTCCATCGGCCTTACCCAGTGACAACGGCCCACGCGCGCCGATGACCATGTCAAAGCCCGGCTTGCCAGCGCGCCACTCGCTGAGAACCCGATCAATGACCTTGGTGGCATCGCCGCGCCAGTATTCGATGTTGACGCCGTACTTGGCTTCGAAGCCGGCCGCGATCAGCTTCATCACCTGCGGCACGATGGTGCCGTAGACAAAGACTTTGCCTTCTTTTTTGGCGGCGTCGAGGCTGACTTGCTGGGCTCCAACAGACTGAAGCGACAAAAGTGACACCGCAACCGCAACCCCAAAAGTCAGCTTATGATTCACCATAGACTCCCCCTATAAATTTTTGCGTGTTTTGCGTTTTTTGCGGCCATTCTTCACTTATGACACCAGTTCCCGCGCCATGCGCACCACTTGCTTGCGCGCCTCCTGCGTCCCCGTCGGCAGTAGCACCGGCAGATCGAGGCCGCCTTTGACGAAGGACTCCAACTGCGACCGACATTCCGCCGGCGTGCCGGCGATCGCATGGGCAAAGACAATCTCGTCGGTGATGAACTTTTTTGCCGCCTCCCAGTCGCGCTTCCCCACCGCCGCCGCCAGCGCCGGCTGGTCGATCTGGTTGCCGCCGAGGCGAATATTTTGCAAATGATGCACGTTGCGAAAAATATAGGCGAGAAACATCTTGCTCGCCTCGATGGCTTCGCGCTGGTTGTCGCTCACCGACGCCGTGACGAAGCCGGCGACGTCGACATCTTCCAACGACTTGCCGGCTTTCTTCGCGCCCTTGTCAATTTCACCCGCGCAATTCTTGATATAACCCGGAGCACAGCCGGCCGAGAGCAGCACGCCGTCGCCGATCTCGCCGCCCAGACGCAGCATCAAGGGCCGCACCGCGGTCAGATACATCTTGATCGGCGCCGCCGGAAAGAAGCCCATCTTGGCGCCGTTGATCTTGAACGTCTCGCCCTGAAAGTTGACGGTTTCGCCCTTTAAATAGCGGCGCAGAATATCGACATACTCGCGCATGGTCTTCAACGGATGGGGCGACTCCATGCCGGCTTCCTTGAGGGCCGCGGCGTTGCCAGTGCCGGGGCTGCCAATGACGCGACCGGGGGCGAACTCGTCCATGGTCGCAATCGACATCGCGGTGATAATCGGATTACGCGAGTAAGGACTAGCCGGGGCGGCGGCGACTTTGATCTTCTTGGTCGATGCCAAGAGCGCCATGGCCGTGGTCAGCGAGTCGCGGAAGCACAGGTGATCCGACATCCAGATCGACTCCATGCCGACGTCGTCGCCGAGCTTGGCGAGCTCGATCATTTCTTGAATCGAATAGAACCCGTCAAAACACAGACCCACTCGCATGATTAGAAACCCTCCCGCATGACCTTGCCCAAATCGCGCGGCCGCACGGTCGAGAGACCCATTTTCTTGAGCGTCAACCCCTCGCTGCGATAGTCGATGCCGTGCATCACCGACGCCAGCGTAATCAAAGCGTCGATCAACGGCGTTTTGACGCCGAGCGACCGGCCGATCTCAGCCATGGGCACCAATCCGTAGCCGACGTCTTCCTTGATGTAGCGATGGTCCAGCGACGGCGGCGCTTTGATCGTGCGGTTGGGCTCGCTCTCGTGAATCGCCCGGTAGACCGAACCGCTGGCGCGCGCCTCTTCGGTGGTCAGCCCAGACTGAAAGAAGATATCGACGAAGCGCACGGGGTCGAGCACCAGCCGTTTGACGATGTCCAAACGCTCTTGGTCGATTTTCTCAATCCAGGCGGCGACTGCCGGCGTGATTCCGTCACGGTAGTAGAGAAAATCGCCCTTGGTTTTCTCAATCCAGCCGGCGTTACCGAGCATGCCGGCGGGATGCATGATCGCATTGATATTAGCGAAGCCCGTCTCCAGGACGTCCTGAGCCCGGACAATGTTCGGATAAATTTCCTGGATTTCCGGCATGAGCGAGAACCCATCCGAGCCCGGAAACGCAGCACAGCGCAAATGGGTCGTGCGCCGGTAAATCTCCACCCGCGCCGGCCGCGGCATGCGGCAAATGTAGGTCAGCGTCACGGTCTCGCAAAGTTTAACCTTAGCTCGCAGGCCGCTGTGACGCAGGGTGTTGGCAAAATGCAGCGAGCCGCCGGTGTGGCCCGGGTTGAGCATGATCCGCTGGCCATCTTGCAGATAGCGCGCTAACCCGTTGGCGAGATACTCGTGCGCCACTGCCGGCGCACAAACAATGATCAGATCGACGCCGTCAATCACCGGCGGCAGATGCGGGCTGACGAAAAACGGCGAAGCGAATTTTTCTTCGCCGTTCTCCACCAACGTGATGCCGTCTTTCTTGCGGATTGGGTTGAGAGTTTCTTCCGTGCGCGAAAACAACCGCACTTCATAGCCGCGCAGCGTCAAATCGGCGGCAGCAGCGCAACCGCCGTTGCCCGCGCCCAATACTGCAATTTTCTTGATCGCCATGGATGAAATCGATTAACAGCAAGCGGTTATGGTTTTAGCCGTCCTTCGCCGCGCAGCTCCTGCTGCGCCAACTTCAAGATACGGTCATTGAGGACGCGGTCCAAGGTGAAGCTTTTGTCGACCAGCCCGGTGCGGATATCTTCGTCAAGCATTTGTTGCATACCTGGCACCGCCAGCGACAGATCACCCTGCAGGCCGGGCGAGTAGAGGTCCCAAGCCGCGCTGACGATATCGGGATCGCCCTGCAGCCCAGCTTCGTAGCCGGCCTTGATCGCTTCGCGCTTGTTGAACTTGGCGATCTGCATGCCCTGAATATACGCCTTGAGCATGCGCTTACTGGTCTCGGGATATTTCTCCAGCATCTCGTTGCGCGTCACTAGAATATTTTGCGGAATGCCGAGCGAATCGTTCATGTTGCTGATCACCGAATAGCCCGAGCGAATCAGCCGCACCGCATCTTCGGTGGGAAACGGCGCGGCAGCGATGATGCCCTTCTCGATCGCCGCGGCCCGCAGCACGGTGCCGCCAATTGCGCGCAGAATCACTTCTTTGTCGGGGGTTATGTTGTGCTTTCTCAAAAAAGCCTTGACGGCAAACTCGGAATAGCTGCCGGCGCCGGTGATGCCGATCGGCTTGCCCTTGAGATCCTCCACCGTGCGCGTCTGCTTGTTGCCAAGCATGATGTAATTGGTCGTGCCGGAGATGCAGCCGATGATCGACAAATCGAGGCCGCGCGCCTTGGCGCGAAAGATCGCCTGTGCACCGCCGATGCTGGCGAAATCGACTTCACCGGCGACCAACGCTGAGATCGCCGCCGGCCCGCCACGAATCAAAATCGGCTCGACGGTCAACCCCTGCTGCTTGAAAAACCCTCGCGCCATGGCGACCCGAAAAGGAATTTCACTATTCCAAGCCAGGCTTACGAAGACCATCCGAAAGGCCTTCTTCTCCTGCGCCAACGAATGCGCTGGCGCCACCAGCAACACCATCAAGCCTATCGTCAGTTGAATCGCTGTTTGAATCCCCATCACTCCATTACTACGCTACTCCAATACCGTAATCTCCCACTCGCGCCTCAGACCTTATCTGTCTTGCCTATTGCCCAATGCCTGTTCATCTCTTCGCATACACCGTCGTCTTGCCATCCTTGTCAAACGTCATCACGTTGTAAGGCTCCGGCTTACCGGCCTCCATCCCCGGCGAGCCGATCGGCATACCCGGCACAGCTAGCCCCAACACCGCCGGCTTCTCCTTGAGCAGTTTGTCGATGAGATCGGCCGGGACATGCCCCTCGATGATGTAGCCGTCAATCAGCCCCGTATGACACGACTGCAGTTTTTCCGGGATACGCTGCTTTTCCTTGAAATTGAGCAGGTCCCGCGCCGACAAAAACTTTCGATCGACCTGGAAGCCGTTGTTACGCAGGTGGACCACCCACGCCGAACAACATCCTCAGCCAGGGTCCTGATAGACGGTAATGGCCTTGGCGGCGGCCTTGGCCTGGGCCAGCAGACTCACCGGTAGCAACAGAAAAAACACCAACGCGGCGTATCGCCCAATTGTTCCGATCTTCACGGTGCTCCTTAGACGATGCAAATCTACAGATTCATTGACAGAAAAGCGAGCACTGCGATATCGATCATAGAGTTCGCCCGAGGAGGGACCGCCATGACAAAGAATGGGATGAAGGTGCTCGACAGCGATATGCACTTGATGGAGCCGGTGGACCTGTGGGACCGCTACATTGACGACAAATTCAAGGCCATTGCGCCGCGCGGGCTCTCCAGCGAAAACGTCCGCGATCTGCGCATGGCCCATCCCGACGGCCGCCCGTGGGGCGTGTATCGATCCAACGGCGTGCGCAGCGGCGCCCCCAACCGTGGCCGCAACTTCAATCGCAACCAAGGCATCTATCGCGATCACTCGGAGCGTGGTTGGACGGCCGAAGTGCAGCTCGAAGCGATGGACGTCGAAGGCATCGACGTTGCCGTGCTCTATCCCACGCGCGGGTTAAACGTCCTTAGCGAACCCCAGATGGACGCCGATTTCGCCGCCGCTCTGGCGCGCGCCTATAACAACTGGCTCTACGACTTTTGCGAAAAGGATCCGCTGCGCCTGCTCGGCGCCGGCATGATCTCCACGTTTGACATCGACGACGCCGTCAAAGAAGCGCACCGCTGCGTAACAGAGCTGGGTTTTCGCGCCGTCTTCATGCGCTCGAATATCTTGAACGAACGCAACTGGCACGATCCCTATTACGAGCCACTCTGGTCCGCCCTCGAAGAGTTGGCGGTGCCCGTGGGCTTTCATGAGTCGTCGTCTTCCGCCGGGCGTCAGACCGGCGACTGGTTCGAGCCCAACTTCATGCTGCGCCGCGCCGTCGCCCAGCCCATGGAGCAGATGTTAGGGTTGGTCGCCATTTGCGCCGGCGGTGTCTTGGCGCGCCATCCCAATTTGCGCGTCGCTTTTCTCGAAGCCAACTGCACTTGGCTGCCGTGGCTCCTCTGGCGCCTCGACGAAGGTTGGGAGCGCGAGGGCGATATCTGGGCGCCGGAAATGACGATGAAACCGAGCGATTACTTCAAGCGCCAGGTGTTCGTATCCGTGGAACCCGATGAAGCCGGCGTAAAGTATGTTATCGATTACATCGGCACCGAGCGTCTGGTTTTCTCGACGGATTACCCGCATGGCGATTCCAAATATCCCCATGCAGTGGAGAATTTCTTGGAGCTCAAAATCGGCGACCTCGACAAACGGAAAATTCTCTGGGACAACTGTGCTGAGTTTTACAAAGTCACTTAGTTATAGTCTTCGTCACGCGATCCGACGCCCCCCCCCTTTTGACAAAGGGGGTCAAGGGGGGATTTTCCTAATGCGCTGCGTTCAAATCCCCATCTATCCCGCTTTTCCAAAGGGGGAAGTCGGAATTTGGCTTGCGCGTAAACCGCTCCCCTGCTAACAAGAGAAACCTTCCAACCGAAAGAAGCAATCCCATGGCAACTCCCAATCGAAGACTGAGACTCGGCATCGTCGGCCTCGGCGTCGGCGCCTCAGAAATTTTGCCGGCGATGGAACAGATTCCGGAATTTGAGCTGGTTGCGGCGGCGGACGTCAATCCGCGCGTGATGGCGACATTCCAACAACGGTATGGCGCCAAGACCTACGACAGCATCGACAAGCTCTGCGCCGACCCCGACGTCGAGGCGGTCTGGGTGTCGACGCCCAATCGCTTTCATGCGCCGCACACGATCATCGCCGCCAACGCCGGCAAACATGTCGTCGTCGAGAAACCGATGGCGATCTCACTGCAAGAGGCCGAGCAGATGGTCGAGGCATCGATCAAAAACAAGATCAAACTGCTGTGCGGTCATACCCAGAGCTTTGGGCCGCATATTCGCACGATGCGTAGAATCATCCGCTCCGGCGAGCTGGGCCGCCTCTGCGCGCTGCACGTTTGGGCTTACACGGATTGGATGCTGCGGCCGCGCACAGCGGACGAATTGGACATCAATCAAGGCGGCGGCGTGCCCTACCGCCAGGGGCCGCACCAGATCGATACCCTGCGGCTCCTCGGCGGCGGTCTGGTGCGCAGCGTGCGCGGCGCCACCGGAGGCTGGTTCAAAGGCCGGCCGATCCCCGGCTACTATTCGGGATTCATGGAATTCGAAGACGGCACACCGGCAACTTTGATGCACAACGGCTACGGCTATTTTCTCGCGTCGGAATTGGTTCCCTGGGGTGGCCAGAATAGCCGCTACAGCGAAGCCGAGCGCGCCAAGATTCGCAAATCTTTGCTCGACGGCACGCGCAACGAAAACGCCGACAAAGACGCCATGCGCATCGGCGGCGCCAACGAGGGTGAAATTCGCGATCGCAGCAAAGCCAAGCCGTGGCAGCCCAACGACCTCGGCATTCTCGTTGCCACCTGCGAAAAAGGCGACATCCGTCAATCGCAATACGGCTTGTTCGTCCACAGCGACGAAGGCACCAAAGACGTGCCGCTGGTCGGCGGCGGCGGTCCGTCGCGCCGCGCCGAGTTGATGGAGCTCTACAACGCCGTGGTGCTCGACAAACCGATCCGCCACACCGGCCCCTGGGGCATGGCGACCTTGGAAGTTTGTTTGGCGCTGATGCAATCGTCGAAGGAAAGAAAAGAAATTTACTTGAAGCATCAAGTGCCGGCGCCCGAGCAAGATTAAGAGTCGGAGATATCATCTCAAGGAGGCAAAATGTACAACGGACAAAAAACAGTCGACGTGCACGGTCACATGACCACCCCGGCGGTGTTCCGCCAATTCTTAGCCGAATGCGTCTCGCAGAATACGCCCAATCGCAAGCTCGACATGAGCGATGAGCAGCTCGAAGCAGCGCAGCAGCGTCATCTGAAATTCATGGACGACCGCGGCATCGACGTGCAGTTGATCGGCCCGCGCCCGATCGCCATGTGGCACTGGATGCGGCCGTTCTTGCAAGAGTTCTGGGCCAGGACGACCAACGACGTGATCGCGCGCATCGTCAAACTCCACCCCGACCGCTTCCGCGGCATGGCGCAGCTGCCGCAGTGCCGCGACAAAGACACGCGCAACTGCTTGCCCGAGTTCGAACGCTGCATCAAGGAACTTAACTTTGTCGGGGCCTACTTAAATCCCGACCCGGCGGGCGACAAGCAGACGCCCGGCGTGCATGAAGAATATTGGCATCCGCTCTATGATAAAGCCGTGCAGTTGGACGTGCCGCTGATGGTCCATCCGTCAATCACCTACGACCGACGGCTGGAGGTGATTCCTGCCAACTATCAGATGAACAATTATCTGGAAGAGTTCGTCGCGATGAATCTCTACATGCACAGCAAGGTTTTTCAGACGTTCCCGAAACTGAAGATCGTGATCTGCCACTGCGGCGGCGGGCTCCATCGCTTCATCCCCAACGACCACCACGTCGGTCAGGGCGATTCCAGTAATAATTTATATTACGACTCCTGCGTCTACGACGAAAATTATCTAGAGGCGGCGATCAAACAGCGCGGCGTCGACCAGGTGCTGTTCGGCACCGAGTCCCCCGGCTCCGGCGGCGCCGTGCGCAAGGATACCGGCAAACCGTCTGACGACATGATCCCGGTGATCGACAAACTGGCGTTCTTGAGCGCGGAAGATAAGATGAAAATCTTCCAGAAAAACCCGCTGAAGGTTTTTACAAAAGTGAAGATATAAGGAGAGCCTCGCGCAAAGGCGCCAAGGACGCAAAGTTCAAACACGTATTTTTCTTTGCGGCCTTTGCGTCTTTGCGCGAGAAAACCTTAAGCTTCTTCGCGGTACAATCTGAGCGCCTCGAATAGCGGCCGGTCGCTCACGGAAAAAAGAATCGCAGGATCTTTTGACGAGTTATTCTTGAAACGGTGCCAATAGTTCGTTGGCACGTTAAAGCAGTCACGCTCCGCCCAATCGAGCCCATTCCCGTCCGTCCTGCTCTTACCGATCTTCGTTACGCCCGCGCCGCGCGCAACGTGATAAACAGTATTGCAGCTGTGGCGATGGCTTTCGGTTTCTTCGCTGGGGCGGAGCATCTGAATCCGGCAGTGGAGCGACGCCGTGGTAAATCCGCCGGTTTGCGGATCGACGTAGTCGGCAATTACGCCATCATAGGGATCGCTTTCACCTGCCGCGTTGAGTTCCTCTAGTAGTGCCAACGATTCCTGCCAACGATAGCGCACCGGATACGGACCCGGGTTATCAATCACACCTTTCGCCCGCAGCGCGCCTAAACGCTTCTTGTAGTAACCGTCGGGCTTCGTCACCGGCTGTGAAAAGCTGTCAGGGAAGCGTTCGTTTTGCCAGACATCGAGCAGCTGCATCAAGGTCGAGTCCATCGCCGTAAACCAGATCGCCGGATCTTTGCCCGTGTTGGTTGTGCCGTGCCAAGTCCAACTGGGCTGGGTCAGCAAATCGCCCGGCTCCATGAACTGCTGCTCACCTTCGGCCGTCGTATAGAGGCCGCCGCCTTGGATCATGAAGTAGACCGAGGTCGCAGTGTGACGGTGCGAGTCGGTGACTTCTCCCCCGTTCACATGCTGCAACATCGCCGCAAACGTCCGCGTCGCGCCGAGCGGAATCGTGTCGGTGGAATTGGTCATGTGCAGCGTGCGCATGCGCATGACGTCATCGAGCGGCGCCAGCTCGCCGGCTTCGGTTAGCAGCGGCGCCATATCGCTCCAACGCCACACGGCCGGCAAAATCTCATCGGGCCGCGCCGGCCCGCGCCCGCGCTCCCAGGCGCCGCGCAGGGAGTGGGCCTGCACGCTTGCGTTCAGCGATGCAATTCGCTCCTGAAGGTCGCTGGCATTACTCTTAGACATAAGAAGTTTTCACCACGAAGGCCACGAAGGGGGAGCAAAGAAAAATCTTCTCCGAACTTCGTGTCCTTCGTGTGCTTCGTGGTGAGTAAATCCTAATTCAAATGAAAGAAATTCACCGTGTTATCGACCAGCATCTTCTGCTTCTCATCCTCTGGCACCCCCGAGAACATATCGGCAATCACTTTCCGCGAGTTCGGCCAATCGCCGGCCGAGTGCGGGAAATCGTTGCCCCACATGACTTTGTCGATGCCAATGTCATAGCGCAGCCGAATACCAAGCCGATCATAGATGAAGCCCCAATAGAAATGTTCCCGGAAGTATTCGCTCGGTTGCCGCTCCAGTGGTTTCAAATCGAAGTAACGCTGCATCCAGTACTTGCTCCGCTTATAAACGTCATCGAGTTGGTCATAGTAATACGGCAACCAGCCCATTTGCGTTTCCGCCCAATAGATCTTCAGCTTCGGCAGGCGATCCAAAACGCCCGACAGCAGCAACTGCACCGCGTTTAGACCACTGTTGCCGCCGAAACGGGTCAAGACACGGATTGGGTCGCCGCCAAAAGCAACTTCACCCGGATCTTTCTCATACTTGAACAAGGGTCCGTCGGGCAGCTGCATCGACACATGCACGGAGAGCGGCATCTTGAGATCGATGGCCGTCTGGTAAAAGCGGTCGTCCTCAAGCGTTGGATGCGACTTGCCGCTGGGAAAGGTGTTGAGCATCATCCCCTTCAACCCAGCTTTGGCGCAGTACTCCAGCTCCTTGATAGCAGCATCGACTGAATGGCTCGGCAGCGCACCAAGCGCAATCAAGCGCTCACGATTTGCGGCGCAGTATTCTTCGGCGAGAAATTCGTTGTAAGCGCGAATCACCGACAGATAGGCGTCGTCGTTCTTAATACCGCGCCAAAAAGTCAGATTGGTCGCCGACGTGTAAAGAATCTCGCCGTCGACGCCGTCTTTTTCCTGCTCCATCAAGCGCTGCTCCGGCGCCCCCGCACCCTCCGAGCCCTCGTAGCTAACCCCGCGCAGCTCGTGTCGCTCGTAGGGCTTGCCAGCGATCGCCAACCCAACAACATACATCGGCCGCCCTTCGATGATGATGCCATCGCCGCCATTGGCAAGCTTTACCAAGCGCGGCGCCCGATCGCGATACTTGGCAGGGACTCGATTGGTCCAGCGCTCAGGAGAAATTTCTAGATGCGAATCCCCGGAAAAAAGACGATACTTATTTGCCATTACTCAAGCCTCCGAATCACTATCCCTTGAATTCTTTAACTCGAAACCGCTTCAGGCCTCACCGCGGCGTCTGCAACCATTTCTCCGGCTCCAGCCCCGGCCGGTCTTTGTATTTCTCAGCGATCGCCCGCACCTTCGGATGATCAGCGGTCGTAATCCTGCCATCTTTGTAAACGTACTTGTCGCCGATCTTCAAATCGCCGCCGCGCAGCTCTGCCGAGATGTGCATCAGATAGGGAAACGTCTTGCTGCGCCGGCTATTGCCCATGTGGAAATGAAAGCTGCTCCAGTGGTGATGTTCGATGAAATGTCGATACGGCGCATTTGGGCACTGGTGCGGTTCCAAGATCGCCGAGGGATGCACGCCGCCGTGGAAGCCGCGCACTTCGTAGGCGGCGTCGCCCAAATATTTTGAGATGAATTGGTAGAAGCGCGTCAGCGTTTCCGCTTCAGCGCCGCCTTCGAATTTTTTGATCTGACCCTTTTCGATGAATACTTTGACCGGCTGCTTGAACGGACACGGCACGCCGATATGGCGCGCCCAGATCACGCCGATCTCGTTGATGATGCCGACGCCCTCGGCGTCACGCGCCCGTATCGACGACCAGACGCCCTCGGGAAACGGGCAGTAAACACCGATGTCGCGATAGTGCGCGTAATCGTCCATGTCTTGCGGCTTTACGACGTAGCCTTCGATGTGCGAGCCGTTCGCATGGGTCATCACCCATTTCTCGCCGGGAACGGCCAGCGCGCAGGCTTGCTTGCGAATCTCGGAAACCAACTCGTAGGGCGTCAATCCCCAGTTGCTGGTCAGCAGCGAACCCGTCGTCGCCATATTTCGCGCGTAATTTATGTTGTTCTCTTCGAGGATGTCGGCCGTCTCACGCAGCTCTTCTTCAAACGTCAGATCCACCGAGTTGCTAATGATACAGTCCGCCGACTTCATCGCGCCGGCGACGATCGGCGGCACACGCCAGGCTTTGCCCGGATCGGCGCCGGCGCCCCAATACACCATCGGCCGATAGGGAATATCGCACCAGACCACCGTCGCATCGGCACCGCGCTGGACAATGGCCGAGTGCAGCCACGAGATGACTTCAGAGTCGACGATATTCACGCCGCCGTAAACGCCGTCATTGGCTGCGACCAACAACACGTTCATGCCGGGCTTTACTTTGGCGCAGTTGTCGACCAAGTCGGCGACGGCGACAGCCGCTTGCTTGGGAATTAATGGAACAGACCCCACGCTAACCTCCCATCCGGAACGTTTCGTGTTTCGAGTTCCGAGTTTCGGGTTCAAACTCGAAACGCAAAACCCGAAACTCGAAAGAGATTCTTACGCCACCTTGGCTTTGGTTCTCGCCGCCTCCACCAACGGCCGATACTTTGCGCACAAAGCCTTCCACCCCTCAGCCTTCTGTTTCGCGCGCTCGATGGCCGTGTCCGAGAACTTCACGATCGGCGTGCGCGCCGGACCTGGGTTCACGTAGCCGGCAAATTCGATCGGCAGTTTCGCCGTCGCACCTTCGTTGCCACCGGGCCGTTCGCCGCCGGCCGCAGCCATGATTTCAGCAATGACGCCGATGGCTTCTTGATCCTTACCGTCGCGGCACAGATTTCGCAGATGCAGCACTGGCCATGGCCCCATCCACGAGTCGATCGACCAGCAGCCTGCCGAACCCATGCGATAGAACGGCACGAACTGCGCCTGGTTTGTCATAACGCTGATCTTACCGCGGATGATGTCCATGAGGCGAATAAACTCGCGGGTGTCGCGGTGGCTATCTTTCATGCCGACGATGTTCGGCCGCTTTACGAGCTGAGGGAAAACCGATACCGGAATTTTGACCTTGTGGTTGACCGGATTGTGGTAGATCAAAAAAGCCAGCTTGGGAAACATCTCACTGATCTGCGTGTACCAATCGGCCATGTATTCCGGCGACTGCGCGTCGTAGTACGGCACACCGAGCAGTGTGCCATCGCCGCCGATGTCCTGGACGAACTTCAGCCGCTCGACCACTTCACGGGCGTTGGGGCTGGTGGCACCGATGAACAGCGGCACGCGCTTTTTCACCGCGTCGACCGCAGCCGCGGCGAGGGTTTTATATTCATCCCAGCTCAGGTTGTAGCACTCGCCGAAACTCCCGGTGGTCGTGATCACGTCGATGCCGTCGTTGATCATCTTGTCGACGCCGGCTTTGAGACTGTCGACATCGATCGTATTTTTTGAAGTCAGCGCGGCCGCATCTTTGGTCGAGAACGATGGCATCATCGCCATCACGCCCTGAACGTCTTTCGCTGTTACCATAAGTGGCCTCCTAAAATTGGAGATATTTCTCATGTCATAGCTGGAAACCCTTCTGCTTGTAAAGCAGTCCTAAGTCTGTTTGCGATGAGTTCTAGTGTTTTGGTACAACCAAAGAAAATTCACGGAGGGACAGGTCGCGACCTGTCCCTACCGCGACGGAGGTCGCCATGGCGAAACCTGCTGTTAATGAACCCAAAGACCGCACCGAACTACACCGAAAATTCGCCGAGCTAGGCTTACGCGGCTACTGGCAAGCCGACCGCAATCACGAACGCATGGAGCCCAAACTGTGGCGCTGGAAAGACGTTTACCCGGCCTTGCTCGAAGCCGCCGATGTGATTCGCATTGGGCCTGATTCGTTTCGTCGCAACGTCGGTTTGCAAACCGGCAGTAAAACCCTCGCCATGGGTTTTCAAATCGTCCTTCCCGGCGAGGCTGCAGCGGCGCACCGTCACACCAACACGGCGCTGCGCTTCGTCGTCAAAGGCGGCGGCGCGTATACGACTTCCAATGGCGAGCCCATGGTGATGGAGCCTGGCGATTTGCTGATCCAACCGAACTGGGTGTGGCACGACCACGTCAACAATTCTAAAGAACCGATCATCTGGATCGACGCTCTCGACGCCGGTCTGGTGAATTTTCTCGACGCCCACATTTTTCGCGAAGAGTGGGCCGAAGGAAAGCAGCAGCCGCTGACACGCGGCCACGGCGCCGCACGCCGCCTGTTCGGCACCGCGCGCAAACCGCAGGTCGACTACGAAGGCGCCGCCGGCGTCCCCTACCACTACAAATGGGCGGAAGCGTTGGAAGCGATGAAAGAATTAGCCGAGCAAGGCCAGAACGACCCCTACGACGGCCTCTACATCGAGTACAAAAACCCGGTCGACGGCGGCCACACGTTTCTCACCATGACTTGCTATTTGCAGATGCTCCAACCCGGCCAAGAGACCAAGTTCCATCGCCACACCGGCACCTACATGTACCACTGCGTCCAGGGTAAAGGCGTCACGATGGTCGACAAAACCAACGCGGCCGAAATGCAATGGGACGAGCACGATAGCTACACCGTCCCCTCCTGGCGCTGGCACGCGCACAAGAACTTGTCGAAGACCGAGCCGGCCATATTGTTCTCGTTCACCGATCGCCCGCTGCTGCAAATGACCGGGCTGGATCGCGAAGAGGTTTCTTAGATTGGCAGCTGATGAAATTGATTCAGCGTGTCGCAGCGGACGTTTGGGGCGGATCAAGAGAATTTCCGAATCCTGTGAGCTTTGCGCCCCTTCGTCTTTGCTCAGGACAGGCTTTGCGCGAGACAACTCATAGTCCTCAATCAAATTGACACCCGCTCACCCCTTTGTTATTCGATGAGCTGACGCATTGATTTCCCCAGGAGAAAAACCATGAAAAACGGTTTCAAAGCGATGGATTCGGATATGCATGTTATGGAGCCCTGCGATCTGTGGCAGAGGTATATTGACAAGAAATATCTCGACCGCGCGCCCATCGGTTTGAACCGACACAAGCGCGATCTCGGCGTGCAGGTGGACGGCAAGATCATGCCGAAGCCAACGCCGCGACCCAATCCCGAACTGCGGCCTTTGCGCGAAAAGATTCTCAACACCCGCTATCAGGAAGAAGAAGCGCGCGACTTCGACAACGTCGCGCAGGTTCGCGCCATGGACAAAGAAGGGCTCGACATCGCGATTCTCTACCCGAGCCGCGGTCTGTTCGTCCTTGCCGTCGATGGGCTCGACCCCGACCTCGCTGCGGCCATCGCCAAAGCGTACAACGATTGGATGTTCGACTTCTGCAAAGTCGCGCCGGACCGCATGTTCGGCGCCGGCATCATTGCGCCGCATGACGTTTCAAGCGCCGTGGAAGAGACTCGGCGGTGCGTCAAGGAACTAGGCTTCAAGAGCGTGCTGGTGCGGCCGAACCACGTCAACGGCAAGATGTGGAGCGACCCCTACTACGATCCGCTTTGGGAAGAATGTCAGAAGCTCAACATCCCCATCGGTTTCCACGAAGCTGGCCGGGTCTATCTGCCGCAACCCGCGATCTCGGAATTGATACCCAGCTTCGCCATGTTCAACACCCTGTCGTTCCCGATGGCCAATATGTTTACCTGCGCGGACATGATCTACGGCGGCGTCATGGAACGTTTTCCGAAATTGAAAGTTGCCTATCTCGAAGGCAACTGTTCGTGGCTGCCGTGGCTGCTCTGGCGTATGGAAGAATACGGCGAGTTGACCGGCGTCGCCGAGCACCCGCAGATGAAGCTAACGCCCTTGGAATATTTCCAGCGCCAGTGCTGGGGTGCCGTGGAGTGCGACGAGCATGTCGCCAAGTTCATCCCAGAATTCGGCCTCGAAGATAATATCGTCTTCTCAACCGACTACCCGCATCTGGACGTGAAATACCCCCACGCCGTCGAAAGCCTGCTAAAGCAGCCCTTCAGCGATCAGATGAAGCGGAAATTTCTGTGGGATAATTGCGCGAGACTATACGGGTTCGGGTATTAAAATAGTTTCGGGTTACGAGTTCGGGGTTTCGAGTTCTCTGGGCGACAACCCGAAACTCGGAACCCGAAACCCGTAACCGATCTATCGCCCCTTCACGGCGTTGATAAACTGCGCATCGTAATACGCCGCCAGCTTGTCGCCCTTGTTCAGCTTGAAGCCAAACAGGTTGCGCAGGTCGAGGACGGTTTGCAGGCCCTTCAAATTCAAATCACCGGTGGCCGATATTTCATTGACGGCATCTTCGGCTTGTTTGGGATTCAATTTCAAACGTTCGCCGACGATCTTGATCGCTTCGGCGCGATTTGCCGGCTCCCTCACCCAGGCCGCCGACTTGAGCCATGCGCGCAAGAAAGCGTGGATGGCCGCCTGATTGTTCTCAGCCCAAGCGCGATTGACGGCAAAGACCGTGTTCGGGTAGTCAGGCAAAACCGCTTTTGAATCGCCGATGCGGCGCATGCCGGCGGCGAGGGCCTTGGCATCCACGGGAGGATTCAACACCGCCGCAAAGGTTTCACCCTTGATCATCGAGTCGAGACGCGCGCCGGTGGCGCCGGCGGCAACCAGCTCGTAGTCGCCCTTGGTCAGGTCCAAACCATTGGCCAAGAGCACCCGCCGCAACGCCAAGGCGAAAGCGGTGTCCACAGCATCCGCCGCCAACTTCTTGCCCTTCAAATTGCTCCAGCTCTTGATCTCGGGGCGGACAAAAATCGGCAGCACGGTGTAATCCGAGATCTGCCCCACCGCGACAAGCTCCGCGCCCTCTCGTCCCGACCAGGCAAGCACGTTGTCGAAGGCGGTGGAAACCATTTCGTAGTTTCGCTGGCTCAGCCCGCGCATCTGCGCGGTCGAGTTGGGCGTAACCGAAGCATCGATCGTAAGTTTCTCTTCGGCAAAGACATCCTTGGCCTGGCCGACCACCGTCGCCGCATCGACGCGAAAAACGTTCAAGCGAATAGTCTGCGGCTCAGTCAATTTCATAGGGGTCCCCGAGGCGCAGCCTACGAATGCAAGCGCAGCCAACAGCATGAGCAACCAGTTCCGTTTCATCAAATTGCCTCCTAATGTCCCCATGAACACTATTCTCTTGGAATCACTCCGAATCGTCAATTCCGTAGGGTGCGCCGTGCGCACTATCTGAACCGGTGCGCACGGCGCACCCTACGCGCTATCTCTGGCCAAGCTTTTTGAAGAACCCTTCCTTTTCCAACTCCGCAACAAAGCGCATGTCGGCCACGTCTTCGTATTTCAACGCGCGAATCTTAGGGTCCTTCTCGCCGAGACTCGCAATCAAAGTGTTGATCCCGCCACGGCTCACGTAAGGAATAAAGTCGAAAGCAGCACTGTATTGATTGTAGGCGTCTTCGAGCACCTCGATGTCAGTGAGCCGCGAATATTTCTGGAGCGCGCGAATGCCGGCAGTCTTGTTGGTCTTAAAGACGTGCAGCCCCTCCCCCAATGCGCGCACCATGCGCTTGGTGTTGTCCGGATTGGCCTTGACGTAAGCCCGAGTGCTGGCCATGACCGTCGATGGATACTCAGGCCCATCGGTGCCGAGGTTGAGCAACTCGACCAGGCCTGCCTTCTTCGCCCGGCTGCTGGTCGGCGGCGACAACGCGCCGGCGTCGATCTGACCGGCGAGTAAGGTCGTCAAAATATTCGGCACCTCACTCAACTGTAAAAAGGAATATTCATTGGCAGCCAAACCGGCTCGATTGACGGCAAACAACGCGGCCGTATGCGTCGATGAACCGATGCGCGTGATGCCGATCTTTCTGCCTTTCAGATCGGCGAGCCGTTTCAGCTCCGGCTTCGCCATGATCGAGAACACAAAACGATTGATACCTTTGCAGAACATCACCAAGTCTGCGCCGGCGCCGACCGCCTGTATGCTATTCAGCGCATCTGCCGTCGTATAGTGAATCTCGCCAGCGAGCATGGCTTGAATGGCTTTGGACGTCGACGCGATGTGAATAAATTCGATGTCGAGGCCGTGTTTTTTGTACAGGCCCTCTTCCTGCGCCGTCCAGATCGCCCCCATCACACCGCTGATGGCGCCCCAGTTGAGGCGGACTTTGTTTTGCGCGCCGGCCAAGGAAGCCGCGAGCAACTGGCTAAAAAGGATCGCACCAACAATGAATCGCTTCATGCCTCAGCCTTGTGCTACATACAAAGAGGGGCCGACCAGCCGGTCGCCCCTACAAATCTTTTTTGCGTTCTCTGCGTTCTTTCCGGTTGATCAAGCCCGATTTCCGAAACCCGGGCTTTTTGCGGTTACCTATTCCGAACCTCTAAGCCCACCGCGCCTCTGCGCGAGATATTCCGAATTCTTCAATTCGCCGCGACCCACGCGGTCAAAACCGACGGCGTATCCTGCAGCACCGGCTCCCACGACTCGCCGCGGTCGCGCGTCACATACAGCCCGCCTTTGCCCGTGATGCGCGCGTCGAAGCCGTAGCCGCGCGCGCCATCGCCCATGCCGCAGAAAAGCGAATTCTTGTCGGTCGGATGGTGCACCAGCACCCACGGCATCCAGGGATTCTCTTTTTCCAATCCCTTGGTCGTGATGCGCCAGCTCTCGCCATAGTCATCGCTCAAGAGAATATGTCCCAGTGGCGTATGCTTGTCGCGCCGCCAAACACCCGGAGAGCCTTTGCCGCCGCATAAAACCATGCGACCGCCGGGCATGAAGTGCCACTCGTGGGAATAGCTGTGCAACTCGGTGAATGCCCAGGGCATGCCGGTCTCGGCGCGCCGCCAGTGCTCGCCGCAATTGTCGGTGCGGAAAAAGCCGCGCGCCGACGAAACGAAATAGCGTTCTTTGCTGCCCGGCAGATTTTCGATGTAGTGCATATCGACGTAGTCGATGCCAATGCTGCGGTCATACCAGGTTTTGCCGCGATCGCGGCTGAGCAGCACGCCGCCATGCTCCAACAAAACCCAGATTAAATTCTGATCGTCGGGATGCACAAAGATATGGCGCACGTGGGGAAACTCGATGCCCTTCAACTGCGCCGGCACGCCCCATTGGCTTGTCACCTCTTCGCCGAAATCGAGCATGCTGTCGAGCGGCTCGAATTTCTTGCCGCCGTCTTCGCTGCGAAATAGTCGGATCGGCCCGATGCCCATGTAGACCACGCGCTCGTCGTGCGGATCGATGGTGAACGTGCGCACGTCGCCGTCCATGATTTTTGTCCAGCTCTTGCCGCCGTCTTCCGAGCGGTAGCCGGCATCGAAGGCGACGGCTGCGAAGAGCAGCTCCGGCCGCTTCACGCCGCCGATGATATGTTCCAGCGTCTTGCCCTGGAAAAACTCGCCGACGGTGTTGAAGCTACCGCCGCGGTTTTCCATGACTTTAAGTCCGCCATTGTGAGCGATGTAGTAGCGCAGCGAATCAGCCATATCTGCCTCCTATAGCAACGCTAACGTTTGCCGCTATCCAACCTTTGCCTGTTTGACGGGCCCAGCCAATGTCAGTCGCTCAAACACCAAACCAATCGCCCCTTCGGCGTCCGCTTTGTGCTCACCGGCCCGCGCGCCGCCGCTCGGATGGTGCGGGATCTCGATCAACGGCAGATCCGGCAAACCGAAAAACTTCGCCTCGGTGCGCCCCAGTTCCATGAAGATCGACTGGCATAGCGTCACCGTCGGCTTTCCTTTCTTTTGTAGTTCGATGGCGTCGTGGACACTCCACGACGTGCACGACCCTCAAGCGCCCAAGCCGGTGATGACGGCATCACAACGGCTTACGAAATCCTCCATGATCGGCTTCGGTGCGCCCTGCATGTGGCTCGGCTTGGTTTTAAAGAAGACTTCTTTGGTGGCGTACTTGGCTTGAATCAACTTGGCCAACTCTTGAAACATCGCCGTCGAGTTGGACTGGCCATTGTCAATGATGCCGATGACCTTGCCTTCCAACGTGTCCAATCCGGGCACTAGCGGGCGGCTTTTCGTGTTCACCGCCGCGCGCGGGTCGAGAAATTGCAATTTTGCCATTGAAAACCTCCTGAACCCTTCGTTTAAAAATGCGGATCCGTCGTTCTATATAGGCAAACTCAAGCCACCGCTGCAACCATTTGCAATTGACAGAGTGCATGGTTTGTTTTACGGCTAGACTGCGATGGGTCCGACTATTCTTGTTTCCGCTTTCCTCGTTTCCGCTTTCCTAATTTCATGCGCCGCGCCATGCGCGGCGCAGGTCGCCACGGTCCGCGTCGGCACCAACTCGCCGGCTAGCGCGGAATCGGTGCTGTTCACCATCGCCCGCGACGCCGGCGTCCTCAGACAGAACCAGCTCGACGTCGAAGTTATTTTTATCGGCGGCGGAACTTTATCAATGCAGGCGTTAGTCGGCCGCAGCTTGGACCCCTCGGCCTGGTGCGGATCGGCCAGAGAAGCGGTTTGAACTTGCTGCTCGATTTCATCGAAAAAGATATCGAGTATCAGCAGGTCGCGATCATCACTCGCGAAGAGAGGCTCAAGAGCCGCGCCGACGTCGTGCGCCGCTTCATGAAGAGCTACCTCGACAGCGTACGCTTTTGCAAAACGCAAAAACAAGTCGCCATCCGCGAAACCATGAAGCGGCTGCGCACCCACGACCGCTCCATCGCAGAATTCGACTACAACCAGCGGGCTCGGGCTTTGCCCGACGACGGCAAACCGAGTATTAAAGGAAAGCAGCTCGCATTGGACGACATCGCCAAAGATAATCCAAAGGCGAAGAATTTGACCGTGCAGCAATTGATTGATCTGAGCTTTTTGCCATGGGAAGAATTGACCACGAAGGCACGAAGATCACGAAGATAGGAGAAGAAAATCTTTTCCGAACTTCGCGTCCTTCGTGCCTTCGCGGTGAACTCGTATTTTCTCATTAGCCAAACTTGTCGCCAACCCAGTAGGAAAACGCGAAACCCGAAACAGTTCTTTCGAATCTAACGGCAAGCGAGACTCGCTCTGTCGCGCAATACCCACTCACCGCTGCTTGCGTATCCGGTCGTCGTCGCCTGTCTGAGCGCGCACCTAGGCTCGCTCGACAGCGCCATCAATATTAGTTTCCCGTCGATCACCGCGGCATTTTCCTTGCCCGTCACGGCGATTCAATGGGTCGTCATCGGTTATGTTTTGACCCACGGAAGTTTGCTGCTCGGCTGCGGCGGGCTGGCCGATCGCTGGGGCCACAGTAGACTACTCACCTGGGGATTATTGATCAGCGCCGTCGCTTTCGCCGGCTGCGGCTTGGCGACGCACTACAGCTGGCTCGTCGCCTGTCGCATCGTCCAGGGTCTGGGCGCTGCGCTGATCTTCGGCAGCGCACCGGCGCTGGTGACCCTCGCTGTGCCGGGCGAGCAACGCGGCCGCGCCTTGGGCATTTATCAAATGAGCACTGCGGTCGGCTACGCCGTCGGTCCACTGCTGGGCGGTATGCTCGTCGATGGCTTCAATTGGCGGGCGACGTTTCTGTTTCGCTTGCCGCCGGCGCTGCTGCTGGCCTGGTTGGCAGCGACAAAATGTCCCGCTCCTACCAAGCCCCAAGAAGCGCAACGGTTCGACTTTCTCGGCGCGCTGACACTCGCCGCCAGCGTCGCCGGTTGTCTACTCGCTTTGAGCCGGAGCCGCGCGCTCGGATGGTCGGCGCCCCTGGTTGTAACTCTGAGCTGCGGCGCGGTTGCCTGCTTCATCGGTTTTCTAGTCATCGAGAAGCGCAGCCCCGCGCCGGTGATCGACCTGCGGCTGTTTCGCAACATCGGTTTCGTCATCGCCAACCTGCTTTCGGTGATGGCCAATTGCGCCCGTTTCGCCATCGGCCTGCTGCTCCCCTACTATCTCATCAACGTGTTGCACTATCCCGCGACCGTCGGCGGCTCATTGATGCTGGCAACCTATGTGCTCACCATCGCCGCCGCACCGCTGGCGGGAAAATGGTCCGACCGCATCGGCACGGCGCTCTTGGCATCGCTCGGCCTCGCGGTGGAGGGAGTCGGACTCTGGCTGCTTGGGCAACTCGACGCGCAAGCAGGCTACATTCCACTGGCAATGACTCTCGTGGTCGTCGGCTTGGGGCTCGGCATCTTCGAGGCGCCCAACATGAGCTTTGTCATGGGCTCGATCCCGCGCAATCGACAAGGCGTCGCCGGCAGCATCGCCAGCATGATGCGCCCGCTCGGCATCGTCGCCGGCGCCAGCGGCTGGAGCATGCTGTTCGATTGGCGGCGCGCCGCCAACCCAGCCCAAGCCGCAGGCGCTTCGCCATTCCAAGACGTCTTCGTCGGCGCCGCTGGGTTGTGCGCTGTGGCTTGTTTCTTGTCGCTATTCCGCAGCGAGAAAAAAACCTAAACAATTTCAACTTCGCATCCGTTCGTCCTGGGCTTGTCGATGGCATCCTCTGAAGGTGTTAACGGAAGTCGCAATCCTGCCGGTGAGCTATTTTCGACAGTCGGTCGGCAGTGTAATATCGCTTGCAACCCCATGGACAAAATCGAGGAAACATTTTACGAGATCGCCGCCGGCGAGATCGCCTCGCGCACACCGCGCCCCGGCGTCATGGCGAAAGCGTTGGTCGAAACCAAGGGCGATCAGAAGCAGGCCATACTTCGCTATATCGAGCTGCGCGTCGCACAGCTTCAGGAAGAAGCCCAAACCAAACAGCAACCTAACCCAACCGGTGACACCGAGCTTCAGCGCAGAGATATGTATTGTCAATGCGAGCTTGTCGAATGGGGTCTGTTTCGCGACTATGAGTGGCAAGCAGAAATCAAAGATGACGTGCTCACCCTGCATTGCACAAAGACCGACGATGAGCTCAAAATCCCCTGCGATACAGAGGAATATGAACTGGACTTTGGCTGGTTCTCCAAGAGTCGCGTCGTCATTCGCTCGGGTGAGCGTGAGCTTAAACTACACGGTGAATCAGAAGATATCGCCGCAATCCGTGCTTGGTGGGAGGCTGGAGAGTCATCCTAGCAACGCGGTGTTTGCCGCAACTTACGGCAACCGCGGCTTAATTCAACGTCCGAACAGCTGGAAGCCTGGAGGAGCGCAGGCATCAGCGCAAATCGTTCGGTTTAATTCGCCGATGCTTGGCATCTCTTCGACCTTTTCACTGCGATTCGCAGAGCAGGGCGACCGCCGGTCGCCCCTACAAGGCGGCGTCGAAGCGGATATCTGTTGCCTTCGCTCCGGAACGGTTTCACTTCGATCGCGCCGCAGCGATGAATAATCCGGGCTAGGTATCCCGCACCACCGGGAAAAATAGCTCGTCGATGTTCGCCGGCTTTTTGGTTAAGCCCTGCTCAACGGAACAGCGCGCCAGCAGTTCGAGCATTTTGCGATTGGCTTTCAATCCCAGTGGATACGGATCGGCGCCATAGATCTCGCTTTGCTTTTTCAAATCTTCGCCGTCGAACATCAGATGGGCCTTGCTCATTTCCGCGGCCCATTCGTAGGAAAGCTCTTTGCTGCGTTGAAAGGTTTTGAAAAGTTCCAGCGCGATCCACGGGTGCTTCTCCAAGATCGCGCTCTTGACGATGACCATGTGGTTGGACGGCATGACGCCGGTCTTGCGGAAATAGTCCAAGGTAATTTGCCGGCCGCCGTCCTTTAGCAGCGGGCGAATGCGCGGGTTGCCGTCGATCTGCGTGCCGCCGTTGCGATCGATCGGTTTCATGCCGGAGGACTCTTTGCGCGTCACCGCGCGTATGCCATAGGCAGCATCGATCTCGCCGCGGTCGAGCATTTGATCCATGGTCTGCGATTCGTTCAACCAGTTGAGCGTGATCCCCGCCGGCGGTTCCTTGTCGAAGCCGAACACGCCGCTGTGGCTAAAGTCTTTCGTCCGGCCGTTGTACCAGGTGATTTCATTGGTGTTGATGCCGTAGAGCTCTTTGAAAAAAGAGCGCATCCACACCGCCGCGGTCATCGGATAGTCCGGCACCGCGACCCGTTTGCCGCGCAAGTCGGCGAGGGTTTCAATGCCGCTGTTGGTGTTGGCCGACAGCGTGTACCAGAGAAACGCCTTGGAGAGAAACACCGGCAGGCCGCTCCACTGCCATTTCGACCCGTCGCGCCGCTCGCGGGTGATCAAAAAATCGGAGATCGACATCTCGGAAACGTCGAACTCGTCGTAGCGCAGATTGCGATAAAAAAGATCGCCCGGCGGGCAGTAGACAAATTCCAGATTAATATGCTGCGGCTTGACCGCCCCCTGAAACAGCGGCTCCAGGCGCGGATTGCGCGAAAACCCCACGGTCAGTGTGATCATGTATGTGCTTCTCCTCGATTGTCGAAAGATGATCTCGCGCAGAGGCGCAGAGGGCGCAGAGAAAAATTTGGTTTCCGAACCCTGCGGCCTCCGCGCCTCTGCGCGAGAATATTTCTTGAGTCACCCTCTCGCTAAAATCGCAGCGTGACTGCCGTCCCTCGCTTGGCGCACTCTTTCTTGAACTCTTCGTGAATCGCCGGGTCCTGGTCTTTGTATTCGATCTGCGTGCCGCCAACGCGGATATCCTGATCGGTCTTGGATAAATCTTCGACCTTGTAGGTAAATCCCCAGGGTTTCAGCGCCAGGTAGCGCACCGGTTTGTTATCCGGATTGAAATGTTGATGAAACCAATTCGCCGGCGGCACCAGCAAACTTCCCGGTCGCCAATCGATGCGGATGCGCGGCCGCCCTTCCTCCCAGAGATAGGAATAACCTTCCCCCGAGAGAATAATCAGATGCGCGCCGGGACCGTGGCGGTGGCCGCGCGGATACGCGCCCGATGGATATTGCTCCAGATGCGCGCTCATGGTGTTCGCCGCCAGGTGCAAGCGAATCCCGGTTGCCCCCTTGCCGCGCGCGCTGCGATCGCGCAATCCGAAATCGCGCACGTCGGGAACGAAATTCGACTCCCATGTACGATATTCGACAATCTCTTTGCCTTTGCCGTTGTAATAACTGTCGTCGCCGCTGAAGCGGTCCATGAACGAAAATGCATTGCCCAGCACAAAGTCGAGATTGCGAAAGCGATTGATCATCGGCGGCGCATCGGTCAAAGCGACAAAGCGCGCCGGCTCGCTGCCCTGGGCATTGAAGTGCTGATGCCAAGTATTTAACGGCGGCGAAAACAAGCTGCCTTCCTGCCACTCAAAGCTCTGCTTTTTCGTGCCGTCGTTCCACACCGTCGTCGCGCCGCGCCCTTTGACGACGTAGATCAGTTGCTCAAATAGATAGCGTTGCGGCTGGGTCTCGCCCTTGGGCGGAATCTCGCAGACGTAGGAACCGCAGCTACGCCCCGAACCGACGAGATTGATAAACGTGCCACGCACACCCAAGCGCTGCCACGGCGCGACGGCGATTGTCGTTAAATCTTCGACGCAGTGGCCGCGCAGGATCGGTATTTGTTCCTGCTCTTGCCAGAGGTCATAGGGAGTTTTGTCTGAATAGGCCGCGGTTTTGGTTAGGTCCATTTTGCTTTTCCACGACGCGGTAACGAGTGGATTTTTGCTTCCTGCTTTGGAAAAGAGGGACTGAGGGGGATTTGTCCTTGCGCGTCGAAAATCCCCCCTTTTTCAAAGGGGGGATGCCAAGAATCAATCCAAAGAAAACCCATACAGCTTCGCTGCGTTCTCCGACAGCATCTTGCGCTTCTCTTCGTCGCTCACACCGGCGAAATCTTTTTCGATCTTCTCGCGCGAGTGCGGCCAAAAGGTCGCGCTGTGCGGGAAGTCCGACGACCACATAATATTTCCCACGCCAATCTCATGGCGATGCGCGATGCCGTAGTCATCGTTGATAAATGTCGCGTAGAGCTGACGCTTAAAATACTCCCGCGGCGACATCGTCAGCCGGGTTTCAAACGCGCTGCCGTGCACGCGCAGCGCGCGGGTCGCGGCGTGACCGTCGATGCGATGGAGGAAGTAGGCGAGCCAGCCGCAGTTCAATTCCGCCGCGACGACTTTCAAACCCGGGTATCGTTCCAAGACGCCGGAGAGAATCAGAGTCGCAAAGGTCGCCTCCGCTTCGTGCGAGTTGATCGCGCCGGCGATGAAGCGCTTCTGCGCGTTGGAGTCCCAATCGACCCAGCGCAGCCCGGCGAATTCGTGAATCGACAAAGGCATGCGCAAGTCCTGCGCCGCCGCCCAGAAATCATCATAAATTTCCGCGTAAAAAGGCATGCCGTCCGGCGGCGACGCCCAGATCATGGCGCCGGCCAGGCCGTTCTTGGCGCACTCCTGCAAATCCTTCGCGGCCTGCTTCGGGTCGTGCAGCGAAATTAGCGCCAACCCTTTGTATCGCTTCGGGGCATGGGCGCAGAACTCGGCGAGCCAATCGTTGTAGACCGAAAAACAGGCGCGCTGGAACGCCGCGTCTCTGATCCAGAACATGCGAAAGCCCAGCGTTGTATACAGCACGTCGCCGGCCACGCCGTCCTGGTCCATATCTTTCAAGCGCTGTACCGGATCCCAGCCGCCCTTGTGCGCGCCGGCGTAGGAAAAGTTGTTCAATAATTCTTTGATCTGATCGACGCTTTTGTTGCCGCCAAAGCCGAGGATGACGTTGTGCGGCTGGCGATCTTTCTCGATCCACCACCAGGCGCCTGGTTTGCCTTCGTATTCAGTATGCATCTGCGGCGCGATGTCGCGATACTTCACCGGCAAACGTTCTTTCCAAAGGTTCAACGGTTCGCTGACATGGGAGTCGGCGTCGAGCAGTGGATAGCTCATAATCGCCTCGCTGGGTTTACTACTGTATCCCCAATTCCTTTTGCGCCTGGCGCAGGTAACTCAAGTCGATATATTTCTCCGGCGGCGGCACCGTGCCTTTGATAATGCCATCCTGCACCTGCACGTCGATATTCGCTTTCAAACCGGTCAGGGTCACATCACCGTTGTAAGGATAGACCTTGTTCTTGGTGTAGTACTCGATGCCGCGCCGCGCGTAGACGGCTTGCAAGCCAAATTCTTTGTTCAAGAAATCCGCGCCTTCCGCCGGGTTATCGTGCAGCCAGCGCAGGGCTTGTATATGTGCCTTGATAAACTTCACGACCGCGGCGCGATTTTTCTCGGCCCAGCCGGGATTGATGTTGATGTTGTTGAATTGGTACTGCGAAATGATTTCGCTGGTGTCGCCCAGCTTGGTAAAGCCTTTGTCCACCGCGATGTCGGAAAACGGCAGCACCAGCACGGCGCCCGCCACCGACCCGCTCTCCAGGGCGCTCAAGCGTGCCGGCGTGCCGCCGGCGATCACCGACATGGAATAGTCGCGCGGGTGCGTCAGCCCTTTGCTTCTCAGATAGGCGACCAAGATCGACGTCGCGCCGCCGCTCAGGCTGTTGACACCAATGCGTTGTCCTTTCAAATCTTCGACGCGCTTGATGTTCTTGGCACCGATCAATAAATACGGTGCGGCGTTGCTCGAACCGGCGGCAACTTTCAAGTTACCATTGGTGCGCTCGTTCCAGATGATGATGTTGTCCGCGTTGATGTTGGCGAAATGCAGCTCGCCGGCCACCATGGCTTGCAGCTGAATGTCGCTGCGGCCGATGTTCACCAGGTCGACCGCGATGCCTTCTTTAGCGTGAAAGCCTTTTTTCTGGGCGATAAAGAAAGGCAGGTAGTTCAAATCTTTGGAGATATAGCCGGCGGTAAGCCGCTGTGCGCCGACGATTTGTGGCGCAAGCACGAAACCGAGCACGAGCGCAAAGGACAAGAAGCATTGGGTCATCATCGTTTCGCTCCTTCGGAAATCAACGCAATCTAGCCATAAATCGCAGCAGAACTGCAACCGTTACCCATGAGCGCAAGCGCGCGGCCTCCGAACCGTTCGCCCTGAGCTCAGTCGCAGGGCTCCGAAGAGCTTCAGCCCTGTAGGGCGAAATCGACACCCAGGGCCAACCCAACTCGGCCTGCTTACTGCTTTACGTAACGGTGGGTAAAACGATCGCTTTCGCCAATGGCTTGATACTTGGCCTTATCTTTATCGCCCAAGCGAAAACTCGGCGGCAGCGTCCAAACACCGTCAGGGTAGTCTTTGGTGTCCTTCGGGTTGGCGTTGACCTCCGACTTACCGGTGAGTTTGAAGCCAAACTTCTCGATCAGGTTGATAGCGTAGTCTTCGCGCACATAACCCGATGTCATCTGCGCTTCTTGAGGGATACTTGTCCGGCCACGGTGGTCGACCACACCCAAGACGCCGCCCGGCTTCAGCGCTTTGTGAAACGCCCGCAGAGCACCGTCGACTTCGTTGCGCTCGACCCAGTTGTGCAGGTTGCGAAACGTCAGGACAAAGTCGGCGCTGCCGGGCTTGGCGATCTCGTGCATGTCGGCGTTGAATTTGGTGACCTGCACTTTGTCGAACAGCGGCGGATCTTCTTTCAGACGCGCCAGGAATTTTTGATGATCTTCCAGATAACGGGGCGCCGCCAGCTCGTCACGATTGGCCGCGATGTAAAGCCCACGCGCCCTTAAATACGGCGCCAGGATTTCCAGATAGTATCCGCGGCTGCCCGGCAGAATCTCGACCACCGTGCTGGTTTCTTTGACGCCGAAAAAAGCCAGCGTTTCCACCGGATGGCGATAGCCATCGCGCACCACGTTGGCCTTGGTGCGATGCGGCGCGGTAAGCCAATGGGCGATGAGGTTGTCGTTTGCCCATGCGACAGCGTTGCCCAATAGCCCCATTGCCAACAGGCACATCGACATTGACGTTTTTCGCATAACGAGCTCAAAAACACTCCGCATAAATCCTCCTGGCTATTTCCGTGTCACTAGCTTCTACTTATCGTTTGGCAATCTCATCGAGCAGCGAGAAATCATAGATCTGGTCCATCTTGGGCGGTTCTTTCAGCCCCATGTCGCGCTGCGTCAGCTCGAAATCAAGTTTGTTGGCGGCTGCCGAAGGTTTGCCGTCGACGGCCCATGACTTGGACACGTTGTCATACAACCAGCCCGCTTCTTCGCTGTTTAGCGCAAACTGTTTCATGTAGACTGGCATCACTTTGTCTCTTTGAGTGGCCGCAATGCGCAGCCCTTCCAAAGCGGCTTGCACCGCCGAACGCATGACATCGCGCTTGTTTTGCAAACTGGCGATGGCGGTGCCCAATCCGCCCGACGATAATTCAATGTCATCGGACGCGCGCGCCAGCACGCGGAACCCCTGGCGGCTAAGACGCGCAGCTTCCACCGCCGTCAGCACGGCCGCCGGAATTTGCCCGGCCAGCAGCGCCGAGGCACGGTTGGTGCCGATGTTGAGGATTGTGTAGTCATCGGGCTTGAGCCCTTTGCGCCGCAGCATTTCGATCAGCACGATATTGGCTGACGCCTGCGCGGTGTAGCCGCCAAAGGTTCTACCACGCAGCTGCTCGATGGAAGTAAACTCTTTGGCGGCAACGACACATTGGTCCGAGCGATTCATCGCCACCATCACGACCCGCACCGGCACGTTGCGCAACGCGGCTCGACCGGTGGTTCCCGCCGCGGTGTAGAAATCCAGATCACCGGTCAACAACGCCGCCAGCGCCGCGCGCGGCTCGAGCACGAGGATTTGCGGCTCGAAACCATAGCTCTCAAAAATGCCCAGGCTCCTTGCGAGGTAAACCGGCGAGGAGCTGACCGAATGACTGGGCAAGGCAATCCGCAGCGGCCGCAGCTTGGCCTTTGGCTGCGCATCGCCCGACGAAACCTGGATGATCAGGAAAGCCACCGCTCCCAGGAAAAACATCAGAGCTTTCATTGTGCGCTCCTAACGCGATAACCGCAGATTTCGGCGCCTTATTTCCTGCCGATTTCATCCAACAGCGAAAAATCGTAGGTCTGCTCCGGCCGCGGCAATTCCTTCAAACCCATGTCGCGGGCCGACAACTCGGCGTCGAGTTTCAGCGAACCCGGCGTCGGCCGGCCGTCCAATGCCCAGCCCGGCTTGATCGCGTCGTAGACGAAGTTAGCCTCGTCTTGCGTCAAAGACAATTGCTTCATCAGCACACCTGTCGTCTTGTCTTTTTGATTGACGACCACGCGAATCGCGTCGAGCACGGCTTGCACGCCGGGACGCAAGAACTCGCGCTTACTTTGGATCGAGGCGATGCCCATGCCCAGGCCGCTCTGCGGCATTTCCAATTCGTCGGCGGCGCGCGCCAAAACATGAAAGCCCTGCTTCACCAGTTTGACCGTTTCCACGCTATTGACCAGCGCCACCGGCACGTTGCCGCTCATCAGCGCCGCCGCGCGCGCGGTGCCCGAGTTGATGATTTTGTAATCTTCGTTGCGCAGCCCCTTGCGCCGCAGCATCTCGGCGAGAATCACGTTCACCGTGCCCTGGGGCGTGTAGCCGCCGACGAATTTGCCTTTGATCTGTTCAATGGATTGAATCTCTTTGTTGGCCACCAGCATGAAATCCGAACGGTTGAGCGCCACCAAGCCGACCCGCACCGGCACGCCGCGCAGCGCCGCCCGCGCCGTCGAGCCGATGGCAGTGTAAAAATCCAACTCGCCCGCCAAAAGCGCCGCGATGCCGGCGCGCGGTTCGAGCACGAGCACGCGGGCGTCGTAGCCATAGTGTTCGAAGATGCCGAGATGCTTGGCGACATAGATCGCCGTCATGCTGACCGAATTGTTCGCCAGCGCGATGTGAAGCGGCCGAAGCTTGGGCTTCTGCTGTGCCATCGCCGCAGCGGTCCCGATGAGAAAGCCAGCGGCGATGGTGAGAGCTATGAGTTTCGTCCGTGACATGAGCATCTCCTAGACTAGCAGGTTGCTAAAAAAAAACTCTTCGGAGCCCTTCGACTAAGCTCAGGGCGAACGGATCGGAGCTTGAGATCGTTGCGAACAACCCGTTCATGCTGAGCCTGCCGAAGCATTCTTACGAGTTTTTCACCAGCCGCTAGCGCAGGCCAGCATCCGGCACGCGCTATTTCTTATACAGCCTGTCGAAGTAACCGCTATCGGCGAGCATGTTGAAGCCGCGCATCTGCGCCTGGTACATGGCCGGCGGCGCCAGCACGGTGGCTTGCACGCGCTTGGTTTCCATCGCCGCCAACCGTTCGGTCAATCAGTGTATGCCGTAAAACCGCGCCGGATTGTCGTCGAGAATTTTCTTGGCCAGCTCTGGCCGCACCTTGCCATTTTTCTCCAAGGTGCGCAGCGCGTCGATCTCCACCGACATGTCGACATGGCCGTAGTCGGTGCCGGTCATCAAGACGTTTTCAGTCGAGTACTGGGCGATGTATTCGATGTCGTCGGTGCTGCTGTAGCAGGAGACGTAGAGACGATAGGTCTCGAAAAAATTATCCGGCAGCTTGCGCCCTTCGGCGCGCCGCTTGATGTCTTTGAAGACCCAGGGAATCCACTGCGCCGACGCTTCGATGAAGCCGAAGCGCAGCTTGGGGAACAGTTCGGGGAGCTTGCTCGTGATCACCGCGTGGCAGGCGCCGGCCGTGTTGGTCGACATGCTCCAAAAACCGGCGCCGTAGCCAACCCGCTGCCGCGTCGTGTCGGTGATATCGGGGTTGGCATTGCCGATATGCATGCCCACCGCCAGATCGAGCTTGGTCATCGCTTCGTAGAGCGGATAGAAATAGGGGTCTTGAATCAGGCGGTCGCCCTCGAAGGGCCGCATCAGCACCGCCACCGCGCCGTTCTCTTTGCACCAGGGCAGCATGTCGATGGCGTCTTGCAGGCTCAGCAGCGGCGGCACGCAAACCCAGCGCAGCCGGCCGTTGCCCTGCTTCCAAACATCCGCCATCCAGCGGTTGTAGGCTTTGCAGATCGGCACTTCGAACTCCGGCTTGTCGGTCACCTGCTGGATGAAAATCGTCGGGTACATCACCTGAATGTCGATGCCCATCTCGTCCATGTGACGGATGCGCGCCTGAACGTCTTCGAGATGCTGCGCCTCCGGCGGCACGACCATATCGCGGCCGCTGGCCGCGGCCAGCGCCTGGAAATCTTTGGGCTTGATCACGTGGCGCACATGGCCGCGGATCTTACCGTCGATCAGCCAGAACTGCCGGTCGGCGCCCGCGCCAGGATCGACCAGCACCGGCATGAACTTGCGCTCCGACGGGTCGCAATATTCCCAGGTCCGCGGTCCTTCCATTACATGGGCATCGCCGTCAATCGTGGCCATCGCAAAAACCTCCTCTAAATCGACCGGATAACAAGAATGAACTGATCTTTTCGTTGACAGGGGTCTAACATTGCACTAGAGAAGTTGTCAACGAGATATCGCGCTGCCTTAAGCCCGATTGGCCTGAATCAACAAGCTCATTGCCATCAAAATGAGCCAGCGAAAGGAACCCGCCCATGGAAGCAGTCGCCGAAGCGTTGAACGCCCGCAAGATCGACGAGATCGAGAACTACTTCCGCGGCTATAGCCACCTGCCGCGCGAGATCATTTTGAAGCACGATCTTTTGCGCGTCGGCCACTGGTTCACCGACGCCGCGTTGGAGTTGGCGTCCCAAGCGCTAGTGAAGTCCTACCGTTTGTTTTCCTACGACCTGATGGCGATGAAGGACATGAAGCGCAAGGAGCATCGCAAGACACCGGAGTGGTTTACCATTCGCGGCGGTATGTACGGGCTGCGCCCGGTCAGCATTCAGACGACCCTCGATGCCAGCTCGCCCTACGTCATCGACATCATCGACGGTCAGCCCAAGCTGCTCTTGAACGGCAAAGAACTCTGCTCGGTGTCGTTTCCCAAACCGCTCAAATATTACACGCGCAAATTCGACGACGGCACCGCCTATCACGAGATCATCGCCTTCGGCTACTTCGTCACGGTCTTTCGCAACTGCCAATATTGGGGCCCGGACGAAGAGTGCCGCTTCTGCGATATCAACATCAACGCGCGCCAGATGAAGGAGTCGCACGACTTTACTTTCAACGCGCCGGTGAAACCGGTGAAGTATATGGAAGAAGTGGCGCGCTCGATCCAAGAGGACGCGACGGACGAGGTCGGCTTCACCCCGCCCATCGACTTTCTCATCACTGGCGGGACGATCTTAAAAACCCTGCACGGCAAGAACGAGCTCGATTTCTATTCCGAATACGTCTCGGCGCTCAAATGGGGCGGGCCGCGCCGCTACGTCAATTTGCAAAGTAACGCCCAAGACAAAGAGACCATGAAAAAATATCGCGCCGCCGGCGTCGACTGCCATCATTCCAACATGGAGGTCTGGGAAAAACGCTTATTCGAATGGATTAATCCGGGTAAAAACCGCCGCGTCGGCTGGGACGGTTGGGTGAAGAGTTTGTTCGACGAAGTCGACGTTTTCGGCGAAGGCAACGTGCGGCCCAATTTCGTCGGCGGCGTCGAGATGGCCAAGCCCTACGGCTTCGAAACCGTCGACGCAGCGGTCAAGTCGACTTCGGACGGCGTCGATTACATGATGAAACATGGCGTCATCCCGCGCTTCAACCAATGGCGCCGCGAGCCGGGGTCCAACTTAGGCTCGCAGTGGGACCAGCCGCCGATCCCGCTGGAATACTACCTGAAATTAATGGGCAACTATTACGAGAGCTGGAAGAAGTACAATCTACCGATGCCGCGCCGCGAGTGCGTTCACCCAGAACGCCGCATCGGCTCCGGCCACGGCACCTATGACGACATCCTGTTGCTGAACGAACTGCCCGACTACGAACAACAATGGGACCGCGGCATGAACGAAGGGTTGAAGGGGTGCGTGACTAGGAATTAGCGAATTGAACATGTTCCAATCGAAAGGTCTAGCCCGAACTATTCACGGTGTGAAGTCGATCGAGGTGAAACCCTTCCGCAGCGAAGCCAACAGGGCATCGCTTTCACGCCGCGATATAAGGGCGACCGGCGGTCGCCCGCTTTTTGCGACTGGCGATGCAAGGGTCGCAGTTAAATTCAAGCAGTGGCAAACAAAACGAAAGCTTTGCGCTGATGCCTTCGCGCCTCCAGGGTTCCACCCCGATCGACAGTATCGTTGGTGTTTCAAGAGCATAAATAATTCGGTCTAGAGGTTTATCATGATCGGCACCGGCACATTGACCAAACAGATCGCGGCATATCTGGCGCGCACAGACTATTCGGCGCTCGACGCCGACGCGCTGCGCGCGACCAAAGAACATATCCTCTATACCCTGGGAACCATTCTCGCCGGTTCGAGCGCGCCGGGAGCCAAGCAAGCTCTCGCCGGCGCCAAAGCGCTGCACGGCGACAACGGCCAATCCAGCGTGCTCGTCACCGGCGACAAACTGCCCGCCGCCGGCGCGGCGTTGGTCAACGCCACCATGGGGCACAGCCGCGAGCTCGACATCAACGACGACCGCATCGCTTATAAGTCGAGTGTCACAGTCGTGCCCTCAGCCCTCGCCCTCGCTGAGAGCGTCGGCACAGTTTCCGGAAAAGACTTCATCGCCGCGGTTTGCCTTGGCGTCGATCTCGGCATTCGCCTCGGCTTGGCAACCAACCCCAAGCCGGTGCATTCGCGCGCCATCGCCTTGGGGCCGTTCGCCTCGGCGGCGGCTTGCGGCAAGATTCTCGGCTTGAATGCCGCAGCCATGCACGACGCGCTCGGCATTGCCTTTTGCCGCTCCACCACTGCCGGCAATAGCACCGTGGCGCCAAGCTTGAGCAAACGGCTCGGCGTGGGCTTTGCCTGCCAAAGCGGCGTCGTCGCCGCTCTGCTCGCCCGCGCCGGTTATCCGGCGAGCGGCGAAGTGTTGCAAGGCAGCGCGGGATTTTTCCAAAACTTCTATCAGCAGGAAGGCGACTACGACGCGCTGCTCGATCAATTGGGCAGCCGCTTTGAGATCGTCGAAGTCGGCCCCAAGCCGTTTCCTTCCTGCCGCTACACCCACTGTGCCGTGACTGCCTGCCTGGAGCTGCTGCGCAAACACAAGATCAAACCGGACGACATCAAAGAGGTCCTGGTGCAGATCGGCGAGCGCGACATGCGCTCGGTGGGCGGCTGGACCGAAGATGAGAAAAGAAAAAAGCACAAGCCCGAAGGTGTCGTCGACGCCCAGTTCAGCATTCCTTACACGGTCGCCGCGACCTTACTGAGCGGCGGGTTGTCGCTGGAGAACTTTACCGAGGCGCAGCTCCGCGACCGCGCGGTTCTCGATTTGGCGGCGCGCGTGAAAACCATTTTGACCCCGGAGTTCGACAAAGGGCCGATGGACGTCAAGCCGCAAACTGTCGGGATTGTGCTGCACGACGGCCGAGTTTTGAGCGAGAAAATCATTCATCCCAAAGGCAATCCCAAGAACCCCGTGACATCGGAAGAATTGGTCAAAGCTTTTCGCGGCATGGCGACCTATGCAGCGAAACCCTTGGGCGCGGAGAAGATTGATCGGGCCGTCGAAGTTGCGCTGCATCTGGAAGAGGCGCCGGATGTGGCGGTGTTGGCGAAATTGTTGACCTCGTGAGGGAGCCAGCCCGTCTTGCTTCCTCGCCCTCTGGAGACTGTGTCGTAATGCGCAAAATTGCCGGGTTTGTCATCCTGAGCGCAAGCGAAGGATCTGCTTTTTCGCGCTGTTGCATGGAGCAGATTCTGCGCCTTCGGCTGAGAATGACAATTGCGACACAGTCTGCTGGGAGAGGATAGAGGTGAGGGCGCGTTGTCGCACGATCCTGTCATGCTTCGAACAGCCCTCACCCTAGCCCTCTCCCAAAGGGCGAGGGAACTCGGAGATAGAGGAAGAGAACATTGCTAAAACGCGTCATCTTATTTTCCTTCGCGACCCTAGTCTTATCTGTTAATTTCGGCCACACCGCCGAGCCCTTCTACCAAGGCAAAACTCTCCGCGTCATCGTCGCCTCCGCCGCCGGCGGCGGCAGCGACATCGTCGCGCGCCTAATGATGCGCCACATGCCGCGCCACATTGCCGGGCAGCCCACCATCGTCGTCGAAAACATGCCCGGCGCCGGCGAGATCATCGGCGCCAACTTCGTCTACGGCAAAGCCAAACCGGACGGGCTCACTGTGTTATTCGCCACCGGCACGCCGATCAGCCAATTGATCGAGCTGCCCGGCATCGAGTTCGACATGACCAAGATGCCGCTCGTCGGCGGCAGCTCGGAGTCGGTCGCCGCGTTTGTGCGCAGCGACAAAACCGGCGTGAAGTCGCTGCGCGATCTATTGAATCCCAAATCGCCCATCGTCATCGGCGGCTCCGGCTACGGCTCGATCAAAGATGTCTCGATGTTGGCGGCGATGAATCTACTGGGCGTGAAGAATCCCAATTACGTCACCGGCTACGGCGGCGCCGGCCCGATCCGCCTCGCCTACGAGCGCGGCGAGGTCAACTTCACCCAGGAAACTGCCGTCGGCATTTCGCGCGCGGTGCTGCCCTGGGTGCGCGAAGGTTGGACGACGATGCTCTATCAAAACGGCTTTCTCGACAGCAGCGGCGGCATCGTCAAAGACCCGGTTTGGAAAGAGCTTGGCGTCGATGTGCCGTCCATCGCGGAAGCTTATCGCATGCTCCACGGCCGGGAGCCCTCGGGACCGGCGTGGCAGGCGGAGAAGGCGTTGATCGGCGGCTATTCGCTGACGCGCATGATCGCCGTTGCGCCAAGGACGCCCACCGCGCTCGTCGCCGACCTGCGGCAAGCGTTTCAAGCGCTGGGCAAGGATCAAACCTTTCTCACCGAGTGGAACAAAAGCCAGGGAGCGGCGCCGCGCTTAGTGCCGGGAGACGAAGCGGCAACCATCGTGGCGTCGATTCTGAAAGCGCCAAGAGAAGCGGTAAATATTCTCAAAAAACTTGCTGCGCCGTAAACATGCATAAACCATTCGCGCTGTCCCTCCTATTGTTCCTGTTCGTCGCGGCTCTGCCGCCAAGCTTCGCCGCCGACAAACTGCGCATCGGCTACGGCGCGCCGTCGGTGGCCATGTCGGTGTTGTGGATCACCAAGGAAGGCAAGCTCTTCGAGAAAAACGGCCTCGACGTCGAGGTGCTCTATCTCGAAAGCGCGCTGGTGCAGCGCGCCCTGATCGCCGGCAACATCGCCTTCGGCCAGATGACCGGGTCATTGATGTCTGCGCCCAAGCTGCAAGGCGCCGATGTGGTGATGGTTGCGGGCTTTCTCAACAAGCTCTTGTATCGTCTGATTACCCGGCCCGAGATCGGCTCGGCAGCCGATCTCAAAAACAAACGAGTCGGCGTGTCGCGCTTCGGCGCCGGCGCCGATCGCGCGACCCGCTTACTACTAGCAAGGCTCGGCTTGAATCCGGAAAAGGACCTCACGCTGATCCAAGTCGGCGGCGCGCCGACGCGCATAGCGGCCTTAATCGCCAACACCATCGACGCCACCATCGTCGAACCGCCGGACCACAAAAGAGCCCAAGACTCTGGCATGCGTTTGCTCGCCAACATGGAAGAGATGAACATCCCCTTCCAGCACACCGGCCTGGTAACGACCCGTGCCCAGTTAGCCAAATCGCCGGATATCGCGCGCAGAGTCGTAAAATCGCTGGTCGAAGGAATTCATCTTGCCCACACCCATACCGAGATTTCCAAGCAGGCGTTTCGCCGCTACATCCGCCTGCAACAGGATCGCGAACAAGAAGAAGCCGTGCAAGTGCTGCGCAGCTTCCTGCCGCGCAAGCCCTACCCGTCCATCGAAGGATTCAAAGCGGTGTTCGCCGAACTAGCGGATCAGATTCCCGCGGCCAAAACCGCCGACCCAAAAGATTTTATCGACACCAGATTTTTGGAAGAGCTCGACCGCAGCGGTTACATCGACGGGTTGTACCGTTAGCCCTGGTGTCTCCGAACTTTGCTAAGTCTTCCGCGCCTCTGCGCGAGACATTCCAAATCCGCCGATCCGGAGAAATAAAATGATCTACCTCAGCAACTCTGACATCGCCAAGCTCATCACCGCGCAAGACTGCATCGACGCACTCGACGAAACGTTCCACGCCCTGGCGCGCGGCGCTGCGGTTTCGCGGCCGCGGACCGATGTCTGGGTGCCCTGCGGCCGCGACGACGGCTACTACCGCTGGGGCAGCATGGAGGGCCCCATCGAGCCCTGGGGTGTTTTCTGCACCCGCATGAAGTCCGACATCATCACCTGGACGCCACAGGGAACCGACGAATTGCACTGCGTTGAGCCGGGCACGTTTAGTGGGTTTTTGATGCTCTTCAGCACGCGCAACGGTGAGCCGTTAGCGATGATGAACGACGGCATCTTACATCACCTGCGCGTCGCTGCCGGAGCGGCGTTGGGCGTGCGCTACTTGGCCCGCGAAGATGCCAGTGTCATTGGCCTGCTCGGCTCTGGCGGCATGGCCCACGCTTACCTGCCGGCGTTCTGCGCGGTGCGAAATATCAAGAAAGTCAAAGTCTACAGTCCGACGAAAGAACATCGAGAGGCATTCGCAGCCGCAATGACGCGGGAACTGGGCATTCCCGTCGAGCCCTATGACAGCGCCGAACCGGTGGTGCGCGGCTCCGACATTGTCACCACTTGCACCGACTCCAACAAACTCGTGGTCACCGACACTGGCTGGATCGAAAAAGGCATGCACCTGGCCAATTGCAGCTCAAAAGAATTTAGCTGGGACATCGTCAAACTTTGCGACATCGTCATTCAGGTCGGCACCGAAACTTTCGGGGCCAAGGGCGGCATGGCGGAGTCCGAGCGGCAGCACGGCTGGGCGTCGTGGGTGGTCGGCACTCCCGAGCAGCAAGCGCGCACCCCGAAGCGGTCGGTGAGCAATCTCGACTTCGTGAACTACCCAGACCTGTGCGATCTGCTGAACGACCCCTCGAAGCGGCGCGCATCACGGGAGCAAATTACCTTCTTTCACAATCTGGGATTGCTCGGTTTTCAGTTCGCCGCCGTCGCCGCGAAAGCCTACGAGAAAGCCAAGGAGAAAGGCGTGGGATTAAAAATGTCGACCGATCCGTTCCTGCAGGACATTCGCGACTGAGGAATCGGATATTTCCCGCGCAAAGAGGCAAAGCACGCAAACGTTGGGACGAACACTCGGTAATCCATTGCGGCCTTTGGGCACTTGGCGCGAGGCATTCCGAATCTCAATTGCGCCGCTCGCGGCTTTCTGTTGTAATGCGGCACTACAGTGAAGGAGTAACGCCATGAGCTATCTAAATATTCTCGCCGAACGCAAAGGCAAAGTCGCCGTCGTCACTCTCAACCGCCCCGAAAAGCTCAACGCCATGAGCTACGAGCTCGCCTGCGATCTCGACGAAGAATTAAAAGTCATCGAAGCCGACGACAACGTAGCTGTCGTAATTCTCACGGGAGCCGGCCCGCGGGCTTTTTCCGCCGGCGGCGATATTCATCAAATGATCAAGTCAACACCCGAAGAGATGGCCGCGCGCACGGACCTGCGCCGCGAGATGAACTGGCACCTGGCGACGTTTCAAAAGCCGATCATCGGCGCCATCAACGGCATCGCCTACGGCGCCGGCGCGCAATTAACCACCATGCTCGACATCCGCATCGGCTGCGAGAACACCGAGATCCAATTTCTTGCCGCAAAATATGGCCGCGCCAACTCGACCTGGTCCCTGCCGCTGGTGGTCGGCATGCCGAAAGCTAAAGAATTGCTTTACACCGGCCGCCCCGTGCGCGCCGAAGAAGCGGAGAAGATAGGCTTGCTAAATCAAGTCGTGCCGTCGGCAAAGCTCGCGGAGACCGCCTTGGAGTTGGCCAATCTGATCGCCGCCAACGACGCGCGCATGGTTCAAGGCATCAAAAAACTCGTCGACGACGACGTCGGCATGGCTTGGCGTGAGATGTTCGATGCCGAACACAACGCGCGCAAGAGCAAGTTGAAGGCAAATTCGCCGCGCGAAGGATTTAAAGCTTTTCTTGAACGGAAAGGAATTCGGTAAGACAAAGAAAAAAACATTCACCACGAAGGCACCACGATCAAGAAGGCAAGAAAAGAAATTTCAATTCTCTCTCCGACCTGCGTGGACTTCGTGTCTTCGTGGTGGGTAAACTCCTAAACGATGCCTGCTTGCGTGAGATCTTTCAGCTTTTCTTTCGACATCCCCAACTCACCGCAGTAAATCGCCTCATTATCTTCACCGAGCTTCCGCCCGAGGAAATCCACCGAACCCGGGGTGCCGGACATTTTCGGCACGACGTTTTGCACGATCGCTTCACCGAGATCGGGGTCGGGCACGCGCACCATCGCTTCGCGGGCGCGGTATTGGAGATCACGGAAGGCGTCTTCCATGTCGAAAACGGCCGAGTAGGCGACGCCGAACTTGTCGAAGTGTTCGATTACTTCGTCGCGGGTTTTCTGTTCGATCCAGGCGCCGACCAGACCGTTGCACTCGATGGAATTTTCCACGCGCGCGGGGTTGTCGATGAATTTCGGGTTGGTGATCAAGTCTTTGCGGCCGATCGCTTCCGCCAGCCGCTCCCAGACGTTCTGGGTGCTCGCCGCCAGCGTGAGGTATTTGCCGTCCTTGGTTTTGAACATGGAGCTGGGCGCGACGTAGGCGACCCGGTTGCCGGTGCGCATGTGGACGGTTTTCATCTGATCGTATTGGATCGGGTCGAAGTCCAAGAAACGAAACACCGCTTCGTAAAGCGCCAGGTCGATCACCTGCCCTTCGCCGCCGCGGGCGTCGCGGTGATAAAGCGCCATCATCACCGAGAGGGAACCGAAAATGCCGGCGATCAAGTCGCCCAAGGGATAGCCCGGCGACATCGGCGGACCGTCGGGCTCGCCGATTAGATTAGTCAAGCCGCTCATCGCTTCAGCAACCCGGCCGAAGCCGGCGCGGTTCTTATAGGGCCCAGTTTGGCCGAAGCCGGAGATGCGCAGGAAGATTATTTTCGGGACAATGGCTCGCAGTGCGTCGTAGCCAATGCCCCATTTCTCAAAAGTACCCGGGCGGTAATTCTCAACAACGACGTCCTGCCCTTTGACCAGCTCTTTGAAGATCGCCGCCCCTTCGGGCTTGCCCAAATCGAGCGTAATACAGCGTTTGTTGCGCGCCACCGATTTCCACCACAGGGGGATGCCGTTCATAATCGGCTCGAGCTTGCGCTGGCCGTCGCCATATTTAGGGTGCTCGATCTTAATCACCTCGGCGCCGAAATCGGCCAACAGGACGGTTGCAAACGGCGCTGCCACCATGTTGCCGGCGTCGATCACACGCACACCCTGGAGCGGCTTATGTTCGCTCTTTTTGGTTAGCGGAAAGTCGTAGTGTTCTTTAATGTAGTCGGCCATCAGGGATCGATTCCTATCTTCCAGTGGGTTCTCCATATTACCGAAAAACCCACGGAAATAAACCAAGCCGCACAAAAGGTGCTACTTGGGGCCGGGCGTGAAAAAGGTGTCCAGCAAACGTCGTTTGAGCGCCGCTTCACCGCCAGGCAGGCGATCAAACTTGGTGGTGCGGTCGATTCTGGCGAGGATGCGCCGGCCAGCATCTTCGTCGGCCATGCCGAGGAGTATCTCTTCGATACGGTTTGCTAGTTTCACATCGAGATCGGCGCGCACCGACACCAGATGGCGCGGCAGCCTTTCGGTCTGCGCCAGCACGACGAGCTCTGCCTTCACCGCGTCGCTCAAGCCGGCGTAGTCATCGTCGCTGAAAGCACCAGCCTGCGCTTCTCCACGGCGCACCAGGTCGACCAGTTTGTCTTGGGCATAAGCGAAGACATAGCCGACCACTGCAGGCGCGCCGTTCGGATCGTAACCGCGTTTTTCCACGAGCTTGAAACCCTGCTTTTGCAAAAACAGTTTCGGCAACAAATAGCCCGAGGTGGAACCGGAGTCTTCAAAAACAATGGTCTTGCCACGCAGGTCGTCAAGTCTTTTGATCGGCCCATTGCGATGCGCGAAGATCAAGCTCTGATATTCCGCTTGGCCGCTTTTGTGCCGGCGCAGAACGGTCTTGCCGACGTTGTGCACATAATTGATCGTGTAAGTCGGATAGACGCTTTCGAGATAAAAGTCGACGCGCCGTTGTTCCAATAGTTTGGCGAGCCCAAAGGGAGTCGGCGCGACCGTCACCCTGCCACGGCTGTTTCCCGCTTCGGGATAGAGGCGTTTCGCGACGTGGGCGACGAACTCAGCGAAGTGTTCCTTAATTTCCGACTGATTGATCTCCGAGACCATCCCAAGCACCAGCCGGCGCGAATCAGGCGAGCTCGTGGCTTGCCCCGTCCAAAGCGAGCTGGCCAAAACGACGGCCAACCCAACGCCTAGGCAGGCGCGACGGAGACATTTCAACATCAACCGCAATGGGCTCATCGGTGAACCTCAACTAGACTTGATCGGCGTAATGTAGCGCTTGAACAAAGGTAAAGCCACATCGGGCCGGCTTTCCGACAACAGCCCCACGGCATAGAGGAGGTACGATGCGTCGAGATAGGCCGCAGGATTTCGCGGTTGCAGGGTCTGCACCCGATCGTCCGCCTGCTCGCGCGGCGACAAGATATACGCCGCGTTGGGATTGTGCACGAAAATACCGCCGATGCCGATGAGTGTGCGCGTTTCACGCAAATCTTTACCGTAGTGCACCCACGCTTCACCTTCGCGCGCGACGATGCGCTCGCGCCGCCCGACGTGGCGCGCAATCGCCAGCGCAACCGCGTTGCGCGCCAGCACCGCATCGGCAGCAGCGTGCCAATCTCGCTGCGGCACCGTGGCCGTCTTGCGGCCGATCTGCTCGATATAAGAGCTTAACGCACTGCTATCGATCCGAAGCTTAAAATTTGCCCGCAGCTCGTCGCTCAACTTCTCCAAACCGATGCGCTCGACAATAGTCGCGGCATTGAACCGAATGCCCAGATCGCCTTCCACCGTGCGTTTGGCATAGGGCTCGGCCAATCCTTGCACGATCGCGCTCTCGCCGCCCGGCAAACCGTAGCCAATCGAGTGGACGTCGGTCGTCGCGCCGCCGACGTCGACCACCAACATGTCACCCCAGCCGGGTTCGACGCCTGTGCCGTCGGCGCCCAGGCGCACGCCGCGTAAGACCGCCATCGGTGTCGGCAGCACCACCGGAACCGTCCCCGCTAAAGCATCGAGTCCCTTGGCATGGGTGATGCGCTCCATGAACAGCTTGCGAATCTCTTCGCGTGCCCCTTCCACGGCCACTGTGCTCGTTCGCGGCATGACGTTTTCAGCGAGGCGCACTTCCTTGCCGCGCCCTTGCAGCAGGGCAGCCACGGCTGCCGACGCGGCACGATTGCCGGCCACTACGATCGGCACGGCCAATCGCATCGCCGCCGCCAGCATGCCGGCGTTGTGCAAGATCGTCGCCTCGTCGCCACCGTCGGTGCCGCCGGTGAGTAAAATCATATCGGGCGCGAGGGCTTCGACTTCGCGCAGCTTCGCATCGGACAATTTGAACGCCGTCGAACCGATGAGCTTGGCGCCGGCGCCCAACGCCGCTTGATTCGCCGCTTCCACCGTCAGGCCGGGAACATTACCGACCACGACGATTTTCAAGCCGCCGGCAGCGCTGCTCGAGGCCAGCACCGTGGCATTTTCGAGGATCGTCAAATCGCGCGGCGCGCTGGCAAAAATGCCATGGCGTTCGTGCAGAGAGCACAGAGCCTGCAACAAACCGTCGCGCACGTCGGTCAAAACCGATGACGGCGCTTGGCTGCGGCCGATGACTTCGGCGCGATCGAGGTCGACGGCGATGACTTTGGTGTAGGTGCTGCCGAAGTCGATGAGAATGGCTAGAGAATTCAAAATAAAAAAATTAGAAATTAAAAAAACCGCCCCATCACGCGCAGCAACCGTCGCTGACAGCGATCCGCAGATTGTTTAATTTTGAACTTTCAATTTTTAATTGGTTGACGTGATTTTCTTATAGAGCTCCATCAAGCGCTTGTCGCGAATCGTCGCTTCGACGTCGCGATTCATCTCCTCGCCGCGGATCAGGCCGATTTCCAAGCCCAGCTTGTCGGCTTCTTTTTGGAATTGTTCGTCTTTGGTCATCGCCGCGAAGGCATCGCGCATTTGCTTCAAGCGATCGGCCGGCATGCCGGGCGGCAACACGATCGAGCGCGCCAGGTTTTGCGCCGCGTGCAGCGCGCCGAGCAAACTCTTGCTGCCCACCGGCGCCAGCTCTTCGATACTGGGCACATCGGGCAGCCGTTTGTCGCGCGCCTTGCTCGACGTGACCAGCAGTTTGACAAAGCCCGACTTGACCCAGTCGCGCTTCGTCACCAGCAAAGATCCCGTCCCTTGGGCGCGGCCATCGAGCGCGCCGCGCTCGATCTCCAACAGAATTTGCGGCGTGCCGGGATAGCCGGGTATGACCTGAAATTCCAAGCCGAGAATTTGCCCGATCACCTTGGGCACCACGTTGCTAGTGTGATCGATCGCCTGCGCGCCGAGCTTGGGCAGTTTGCCTTCCTTGTTGGCTTTGCGAATCGCGTCCAGCGAAGTGAAAGGCCCCGCCGAGCGCATGTAGAGCATCTGCGCGTCGTCGAATGCCTGGCCCAGCCATTGGAACTTCTGCAGCTCGAACTTGATCGCCTCGTTGCCCACCGCGGTGGCAAACAGCGCGCCGGTGTTGAGCGTGCTCATGGTCAAACCGTCGGGCTTCTTCAAATTGTAAAGCTCGTTGATCGCGATCAAACCGCCGGCGCCGGGTTTGTTGATGATATCAATGCGCGGTTTGCCCGGCAGGTAGCGCTCCAAATGGCGCGCGATCAGCCGCGCCGTGATGTCCGTCCCGCCGCCGGCCGACGAACCGACCAGCAAAGAAATCGTCTTGCCCTCAAAACAGTTCTTGTTGGCTTGAGCAAAAAGCGGATTGCTAGCACGCAACAATAACGCGACGGCAAAAACACAGACCACGATCGCGGGATAACGCATACGCAACGTCTTTACCTCCGACGGTTTGAACCGTTTGAACCGTTCGAACCGCTTGAACGGTTAGAACCAGGCGAAGCCCTAATATCCCCAGCGCGCTTCGGCTTTCTTCAAGCGCTGAAACTCATCATCTAACTCCTTGCGTCCGCGCAGCTCTTTGAACGCTTCGTCAACCAGATCCTGGGCCACCACTTCCGAGATCTTTGGCACGTTGTAGTTCAACTCACCCAGACGCTCTTCTTCTTTGAGCATGTCTTCGAAACCGGTGGCCCGGCCATCGAGCGGAAAGGGCATCGCTTCGAGATCACGCACGGAGCGCGCTTTGTGAATGATGCGTTCTTCCGGGTCGGGGCTGGTGAGGCGAATGCGCTTTTCCAAGTTGGTGATGTACTCGTAGTTCTTCGGCATATCGCGGACAAACCAATAGGAGCGCACCAACCCGCGCAGAAAAGCTTTCACCATGTCGGGCTTTTCTTCCAGGATGCGCCCCGTGGCAGCAACAATCCGCTCGGGGCGGCCGTCGGGATATTGATCGGCCGGCGAAACCAGCGCATTGCAGCCTTCCGCAAGCAAATCTTCGGCATACCAGGGCGGCACCGGCGCGCACTCGACGCGGCCTGAGCGTATCGCGTCTTTGTGCAGCTGCGAATTGACGCCGATGCGCACCCATTCGACGTCTTTTTCGAGATCGAGGCCGGCCTTCTTGAGTTGAATCTGGATTGCCCAATGGCGAATGCTGTTAAAATCGCTGATGCCGACACGTTTTCCTTTCAAGTCTTGCAGCGACTTGATATGCGGCGGCCCGACCCAAACGTTGGTGTGCTGGTTGCGCCAACCGGCGATAATGTAAAGATCGGCGCCCCGCGCGCGCTGATAAAAAACCGTGCGCGACTGCACGTCCAGTGCAATGTCCACCGATTTTTCTTTCATGGCTTGCGAGATGCCGAGCTTTTCTAAACCAAAGGGCACCATCGAGTCGGTGAGCAGCTCATAGGACAGGCCGCCGTCGGCGGTCTTGAGGCCCTCGTCGTAAAAAAAGTTCATCTCATGGGCCGCCCGCACCGGTACCTGGTGCAGCATGTGATAACAGGTCGGCGCGATTCGGAGTTTTCCATCGAGCATAGATTTTTCCTGCCTAAGAAAGTGAGATCAGCTGGTTGTAGGCACCCATTACAGCAATAGCAACAGCGCCAGAGCGGCCAGCAGCGCACCGATGACGCTCAACGGGATAAAAGCCGAACTGCCGTGCCGCTGCGCGGCGGGCAGGATTGCAACAGTGTCGGGTTGGGCAGGGTTTGCTCCGTTCGCTGGGCTCGGCGACGCGTCCTTAGACTGTAGACATTGCAGCGCTCGCTGCACATCTCGGCTTTCGACCTGAACTTTGACGGCGCCAAGCTGCCGGCGCGCCGACTGGCGAGTAGCGAAGCTTTTTTCCTCGACGAGAACACTTTCGATGCCCGCGGCGCTTAATTTATCGGCGATGGCCGCCGCCTCTTTGCGCGAGCGCACGGTGGCAATTGAGATTTTCCGCAGCTCCGGTTGTGCTTTGGTGCTCGCCACGATTACTTGCCGAAATAGTTGCGAAAATCGTCGAGATGTTTCTTATAGCTCACCTGCAGCTCCTCCATCGGCAGCGGCAGGACCTTCTCGGCGTTGATTTCTTTGAGCGCCGGGTCGAGCGTCGCCACGTTGCTCCGCCCGGGCAAGCGCTGTTCCTTGGCCAAGAGCTCCGCCACTGGTTCAGACAACATGTAATCGATCAACAGCTTGGCCGAATTGGGATGCGGCGCTTGCTTGGCCAGCTGCACAGTGGCCGGCTGCACAACGAGCGGATCGGGATTTTTAATCCAGTCCACCGGCGCGCCCTTTTTCTTGAACATCTCGGCAACGTGGCCCCGGCCAATGTAGACGGAAAACTCGCCGGCCGCCAAGAGCGCGTTGCCGCGCCCGGAAGACTCCAGGCGAAAGTCTTGTTTCGATAGAGCTTGCAAGTATTGCCTGCCCTTCTCTTGACCGAAGCGCTTCAAGATACCCGCCAGCCAGGTAACTTGCTCGTGTTCGATTGCCATCTTTCCCTTGTAGCGCGGGTGCAGCAAATCCTGCCATTCCTTGGGCCGCTCGTTGGGCGCCAGCATCTTGGTGTTATAGACGATGGTCATCGGATTGTAATAGAGCGTCGTCCACATGCCTTTCGGGTCTTTAAACGCGGGCGCAAAATTCTTCGCTTCCGGGGAGAGATACGGACCGGCAACCCCCTGTTCAATCAGCACCTGCGTGTGAAACGCACCGCCAAAGTTAAGCACGTCCACCAGATATTTCTTGGCGCGGTATTCGGTCGCCAGCCGCTGCATCATCTTGTCGCTGTCGGCCTTGTACTGCTTGACCTTCAGAAACGGATACTTCGCCTCGAACATCTTCCAAATCTGCTGCGCCGTGTCGGTGCGCAGGGTGACGTAGGCTTCGATCTCGCCGCCCTCTTTTTTGGCGGCCTCGATAATTTTCGGATCGCTGGTTTGCGCGCCGACGAGGCCGTCCCATCCCAGTGAGAATAACAATACAGCTAGAATAGTCACGCGCCGGAAATAACTATTTAACATCAGAGACCTCTCCTTCGTGCGTTGTAAGAATAACCAAAAACCGACAACTTTTTTTCGTGCATTTCGTGTTTTTTGTGGTCCATCCCCTTCTCCGACCTTCGTGCCCTTCGCGGTGAAAGTTTCTTCTCCGAATTTTGCGTCCTTTGCGTTCTTTGCGCTTGAATCTTCTTCTCCGACTCGGACGCGCTGCGACAGACTCAATACAAGTTCATCGTCTTGCGCCACGCTTGCTGATAGTGCTGCAGCTTTTCCAGATAAACCGGCCAATCGATCTCGCCGCATTTCAACTTGCGCGGCCGCTGGTTGGCGAGCACCACGCCGGCGCGGCCGACGCTGACGCCGACCTCATTAGCATAATAATCCTGAACTTCTTTGGAGAGAATATGGTCGATCCATAATTTGCCGGCGTTGGGATGGGGCGCGCGGCGCGCTAACGTGATCAACAATCTCGCCACGGGACGCGCGCTCCTATTCCGAAATTTTCCACTATCCATTTTCAATTATCCATTATTTTTGAACGGCGCATCGCGCGCCGTGAAAAATGCTTTTAGTCCGCCCTGCTTCTTGGCCTCTTCCAAGCGCCGGCCAAACTCTTCTTCATTGGACAACTCGGCCATCGCAGTCAGCTCGGCGTTGAGATTCCACGCCTTCATCAAACCCATCATCTCCAAACCGAGCGTCGCTTTTTGCAAGTTGATCTTGACCGTTTCCGGCGGCACCAGCGCGATACGTTTGACGATGGCGAAAGTTTCCTCCAGCAGCTTATCTTTGGCCACGACCTTATGCACCAACCGAATGCGCAGCGCCTCTTGAGCGTCGACTGAGTCGCCGGTCAGCGCATAGCGCAGCGCATTCTTGAATCCAGCCAGATGCACCCACATGAAATCGGTGCCCGCTCCATGGCGCACTTGCGGCTGGCCAAACAGCGCATCGTCGGCCGCGATTACCATGTGGCAAGTCAAAGCGAGCCAAGATGCGGCGCCGAGACAATAGCCGCTCACCGCGGCGATGATTGGCTTGGGAAACTCCCAGCGATAAAGCTGGCGCACGATCTGATCGCGCCGCGCCGCATCGCGCCGGCGATCGTACTCGTCCGCCAGCGCCGTGTTCTCCGGAATCCCATAGGGCCAAGCAATGTCACGCTTGGTAATCTCACTGATATCCTCACCGGCAGAAAACACTCCGGCCGCACCGGTCAAAACCACCGCGCGAATCTCCGGATCCACCCGTGCCGCTGCCAACGCCGCATCCAACTCATCGCGCAAAGCGTCATTCATCGCGTTGAGCACACCCGGCCGATTGAGCGTAATGAGCACGCCGTTGTCGCGCTTTTCGTAGAGCAAATTCTTAAAAATGGGCATTCCGGCGCCTATCTCCTACTCGTGCCTCAAACGCGTACCCGTGCCTACTATCTTACTGTTGCCTATTGTTTACTGCCTATTGCCTTTTTTTAGAGCGCGGCCCAAACGGCTCCGGCTGAAACGGCCCGTCGCGCATCTGTAAATAGGCCTTGGTCCCTTCGTTGTTGCGCTTTTCATCCAACGGCCGGCGCCAATCCTCGCGCAGCAGAGTATGCGCCGGCGCTGACAGTTGCTGGTCGAGCATGAGTGCGTCGCGCAAGCCCATCATTTGCAGACCGTTGATTGAGATGCCGAGATTGATCTTCACCGTCTCCGGCGGCACGAGCGCGATGCGCTCCACCAGGGAGAAACATTCATCGAGCAGTTGGTCGCGTGCGACGACTTTGTTGACGAGCCCGATCCGCAGGGCTTCCTGCGCATCGATATGATCGCCGGTAAGCGAGTAGCGCAACGCATTATTGAAACCAGCGAGATGGGTCCACATGAAGCCGGTATTCGATCCATGCCGCACTTCCGGCTGGGCGAACACGGCATCTTCCGAAGCGTAGGTGATATGGGTAAACAACGCCGTCCACGAGCCAACACCCATGGCCCAGCCATTGACCGCGCCGACCACCGGCTTGGTCAGCTCCCAAATTTTTAAGAAGATTTCCTGATGGCCGCGGTACGCATCGATGAATTGCCCGGCGTTCTCCCCTTCGCGCATGCCGTAGGGCCAAACCGTATCGCGCCGATGCGCCGCGCCGCCGCCCTGATCCATGCCCGCGGAAAAACCGCGCCCCGCCCCAGTCAAAACCACCGCGCGGATTTCCGGATCGGCTACGGCGTTATCCAGCGCATTGCTCAGCTCAGCGATCAACGGCCGGCTAAAGGCATTCATCGCCTCGGGCCGATTGAAGGTGATCAACACGCCCTTGCGCTGCTTCTCGTAAAGAATCTGCTTGTACTCGGCCATGATGAGGTGAACTTACTAATCTTGCTGAACCTTGTAAATCGGAAAATTGCCCATGCGCTGCCTCGATGTGCGGCATAGGTTTGCTTGACACCATTCAACCATCCGCGTAAGAATCGCGACGAATCAAGCTTCACTGAGGGATTTTTCATGGCCAATCCATCCGGACCGCTAGTCGGTTATCGCGTGCTCGATCTCGGCGGGCCGCTGAGTTTACACTGCACAAAACTTTTGGCGGACATGGGCGCGGACGTGATCAAAGTCGAGTCGCCCAAGGGCGACGAGTCGCGGCGGGTGCCGCCGTTTAAAGACGACGTGCCGCACCCGGAGACGAGCCTCTATCATCTGCATTTCAACACCAACAAGCGCAGCATCACGCTCGATATCGAAAAGCCTGACGGCCGGGCGATTTTGCTTGAGTTGTGCAGCAAAGCCGATGTCGTCATCGAGACTTTCCGGCCATCGCGCGCCAAAGAACTGCGCTTAACCTACGCCGACTTGAGCGCCGGCAACCCGAAACTGATCGTCGCTTCGATTACACCGTTTGGCCAGAACGGCCCGTGGAAGGAGTACAAGGCCAATGACATGGCCGGCATCGCACTGGGCAATTTGCTCTATCTGGCCGGCGAGCCGGGCGAGCCGCCGCTGCAGCCACCGGGTGAGATCGCCTACGGCATGGCGTCGACCTACGGCGCCTTCGGCATCGCCGTCGCCCTCTACCACCGACTGGACAGCGGCAAAGGACAACACATCGATGTCTCCATGCACGAATGCGGCGGCCACATCGCCGGCTACTTCATTCCCAACTATGGCTACACCGGCGACAAGCCCGCGCGCGCTTCGCGCAAGGGCGAAGAGACCGATCTCTACGATCCATACAAAACCAAGAACGGCTACGCGCGCATTTTTATCATTCCCATCGAACAGTGGCGCCGCTTGGTCGAATGGATGGGCAAGCCGCCGTCGATCTCAGGTCCCGAGTTCGAAAAGATGGCTTTCCGGCGCAAGCACCCGGACATCGTCGTCGGCGCCATCGCCGAATTCTGCGCCAAGCATACAAAAGAAGAACTTTACGAAGAAGGCCAGAAACGCCGCATCGCAGTCACGCCTATCAACACCGCCGGCGAGTTTGTCGAAATGGAACAAACCAAAGCGCGCGGCCTGTTCGAAGAAGTAAAGCACCCATTGATCGGCACATATAAACAATTCGGCCCGGTGCCGCGCCTGATGGACAGCCCCGGCGGCATCTTCCGCCCCGCGCCGCTGCTCGGCGAGCACAACGCCGAGATTCATCGCGGCGAGCTGGGCTTGAACGGTGACGATCTCGCCGCGCTACGGGCTTCCGGAGTGATCTGAAGAGGATTGGCTCACCACGAAGGACACGAAGATCACGAAGGAAGAAAGTTAAGATAGTGGACTTCGATGGGTTGTCCAGCAAAGTGATCGGTTGTGCCTTGGAAGTCCACCGCGAACTTGGACCTGGACTATTAGAATCGATCTACGAGCAGGATCAGTTGATGAAGATTCACGAGGCACAGCTTCTGACTTATATGAAGCTCGCGAAACTGCAGGTTGGATGACTAATCAACTTCAATGCGATTACTTTGAAAAAGGGTATTAAGAGATTCGTTCTGTAATCCGGAACTTCGTGACCTTCGTGTCCTTCGTGGTGAACAACTGATTTCAAAGGAAGCTCATATGTCACAACTACCCCTAGAAGGCATCCGCGTTATTGAACTAACCACCGGCGCGGCCGGGCCTACGGTGGCGCGGGTTTTGTGTGAGTTTGGCGCGGAGGTGATTCGCTGCGAGACCCGGCTGCGCGGCGACGGGCATCGCGGCGAAGATCCGAAGCTGTGGAACAAGAAGCCCGACTTTATGAAGCTGCAGCGTGGCAAAAAATCTTTCACGGTCAACATGCAGACCGCCAAGGGCCGCGAGCTGGTCAGAGAGCTGTGCAAAAAGTCCGACGTGCTGGTGGAAAATTTTGGCCTTGGCATATTGGAAAAATGGGGACTGCACTGGCCCGATCTGCAAAAGATCAATCCGAAGATGATTTTGATTCGCGTCAAGGGCATGGGTTGCACCGGGCCGCACGCTGCCGATCTCACCTATGGCCCTAACGTCGGCAACACGATGGCGACGACTTACTTGTGGAACTATCCTGGCGCCGACACAGCCACCGCGGAGCCGCGCACCCAGCATCCCGACTTCATGGGCGGAGTGACCGGCGCCTTCGGCGTTGTCCTCGCATTAATGCAACGCAAGAAGACCGGCATGGGGCAATGGATCGACAGCGCTCAGCAGGAAATCGGCGCATCGTTGCTCGGCCCAAAGTATTTAGAATACACGCTCAACAAGCGCGAGCCCAAACCCGAGGGCAACCGCAGCGCCATCGCCGCGCCTTATGGGCCCTACCAATGCAAAGGCAACGATCGCTGGTGTGTGCTGGCGGTCTATAATGACGAGGAGTGGGAACGCTTCGCCAGTCTAGTGGAAAAATCCGGCACCAAGCGAGATCCGAAGTTCGCCACCCACTTTCAGCGCGTGCGCAACAAAGAAGCGCTCGACAAATGGGTGACCGCGTGGACCGTGCAGCACGACCCCTATGAAATCATGGAATTGGTCCAAAGCGTCGATGTCTGCGCGGCTGTGGTGCAAGACGTTGAGGACCAGTTCAAAAACGACAAGCAATACGCCGCGACGGGCTTTCTGGTAAACCTGACCGAGCCCGAAGCCGGCCCGGTGGTCACCGAAAACGTGCCGATGCGCATGTCGCTTACACCGGGCAAAGTGCGCGGCCTGGCGCCGCTCATGGGCGAACACACCCAAGAGATTGCGAAAAACTTGCTGGGCTTGAGCGAGGACGAGATCAAAAAGTTGGACGAGGAGAAAGTGCTCTATTAATTAAAAAGTAGAAATTAAAAGTTCAAAAAAGAACCCTCCGAATCCGACTTTTGTAACTTTGAATTTTTAATTTGAATTACCCCGGGAGGAACGATGGCAGAACCAGGACCCCTTTGTGTTTTCGAGAAGCGCGATCCCCATATCGCGATCATTCGGCTCAACCGGCCGGAGAAGAAAAATTCCATCAGCCGCGACCTTTATTGGGCGCTCGATGAGTGTTGGCAAAAGGCCAAGAACGACGACGATGTTTGGAGTATCATTTTGACCGGCACCGCCGACTCGTTCTGCTCCGGCGGCGATTTGAAAGAAAACCTGGCCTTCGCCCGCGGCGAAATGAAAGGGCCGCGTTCGGGGCCACGGGGCTACTCCGATATCCGCAGCTTGAAAATGCACAAGCCGGTGATCGGCGCGATCAACGGCTACGCCGTCGGCGGTGGGTTCAGCCTGTCTTTGGCTTGCCACATCCGCTATTGCGTGCCGCAGTCCAAGTTCGGCTGCTCGGAAGTGCGCTGGTCGCATTTAGCCGCCTGGCCCCACTACCTCTGCCAACTCCCCACCGGCTGGGGCTACTGGTTCGCCCTCACCGGCCAGATGATCGACGCTGAAACCGCTTTTCGTCTCGGGTTAGTGCAGAAGATTTGCGAGCCCGACAAATTAATCGACGAGTGCGTCGCCTTGGCCACGACGATCAACAACAACGGCCGCTTGATCGCCCAACACACGATGGAATTCGTCGAAGACAAGTTATTCTACGAGATCCAGGGCTGGGAAAAAGCCTTCCAGATCCACCGCGAGTTCTACGCCCACCTGCGCGACAGCAAAGCCTACGACGAAGGCTCCGCCGCGTTCGCGCAACGGCGTAAACCGCAATTCGACCAAGAATATTACGACGAGAAGACCCGGCCCGCGGGCGTAGCACCGGCGGCGAAGAAATAACCTTACTGCTTGAGCGATGAAAACAACGGCGCGGCGAAGTTAACTTTGCCGCGCCGTTTCTTCTTAGGCTGAAGGAACTCTTAAGAGCGCTTCTACAGGCTGCTGAGCATGAACGGACTTCATTCTCCGCCGTTTAAGCCGCTGAGATTGCGGCTAGTGAATAGCTAAGCGACGTGTTACTCTTTGACTATGTCGCAACAAAGCCTAGAAACAGGCTTTCGACTCCTGCACTGCTTGAAGAATTGACGCTGGCAGAGCGCGCCCTTCTTGACCGATTACCGCGCTAAAATTCTTGGGGCACCGAGAGCACCTGACCAAGACTGGGTAAGAATCAACTGTGCCAGCTTATTCCCCAAGAATCTTCACGACCTCGACCGCCAGCTCGGCGACGCTACTCGACCTGATCACATCACCGCGCCGAAACGTTTCAACCTTCCGGTAAACACCATTGACAGGCTCCGAATGCTTCTCGATGGTTTCAGCGGGAAGGTTGGCACAACGAGATCATACTAAGACCGAGCAGCGCAGTCAAAACAACGATTCTCACGATTCTTAGGCGCCTGGGTCGTCGCAGCACCAATAAAAAGGGGCAGGCCGATCATCTCGGCTTGCCCCTTTCAGTTGATGCTATTTTCTAACGACTACTTCTTGCCGTTGCCAAACAACTCCGCACCCCACTTCTTCGCCGTGGCGTCGAGCACTTCGCGGCTCGACTCGGCGACCGGCGGGAAGTCCTTCATCCACTCGTAGGGACGGGTCGCATCGATAATGGCGCGCGAGTTGAAGCCCTTCTTGGTCGGATGGATGACCGGGTCGAGCGGGCCGCTCCAGCAGCGGCGCAGGATGTCGATGTCGGCCTCGGGTTCACAGCGGGAGGACATCGCCCAGATGACATCATCGGTGTTGGACGGATCGATATCGTCGTCGACAACCACCACGAAGCGGCCTAAGTAAGCGCCGGCGTGGCATTGCGAGGCGATCACCGCGGCCTGCTTGGCATGGCCTGGATAGCGTTGTTTGATCGACACGATCATCATCAAGCGGCTGCCGCCGGAAACCGTGAGCCATACGCCTTTGACGTCCGGCACGCCGGCCTTTTCCATTTCATCCCAGATCAAAGCAGAGCGCATATAAGAGCGGTACCAGCCCAACTCCGCCGGCGGGCGCCCTGGAGGGGAGCCCAAGATAATCGGATCGTTGCGATGATACAGCGCTTTCACTTCGACCCAGGGCTCGGCGCGCTCCGCGCTGGCATAATAACCGGTCCATTCACCGAAGGGGCCTTCGGTGGTCGGGTGGTCGAAATGAACGTCGCCTTCGATAACGATTTCTGCGTTGGCGGGGATCGGCAAGCCTGAGTATGGGCCTTCGACCATTTCGAAGGGCTCATTGCGCATGCCGCCGATGAATTCGTATTCGGGAATACCGTAGGGCACTTCGATGCTGCCCGCGAGAAATGTCAGCGGGTCATGGCCGAACGACATCGCCATTTTGAAGGGCTGGCCGCTGGCTTGATATTTTTCGCGCTGAATGCGGCCATGCTTGCCGGGCGAAATGTAGAAACCGACTTTGTTCTTGTCATGGATCATGACGCGGTAGGTGCCGTAGTTGACCCAGCCTTCATCCGGGTCGCGGGTGATGTCGACGCTGCCGGTGCCGATGTAGCGGCCGCCGTCTTTGTCGTGCCACTTAGGCGTCGGGAACTTGAACATGTCGATATCGCCTTCTTTGTAGACGTTATCGAAGAGCGGGCTTTTCTTGACGAACTTGGCCGGCAGCGGTTTGATCTTTTTGTAGTGGTCCTTCCAGATTTTGACGAAATCCATTTTGGTGTCGCCGGCCGGCAAGCCCAAAGTGAGAGCGAGGCGTTTACGCGAAGACAACGAATTGGACAGCACGCGGTAGCCCTTGGGATAGCCTTTGATATCTTCAAACAAAACCGCCGGGCCGTCTTCTTTGTGCGCGACGATTTCGGTGATCGCGCCGATTTCCAGATTCCAGTCGCAGCCTTTGAGGGTTTTTAACTCCCCCATTTCTTCGGCGATCTGGATCCAGTCTCTGAGATCCTGATATTCCATCTTTCCTCCTAAATTTGTGGCGACAAACTGAGCTGAAACAATGCCCGAACTTAGCCGATCTCGAAGTTACAATCAAGACGGCGAATTTCTCGAAGTCCGCGAAGTTTCAATTGAAAATCGCGCACCGTCATGTTACCCATCGTCTGTGTCGGAGAAGTTGAAGCAAACCGACGAGCTGCGCGAAATCGTTAGGCAGGCGAAGCGAAACGGCCGCAAAGTTGTCTTTACCAACGGCTGCTTCGACATTCTGCACCGTGGTCACCTGGAAATCTTGCGCGGAGCGAAAAGTTACGGCGACATCCTAATCGTCGCCCTCAACACCGACCGTTCGGTGCGCAGCATCAAAGGGCCGTCACGCCCGGTGGTAGCGGAAAGCGACCGCGCCGAGTTGATCGCTGCGTTGGAGATGGTAGATTACGTGATTCTATTTGACGAATTGGAACCCACCGGCTTGATCGCCGAGCTTGAGCCGGACGTCTTGGTCAAGGGCGGCGATTACGGCATCGATCGAGTTGTCGGTGCCGACGTTGTGCGCCGCTACGGGGGCGAAGTTGCCGTGGTTCCGTTCGTGCAGGGTTTTTCGACCAGCGCTATTATCGAAAGGATAAGAGGTTAAAGAACAATGGCGAGGATATGCACTATTTGCGGCAAGGGCCGGTCGGTGGGTCACAACGTTAGCCATGCCAATAACAAAACCAAGCGCGTCTGGCAGCCCAATTTGAAAAGGGTCAAAGCGAAATTTGGGCTCACCGTGCGCCGTGCCCTGGTGTGCACCGACTGCATTCATTCGGGGCGAGTCCAAAAGGTCGCGTGAAGATGGATAGGCGGCCCAACGTTTTCCTCCTCCATCGTCTAGTGTCTTGGTTTGTTCAGTGCAGCTCTTCCTTGGCCCCTTCGCTTTCAACCTTCCCGCCGGTGCGGCCACGTCCGCGCACCGCTTTGTAGACACCCTTCACTTTGGAGACATTCCTGAGCACTTCTTTTAAGTGCTCAGAGTTTTTGATCATCACTTCGAAAGTATTGAGCGCTTTCTGGCCGGAAAAAGTATGAATCTGCGCCCGCGCGATGTTGGCGTCGGCGCTGGTGATCGCCGCGCTAATGGCGGCGAGCAAGCCCGGCTGATCGATGCAGGTGACCTCGATCTTGACCGGCCTCGGCTGCTGATTCTCCTCTTCCCAACTCACCTCGATCTTGCGATGGGGATCGCTCTCTAACACCGTCGGGCAGCCGATCGTATGGACTGTGACACCGCGCCCGCGAGTGATAAACCCGACGATGTTTTCGCCTGGCAGCGGATGGCAACATAACGCGAAACGGACCAGCACGTCCTCGACACCCTTGACGCGAATGCCCAGACTGCGGCGTTGCTTTGACACTAGTCGAAACAAATTCTGCAGCGCCCCGTCGGCTTTTTTGCTGCCGACTTCCAACTTATCCGGCGGCACCAGCTTGGCAAGCAGGCTGCGAGTCGTGATGCGACCGTAGCCGAGGGCCGAGAGCAGCGATTCCTCGTCGCTCAGGCCCAACTCTCGGGTCAGCCAATCGATCTTTCCTTGGCTCTTTAGCGTGGAAAAGTCGAGCTGATAATGATGCAGGTCGTGATCGAGAATCTCCCGGCCCAGCACCAAGCTGCGCTCGCGCTGCTGGGTCTTTAACCAGGCGCGGATTTTTGACTTGGCACGCGGCGTCTTGATCCACTTGAGCCAGTCGCGGCTCGGGGTTTGCTGCGGTGTCGTGATGATTTCAACCGTATCGCCGCTACGCAAAAGATACTTGAGCGAGACCAGCTGCCCATTCACCCGCGCGCCCGAGCAATGATGGCCAACTTCGGAGTGAATGCGGTAGGCAAAATCAACCACGGTGGAGCCTTTCGGGAAATTGAGCAGATCACCGTTGGGCGTAAACACGTACATCTGCGTGGCAAACAAGTCTTCCTTGAGGCTGTGCAAGAACTCCTGGGGATCCTGCAGGTTTTCCTGCCATTCGAGTAGTTGGCGCAGCCAGGAGTAGCGCCGAATATCGCTGACCGGAAACTCGTCGCCTTCCTTGTAGCGCCAGTGGGCGGCGATGCCTTCCTCCGCCACTCGGTGCATTTCATGGGTGCGAATTTGAATTTCGATGCGCTCACCGTAGGGACCGATCAAGGTGGTGTGCAGCGACTGATACATGTTGGGTTTAGGCAGTGCGATATAGTCCTTGAAGCGCCCCGGCACCGGGCGCCATTGGCCATGCACGACGCCAAGGGCTTCGTAGCACTCGCGCGGCGTGTCGACCAGAATGCGAAAGGCAACCAGGTCGTAGATTTGATCGTATAGGAGATTCTGGCTCTCCATCTTCTGGTAGATACTAAAAAAATGTTTAGGCCGCCCGGATATTTCGGCGTCGATGCCTTCGGCTTCCAGCTTGCGGCGCATCACCGAAATCACTTCTTCGATGTATTTGTCTCGATCGGTTTTCTTTTTGGCAACATTGCGCTTCAACTGGTAGTAAATTTCCGGATGTAAATACTTGAGAGCCAGATCTTCGAGCTCGGTTTTGATCCAGGCGATGCCCAAGCGGTGCGACAGCGGCGCATAGATATCCAGCGTTTCTTGCGCGGTGAGAATCTGCTTCTCCGGCGGCATGTGATCGAGCGTGCGCATGTTGTGCACCCGGTCGGCCAGCTTGATCAAGATCACCCGCACATCTTTGCCCATGGCCAGCAGCATCTTGCGAAAGTTCTCAGCCTGCTTTTCCTCCCGGCTGATAAAATTAGTGCGGCTCAATTTAGTAACGCCGTCCACTAAAGCCGCGATCTCTTTGCCGAACTCGCGCCTGAGCTCATTGAGAGTCGTGAGCGTATCTTCGACCGTGTCGTGCAATAACCCGCTGGCGACGCTCGGCACATCGAGTTTCAAATCGGCAATAATATCGGCCACGGCCATCGGGTGAATCAGGTAGGGTTCGCCGGAAAGGCGCTTTTGCCCCTGATGGACGCGCGCCGAAAATTCATAGGCTTTGCGCAAAAGCTCGGCATCGGCGCTCGGATAGTAGCCTTGCACCTTTTCGATCAAATCGGCGACTTTGACGTCACGGCTCATGGCTGATCCGGTTGTTTCTTGCCGTGTAGAGGTTCAATGCGCCACTCGGTGACTCGTGCCGTGCGCGCGCGCTCGGCTTCGACGATGCCTTTGAGAACCTCCACCGCGGCTTTCACTTCATGGTTCACGACATAATAATCATACTGATTTATCCGGTGGATTTCACCCTTCGCGTTGGCCAGTCGGCGGCGGATCACCTGCTTGTCGTCGGTGCCGCGCAATGACAGCCGCTTCTCCAGCTCGCCCATGGACGGCGGCAAGAGAAATATCGAAACCGCGCACGGGTAGACGACTTTGATGCTTTCCGCGCCCTGCACGTCGATATCGAGCAATATGTCACGCCCGGCCTGGATATTCTTATCCAACGGTTTTCGCGGCGTGCCGTAGAGAAAGTCATGCACCTTGGCCCACTCGGCGAATTCGCCGCGCGCGCGCATGGCGTCAAATTGTCGTTCGCTAATAAAGCGGTAGTCGCGCCCATTATGTTCGCCGGCGCGTTTGGCGCGTGTGGTGCAGGAAACCGACAGTCGAATTTCCGGATAAATTTCGCGCAGCTGGTTGTACAGCGTGGTCTTACCGGCGCCCGAGGGCGCAGACAGTATGAAAATGATGCCTTGGCGTTTGGCCGCCGCCGGGGTTTTGGCTCTCATTCGATGTTTTGCGTCTGCTCGCGAATTTTTTCGACCCGTTCTTTGCCTTCGAGCACGAGCTGCACCACCGGCAGCTGCGGCACTTTGGAGCTGATGGTGTTCAATTCCCGATTGACTTCCTGGAGCATAAAATCGATTTTCTTTCCCACCGGTTCGGTCTCGCGCAGCACTTGGCCCAGATTGGTGACGTGACTTCGCAGGCGGACCAGCTCTTCATTGATATCGCCTTTTAATACCACACTGGCCACTTCCAGGTTCTCGCCTCTGCCGCCGTTGTCACCCGCGCGGCCGGCCGGGCCCTTTTGCTGGCGCACCCCGAGCTCGGCGGCGCGTTCTTCCAATGCGCTAGTGATGCGCGTCATTTGGTTCACCTGGCTTTGCATATCGGCCTTGAGCTGGCGCCCTTCGCGCTCGCGCGACTGCTCAAGTTTCTTGAGCGCCGCAATCAAAGCGTTGAAGAGCGCCTTGCGCTCGCGGCCAATGTCGACTTCTACTTCGCGCACATGGAAGAGATCGGGCACGCTCGGCAGCAGCGCAACGCTCACCTCTCCCGCAAGTTTATGTTTTTTCTTCGCCTGTTTGATCGATGCCAGGTACTGGCCGAGAAGCGCCTCGTCCATCTCCAGCTTGTGCGCCTGCGCCTTGCCGGGCAAACGATTGACGAACAGGTCGATGCGCCCGCGGGAAATTTTCTCACGGATGGTTTTGCGGATTTCTTCCTCCAGCGCCATGTATTCGCGCGGCACACGCAGCTGCAGATCGAGGTGGCGGTGATTCAAGCTGCGCACCTGCACGGAAACTTTGGTTGCGCCGCTCTGCTGCGACGCTTCGCCATAGCCAGTCATGCTCTTCATACGCGGTCCTTAAGAATTTTTCCCAATCGCTGCGCCGACACCGCCACAGTCCCCACCTCGTCACCGACCAAACCGGCGGCCATATTCGACAACACCGCGGCATCTTCAAAGCCGGCGCCGCAAGCAAGAGCCAGCGCGCAGGCCGCCACCACGGTGTCACCCGCGCCGGTAACGTCGAACATGTCCTTTGGCTCGGTGCGAAAGTGCTGCACCGCGCCCCGGGCGCGAAAAAGACTCGACCCGTCAGGGCCGCGCGTCACCAGCACCGTCTGGGCGCGCCATAGCCGCACCAGCCGGGCGCCCGCGGCCAGCAGGGTTTTTTCATCGCGGATTTTGATCCCGGACGCGTCGCTCGCCTCGTCCTTGTTCGGCGTGAGCAGCGTCGCGCCGCGGTAACGCGCGTAGTTCTCTTTTTTGGGGTCGACGATAAGCGGCAGTTTTTTTCTCTGGCTCAAACCGGCTACCAACTGCAGCAGTTGGTCGTTGACAATCCCTTTGCCGTAGTCCGATATCACGATGCCATCGAAACGTTCCGCGCTTTTCGCCACATACCTACACACACGGCTAAGGCTGCCCGCGTGCCCGCTATGGACCGACTCTCGGTCAAGCCGGACGATCTGCTGATGGCGCGGCCGGGCGATCACGCGAGTCTTCTGGATCGTCTGGTGCTGGCGGTCAACCACGACGCCGGCCGTCGAAGCGCCGATACGCCGTAATTCTTGCAGCATCCGCTTGCCCGCGCCATCGACCCCCACAACGCCGCAGGCGGTCACCTGGCCGCCGAGGGAACGAATGTTATGGATCACGTTGGCCGCGCCGCCGAGACGGATGCTCTCATCGGTCACGCGCAGCACCGGCACCGGCGCTTCCGGTGAAATGCGCTCCACGTCGCCCCAAATAAAGCGATCGATCATCAGATCGCCGACCACTAACAAATGTACAGCGGGAAACTTTTTCAGCAGATCTAACAGCGGCGGCATCGAAGAATTCTCAAAATATTTCAAGATTGGGCCAATAGCTCGTAGTAAAAGGCTTCATTGGTGCGCGCCATCTGGTCGAGGGAAAACCGCTGTTCCACCCGCGCCGCGCCGCGCCGCCCCATCCCAGCGGCCCTCTCGGGGGCTTGGAGCAACTGCAAAATCGCGTCGGCCAGCGCCGCCGCATCACCCGGCTCGACGAGTAGACCGGTCTCGCCATCGAGCACCGACTCGGCGAGGCCGCCGACTTTGCTCGCGACTACCGGTTTACCGGCTGCCATCGCTTCGAGCGCCGCCACGCCCAGGCCCTCGAAAAGTGACGGCATGACGAAGATATCGAGCTCGGCTAGAAATGCCGCCGGGTCCGAGACAAAACCGCAAAACTGCACCCGATCGGCGACCCCCAAACGGCGCGCCAACTCTTGCAACTCTGCCGAGAGTGGCCCCGCACCCGCAATGCGATACTCGATGGGCAAACCCTGCTCGCGCAGTTGCGCTGCCGCCTCAATCAAGTAGCGCAGCCCTTTGCGTTCCTCCAGCACCGCCACGGTGCCGACGATTGCGCCCACCGGTGTTGACCCAAGGCGCGGCCGGCGAAACCGCGCCGGCTCGATGCCGCTATAAACGACACGAATCTTGCGCTCCTCGACACCTGCGTCGCGGAGCAGATCGGCGATCTTTTGTGAGATAGCAACCACACCGTCCGCGCCCCGATTGTAAAGCCAGCGCGCCCGCGCGCTGCTTTTCTCGGGATAGTCCATGCGCCGCGTGACGACAAACTTGGCGCGCCGGCTACCGGCGGCAAACCAGGCGGCGAGGGCGTGCGCCCGTTTGGTGTGGAGATGAACGATATCGAAGTTCTCTCGCTGGATCAGCCGACGTATCGCCCAGGCAGGCCGGACTGCAAGATCATTGCGCGCAATCATGGGAATAAGGGATACGTTCGAGTCTTGGGCTCGCGGCCAGAGCTGCCCTTGCGGATGGGCCAGCAGATATTGCCGATGTCCCTGCTTGGCGAGATACGTTAGCAATCCGAGGACCTGCGCCTCACCGCCACCCCAATTTCTCTCCGGATCGATGTGTAGAATCTTCAACAAGCGGCGCTCACCGCTTGCGCTCAACTTCGTCGTTCTCCTCTAGCTCAATTTCCCAAAGCTTAGCATACTTGAGAAAAACGTAAACGGCAGCCGCGACGGCCACGTAGAAGCCGGCAAAGCCCTCCATGAACCCGCGCTTGATGATGTAGCTGCGAAAAAACCGCACCGCTGGCCGCAGTAGTGCATCGCTTAAGCGAAAGGGCTGCCGCTCACGACGGAGCTCCCCCGACGAGATCGTCGTAAAGCGATTGATGCGCTGCATATGATCGTCGATATTGCGGTAAGAGAAATGATGTAGCGGATGTCTTAAGCGCCGTACCGGCCCGTCGACGATGATTTTTTCATGTGGATCTGAGCCGCCCCAGGTAGCTTGATCGCGGTGAAACAGACGAATATCATAGTCGGGGTACCAGCCGCCGCGGCGCCACCAACGCTTTAAGTAGTACACCAAGCGCGGCAGCTCGTATCCGGCATATCGTCCGCTGTCAGCGGTGAGCGCTCGCTGAATTTCCTCGCGCAACTCATCGGTCACTCGTTCGTCCGAGTCCACTAGGATCACCCAGTCCTTCGTTGCTTGAGAATGGGCAAAGGCTTTCTGGTCGCGGTAACCCGCCCAGGGGCGCTGAATCACGCGGTCCGTGTATTGCCGAGAAATCTCGACTGTTCGATCCGTGCTAAAAGAATCGACAACCACGATCTCGTCGCACCAACCGAGGCTCGCCAAACAATCGCCTATGTTATTCTGTTCATTGAAGCAGACAACGATAGCAGAGATCGTCGGCCGCGCGCGCGCGATAGTTGGGTTATCCGCCATAAACGGTCGGTGCTAGCAAGGCAGCCGCGCTGGCTTCAACTTTTCGACTCGAAATGCTATACCCACAGCCAACGTGAACAAGCAGTTGAAAGAATTGCAGGACGTATATGACGCTCCGGGCATGTTAACCTACGGCGAAGTCGATTGCCTGTATCGCCTCGGCCAAATCAACCACTGCCAAGGGGTGATCGTCGAGATCGGCAGCTGGAAAGGCAAATCGACCATCGCCCTGGCGCGCGGCGCCGCCAAAGTTCACAATGAAAAAATCTACGCCATCGATCCCCACGCGGTACAGCCGGAAGAAGGATACTTCGAAGACACCCGTGCCGATTTTCTCGCCAACATCAAAAAGGCCGGCGTCGAAGATCGCGTCGTGCCGATGATCATGACGTCGGAAGAAGCGGCGCGCGGTTGGAACCAGCCGATTCGCCTGCTGTGGATCGACGGCGATCACCGCTACGAACCAACCAAACTCGACTTTACGCTCTGGGTGCCGCACCTGGTCGAGGGCGGCATTCTCGCAATGCACGATACGATCAGAAAGAAGGGGCCCAAGCGCGTGCTTTGGGAAAACGTTTTTCGATCGGGCCGTTTTCAAGAGATCGCGATCGTCGATAACATCACAGCCGTGCGCAAGGTGCGGCGCGCCTCACTCATCGGCCGATTGCGCAACTATCTCACGCTGGCTTTCCGCGCCATCTATATCGCCGCGCGCAAAAGCAGCCTGCCCTACTCCAAACCGGCCGGCCGATGGCTGCTGCGAAAGCTCACCACTCAAGCCTGGATGCCGCTCTTGGTTTTGGCTTTCTCGTCGAGCATCGCACGGTAATGATAGTAGCGCCCCTTGGCGCGATATTTTTTGCGGACGTTGCCGAAAATAGAATACCAGCCAAACCTGCAAATCGAGCGCAGGATATTCGGTACAATTGAAAAATAGGAGCTGTTCTTGTAGGCGAGCCGACTCCGGCCTTGCGCTTCATGGCGCCGGCGAAATTCTTCTTCGCACAGCCGCGCGGGATCGAGCTCATTGTAAACCGCGGCCTTAGGCTCCCAGCCGATCCGCTTGCCCGCTTGCAGCACACGTTTGGCGAATTCGACGTCTTCAGAGATGCCGTGCCCGCCCGGCCCTAAACGTTCGTCGAAGAGCCCGGTGGCGTCGAATACTTCGCGCCGCACTGCCATGTTACCGCCGGTCAAAGTCTTGAGGTCAGCGCCGGCGGGCGCCCCATAGTTGACAAAATCCATGGTCCGATAGCGATACAGCGCGGCGAGCAGATCCGTTTTCTGCTGATCTTCCGGGCGCATTAAAATGGCGCCTTGCATGACGTCGTGCGGCTTATGCTTGAAAAAGCTGTCGATCGCCGCCAGCCACTCCGGCAGCACTTCCACATCGTCGTCCATAAGAGCGATTAGGTTACCCGCCGTTAGCGGGATGGTTTTGTTCTGTGCGCGGCACTTGCCAGCGATGGGCTCCGGTACTTGCCAGCAGCGCACGCCGTCGCGCCCATCGTACTCCTCGGTCAACGCCTTCACGGATGCGGCCACGACCTCGTTGGTCGCGTTATTGGCAATGACGATGTCGTGGCGGATTTGCGCGCGTCCGTGCACCCTGCATAGCGAGTCCAAGAGCCGGCGAATCTTTTCGACTCGGCCCGAGCTGGCGATGATGATGCTGATCGAATTCTCCATGGTGGTCATAGCCCCGGAAAATCGAAGGCGTAGGTGTCCGGATCGCTGGGATCGAAATCCTCGCTCGCGACCACGATCAAATAAAAAGGGATATCGCCGTCGCAGGTGATCGCGTGGGCAATCTGCGGCGCGATGGTCACGGTGATCATGTTGTTTTCTCCCATGGCGATGATTTTTTCTTCGCCGGTGCGAATATCGCGCAAGTAAAGCTTGGCATTGCCGCTGACGACGCTAAACCACTCGGTTTTGCGCGTGTGATAGTGTTTGCCCTTGGTTTTGCCAGGATTGCCGACCGTACAGAATAATTGCGCCAGGCGCGTGCCGTCGGCCAGACTTCCCGAGCGTAAGATCTCGGTCAGCCACCCACGCTCGTCCTTTTTCACTTCCAAATTTTCGATGCGTAGGCCTTCCATATGCTATGCCATCACCCTCTCTCGTGGGAACTCCTGCCAGTCCCTCTTCACACGGACCAACCCTTCTCGCACCGTCGGCAACCGAATCCCCAATCGATCCGCGACTTTTCGTCCAATCAACGAAGTATCCTGCGGCCGGCGCGCCAAGCCATCGATCTGGCGAAACGGCCCGGCTTGAATCCCCTTGCCGTCAAGCCCGAAGATTTCTGCGACGAGCCGCGTAAACTCGTACCGGCTCGCTTTGTCCGCCGAGCCGACATGGATCACGCCCGTCGCTTGTCCTTCCATAAGTAGCAGGATGATCTCACTCAAATCGCCAGTGTAGAGCGGCGTGGAATATTGATCGACGAATCGCGTCATCGCCTTGCCGCTGCGCAGCGCCGCCACCATGCCCTCCATCATCCCGACGACCGGCGGCAGCTTGAGACCGAAGATTGTCGTGCGCACAATCAAAACGCGGGAACAATTTTCCGCCGCCCATTGTTCACCGAGCAATTTGCTCGCGCCATACTGGTTGACAGGGTCTGGCGTGGACTGTTCATCGAAACCGCCGCCACCGCCGTTAAAAACATAATCCGTCGAGACATAAATGTAATGCGCGCCCATTTCCTCGGCGATCTTTGCGGTCAGCGCGGTGCCGCCGCTGTTGATCGTTCTCGCCTTTTCCGGCTGGCGCTCGCACTCGTCTACATCGGTCAAGGCTGCGGTGTGAATCACCACGTCCGGCTGGATTGCCTGAAAGAGCCGGCGGACCGCCAACTCATCGGTGACATCGAGCGCAACCAAAGAACCGCCCGGCAAGATCACCGGATGGGTATGATAAGTGCCCCAAACTTCATGCCTTGCCGCTGCCTGCTGCATCAGACAATGGCCGAGCATGCCGCTGCCGCCGGTAATCAAAATCTTCACGCAGCGATCCAGCCGGTGCGCGCCAAGATCGTGCGAATCTCGTCTTTACTTAAACGGCGCGCCATGTCGGAGCTGTACTCGGCAAACTTGACGGCATCTGCCCGGTGATAAGATGATGTGGTTGCTTCGAGATCGATCTGCGGCAAGATGACGTAGCTGGTTTCGTCTTCGATGGTGCGCACCGCTTCGACCTCCGAAACCAGCACTTCGTGGATCTTTTCACCGGGACGGATGCCTACCACTTCGACGGGAATCTTTTTCTTAGCAGTCAACGCCTCAATCATCACCTCGGCCACGTCGGTCACCAACGCCGCGGGTATTTTGAGCACAAAGGTCTCGCCGCCCTTGCCGTGGGTTGCGGCGTAGAACACGAGCTCGATCGCTTCGGCCAGCGTCAGCACAAAGCGCGTCATCCTGGAGTCGGTGATGGTGACCGGCCCGCCGGCTTCGATCTGCCGTTTGAAAAGCGGGATCACCGAGCCGCGCGAACCGACAACGTTGCCGTAGCGGACGCAGGTGAAGATTGTCCGCTTGCCGCTGTTGTGGAAATTGGCCGCGGTAAAGAGCTTTTCCTGAATCGACTTGGTCATGCCCATGGCGTTGACCGGCTTGACCGCCTTATCGGTGCTGACGGCGACGACTTTTTCGAGGTTTTCTTCCAACGCGGCTTGAATGACATTTTGTGCGCCGATCACGTTGGTCTGCACCGCTTCCCAGACGTGATACTCACAGGACGGAACTTGCTTCAAAGCCGCGGCGTGAAAAACGATGTCGATGCCGCGCACCGCTTCGCGCACGCTGTTGTAGTTGCGCACATCGCCGATCACGAAATTGAGCGCATCCTTGCGCGGATACTGATGGCCCATGCCGTATTCTTCGCTCATCCGCACTTGCTTATCTTCGTCGCGGCTAAAGATGCGAATTTCGCTGGGACCTTCTTCGAGCAACCGGTCGGCGATCTGATGACCGAACGAACCGGTGCCGCCGGTCACCAGGACGCGCTTTGCGGAAAAAAGTTTTGGTTTATTCTGTGCCACTTTTGCCTTTTTAAGCCCAACGCATCTGGTAAAGCCGATATTTCAAAGCCAGCGGCCGTAGCGCAACCGCGCTGCGCAGCGCTTGTCGAGCCTGCTCTTTTTGCCCCGCCTGCCATCGGCCTTTAGCCAGCCGGTAATAGCGATAGGCCAGCCGCGCCGCCACTCGGCGCGCGCCTAAAAGCTGCTCCGCTTTTGGATTATCGGCGAGCAGCTTCTCAATCACCCGAATATTTTCCAGCAGACGCAGCTCCTGATTGCCGCTAATATTGCCGCCGTGCTTGCGGTAATAGAAGACCACTTCATCGAGATATGCAACCGGATAGCGGTTCATGAGGCGAAAAGCGAGATCTAAATCCATGGAAATTCGCAAGCTTTCGTCATGTCCGCCGACGGCTTGATAGCAAGACTTCGAGATCAACGCGGCTTGCAAGCGTACGATACTTTTGTCGAAGATGTCCTCGAGTTGCACGCCGCGCGCCGCCAGCCGGCGCGATTTTTCCGTTGGGATGATGGTTTCGCGATTGTGCTCTGCGCCGCCCAAATAGCTGCCGTTGGCGAACACCATGCCGCAATCGGGATGCTGCTGCGCGTAGCCGTAGAGTATTTCCAGATGGTTGGGGGCGCAGAGATCGTCTGAATCTTGAATCGCAATCCACGGCGCCCGCGCGTTCTTGACGCCCAAGTTGCGAGCCGCCGAGGGTCCGCGATTGGCTTGATGAAAATAGCAAATCCGGCCTTGGAACTCTTCCAGCACCTGCGTTGTGTTGTCCGTGGAACCATCGTCGACCACGATGGTTTCGAGATCTTGGAAACGTTGATTTAAAACGCTGCGGATCGTTTTCGGCAAAAAGTTTGCGCGGTTGTAAGTTGCGATCACCACCGAGACTTTAGGCGCTCCGCTCATGCTCGCCGGCAGCTAGACTTCGCTGTGTCTATCGTGGCTTCTCACACCGCGGATTTTGCCCATCAGATAGCCGCAGCATTTGGCGATGCGTCCTTCGGTCTTGTAAGCCTTCTGGGTTTTGCCGAGCAGCCGATAAAGCCCGTAGCGCGCGCAATTGGCGAACAAATTGGGCAGCACCCGAAAGGCGATGGAGTCATGGCGATATATGCTGCGGCTCAGGCCCTTGCGGTACTCGACCATGCGATTGTACGCGCGGCCATAACGATTCGGATTCAACTCATGGTAGACGACAGCGTGAGGCGTGTAACCGATTTTGAAACCAGCTTTGCGAATGCGCATAGAATATTCCGTGTCTTCACTAAACCCAGCCGCTCCCGGCCCCAACCGTGTGTCGAAGAAGCCAACGTTTTCAAAAACCCCGCGCTTAAAAGACATGTTGGTCCCAGTTAAACCGCGCAGCGGATGAATCTCATGCCCGTAGTCGATGTGGGGGATGTTATACTCAGCCAAACGAGACATCTCCGCACTATTTCCCGCCGCATCTCGCCCAGGAAGAATCTTTCCCTGCAAAGCATCGAACACAGTTGTGCGATGGGCCTCCAGGTGTTTTGCTAGGCAATCTGGCGCGGCGACCACATCGTCGTCAAGAATCATGATCACGGCACCATGAGCTTCGCGCAAGCCCAAGTTAAGCGCGTGCGCTTTGCCCTTCCGCCTCTCTTCCAAATAACGCAATGCCAAATGCCGCTTGCCCGCGCGCCATTGTTCAATCGTACTCGCAGTGCCGTCGGTGGAGCCATTGTCCAGGACCAAAATTTCGATCTCCTCAAAGTTCATTCGCTCACCCGACACCAAACTCTCTAATAATCGCACGAGGCTGGCGCGGCGGTTGTACGATGGGATGAGAATACTGAGGCGTACGGTCACAGACATTCGCGGAATCGAACGGGTCGGAAGTTCACGCTCCTAGGAGCGTCGAGCAAATATGCCGTTGTACACCTGGAATCCTCGCCGCCCGGGAGGCTTATGGAGGCCCGATTCGTTGACAAACTCGAAACCGCACTCGGCAAATTGGTCGATCAGGCTATGATCCGTGGTAACCGCCTTTCGATCCAGCTCGACGAGCACAGATTTTAGACGCCTGTCTGCCATCGTTCTGCGCGCTCCGTTGACAATTTTGCCCTCGAGACCATCGACATCAATCTTTAGATGGTCTGGAAACGGCGGATGAAACGTCGCAATGAAATCATCCACGGAAAAACCCAAAGTTGCCTGCGACGATAAAGATTCGGCCGCGCTGTTTTGCGGTGCAATCACCGCACCGAAACTATTTAGCGCGGAGCCGATTTTGCTACTCGTCATGTAGAGACAATCTAGCTTGGTGCTGTCGGTGAACGCAAAGCAGTAGGCGGAAAGTTTGGAGCTCAACCCATTCAATTCCACGTTCCGGCAAAGCAGATGATAGTTGCTGGCCGACGGTTCAAAAGCCAAGACGCGGTGTCCTTTGACCGCCGCGTAAACAGAATACGTACCGACGTTGGCGCCGATATCCCAGAGTATCTCGCCTTCTTGGAAGCCCTCTATCCATCGCAAGGTATCCGGCTCCTTGGTGTGCAGTGTTCGCGCCCGGTAGACCGGTATTTTACCCGGACAGAGAAACTTGATCGGACCAAAAGGAGTTGGCTGGACGATAATCGGTGCCAGGTCTTCGGCCAAGTGAGCCGTCATCATCGTAGCACGCTTGGGTCCTATGATCTTACTAGCCGTTTTGACCAGCGACGTAACCACGTCGAGGGTTTTTTGCTTGGGTCGCATATGGCTAAAAGCCTTACCGCTATACGTGAGTAGTAACGGCACTCGGTTGATCAAACCGACTGCACATCTGGTTTGAGCATTGAACCTTAAAGACGCCCTAACAAGGCTCCTGCATGCATCGCGGTTGTCCTGCTTGACCCACGAAACTAGCGCGTGAAAAAATCAGCGATCGACTGAACAACGGCTCGCTGCATCGCTTCGGTCAATTCCGGATAAATCGGCAGCGCGATAGTCTGTTGAGCCGCTGCTTCACTCTCAGGAAAATCGCCCGGCTTGTGACCCAAATCTCGAAAACACTCCTGCAGGTGAAGCGGCACGGGATAGTAGATCTCACAGCCGATATTTGCCCTTTTGAGGTGGTCGATCAGCCCATCGCGCCTTCGCGTGCCGACGCGAATGACAAATTGATTGTAGATGTGCCTCCCCCCTGCGGCTTCGTGCGGTAAGGCCACCGGCGCACCGCTACTCCCCGCGCCATTGTCCGTTGTCAGTTTTGCCGCGGTAAAGAGTTGTCTATAGGTTGCGGCATTGCGCTGCCGCGCCGCGGTCCAGCCGTCGAGATATTTCAACTTCACCCGCAAAACCGCCGCTTGAATAGCATCGAGCCGAAAGTTGCCACCGATGTATTTGTGATAATATTTGGCCTTCGATCCGTGCCCTCGCAACATCGCGACTCGCTCGGCGAGCTCGGCATCGTTGGTCGTCACCATCCCGCCATCGCCGAACGCGCCGAGGTTCTTCGACGGAAAGAAGCTAAAGCAACCCAGATCACTGATCGAACCGGCACGTTTGCCGTTGTCCTCGGAACCGATCGCTTGCGCCGCATCTTCAATGACGCGGAGCCGATATCGACGTGCAAGGTCTACGATGAGGTCCATCTCCGCCATTTGTCCGTAAAGATGCACCGGCATAATCGCTCGAGTCCGCCTGGTAATCGCCGACTCAATTTTCGTCGCATCGATATTATAAGTCAGTGGATCGATGTCGACGAAAACCGGCGTCGCGCCGACTCTGGAAATACAACCGACCGTAGCAAAAAACGTGTAGGGGGTCGTGACAACTTCATCACCGCTGCCGATGCCCAAGCTCATAAGTGCAACCAACAAAGCATCCGTGCCAGAGGAGACCCCGATGCCAAATCGACAAGCAGAGTAGGCTGCAATCTCCCGTTCGAGCTGCTCCACTTCAGGGCCAAGAATAAACTGCTGCGACTGCACGACCTTATCAATTGCAGCCCGAATCTCCGCTTCGATGGCACCGTATTGGGTGCGCAAATCTAGCAGCGGTACGGGTGTAGGACTCACGAATCTAGCGTTGGTGCGGAATCACTTTTGCGCCACGACGATAATTCCCGGCGCGAAATCAATATTTAACAACCGCAGCACGCCCCGATAGCGCCATGAGCGCCAGCGTTTTTTCCAATCCATCCGGCATACTCGATAGCCGTAAAAGCGCGTAAATCCCGCGGTTGCCAACCAACCAGCCAGATGACGGATTCTAAATGGCGTGACATGGCTTGAGTCTGACCGAAACGACATCGGATGATAAACGTTCGGAGTTGAAACGAAAATTTGCCCACCGGAATTGAGCAGGTCATAGGCGTGCCTAAAGAATTCCAAGGCCATGCCGGGCGGCATCTGTTCGACTACTTCAAAGCAGCCGATCGCATCGAACCTTTCGGTAATTTCATCTAATGAGTAGTAATCATGGTGATTGGATCGGTCGACATCCATGCTTTTGTAGACGAAACCCGCAGCCGCTGTTTCCCGCAAGTATTTTTCCAGCGAGCCATTATTGGCTCCGATATCCAGAACACTCATCCCCGGCCGTAAAAACTTCGCCAGCGGCTCGCGATAGTCCGCAATGATGGGGATTTTGAGGATGGGTTTGTCGATTTGATCTTCGACCAGATTTTTCGCCCGATTGATTAAAGTCCAGTCGACATCCACGGCCGGTCATCCTCTTGCAGGTCTTACGGCGCCGAAGCTCAGGCACTCGCCGCTAGCGAAACCTCAGGGTCCTTGATCGCAGCCGTCGCAACATTGACATCGAGCGCTCGCAACACTGCGCGCGCAGCGCGCTGGCCCGAGCTGCCGTCAAGTCGGAAACATAGTTCGGTGCGCAAGCGCGTCCTCCCTGCACGATCGATCGAGGGATCGTCGAGATAGGCATCGACGACTTGTCTAAGCTCTTCCGGCGAATACACCAAACGCAGACCCTGGGTATCGACAAGTTTTTTGTAGTGGCTGTTGAGAAAAATATCGTCGAAATAGCGGTTTTCCGCTCCTCGATCTCGGCCAAAAGCGATGGATATTACCGGCTTATCCAAAACCGCCGCATCGATGGCCATAGTCGATGCTATATTGACAATCACGTCGGAATGAAAAATGGTCGACGCTAGGTTAACCATGTCGGCCCACGAGGGATCCCAGCCATCGTGCAGCTTGGACAAACGGCCCGGTTCCTGAATCGTCAACCAAGGACGATTGGTAAAGTGTCGGTAATACTCCTCGCGCAGTCGTTGAGTTGTGATCGGATGCAAGCGCAATATCAGTTGGCACGACGACCCCAAATTACCGCCCTGCAAAGTTTGATAGACGGTCTCAACAATGTCGGGCTCATTGGGAATAAACCCCTCGGTGGATGCGGCGTAGGTGATCAATTTCCGGTCGGGGCTAAGCTCGTGAGCGTGAAAAAACTCCGCGCGAGGCAAAAAACTCTTGTTGTCGGTGTAGAGATCAAATTGCGGCACACCGACCACTTCTACCTTTTCGCGCGGAAAAAAGTGCAACTCGGCAGCTTCGTCGACCATGGTTTCATTCCACACCGCCATCGAATCTGGCACAACTGACAAGGGTCCTTTACAGATAAAATTGTCCCAGCTCTCGACCAAACAGAGGACCTTGACACCGCGCAGCCTGGCTTCTTTGACCATATGCATGTTGGTGCCAAAGACTCTCGTAAAAACCGCAAGGTCCGGTTTATACTTTTGGTAAAGCGGTGCCAACGCGGCTTGACTGCGATAGAGAGCCATTTCCCAGCGATTAATGCGCTGTTCATTGGCACGGAGCGTCCGCGCGAGCCTTCCTGCGGTATCGCGCCACGCCAATCCCCACTTGCCGCGCTGTGCCAACCTTCGTACCCGTATGGCTTGCGTAAGGCCTCGATTTACCCAAACGTAGTCTTTGAGGTTCTTTAACCGCTTCTCAACAAAACCAACTTTTGTCCGCGGCCATTTTTCCACACAAACGTTAGGCGCTTCGAATTCCTTGCGAAACTCAGGCTCATCGCCGATCGGCGAGATGATCACGGTGCGCAGATTAGGATTCGCCGTCAGCGTCTTGAGAAAATCGGTGCGCAAGAGATTTCGGTTAGAAATCCCTTGCCGTAGAAATAAAAAAACTGTTTTCACAGGCAACTTTTTCTAACGGGCTGCGCTTTGGCGTGCGATCAATGTCTCGGCCAGCAAGAAATCAATTTCGTTGTTGATGTCGACTGATTCATATTCGTCATTTACTAACGGAATGATCTCGGTCCCCGTCGTCGAACGGAGCTGCCAGACGTTGCTAGCGCGAAACACGTCCATCGACGCGTTTTGAATGTAAACGGTCGGCAGCAGCTGATACGACAAGGTATGCGCCTCCGGCAGCTTCTGCTCCACTGGGATCAGCGAGCGAATTCGGCTCTGGCTCTGGTTCATCACCCACATTTTGTGCGGGTGCTCGGAGCAAAGCCGCACCGTGCGTACGCAGTGTGCCATTGGGTCTTCGCGCAACAGCTCGATAGCTTTGTCGATGGTAGCGCTCGTTCGAAATGGTGACGTCGGCCGCAACAGGCAGACGAAATCCGGCTCGTATTTTTCGTGATCTCTAAACCAGCCCAGCGCATGCTCCATCGCCTGCAGTTCGGTTGAATGGCCTTGAGCTATCTCGGCAGGCCGGCGAAACGGCACCTCCGCTCCCGCCCCAAGCGCAACATTGGCAATCGCATCGCTATCGGTAGATACCACGACCCGCTCGATGTAGCGGGAGCGCTTCGCCCCCTCGATGGAGTATGCCAAGAGTGGCTTGCCGGCCAGCGGCCGGATGTTTTTGTTCGGCACCCGCTGCGAGCCGCCGCGGGCGATGATGATCGCCAATACTTTCATCAGAAACGGTCAGTCCGTCAATGCCGCGATGCTTCGCGCCAAGCTCGCGCCATCCAGGCCATGATGGCGCAGCGCTTCTTGGGGCGTGCCGCACGCCAAAAGCCCCTCGACGGCGAATTTTTTATAGTTTCGTCCGGCAAGGAGTCCGGTCTCGTACAGCTCGTTGATCAGATAATCCCCAAGGCCGCCGATGGGCGCATGATCTTCGATCACGCAAATATTCCGACAGGGCGACAATTCTTGTTTCAACCAAACGCGGTCACAACGATTGAGCCACGGCATGTTGATGACTTTGATGCGCAGCCCCTGCTGCCGCAGAATCTCTTCCGCGCACAGCGCCTCGTGCAACATCACCGGTCCGTAGGCGAGGATGGCTGCATCCGAGCCAATAGTCAATGCAACCCCGCGCCCGACAGCGAATTCGTATTCAGAGGGCAACTCAATCATCCGCGGCGACGGGCCGATAATCAGCCGCAGCATGTAAACGCCGGTGCCACCCTCGAGGCAATATTTCAGCGCAAGTCGCGCTTCCTTGGCGTTGCACGGCTGAATGATCGTGCAGTTGGGCAGCGCGGCAAACAATGAAATATCCCGAACGGATTGATGGGACGACCCCGGCCCGGCTGGGATCAGACCGGCATAGTGGCAGACATAAATTATCTTGGTTTGCTCGCAGGCATTGTTGTAAATCTGCTCGTTCGCCCGCGCCCCCATGAAGCTCGCAAAAGTATTCACTACGGGCAGCAGTCCCTGGGAAGCGAGCCCGCCTGCCATGGAGACCATGTCTTGCTCCGCGATACCATTTTCGATGAATCGCTTGGAAAACTTCTGCTCGAAGGCGCGCAGACGGCAGTCGGCGGTTAAGTCGCCCCCCAGCACGACGATATCCTTGCGGGTCTCTGCGAACTCAACCAAGGCTTGACCGTAGGCATCGGCGACGTACTCGCGCGACACACTGGCGGAGCTGCGCTCGGGATCGGGGAGATCTTCGAGTGCGATGGAACCCAAGTGCAATTCTTCAAAGCGCTCACAGATGCGCGTAAGTATTTCGGCAAACCCCGCTTGAAAAGACTCGTCATCGGGGGCTCCAGCGTGCCATCGATAGAGACCGCGATTGGCGGCCAGCGCTACGGGATGTTCCATGAAAGAAACGCCGCGTCCTTTGATCGTGTCCGCAATCAGAATCTTCGGCTTGTCATTGATCGCTGCGAATTCGGCGAAGCGCGCTTCGAGCTGGGCAAAATCATGGCCGTCGCAGCGCGCCACATGCCAGCCGAAGGCGCGGAACTTGGCAGCCATATCTCCCAGATCGATAATTTCGGCGACCGGCTTATCCGATTGCAGCTTATTGTGATCGACGATCACGGTCAGGTTGGCGATCTTTTGATGCGCCGTAGTTTGCAGCGCTTCATAGATCTGCCCTTCCTGCAGCTCGCCATCCCCCGTCATGACAAACACTCGGCCACCGCGCTTTTGCAGCGCTTTGGCTTTCGCCATGCCTTTGCCTTTGGAGATACCCATGCCGAGCGAGCCAGAGTTGGCTTCCATACCCGGCGTGCGCACATCGGGGTGGCCATAGGTGCCGCCAAAACGGCGCAGGTTGATGAATTTCTCCTGCGGCAAAAGGCCCAGCGAAAACATCACCGCGTAGAGACCGGGAACGTCATGACCTTTCGACGAGAAATAAATGTCTCGATCGGGGTGTTGAATGCCGAGCTTGGCAATATTCAATTCGCGATAATAGAGATCGGTAACTATGTCCAGCGAGCTAAAGCTCGAGCCCAAATGGCCCGACCCGGCGCGCTTCACGGTGGCGAGCGTATTGGCGCGGCACATGTCGGCAATAATCCCGAGCTTATCGTGCTGCGGCAGCGCCGCGGCGTGAACCCGGGCAAACTCAGCCGCCGGTATCAGTTGAATCTTAATCAATCGCTTTGCCGTTGATGGACAATTATCGAGGTGCAGAGACAAGCGGCTCAACCCACGCGAATCAGTAGGCTTTGCCCGGTCTCCAAATGAAACTTGAGGTAGTTCGTGCGACTCGCGACAAATTCATCGACCGCCTGCTTACTCCCCTCACAAGTGGTAAAACCGTAATCGTCCGCCACCATCACACCGCCGACCAGCAACCGTTCTGAGAAAAACTCCAGGCAGGCGCGGGTCGGCGCATAGATGTCGACGTCCACATGAACGAAGCAAAACTTTTCCTGCGCGAGCTCGGCGCAGCGATCTTCAAAACGCCCCTTCTGCACCATCACGTTGGGGAATACCGACAGGTATCTTTTCACTTCTTCGAAGGATGTATCGCCGAACTTTCCCGGCCAGTGGCTGTCGTCCTGCTTGGCGATGTCGTCGGGATGCCCCTCAAAAGTGTCGATCGAATGGATTCTTAAGGGTCGACCAAACAACTGCTGCGCCGTGGCGGCGATGAAGTAGCTGCCGCCGCCGCGATAGACGCCGATTTCTGCAATGCTGACGTCGGCGTTAGCCAGATGGCGGACATTGCACAGCGCTTGATACAAGACATAGAGGCGATCGTAGTACAGAAGCGATCGCCTATCGGCGATCACCCTGTCGGCGAGTTCTTTGAATCCGCCGATTTCTTGGATGCGACTTTTTTCCCAGTAGCCCGCGCCGTAGGTTTGCGGGCAGTAGTGAAAATCGTCGCGGTAGCGATAGACCGCCAACCCTAGCTTGGGGCCAAGTTTTTTGAAAAGCGGCTTGGCGCGCAGTTTTCTGCGCTCTCTGCGCCGTTGTTTATTCTGATACTTTTCGGTCAATTCACTCATGAAAACTACAGGCCGCCAGGATTGACGTTCATATAAACATCTTTGAGCGTAGAATACACATCCAACGCCTCGGTGCCGGGCTCGCGTGAGCCGTTCCCCGACTGTTTCACACCGCCGAAGGGCATATGGGCCTCGCTGCCATAGGTTCCGGCATTGACGACCGCCACACCGGCCAGCACTTTCTGCGTAAACTCGACGGCACGGTCAAGGTTGCGCGTGTGGATACACGCCGTCAAGCCGTACGGCGAATCGTTGGCGAGCGCCAACGCGGAGGCAAAATCTTTGACGCGGTACAGACAAGCGATCGGTCCGAACAATTCACGCGTCGACAGCTCATCTTCAGCCGTGACGGCTTCGAGCAGCGTCGGCGCCACATAAAAACCTTTCTTGTGCGACGCATCCACGAGCCGTTCGCCGCCAATCAGGACTCTGGCACCGCGCCGCTGGGCGTCGGCGACGGCGCACAGCATATTTTTCAACTGCTTCTCGTTGATCACCGGACCCAAGTCGTCTTCGTCGGCGGTGCCAACCTTGAGCTGCCGCGTTCGCTCGATCAGCAAATCACGAAATTTTTCATAGATGGACCGGAAAATGATGATGCGGCTGGCCGCCGCGCAGCGCTGCCCCGAGTTGCTGAAAGCTGAAAGCAGCACCCATTTTGCGGCATTGTCCAAGTCGGCGTCATCGCAGACCACTAGAGGATTCTTACCGCCGAGCTCGAGGGACACTTTGGTCAAGCGTTCGCCGGTCACCGCGCCGATTCTTTTCCCCACCGTCGTTGACCCGGTGAAGCTGATCACATCGATATCCGGATGCGCCGCCAGGGGCGCACCGGCCTCCTCGCCGTAGCCGTGAATCACGTTTAGCACTCCATCGGCAAGCCCAGCGGAGCCCGCGATCCGAGCGAATAGCCACGCCGTCATCGGCGTATCTTCAGCCGCCTTTAGGACCGCGGCATTGCCGCAAATCAAAGCCGGAAACACTTTCCAAGCGACGTTGGCGATCGGCGTATTTGCCGCAACGATCAATCCGGCGACCCCCAACGGTTGGCGCACTGTCAGCGCGTAGCGATTAGGCGTGCCGCTGGTGGTCGTGCGGCCATACAGTCTCTGGCCCTCGCCCGCGTAAAATAAACCTAACTCGATCGCGCCATCGGTTTCCCCTAGCGCCGCAGCCTTGGACTTGCCGGTCTCCAGGGCGACTATCGCGGCGATCTCTTCGCGCTGCTGGCGCATCGCCAGCGCGACCGCGTGCAGCAGCATGCCGCGGCGCACAGCGGGCATGGCCGCCCATTGGGGCTGCGCCCGCCGCGCCGCCACCACCGCCAACTCAACGTCCGTGGCGCGCGAACGGGCCACCTGGCACAGTCGCTCGCCGGTCGCTGGATTGAGCTTGTCGAACCACTTATCGGCTACCGCAGGGCGATCCGTCCCACCGATGAGGTTGGGAATGCGAGTTGGCGTCGAGCTCACGGCTTCACCACGCGGTCCAGCCGCCGTCAATGACAAGGTTAGAGCCGGTCATGTAGGCTGAAGCTTCGGAGAGCAAAAACACGATGGCGCCGTTGTACTCGTCGGCTCGCGCCATCCGGCCCATCGGCACGCGCTGGCAATAGCCCTCAAGAAATTTCTCGTCCTGATGATTGAAAACACCGCCGAGGGTTAACATGTTCACTCGCACTTTCTGCGCCGCCCAATAGGTTGCGAGGTAGCGCGTGAGATTGACCAAACCCGACTTCGACGCGGAATAGGCTACCGGCTTGAAAAACGGCGCGCCGCTCCTCCGGCGATATTGGTAGATTCTTTGATCGGGCGACACCACGCCGTAGATCGAGCCGATGTTGATGATCGAGCCGCCGGCGGACTGGGCCATCTGTCCGCCGATTACCTGGCAGCAGAGAAAGACTCCTTTTAAATTGACGTCGAGCACCTGGTCCCAGGATGCTTCGGGGTATTCCTCGAAAGGACCGTTCTCCGCTGCGGGCGCGTTGGGCGGCGAATCCAGCGCCGCCGCGTTGATCAAACCAAAGGGCACGCCCCATTTCGCGTTCACCTGGGATAAGCCATCCTCGAGCGACCTGCGCGACGCAACATCAACCGCCACAGTCATGAGCTGGTCGAGGGAGGCCTCGCCACAGAGCCGCGCCGCAATGTCGGCGGCCGGTGCCTGATCGAAGATCGCCACCCGCGCACCGCGCCCGATCAGCGCGGCGCAAAACTGCTGCCCTAGCTGGCCTAAACCTCCGGTTACAATGACCGTCTTATGCTGCACATCGAAAACATCCTCAGCCAAAGATGCCATTGTCGACTAACTCGATGACGCCGAAAACACCCGTTCGAACAGATCGCAAACTTCGCGCACGGCGCCCTGGCCGCCGTGAGCTTCTGTGCGATACAGCCCCAGCTCAACAACGTCAGGGTGCGCATCCTGCACGACGACTGGAAAACCAACGTTTTGCAGGCATGTCCGGTCATTCAAGTCGTTGCCGACGAAGGCCACTTGCTGCAGCGACAGGCCGCGCTCTTGGGCGGCCCGTTCAAGCTCAGCGCGCTTGTCGGCGCAGCCCTGCACACAAGGAATGCCCAACTTCTTGCTTCTGACGCCGACGATGGGATTGACTTCCGTCGAGATGATCATGGTCGCAATGCCGAGCCGTTTGAGCTTTTCCAAGCCGATGCCATCGCCGCGGTAGCAACAGACCGCCTCCGCGCCATCGGCGAAAACATAAACCTTATTGTCGGTGAACACTCCGTCGAAGTCGAAGGCGATCAAACGGATCGCGCGGATGCGTTCTTGTAGGCTCGGGCTGGGCGATTTCAAGTGTCCTCTAGGCGTCGCGCAGATCGTCGAGGAGGATATTTTCGTCCGCTTCGAGACTGCGCCGCGTGTGCCGCCCCAGGACCCGATCGATTTGGTTGGGCGGCAAGCCATCGTTGGGCGATTTCAGGGCGATGTCTTCCAGAGTGATTTTGTGGCCGGCAGGTAAATTTCGCGCCGCAACAATTTTTTTGGCCATTTTCACCAGCGGCCTTTCTTCCGACGGATAGGTGCGCTTAACCCCGTCACCCATCGCCACCGCAGCCCGCTGTAGATCGCGCACCAGTCGGCGCATGCCGCCGGGTTCCAAGGAAAACGCATGATCGGCGCCCTTCCAAGCGCGATTCAACGTGAAATGTTTCTCGATCACCCGCGCGCCCAACGTGTAGGCGACCATCGCCAACGCGATGCCGTTTTGGTGATCCGAAAGCCCCACGACAATGTCTGGAAACCGTTCACGAAAGGTCGTGATTACCTTCAGATTCATCTGCTCGGGATCCACCGGGTAGCTGGCCGTGCATTGCAGCAAGCAGAGATTCTGATTCAGCGCCATGATCGTATCGTAGGCGCGTTGCACGTCATCCAGGGTTCCGCCACCGGTGCTGACAATCATCGGTTTGCCAATGCGCGCGACATGCTTTAACAGTGACAAATTTCTCAGATCGCCGGAGGCGATCTTATAAGCCGGCATCTCCAGCTCGGCGAGAAAGTCTGCGCTGCGAAAATCGAAAGCGGTGGCAAACATCGTAATGCCCAACTCGCGGGCGTAGCGTTTGAGCTCGACGTATTCGTTACGGCCAAACTCCAAAGCTTCGCGATGGGCGCCGTAGGTCGGACCGAAACTATTCTCATTCTCGTAGGGCGACTCGTACATGGTGCGCGTATAGAGCGTGCGATTGTCGCGCTTTTGCAGCTTGACGGCGTTGACGCCGCATTCCTTCGCGGCGCGAAAGAACTCTTTGGCTTTGCCAAGATCGCCCTGATGGTTGTGGCCGATTTCGGCAATCACATAGCAGTCAGCTCCGTCGCGCGCGACCATATCGTTATCAATGTTCAAAAAAGCACTCACGAATCACTCCGGGTTAAAGGCGTCGAGACTTTTCGGTAAGCATTACCTAGCACCGAAACGTTGCGGCTGCCAACATCCTCACTCAACCTTGCAGAGCTACTTTGAAAAGCAGCATGCGATCGTTCCGCACGCCAACGAATTCCTTTTCCAAAATAAGCCCCAGTTGCGCCGGCGCTGCGGCTATTTTCGGATACGTCTTCTGCCAAGTCTTGGCTTCCGCTGCCAAATAGTCCGGCTTTTTTGTTTTCAGATAATCGGGAAACATCGACTCATTCACCCCGCTCAGAAGCAATGCTTGGGCTCCGGCATAGAAAGTCACTCGGTCGTCAAAAACCGCGACTTTGACTGCTTCGGCCCCGCCCCGCTGTTTGAGATAACGTCCGGCTTCCCGCACGAAGCCTTTTTCGCGTGAGATCGGTGCCAGAGTCTTAGGCAACGTGGCCGCCAGAAAAGTCGCCACCGTCAGGCCAACCGCGATCCTGGCGCGCGACTCGTTCACATTTGCTTTAAGCCAGTCCCACAGCCAAACAAGGCCCAGCGCAGACCAGCCGAGACAGATCGGCACGACTTGCACGGAATAGCGGCGACGCACAAGAATGATAGCCAGACCAAAAACAAAAAACAGTACGTAGGTTAAGAGCAACAAATCTCGACGCTGCCAAAATTGATTGCGCCACAGAAGGGTTAGTCCGATCAGCATAAAAGGCACAAATGGAAAATGCATCGCTTCGAACCAGGTGCCGATCGCCGGAAAAAAGTCCCACAGCACCTTCTTGGCGAACAACAGAGGATGATTTTTGACGAAACCCAGGAAATCACTCGCCTCCTCCGGCGACTGGGCCTCCCGCTCGCCGCCTTCGAGGAGCCCGGATTCACTCAAGCTCACTGCCAACGTCACTCCAGCCTTGCGGCTCAGCGCGCCCCATTGCCCCGTCTCTATACTCAAATAGACAATGTAGGGCAAAGCGAAAACAACGAACCCGCCGATCATCGCCAGCGAGCTGCCAGTCGCCCAACGAAGATCGATCTCCCGGCTCAGAAACACACGGATCGCCAAAAACAGCGGCATCACCACCAACAAGCCGATCGCTTCCGGGCGCACCAGGTACGCAAACCCCGCAACTAGCCCGCCGAGAAAAAATCCCAAGGCGCGGCGCGATCGATAGCCACGCTGAAACAGGAGCAACGCCACAACCACCAGAAGAAAATACGGGCTCTCACTTCTAACGTGTGCAGAGTAGCGCGCCAAGAATGGACTCAGCGCCGCCAAATACACCGCCACGAGCGCGATGCGTTCGTCGTCGAAGACCTCTTGCACCAAAAGATACAAGGGCCAGAGCAGAACAACGCCACAGAGGATCGAAAAGAGTTGGCCGCTCAGCTCCCAATTTGCGGTTAAAGGATAAACCAATGCAAGGAGTATGGGATAGCCTGGAGAATAGTAGGAGCCCAGCCCAGCCCACCAGCGGCCAGCATAGAAGGCTTGGGCCGCTTCGATATAGTGCACGCCGTCCGAGCTGATACAGTAATATTGCCACAGCAAGTAAAACCGAACCGCCGCACAAAGCAGCAATGCCCCTATGAGCATTTGCCGTGCAGACGATCTATCGTGGGTCCCAGCCATCTAACTAATCTAGGACAACAGCGGCAGCAGCGCCGTCAAATCGCGACCTTTTGCAAATCCAAGGCGCGGCTAGCTTGCTCGATTTGGCGCGCCCAGAGTTTTCGTTGCTGCGCATCGCTGCTGATGCTTCCCAGATAGGATCTTAGAAAGCGCATGCGCTGGCTCCTGCTAAGGTATTTGCCCAGCGTTCGATTGATCTGCACGAGATTTTTGATGCGCCGGCGGCGGTTCAATGCGCTGAAACGGCGCACGCCCTCGAGATCGAGAACAAAAAAACCGAACGCCCCGCCCGGGCCTTGCGGCACCGCAAGGATGTTAAAGTCCTTGAGATCATTGTGGTAGATATTTTTTTCATGCAGCCGGGCAAACAGTTGGCTGAGACCCCTGAGAAAGTCACGCCGTCGGTGCACTCCTGCGGCGCCACCGAGAGCCGCAAGGTCCTCCAGCCAGATACGATTCACAATCTTGCTGCCGGCGACTTCTTCAGTGAGGTAGAAACTCCGGCTTAAGAACCGGCCTTGGCGATGTTCGATAGCAGCGATCGGGCGTGCCGTGGCCACACCCGTATCGGCTAGGATGACGGCACCTCGGAGCGACCGGATCGCCCCCGAAGCGAAAAAAATCGAAACCAGCCTATGGCGCCAGGAGAAAGCGTCATAGCGTTTGATGTAAACCCGCACTTGCCGGTCGGCCGCTCCCAGCAACACACAACCCACCTTGATCTTCGATTGGTCCTTGATGATTTCACAGTCTGGCAGTTCTAGCAGCCGATCGGGGTCGGAGATCAGGTCGATGAACGCTTCGCTGGCAAAACTGGGGTCGACCCAAATCGCCGAGCGGCCGCGCCGACGAAAGACAAAATCAGCAAATCGCTGCGCCGCCACTCAGTGGACCGCCACCTCTTTGAGCAACGCGTCGACCTTAACGAAATGTTTGGGCCAACTGTACTCTTCAGCTAATTGCCGGGCTTCTCGGCGCAGCGAGGCATCGCTGCCGCTGCTCAGCAAATCTGTCAGCGCCTTGGCGAGCTCGTCGCTGTCTTCGCTACGCGCAACTGCGCCCTTTTTTAAGCGGCCGGCAAGAATCTCCGCGGCGCCTGCGGTCGCGCTAACCAGCACTGGCATGCCGCTAGCCAGGGCTTCCAGCACCACGTTGCCAAACGCTTCTTGCAAAGACGGCAGCGCCACCAGATCGGCGGCAGCGTAATAGTTTTCCACGTCGTCGCGCCGTCCGGCAAACACGATTCTCCCGGGCGCAACCCTTTCCGCCCACGATTTGTAATGGCCGAGCCGGGCATCGTCGCCGACAACCAACAAAAAGACTTCCTTCATTGGCTGTGCATCCCAGAGCGTGAGCAAACGATCGAGCCCTTTGCGTTGAAAACCGTTGCCGACAAAGAGCACAAGCGGCGCGTCCAGGGGAATCTGATTCCGCCGTCGCACCGATGGTCCGATCGCGTCCCGCTTGGCGGGGTGGAAACGCTCGGTGTCAACACCGTTGTAGATCACGGCGATACGCTCGTCGGCAATGGCATAGTGATCCATCAAATCGCGCTTGACCTCAGCCGAGACTGCGAGAATTTTTTTGTAGCTGTCCGAGCAAAATTCGCGCTCTTCAATCGCCAACAAGCTGCGGTGATACGGGCTCAACTGTTGCCACAATCGCCGGCGCACGCCGCCGCTCAGCGCCATCCGCTGCAAGAAACCGCGGTGCGAGCCACCGCCGCAGCGCAAGACATCCTGGCGCAGCATGCGCCCGAAGCTAACCACCACGTCGCACTTGAAGCGGGCAATTTCCTTCGGCCCTTGGACGGCCAGACTTACCAGCCGCGCGGTTCGCCCCAAGGGCAGCACCGGTAGCTGATGACTTTGCACTCCAGCCGGTGCTGCCACATCGAACTCACAGCAAAAAAGGTGAACTTCATGGCCCAGATCCCTGAGCCCTTCAGCGGTTCGATAAAGATCTTTTTCAGTGCCGCCTCTGAGATCAAGCCGTTTGTGTGCGAGCGCAATCCTCATCCGTAGTCAACAAACTCGCGCCTCTCGACTATTCACCGGATAGACGGCGGCGATTGAAACGATCGAGGGCTTGGTCGAGCGCGAGCACCTCGCGGCCGAGCAAGCCGGCAAGTTTTTCGGTGCGCAGTCCGCCCCGCAACGGTCGGACGGCCTTCTGCTTCATGCTCGCCGTCGTCACCGGCGTAACGCGGCTGACATCGCCGCCCAGCGACTGCACCAACGCCCGGGTAAAATCGGTGCGCGGCAGTAGATCTTTGCCGACCACGTTGACGATGCCGCTGGCGCGCTTGCCGGCCAGCTCGATGCTGCATTCGGCGAGATAGTCAGCGAGAGTCGGATTGCCGATTTGATCGAAGGGAATCGTCAGCTCCTGACCCGTCTGCACCCGCTCATAAACCTGCATGGCGAAGTTTTTTTTCTTGGACAGCGGGTCCCAACCGTAAACCACCGTGGTGCGCAAAATCAGCACATCCGGCAAGATCTCGCGCAAGACAGTCTCTGCATCGAGCTTGCTTTTGCCGTAAACGCTCAGCGGTGAGGTTGGCGCCTGCTCATCGTAGGGCCCGTTCTGGCCATCGAAAACATACTCGGTCGAGTAAAAAACCAACTTTACGCCGAGGCGGGCGGCTTCCTGCGCCACCCGCCGCGGCCCCTCGACATTTTGTCTATAGGTTTCTTCAGGGTGCTCTTCGCAATAGTCGACGTGGGTCAGTGCCGCGCAAAGATAGATCGTGTCCGGCACGCACTCGCCAAAAAAGCGCTGCACCTGGGTGGCGTCGCTAATATCGAGCGGTTCTAAACCTGCGCGCGGTTGAGTGACGTGGGTGCCGACGACCGGGCGGTTCGCGGCCTTCAGACGGCGCATCAACTCCTGGCCGACGAGCCCGGAGGCACCGATGACTAACTGCGTATTTTCAGGCACGCTTCACTTCCTGGTCCAGGGAATTTTTCCACCGCATCAAGCTGCGAAAACTCTCGTCCATCACCCGATCGCATTCCCAACGCCGTTGGCGAGTCTTCTCTTCCAACCAACGCGCCAAAGCGGCGCCCTGCTTCGACGACAACTCGGTGTCGAGATAGGCGCGCAAAAATCGCATCCGGTCCTGCAACGAGATTCCCGGCAGCGGCATGCGATTCAACTGCACGAGGTTTCGTTTCCATTGCGACTGCGGCAGCGATTGCGGATAACGCCGCGTGCGGTCATTGTCCATGAAATAGAATTGCCAGCGCCGATCCTCCGCCGGACCGATGAATACATTGGTCGCCACTAAGTCGCCGTGGACAAAGCCAAGATCGTGAAACCGCCGGATTTCCCTTGCCAGCTGCTCGAGCCCCGTCCATTTGTCCGCCCGGCTCACGGTAGGCTTCGAGCGGCGAAGGTTTTGTTGCAGTGTCTGTATCAGCGACACTCCAGCTACTGGCACGGTCACCAGGAAGGCGCACTCGAGCAGGCGTCGGGTTCGTCTCTCCCCCGCCGCTATCGCCAGGGGAACGTTAAAGCCCGCCGCTGCCAACTCCACGCCCACCCGCTGGGCGCGGCGCGCCTTCGACAGACGAAAGCGATCCTTCAACATTCCGCCGGTGGTGCTAGGGTAAAATGTTTTCAGATAAAAGCTCTGTGCCGCTCCGCCGGTTTCCAGCAACTCTGTTTGCGGGTGCTTCGCGGCTGTTTGTTGCGCGATTCGCTCTCGCACCGCATCCCACAGCGGTCCGCTCCAATATTCTGAGCAAACCCACAGAGTCCAAGGACCGTCGCGCAGCGTGCTGTAACTATTGCCAATGACCATGGGCAGCTTTTTGCCCCACCGACCGGCGCAACACAGCGGCCACTTTGTTTACGATCGCGTCGCTGCTTATCGAGCGCATGCATATTTTGCCGATGGTGCAATTTTTTCGATAGCACGGCGCGCAATCGGCCTTGCCTTGAATCACCAACTCGCCAAAGCCGTAGGGCCCGGTGCGCTTTGGATCGGTGGCGCCCCACAACGAAATCACCGGCGTGCCAACCGCCGCCGCCAGATGCATCAGCCCCGTATCCGGACCGATACAGACAGAAGCGTGTTGAATGACGCCCACCGCTTCGCGCAATGAAGTTTGGCCGACCAGATTCACAACCCTACCCTCGGCGGCGCGGACAACTTGTTCGGCGACCGCCGCTTCACTGCCGCCGCCGAGCAAAACCACCGATAGCCCATGGTGCCGCAGCAACGCGTTGGCGCAGCCGGCGATCTGTTCAGCAAACCAATCTTTGCTCGGCCAGCGCGAACCGACGAACAACGCCGCGAAGGTGGTGTCGACACCGCTCAGGTGGCGGCGCACAGCGAGCTTGTCTTGCGGCGTCAATTCGATCTGCCACTCAATCGGCCGCGGCGCGATGCCTAGCCATTCGGCAAACTTCATGTAGTGATCGATCTTGGCCACCGAGTCGCCCACCGCGTCGATGTGATAGTTGTTAAAAAAGCCGTTGCCCTCCTTGGCGTCCGAGGGATGAAAACCCAAGCGGCACGGCGCTCCCGAAGCACGGCTCACCACGCCGCTTTTGAAATGACGCTGGAGGTCCAGCACGAGATCGAAACGGCGGGCGTGAATCTGTCGAAGAAACGGCCAGAGGGCCGCGATCGGACGGTGGCGATCATAGATGATCACCTCATCGATGGCGGCAAAATTCTCCAAGAGCGGAAAACAGGCGGGCTCCACGGACCAGGCAAGAAAGGCGCGCGGGAAACGACGCCGGACGAGCTGCGCCAGCGGCAAGGCGCGCGTGATGTCGCCCAAAGAGCCATGCAAAACGAAAAGAATCTTTTTCGGCTCAACCGGCAGCGCCATGGTAGCAGCTAACGAACTTGTTCCAGTCCTGCTCCGACAGATAACGGCGCGCGCTATCCAACTTGCGCACTGAGCGTTGCAAACGCGCCAAATTGCCGGCGGCGATTTTTTGCGGCACCGGGCCGAGAAACAGCACGGCTTTATCGAAATCGATGATATACGCCTTGAGCCCCTCGGCTTCGCGCCGGATCAAGATATTTTTAAGATTGAGATCGCCGTGGCAGACGCCTTGACGGTGCAGCGCGTGCAAACTCAACGCGACGGCTTGCAGCACTTTGTCCAGCCCTTCAGCGCGCGCAAAGCCATTTTGCAGAGCGGCCCAGAGGTCTGCCGCCCCTTCGATCTCGCGGGTGGCAAGCCAGCCGCGATAAAAGGGCCCGGCCAACTTCTCGATGCCGGCGCCGCAGGGCTCCACCGTCGGCAGCCCGCGGCGGCGCAGCTCGACGGTGATTGCCAACTCGCGGAAAGGCCGGGGCGGCCAGGTAAAAAAACAGCCGCCGGTGATAAACCCTAACGCGCCGCCGTGCAGATAGCGGCGCACGAGGGCGTTGCCGCCGTCCGGTAGTTTGATGGCGCGCAGCGGCGCGCGCCCGTGATAAAGGGCCGCGCCATCGCTTGGCGAAGAAACGGCTGCCGGATCATCGGCATAAAACACTTCCGCCAAGCCCGCGCGCACAAGCCATCGTTGCCGCCCTCGCTCGATCTTTGCAAAACCCTCGGGAACATTGCCCCAACGCCAACCGTCGGCGGTCATGTGCTTTAGACGGACAGAAACTCTGGTGTGAACGGTTGCGCCGGCGCCGCGCCTTCGCGCGCCTGCCGGTCCATTAACTTTCGCACCGCGGCAAGCACAAGGGCGGGTTCAATCAACCGCACGCAATCGGCGCTGCCCAGCGGACAACGCCGCCCGCCGTGGGCACTGCACGGGCGACAGTGGAGTCTCTTTTCAACCACGATGGCGTTGGAAGAGTACGGATAAAAGCCCAGGTCCGGCGTCGTCGCGCAAAAGATCGCCACTGTGGGAATATTTCGAGCGACGGCAATGTGCATCGGGCCGCTATCGTTGGTTATGAACAATTTACAAAAGCTTATCGCCGCCGGCAGCTCAGTGAGTGAAAATACGCCGGCGCTGTTGATCAGCTTTGCCTGGCAAAGCGCGGCTATATGCGTTGCCGTTTCGCGGTCTTCGGGCCCGCCAAAAATAATCGCCTGGCAGTGGTATTCCCGGCAGGCTTGCTCGACCACCTGGGCAAAGCCTGCGGCTGACCAGCGCTTCATCGGCCACACCGAACCCGGGTTGATGCCAATGGCCGGCAAGCTCGAATCGTAACCAAGCCCGGCCAATTTCGCTGCGACTTTTTCCCGCAGGTTTTCGCCGACTGGCAGATGCAGTGCTTGGCGGCAATCTTCGGGTTTGATTCCGAGGGGCGTTAAAACGGCAAGATTGCGCACGACGTCATGCTGCGCTGGGTCGCGCTGCGCGCGGGCGTGAAACAAGAACCAGCCCGCGCTTTGCGCGAAACCAACGCGATGGGGAATCTGCGCCAACCACAAGAGCAGCGCGGTGCGCAGCGACTTGTGCGGCGTCATGGCCAAGCTGAAGGATTTTTCTTTGAGCTGCTGCGCCTGACGGCGCAGACCGGATAAGCCGCGGTCGGCGCGCCGCTTATCATCGACGATCAGCTCATCAATGGCGGGATGGTTTTGCAGAATATCGTAGCCGGCAGGGTTGCATAGCACGGCCAGATGGGCCGCCGGAAAGCGCCGCTTGATTTCAGCGATCAGCGGCAAGGTGAGCACCGTATCGCCCAGAAAACTGGTTTGCACCAGCAAGACCCTTTGCCAAAGGGCATCGGCCATCGCTACAGCGCCAGCGCTTCGTCGATCAACATCACCGGAATGTCATCTTTGATCGGGTAGACTAGTTTGCAAGCCTTGCAGGTCAAGCCGTCGTTCTTATCGTTGAGTTGAATATCTCCCTTGCACTTGGGGCAGGCTAAGATATCCAACAGATCTTTTTGAATCGCCATTGACACCCTCTCCTCACGAAACATTAATCGTTGCTCAAGCTTGAAATGGCACCGCCGCATCGCGGCCGCGCCGGTAGGCGCGCTGGCTCTGCACCGGATCGCGATTGACAAACGGCCGATGAAACATCGGGTGATGCATGCTGCGCACTTCATGCTCTAGAAAGAACACCGCTTCGCCGCTATCGAGATCGACGATGTTTTTGAAGCGAAACTGATGGTTGCGCACGTCCTCAGAGATCAAACCGCGCTGCTGTAATAAGCCGTAGGGGCTGGAAAAATTGGCGACATAAATGGCGATGTGGTGACCATCGTAGGCCGGCAGATCTTCGCTGGTTTCGCGAAAGAGCACGGACTGATGCCGGCCGATCCTGACGCGGCCGAGGGCCGCACCGTTCTGCCGTTCCACCGCCCCCGGCGCGCCGAACACTTTGTCGTAAAAATTGACGATGGCAGCGGCACAACCCCGCCGCACCAAAAACTCCACCGCCGGCATGCCCAGCGCCATGTCGCCGAATTCGCGCCCAGCTTGGTAGCAGCGAAAACGATTGCCCCAGGGGCAAGTCACGGCGACAAAGCCGTCCTGCGCTGACCAAGCAAACTTGGTTCCGGCTAAGCCTTTTTCCACCGCCGCCAGGTTGGCTTTGAGCAGATCCAGATTGGGCATCACCAGCACCATATGGCCAGGCACCACTTGGGCAGCGCGCGTCGGCAAATGGAACTGCTGCTCGCCGACGTTGACCCACATATTGTTCAAGCCCACGGTCAGATACGGATCGCGCGTCAACCCGAGACCCACCACATAGAACAGCGTCGCCAGCGCCTGATCGGGCACTTGCACATTGACATGTTCGAGCGCGACGATGTTGCCGACATCTTCCTCTGAATAGGCTGCCATGGCGAACCTCCTAAGAGTATTCTCGCGGACGTTTACTCGTAGCCTAAAGTTTGAACCCACTCCCACTGTCGCGTCAAGCCTTCGTGCAGATCGACCTTGGGCGCGTAACCGAGCTTGCGGCGCGCCGCCTCGATGCTCGCGCTGGTGTGGCGCACATCGCCGCGCTGGCGATCGTGACGCTTGAGATTGGCCTTGCGGCCGGCAATCGATTCGGCCAACGCGATCGCCTTCAACAGGCTGGTCTCGCTGCCCCCGCCCAAATTGAAAACCTCACCGACGCCGGGATAGAGCGCTGCGCCGATAACGCCATCGAGGATATCCAAACAGAAAGTGAAATCGCGCGTCTGCTCACCATCGTCAAACAAAGGAATCTCTTCGCCGCGCAATAGACCGCGCAGAAATATGTGAAAGAACATATCCGAGCGCTGGCGCGGCCCATAAACCGTAAAAAACCGCAGCGCCACCGTCGGCACGCCATAGGCCTTAGAATAGAGATGGCAAAGGTGCTCGGCCGCAAGCTTGGTGACACCATAGGGCGAAACCGGCCGGGTCTGGCCGTCCTCGCGCATGGGCAAATCCTTGGTATCGCCGTACACCGAGGAGGTCGACGCGTATACGAACTTGCGCAGCTTGGCGTCCTTGGCCGCTTCCAATAGGAGCTGCGTGGCTTGAATATTGTTTTCGGTGTAACGGCCAAACTCGCTACCCCAACTCGAGCGCACCCCGGGCTGGCCAGCGAGGTGAAACAAGTAATCGACGCCCCGCAGCGCCTGCTTCAAATCTGCTGTGAGGAGATCCTGCTCGTGGAAAACGAACTGTGGCCGCTCGCGCAAAGAGGCCAGATTCGCTTCTTTGTAGCGCCGTGGATAGTTGTCGAGAAACTTGTCGTAGCCGACCACTTGGTGACCCAGCTCAATGAGCTTCTCAGCCAAATGGGAGCCGACAAAGCCCGCAGCACCGGTGATGAGAGACTTCACGTGCAACCCCGTTGCGACGATCGAGTAGCTGGCGCGAGTTTACGCTGCTTTGCTGCCGCGCGGCAATGCCGGCAAGCGTCCGACCACCGAATCGATCAGCCTGTCCCCCTCTTCGATCTGCATCACCACCCGCAGAGCCATCAGCTTGCCCCGCGGAAACGGATATTTGGCGAGTTTCACCAGGTCTTTCTCGGTGGTCACGATGAGATCGACCTGGCGCGCCGCGCGATTGATATCCTGCCAGTCGCGCGAGGAGTAATCGTGGTGATCTTCATATTCGATCGTATCCGAGATTTCGCCGCCGGCATCATGGAGCGTGCGAAAGAAACTATCGGGATGAGCGATACCGACCACGGCGAGAATTTTGCTGTTGAATAGATGACTCAAGGGGTACTCCACCCAGCGGTTCGATTCGATGGCACCCAGCGCGATGGCGTGAATGGAACCGTAAAACGGTTCCGCATTTTTGACCTTGTGCAGGGTGGCGCCCCAGCGTGCATCACCGCCGGTGACGACCACAAAATCGGCGCGGCGCGCGGCGCGCGCCGGCTCGCGAAATGGGCCTGCGGGCAAGAGCACTCCCGAAACATCACTACCCAACAATACAATATCTAAATCGCGCTTGAGCTGGCGGTGTTGAAAGCCATCGTCGAGAATGTACAGATCAACTTCTCGCTCCGTGGCCAAGTGCTGCGCGGCCGCATAGCGGTCCGGCGCCACCGCCACCGTTTGGCCGTAAAGCCGAGCCATCATGAACGGCTCGTCGCCGGCGGCGGCAACCTCTTTGGCGTCGTCGGAATAAAGACTGCCACTGACCAGCGGCGCAACCACAACCACGCCCTCGTGTTTGCGTTTGTAGCCACGGCTTAAGATGGCAACTCTGAAGCCCCGCTGCTGCAACGCCTGGGCGAGCCAGATACTGCTGGGGGTTTTCCCGGTGCCACCGACGGTGAGATTGCCAATGCTGATGACCGGTCGGTCGAGGCTCTTGGGTTTAAACAACTTCAGTGCATAGCAGCCGTTGCGCATCGCGACCCCTAGGCGGTAGAGATACGAGCAAGGCAAAAGCACCAGCCAAAGGAGCTTGCCGCGAATCCCCTTGCGCTCCCAAACCTCGGGCAGCCAGTCCGCTGTCATCGGATTTTCACCAACATATCGGCCCATCCCGCGTCATAGGCATCTATTGCAAGTAACGCTGCGCCAGCGCCATGCTTGCCGGCAGCACACCGCGGTCATCGGCGGCAAGCTCGGCGGCCCGCGCCCCGACTTCACGGCGCTTTGCCGGATCGGCCAACAAGTCAGCCAGCGCTTGGCGCAGTTCCACTCCGTTTTCCACTTGAATGCCAGCGCCGCGCCGCTTCATTTCTGCGGCAAGCTCACGAAAGTTATTTATGTGCGGACCGAATAGCACGGGTTTGCCGAAGCGCGCCGGCTCGAGCAGATTGTGGCCGCCGACGTCGACCAAACTGCCGCCGACAAAGGCGACGTCACCCATGGCGTAGAAGTCTGGCAAATCGCCAATGGTGTCGAGCAGCATGATCTCTTTGTCGAAGTGATTCTTCCCGTTGACGGTGCTTTTCTTGTCAAAAGACAAACCGGTCTGACGCACGAGATCTTCGACCTCGGCAAAGCGTTGCGGATGGCGCGGTGCCAGCACCAGACGGATCTGCGGAAAGTTCTGCTTGAGTAATTTGAAAACGTCCAGCAGCAAAGCCTCTTCACCGCGATGCGAGCTGCCAACCACCAGGTAAAGCGCGCCTGACTCTTCAGCGTCTTTATTCTGAGCCGGTTGTGCCGGTACGGCGTGCTTCAGATTGCCTGAAAGAAAAACTCGGCTTTCCAACGCCCCTAAAGCGATGACGCGCTCAGCATCGTCGCGGCTCTGCATGCCAAAGGCGGTGACGTAACCGAGCACTTGCGAAAAAAAACTGCGCAGCTTCGCGTAGCGGCGAAAGCTCCGCGCCGACATGCGGCCGCTCAAGATAACGATGGGGATGCCGCGACGGCTCGCCGCTCGTAGCAGATTCGGCCAGATCTCCGTTTCGAGGAGGATCAAGAGAGCCGGCTGAAATTTTTCCATGGCTCGGCGCACGATCCAGGCGTGGTCGAGCGGCAAGAACACGCAGCTGTCGGCAGCGCTCGCCTTTTGCGCCATCTGCTGGCCGGGTTCGGTAAACGTCGAAAACAGGATCGGCCGCTCTGGATGACTGCGTTTAAGCTCACGGGTCAAGGGCACCGCCGATAACACTTCGCCCACCGACGCAGCATGGACCCAGATCGGTCGCCCGGGCTGTACGGCGCGCAGCGCCTGCGCTGGGTAAAGCCCAAGCCGCTGCGCGAATCCAGCGCGATAGCGCCGCCCCGCCAGCACAAGCAGCGGCGCGAGCAGCAACCCGAGCCCGAGCGCTGCCGTGGTACCGAGCTGATAGAGAGCGAAGAGCGCACGCTGCCGCATATTTTCAGTGTATGGTCTCCACCGTCGTGGCCGACTCCTCTTCAAGAAGTTGCATGGAATAGAGCCGGCTATACTCGCTCTTGCGCGCCATCAAGTCGTCGTGGCTGCCTTCCTCGACAACGCGGCCGTCGACGATCACCACGATGCGGTCGGCTTTGCGAATCGTCGATAAGCGGTGCGCAATCACAAGTGTCGTGCGCGTCGTTATCAAGGTCTCCAGGGCATCTTGCACGACCCTTTCGCTCTCGACGTCCAGCGACGACGTCGCTTCGTCCAGGATCAAGATCGGCGCATCCTTGAGCAGCGCTCGGGCAATCGCAATACGTTGGCGCTGGCCGCCGGAAAGCTGCATGCCCATTTCGCCGATTTGGGAATCATAACCGTTGGCCAGCCCTTCAATGAATTCATGCGCATGAGCGGTTTTCGCCGCCCGGATCACATCCGCCATCGGCCGCGCCGGGTCGCCATAGGCAATGTTGTTGCGCACCGTGTCGTTGAACAAAAACGTGTGCTGCGACACGATGCCGATCTGCGCCCGCAGCGATCTCAAGGTCAAGTCGCGGACGTCGACACCGTCGATGGTAATCTTGCCGGCCGTCACGTCGTAGAAACGCGGAATCAGGTCAGCCAGCGTGCTCTTGCCCACGCCGCTCATGCCCACCAGGGCAACCATTTCCCCCGCCCGCACGGTCAAATTGATGTTGTTCAAAACCCGCTTCTCGCCGTAGCTAAAGTCGACGTTGTGAAAGACAATGGCGTCGCGAAACGGTTGCGCCGGCCGGGCGTCTTCCTTCTCTGTGACCTCCGTGCGCTGATCGAGAATTTCAAAAACCCGCTCAGCACCGGCAATCCCCTGCTGTACTAGCGTGTAAGTCTTGGTCAAGCTCTTGAACGGTTGATACATCAGAAACATCGCCGCCATGAATGCCATGAATTCGCCCTGGCTGCGCCCGCCGGCAATGACGCTCCAACCACCGTACCAGACCACCGAGCCGATGCCGAAGGAGGCCAACAACTCCATCGATGGCGCCACCGACGATTTGATGCGGCTGGCGCGCAGCGACTGTTTGAATAAGCGATAGTTCTCGTCGGTGAAGCGTTTGTTCTCGTACTCTTCCATACCGAAGGCTTTAACGATGCGATTGCCTTGGATGGTCTCCTGCAAAACCGAAGTCAGCGTGCCGCTGGAGATCTGCCCGCGTTTGGTAAAGCGCTTGATTTTCTTGCTCAGTCGAATCACTGGCAGCACCGATAACGGAAAAACCACAAATGCAATCGACGCCAGCACCCAGTCCTTCAGAAACGCCACCGTCACCAGCACAATCAACGAAGTCGAGTCTTTTAAGAAGGAGGCGATCGCATCGGTGAGCGCCGAGCGTAGCAAACCGACGTCGTTGTTGACCCGCGAGATCAACGTGCCGGTGGGGTGACGGTAAAAGAACGCCACCGAAAGGGTTTGCAGGTGGGCGTTGAGGGCGTTGCGGACATCGTTGATGATGCGCAACCCAACGTAGTCGCTCAGGTAGTGCTGACCGAAGTTCAGCACGCCGCGCACAGCAAAGACACCGACCACGAGCAAGGGCAAATAGGAAAGCGTGGATGCGTCTCTCTTGCCGAACACATCGTCCATCACATGCTGCACGAGAAAGGGAATCGCGCCGTCGGTGGCGCCATAGGCAAGCATGCAGATCATGGCGAGAACAAAGTACGGCCAGATGTAGGGTTTGAGGAAAGGTAGCAGCCGAAAATAAGTGCGCACAGTGTTTCTTTCTGTTTTGGATCTTAGGCCATCATCGCCACGGCGATGTCTGCCACTCGCTCCGAAGCGCCCGGCGCACCGAGTCTTTCCCGCAGCTTTTTCAAGCGCTCGATGATCGAAGCGCGTTTTGCGTCATCGTTTAAGATGGCTTGGCTTTCGGCGACGATGCGCGCGGGCGTCAGCTCACCCTGAATCAGCTCGGGGGCCAATTTTTCACCGGCAATTAGATTGACCATGCCGATGGCCTCGACCCGCACTAACAAACGGGCGAGCCAATAGGTCAGCCAAGACATGCGGTAGACAATGATCATCGGTTTCAACAGTAAGCCGGTTTCCAGCGTCGCGGTACCGGAAGCCACCCAAACCAAATCCGCCGCCCCTATCGCATCGTAGCGATCTTCGCTGACGATCCTGATCTTCGGCTCTTGGAAGTCTGACAGTTCGCCTAATTCCTCTTGGCCAATAGTGCTGGCACGCACGCAGAGAATCTGAACATCGGCCGCGCGATGAAGCTGCCGCGCCGCGGTCAGCATGGCGGGCAGATGGTTGGCCACTTCTTTGCGCCGGCTTCCGGGCAGCAATGCAATTATAAATTTCCCCGCTTCTAATCCGAGCTTGGCGCGCAGCTGCTCTTTATCTTTAGGCACGCCAATCGTGTCGAGCAATGGATGACCGACGAAAGTCACCTTCACGCCATGGCGCTCGTAGAACGGCACTTCAAATGGAAAAATCACCGCCATGCGATCGACCCAACGGGCGATCTGGCGCACCCGGCCGCGGCGCCAGGCCCAGATCTGCGGGCTGACATAATATAGGACCGGCACGCGCAGCTCTTTAGCCAATTTGGCCAGCCGCAGATTGATCTCCGGAAAATCGATCAAGACCAATAGATTCGGCCGGCGCTCGCGCAGCGAACGGCGCAGGAGCTGATAGGCGCCCCACAGGCGCCTGAGATTGCCGAACAACTCAGTAAGTCCCATGCCGGCGATCTCGGAAACATCGAACAAGCTTTCAAACCGCGTGCGCCGCAGTTGCTCTCCCGCTACACCAAAAATTCTCAGCGAGGGGTCGCGCCGCAGCAACGCTTGCACGAGATGGGCGCCGTGAATATCGCCGGAAGCCTCGCCGACCACCAGCATGACTTGTTTACCGCCTGCGCTCATCAGGCAATCGCGCCGGGTTGGAGCTGCGCGCTGATCATCGACGCAATCTCCAGGGCGAGCAGGCCTTCGCTACCGCTGACCAACGGCGTGGCGCGACTCTCGACGCAGTCAAGAAATGAATCGATCTCGTCGGCGAGGGCGTCGCCTTCTTTGATTTCGATGGTTTCGTATTTGATATCGAGCCAGGTGGCGCCCGGCGCAGGTTTGTGAAAGATCTGCGCCCGGCGCTGGTCGTAATCGATGGAGATGTAAGCGTCTGGCTGAAAAAAGCGCACCTTGCGCTCGCGCTTGAGTGAGACGCGGCTCGCGGTCACGTTGGCGATGCAGCCGTTTGCAAAGGTAATGCGCGCGTTGGCGATATCGGGCTTCTCGGTCAAGACCGGCACGCCGACCGATTCGACGCGCTTGACCGGCGAGCGCACCAAGCTCGCAATCACATCGATATCGTGAATCATCAAGTCCAAGACTACGTCGACGTCAGTGCCGCGCTCGATAAACGGCGCCAAGCGGTGGCACTCAACGAACTTGGGGTCGTGAATGACGCCTTCCAAACGCCGAATCGCCGGGTTAAAGCGCTCCAAGTGTCCTACCTGGAGAATGCTATTGTGCTGGCGTGCAACCTCCACCAGTTCCTGGCCCTGGGAGAAATCCATCGCCAGTGGCTTCTCCACCAGCGCATCGATGCCTTGCGCCAGTATCTTCTTGGCAACTTCGTGATGGTAGCGCGTCGGCACCGCGATGCTGGCGCAGCGCACCTTGCCGAACAGCTCCCGGTAGTCGCGCAACGCCGTAGTGCCTAATTGCGCGGCAATTTCACTGGCCCGCGCGCCATCGACGTCGACCACCGCGACCAGCTCCGCCTTGGGCGACGCCGCGTACTTCTCGGCGTGATATTTGCCGAGATAACCGACGCCAATCACCGCCACCGGAATCTTCGCCATAATAAAGCGCTAGCTGCTCACCGCGACAACGACAATGCCGGCGCGCTGCGCTTCCGCCAGCAATGCTTCTTTTTCGAGCAAGATGGTCTTTTCAGCTTCCACGGCCAAGACGCTGGCGCCGGCCTGGGCCATGCTCTTGATCGTCTCCACTCCCACCGCGGGCACATCAAAGCGCAAATCCTGATGCGGCTTACTGACTTTGACGACGACACAGCCACCCTTGGCGAGTGAGCCGCCGCGCAGAATCGCCGCGTCCGTTCCTTCAATCGCCTCGACAGCCACGATAACGCGATCCTTCACCACCACGGTTTGGCCGATCCCAAGACGGCCAATCTCCTTCGCCGCGGCGAAACCGATCTCGATATCGTGCCGTTGCGCCGTAGTCGGCTCGTGACTCGTTAAGGCGCCAACCTTGGGCATAATGTCCGCCAGGCAAAACGTCGATTCGATAACTTGGATGCCATCGCGCTCCAGTTCACCGGCGATGCCGCGCAGCAGAGCGTCATCCTCACGGCTTTTCATGCGCGCCAAAAAACTTACACCGCGCAGGTCCGGACGGAAATTGCCAAACAGCTTGACCTTGCGGATGCCGCCCGCCATGACGGCCTGCCTGACGCCGGCTTGCTGAAACGTGCGGATGATCTTGCCCAGCTGGCCGACGTAGATCCAGGTAATGGCATCGGCGACGGTTGCAATTTCTTCGGCGGTTTCACCACGATGCGCGACAGCCACGACTCGGTAGCCTTGGCGCTTGGCTTCCTGGGCAAAGATCAGCGGGAATTTGCCGTTGCCGGCAATCAGGCCGACACTCTTTGCGTTGGCAGAAACAGCCACGAGTATTGCAGTATCGAATGATGAGCCTAGCGACAGATGCCGCGCTTGGACTGGGCGATGAAATCGATAAAGCGTAAAACTTCCGAGCTCTGCGGCAATTCGCTGCGGACTTTCGCCAAAGCGTCTTTGGTCAAGAGCTTGGATTGAAACATAATGCGATAGGCTTTGCGCACCTGGTCGATTTGCTCCTTGCTAAAACCGCGCCGCCGCATGCCTTCGAGATTTAGCCCATGGAGTTTCGCCCGGTCGCCGGTGGCGTTGCAGAAAGGCGGCACATCCTTGGAGACCATCGAGCCGGCGCCGAGAATGGCGCCGGTGCCGACGTGAACGAACTGATGAATGCCGGCCAAGCCTCCGACGATGCAGGAATCTTCCAACACCACATGGCCGCCCAGGGTTGCGCCGTTGGCGACGATGTTGCGATTGCCGACAATGCAATCGTGGGCGATGTGGCAGTACATCATTAAGAGATTCTGATCGCCCACCCGCGTCACCATGCCGCCGCCGCTGGTGCCAGGGTTGAGCGACACGTACTCGCGAATGATGTTTCCATTGCCGATGATCAGCTCGCTCGGCTCGCCTCTGAACTTCAGGTCCTGCGGCTTTGAGCCGACGCTGGCAAATTGAAAGATCTCGTTGCCCTCGCCCAGCGTGGTGCGGCCTTCGACCACCGCATGCGCGCGAATCTTGCAGCCTTTGCCGACGCGCACACCCGCGCCGATGATCGCATAGGCGCCGACCTCAACCCCTTCCGCCAGCTCGGCCTGTGGATCGACGATCGCGGTTGGGTGTATGAGGCACGCGGTGGCGCTCATGGGTCCAGGTCAACTTCCATCGCAGAGATTTCGGCTTGCGCGGCGATCTTGCCGTCCACCGAAGCAACCCCTTGCATTTTCCAGTAGGAACCGCGCCGCTTCGACGACGTCAGTTCTAAACGCAATTGATCGCCGGGCTCCACCGGCCGCTTGAATTTGACGTTGTCGAGGCCGGTGAGAACGAACACTTTTTTCTCATCGTTGCCGCCACGCGCGACGTGGGCCAAGATCGCGCCCACCTGAGCCAGCGCCTCGCAAATCAACACCCCGGGCATCACCGGATGATGGGGAAAATGGCCTTGAAAAAAACTCTCGTTCATCGAGACATTTTTGATACCAACGATCTTCTCTTCGCCCTGGATCTCGACGATGCGGTCGACCAGGAGAAACGGATAGCGATGGGGTAAATGTTTGACGATCTCGTTTATGTCCATCATCGCCGGCTATTCCTTTGCGCTGCGTTGCGCGAGCTCCGCTACTTTTTTGTCCAGACTGCGCACCAGGCTCCAGAGTTTGGGCAACTGCGGCAACAACGCCATCACCTTAAGCCACTCGCGATGCGGCGCCGCCGGCAAACCGCTGGAAAGCACCACGCCGGCGGGCACCGATTGGGCAACGCCCGATTGCGGTCCAATCGTCGCGCCATCACCGATCTGAATATGATTGACCACGCCGACTTGGCCGGCGAGCGTCACGTCTTTGCCGACTTTGCTACTGCCAGCGATGCCGGCTTGCGCGGCGATCACCGAGTTTTCGCCGATGGTGACGTTGTGCGCAATCTGCACCAGGTTGTCGATCTTGCTGCCGCGGCCGATGACGGTTTTACCCAGCGTCGCCCGATCAATCGTCGTGTTGGCGCCGATTTCAACATCATCGTGAATTTCCACGATGCCGACCTGGGGAATTTTCACTCGGCCGGCGCCGCGCCCGGCGTAGCCAAAGCCATCGCTGCCGACAACCACGCCGGCGTGCAGCACCACTCGATTGCCGACAACGCAGTCATGCCGCACCACTACGTTGGGGTGCAGCACCGAGTCGTCGCCCACTTTGCTCTTCTCTCCTAAGAAAACCCCGGGATAGAGCACAGCGCGGGCGCCGATCTGCGCGCCGGCACTGACGCAGACATGCGGAAAAATCGTTACCTCGGCACCCACCGTGGCATCGGGGCTGATCACCGCCAGCGGGCTTACGGACCGATCGAAACGCTCGGCCGGCGTCAATAGCTGCAGGATCTTGGCGAAGGCAACGTAGGGGTCGGCAACTTCAAGAAAAGCTACATTCGCGCCGCTCGAGGCGGCCAGCGACGCGACGCCGCGGCCGACAATGACCGCGCTGGCGCGGCTTTGGCTTAAAAAAGTATGATATCTCGGGTTGGCGAGAAAAGTTATCGACCCGGGGCCAGCTTCTTCAATGGGTGCAACCGCCGCAATCGCCACCCCACCATCGCCGACCACCGCCCCCCCCACATGGCGCGCCAGCTCGTCGAGCGATTTTCCCAAGCCGCTCACTTCACTCTGCTATTGAAAACTTCGATTACCCGGTTGGTGATGTCAATGCCCTGGTCGCTGTAAAGGATTTGCGAGCGTTCGAGAATCAGCGTGAACTTGTCGGCTTTGCCGACTTCGGCAACGACCTTTTCCAAGTCCTTAAGAATATCGTTGGTCATCTCACGATCTCGTTTCTGCAGCAATTGCTGGGTGTCATTTACCGAGCGCTGGTAGTTAACGAAGCGTCTTTCGAGATCCGCTTCCATGTTGCGCCGCTCCTCTTCTTTCATGAGCGGTCCCTTCTTGTCGAGATCGTTCTTGAGCCGTTCTATTTCGTTCTTGTCGCGCAGCGCGTCGGCCTCTGCCTTTTTGATTTCTGCTTGAAAACGATCTCGCGCTCGTTTACCCGCCGCCGATTCCTGCAGCACTCTCTGCACGTCGAGAAAACCTATCTTGACTCGATCCTGCGCCCAGACAGACGCCGGCATCAGGGCCAGCATAAAAACAACCAGCCAATATTTCACTGCATCCTCCAATATCTAACTTTGCTAGAGCTTGCTAAACGACGTGCTATTGCGATCCGACAGAGAAACCCAAGACGGATGTGTCGTCGCCGGGCTTCTTGCCAATCGGGAAACCCAACTCGACGCGGAGAGGACCGAAGGGGGACATCCAGCGACCGCCAAAGCCCACGGAGCGGCGAAAATCACCAATGCTAAATCCTTTGTCAAAGGAGTTACCCATGTCGAAGAAAGCCACACCGCGCAGACCGTACTGTTCCATCACCGGGAACAGCACCTCGGCGCTCAGCACGGCTGACTTGTTGCCACCGATAACGTCGCCTTTTTTGACTGTGTCATCCGCGGCGAGACAGCCGGTTGCCGGTCTTTCATAGGAGGGTTTGTTTAAGTCCGCCGGGACGCAAGAATCCTTGGCCCTGGGTCCAATGCTGCGGTCGGTGAAACCTCGCACTGAATTGATACCCCCAACAAAGTAACGCTCAAATAGGGGCAAATCATCGCCGCCCCCATTGGCCCGAGTAATACCCAACCCGTAGCCTAAGCTGCCACCTAAGGACAGAACATAGTTGCCGCCCCAATCAGGGTTTTTCATAAGCGGATAGTACCAACGGCCGCTCAGGTCCGCCTTGAGGAATCGATTGTCTCCCCCCAAGCCAGCAAACTTGGTGGAAAATGCCGACTTGAGACCCTGTGTCGGCTTGAAGAAGTGATCGCGGCTATCGTAGCTAATCTCGGGTGTCATGCTGCTGGTAAGCGACTTGCCTGCTTCGTCGCGAATCGCCTGCGACGCGCCGGCTTTCACACCGCTGATATTCTCTCTGGTAAAGTCATAGGTAATGCCACCGCGCGCATAATCCCAAAGGCTCGGCGTGTGTGCGACCGCCAATTCATCGGAGCCAACCGCCGTCTTTTGCTTAGGGTCGCGAATGAACGGAATATATAAATCCCTAAACGGATAGCTCGTACTCACGCCAAAGCCCAACTTATGCTCATCGAAGTCATTAAACTCCCGTTTGGTGTTGAAGGCGTCGAAACCTAGAGACATTCTCGAATTGTTGAAGTAGGGTTCGTTGAAGCGCAGCACATAATCTTGCCGCTTCGAACCCAAACTAAAGTTGCCGGTGACCCCTTGCCCGCGACCGAACAAGTTTTTCTCGGAAATATTGGCGTTAAAGACAAACCCATCGCCACTGCTATAACCGCCACCGACCGTAAACGTGCCGGTGGGGGCTTCTTTCACGTCGACCAACAGATCGACCGTGTCCGGTTGGTCGGTCTTCTTGGTTGTCAGCTGCACGTCTTCAAAATAGCCGGTGCGCTGTAGCGCGTTTTTGCTTTGGGTGACTTTGGTGCCTGAATAAAGCTCCTGCTCGGAGGCCTGCAACTCGCGGCGCACGACGTTGTCGCGCGTCTTGTTGTTGCCGGCGACCAAAACCCGGTTGAAGTAAACCGGCGACCCTTTGGTGATTGCTAAAGTAACGTCCACGTTGCGATCGCGCGGATTTACTTTGGTGATCGGATCGACCTGCACAAAGGCGTAGCCGCGGTTAGAATAAAGCTCCGATAAAGACGCGACGTCTGCGCGCAAGCGGCTACCGCGAAAGATCTGGCCTGAGGTGATTTTGACTTGCTTGAGCAGGACCTTGCCGTCTTGAATCAAATCGCCGCCGATCTCCACTTTGCCGACCCGATACTGTTGGCCTTCTTCGACCCGGATCACAACCTCCAAGCCGTCGCGCCCGCGCAGGATCACCGGTTCATCGATCTTGTGGTCGATGTAACCGTTATCGAAGTAATGATTTTGCAAAATCGCAATATCGTTGGTGAGCATATCGCGATCGAGCACGCCGCGGTTCGTGATGAATGAAAACAACCATTCTTCTTTGGTTGCGATCAGCGACTTGAGATCGCTGTCGGAGAAAGCCTTATTGCCCTCGAAAGAGACCCGTTTGATCAGTAGCCGCGAGCCTTCATTAACATCTAGCACCACCGAGGCCTGGTTGTTGGACTCCACCGACACCGCGTAATCAATAATCGCGTTGACGTAGCCTTGCTCGCCGTAGAGCTTGCGAACTTTCTCAACGCCTTCGGCTACCTTGGCACGATCGAGCACGGTGCGCGCGCTGACGCCCAATGCGGTTTCAATTTTCTCGCGAGTCACTTGGGAATGACCTTGGATGCGCACCTCGCGAATATAGGGCTTCTCTTTCACCTGGTAGGTCAGCACATTGTCGGGCGATATCTCTGCGCGCACATCGTCAAAGAAACCCATGCGGAAGATCGCCTTGACGTCCTGCTCGACCAGCGTCGGCTCGTGCGCGTCACCCGGACGGGATTTGACGTGTAGCCGTATGCCGTCTTCTTCGACTCTGATGTTGCCAGCGATCTTGACGTCTTTGAGCTTGCCGCGTGATTGGGCAAAGATCAGCGCAGCCGATCCCTGGACAAGAATGAGCGCAGCGATTAAGAGTAACCGGACGCGCTTTGACCGAGAGCTTAATGGTGGTTTCATTGAGGCTCTGTGACAGTGACGCTTAGAAGATCGAAAATTTCTGTTTTTGTAACAAATTCGAACACTTTTGTAAAGCAGAATGGACTCAATTTGGTGCTTAAATGGGGCTCAGGCGGCCATCGCACAACTGTTCCTGGCGGCCGATTTTATAGGCGAATTCGCGATTGTGCGTGGCAATGACGAGTGACACACCATTTTTCTCGTTCAAATGAAACAACAGATCCTGCACCTCTTCGCCAATCCGCAGATCCAACGAGCCAGTCGGCTCATCCGCCAGAATCAGTTTGGGCTGCAACACCACGGCCCGCGCCACCGCCACCCGCTGCTGCTCGCCGCCCGACAACTTGCCAGGTCGATGGCTCATCCGGTTCTTCAAACCGACCAACTCCAATAGTTTTTCCGCTTCCTCGCGCGCTCGTTCTGGCCCCATGCCCTCGATCAAAGCCGGGAACATGACGTTTTCCAATGCCGAGAAATCCGGCAGCAGATAATGGAACTGAAAAACAAAGCCGATTTCCCGATTGCGGAACTTTGCCAGCGTATTTTCGTCTTCCAGCGGCACCTTATTGCCGTTAAAGAGTATCTCGCCCTTGGTCGGTTTATCGAGGGTGCCAAGAATGTGCAGCAGCGTGCTTTTGCCAACACCGGATTCACCGACGATCGCCAGCCGCTCGCCCGCTGCCAATTCGAGGTCGAGCCCCTGCAAAATATGAATCTCTGCGCCGCCTTCGTTGAACGACTTGTGCAGATCGCGCACCGAAAGCAGGCTACTCATAGCGGAGAATTTCGACCGGATCGAGTTTGGCCGCCTGGCGCGACGGATAGATGCTCGCCAACAGGCACACTCCCAGAGAAGCGAGCGTGACGATCGCAAGGTTGCTGCCGTACATGCGCACCGGCACGGTCGAAATCAGGAACACGTCCTTGGGTAACTGAAATTCATACTGGGCGATGAGCAAACAAACCAGAATACCGAGAATGAGGCCGAGAAACGTTCCCACCGCACCGATCACACAGCCCTTCAAAAGGAAAATCTTGCGAATGCTGGCCCGCGTCGCCCCCATGGAAAGCAGAATCGCAACGTCCTTGCGCTTTTCCATTACGACCATGACCAAGGTCGAAATAATGTTAAAGGCGCCGATCAAGACCATCAGCAACAGGACGAGAAAGTAAACGGTCTTTTCTAGCTCCAGAGCAGTAAACAAGTTCGGCCACAACCGGCCCCAATCCTCGGCGAGATAGGGAAAGCCCAACCGTTTTTGCAAATCGTCGGCGACCGCTTTAGCGCGATTGACGTTATTGACGCGGACTTCGATATTGGTCACCGCACCGTCGAGATCGAAAAACTTCTGCGCCTCAGCCAAGCCCATAAACACCATCGTGGAATCGATCTCGCTCATGCCGGTTTTCATCATGCTAATCACGACAAAACGGCGCACTTTGGGAATCACGCCGATCGCGGTCGGACTGCCTAAAGGCGAAACCACTTGAACCGGATCGCCGACACCGACACCAAGCTGATTGGCCAATCGTTGACCGATAATGATGCCCGGCAGCAGCACGCGTCGGTCTGCCACTTGCAATGGGTATTGATGGCTCAGCCCGGCCAGCGTCCCTTGCTGCAAGTAGCGCTGCAAATCGATCACCTGGTTGACCCGCACCGGATCGACACCGCGCACCACCACTCCCGAAACCCGCGACCCGGAGGTCAACATGACTTGCCCGTAAATGGTCGGCGAGGCCGCGACCACGCCAGGCTGTTTGGCAATTTCCGCCAACAGTTTTTCCTGCTCGCGCAACGGCTCGCCGGCTTTCACTAAAGCGATGTGCGCGTTGATGCCAAGCAGGCGGTCGCGCAGGGTTTCTTCGAAGCCGGTCATCACTGCCATGACGACGTTAAGCGTCATGACGGCGAGCATCACACCCAGAATCGAAATGACGGTAATGAGCGAGATGAACGTTTCCCGGCGCCGCGCGCGCAGGTAACGCATGCCTATGAAGAGCTCGTAATTCACGCAAATGCATTTTCACCACGAAGGACACGCAGCACACGAAGTTGGGAATTTGAATATTCCCTCATCATACGTTCGTGATCTTTGTGTCCTTCGTGGTGAATCATTCTTGACGTTTAAGGCTATCGCTGCGGCCGCAGCAACGGAAACAGTATCACATCGCGAATCGACGGCGAGTCGGTAAAAAACATCACCAACCGATCGATGCCAATGCCCTCGCCGGCCGCCGGCGGCATGCCGTATTCGAGGGCTCGGACATAGTCGTCGTCGATCGGGTTGGCCTCATCGTCGCCTTTGGCGCGCGCCTCCATCTGTTCGAGAAACCGCTCGTGCTGATCGGCGGGATCGTTCAACTCGGAAAAAGCGTTGGCCAGCTCGCGGCCGCCGATGTAGAGCTCGAAACGATCGACCAGCGTTGGATCCGTATCGTTCTTGCGCGCCAGCGGCGAAACTTCCAAGGGATATCCGGTCATGAAAGTTGGCTGAATCAGCTTGGCTTCGGCCATTTCCTCGAAAACAGCCACCAACAGCTTGCCGTAGGGCACATCGAGATCGATCTTTAAATTTTTGCTTATCGCAAAGCGCTTGAGGCTATCGAGGTCGGCGAGATCGGCCGGGCTCGCGCCGCCGTATTCCATGACGGCCTGACGAATGGTCAGTCGCCGCCAAGGCCGCGTCAGATTGATCGTCGCGCCGCCATAGGAAACTTCGGGCGATCCAACAACTTCCTGCGCCAACGTTACGAATAACTCTTCGGTCAGCTCGATCAAATCCTCAAAAGTGGCGTAGGCCTGGTAGAATTCAACCATGGTAAATTCCGGATTGTGCCGCACCGAGATGCCCTCGTTGCGAAAATTTCGGTTGAGCTCAAAGACTCGCTCGAAGCCGCCGACCAGGAGCCGCTTCAAGAACAACTCAGGCGCCACCCGCATGTAGAGCTCCATGTCGAGCGCATTGTGATGGGTAATAAACGGCCGCGCCGCGGCGCCACCCGGGATGGCTTGCATCATCGGTGTTTCGACTTCGAGAAAGTCACGCTCTTCGAAAAATCGCCGCAGTCGGCGCACAATCTTCGAGCGTTTTTCGAAGGCATCGCGCACTTCGGGATTGACCATCAGGTCGACGTAGCGTTGGCGGTAGCGTGCTTCGACGTCGGCCAAGCCATGCCACTTCTCCGGCAGTGGCCGCAGGCATTTGGTGAGCAAACGTAGAGAGGCGGCTTCCAGCGTCAGTTCACGCGTGCGCGTGCGAAACAAATGACCGGTCAACCCGACGATATCGCCGACGTCCAAGGTGCGAAACAAATTGTAGCCCGCTTCGCCGAGTTGATTCTGCTGCACATAAATCTGCAACCGGCCGCGCCGATCCTGTATGTGAAAAAACGATGCCTTGCCCATGCGCCGGATCGCCATGATGCGCCCGGCAATGCGCAGATCGCGCGGCGCTTCGGCTAGTGCTGCGTCATCGCGCTCGGCATATTTCAAATGGATCTCAGAAATTGTCTGCGACGGCTTGAAATCGTTGGGATAAACCGGCCCGCCTGCTTCCTTGAGCTTGGCCAACTTTTGCCGCCGCACTTCGACCTGTTCGCTATCTTCGCTGGGCTTATTTTCGCTGTCGGACATAAGATTAGAGAGACCTGTCAATTGTTCACGATCAGGGAAGGTTCCGGTCCCGACCTAAAACCTTTGGACGTTCAACCTGAACGGTTTGTTTAAAGACCGAGATTTTTGTGGATGGCCACAACCGAATGGGATTTGTTGAGTGAATAGAGATGGATTCCCGGGACGCCGAACTTGATGAGCCCTTCGCACTGCTTGGTCGCGTAATCGATACCGACCTGCACCGCCGCGTCATCGTCATTCTCCACTTTGGCGATCAGCTTTTCCAAGGCCGCGGGAATCGCCGAACCGCACAGGCTGGTAAAACGGCGCACCTGGGGTGCCGAGAGCACTGGCAATATGCCCGGGATGATCGGCACCTTGACTCCAAGTTTACGCAGATCGTCTACGAAGCGGTAGAAAAAATCGTTGTCGAAAAACAACTGCGTGATAATCGCCGAGGCACCGGCGTCGCACTTGGCCTTGAGAAAGTTGAGATCCGATTCGCGGCTGACAGCCCGCGGATGCACTTCCGGGAAACCCGCCACCGCGACACAGAGGCCGCCCATCGATAACGCCTCGCGCACCAGCTCAGCAGCGTAGTGAAACCCGTCCGGGTGCGGCTGCCAATCCGTCGTCCCCGCCGGCGGATCGCCGCCCAATGCCAAAACGTTTTCGATACCCTTTTCTTTGAGGCTTCGTAGCACGCCGCGGGCATCGTCCTTCGACTGGCCGACGACGGTCAAATGACACATGACATCCATTTGACACTGCCCGTGAATGCGGTCGACTAGGTAGACGGTTTTTTCGCGCGTGCTTCCGCCAGCTCCGTACGTTACAGAACAGAAGGACGGATTGAGCCTCTTTATAACACCGATTTCGCTAAAGAGGTTTTCTTCGCCTTTGTCTGTCTTTGGAGGAAAGAATTCAACCGAGAGGGTTAGCCCAGGTTGGGCGTAGAGGTCGGCTAATTTCACTCAAGCAATCCTTAACGACAACCCGGCGTACCACAACTAATAGCACAGGGTTATCCATATAACAATAAATATAGCGGCGCTCGACAACAAATGCCAACTAGGAGCGGTGGCTCTGGGCGCTGTTACGCGCCGCAATGGGGTCACAACCGGAACCGCTCTGTGCGGTAATCAGGCTCCTGAGCCGGTCCGTATGGCTAAGCCAGGCTTGGACGATCGGTGTCGGCACCTGAAACTCTTCCAGGGTCTCTTTCAAGATTTGCCGGCGGCGCGCGAAGTGGCCGCCCATGATGGGATGTTTCGCGTGGGCTCGGTCGAGCGGTCTGCCTTGATACTCGATCTCCGCGCCCAAAAATTGCGCCGCATGCTGATACTCCATTTCTTTGATCCTCTGGCGATCAGCCTTTGCAAAAAAGAAACCGATCATGCGGTCGGCAAATACACGGTCGATAAAGACGTCAACAATCTGGCGCAGCTTGGCTTCACCGCCGAGCTGACAGAATAGGCTCTCTTGTGGCGCGGGTGATTCTTCCATGATCTTGAATTACATCATGCCGAGCTGCAGCCGCGCCGCCTCGGACATCTTACTCTGATCCCAGGGCGGCTCCCAAACCAGATCGATCTTCACCTCGGTCACGCCGGGAATGGCTTTGACTTTGCCCTCGATCTCCGCCGGCATCGATTGCACGGCTGGACAATGGGGCGAAGTCAGCGTCATGCGAATATCGACAACACCCGTCTCGTTGACGTGCACTTCGTAGATCAAACCCAGCTCATAGATGTTTACCGGAATTTCCGGATCGAAACAGGTGCGCAGCGCGTCATAGACCTGCGCTTCAATGACGGTTTCGTTAAGGCTTTCCATTTTCGTCGCTGCCTTTTTACCCCAGCCAAACATGAACGATCACTCGATACCCAGTTGCGACTTCGCCGCGCCGGACATTCGACTCTGGCTCCAGGGCGGCTCCCAGACTAGCTCGACATTGGCCTGTTCAATCGCGGGAATCGACAATAACTTACGGCGAATATCGTCGCGCAGAAATTGCCCCATACCGCAGCCTTGGGCTGTTAAAGTAAACCGCACCGTCGCGTTGTAGCGCCCGGCCGAAGCCAGCGCCACCGCGCAATCGTAAATGAGCCCGAGGTCGACGATGTTCACGGGAATTTCCGGGTCGAAGCAGGTTTTCAGCTTTTCCCAAACGCGCCGCTCTGCTTCTTCGAGCGAGCGCACGACGCTTTCCTCGCCCTGCGTTTCCGGCGTAAAACCCAAAGCATCGGCGTCACGACCGTCGATACGCGCCATGTGACCATGGTCGGTCATCACTGTGTAGGCGCCGCCAAGAGTCTGCGTAACCCAAACCGAGCTGCCGCCGCGCAGCGTCAACGGCTCGCCGCTTGGCACCATAACGGCGTCGCAATCACGGCTCAAAACTATCGCTTTGTCACTGGTCATCGATTTCGCAGCCTCCTTTCTTAGGACTCGGTGGACGCAACTTCGCTTCTGCCCTTCAATGCGGAATGCACCGTGTGCCAGGCCAAACTGGCGCACTTCACCCGCGCCGGGAACTTGCAGACACCCGAAAGAATCGCCAGCTTGCCCACATTGGCAGATGCGTCGTCATCCCCTTCCCCAGTGAGCATCCTGTGCACGTTCTCAAAGAGAATTTCAGCCTGCGCCTCGGTCTTGCCTTTGAGCTCCGCGGTCATCAACGACGCCGACGCTTTTGAAATGGCGCAACCCGAGCCCTGGAAACTGATGTCTTTGATGACGCCGTTTTCAAGATCGACGTAAACCGTGACGTGATCGCCGCATAAGGGATTGTAGCCTTCCGCTTTATGATCGGCATGCTCGATCACGCGAAAATTGCGCGGGCTTTTATTGTGGTCAAGAATGACTTCTTGATACAGGTCGTCCAAATCTGACATTAGCCGAATACCTTTAATACTCGCTTGACCGCGCGCGCGAGTACATCGATTTCCTCTTTGGTGTTGTAAAACGCAAACGAAGCCCGGGTCGTTGCCGGCACGCCGAAGCGCTGCATAACCGGCATGGCGCAGTGATGGCCGGCGCGCACCGCCACCCCTTCTTGATCGAGAATCGTGCCCACATCATGGGCATGAATATGGTCGAAGACAAACGACAGCACCCCCGCCTTTTCTTTGGCCGTGCCGATGATCTTGAGCCCTGGGATTTCCAACAACGTTTCGGTCGCGTACTCGAGCAATTCATGCTCGTGCGCCATCACTTGCGGCCAGTCCAAGCCGTTTAGATAGTCGATCGCGACACCCAAGGCGATGCCGCCGGCGATGTGCGGCGTGCCGGCTTCGAACTTGTAGGGCAAAACGTTGTAGTGGGTTTTTTCGAAAGTCACCAGGCTGATCATATCGCCGCCGCCCTGCCACGGCGGCATCTTTTCCAGCAGCTCAGCGCGGCCATACAAGATGCCGACTCCGGTGGGCCCGAACATCTTGTGGCCGGAAAAAGCGTAAAAGTCACAACCCAGATCCTGCACGTCGATTTTTAAATGCGGCACCGCCTGGGCGCCATCGAGCATAACTGGCACGCCGCGATCGTGCGCCGCCGCGATCACTTCTTTGACGGGAACAACCGTGCCAAGCGCGTTGGAAACATGGGTGATCGAGACAAACCTGGTGCGGTTGTTGAGCAGCCGGCGAAACTCCTCGACCACCAACTCGCCATCGTGGCTGATCGGAATCACCCGCAAACGCGCCCCCACCTGTTCGCAGAGCATCTGCCAGGGCACGATGTTGGAGTGGTGCTCCATCGCCGAGACGATGATTTCGTCGCCGGCCTTGAGAAACCCCCGGCCGTAACTCTGTGCCACCAGATTGATCGCCTCGGTGGTGCCGCGGACGTAGATGATCTCTTTGTCGCTGCGCGCGTTGACAAACGCTCGCACCTTGCCGCGCGCCTTCTCATAGGCCGCGGTGGCTTGCTCGCTCAAGGAGTGCACGCCGCGGTGGATGTTGGAATTCTCTTTTGCGTAGTAGTGTTCGATCGCGGCGATGACGCTTTGCGGCTTTTGGCTGGTGGCGCCGTTGTCGAGGTAGACCAGCGCTTTGCCGTGCACCGACTGCGCGAGAATGGGAAATTCCCGACGAATCGCCGCGACATCAAAAGCGCGCACTTGCGAAGGGATTTCCGTGGCGGCTTTCATAGGATTTGTCTAGTTCCGGCCAAAACGCTGCAACAGGTATTCATCGAGCCGCTCCCGCATCGACGCAATCCTGATCCGGCTGACAACGTCGCTGGCGAAGGCGTAGCTCAAAAGACTGCGCGCGTCGTCGCTGCCGATACCGCGCGAGCGCAGGTAAAACAAAGCATCGCGATCGAGTTGACCGATGGTCGAGCCGTGGCTGCATTTAACATCGTCGGCATAGATTTCCAGCTGCGGCTTGGTGTTAACCACGCCGTTTTCCGACAGCAGCAGGTTCTTATTGGTCTGGCGCGCGTCGGTTTTTTGCGCATCCCTACGAACCACGATCTTGCCGTTAAAAACCGCATGGGCGGCGCCGCTGAGAATACCCTTGTACAATTCCCGGCTACTGGTATGCGGCTGGGCGTGGTCGATCTCCGTATGATTGTCGACATGCTGCTGACCATCGAGCAGGTAAAGCCCATTGAGCGTGCACTCGGCACCCTCACCGTTGAGCGCGACGTGAACGTCGTTGCGCACCAGCGCGCCGCCGAGGGTCACGGTGTGGGCCGTCAAGCGTCCATTGCGCGCGACTTCAACGGCCAACTGGTTCACGTGAAAACCGTTGGCTCCCTCGCGCTCGACGCAGTAGTGATCGACGATTGCGTCCGCTTCCACCAACATATCTGTCACACTATTGGTGAAATACTTACCGTCGCCCAGACTACAGTAGTTCTCGACAATCGGCGCTTCGCTACCCGCTTCACAAACGACCAGATTACGCGGATGACTGGCCAGCGGCGTGGCGCCATCTGTGGCAACGAACATCAGCTCAATTGGCTGCCCCAGTCGACAACCGCGGCCGACGCGAATCACCGCGCCATCGTTGACAAAAGCGGTGTTGAGCGCCAACAAAGAATTCTGCTCCCCTGGCCAAGAGCTAACTCGCTCGCGCAACACCGCGTCGCCGCGCAGAACCACTGCCGCCAAGCTCTCGATGCGTACTTCAGAATTGGTCACCGAACTCAGCTCCGGTGCATAACAACCATCAACAAAAACGATGCGTGCGTGAACCGCGGCGACAAACGAGTGCGCTAAGACCGTGTCCAGTGAAACCGATGCCGGGCCGCGGGCAACCTGAAAATCCCCCGCGGCAATCCGGTCGAGGCTCGTGTACTTCCAATCCTCGTCATGGGTCGTCGGAAACCCGCGCTCACGAAAATTCGCCAGCGCGGCCTCGCGAATCGGCAGCAGCCATTCCGGGCCGCGCGCGCTGCCGTTGGCATACTGTTGCTTGAACAGGGCGGTATAGCGGTCGATGCTCGGCTGGGATTGCATGACAAAAACAGAAATCAGTGGGCCGCGGCGGCCGGCGCCGTTTTGATCCAATCGTAGCCTTTGGCTTCGAGCTCCAGCGCCAGCTCTTTTGTGCCCGTGCGCACGATCTGCCCTTGATAGAGCACGTGGATAACATCGGGCACGATGTAATCGAGCAGCCGTTGATAATGCGTGATGACCATCATCGCGCGGTCTTTGGAGCGCAAAGCGTTCACCCCGCCGGCGACGATGCGCAGGGCATCGATGTCTAGACCCGAATCGGTTTCATCGAGAATCGCCAGGCGCGGATCGAGCACCGCCATTTGTAAAACTTCATTGCGTTTTTTTTCGCCGCCGGAAAAACCCTCGTTCAAGGGCCGATTGGCCAGCGCTTGATCCATTTCAACCAACTTCATCTTTTCTTTGATAAGTGCGAGAAATTCCATGGCATCGAGCTCGTCTTGACCGCGGTGTTTGCGAATCGCATTGACCGCGGCTTTGAGGAAATAAGTCGTGCTCACACCGGGAATTTCGACTGGATACTGAAAGGCTAAGAACACGCCCTCGCGCGCCCGCTCTTCTGGGCTCATGGCCAGCAGATCTTTGCCGTTGTAGATCACCTCGCCACCGGTGACCGCGTAGTTTTCACGTCCGGAAAGCACATGCGCCAGCGTGCTCTTGCCCGAGCCGTTGGGGCCCATGATCGCGTGCACTTCGCCGGCCGCGACTTTTAAGTTGATGCCGCGGAGAATCTCTTTCTCCCCGGCCTTGGCTCGTAAGTTTTTAATCTCAAGCATCTGTGATTCTTGGTGATTCGTGCTCGTGGCTCGTGCTCACGCGGGTCAGTCTGAATATAAACACGAGCACGAACCACGAGCAGCGATACTATTAACTTGCCTTCTGCAACGGCGCCTTGACTAGCCGGCCGCGCAGCCCCTGACGATCGGCGATGTCTGAGATCGACACGCCGGCTAGGTATTTGACCAGCACCCCCTGCGCCTCTTCCCAGACCGACTTCTGCGAACAAACCGCGCAGTAGGAACAAAAGCTCGCGCCCTGCTCTAAACATTCCATCAGCGCCAGCGGTCGTTCGACTGCTTCGTAAATGTCTTTGATGCTGACGTCGGCAGCCGGCTTGGCCAGCGCAAAGCCGCCCTTGGAACCGATGTGCGATTGCACCAGCCCGCCGGCCACCAAGTCTTTCATGATTTTCGATAAGTAAAATGACGGAATGTCTTGGCTTTTCTCGATATCGGAGCGGCTGACGATGCGCCCGGCCGGTTGCCCAGCTAGAAATGCCAACGCGCGCACAGCGTAGTCGACGCGCCGTCCGACATTCATCAGCGAGCTGCGCTCAGCTTTGCGCTTTACCCTTGCCACAAATTCACCGTAATTAAATATAGACTCCTTAGGTCTTTTATGTCAAGAAAGCTTACCGCAGATTCCGGACTGAAAGTCTGGTGATAAACTCGTAAGAATGCTTCGACTGGCTCAGCATGAACGGATTCTTCTTAGCGATTTCACCCTCTGATCCGTTTGCCCTGAGTCCAGTCGAAGGGCTCCGCAGGTTTTTTCAAGCCAGCCTAATTGCCTAATGATCGCACCCCGTCGCCTATCCGAATCATCCGAGCCGATCTGCAACTTCCGCCAACAAATCCATCTGTTGCAAGTCTTCGGCACAGGGGCGTAAAACAAACTCGTCAACGCCCATGTCAGCCTGGCGCTTGATCGACTCTTCGAGCGCCGCGCGGGTCGTCGGCAATGTGCTCAAGCGTGTCGCCGCCAATTGCGGATTGTATCCATAGTTGGCTTGGATATACGCCCCCGCCTGCTCCGACGCTTTGGGACCGAGGGCAAAATAGCTCGCGCCAACCCAACGCGGCTTGCCGCTGCGTTTTTCTTGCTGCCACAATTGATTGAGGCGCTGCCACAATTTCGCCATCGCTTCGGGCTCACCGCCGCCCGGCGCCATGTAACCGTCGCCCCATTTGGCGATGCGCTCGGCGATCGCCGGCACGTAACCGCCGATCAGCAACTCAGGTCCACCGGGGCGTGGAGACTTGGGAGCGATCACACCGGTTTCCGCCGACAACTTTTCCCCAGCCCAAAGTCGGCGCAGAGTCGCATACTGCTCCGCCGAGCGCCGGCCGCGCCGATGGAAATCATTGCCGGTGGCGAGATAGTCGTTCTCGCGCACGCCGATGCCAACGCCCAAACAAAGCCGTCCGTTCGATAGCACGTCGATGGTCGCCGCCTGGCGCGCCAGTAACGTGGTCTCCCGCGTCGGTCCAATGACCACGCTGGTCATCAAACCGATGCGCTTGGTCGCGCCCGCCGCAACCGCAAGCACCGCGAGCGGCTCCAACGCCGCCGAAACCACTCGATCGGTGACAACAATGCTTGAGAACGGCCCGCGCTCCGCACGCGTCGCCCATTCAATGATAACTTCTGCCGATATGTCTGCGATCCGGCTCGGCAAGCCGATGGCAATTTTCATGTGCTGACCTCACGCGCAAATCTTGCAGACAACCTAACCGCACCGAATCCTAGCGTCAAACGTCAACGTTTGGTTTGACTCCAAGAGAGCAAATCTACTAGTGTAGCGGCTCACTAATAAGCGCGCTTATCGCTGTGACACGCTCGCATGTTTTTCACCACGAAGATCACGAAGGGACAGCAAGTTCGGAAAAGAATTTATTGTTTTCTTCGCTTGCCTTCGTGTGCTTCGTGCCCTTCATGGTGAAATCCCCTATCGGGATCCGAAGTGGAACTCTGGAGAAGCGAAGGCATCGGCGCAAATCGTTCGGTTTGATTTGCCGATGCTTGGCATCTCTTCGACCTTTCCACTGCGATTCGCGGAGCAGGGCGACCGCCGGTCGCCCCTACGAGGCGGCGTCGAAGCGGATATCTGTTGCCTTCGCTCCGGAAGAGTTTCACTTCGATCGCGCCGCAGCGATGAATAATTCGGGCTAGTTATGGAGCACTGAAATTTTTCTCAGAGGTATTTCCATGGACTTCAATCTCCCTGAAGAGCTGCAAATCCTGCGCGACACGGTGCGCAAATTCGTCGACAAGGATTTGATCCCTTTAGAACGCACCTACCGGCACGACAGCGAAGGGCCGATGCCGGAGCACTTGCTCAAACCACTCCAAGAAACCGCCAGGAGCATGGGCTTGTGGATGCTCGACGTGCCGGCGGAATACGGCGGCGCCGGTCTCGGGCTCTTGCCGCGCTGCGTTATCCACGAGGAAATTGCCCGCGCGGCATCCCTGCCCTTTCGCGGCCTGGAGCTATTCGGCCCCGAAGTGCGGCCGGTGTTGTTTCACTGCAACGCAGAACAGAAGAAACGCTTTTTAGAACCGGTCTTAAGAGGCGAAATTCGTTTTTGTTTTGCCCAGACCGAACCCGACTCCGGCAGCGACCCAGCGGCGATGCGCACCCGCGCGATCCTGGACGGCGATCATTTCATTATCAACGGCACCAAGCGCTTTATCACCGCGGCCGGCCGCTCCGACTACGTCCAGCTCATGGCGGTCACCGACTTGGAGAAGCGCGCCCGCGGCGGCATCACCTGCTTCGCGGTCGATTTAAAAACACCCGGCGTGACGCTCGAACGGCAATGGCCGGCGATGATGGGCGAAGCGCCCTGGCAGCTTTTGTTTGAAGACGTGCGCGTGCCGGCCGCCAACGTCATCGGCCAAGTGGGCGGCGGTTTCTCTCTCGCGCAGAAATGGATCGGCGAAGGGCGCATCCGCGGCCACGGCGCGCGCCCGGTGGGCATCGCTTCGCGCGCGTTGGATATGATGATCGAATATTCCAAAGTGCGCACCACCTTCGGCCAGCCGCTGGCCAATCGTCAGGTGATTCAGTTCATGATCGCCGACTCGGCGATGGAGATTCATGCGGTGCGCAATATGGTTTATGAATGCGCCTGGCGCGTCGACCGCGGCGAAGACGTGCGCGATCTTTCCTACATGGTCAAAATTATGGCGACGGAAATGGCCAGCCGCGTGGTCGATCGCTCCATTCAAGTCCACGGCGGCTTGGGGCTAATGAAAGAGCTGCCGCTCGAATGGTGGTACCGGCAGATCCGCAGCACGCGCATCACCGAAGGCGCCAACGAGGTGCTGCGCTGGCGGCTCGGGCAGAACATCATAAAAAATCACAAGTCCTGAGCCAATTTCGCCAAAGCTGCTGCGCAGAGCTCTAAAATGTGTTACGGTATATAATGTCTTTAGCAGAGGTCTGCTATGAAAAAAAGTATCTTGGCGCTGGCGTGTCTCCTGCTCGTGAGTGGTTGTGCATCGACTCATTCTCCCTATGACCTGTACACCTGGTGCATGAACCTGGGCAGCACCCGGCTCTCGTCCATCGGACCCAAAGCGCAGAACTATCGAAACTGCGCCGACGAGCTCAAAGAAGATTTAGACGACCCCACACCGCGGGTTCTTTACCTGCCCAAAGATATTATTATGGCGCCCGTTCTGTTCGCGCGCTCCCTGTGGGTGGGCACTGGCAACGTGCGACCGCCGTTCTGAGATTGAGCCTCACGGCTCGACTTGGTTCCAACCGTTCCAACGGTTCACGCCGTTCAAACCCGTAAGATCAGAATAGGGACCCGGTCTTGACCTGTCCCCTACTTGCGCTCCAGTTCTTTCAACGCCTCACGCAGATAGCTCGTGTCGACATATTGGCTCGCCTCCGGTAGTTACACAGAGCGCAAAAGCAACGAACAGCAAAAGCATCATGGAGCCTCCGATTCCCCTCTTTAGCAAAGAGGGGTAGGGGAGATTTTTTCTGGCTTCGGCAACTTTACTCTCAACAGACAAAACCTCCTCGCCCAGCCCGCGAATCCGCCTTGATCCCCTTTTCCAAGAAACCGTATCGCAACGGTTAAATCGCCCGTTTTGTCATCCTGAGCGCAAGCGAAGGATCTGCTTTTTCGCGTAGTTGCATTCAGCAGATTCTTCGCCTTCGGCTCAGAATGACAATTGCGATACAGTCTCCAAAGGGGGAGAAGGTTTGCGCTCGATTATTACAGCAAATCTTGTCACACGAGCAAGAAGTTTTTCGCCAACTTGTAATATTGGCAGACCTCGATTAGCTTCGGTGGCAAACCAGGAGGCCCCATCGCATATGGCAATCAAGCGTTATAACGCCGGCATTCAACGCGCCAAAGGATTGATGGAAATCGCCGCGGCACTTTATGACTCATCGCTCTCTCATGAAACCCGGCGCGCCGCCGAAGGCGTGCTGCAAACCGATTCGCGCGTTGGTCGCGTCGTGCGCCTTTCACTCGGCGTGAGGGATACTTCGCCCAAAGACGATGTGCCGATTTCGTTCGCCACCGGCAGCTTCAAAGAAATCATCGCCGTCGCGCGCGGCGAATACTCGATGGCCTGGGTCAACCCTTCCGTGTTGTTAACCATGGCCTATCGCGGCACCGGGCCGTACAAGAAAAAACTGCCGCTGCGTGCCATCGCGGTTTTTCCCTCTTTCGATGTCATGGGTTTTGCCGTGCGCGACTCCAGCGGCATTGAATCATTAGAACAGATCAAGAAAGAGCGCCGCCCGCTGCGCGTCTCCAGCGGCTTCGTGCCGCGCAACGATCTCGAAGCCAGCGCGACCATGTTCACCGTCGCCGCCGTGCTGCGCGCCGCCGGCTTCACGCTTCAGGACATCGTCAAATGGGGCGGCAAGATTCACTCGACGCCGCGCCCCAGCGACCCGGCTAGAAGGGCCGCCATCGTCGACGGCAGCATCGATGCGATCTTCGACGAAGGCATCAAGAGCTGGGGCCAGACCGCCATCGATAACGGCTTTCGCTACCTACCCATCGAGGGAAAAATTCTCAAACAGATGACCGCGCTCGGCTATCGAACCAGCAAAATGTCGAACTGCGGCTTCAGGCGCATGAAAAGTGACGTGCCGACCGTCGATTTCAGTGGCTGGCCGATGATCGTCCACGCCGACATGCCCAACGACGTCCCCTACGCTCTGTGCGAAGCGATCGAGCAGCGCAGGAGTGTGATCCCCACCGACAACTTCAAAGCTTTAAGCCTGAAACAGCTCTGCAGCGGCGACGGTGAAGCGCCGTTCGACGTGCCGCTCCATCCCGGCGCAAGAAAGTTCTATCGCGAGCGCGGCTATCTAGAATAAGCTTCTGCTGAAAACCAAGAATGCTTCGACGGGCTCAGCATGAACGGGCTTTCTTGTGGCCAATTCCAACTCTGATTCCGTTCGTCCCTTCGGCAGGCTCAGGGCAGGCTCTGAGCCTGTCGAAGGACTCCGAATAGGTTTTTAGCAGCATCGATATTTGGAGGGAACACTTTATGGCCAACAAAACCATCGCCATGCTCCATCCCGGCAACATGGGCGCCACCATTGGCGCCGCCGCGGCCACCAGCGGCGCGCGCGTGCTATGGTGTTCCGCAGGACGCAGCGCGGCATCGCGTCAGCGCGCCGAGCAAGCAGGGTTGCACGAAGCCAAAACGGTCCGTGATGCCGTCGGCCAGAGCGATATTGTGCTGTCGGTTTGCCCGCCCGAAGCCGCGCTCAGCGTCGCCCAGCAACTCGCCCAGGAAAATTTCCAGGGCATCTACGTCGACGCCAACGCCGTATCGCGCGCCACCGCCGAACAGATCGGCGCCGTCGTGACCAAGGCCGGCGCCCGCTTCGTCGATGGCGGCATCATCGGCTCGCCGGTGAAAAAGGCTGGCACGACGCGCCTGTACTTATCCGGCGCCGGCGCCAAGGACATCGCTGCATTGTTTTCCCAGAGCATGCTCGACGCCCGGGCGATCAGCGAGGTTCCCGGCGAAGCCTCGGCTTTGAAAGTTGCCTACGCGGCGTGGACCAAAGGCACCGACGCCTTGATCTTGGCGATCCGCGCCTATGCGCAGTACGAGGGCGTCGACCAAGCGCTCTTGGAAGAATGGAAAATTTCCCAGCCGTCGCTCGAGCAAAAAACCGTCCGCGCCGCGGCCACCGCTGCGCCAAAAATGTGGCGCTACACGGGCGAGATGGAAGAAATTTCAGCCGCCTTCAAAGTAGCCGGCCTGCCGGGTGGATTTCACGAGGGCGCCGCGCGCCTGTGCGAGCGGCTGGCTGGCTTCAAAGACATGACCGATCCGCCGCTGCCGGTGGATCGGGTCATTGCGGAATTATTGCGGCGCTAGAATATTTATCGAACCTATGGCTCAAAACACTTTCGGAGCCCTTCGACAAAGCTCAGAGCCTGCCCCGAGCCTGGCGAAGGAGCGAACGGACCGGAGGTTGAAATCGTCGGAAAGAATCCGTTCATGCTGAGCTTGTCGCAGCATTCCTACGATTTTTTCAGCCGCCTGCGCAGGGACAGCCGCTACCCGACAGCTAATCTCTATCTCGGTTTCTTTTCTTTCGTCGCACCGCTTGCTACAAATCTATCACTACTGATGCATCCGAATTCCCTTCTCAAAACTCAACGCTCAGCGCTTTTGACTCTCGGTATTTTCCTCCTGTGCTTCGGCTGCGCCCAAACCGGTGTGCGGCTAGTGGGTCACACAATCGAGACTAAGTTGCCCGCGCCCGCGCGGGTGTTAGTCTATGATTTCGCCGTCGACGCCAACGACGTCAAAGAATATCAAGGCATCCTGCGCCAGCAGCCCTCGATCAAAGAACCGCTCGAGCGACAACGCGCGATCGCCAAAGTCGTATCGAACGCGCTGACCGCTGAGCTTGTCGGCGGGCTGCGCCGCTTGGGCATGCGCGTCGAGCGCAGCGCGCGCGACGTTGAACCGGCCGAAACCGATTTGCTCATCGACGGCCGTTTTCTCCAGGTCGACGAAGGCAGCCCCTTCAAACGGTTGGTGTTCGGATTGGGCTCGGGCACTTCACGCGTGGAAACCCGCGTGCAAGTTTTTCAGGGAGCACAGCTGCGCAAACTGTTGGAATTCACCACCCATTCTGAGAGCAGCAAAATGCCCGGCGCAGCGCTCACCGTCCCGGCCACCGCCGCCGCGCCCATCGGCGCGAGCATCTCCCTCGGCGCCGCCAACGCCGCCAGCACCGGGTTCAAGCCCGACAGCGACGAAGTCGTGCCGATGGCCGGTTCGAGCGGCGACCAGGCCGTGCGCTATCTATCGGAGTTCTTCGCCCGGCAAGGTTGGATCCCCCCAGACAGAGTCCGGCGCGCGCGTATCGCCTACTAGCCTTTACTTCTTACCCGCCGACGCCAACGCATCTTCAACCACCTTTAGCACCGGCTTCATCGCCAGCCATTGTTCGGTGTCGAGATACTTGACGCCGTCGATGCGCCGGCTCTTCGGGTCGACATCGTCTTTTGGGATATCGATGCGCAGCGAATCCGGTGCGCCCGCATCGGCTTTGGCCAACGCGCTCTGAAAGTTACTCTGCCCGTCGCGCGACAGAAACCAATTGATGAAAACCTTCGCCGCGTTCGGATGGGGTGCCTGATTGACCAGGGTCAAGATCGCTTGTCCCGCGCTCAGACCGGCACCTTCTTTCATGCGCCCAAAGGTGTCCACGGGCAGGCCTTGTTCGCTGCCTTTTTCCACGTGCTCGCACCAAAAACAGATCGGAAACTTGCCGCTGGCCAACCAATCCAAACCCTGGCGCCGGTCGCGGAACAGCGTGATGTCGGTCTCGGCGAACAATCGCCGGACAAACTCCGGCCCCATGTCGGGATGATAGAAAAACAGTCGGATCGCGCTGCCGCCGGTGCCCGGCGTGCGAATGTCGCGGGAGAGTATTTTGCCTTTCCACTTGGGATTCAAGAAATCGTAGAAAGAGGCGAACTCCTTGGGCTGAATGAGTTTGGTGTTATAGGAAATCTGGCCGTACTGCGCTGAAGCCACGTAGCGAAACAAGTAGCGTTTCTCAGGGTCGCTGTAATGATGCTTGCCCTGCCACCACTTGCTTTCGTCCACGACCTCCGGCAGCACAAGCACCGGTTTGATCGGGTCGAGATGTTTGGCCTGCATAAAATCATAGCTGCGCAAAACCCCAACCATGAAGACATCGGCGAGAAATTTTCCCGCCCGCCGCTCGGTGGTGAAGCGCCGCTCCAGATCGTTCTCGACGCCGCTGACATAGGTCAGTTTGATGCCGGGAAAAGCTTTTTCAAACGCGCCCGATTGCAGCACCGGCACGTAAGTGGAATGCACATAAACCGTCACTTGCCCTTCGCCCTTGGCGGCTTGAACGGTCTTTTCCCATTCGTTTTGTGAAGGGTTTTTTACTTCGGCAGCGTGCGTGATCGAGGCAACCGGACGCAGCAAAGCTATAAGAAACAGCACGAGCAAGCTGGCAAAAGCTATGTGTCTTTTCAAAAGCATTGTCGCAAATGTCATTCTGAGCCGAAGGCGAAGAATCTGTTTCTGCGCCCATGTGAAGCAGCAGATCCTTCGCTTACGCTCAGGATGACACGCGGATGTTTTCTCCATCGCGACACCGCTTCGTGAATGGCAGGGAGCAAATTTTACAATCGGCTCAACTAACATAGACAATATTCGGCACATGCTCGCGCAGCTCCCCCGGCTTGACCAATCTCTCGATGACATCGACGTGCACCAAGCGATTCCGCGCTTGGTCGCGAATCAAGTTCGGCAGCTCTTCGCCGCGTTCCGACGCCTCGACGATGTTCTTCCATAGTTTGCGCACCAAAATCACGCCGCGATCGGAAAAGCCTAAATGCTCCTGGCTGCGATCGACGATCGCACCCTGGCTCACCTGCGCGGCATTGTCTTGGCCGCCGATGGTCGCCATGTCCCACTGACGGCGCGTGCCGCGCATGAGCGGCGGCGGTTTGGGGCGCACTTCTTTTTCCGGATTGCCGCGTTTGCCGTCGGTATAGGGAAAAAACTTCAACGTAAATGTCCGCGTCGAAAAATCGTCGATCGGCATGCGCCAAGCGACGTCGACGAACTCAGCCAAGGGATCGCCCGGCAGCGTGCCGCCGTGGTGCACGGCCATGATCGGCGGCACGTAGGCAACTTCGCGATGCCATTCAGTATCCGGCTTGGGCCCCATTCGGCGCGCGACATAGTAAGCCATCGTGTCAGTCATCGTCACATTGAAGTCCGGCGTCTCCATCCACTCCGGCGCAGCGGGAAAACCGTGCACCGGCCGGCCGTGGAGAATCGTCGCATGCACCGGATCGAGGGCGTTTTCCAATTGCTGCATGTAGTTGCATTCGCGCACGTAGCCCGTGAAATTCCGCGCACCGTCGTCGCGCACAAGAAAATGATAGTTGGGCAATTCCGGCGCCGTGCCTTTGCCCATGTAGGCCCAGATCATGCCGCCTAACTCACGGACTGGATACGCTTTGATCTTGATCCTATCTTTGAACGTGCTGCCCGGCGGCTCCCCCGGCTGTTCCAAACAATTGCCCTGCACGTCGAACACCCAGCCGTGGTAACAGCAGCGAATGCCGCCGCCTTCGATCCAGCCGTAGTCGAGTGACGTGCCGCGGTGCGGACAATTGGGCTCGGTCAAACCGACGCGGCCAAACTCATCGCGAAACAGCAGCAAATCTTCGCCCAACCAGCGCACCAGCTTGGGCGCCTCCGAGGTAATCTCGTGGCAGAACCCCACCGGCAGCCAGTATTTTCGCAGCGCTCCACCCGCCGGTGTTCCCGGGCCGACGCGCGTCATTAGTTCGTTTTCAGTGGGGTCCATAACACTTCACCTCGAAGTTGAAATAGCGCGAATCATTTCTTCGTGTCAAAATTCCGCATGAAAAGGATGAAAACGGAATTATGAAAGCGGAAATCAAACCCGGCTTAAACAGAAGCTTTGCACTATCTGCGCTTGGCCTTTGTGTTTTTCACAATCGTAACCAGGATCGCTGTCAGCTGATCGCACTCATTTCGGAGGTTTCGCAATCGTTCCACTGTCACGATTTTGGAATCCTCTAGCAATTCCAACCAATAACTCGTCTCGTCCAATTCCTGCAAGGCACCTTCCAGTTTGCTTATGAAGTCTGCAACGGACTTAGCGCGCTGCGCCTCGCGATAGTGCGCGCCGACCGAAGTCCCCGATCGAAGCAGTTGACGGCCGATAACTTGAGCCTCGGTTCTGCGAGGCAAGGCGGTAAACAGCCGAACTATCCGGAGAGCAAACTTCTTGGTTCGCTCCCGTAAGTCGCCTTTCATTCTTCCGGTTTCACTCTGCATGTATTTGGCTTCCGCTTTCATAATTCCGCTTTCATAATTATTTCTCGAGTGTTTCCTTCCCCACCAGCGCTAACAACACGGCGGAAATCAGCAGCAGCGGCACGTAGGCATAAAACGGCACGGCGGGGTTGAATGCGTTGGCGAGAAAGCCGCCGATCATCGGCGCGGCGCCGCTGCCTAGTTCAGCGGTCACTCGGCGCATCGCCTGCAAGCGGCCGCGCACATGCGGCGGCGCGACGTCGTAGGTCGACGTCGCTAGCGAGCCGAGCGATAAGCCTTGGGCGATACCGGCGCAGCCGATCAGTATGGCAAGCTGATAGAAGCTCGTCGTCATCGGAATCAACAAGAAGACCAGCGCCGGCACGCCGGTGCTCGGCACGGTGCACCATTTGCGGCCGACGCGGTCCATCAGATAGCCGGCCGGAATCATCATCGAAAAAACCACGATACCCGAAACCGTGAACAACATGCCGACTTGAGATGGGCTCAGGTTCAGAAAGAAAGTCGCATAAAGTGGCAGCATGCTTTGGACGACAATCCGTTGTGACTGATTGACCATGGTAGCGAAAACCAGCGACAGATAGGTCGCGCGCAGGTCCGGTCGGATCTCACGGTACACGGCACTCAATCCGCGCAGACCTTCGCGCAGCGAGGCCATGCTGGTTTTCTTGCCGGCGCGTTTGGCGGCCTTGCCCGGCTCCACTTCCGGCGCCGAGGCGGGAATCCAATAGCCGAGCACCACCGCCAACGCGCTAATCACGGCGTAGCCGAAAAACGCCGCGCGATAATCGAACAGTTCGGTGAGCCAGCCGCCGAGGAACGGACAAAGCGCCATGGCGATGGTGTGCGTGCCATGGAGGCTGCTGATCAGCCGACCGCGCTGGCTCGCCTTGGTTTGATCGATGGCGGCCATTTCACGCGCCACCGCGCCCAAGGTGTCGGCCGCGCCGAGCACCAATGCCATCAGCAACAGCAGCCAAAACCACGGCGCAGCCACCGCGCCCAACGCCGCCAGCGCGGCAATAGCGGGCGTGTGCACGAGGCCGATGCGCGTGCCCTGACGATCGTAGACCACACCGCCGATCACCGTACCGAGCATCTTACCCGCGGCAAAAGCGGTGATCACCTGCGCCGCGCCGCCGCCACTGACGCCAAACTCTTTTGAGAGCACGGGAATGGTCGGTATGATCATCGCCCAGCCGCCGGAGAGAAACGTGGCCGAGTAAAGCGGCGCGAGAGCGCCAAAGTTGACCTGAACGTTTGCGGAATCGGACATGAGTTTTCGGATACTAGCCCGGCCGCGTTTCCTTGCCGACAAAACCCAAGAAGCACGCGGCAGCAATCAAGATCGGCACGTAAACCAAAAACGGCACACCGGGGTTGAACATGTTGGCGAGAAAACCGCCCAGCGCCGGCGCCAGCGCGCCGCCCATTTCAGCAATCGTCCGGCGCGCGGCCTGTAATCTGCCGCGCGCGCTCGCCGGCACGACGTCGAAAGTCGACACCGACATCGAGCCCAGCGACAGCCCGTTACAAACTCCGGTGAGCGCCACCAAGGCAGCAAGCTGGGCAAAACTATCTGTAAATGGAATCAGCAAGAACGCCAGCGCCGGTAGGCCCGTGCTCGGCACCGTCGCCCACTTGCGCCCGACTTTGTCCATCAAATATCCCGATGGGATGATCATCACGAACACGAAGGCACCGGAGATAGTAAACAGCAAACCGATGCGCGACGGCGAAAAATCGAGCACCGTGCCGGCATAGAGCGGCAGCATGCTCTGCATGGTGATGCGATAGGAATGGCTCGCCAAGGTCGCAACCACAAGGGCGACGTAGGTCGAGCGCAGATCGGGATGGATTTGATAAAACAGCTCACGAAAGCCGCGCAGCCGTTGGCGCAGCCCGACAGCGCCGCGCGGTTTCTCCGCCGCGGGCCAATGCACCGCGTGAGACGATTTCACCTCAGGAACCAACCAGCCCATTAGCACCGATATTCCAGTCAATATGCCGTAGCCGGCAAAGGCGCTCCAAAAACCAAACGCTTCGGTCAACAAGCCGCCGATGTAGGGACAGAGCGCCGTGCCGGCGTTATGCGTGCCATGCAAGGTCGAAAGGACTCGGCCGCGCTGATTTTCGCGCGCCAGGTCGACGCCGGCCACTTCCCGGCCAAGCGCCCACACGCTGTCGCCCATGCCCATGACAAACGCCAAGATGAGAATCACCGACAGCCACGGTGCGAAGACCCCGGCTAGCGCCGCCGCACTGGCCAACGCGGCGCCGCCAAGCATGGCGGCGCGCCCGCCCATACGGTCGAGCAGCACGCCGCTGATCGGCGTGCCGCAAAACCGGCCCACCGCCATCGCCGTAACGATCTGCGCCGCGGCCCCGGCGGAAATACCGAAATGCTTAGCTAAAACCGGAATGGTCGGAATCAGCATCGTCCAGGAGCCGGACAACAACGAGCTGGCATAAAGGGCGACAATTCCACGGACGGTGACTTGCGGATTTGCCGTAGCGCTCACTGCACGCCTCAACTAGAGGGCGCCCTTCGAGTACTTCGCTGCCAGGCTTTCGAGGTAGCGATCGGTGCTTTGATGGTCAGCATCGGCGGGCAAGCGGCGCAAATCTTCGATGAGGGTCTTGAGCGGCGTCATTTCGGCCAACCGAGCCACTCGATCAAAGTAGCGGAAGTAAGCGAGATCGTGGCTCAGCTTCGCTTCCAGCACAGTCGGCCGGTGCTGCCCTGCGACTTGGCTCTCAAAATGGCTCGCGTAGATTCGATACGCCGGCAGCAGCTCCAAGATTCTCTGTTTGCCCTTCTCCGCTTGTTCCTGCGCAAAGACTTTCGCCGCTTGAGAGACCAAGTCGAGCAACTCGCGCGACAAAGCCCGCTCTTCCTCGAAGGACGCCAGCGCGTTGGCTAAATTTTTCTCGTCTTGGGTGAAGCGAAAATAATCTAGCGCCGCCAGCGACCCGAGCGGCGTCACCAGCGCTTCTTCGATCTCCCAACGTTGCGGAAAATTCTGATCGCCGTGAAGATCTTCGTGCAGAATGACTTTTACTCTGCGAACCAGCGGCTCCTCGGCAAAGGCCAGGGTCGCCGCCGAGCGCGCGTCGGCAAATTCATTGCCCTGACGATAGTACACACTGTAGCCCTCGACGCGATAAACCTGCTCGATTTTCAAACGCTCGCGCTCGGCGCCAAAGCCGATCGCCATGTGAATATCCATCGGCTGTTGCAGCGCCAAGGTGCCGACCCGCTGCATCCACAACCAGAGCATCGATAGTGGCGCGCTTTCCTGGCTGGTGCGCGTGAGCGCTTCGGTGGGCTCGATGCCGATCGTCTTGCCGAACGCTTTGACGTCTTTGATTAGCTGCGAAGTTTCTTGCAAGCGCTGCGTCCCTGTTGATTCGGTCGTGGGATTGGCAGCACAGCCAACAACCGCAAGGAGCACGCCGATCGTGACTGCCGCTAAAACCCTGGTTTGGACTACCCGGCTTATGATCAAGTGTAAATTCGCAATGGGACAATAAAACCTTGGTGAGTCTGTCACCGACTCGGACGCGGAACGTCGGACGCGAAACTCGCGGCCCGCGCTACAAAGCAAAGAGCGTGTCCACCGGCGCCTTGCGCGGAATCCAACCGACTTCCACCATCATGTCCATTTCAGCGTCGGCGAGCTTCTGCTCCTGCTCGGTCATAGTAAATTCGATCTTTGGGTAGCGCGCCGAGGCGAGCAGTGCATCGCGATCGCCGGGATATTTTTTTAAAAACGCATCGGCGCATTCCGGCAGGTGCTGGTCGCTCCAAGCAATCGATGCACGGAACCCCTTGAGCAAGACCTCTTTAACGCCGGGATTGTCGCGCAGCAAATCCTCGCGCACGGCAACCATATGCTTGATCATCTCGGGAAAGCCGCGCAGCGCCTGCCAAACTTCGCCGTCGGTGTACAAACAGCGAACGTCCTTATCTTCCTCGCCGCGAAAGAAAAATTGATCGAGCAGCACCGAAGCTTCGACCTTGCCCTCTTTGAGCACGTTCAAAAGCTGCTCCTGGCGATGCGCCTGCCAAGTGAGTTTTGCGTCATCGACCCCATATTGGTGACGCAACAGATAGCGGTGAAACGCGTGCGGCCCCTGATGCGAGGCCAGCACGCGTCCAGCTAAATCCTTGGGCGTTTTCACCGGTGAATCCTGGCGCACGAACATGCCGTTGCCCTTGAATGTCGATTTCCATTCGGTGCACAGCCCAATAATCGGTGCGCCCTGTAGCTTGCGTTGAATAAAATTTGGCAAGTAAAGATTGGCCGCCTGCACGTCGCCCTTGATCAACGCCTCCTCCTGGTCGCGGCTCGGCGGGTCCGGCATCTCGATGACTTTGAGGTTGATGCCGTCCATCTTCACCGCGCCGATCGCCAGCGCGTAGTAGGTGCGGAACATGCAAAAGCGATTACGATAGTGAGCAAATGTTAAGTCCATACAAAATATTCACCACGAAGGCACGAAGATCACGAAGGTAAGAAAAGAATTTATTTTCCGAACTTCGTGTGCTTCGTGGTGAGATCCTTTATTTTTTCGCCACTTCTTCCTTCTTCCGATTGCAAATATCCAACGCCGCCATGGCATAAACTTTTGTGCAATTCACCATGTTGGTAATGCCGACGCCGCGGCGCACGCCGGTGGGCGAATCCCACTCCGCGCCGGCTTTCGTCTCTGTCGGGTCGACCAAGTGAGTGCCGAAGCCAGGGCCATAGGTGATGGCCGGCACGCCGTACTGCGCGATGCGTGAGCCGTCGCTGGTGATGCCGTAGCGGATCGGCTTGGCGTAGGGCACAGGACTGTTGAAAACTTTTTTGTGCGAGCTCTCCATGAACTTGACCAACGGCTCATTCTTGGGAATCTCGTAGCCCGGCGTCGTCAGATAAAGCTCGACGCGGTAACCGAGAATATCGCTTTCGCGCTTGGCGACTCTTTCGACGACGGCTTCGATGTCGCGCTTGATCGCCAGCGGCACCGCGCCTGGCAGCATTTTCACAATCACAAAAATATCGGTGGTGGGCCGCGTGCCTGGTTTAAATGCGTTGCCGCCGTCAATAGCCCCTATTTGCACGGTGGGCAGCATGAACTTGTGCGGGTTTTTGCGTTGATATTCTTTTTCCCATTCTTGGATCGCCTGAGCCACTTTGCAGGCGGCGAGGACAAACTTGGTGGCTTTGCCATCGACGCTGACGCGCGCCCAGAGCAGGCCCGAGTTGCCGATTTGCAGCTGCAGGCCGGTGGGCTCGCCGATGATGCACATGTCGGCCATCACGCCATGGTCCATCAAATAACGCGCGCCGACGCCGGCGCCGCGGTACTCTTTACCCTGGAAGCGGCCGATCTGGGCTTTTTCGATCTCGCCGACCACACCGGAAATAATCAGATCGCCTTTGAGCTGCGCACCGGCTTTTTGCAGCGCTGCAACCGCTTCGATGTAGCAAGGAAATGCTGCCTTCATGTTGACCAGACCACGGCCGTAGATACGATCTTCGTCGACCACCGTTTCCTGCGGCGCATCGAAATGATCCATGTGCGCGTTGAACATCAACGTGGCGCCGCCACCCGTGCCTTTTAAACGCCCGACCACGTTGGGCCGCCCTTCTTCGACGTACTGATATTCGACTTCCATGCCGAGCTTTTCGAATTCACCGCCCAAATAACGCGCGACGTTCTCTTCGCTGCCGGTGATGCTCACGATGTTGGCGAGATTGCACGCCAACTCAACGATCCGTTCACGATCGACCTGCTCTAACACTTCTTGTTCCATTAAAAGCTCCTCTGGTGAATTGGGTTAAGGCTTTTTTCTAGCACACCCAAGCTAACAATCACAACGAATTGACTCAATATCGCGACAGTCATTTATGTTGACGCTGTCGACGCTTTTGCCTAGATTAGGGCTTCTAATAACCCAGGAGGTCGTAACGGTATGGGAGTCATCGACAACAAGATTGCCATCGTCACCGGCGGCGGGGGCGGCATCGGCGGCGCCATCGTACAACGCTTCGCCCGCGAAGGGGCGAAAATTGCCGTCGCAGATATCAACGCCGACACGGCTCAGGCTCGTGTCAAAGAGATCGCCGACCGAGGCACTGACGCGATTGCGGTTAAAGCGGACGTCGCCAACAAGCAATCGGTTCAAGACATGGTCAAAGCGGCGCTCGACCGTTGGGGCAAGATCGATATTTTAGTCAACGTCGCCGGCGGCGCCATGCGCAAGAACGTTGTCGACACCACTGCTGAAGAGTGGGACAAGATCGTCAACATGAACTTAAAGTCGGTCTTCCTCTGCTCGCAAGCCGTGCTGCCGACGATGCTCAAAGCCAAATACGGCAAGATCGTCAGCATCTCGTCGATTTACGGCTTTGCCGGCAATGCCACCCGCGCCAGCTACGCCGCAGCGAAAGCCGGCGTCGCTGTTTTCACCAAGTCACTCGCGCTCGAACACGTCAAAGACGGCATCAACATCAACGCCATCGCGCCCGGCCGCATCGCCACGCCGGCGGTGCGCGGCCACTACTCCGACGAAGCCTGGGCCGCCGCCGAAGCGCAAATTCCCATGGGCCGCACCGGCAAACCGGAAAACATCGCCAGCGCAGCGATCTTTTTGGTGCAAGATGAAAACAACTACATCACCGGCCAGACCGTTCATGTGAATGGCGCGTGGTTGAACTGGTAGCAACATCGGGCGTCTAGAGTCTAGAGTCTAGAGTCTAGAGTCTAGCGTCTAGCGTCTAGAGTTTGGCGTTTGCAGAAAGAACGCTCCGACAAAAACGCCAGACGCTAAACGCTAGACACTAAACGGAGGTTTCATGTACGGCTGGAGAGTTAGAGTCGGTCACGTCGCGCCGTCGCGCGGCGACACTTTGGTCTATGAGTTTTATCAAATGCTGCCATCAGGATTTATGATCCTGAACAGCACCGGGACCATCCGTCAATTGGTCGACGCCGACATCGACCGGCAGCTGCAGCGCATCGAAGAAGCGGCAGCCGATTTAGTCGACAACAAATGCGACTCGGTGATCATCGGCGGCTCGCCGCTGTTTACCAAAATGGGCTTTGGCAGCGACACCGAAATGGGCAAGCGGCTCACCAAGAAATTCGGCGTGCCGGTTTTCCCCGGCATCACCGGCGAGATGGAGGCGCTGCGCTCGCTCAACATCAAGAAAGTCGTGGTCGCCACGCCGCATGAAGACACACTCAACGAGCGCATGAAAGCGTTTCTCGAAGCGTCGGGCTTTAAAGTCTTAAAAATCCAAGGCTACGGCGTGCGCAAAAACGCCGACATCACCGACATGGACGAGCACGCCGCCTACAAAATCGCCAAGCGCCTCTACGAACAGGCCCCCGACGCCGACGGCGTCTTCGTCCCCTGCCCGCGCTGGCCGACGATCACCGACGTGGATTTGTTGGAACGCGAAATCGGCAAGCCGGTGGTGACCAGCTGCCAGGCTTATATCTGGTACGCATTGAAACAAGCCAAGGTGAAACAAGAGGTGCCAGGCTTCGGACGGTTGATGGCGTCGTTAGGCAACTGATAGCGACGAGCAGACCAATTACGCTGGGGCTCCTGTCGCCGGCAACGCCTAACAAGCCGCACTTCAAACATGTCGACGCCCTGCTGCCCCAGGGTGTGTCACTCATCCATGAAGGCCTTGGCTTGTTGGGCGAGTCCTATCACGACCTCGCCGGCAAATCGGCAAAGACCTCATCACCTTAGCTGGCGCGCGGCAGAAGCCAACCACCGAGCTACATCTACTCCAGATTAAATTCTATCGCTGAGTATTTGACCGTTGCGGCCCTCGGACCGTTGTTCAACTGCTTCACCATGTCGCCAGCTTCCTCCGGAGTGGCAAACTCGACGACTTTGCCGTCTTGCTTGAACCAAGTCAGCCCCGAGCCGAGCTCACGAGCCGGCACGCGGTCGCACAAAATCCTGTACATAAAACCTTCCTAGCGAACCGACGTCGCTATTTTGCGGAACCTGATTGGGAGAGAGAAAATTGTGAAATAATTCGAAGTGATGGCAAGACCCTATGGCTTTTCGGCTGCATACGCAAGTGCAGCCGCCAAGCAAACGATTCAAATCACCGCGCTTGGCGGCCTGCCCATCATTCTAGAACGAGCGTCTCTTATCTTTATCGACCTCGTCTGCCCTTCGGCAGGCTCAGGGCAGGCTCTGAGCCCGTCGAAGGGCTCCGAAGAGCTTTTCAGGAGCCCGCTAGGCTAGACCAACATCGTCAGGGCCGCCGCGGCCATAACGCGCGCCGCCTGTCGCAGCTCCCGCAATGACACAACCTCCTGGTCGGTATGGGCAAAGCGCAAGTCGCCGGGGCCATACATGATTGTCTCGAGACCACACCGATTGAGAAAGCCGGCGTCCAACGCAGCGGGCGAGTAAAATACGCCGGATGCTGTTCCGCTTAAAGCCTGGCTGCAATCACGCAAAGATCGTGCAGCCGCACAATCGGCGCTCACCTCGGACGGATACATGAACGCACCGCGCGTGACTTCGATCGACCACGGCGCCAAGTCTCTCACGGCATTTTGAATATCGCCAAACGCGCAATCCGGATCGTCCCCCGGCAAGAGCCGGCGGTCGAGAATAATCTTGCAACCGTCCGGCACGGTGTGGCTGATCTCCGGCGCGCTTTTAATTTGTGTCACTGTCAACGTCGCGCCGCCAAGACCCGCGTGCTTGGCACCAAGAGCGATCGTGTCGAGCCGCTCCAGTACTTTGCGCGCGCCATCGACGGCATTGACGCCGTCCCAGGGCATGCTGCTGTGCGCCGATTTGCCGCGCACGGTGATTTCAATATCGATGCGCCCTTTGTTGCCGAGACAGATGCGATTGGTCGTGCCCAAACCGACGATACCGGCCTGTGCGCGAATGGAATTGTCTTCGAGGATAAACTTTGCCGCATCATGGCGGCCAGTTTCACCGGCCAAGCTCACCGCCAAATAGAGCGACCCACGCAGCTTCAACTTCGCGCGCGATAGCAGCGCCGCCGTGTACATCATCGCCGCCAACGCGCCCTTTTGCTCACAGGCGCCGCGCCCGACCGCGCAGTTGCCGGCGATGCCAAAGGGAGCCCCATCGACGATCGCTCCCGAAAACGGCTCCTTCATGCCGCCTGCCGGAAAGGTCATCGCGTAGCCCATCAACAACAACCCCAGCTCGCGCCCAGCGCCGGGAGTCTGCCAGAGAAGATTGCCCATGCCGTCGACCACACCGGCGTCGCCGGTCAAGCTTTGCAGACGCGGCGCGATAAAGTCAGCGATGAATTTCTTGAGAGCAGGATCGGCTTCTTGCAGTGACGTCTGCGGCGACGGGGCACGCAGCAGATCGATCAGCAGCTGATCGATTTCGCCGTCATCGGCGATTCGATTGACGAGGTCAATTGCTTCTTGGGAGGTCATTGGAGAACCGGCGGGCGACCAACCGGTCGCCCCTACAACAAGACACCTCTGCGCCCTCTGCGGTCTCTGCGCGAGGCATCTCGCTCCCCCTACCAGGCCGCTTCGAGCACTTCCAACACCTGCTCGGCACTGCGCACCGGCTTCGGGTTGGTGTGGATACTGTAATCGCCCAGTGCATCTTCCGCCAACTGCTTCAAGCCATCGCGCGGCACGCCGAGTTCGCGCAGCTTGAGCGGCAAGCCCATTTTTTGATTCATGCCATAGACGTACTCAGGCACCGCCGCGGCCAGCTCTTTCTCGCTCTTCCCATCGATGCCGATCTCGCGCGCCATGCGCAGATAATCTTTTTCGACGACGTCCAGATTCCAGCGCATGCCGTAGGGCAGCATCAGCGCGTGAATTTCCGCGTGTGGCGCCCTATAGCGGCCACCGATCACGTGGACGACCGCGTGATGGATGCCTGTCCAGGCGCTGTAAACACCCATGCCGGAAAGACAAGCAGCCACTTGCACGTGGCTCAATGCTTCGAGGTCCGACGAATTGGCCACCGCGCGCGGCAAATAGCGCGCCAAGAGTCCGACTCCGGTCAAGCAATAGGCCGCGGTCAGCGGCTGGGTTTCCGTGGAATAAACCGCTTCGACGCAGTGGGCCAGCGAGTTCATCCCCGACGCCGCAAGCAAGCGTGCGGGTGCGGTCGCGGCGGCTTCGGGATCGAGCAGCACCGTCTTCGGCGCGAGCTTGGGATCGGCGACGATGAACTTCTTGCCGCCTTCCGTGATCCCCGCCGAATAGCTGTACTCGCCGCCCGACAACGTCGTCGGAATCGCGATATGGGGAATTTTCGGCGCCGGCATCGGCGGCACTTCTTTTTTGTTCGGTGGCGTAAAACGCACGCCAAACCGAGGCAACGAACCACCCTCGGCCAGCAGCGCGGCAACGCCCTTCCCGGTGTCGATGGCGCTGCCGCCACCGACGCTGACGAGCACGTCGACTTTAGCATCGCGCGCCATCGCCACAGCTTGTTCGATCGAATCGGTCGGCGAATGCGGCTTCACCTGATCGAACACGACACATTTTTCGCCCAACGCAGTTTTGACCTTGCCAAGCAAAAACGTCTTCGCCACCGACGGCGATATCAACACCATCGCCCGGTTACCGCCGAGCCGTTCCAATTCTTCGGATAATTTTCCGAGCGAGCCTTGGCCCGAGATAACACGCTCGACTCTGGGATTGTTAAATATAAATGAAGTTCCTGCCATGTGATCTCACCAATGATGATATACTTCGCGCAGAGACGTGGAGGTCGCAGAGGAAAAATTTGTCTTTTCTTTGCGTTCTCTGCGTTCTTTGCGGTTAAATCATCCGATTCCGCATCCCGGCGTGCAGCGCCCTTTGTGAACCCTTGTGCTCTTTTTGTTCAAGTCTCTTCACTCTTCATAAATCTCAACCCGGATCGCCTGCCCGCGCCCCGACTCCGGACACGCGCTCGCCGCGACGAGCAAATCCATCTCGGCGCGAAAGTCCACATGCGCCTCGTTCTGCGGCCGTACCATGGTGTCGTACATCACGCCGGTGTCGGGGTCGATGCGCATGCACTGAAAAATATTGAACGGGCTTGGCACATCGTCCGGCGCGATGTTCCAAGGCTTCACCGCAGCGCTCAAATTCTCCCAGCAGCCGTGGGTCGGAATCTCTTCAGCTTTCTTCGGATTGATATCAACTCCCTCGGCGAACACCCTCTTCGACTGCCCCTGCGCTACCATCTCGAAGCGCCTGCGGCTGCACATCCCCTTCTGCAAATCGTGCCGCCCCTCTGTGAACGTGTCTTCGACAATCGTCATCAACGGACTGTTGCGCTTGGAATAAAGCACGTCGCCGGTGCTGATAAAAATTTTCACTTGATTGGTCTTGGTGCGCGCCTGATCGAAACGCTCGGTCAAATCGTGCAGATTGAACGCCACGAAGTCGACAATGCTTTTCCCCGCAATGCGAATGCGCTGCCCTTTCTTAAGTTCAAACGCCGCGCCGGAATTTTTCGGCACGACCTGACTATTCAAAATAGCCATCATTTGCTCTCGGTACTGGGAATCCTAGTATAGAATTTTGTCATAGTCTCGTCCCGAAAACCCACGGGTTCTTATCTTGCGTGCCCATTTCTTGATTGAGGCTGCTTGGGCAGCCGCGGTGGCTTTTGCGCCGATATTCTTATGCAGCACAACCTTTCGGCCATTTGTAACCGAGGGGTTGCTGTGTTGAACAATGGTTTTCATGTGAGAGCCCGCTATGACAATATATCATTCTAGTCAAACAAAAAACCCGCTGCGCTCCATGAGAGCGACAGCGGGTTTTTCAGCCACGGAGCTAATGGTCAGCGCACTTTCACCCGCCCCTTCTTCAACTTCTCGCCCGTTTCAAAATAGCGGCCTTGGACCGCGAGCTTGGCTTCTTCGTCGAGCTCGTCGCTCCATTGGCCGAGCGAGTAACCGAACCATGGCGACTGCGGCCGCAGTTTCGGCAGCTCCAGCTCTTCCCAAATCTTGCGCGCGTTTTCCATGTACTCGCGCTTGGGCAGCGACACCGGCGGGAACGGTTCTTTGAGAATCGCGTTGCAGAGCATCGCCGATTCGTCGGCCGGCAAATGATAAGACACCACGTCGGTGCCTTTGACTTCGTGCTCGTAGAGAAACGGTGGAGCATGGCCCTTTTCCATGCCCGGGACGATGTGAACATCCTTGTGCGGCTTCATGCGGTAGCACATGGCCCAAAAGACTGCTGCTTCGTTGGAGGGGTCGATGTCTTCATCGACCGCGACCACGATCTTGCCGACACCGGGATGAAACGAGCAGGCGGCGTGCAGCGCGCGCCATACTTCGGCTTCGTTGGGCTTGCGCATTTGAATGATCACGAGCTTGTAGGTGTTGGTCAGCGGCTCGTGCATCTCGACGCGCAGCACGGAAGTGATGCGGCACTCGTCGCGCAGGTGCACCAGCATCAAACGATCGTAGCCGATCTTGCGAATGACCGACGATTCGCTGGGCGTCAGTTGGCTCAACCAAGACGTGTAGATTGCGTCTTTACGATAGGTAATCGCGGTGACGTCCATGAACGGATTCAACTGGCGTGGATGCATGTAGCCGTGCGATTCGCCGAAGGGCCCCTCGGGCTCGATGTATTCGGTATTCAAGAAACCTTCGATGACGATCTCCGCGTCCGCCGGCACCATGATGTTGTTGGTTTTGCATTTGACCATCGGGATGGCTTCGCCAGCGAGGCCGCCGGCAACGCCCATCTCGTCGACGCCGTAGGGAATCTTCTGCACCGAGACGTAAGAAACGATCGGCGGCGCGCCGATGACCAGTGCCGCGGGAAGATGGACTTTCTTCTCAACCGCCTTCTGCCAATGCAAATAAACATCCTGACCCAAGCCCGACGGAAACACACCAACGCGGCGTCCGGCTTTGATCTCGCCGCGGTAATTGCCGATGTTCTGAATCCCGGTGTCCAAGTCCGCCGTGATCCAGTGTGAACAAGTGGTGTACGGCCCGTTGTCAAAACCGGGAGTTGAGATCGGCACTGGAAAGCGATCTAGGCCGCCCCCTTCCTTGTCCAGCTCGTCGCCTTGAATAACGATGTCCTGGCACTTCGCTTGGGTAATAACTCTCGGCGCAATCGGTTCCGCCAAAGCTTTCTTCCAGCGCTCGTCCATTTCCTCGGCGCTGTTGCAGCCCATGCCGAGATAATAAATTTCCGGTTTGCCCGCCAGCGCGCCCACGACCACGGGCATGGTGTAGCGCTGGCCCTTGGCATCGGTGACATTTTCGAACAGCCAAGCCCGGCGGTCTTCTTCGGGCAAGCCGCGGTACTGCCAACGAACCAATGGATGCAGTTCGGTGTCCTTGTTGATGAGCCGCGTGATGCGTCTCAGTAAACCATGCTCCTCAAGGTTCTTGAGGTGCTGGTGTAAATCGAAGTACGCCATACCGTTACTGATTCCTCCTATGCGCAAACAATCTGTTTCAAATATCCGATGAATCCGGCGCCGTCAACGGGGGACCGGGAAAGGATGAAACGCGGAAAACGGAAAGCGGAAAATCCGCCTTTTGGTATCACTGGGCTTTGCCGTACTTGCTGGCGAGCTGCGTGAAAAACCCTTCGCGGTCGAGATCGGTGAGAATCGATTTATCGTTGCTCCGCTTCGTAAAGATTGTCCGGGCTGACTAGCGTTGCGTCGATCTTACCCTGGTGCATGATCAAGCCACGAACAAAAAACGTATTGAGTCGATCCCCGGTAACGTGCCAGCACTATTGGTAAAAAGCCTTGAAGAAACCGGTTTCATCCATTTTTTTGCAAAAACTCACGTCGGCCAAGTCCTCCGCTTTAGTCTGCGCCGCTTTGGGATTGAGCCCATGCTGCGCCATGAGCCTGAGCATCGAATTCATCCCCTCCATCGACACGCAGGGCCGGCGCGGCAGTGCGGCGATCAATCCTTGATAAGCATTCTCAGCACGATCCTGCGCCAGGCGCAAATTACGCGCTAAGCTTTTGACCACAACTTCCTTGTTCGCCGGCTTGTGCACGAAAGCCACGCCTTCGACGGTCGCCCTGGCGATGTTCTCGACAAGCTGCGGATTAGTCTTGATCAAGCTGCGCGGCACTACGATGCCAGAAGACTGAAACGGCACGTTCTCTTTGCCGAGGGCCACCAACACTCGAAATCCCTCGCTCACCACTACCTGACCGAACTCCGGCGACAGCACCGTGGCTTCTACGCTACCGGCGCGCAACGAGCCCATGCGCTCGGGCACGCCGCCGACGCCCAACAGAACGATATTGTCGCGCCGCGGCACCAAACCGAGATGATCGAGTGCAACATAGGCCGCCATCGACGCCGAACCCGCCGGCGTGCCGATGGCGACCTTGCGGCCCTTGAGATCTTCACCGCTTTTGATGGTCGGCTTTGAAACGAATAAATAGTCGAGCCGATTCTCCACGCTGAGAATCATCGCAAATTCGCCGCCGCCGCTGTTGGCGTTCAGCACATGCGTGCCGCCGACCATCCCGACCAGCACCTGCCCCGCCAACATGGACTGCATCGCCCGCCCGGCGATGATAAAAACCAAATCCGCATCGATCCCGTACTTGCGAAAAATCCCTTGCTCCTTGGCCAGCCACCAGGGCGCGACGTTGTTGCTGATAGCGCCATGCGCCATCAGCAACTTGGCCGGCTCGGCGGCGCGCACCCTTGCCGCTGTCGTACTGAGCGCGAACCAACAAATCGCCAAAGCGAAAATCGTTCTCCGCATTAAGAACTCCGCGTTTACTTGCAGAACTGTTGCCTGTTGCCTCGTGCCTATTGCCTACTTACGCTTTCCACCCATGCACCGACACATCCACCAACTGCCCCACCGGGTCGTGCACGCCCATTTCGGCAAAGCGGCCATCGCGCGGTTTTTTATCAGCCTCGCTCTTGGCGCCGGTGGTCATGGCGGTTTTTAGCGTGCCGTCCATGTCTTCGACCTGAAAGCCAAAGTGGTCGATGCCCTCGCGGCCGCCGTGGGCCGGCAGCACCGCCATGTTGATGTAGCCGTCGGTCAGATAGATCGCGCGCTTGCCGTCGGCGCGTACCGGGCCGCGCCAGGCTTCGGTCATGCCAAAGGTTTCTTTGTAGAACGTCGCGACTTTTTCCTGGTCTTCGACTTTGATCGCTATGTGTTTGATCTTTGCCATGACGGGCCTCCCCTTTTCTTTTTTACTGTCTGTAGAGCTTTTCGACAAAGCCGCTTTTCTTGATCTCGTCGAGAATCGAAGTATTGACGAAGTAGCTATCCGGCTGCGTCCGCGTCGTGCTGATCAGGTCCAGCTCGGCGCGCAAACCGTTTTCGTCAGGATACGGCAGTGGCTTGATATTTCCGCGCAGCTCGTCAGCCCATAAACCGAGATGCTCTTCGCTCAAGCCGCGCATGTATTTTTGCAAGATGCGCACGGCGCCCGCCCGATTGGTTTTAACGTAGTGTATCGCCTCGACATAGGCTTGCATGAACCGAATCACGGCGCCACGGTCGGTTTTGATCTTTCGTTCCGTCGTGCCGAGCGGCGCATCCAAGCCCATGAAACCCAAGTCGCGCGCGCTGCCGCCTTTGAGCGGCTTGGCCTTGCCGCGATAGAAAAGCAGCGAGCTCGAGTCGCCGAGCACGCCGACCTCCATTTTGCCGGCCTCCAGCGCTTGGGCGACGTTGGTGGTGCCGCCCATCTGCAGGATCACGACTTCGGATTCTTTGACGCCCGCCGTGCGCAGCGCCGCACGCAGAAAAGAATCGCCGGCGGAGCCGTATTGAGTCACGCCGATGGTCTTGCCGCGCAGCTCTTTTATGCTGGTCATGGGCGAGTCGAGCCGCAGGACCAGTCGCTGCGATACGAAGCCCGACACTGAGGTGAGAATCACTGCATCCGCGCCTTGCATGCGCGCGCGCAGAAAGGCCGGCGCGCCGGCCACGGCATAGTCAATATCGCCGGCGAGCATTGACTGGACCGTGCGCGGACTGCCGGGAATGTAGACGACGTCGCCGGTGAAACCATGCTTGGCGAGGAAACCGCCGTCTTTTACGACCCAGAGTAGCCCCTGGCCGGGATTGATGGCGACGTGGGATAAAAGTAACTTTTGTGCGGCGGCGGATTGAGCAACGAGGACGAATAGAAGCGCGGCAAGAACGCTAGGCGTCTTCATAACTGTGTGGACTCTGGATTACCGCCTGGAAAAAAGCAAGTCAAACGCCGGGCGAGCTTGACGCGTTGGCGTAGCTAGCGTACGTAAGAGTGCGTCAGCAATCGCCAGCAGGAGGACCCCAGCCGTGCCCCTTCACGTCAAAGCAGAAGCTATCAAGGGCTATCAGCGCGACCAGTCCGGCGAGGCCGGCACCGGCCGCATGATCGTCAAAAAAGGCTACGGCAACGAGTGCAGCCTGATGATCGCCACGCGCAAGCCCGGCTATCACACCAAGCCCCATGAACATGAATCCGAGCAGATCAACTACGTGCTCGATGGCGAGATCTGGTTCTTCGTCAAAGACCGCGGCTTTCTCTGCAAAAAGGGCGACTTTCATCGCATCCCCGCCAACACCGTGCACTGGGCCTACAACAGATCGGACCAGGACTGCACAGTGGCCGAAGCCCACGCGCCGGCGCTCTTGGGTGTACAGGCTGGCTCCGCCGCCGAGGCGCTGTTCGACGACGGCGAGACGCCCAATTTGCGCGGCCCCGGCGTGAACAAGTTTGTGCCGTTCGACCAAGACGGCGCCGAAGCGAAGTACTTCAAGAATTAGTCATCAGATGAGAGCGAGTTTCTCGCGCGTCGTGCGCGCGCTATTGGTCGGATCAGTCTTATCCGTCGGAGCCGTCCAATCCCCCGAGCCAGTCCGCGCCCAGGAGCTCCGCCGCATCCTTTACGGCACCACGGCGTCGCCCTCGCACCTGCCAGTCTGGGTCGCGAAAGATGCCGGTCTATTTGAAAAAGCCGGCATGAACGTCGAGCCTGTGCAGATCCGCGGCGGGTCGCTGATCACGCTGGCGATTATCACCGGCGATCTGCCTTTTTCCGGCGCCGGCGCCGAGTCCGTGGTCGCGGCGCGTGCCGCCGGCGGCGACGTGGTCTTGCTCGCATGCCCTGTCGACGCTGACCCGGTCTATTTGATCACCCGTCCGGAGATCAAATCGGTGGCTGAACTCAAGGGCCAGGGAACGGCGGTAACGCGCTACGGCTCCACGACCCATTTTTATCTGCGCGCCGCGCTGCGCCACGTCGGCCTTAACCCGGATAAAGATATGATCATTTTGCAGCTTGGCGCGGGCCCGGAAATGGTTGCCGCTTTGGACGCCGGTCGCATCGCCGCCGCGGCCCTAACCACCCGCTATGCCCTGCCGTTCCTGCAGCGCGGCTGGCCGGTGTTGGTCGACCTGAGCAGCACCGATCTCGTCTACCCTTCCTCGTGCGTCACCAGCAGCCGCGCGTTCATCAGAGCCGAGCCGAAACTCGCCGAAGATTTTCTCCGCGCCTATGTGGGGGGCATACAACTCATCAAAAAGAACCCGCACTTCGCCGAGGCATCCTTTGCCAAGTGGATGCGCGAGAAGGATCGAGAGATCACCAAAAGCACGGTGCGCGCCTACAGTAAGCTATTTAAAAACAACCCACGAGTCCCCGACAAAGGCATTCAGAACGTCGTCCTCGACCTGATCAAGGCTCGCCCCGATTTCAAAGAATACATCAATTGGCCCGAACCGTTCCGCGAGAACGGTCCGCTGGAACGCGCGCTGCGCGAGAAAAACTGAAAGCGGCAATCGCGAGCCCGTTCGTTACCTTTGAAATTTTCGCTTTCCGTTTTCCGCGTTTCCGTTGTCCACTATTTCCACTCCAAAAACTCCAAGCGCACCCCTTGCGGACCTTCGAAGAAGCAAACCCGTCGTCCGTCGGGCAGCGTGCGCTCTTCGAGAATCTTCACACCGGCGGATTTGATCTTGGCGACTTCGCCGTCGAAGTTGTTGGTGTCGATGGCAACATGCTCTAAACCCATGAACTGATCGAGTTCTTGCTCTTCGAGAAATTGCGTGACATTGAGCTCGACGCCGTGAAGATCCAGCCGATACGCCGCGCTGCCATCGGGCCGCTTGGTTTCTTTGGCGACCCTGGCGCCAGTGTATTGCACGTAGAAGTCCGCGGTTTTCTTTGGGTCGGGAGATTTCAGATGGAGATGATTGATTCGAAAGCCCATGACGTCCTCCTCTTCGAATGGCTGACTTCTACTCTCTCAAGCCGCCGTGTTGCAAGTAACTTCAATTACCCTTTCACGCAGCTCCCATCTCATGTAAGTTAACGGGAATATATGGTACGGGAGTTCTTACTTTCCGTTTTCCGCGTTTCCGCTTTCATAATTTGTTTGCCATGACTGCCGAACTCTTCGCCTTGCTCACCGCCCTGTCGTTTGCCTGCTCGAACGTTTCCGTAAAACCTGGCTTCCGCTACTCTACGCCGATGACGGCGACCTTTGTATCATTACTGATTCACAGCATCGTCCTCTGGGCGGCGGTATTTCTCAGAGGTGGAATACCGCCGGTGGCCACCGCGGCGGTTGTTGCCATCGTCGTCGCCAGCATCATGCAGCCGGGCATTCGCCATTTTCACTATACCGGCATTCATAAGATCGGCACCTCGCGCGCCGTGACGCTGCGCAACTCTTACCCTTTTCTCACCGTCATCGCCGGGATTATTTTTCTCGGTGAGCCCCTGACCTTGCTGGGCATGCTCGGAACTATTCTGGTCGTTATCGGCATCGCGCTGATCTCATGGCGCATCGACAAAAACGTGCCGCAGTTTCGCTGGAGCTATTTGTTCTACCCGATCGCCACGGTCCTACTGACCACGCTGGTGCACCCGCTGCGGCGCTACGCAATGCTGCAATCCAACGAGCCGTTGTTTTTCGCCGCCCTGGTTGGACCGGTGTCGTTGATCGCCTTCGCGCTGTTCTACGTTTCGCCGGCTTGCAAAGAAAAGCTAGTCTGGGACCGGCGCGCCGCCTGGTCGCTCATCGGCTCGGGATTTTTTGAAACCATGGCCGTGCTGTTCATGCTGATCGCGTTTTCCGCCGGGCCGGTCTACATCGTCTCGCCCATCGCTGCGACCGTGCCGATCTGGACGCTGATCTTGGGCGCGATCTTCCTGCGCGAGTTAGAAACTTTCAACACCGCCAGCGTCATCGGCACGATCTGCGTCGTCGCCGGGATCGTCGCCATCTCCCAGGTACGGTCGTGATTCGTGTTCGTGGCTCGTGCTCATCTTTTCGCCCGCCGAACCAACAAAGAGTCACGAACACGAGCACCGGGCACGATCACGGTCGTCCCCACGCTTTCAAGATCACCTCGGCGATGTTCTTGCCCCGCACCGACACCAACTTCTCACCCGTTGCGGCGGTCGCCGCCTGCGGCCAGCCGAAGTACCCACGGCCACCGCTCAGGCTGCCGTAGTCTTTGGTTTCGTTGCGAAACGCGTTCATGTCGTAGTCGAAGTTAGGGTCCAGCGAGCCGATGATTTCTTTCCTGACGAACTGCGGAAAGCTGTGCAGCGCGACCGAAGTTTCCGATTCGCCGCCATGGCCTTCGACATCGGGGCGCGGGCTTTTGTAGTGCTGTTTGGCGTCCTTGCGGTAACTGGCCTCGGTGATCGCCGGATCGCTGGCAAACCCCACGCAGAGCACTTTAGCCGCATTTTCATTGACCAGAGTCTTCATCGCGTCATCCAAGGCTTTCATGTGATGGAGATCGCGATGGCCGTTTAGAATAACTTGTCGCTCAAATCCGTGGCGCACCAATGACCGGCCGATGTCGACAACTAGAGACCGCAACGTGTCCGGCTCCAGCGACAATGTCCCAGGGAAATCGATCGCAGCGCGTGCTACACCGTAGTTGATCGTCGGTGCGACCACCACTTCGTAGCCGGCTGCTTCCAAATGTCGCGCCGCGGCCGCGGTATACACTTCCGCTGCAAAGGAATCCAAACCCAACGGCAGATGGGCGCCATGTTCTTCGACGACCCCGACCGGCAGAATCACAAGAGCCTTGCCCGTTTTCGCTAGGGCGTCAGCCTCGGTAAATGGTATTTCCGCTAGGCGCTTCATGGTTTTCTCCCCTTGCATCTTCCTAACACGACAACAACGCAATCGGCCACAACCCTATTGGTCCATCAGTGTTTTCTCGTAGGGGCGGGCCGCAGACCCGCCCGTTCGGATCGCCCGCCGGCCACCGCCAGGGCAGGTTTCAACCTGCCCCTACAACAAACGTCGCACAGTCTCTGAGATTTTCTGTTGACGAAACCTTCGCACCGAAGTTAGTATACGCCAATCACAAACCTTGGAGGACCTGCCGTGAACCTTGAAAATCTGCGTCCGCCCGTGGGGTTGATGATCGTGATGTTAGCGCTGTCGGCGCACGCACCCTATCACGCGCGAGCCCAATCACCGCGCTTCCATCTCGAGGAAGCGACCATCGCCGATGTGCACCGAGCGATTCGAGCCAATCAACTTACCGCAACACAGCTCGTCCAGCTCTATTTCAAACGGATCGAGGCTTACAACGGCACCTGCGTCAAAGGCGATCTCGATCCGGCCACCGGTTTGATGCTCGGCGATCTGACGCCGATCGAAAACGCTGGCCAGTTGAACGCCTACACCACGCTTAACATTCGTGGCAAACGCTCGAAGACCGACGCGTCGGACAACGATCCGAAGATGCCCGACGCCTTGGAAGTCGCGCGTGCGCAGGATGCTCACTTCGCCCGCACCGGCCGCTTCGTCGGGCCGCTGCACGGCATCCCCTTCGCGATCAAAGACAACTACGACACCGTCGACATGCGTACCACCGCCGGCGCCGCGGCAGCGTATGCCAACGACAAGCCGCTGCAGGACGCGACCATGATCGCCAAGCTGCGCGCTGCCGGCGCGATTTTTCTTGGCAAAACCAACTTGGATGAATACGCGCCGGCGAGCATCGCGCGCAGCGCGCTCGGCGGCCAGACCTGCAACCCCTACGACACCAAACGCGTGCCCGGTGGATCGAGCGCCGGAACCGGCGCCGCGGTGGCGGCAAACTTAGCCATCTGCGGCCTTGGCACCGACACATCTGGGTCGGTGCGCTTTCCGTCGACGGCCAACGCGCTGGTCGGCTTGGTGGCGACCCAGGGCCTCGTCAGCCGCGCCGGGATTATCCCGTTGTCTTACTCGCGCGACCGCGGCGGCCCCATGTGCCGTACCGTGCAGGACACCGCGCTGGTGCTCGAAGCAGTTACTGGCACCGACACGCGCGACCACGTCACGGCCGTCGCCCACGGCAAGAAGCCTGTCGCCTACCGGAATTTCGCCAACAAGAAATCGCTCGCCGGCAAACGCATCGGTGTCGTCCGCGAGTTCATGATCGAAGCGACCATCGCCGACCGTGACAGCATTCGCCTCGCCCATCAGGCGATCGCCGATTTGAAACGGCTCGGCGCCACCATCGTCGACCCGGTGAATTTCGACGGCGCCATCGCCGAGATCATGTCGTCCTACGAACCGAGCTTCTTCACGCGAACTTTCAAAGAGGCGATTCCCGCCGGTGCCGATCCGATCGACCGGATGGTGACACTCACCATGGATCCCAAAAGTCTTCCCACCGGCATGCGCGGCGTCAATCTGCGTGTAATCGCCGGGCAGCGCCGCGGCGAGGAAGGCAAATACGGCATGAACGTCTATTTACAGCAGCGCGGCGACGCGAAATTTCGCAGCGTCGACGACATGTTCGCGACCAAAACATTTGCCGGCGATTTGCCGGTTTTGCAGAATGCCTTCGGTGCCAAAGCCAAGACCTTGGATACACCCGACCACGCCAGCCACATGCTGCGCATGCAGAACCTGCAGCGGATTCTCTACAAAGTCATGGCGGATAATAATCTCGACGCGTTGGTCTATCCGTACAGCACGATTCCGCCGCATATGGTGTTGGCCAATCGCACTCCGGAGGTTTACAACCCGCGCACCGAGCCGCGTCTATTGAAAGCCGGCACGCCGATGTCCGATGCCAACTTGGTGCCCGGCGAGCCGGTGTTGAAAACCGATCTCGATCTCTGGCGCGGCGCGGGCAGCAGTTGGAGCGTCAATTTGAGTCCGGTGAGCGGCTTCCCGGCGATCGTCGTGCCGGCGGGATTTACCCGCGAAGTCTACGACCGCGTGCCAGATCCGAAAGACCCCAACGGCAGCCGCCTCGAAGGACCGAAACCGGATCAGATTCCGGTGAGCATGGAATTTCTCGCGCGCCCATTTGACGAAGCGACTTTGTTCGAAATCGCGTCAGCTTACGAAGCGGGAACCAAACATCGCCGTGCCCCGAAAGGATTTGGGCCGCTACGGGGCGAACCGTAGGATGGGTTGAGCACAGCGATACCTATCGATCCGAGACACGGCGGGTTACGCCGCAGACGGCTAACCCACCCGACACGATGTAAGATTGATTTTGTCCATGGAGGCACCGTTCATGCGCCGTAATTATCTTGTGATTTTTTGCTCTGCCTTTCTCGCCGTTGTACTGAGCGTCGACCAGCTCCGCGCTGCCGCGCAGGCGTGGCGTTTTCATCTCGAAGAGGCGACCATCGCCGACGTCCACCGCGCGATCCGCGCGCGCCAGCTCACCGCAACGCAGCTCGTGCAGCTCTACTTCAAGCGCATCGAAGCTTATAACGGCACTTGCGTCAAAGGCGACGTCGATCCGGCAACCGGATCGATGCTCGGCGCCATCACGCCGATTGAAAACGCCGGGCAGTTGAACGCCTTCATCACGCTCAACATCCGCGGCAGGCGCTCCCAGACCGACACCACAGACAACGATCCAAGATTCCCCGACGCCTTGGAAGTCGCCAAAGCGCAGGACGAACATTTCGCCCGCACCGGTAGATTCATCGGGCCGCTGCACGGCATTCCACTGGCGATCAAAGATGTGTTCGACACCGTCGATCTGCGCACCACGGGCGGCGCCGCAGCGCCCTACGCCAACGACAAGGCGCCCGCCGACGCAACCATTGTTGCCAAGCTACGCGCCGCCGGCGCGATCATTCTTGGCAAGGCCAACACCGACGAATACGCCGCCGCGAGCATCGGTCGCAGCGGCTTTGGCGGCCAAACCTGCAACCCCTACGACACCACGCGTGCGCCAGGGGGATCGAGCGGCGGTTCCGGCGCTGCCGTGGCGGCAAACCTCGCCATGTGCGCCATGGGCACCGACACGTCCGGCTCGGTGCGCAGCCCCGCGTCGGCCAACAACGTCGTCGGCATGCTCGGAACCCAGGGCCTTATCAGCCGCGCCGGCATCATGCCGCTTTCGTTTTCGCGCGACCGCGGCGGTCCATTGTGCCGCACCGTCGAGGATACGGCGCGCATCATCGAAGTCATCACCGGCTATGACCCGCGCGACCAAATCACCACGCCGGCGTACAATCGCGAGCAGGTCGCTTATAGCCGTCACGCCAACAAAAAATCCCTCGCCGGTAAACGCTTGGGCGTCGTGCGCGAGCTCATGGCCGAAGCGACACTGGCCGATCGCGACAGTATCCGCGTCGCCAACGAAGCGATTGCCGATCTTAAGAAACTCGGCGCGACCATCGTCGATCCGGTCAATTTTCACGACGCCATCGCCGAGCTAGTCCCTTACATCGAGCCCAGTTTGTTGACTCAGAACTTTAAATCCTTGGTGCCTGAAGGCGTAAACCCGATCGATCATGCCGTTGCCATTGCCGCCAACCCGAAGCTCATGCCCGGCGGCCCGCGCGGCGTCAACTTGCGCGTAGTCGCCGGCCCGCGCCGCGGCGACGAAGGCAAGTACGGCATCAACCGCTACCTGCGTGAGCGCGGCGATGCGAAATTCAAAAACGCCGTCGACATGTTTGCCGCGCCGACCTTTGCCGGCAACCAGGCCAACTTGCGCAATCAGTTTAGCCCCGACGCCAAGACCCTCGACACAGCGGCGCACACCAACCACACGCTGCGCCGCTACACGCTGCAGCAGATTCTTCTCAAAGTCATGGCCGACAACAAACTCGACGCGCTGATTTTTCCCTACAGCACGATTCCGGCGCATCCGGTGTTGGTCAGCCGCGAACCGGCCAACTACAACACCCGCACCGAGCCGCGCAACCTAAAAGCCGGGACGACACTATCGAATGCTGATTTTCTTCCAGGTGAGCAAACGTTAAAAACCGACATCGATCTCAATCGCGGCGCCGGCGGCAGCTGGGGTGTCAATATTAGCCCGCTGAGCGGCTTCCCGACCATCGTGGTGCCCGCCGGATTCACCCGCGAGATTTACGACCGCGTCGCCGACACGAAAGATCCCAACGGCAGTATTTTGGTCGGTCCGATCGCGAAACAATTGCCGGTGAACATGGAATTCCTCGGCCGCCCGTTCGATGAAGCGAACCTCTTCGAAATCGCGTCGGCCTACGAAGCGGGAACCAAACATCGCCGGCCGCCGAAAGCGTTTGGGCGGTTGCGGGGCGAGCCGTAGCTGGCGGTTCAAGGTTCAACGTTCAACGTTTGGGCTCGGCGGGAAACACTTGTGCCTTGATACGAGGATAATCGACTTGCAATACTCAAAACGTTGCCCTCACCCCTGCCCTCTCCCACAGGCATGGGCGAGGGAGTCGGAAGGAAAGGGATCCGGTCCCCTCGCCCGCTTTGCGGGAGAGCGTTAGAGGTGAGGGCTCTTTTTCACCTATGCTCATCAAAGCCCTGATCTTCGACTTCGACGGACTGATCATCGACAGCGAAAGCCCCGAGTACCAAGTTTGGCGCGAAGTGTTTGCCGAGCATGGGCGTGAGCTGCACATGGACTTTTGGGCTGACATCGTTGGCCGGCCCCATACGCATGTCGATCTCTACGCGTACTACCAAGAACACGTGAATCCATCCGTCGATCTAGAACAGTTTCGCTTGCAAAGGCGTGCACGCGTCGTAGCGTTGACGCAGCAACAGCCGGTGTTGCCCGGCGTGCATGATTATTTGCGCGGGGCATCCGAGCTCGGCATGAAGATCGGCTTGGCGTCAAGCTCATCGCGCCACCATGTTCACGGCCATCTCGCGCGGCTCGAATTACTTGACTATTTCCATACGACTAAATGTTTCGAGGACACGGCCGCGCACAAGCCTGATCCAACACCTTACCTGGCGGTACTTGAAGAATTCTGTGTCGCGCCGCCTGAAGCCGTGGCGTTCGAAGACTCTCCGAACGGCGTCACTTCCGCTAAAGCGGCGGGGATATTCACCGTAGCGGTACCAAATCCCATCACAGAACGTTTACGCCTCGATCACGCCGACTATCGGATGGAATCACTTGCCGCAGAGCGGCTCGATCGCCTGCTGCAACGGGTCGAGACAGCTCGTACGCAATCTCGGTAGCTTTTCCGGATCATATGTGGCGGCAATGGAAAACCCGCGTCGTCCAACTCAAGCACGACACCTTTGCGCTCTATTTAGCCTCGCGCGACCCGCGCGTGCCCCGGGCGGCAAAGATCATGGCCGCTATCGTCCTGGCCTACGCGTTCAGCCCAATCGATTTGATTCCCGATTCCATTCCAGTGTTAGGCTACTTGGATGACCTGCTTCTAATTCCGTTGGGAATTGCCTTGGCGATCAAGCTGATCCCAGACGACATTTGGTGCGAATGCAAAACACGAGCAGCCGCGACGCTTTCAACCAAGCTGCCACGTAGCCGGACAGCTGCGATCGCAATCATTGCAATTTGGCTAGGAGCCGCCGCATGGTTGACGTGGATCGCGTGGAAGATTCTCTCAGCACAACCGTAGGGGCTGGTCGCGATCTGTTCCTACAAGCGCCGGGTTGGTGCGCACGGCGCACCCTACAAGTTCCGAACTCTGCGTGCTCAGCGTCCCTGCGCGAGAACTATTGCACGAAAAGCTTCTTGATCTGCTCAGTCACTTCCGGCGGTTGGCTCAACACTTCTTTAGCCAACTTCTGCAGTTGTTCACCGCGCACTGGCGTGACTTCAACGCGCAGCCGCTTCGCTTCGGCAAGCAGATCTGGATCTTTGGTCGCTTTTTCAAACGCGCTACGCAAAGTGGCAACCCGATCCGTTGGCACGGCTGGTGCCACCAAGAACGGCCGCGCCCATTCCGCGCCCTGGTTCATCGCTTCGGCGACGCGCCGCTTGGTCGGCGGCGTTTTAAATTCATCCATCAACTCATAGATAGTCGGCGCATCAGGAATACGCGGGTCGCGCTTGTGTCCGCCCTGCGCCAGCATGCGCACGAACTTATTCTTGTGCCAGCCGACGTAGCGGTCACTGGCAAAATAGTTGGCGATGGTAAGCCCCATGCAATTGATCTCGCCGCGCTCCAGCGCCAGGCCAATCTCATTGCTGCCTGGATAACCCAGCACATGCTCGACCTTGACGCCGATGGTTTCGGCCAGAATTTTCGACATCACATAATCGGCGCTGCCTGCCCCCGTGGAGCCGCACTTCGGCAGCTCGCTGGCGCGCACGACGTCGCCCATGGACTTGAACGGCGAGTCGCCGCGCACGAAGATCATCATGTCGTCGTTTTCCAGCGAACCGATCCAATTGAATCTGGTCAAATCTAACTTCACTTCTTTGTAACCCGCAATCTGACTGAGATAGAGATTGTTGTGCGACGCCAAGATCGTCAGACCGTCCGGCTTGGCAACACCCCAGACGTAGTTGGCGGCGATCGCCGAGCTCGCTCCCGGCATGTTCTGCACCAGCACGTCCGGATTGCCGGGAATATGCTTGCCAATGTGCCGGCTAACGATCCGCGCCGCGCGGTCGTAACCGCCCCCAGCACTGAGTCCGACGACGATACGGACTTGTTTGCCCTTGAAGAACGATTCCTGTGCATCACCGGCATCCACGGCCGCGAAAACAAATGCCAAAGCGATCGGCGAGACAAGGCATTTCATGACCAAAGTTTTCAACCTTCCATTCTCCATTTTTGATGATCCGCTATTATCTAAACATTTCGCGAAATTTTCGGCTCCACTGATTCAACTCTTCATTGCTCGGCAGCTTTATGACCGCGATCTGGTCGATCGAGAAACTGCTTCGGCTAGGCTTTGGCAGCCGGCGGCTCGAACACCGTGAGCAAGCCCTTCTCATCGAGCGCTGTCATCACCACTTCGTTGCCAAGGGTCATGTCGAAGGCCGGTTTGCCGGCGCGCGCCTCGGCCAAGCTACGATTGATCAGTTCGGTGGCATCGCCGCTGTGATTTGCGCCAGCGCCAATTGCGGTAACAATGCCGCTAAGAAAGCCAATCGGCAGACCCGTCTTCGCCAAGCCATCGTAGCCCCCCTCCTCAAAGTACATACTCTTTAGCTGCCGCAAGGCGGAGGGTCAATAACGGTGCCCAAGCTTGACTCTGTTAGCGATCTGGGCGACTCAAGAAGGATGCCTTTAGACACGCGCTGCTCTTCATGAATATTTCTTCCGATCGTTCTACCGACACATCGAAACGCACCCTTGCCGCCGTCGGCGTCATGCTGGTGATCTTTCTTTTCGCCATTGACGCGACGATTGTTGCGACGTCCATGCCGACCATCGTCGCTCAGCTCGGCGGTTTGGAGCTCTACAGCTGGGTGTTTTCGATTTATATGTTGGCCTCGGCGCTAACCACGCCGGTGTTCGGCAAACTCGCCGACCTGTTCAGCAAGCGGCGCCTGATGCTAATCGGCATCGGCGTGTTCTTGCTCGGCTCGATCCTGTGCGGCATTGCCCAAAGCATGGAAGCGATGGTGCTTTACCGCGCCATCCAAGGCCTCGGCGGCGGCGCTATATATGCGCTGTCGTTCATCGTCGTCGGCGTGCTCTATCCGGCGGAGATGCGCGCCAAAGTCCAGGGGTTTATCAGCGGCATTTGGGGGTTGGCGTCGATCCTCGGCCCCGTAGCTGGCGGCATCATCGTCGAGAACTGGAGCTGGCGCTGGATTTTTTTCGTCAACCTGCCGCTGATCGCCATCGCAACCGCGCTCATCGTCATCGGCTTAAAAGAGCAACCGAGCGAGAGGCGCAAACCCCAACTCGACCTTGCCGGCGGCGCGGCGCTGCTGATCGGCCTTTTGTTGATTTTCTACGCCCTGTCGCGCAGCGCCCATGCGCACCATCCGCTCAACGCCGAATCGCTGGTCTACGTCGGCGCCGGCGTCGCGGTCATGATCCTGTTTTTTTTCATCGAGAAGCGCGCCGCCGAACCGATCATTCCGCTCGATCTTTTCCACGTGCCGCTCTATCGATCGGCCGCCGCTGTGGCGACACTCAGCGCCATGGGCGTCTTCGGCGCCATCAGCTACATGCCGCTATATTTGCAGGGTGTCAGCGGCATCGCCGCCTCGCGCGCGGGACTCACGCTGCTCGTCTTGAGCGTCGCCTGGACCGGCGGCAGCTTGCTGGCCGGCAAAGGCATCAACCGCATCGGCTACCGCTGGGTCGCATGCGCCGGCATGACGCTGTTGGCGCTCGGCTATGCGATCTTCGTGCTGCCGCACGTAAACCTGGGCATCGCCGCCATCGTCGTCAGCGCGCTGGTGATCGGCGTCGGCATGGGCCTGGCCAACCTGACGACGCTGGTCGCCGCCCAATCCACCGTGGCGCAACAGCGCATCGGCGTGGCGACTTCAACAATCATGTTATTTCGCACGTTCGGCGCGGCGTTCGTCGTCAGCCTGATGGGAACGGTCATGTTGAGCCACATGCAACGCGCGGTGAACACAATCAAAGCGAGCAACACATCGATCAGCAACGAGCTCTGGAACAAACTCGCCAATCCGCAAAATCTTTTGGAGCCGACGACGCGAGCACAGATTCCCAGCGACCTATTGCCCAAATTGATTGCCAGCCTGGCTGACTCCTTATGGTTCGCCTTTCTCACCGGATTTCTATTGATGCTCGTCGGCGTGATCGCGAGTCTAAAGATGGGCAACTACGCCCCGGCGGATACGGCGAGACCCGGCAAAACGTCTAGCGTTTAGGGCCTAGCGTTGGGCGTCGGGCCCAAGTCTGGCGCTCAACGCTAGACTCGAAACACGAGTTGCTATACACAAAACAGATGATCCTAATACACCATTACTCCAACACTCCCTGACTCCAAGGACTTGTTTCATGAGCGATCAGGCGACGACCCTCAATTCAAATACTCCGTCATCGGAGACACCCACCCTCGAAGCGTCGATCCAGCAGAAGCGTATGGCGCTTGGGCTAATCAGCGGCTGCCATGTCTTGAATCATCTGCAATACAGCATCACCTCGGTCATGTTTCCGGTGATGATGACCGAGCTGGGCTTCGGTCTGGTGGGCCTGGGATTCATCTCGGCGCTGTCGAGCTTCGTCGGCCAGGGGCTGCAGGTGATCTACGGGTTCTTGTCGAATTTTTTTCGCCGCACCACCATGCTCGCGGTCGGCAACGTGGTCGTGGGGCTAACAGCGATGTCGCAATACTTCGTCAGCAGCTATCCGCAGCTTGTCGCCGCGCGCGTCGCCATCGACGCGGGCTCGAGCCCGCAGCATCCCTTGGGATCGAGTATTCTTTCGCGCTACTATCCGCAGTCGCGCGGCTGGGCGCTGACGTTTCACCATTCGGCGGGCAATTTGGGATCGTTCATCGGCCCGGCGGCGGCATCGCTGGCGCTACTTTATTTTAGCTGGCAGACCGCCTTTGTGATCTTCGGCGCGTTCAGCTTGGTCATGGGACTCACTCTATTTTGGGTGCAGGACCATTCGCGCGGCGCCGAGGCTGCGGCGAGCGGCCGAAAGAAAGCCAAAGTCGGCTTGGATGCCTACGTGCAGTGTTTGAAAAATCGCAACATCCTGTTTACGTCGCTCGTCTTGATGGTCGGCGCCGCCGGCCGCGGCACCGGCGTCAACATGACGTATCTCGTGCCGTTTTTCATGGACAAGTTCGGCGTCACCGCTTCCACCGGCGGATTTATTTTAACCTTGATGCAGGCCGCTGGTTTGGTCGGGCCCTTGGCGATCGCCTGGTATTCGGATCGCACCGGGAAGCGCAAAGGCATCACTCAGCTGACGCTTTTGCTCTCGGCGATCATGACGTTTTTTCTGGTGCAGCATTCGTCGCTGACGATATGGTTCTACGCCAATCTTCTGCTCTACGGCGCGGTCGTCCAGGCGCGCGGCTCGCTGACCCAAACCATGATCGGCGACTTCGCCACGCCGGAGTTGACCGACGCGGCGTTTTCGATCTATTACTTCGTCGGCTTCATCTCGGGACCCATCTGGACGCTGATCATCGGCTACGTCATGCAGCACCATGGTTTCACGCCGGCTTTCTACATCGCCGGCGGCACCTACATCGCCGGCATGCTGTTGCTGCTGTTTGTGAAGGAAGATCGCAAACCCGTAGGTCGAGTTAGCGCAGCGTAACCCGACGGAATTCACAACGCGGCCAGAGAATCGCTCGGTTACGCCTCACTGAACCAACCTACACCGAAAATCCACCTAAGGCGCGAAGAACACAGAGCTCCGAGGAGAGATGTTCAGAATGAGTATACGAATCAGCCCGAACACTGCGTGCTCCGCGTCTGTGCGGTGAGTCTTTTCCTACATGCCCCAGATCATCGCCCTTAGCGCGGCCGTCGCCTACGCCCTGAGTTTCATTCTGTCCAAGCGCGGTTTCAAATATTCTTCGCCGATCACGATCACCTTCATCTCCTTGCTGATCCAAACGGTGACGCTGTTTTCCATCGCGCTGACGATCACCGGCATTCCCTCGGTGACGCCTTTCGTGTTCATGCTGTTCGCCATTGCCGGGGTGTTGCAGGCCGTGGTGCGCCAGTTGACTTACATCGGCATCGAAAAGATCGGCGCCGCGCGCAGCGGGCCGATCCGCGCTTCGGTGCCTTTCTGGAGCGCGGCGATTGCGATCTTTTTTCTTGGCGAAGAGATGACAACGGCCATCGCCCTGGGGACCGTTCTCGTCGTTGTAGGGATTTTGCTGATCTCGTGGCGCGCCGACGAGCATGTCAAAGACTTTCGCCGTTGGTACATCATCGCGCCGTTGCTCGCGTCGATTCTGGGCGGCGTGGTGTATCCGATTCGCCGCTATGCGCTGCGCTTTTCCGACGAGCCGATTTTCTTCGGCGCCGTGGTCGGCATTGTCGGATGGGCTTGCACCGCTGCCTATTTGGCGCTGCCCACCACCAAAGAAAAGCTCATCTGGAATCGCGAATCTTTGCGGTATTTCATCGCCGGCGGCGCTTTCGAATCGCTCGGTCTCCTGCTGGTGCTCTACGCGCTCACCTATGGACCGGTGGTAATGATCACGCCCCTGACAGCGACGCTGCCTCTCTGGGTGGTGATCGGCAGCAAGCTTTTTCTCAACGACGTGGAGAAGATCACCACTCGCATCGTCATCGGCGCGGTTCTGGTTGTGCTCGGCACCGTCGCTATTTCATTTGCAAAGGCTTAGCTTGGCCGATGTCCGTGAGTCTTTGTTTCTTCACCACGCCAGCGATCACGCTTGGCCAACCTCCCGGTTGCGCGAGAAGCCCATGGGAAATCGCGATCGTTCAGATCGACGCCGTTGCAAATACGTGCCCGTCGGCCAATGCCATTTATGAACTGGCATTTGATTTTCGTCGTAGGGAGCACCGTTGACTTTGCTTTGGCTAAAGATCAGCTGCCAGGTGCTCAAAGTCCGATGACGATTCCGTTCTGCGCTCATGAAGAACCTCCATTTCCAGTTGCCTGCGAAGAAACGCTACGTTGAGTTCTCTAAAACGCAAAACACGGACCATGAACGCTAGCGCACCGCTGGCGCAATCTCATGACGCCAGCCCCCCAAGTCAGTGACCCCAGCCACCGAATTTCGCCGAAAGTGAGCTGCTACCAGAGCTTTAACAGCGCTTTTCGCTTGGGTGGACGAATCGATTTGGCAACGCAGGCTCGCTAGCTTGCCAACTAGGTTGACACCTGGGCGGGGGGATAAACTTGAGAATACACCGCAAGAAGGAGGACTGATTCAAAAAAGATTTGGCGGAGAGGGAGGGATTTGAACCCCCGTCACGGTTCCCCGTGAACTTGATTTCGAGTCAAGCGCCTTCAGCCGGGCTCGGCCACCTCTCCGTGAGGAATATCAATGACTTACATTGATTACGGAGTCAACAGAAGGGGTCGAAAAAGTGTCTTGGGAACACCTCGGGAACAATTTGAAGGCCTCTTTGAGGTGATTTTCGTTCAAATTGACGTAGCGATTGTGCATCTCGATTGAGTGGTGACCAGCGGCGGCCATGATCTCCCCGACCGGTACGCCCGCCATGGCCCACCGAGTAATCGCGGTGTGGCGCAGGTCGTGTAAGTGCAGGTCCTTAACACCCACTTTCTCGCGCGCGAGCTCGAACGCTCGCCGAATGGTCTTGATCGCCACCAACTTTTTCTCTTAAAAATCCGAGACTTTCGAGGACTTTCGCAGCTTCTCGGATTTTTTCCAAGTTGGCCAGATCGAGCATCTCCTGGCCTTTGACCGCCTTTGATTGGCCTCCAGATTGGCCTCCAAGGTTTTAACGGCGGGCGTGACGCATACGTTCTTCCACCGCCCGCATGTACTTTGTCGTGGTTGTTTGGTGTGTCGCATCAGTTGCGGGTTTCGAGTTCCAGGTTAAAGATTCAGCTCCGTTAACAGCAGCGCATCCAGCCGCTGACTCGGGCGCGGATAGCTCGCGCGGAGCTGCTGCCGGAAAGTGGCATAGTCCGCGTCTTGGGCTTAGAGATACGCATCAATGGCCGCTCGATGGACCAGGTAATACGTAATGGCGCCATAAACCTGCTCTAATGTGAGCACGGGAAAACTCTCCGCCATGCTCTCGGGGGAGAGACCTTCCAGAAAGCGATAGACGACGGCATCGAGGGCGATGCGGCTCTCCCCAATCCAGTACCCGCCGTCCCGCATGGTAATATAGTCATCGCGCATAGCCTAATTGGGCCGAAGGCGAGTTAGTCAAGCTAGGAAAACACCGTGCCCAAAATAGGGCCTAATTCCCAAATGGGCTCGTCAACCAGGTCAAGGATGTCCCACTGAGTCCAAAGAGATCCATGCTCGTTATCTTTACTGACTTTCCCTGCGCGAGGTAAGGAAAGTAGTCCTTGCGACTGACCGCCGTGAAAGGATTTCAGTGGCAACGCCAAGCAAGTTACTTCTCGTCTCACTCGGCTGATACCAGCCAACCGTAATACGGTATCCGCGACGCCAAAAATCTTGACAGAGGAACGGAAGGCAACCTCGAACATCGGCTCATACCATCGCGACCACATCGAGTTGAATCACGGTCTTGCCACGCAGCGGCATGTCGACGACATGGCGCGAGGGGCGATCGTTTTCATTGGGGAACATTTTCACCCATTCTTTATTAACCAAGCTGCGGTATTTGATATCGCTCAAATACACGGTGATCTTACCGATGTTCTCCGTTTTGCCGCCGGCGGCTTCGATGATGTTTTTCATGTTGATGAAAGCCTGGGCGATCTGCTTCTCCGGATCAGCGGACTGCTCGGTTTGATCGGGCGCTCGACCCGAGATCACCGAGGGTAATATCAGATTGCCGAGCTTCGTGCAGATGGGGATCGGGTTGTCTCCATGCTTCGGCGCGTTGGTAACTTTAACGACTTCGCGGCGTGCCATACTGAGTTCCTCCTTAGTCTCATTGAATTTTTCTATGCAGGCCTAGCCCTGTCTTTGGCGTCTCAAATCGCAAGTCGCAGATGCCCTAGTCTTTGAAATCTGAAATTTGCACTCCGAGATTCCGAGCGTAAGCGAGGTCACCCCCGCCCTTGGTCCAGCGGCGCGAGGCGCAGCGATATGCCGTTTTTCTCCAGCTCTTTGTAATACTCTTCGCGTATCAATGAATCCTCTTGCTCGTAGGGAATCTTGTACCATTGCGCGAACGGATCTTTGCTCTGCGCCGTTCGCGCCGGGTCGTGCTTGAGGCCGCTGCCGTAGCGGATGCCGCCGCCGCGAAAGGCGAGCATGCGATAGCCGCCCTTGCCAGTGTTGAAATGCTGATGAAACTCGTTGAGACAGGGCGACACGACTGCGTAGGGCTTGGCCGGCACCTTGCGCCGGTTTTTCTCGTCGCCAGGCCAGAACAACAGCTCATAGCCATCGCCGTCGATGACGATGACATGAGCGCCGGGGCCATGGCGGTGCGCCGTCACATAAGTGCCCTCCGATGCTTCCATGACATGCATGCCCACCGAGCAGCTCGCCATGGACAAACGCATGATCGCGGTGCGGTTGCCCCGCTCCGGGTAAGGATCGAGCTTGAGAGTCTTGATGTTGGGAATGAAGTTTGTCTCATAAACGCGCAGGCTCCAAGCCTTGCCTTCGCTGGCGAAGAAATCATCCATATAATACGAGTAGCGGTCTTTGAACTGAAACTTACTATCAAAAACGAATTCCAGATTGTGATACTGGTTGATCGCCTGGGGCATGTTGGTGCCGAAAAGGATCTTGCAAGGCTCGTCGCTCGGGCGCCGCTGACCCGCGTAGCCAAGCGCTCGACGTTTTCGAGAAGGAGTTCAATGCCGAGACCTACAACAACATCGAAGATCTCTGTAAGAGCAAGAACATCGACGCGGTCTATATCGCTACGCCGCCGGAGATGCACGCCGAGCATACGCTGATCGCCGCCAAGCACGGCAAACATGTCATCGTTGAAAAACCAATGGCGCTCACCATCGACGATGCTGAGCGCATGAACGAGACCGCGGACAGATACAAGATCAAGCTTCTCTGCGGCCACACCCATAGCTTCGATGCGCCGGTGCGTAAGATGCGCGAGATCGTCAAGAGCGGCGAGCTAGGCCCGCTGCGCATGATCAACACCTGGAACTACAATGAGTTCATGTACCGCCCCTGGCCGACGCCAGAGCTGGTAACCAGCAATGGCTTGATCTTCAACCAAACGCCGCACCAGGTCGACGTCGTACGCTTGATCGGCGGAGGCAAAGTGAAGTCGGTCAGAGCCTGGACCGGAGCCTGGGACAAGATCCGACCCGGCGTTGGCGCCTATTCCTGCTTCATGGAATTTGACGGCGGCGTACCGGCGACGTTGGTCTACAACGGCTACGGCTTCTTCGACACCGCGGAGTTGATGTGGTGGACTGGCGAAGGCGGACAACCGCGCAACCCGGACACGAACGTTAAGATGCGCGCTAACCTGACCAAGATTGGCGGACCTAATGTCGACAAGGTGCTCGAAGAACAAAAAGAACAGATGCGTTATGGCCAACGCTCTGACAAATGGCCGTCGATCTGGCAAATCTGGGGCGCCGGACATGACGCCCCGGTGCATCACCAATCGTTTTTCGGCTTAACCGTGGTTTCCTGCGAAAAGGGCGACATGCGGCAATCCCAAGACGGCATTTACGTCTACGGCGAGGACACGAAATGGGAAGTGTCGCTGGAAAAAGTCATGCGCGGGCGGCAAGCGGAAGTGACTGAGCTCTATGAAGCTGTAAAAAACAATCGCCCGGTGTCACACGACGGCCGCTGGGGCCAAGCGACCTTAGAGGTCTGCCTGGCCATCGTCGAGTCGGGCAAGACCGGCAAAGAAATCATGATGAAGCACCAAACGGCGTCTTGGGAATAGCGCCGCTGCGCGGCTCTAAAGTTCCGAAATCGGCTCAAAGCTAAACAAATTTCGATTCTATGAACCATTGATTCATCGTCTTACGCTCGCGGAGGCGCGATGGCTAACTCCGGTCGTCTTAGGTTGCTAATCGGCTCTTTCCTGTTTGCGTCATGGCTCGGTGATGCGACGGCGGCGGTTCCCGCGGCCAATTGGCAGAGCGAGTGGGAAGCCACCGTTGAGGCGGCGAAGAAGGAAGGC